>ERZ777306.67-NODE-67-length-196050-cov-42.219587_pt1 | contig 196050 bp, 167 predicted proteins | sample MGYA00374966_ERZ777306 | MGnify/ENA primary metagenome ERZ777306 (study PRJEB29329, sample SAMN06343882) | mouse gut metagenome | isolation source: Mouse cecum | place: Austria: Vienna | collected 2014-11-15 ... | reverse complement strand
AAAAGGAAACCCTTATCGTGGTCTTCTATTTAATTTCTGATGCGTCCGACCTGATTGACAAGTAACAGACAAATAAGGGAAGAAAAAACCAATAAACACCCATAAACTTATTATTTATTATATTGATAATCAGACTAACTATAACTGAATAGTCAAATCCTCTCACAGAATCTAGGCTGAAAATTTGGCCTTGCTTATTAAATGTTAAAAAGAGTAAAGCAGCAAAACAGGACCAGAACAAATAAGGAATGAGAGTTCGTCTGATTCGTTTAATTAGGTACTCCTTCGAGTTATATCTAGTTCTATAATTCATCAATGTAGCACCACTTATCATAAAAAAAATTGGTACCGCAAAATAGAAAATACATTCAATAAGTGATGAAGTTATCCAAAGCCGGCCAGCTGGATGTCTCCAGAAAACACCATTTGCATGTAACAACACAACGGATATACAAGATATAACAACAAGGTAATCAATATAATTTAATTTTCTTCCCATATTTTATTTTGATCTTATATTAAATATATATTAGCAAAGATTTTATACTTAGATAAATATTTTTCTACATTGTATTTTAATATCCTTTAATCTAGTTATTTATATTAAACAATAAATATATTTTTAATTTTTAACTTAATAAATCTATACAAATTAGCAATTTTTTGATTAGTAACGATCGAAGAAGTATAACTTAACCGTTGTCCTGATAAGTTGCTTCACTCCACCGCAATTTTAATCAATTCTTGCAAGCTTAGTGGAATACCTTTATATATTTGGAAATAGTCTTTAATCGCTAAGTTAATCAATATTTGTGGGATCAAACGCCCGTAGCATAGCTCTGAGATTTTTATTCAGTCAAAATATTCACAGAAATTTAGATAGTTAGCCTTGACTCTTAGGAATTTTCCAGCTGACGTAGTCAATATCATTTAATATGAGACTTTTATAACTCATAGAAAAACTCTTTCCGAAGATTACTTCTGCCTTTCCTCCTTTCGAAAAGGTGACTCCACTTATGTCTATGGATATAAGAACTAGTGGAATCCGGAGAAAAAGCAGTCGGGAATCGTAAGCGTCTCATCGCTTGATTTTATTTCAGATAGGCGGGGCTAGCATTTGCTGAACGATATTTCTATCGTCCAGCAAATGCTCTTTAACAACTAATTAGGATTAGCGTTCGACTTAGTCTTTTTTAAAGATTGAGCTCGCCCAAGCATCAAAGTCAAAGCCCTCGGCAAGATTCTCAGGCAGGAAGGCATTGCGGGGATCGCCTTTATCTTCCTGTCCTTTCTTCGGATCTTTAATTGAGAAGGATGTGGCAGGCACTCCAGTATTCTTCCACTGCTGCGTCAGCCCTTTCTCGCACATATGGCGGAAGAGCTCCTGCGAGTATCTCCTCAGCCAGATCTCCGGTCTCTCGACCTTATTATTTTTGAGAGTCTCCAGGTTGAGTAAGCCATGCACATGCCTTCCATATACTTCGGAGAGTGCTGAAACAGGCAGTTCTTACGTAGGATAGTGATCGGACGGATCGCGTTTTCTACTTTATTTGTAAACAGTGGGATGTCCTCGTAGTCGAGGAAGGTTCTCAGCTTTTCTCTGGCGTTCTTGTAATAAACACAGACCTTGGCAATTGAATCGTGACTGCACTTGACCCATTTGCAGCCTTTGCGCTCAACAAGCTTTTCGTTACTATTAAGTCGATCATATCCGCCAACGATCGGCGCTGCCACAGCAGTTCGGCAGAGGAATTTTTAATGTTTTGTATCCTAAAGAGCTGATTAACTGTTTCCTGTACTTTCCACAGTTTTAAAAACCGGGCGTTGTCTTTGAACGCCTCCTCAATGGCCTGATCAAATTGCTCTTCGGGGATGTTGCCGATCTCTTTGAGCATTTCACTCGGAAGAATGACCATGAGAAGTTCTCTGCGCAAGTGAACCCAACAGTTCTGATGCACGATGGGTTTATCTCATGACTCATTCAGCTGTCTGACAAGCGTATCGTATCCACTGTAGGCATCAGTCACCAAAACTTCAGTTTTGAAGTCAGCAGAGATAAAGTCATTCAAACTCTTAGCGTTGCGGCTGCGCTGGCAGTGATAGAGCGCGATCGGATTCTTCTCAGCAGGAGCGCTGATTGTACAGAGAATGTAGTTTTTAGGGCTGATGTCCCGATCTTCAGATGCATCCTTTGCCAGTCGTCCTCGCCCCTGATCCTGCAGGCAGTTGAAGGGTGTTTCATCAACAATAAGTGTCCGCTGAGTCTTCATTATCTTTAACAGAGTCTGATAAAGCGGCTTGTGATAGAAGAAGTGGTAGTCGTTCAGACTGTAGGATACGGTATTGGAGCCAAGTTTCGCATACTTTTCAAAGAGTTTGAATGATCTGTCCAGAGGCATCCCGATGCACATAAGCCGATTGAACTCCATGATGGATAAAGCACTGATCTGTCTGCCAGGCACAATGGGGAAGTCCAGCTTCTCATCCATCTGCACATGGACTTTGTCGCACTTTTCACAGAAGAACGTCTAATAAGCGACCGACAGCTGACCGATCTTTTCAACGTTGTCGATCGTATCGGTAAGCTCGCCTTTAAGTTTAAGCATCACCTCCTGAACCGACATGCTTTTGGAGTGACACAGCGGACAGAGTTCGAGAGCGGCAGCGCTGAGGACGGAAGCCGGCTTAACCGAGAGCTCATTACTGTTGCTGGCTTTGCCGCCGTGTTTCTTCAATGAGAACGTCTGCGGTGCCGGTAGCATCTTTTCTGTTTTATCGGCAACCGCGATGCTCTGTTTCAATGTCTCGTCAAGAAGGTCCGCCGAGAGCACATTAATTCTTTTAGTGAGCTTATTGAGATTAATAAGTCTGTCACGACTGTTTTTTACCGAACGGCTGAGTTTAATTTCCTCGAGCGCTTCCTTAACCTGCTTTGTAATTTCCTGAGGCGTTTTTTCGGAACTGGTTCCGTAGAGCTGCTGAGTGAGCCGATTCGTTTCAGTGATAAGCCTTAGCTGTTCCACAATCAGCTCATAGACACAGTCGATTGCAGTCCTTCCGATTTCGTCTTCCGGATAAATAATCAGTTCTTTGATTTGACGCAGCAGCTCATCCTTATGCTTCTTCGCGATTTCCACCATCTTGACGATGCCGGTGCCCATGCGAACGCACCCCGTGATCGTAGAAGCCTGCTGAGCAAGCTGCTGATCTTTCTCCTCAAGACGCTTTGTCTGCTCTTGCAAACGACCGCCCATTTGTTCAAGCTCTTGATTTTTCCTTTTCACTAGCTCTAGATATTCTTCTTTAGAGAGTTTATTGAGGTTTATAGTCACTCTTTAAAATACCGTTCTAATGCATATGGGTATTATACTATATAACAATCGTAAAAAAATATTTTCCATTGTTTATAATAATTAATTATTGATATTATTTATTCAATTTATATAAAAATAAACCCGCTAACATCGGGATTTTTATTGAGTTTTATATTACCAGTATCGAGAGCATTTTTCGTAAAGTCTTATGCCGTTGAGGTATTGCTCCTGTTCATAAACACTTAGCAGCTGAGCACTGCCGTCTTCCACTTTAACCATGATCCTTTCAAACGTGCCTTTATTCAGCCGGCGTACGATCACCACAGAACCTCTTTCGTCAGCCGTGATGATCTTACAGAGCTTGGCACTTTTTGAGATAAAAACGACAGTCTCGCTGCCGCTCATGACATCAATGTTCATCATCGTCTGAGCAATACTGCACAGTTTTTGGAAAGAGCCTCTCAGATCCGTCGGCGTTACAACCAATGACACACGAGAACTCTCCTTAAACAATATGTTCATTTGCTCCGCTCCTGCAGAATGGTTCTGAGCAGTGCAACAGCAGACTCGACAGCATTACTGGCGTGAGGCTCAAATTCAATGCCGTCTACTCGATATTCAAGAACGGCTGACTCATTGGAATCCGCTGCCGCCGACTCTAATGTAAATACACAGACTGCTGTTTGTTCTTTGAAGGAGTTGTTCACCACGCAGGGGAGGTTCTGCTCCACAATATCGTGATGAATCCGCTTGCCGGTTTCCCGTCTTATTCTCTCCGACACCTCGGTGCTGTTAAGGTACTCTCTTCGAGCCAGGGCTTCATAGTGCGCCCAAGAAAATCTCGTCATTTTGTCCTCCGTTAATGTACGTTAGACAAGTATGTGGCGAGGTTTTAAAAATTAAAATTATGCGATGAGACGCTTACCAATGACACACGAGAGCTCTCTTTGAACAAAATGTTCATTTGCTCCGCTCCTGCAGAATAGTTTTAAGCAGCGCAACAGCAACGTCAGCGGCATTGCCGGCGTGAAACTCAAATTCAATGCTGCCTACTCGATATTTAAGAACGGCTGACTCATTGGAATCCGCTGCAGTCGACTCCAGAGTAAACACTGACTGCGGCCTGTTCTTTGAAGTAGTTGTTCACCATGCTGGGAAGGTTCTGCTCCATAGTCTTAGGATGAATCCGCTTGCCAGTTTCCCGTCTTAGTCTATCCGACACCTCGGTGCTATTAAGATGCTCTCCTCGAACCAGGGCTTCATAGTGCACCCAAGAAAATCTAGCCATTTTGTCCTCCGTTAAAGTACGTTAGACCAGTATGTAGAGAAATTTAAAAAATTTAACTTATGCAATAAGCCTCTCACTTCGCATTTAGTAGTGAGCTAGTTATAGAGCATCTGTTCAGAGATTCCTTAAAAATTCTTACTGTTAGGAGGAGATTGAGATTTTCTTTAGAGAGGATGGATGAGTTTGAAAATTTAAGTTCTTATGAAGATAGTAGAACAAAGTGGGAAACTTTGCCAGCAAGAAAAATTTAAACCACAACTGAATAGGTGTCCATTTCCAACTTACATATCCATCTTTTATGAATTTTTTAATTTCACAAGACCATAGAAAAACAAAATCTTTTTTATGATCCGAATCTAAACGATCAAGATTCCATTGATATGAGCCATTCTGAAGAATAGGCAAGGCTTTTTTTATCCGTATAGAGTTAGATCCGTATTTTTCAAAATATCGAATAATTTCTGCCCATTCCTTACATAGAAAGTCAACTTTTTCCTTACTATTAACAGAGGAATTTGCATTATCTGTACGATATCTGATAATTGGAGTATCTATAAACATGATCTTAGACGCCTTTAGGTAACACTTAAAAGCGAAAGAAGTGTCCTGAAAGCTTGCTCCAGGAGTTGTAAGAAATTCAATTTGATTTTTTTTTAAAAAATCAGTTTTATATATTGCACACCAAATTGAAGGTCCTCCAATGAATACCTCTAAGACTTCTTTCGAAGAAAAAATTTTATCGTTAGGGATCCAACTTTTTTTACAATTCCATTCTTTCTTTTGATTGAAAGAAATGTAGTACCCTCTACAAATATCAAGATCATGTTTTTCAGCAGCAGATAGTAGCGTAGCAAAACCATTAACAAACGCTAAGTCATCAGGTTCCAATATGCCTACATACTTAGTCTTAACCTGCCGTAGTGCAATGTTTAAAGAGTCCCCGTAGCCTGAATTTTCCTTATCTATTATCGAAAGATTCGGCATTATTTTAATAAATTTTTTTAGGATATCTAATGAATTATCTTTAGAACCGTCATTAATAGCGATTATCTTGAAGGATTGACTATCCAAGCTGCGAGAATCTTTCAGACTATTTAAAGCATCTTCGAGATAGAGTGCATTGTTATAGCAGGGTATAAGAATTGTTAAATCCATTTTATTGAAATATATAGGTATATACAGTTCTAAGAAAAATATATGTTTTACTTCCTCGTGGGAAAATTTTTAAGAGAATCCTTTTAATCCGTAAAAGTAATTTATTTGTATCTAACGGTTCCGTTGTTATTTTGTCACGTATTAGTCTGTTTTGTAAAATAGGAAATTCGTTCATGACTGCCGACAATTGCGAATCATTTCTGAATTTATTTAAATCCCATAACGAGCTATCCTGGGAGCCTTCTATAAATTCAAAAGTTCTAATGAACTCTTTTGGACGTTTAATTTTTGTTCCATTCATGACAGCCATAGCCCAAAACCAGATGTCATCACCAGTAGGACATAGTCTTTCATATAAGCTTCGATCAAAAACTTTTTTGTCGAGACAATGAGGCGGGTAAAGAACTCCGCCAAGTCCAGTTAAGAAGTTAAGGTAAGAAGCGTTAGAGGCTTTGAATTCATGCTGTTGTTTCCAAGCTTGATAAGATAAGAGCTTACCTTCTTTTAATCTAATCCAGTGACATCTGTTGCAGTGAATCGTCTCTCTCTCTCTTAAGTAAGACCTATAAAGAACCTCGATTAAATTTGGTGGATAAATAACGTCATCATCAACTGTGATGATAATTTCTTCCGGAAAATCTATCAAAGCGGGAATTAATTTTTTGTATGAACGAAGATTGTCACACCATCTAATTTGAAAAATGTTATTTTGCAATCTTTCGATTTCTTCTGGGATGACTTTGTCTGGAAACTCTTCTTGGGCTAACCATAAAATAATTTTGTCTGGTTTAACGGTCTGATGCAGAATAGAATTCACAACTCTATCAACTGTTTTAATTCTTTTGGGATAAGAAGTTAAAGAGATAATGATTTGAGGCTCTCGTTGTTTTTGCTTATTGACAAGCTGAATCGAGTTTGCCAGTGATCTGAGAGTTAGTTCTCTCTGTTTTTTAAAGTAAGGAAGAAAATTATTTTCTAATTTTTTTTCTACATAGCTAGCATCAATCTCTAGCCTTTCAGAGATAGTTTTCAAAATTATCTTTCGAGCGTCCCAACGTAATGGAAGAAGGCTCATCCGTTGGAATATGAGCGAATAAATTAAAAAAGTATCCAAGGATTGATATGAAATTATCTTTTTTGTGATTGAGGAGCTATGTTGTAAGTAAAAATAGGAGCATTTAAAAGTAACTGCAATTTGATTTGCTAGAAAAATCGCAGGAATTGAGAAATAGTTATCCTCAGAAGGTGAATTCAATGTCAAATAAAAGATATTGTTACTCTGAAGAAAACTCTTCTTGTAAAGTTTGTTACAGCTTACTCCAGTTGTACGAACGATCTTTGCACGATCCTCTAAAGAAAAAAGCTCTCCTACGAAATTTTTTGGGAGACCAACATCTTTCTCTTTAAGATAGTTCCCATAATCTAACAAAACTGACGAGGTGGCAGCTATATCAGAACGTGTTCGAAGAGCAAGACAGAGCAACTCACTGATAAAGTTCTCACTGATTCTGTCGTCAGAGTCTAGAAAGCAAACAAACTCTCCTGAAGACTTATCTAAGCCAAGGTTTCTGGCTGCTCCCGGACCTTTGTTGTCTTGCTCTAATATCACTAGATTAGGAGCACGTTCTTTTAAAGCCTTAAGCAATTCAAGACTCTTATCAGTGGAGCCATCATCGATACAGATAATTTCTAAGTTCTCATAATCTTGAAGTAGAACTGATTCCAGGCACCTCTCAATAAAAGGAGCCGAGTTATACACAGGAATAATTATGGATACCAGAGGTTTTTCTTTCATTTAGATCAAGCCTAAAAATATTTAAAGTTTTTAAGTAAGGTTTTGATAATGAGGCGTGGCTCTCTTTTTTTTCCGGTGATAATTAAGAAAATTGCAAACTTATTTTGATCGTAAAAGAATGAGGACTGTTTATCTGTTATTCCAAAAAAATTTTCGATAAGAGGGAGATATCGTAACTTCACTCCTGGCATTGAACTAAAAGGTAGCGAACAAAATTGCCAAACCGTGAAAGTCATCACATAATTAAGAAAATCCCGCTCAAGACGACAATAAACCCTTTCCCTGAAAAGAAAATCCTTGACAGCAATTAAAGCTTGAATAAAATTTGTCCACGACTTCTGCCTTGTTACAGAAAGTGAGCTCGAACTGATCCTATGAAAAACAAGAGAGTTTTTTGTTATGGAAATGGAAGATGCTAGGAACATTGCAGAGAACACAAACAACAAATCATTTGTTGTCCTTAGTTCCTGAAAATAAAGAGACTTTTTTTTGATTAGTTCTTTTTTAATTAATTTATCCCATGGCCACCAAATAAAAGCTGAAAAAATATCTTTTCTTATTTCACTCAGCTTGAATTTACGTTCTCTTGGAAGTAAATCAAATCTAATGCAGTTTTTTTGCGTCCAATAATTTTCTTCAACCCCATCTTCGAATGCATAACTCTTCATAACCACTACATCAGAATTGTCTTCTATGGCCAGGGAAAAAGCCTCTGACAATGCTTCAGTGGAAAGAAAATCGTCTGCATCAAGAAAAAGAACATAGTCTCCTTTAATGTAATCGAAAGCTAAGTTTCTGGCCTTTCCCGCCCCTCCATTTGGCTGAGAAAGCAAAATCACTCTCTCATCATTTTCTGCTATCGAACTGACTATATTCGTTGAATTATCTGTAGAGCCATCGTCAACACAGATTATCTGAATATCTGTCAGAGATTGTGAAATGACAGACTCTAGGCACCTTCTTATATAAGCCTCACTGTTAAAGTAAGGGATAACTACGGTGACTTTATATTGGGAAAACAAGTTAAGTACCTCTATAAAATCTAAATATAGGAAAAATGCAATATACAGAGAATTGCCATTTAATCGGTATAAAACACATCCCTTGTATAGACTTTATAACGTACATCTTCTAATGAATGATCCCATCTATTTGCTAAAATAACATTTGATACTTTTTTAAACTGAGATAGATCCTGGAGAACTTTTTTCCCTTGATACAAAGTAGATCTTAGCGTAGGCTCATAAATAATAATTTCTATGCCTCTTTTGGACAGGTTTTCGATAATATCAAAAATTGCAGATTCCCTGAAATTATCAGAATTCCTCTTCATGACAAGTCTAAATATTCCAACTACTTGAGGATTTAAATTGATAACCTGTTGAGTGATAAATTCTTTCCTAACTCGGTTTGAGCCAACTGTTGCACCAATAAGTTCCTGAGGAATCTTCTGATAGTTAGATAGGAGCTGTTTCGTATCTTTAGGCAAACAGTAGCCCCCATAGCCAAAAGAGGGATTGCAATAATCACCGCCAATCCTCGGATCTAAACAAACTCCTTCTATTATTTTTTTTGTATTGAGGTTTTCTGTCAAGGCGAAAGTGTCCAACTCATTAAAGAAACTGATCCTCATTGCCAAGTAGGTATTTGAAAAAAGTTTTATCGCTTCAGCTTCTGTAGGGCCAGTAAATAAGCAAGGAACGTTTTTTTTCTCAGCTGCATCCAAAAGCAACTTTGCAAATTTTTCGCTAGCAACTCGATTCCCACCCACAACGATTCGAGAGGGGAAGAGATTGTCTTGCAATGCGAATCCCTCTCTAAGAAATTCTGGTGAAAAAATAACGTTTGAATATCCTTCTGTATTAATTTTGTTAGTAAATCCAACAGGAACGGTAGATTTAATAACGATCGTTCCCTTAAATTCCAAATTAGATGCTAGAGAAATCACTTGTTCAACAGAAGAGGTATCAAAGTTGTTGGTCTGAGGATCATAATTTGTCGGAGTCGCAATAATTAGAAAGTCAGCATCTTTTAGGGCTAGTTCAGCGTCAAGGGTAGCCAGAAGATTCAACTTTTTATTGGAGAGAAAACTCTGCAACTTCGCATCAACAATGGGACTAATTTTCTTATTAATTAACTCAACTTTTTTTTCCAAAACATCAACTGCTACCACTTCATTTTTCTGAGCAAGGAGTACAGAAAGAGACAGTCCCACGTACCCTGTACCAAAAACAGCTATTTTCATTTTTTGCTTTCTGCTTGAATCAGTTAAATATTTTGTCATTGTAACCTAAAAGTCGGGTAAAGGGCTCATTAGACATTTAGACTCTAGGTCTGACGAATGACTAATCCGAATTCTTAGAAGAAATTATTCAAAAAAATTCATTAATTATCTAAAAAAGCTTGCTTAATATCGTGGTATATAGGTGTAACTATAAGAGCAATATTAGGAGATAATTATGGCTTGACCTCAATCAGAGACACCAAAGGAACTCACTCCGATAATCCGAGCTAAGAGAAAGGACGGGTGGTCTTAGGTTCAAAGAGTTGTCTGCGTCTATGACCCTAAGATCAAAAACAGTCAAAGAACTTCAACAGAAACTCTCGCAAGCGGCCCTAGGGCGAATCCAACTTGGAGGAATTAGTTCCTTTAGATCTGCGTAGAAAAAAAAGAGCTCTAAAGGTGAAATAATAGTGGCTCCTGCAAAAGAACTGTCTGCCCCCAGAGATGAAAATCGGGTTATTTATTCACTTGAAATTGTCTTCGGCGTCATTCTTCTTGCTGCGATGGAAGGAAAGACGTCATGCGCTGAAATTGCATAATATTGGAGTAACAGCCGTCCCCTGCTCAAGAAGATATTCCCGAATTACCCGGGCAGTAATATTTTTCACGACACGGTCAGACATATCACGGTGATTATCGGGAAGGATAAAAACTCCGTCCTGATTAATCAGTTTGTGCAGATACTTCAAAGCAGGTTATCCCATCCCGTAGTTGCAGTAGACGGACAAGCTGTCAGAGCCTCACGGAATAAATTCGAACATTCGCCGTATGTTTTGAAGATTATGGACACGAACAATGAAATCATTTTGGCCCGGCTGGTTATTGCCGAGAAGAAAAGTGAAATCACCTGTGCTTCAAAACTTATCAGCACACTGGACATTAGCGGAGTCATTACTACTGCTGATGCGTTGAATACTCAAAGAGAATTTGCAGCTCAAATCATCGAATCCAAAGCTGACTACAGTCTTGCTCTTAAAAAGAATCAGGATCTGATCTACAAACAGGTCTGTGACGTCTTTGAATTGGGATCTCATGACTACAAGTCAGCAGCCACCTCCGTTACCGATAAAGGTGAAAAATCGTCAAACGAAAGACGCAGGTTCTGCTGCCTAATCTACTCCTAAGAGAGAATGTCAAGAGATGGGTTGACCTTGAGGAAGGCTGTATTGTTAAAGCCGTCACAGATACCGTTGTAAAAAACACCGGAGAAATCCTTGATCCCAGGTTCGTTACTACATCTCCTCGCTCAGATTAGAGAGACGAAACGTCGAGACAGCATTGCAGAGAGCGATACGGCAGCACTGGGCAATTGAAAATAAAGGGCATTGGGCTCTTGACATGGCCTTCGATCAGGATCGGCTTCAGTACACAAATGCTTAGTACCTGGCCTGAAGGACCATGCTGAATAATATCGCTCTTAACTCCACTACAAAAATCCAAACACAGATAAAAGAAAAAAACGCAATGGATGCGCCTTCAAATCCCATGTTAAGAAACTAGCTTAACAAAGTTGAAGATATGCTCGCTGCAATGAATGGGTGTATCTTGAGATGATCTGATAGGCCTTTCTTAATTGAGAAGGCCTATTTCATGATCTATCGCTTTAAATTTGGAGCGTCGAACCCGGATAAATTGAATCTGACGAAATCTGAGCTAGCCTATGGTAAATAGCTGAAATTTTATATTTCATTATTATTTCTTACTAAAATATAAAGAGCAAATCTCTTTAGGATCGCCAATCATTTTCACCTCCCCCCTTTCAAGCCATAGAACCTTATTGCAACATCGCTCTATTAAGCTTCTAGAATGGCTGGCAATCACAAGTATGTTCGCCCTTTCGATAAGCCCGTTTAATCTTTGTTCAGCTTGGTTTTTGAAACTCTCATCACCTACTGATAACCACTCATCCATTAACAGGATGTCAGGAGTGATCATTGTTGATACTGCAAAAGCCAATCGGAGATGCATACCAGTTGAATAGGTTCTAACTGGCATTTCAATGAAATCTCCTAATCCGGAAAATTTAACAATACCATCTAGTTCATGGTCAACAGTCTCTTTTGGAATGCCCAACAGAGCTGCTCGAATATATATATTCTCTACACCCGTAGCTTCAGGATCAATTCCAAGCGAAATTCCAATCAATGAACCAATTTTTCCAACTATAGTGGCAGAACCGAACGTAGGTTGGTAGACCCCACTTAGAACTCTCAACAAGGTGCTCTTGCCTGCCCCGTTGTGGCCTATAATCCCAAGTCGAACTTGTGTTTTAATTTCCAGATTAATATTCGATAAAGATCGAACAATTGTTTTTCCCGATTCTGTTAATCCAATACGGCCTCCGGTAGCAATACCTAGTACCTTTTTTTTAAGAGAGCGCCCCTGTGAATTAAAAATTGGGATATCCACAGTCACATCCTTTAAATTGATATAAGCCATTTATTTCTATAACCAATAAGCAATTCGTTTTTTATAATGATTAAATAAAATTATCGTTACAGCCCAACCTAATACTGCCACTAATATCGATACAATCCAATTAAGCATGGAAGGCTGATTATTCATCAACGGAGCTCGCACATTAGATAAAATATGGTAGACAGGGTTTAATTCAACAAATATGGAGGCAACCCTCGCAGACACTTGGTTAGGCATCCAGATAATTGGAGTGACGTAGAACAGAATTTGTAGAATGCTCTTCACAATCTGCGCTAAGTCCCTATATCTTGTACACACTATACCTAAGGCTAAACTTACCCATGATAAGTTTAACAAAACAAGAATAATGCCAGGTATAGAAAGAAAACAATTTAAACCCAATGCTCTCCCTGTCACAAAACAGACAACAGGGAAAATTACAATGTTATGTAAAAAAATATAAAAGTTCCTAATGACTAATTGCTCCACATAAGTGAACAGGGGCAACGGAAGTTGTTTTATTGATGCCTCAGATTGGACGAAGACGTCGCATGAATCACTAATTGTCGAAGAAATAAAGTTCCACAAAATTAATCCCGCAGCAATAAAGGGGAGAAATTCGGAAAGGGGTGACTTAAAGATTTTCCCAAAAATAAATCCTATAGTTGTAATAGTTACCGCAGTTGAAATGGTGATCCAAAAGGGGCCAAGAGTTGAGCGTCTATAGCGCCGTTTAATTTCGGACTTTGCAAGTAATAGAGGAAGTTGGATATCCGAAATTCCTTCCTTTACATCTTCAAATCCTTGCCAATTTTTATATTCCGTTCCAAGCGCCACAACAAATCCTTCTAGGACAAAACTGAAAGAAATATAATATTATAAAACCAACTGACTCAGAGACAGCGAAGCGTCTGAAACCGTAATAGGGTAACAATAAAAACTTCGCCAACAAGTAGCGCAACTTCAACATTTAATTCTGGATAGTCGTCTAATAGGCCACTTCATTGACCAATTCACTAAAATTGTCGTTTGACACACCCAGGCCCGCACAAAAAGGCTTATGCAAAGTAATTATTTCATTCATCCATCAGATTACTAAATCAGTCGTTGTAATATCTTCATTCAATCGATTTAACCAAATTATCCATCGAGATTCCTCCAGTTAAGTCGCCTTCTAAGACTTTGAGCGAAATCTTCAACGCCCTGCGAAACCGCACAGCACAAGCCAGCAGACCTCTACCAATACGACAGAACTTTATTAAGACAGAAACCATACCACATAAATCCAAAACACAATCTCTGGAACCCCGGCAATCGTCAAGCACTTTAGGGTAGAGTTTTTCTCTAGTCTTGCGAAGCAAGACTCCTCTCCATAACTTTTTGATTATCTAGGTATCTTGTTCAAGGTTAAATGCGTCTGCTGCAGCATACAGAAGAGGCCAATCTACCAATCTCTTCAGGCTGTTCCAAGAATCTCATTTGATTCTATTTGCCTACCATGAACTTCAAGATCAGTCCGCCCGTGCCCCTTAAAATTAGATGGCTGTAAAGCTAATTGTGTCTTCCGGGCTGTTGAGCGGGCCTTTCGGCTTTCTCATGCTTAGTTGTAGACGATTGTGCTCGAACTGTAAGTTAAATCTCTAGATCCCTTTGGGCAATGAAGATTTCGCAACCCCTGCTATTTTCGGGTTGTATGGTTTATTGCTGATAAGAACAGCTCTAACAATCCGTAAAAGCTTTGCAGCAACGGCGCATACAAGCTTTCCCCACGGCATTTTCTCTTTTTGTTTCTTTAGAATCCACTTCGTTAATTACTTGGACCCCAATGTTCCTTTGGTAGCCATAATGACTACACACCCAGCGCCTTGCACCATTAGGGATCTCATTGTTTTGTCTCCTCGATGGGTAATTTTCCTTTCTTCTCGTTGTGCCCCGTAGCAATGCTTCTCGGTACCAAGCCATAATAGGCAGGAAAATCTTTAGGAGTTTTGAATCTCCTGATATCTCCGATGGTTGCACGCAGTCTGCAGCTGTAGATCGGTCCTAGCCCTGGAATCGTTTGAATTAGTTGGCAGACTTTATCGTTTTTTGCTAACTCCTCCAGAGTGTTAGTGATTTTATTTAAGACCTTTTGAGTTGTTTGAGCGTGTGTGACCATGTCAACAAGTCCCGCTCTCAGCTCTTCTGGAAATGCCGCATAACTCTCGATCAGGTCTATCAGTCGAGCTTTTCCGCTGATCCCTTTCGATATATTCAGTCCCCAGGCTTGACAAATCCCTTTTAAAGACACAATGGTCTGTCTATATTGCTTGATATATTGTTCCCGTAGCGTTGTTAAGCTCGCGTACTTTTGTTGCTCCGGATCTTTGGCTTTGATCGTTCTCAGTTGTGTATCTTTGGCTAGAAAAGCCAGTGCTTGAGCATCATTTAAATCAGTTTTTTGACTTGAAAATGAGATTCAATGTAATCCCGCACATTCTAGCCGCTGATAACCAGGCAGCGATGTCCCCAACCCTCTAACTTTTGGACTAAATAATTCATTTCAGTGCACGGCTCCATGGCGAATATCGTAGGGCTTAGCTCTTGTGCGCTCTTCTCAAGCCCCGGATAGTCAAGGCGATCAATACCGATCACTTCACCATCTGTTGTTAACAGAACGGCACTGACACAATTCTTGGCCAAATCAATACCAATGACTTCATATTCGAGGTCGGGGTCGATCGTTTTTGCGAGTATCCTACTAACTGACATGGAATCACCTTTAATGAGAAAGTTATCACTTCCATTTTGCTCCCTCGATCTCGTTGGGAGCAAAGGGGTTCCATGTCATTAATTTACGAAATTCGAAATAGATTTAACCCCTATTTAATAATTCCTCCCTTTCCAGATAGATAAATTATCTTTTGTTAACAATCAATTACATGAAATTTTTAATAATTTTGCGGAACCTTTAATTCATCAATTTACAAAAATTTAATTACAAATATTCAATTAATTACTTCTATCCGAATTTTATATATTCAAAGTTAATTTTCAAAATTTTGACCCAAAATATCTGTTTTTTATTTTTCTAACCCTCTGTACAGTTCGATTCGTCAGCGAGACGGCTAGCGCAAAAGGATTCCCCGATGCAAACGCCGTCTCAGCGAAACGATGCTTAGATCTCCTCGGATTTCACAAAGCCTGTTTCGTAAGACCGGGACTTGGAGCTGCATGCAGCTCTGTTTTAAAGAAGCTCGCTTTTTTAAACAAACGAGAAACGGCCGAGTGTCATCACAGAAAGTTTTCTTTCATGAATGTGAACGATGCTCGAGAGATTCACTCCTATCTTCGATGAGTAGAGGCTCTGAGAAATGGAGGTACATCTCTTGACAGTGAGCCTTGAGCGAATCAAGTCTTCGGACCACGATTCAACCGAAAGTTGTTTATAAACACTTTCACGTCGATCTCACTCGGGAAAAATGCAACAGCAAATTTTCTGACAAGAGGTCAAAAAAGGTCGGCATAGTTCGACCGATTAACTAATGCTGCTCTAGGCAAACTTTTTTTTGAACCCGGGTAGACAATCGGCAGTCTGTCTACCACTTGGTAATAAGGATAGATATATGAACGAAGATACAGCTCTGCTGTTTCCGGCTCAGGCTGCGAACTTACAAAGTTCGTTTCCGGAGAGGACTGATGATGATCGGAAAGTCCGGATCGCGTGATTGACCGCTGTGAACGATTGGAAAACATTAAAGGATCTTCTTCCGAACTTCGGCCAAGAGTCTGAGTTGTAATTCTCAGAGAAACCTTTGTCAGGACTAATGTTTCCTCATCTTCGGACTCGGAAAATCCGAAGACGGAATATTAGCTAGGCGTAAAACCTACTGTTCACCCGGCCATTAGTCGAAAGATATACAGCTGACAATCTTTCTCATTTGAAAAATTACCTATTAGTGTATCTAACTTATTACCTGCGAATGTCCGGCGGTGTTTTTCACCGCCGACCATTCCAAAACAGGCAACAAGATACTCAAAAGTAGATCGTTATTAACCATAATAATTTTGAAAATACGATAATTAGACATGTTAAATATTTCTTATCAGCTTGAGATAAACAGTATTTTTTTGTTTTGATATTAATTAAAGGTAGTCCTTATGATTCAGAACATTAATAAAAGTTGTCTTGGCACCGGCCTAATTTTCGGCATTTGGGACGTCAACATGCTTTGTATCGCATATGAGTATCGATTTAACAACAGACTGATAAACCCGCCCACGCAACTGCTTGAACCTACGAGTCCTATGATTTTGTCCGCTTCAATTCCATTCTCCTTGCTGCAGCTCGAGGAGCTGCCGACGGTAAGCTACGTTGAAACAAAGAAACAGCGTCCTTCAAGACATATGCTTCACGCCTTGATCCACGCGTATTCTTTGAACGACAAGGTCAGCATCGACAAATACGAAAACGATATCGAGCGCCTTGTCCCGTCTTTGAAGAAGGGCTCCTCACGTTTAATGAGCACTGTCAGAAATTGGGCATTTATATACTATGCGCTTCAAGCCAGGTGCAGCAACAGAATGATCAGCGCGATGCTCTTTGACTTGAGCGGCTCTCAATGGCGCTCCCTGCAGGCGCGCTTTCTGAAGCATATCAACGAATCCGAATCCTCGGAACTTTCCAATCCTTGTTGGGACGAAATTTCTGATCGTATTTGGAAGTGCTGTACAAGCTCAAACTTTAAATGTTCAGAAGTTACAGGCTGCTTCGATTTTCTGGACTCAACATTAAAGCTCAGAGGAAGTAAGACGTTCAACACAAATGAACTGATAAACCTCATGAAGCTTTGGAATACCAATCTATCTTCCAGGTCACAGCGCCCTGATTCGTACTTTAAAGGAGATTTCTCTCAATTTTTGAAGATCTACTCTAAAGGTCTTATGGGTAAGCACTTCAGCTTGACACATAAAGTGATTAGGAAGGACGGAACTGCTCGCACGATTGTTGAGCCGAATATTTACGGCCAAAAGATTCCTGCCAACGTTGTGAATAAAGACTCGGTGTATTTCTTCATGGGGTTTGCTGCATGTCTGGCTGTACTCTGCATGAAAAAATACGATCTGTCTGAAAAGAGTGCCGCTTTGGTCTCGCTTTACACGCTTAAACACTCGCCATTCTTTAATTATCAGCCTGGCAAAACTTCAAAACAGTCATCCCTGTGGCCGCAGTTCATCAATAACAACCATCTGGTTGCAATTATTTCCAAGGTCCAGTCTTTTCTGAATTACTTGAAACAAAGTGCGCATCACGACGGCCCGTTCGATTATTGCGCCTGGGCGCTCAAAGGATTTCCCGATAAATGGAGTGAAAAGTATTTAAACCAAATTCCCTCAACAGAAAAAAATTCTGAACTGATTAAAAACTTCTGCGGAAGTTTTAACAAAAAACACTTAAAGAACACGTCACATAATCCGCATCGGCACTAAGGTCTTTCAATGAATCACCGTCTTTCCGCTTGTCTACAGCCGCTTCTGCCTTTAGAAGTCACTTCTCTCGACAGTTTCGAGAGAATGATTTCTGCATGGGCGGACAATGACACGCTGCCAACAGCTGTTGAACTGATTTCTTCGATAGCCAGGCGGGTTCAGCGGCTTCCGCTCTCTGACGGGGATTCATTTAAAGAACCCCTTGGTTATTTTAATTTTGCGCTGATGAGTGCTTCTCAGGCACTCTATATCCTGAGAGACACAATTCTCTATTTCCATCTTCCACTTAAGGACAGAGAACAAGCCATCCTTTCCATTAAGCTCGCAGTGGTGATTATGGCTTTCTATAATCCGCTCCCTGCTCTAATCCGCTCCTTCATTATGCGTTCCAATAGCGAAGACGTGTTTGACTTTTCCGAGCGCCTGTATGATTTCTTTAAACGAAATGACGGATGCACTCTGTCTTTGCTGCGCAATAGCGGCTGCAATGACCGTGACGTTTCTGCGCTCGCCCTTTTAATCGTCTGCCAGGATGTTTCCGAAAACATCTGGCGACTCATCCGTGCGGGCGGTGACAACGATTTGATCCCGTGTATTCATTCCTTTATCACGCTGAATATCCGTGACTACAAAGAGCACTACAGCGGCGTCACCGATGCGGTTCACCAAGCGCAGACTCTGGTCATTCAGAAAGATCTGGAGCGCCGTTTAGCCAGCGGTCCCGCAGGAAGCGCTTCTTTCACAACCGTATTTGCGATCGCTATCAACACGCTCTTCGAAGAAGAGCTGAGCGAATACTCCGGTGCTAATCATCAGGAGTATGTGCATTTCTATGAAGGTGAGGTTTTCGTCACAGAAAAGTTCTTCAACTTGGTCCACTCCAAACTCAAGCAGCTTTTCCCGACAATTGATTGGGATCGCATCAATTCCATCTCCGGCGCTGTCCAGTGCGGTATTTTTGAATTGGAACCTTCCGGTCAGATGTTCACTACGCGCAGCGATAAAAAGTCCGACGCAGACACCAGATTCGTTCGCTCTCTTCGCTTAATCAATCCGCAGTGTTATTTTGCGCCGAATTCCGAGTGGTTCAAAAAGTATCAGGATCACTGTAGCACTTTAAAGAAAAAGATGGCAAAGGGTCGTGAACTTCCGATCATTTCTAAGCAGGAGATCGCCGAAGAAAGAGCGACGATCTGCACGAAGGAACACCGCATGGCATATCCTGTGGGACCGCTTACTGAAAAAGCGATGAGAGACAACAATTTCTTTAGTTCTCTATTTTTAAACGTCCTTCGCGAGAAGAGCCGCGAAGATCAAAAGGCTCGCATGCAGAAGAAGAATATGCGTTCGAGTATCTTCTGGGCAACCGCAAAGAAGAATTCCGAAGAAAGCGAAAAGCGCTATAAGGAAGAAGCGGCTAAATATACGACCGAGATTCAGTTGGGAGCAGGAAAGCGCCTCTCTGAGAAGCTTCTTCCCAAAAGAAAGTCCAGTGAACAAAAGTCCGATCCTACGTCTGCAGAAGCTGAAGCATCCTCTTCTAATTGTCCTTCCTCAGCGCCTGAAGAGGCTGAAGGCAAAACGGATGTTGTTAAGACATGCGCTGCGGAACCTTCTGCTTCTGTTAATGCTCCCGCTTCTGATGCAAAGCCCAATGCCGCAGGCAGCGAAGAAGATAAGGCGGACGTTTCCGGTGAATCCTCTTCTTGCAATGCTTCTGAATCACAAGTGGAAGAAACTGAATTCCCTAACATTCTGAACCGCCTTAGCCTTTCTCTTAAATATCTGTTTGCTCCGTCTCAAGACGTAGTTGATCAGATTGCCGGCTCCTGTGTCAGTTTAAAGGGTGAGAGTCCGACGAATTACGGTTCTGACAGCATCGACAGTGATACTGAGAACTCCATTGTCTGCTCTTCTAATGGTCTGTCCGCAGCTTCGCAGAACGCAGAAGCAGTTTCTGCTTCTGCGCCTAAGACCAGCGCCGAAGTTCGTCAGACTTTATCTTCCCCACAGTCTGAAGTCTCTGCCGACGGCCTTGCCGCCAAAGTGACTCAAACAGAACTTAACAGTCCTGTTAACGCGGAGAAGACCGATACACGAGTGGTCTGCAAAGCTGCCGCAGAAACAGATAAGGACATAGAAGCGTCAACTCAGACAAAGACTTCTAGCCCTGTTCCTTCTGAATGTGTCACCGCGTCTATGGTTTCTGATAAAGCGCCTGTTGATGCGGCCGCAACTGACGTTTCTGCAAAAGAACAGCCCACAATTAATCCTTCGAACAAGGATGAAGACTTGTATTTTGATCCGGTCCCGCAGTCCCTTAAAGGTTCTGCTCGCCTCGAGGCTTCTGATAAAGCTGCGGATACTGCTGCCTCGTCTGAAGCAGTCTCAAAGAAAACAGAGACTACCGTTAGCACTCTGTCTTCAAACGATCAAATGGAAACAACTTCACTTCTCAAAGCGAAGATCGATACTCCTGCTGCTTCTGATAGTGCGTCTTACGCTCAAGCGATTAGTAAGAATGCTTTAGCTGAAGACTCTGAATTAGGGGAAGAGTATGTTTCTGAAGATGAGGAGTACAACGATGAGCCGGATGCGGTCAGCGGTTTAAGCGCGCTTGGGGATGAGGATCAAGACGAATTCTCAATCGAGCTGCCCTCGGTTTATGCAGAAGTCGATCCCGGCGCCGAACCTGAAAACAATTGTCCTCAATCCTTTAATACTCAGGAGTCCGTCGATTCTGACGAGAAAGCGTCTGGCTTCGCTCACAGTAAATCCGCAGCAAGCAGTGCCGGTAAAAGTGCGAACGCAGCCTGCAGCACTGCTGCTCAGGAAGCCGTCAAAACGTCTGTCATTAAAAGTCCTAGCGCTCCTGCAAAGACTAAGACAGCCGGCGCCTCCTCTAAGAAGACTGCCGCTTCTAAAACAAAGTCAGCTTCCGGATCGCAAACCGCCTCCGGCGCTAAAACCACAAAAACGAGCAGCGCTGCGGCCAAGACATCCTCGAAGACGACGAAGGCAACTGGTGCCGCAAAATCGGGCTCTCCCTCTTCAAAGGCCAAGGGAACGACCGGCGCCTCACGAGCAAAACCAGCCGCAACCTCTGCAAAGGCCACTGCCCCTTCTAAGACTCAGTCAAAAGCAGCGGCTTCTAAACCAAATTCGGCAAACAAGAGTGCCGCGGCTAAAAAGAGCACGTCCGCAAAGAAAACCGGCACAAGCACTAAACAAACGAGCGTCGGAAATCAGAAAACCGCTTCAAAAAAGAAACTGAACCCAAAAATCAACCCCGTAACCAATAGCTGATTAACCGTTTAAACATCACTGATCTGTCATGAACTTCGAATTACATCCGAAGCTCTTAGCGAGCATATTGTCTCTAAAAGTCCGCCTGAGCCTTTTCTTAGGCTCAGAAGCGACCGCCGCCCTATTGGGTTAACCCGTCAATCGTCATCCTTTTAATGCTCCTATCTCCTATAAAAGAAGGCTTATTCTCCGAGTACGGTCTGATTTGTCTTACCGATCTGGACAAACGTCGGCTGAACAATCTCGCCAGAACCGCTTTGCTCACCAAGAACGCGGATGTCATTATTTCGCTTGGCGCTCAGCAGGTCATAAGCCGAGAATTCAAACCGGCGAGGACACACATGACTTGGAAAAAAATCCTTATCCAAAAGCCTCGCGTCCGGTTTCCCCGAGCCGATATGAATATCCCTGTAAAAAAGCACATCGTGCACAACTGGGAAACCTGCTGTAAAAACTATCGCGCAACGCGCCGTCTCTGCAGCAGTCATTACCGCAAACATTTCAACAATACTGAAGTGCAGCGTTGCATTATCCATCGCTGGACATATCAGGAGTTTGATGAGAAGCTTCGACGAGCGGTCGAGGGCGGTGCGATCGAGCGCCTTTACCAGACAAAGCCGCTCCTTCCTTTGCGCACCCTTGTTAAACGTCTTTACTTTACAGAGCGTCAGGAACAGAACTATTACAAGAAACTCCGTACTCAGATGTTCCGAGAATTTACGCCTCAGGAGCTTCGCTGGATGCAGCGCTCCTACCGCTGGCGTAAAGTCGAAGCAGAACGCATTCATCTCAAAGCGGCTTATTTCAATGAGCATCTTATTTATTGGCGCGACTACTTTAAAAGTCATCCCGAATTTAAGACATACAAAGTTCGGCGCGTGAGAGCCTGCCGAGACACCTACAACACGGTTTACTACAGAAATTTGCGCGATAAGTACGTTCCGCGCGAAGCCTTTACATACGGATTTATTCCGGCGACGCACACTGCTCCTATTATCTATCACGAACCCTCAGCATCATGAGAAACGAATCCTCTTTAACCCGTCGGCATTCTTTGCCTTACCGCACTGCGTACGAGATATACGCCGCTTCGGTTTGGCTCTTCGCGTCTGCCTACATGGCATACCTGCACGCGCAGCATGTTATGCCGCGCGAAATATCTGCGCTTCTCTATATGGTCTGCATTGTGTTCGCGGTGAAACGCGGCCATGAGGGTTGGCTTATTCTGCGTGACAGAAGTCTGCTCTCAGGAAGACGGTTTGAACTGATGCCGCGCTCTAAGCTTCAAACGCTGATGCGGCCCGACCATCTTTGGCTTGGATACGGTTTTGTGTGGGAACCGAAACACACGCAGAAACTGCATGAACTCTCCAGAATCAATCCCGCCTCTTTAATGCTCCCTGATTTTATGCATCGCTTTTTCGGGCGCGGTGATCAGTATCAGAAGAATGAAGAAATTGGTATGCCCTATATCCATGGACTTGAACCCAACGAAATCGAGCTTCATCGATTCCTTAAAAATTTTGAGGGCGGCACTTTAATTCTCGGAACCACTCAGGCAGGTAAAGGCGTCGCGCTCTGCAATCTCTTTTCTCAGGCGGTGTTAAGAAACGATGTTGTCATCTTCATTGACCCCAAAGGTTCTCCCCGTGTCTACGAGTCCTTCCGTAGAGCCTGCACTGCCGCCGGCCGCGGCGAGCCCCTCAACTATCATCCGGGCAATCGTGATAAAACCAAAGGCATTCGACTCGATCCGTTAGCGACATTCTCAACCGGCGCCCAGATCGCAACACGCATTATGTCGGTAATACCCGGAAAACCTGACGCCTTTACTCAGTTCGCCTGGTCCTGCATTAAGACATTTGCGGACGCCTTGATTGAATTGAAGATCAAGCCCTCTTTAAAACTTCTTTCCAAGCATATCAATCACGGTATTGATGATCTGCTGCGTGATCTCCTTCTTGATCGTATTGAGCACTTTGCAAGCGAGAATTGGAGGGAAGAAGCCCGATCTTTCATGGCGCCGATTAAGGAAGGCCGTCTCACGGAATCTCAGGAAGAACTTCTTTTAATGGTCTCTTTTTACGAGCATGTGCTCGACAAAAAGCAGCAGACCCTGGTCGTAGACGAATGTCTTAAAGTCTTCCATCACTCTAAAGAGCATTACGCCAAGATCACGGCTTCCCTGATGCCGATCTTTGCGATGCTCACAAGCGGGCCGCTCGGAGACTCATTCTCTCCGGATCCCAAAGACGCGGCAGACTCCCGTCCCATCTGGAATCTCGAGAGCATCATTCTCACCCGCTCGTGCCTGTACTGTCACTTGGATTCATTGTCCGACAATATGATTGCATCGGCCGTCGGTTCTATTCTCTTAGGTGATTTGGTCAGTGTGGCAGGCAAACGTTACAACCTCGGTAAGACGGATATTCGCATTTCGCTCTTTGTGGATGAGGCGTCCAACGTCTGCAACAATCCGCTGATCGAAATTCTAAATAAAGGCGCCGAAGGCGGCATCTATACCACGGTAGCCATGCAGACGATTGCCGACCTTGCCCACCGATTAGGTTCTCAGGATGCCGCGCGCATGGTGCTTGGCAACTGTAACAATCTGATCGCGCTGCGCTGCAAGGATCGTCCGACTCAGGACTTTGTGACGGAGACGTTTGGCAAGACCTACATTCATCAGGTCGACACTACGCTCTCAACGCATGCGGACACGCACGCGGGTCTTCCTTCCTTTGAGGGCGGCGCCTCTCACAAGCGTACTGCCGTGCGCGAAGAGATTATCCCGTCGGAATACCTTGGCAAACTTCCGAACGGACAGTTTTTCGCTTTCGTGGGCGGCGGTCACCTTCTTAAAGGCCGTGTGCCCGTCATTACCGATTAAACGAATTTCATTATGTTTGCCCGTATTTTTATTGTTTTGTTCATCCTGCTGCTCGGCTCGATTGTCTGGAGGCCCGGTTTAGCCGACCACACCTCTTTTAATCGTCATGCAGAAGTTCAGATTGATGACACCCGCCAAAAGCTCGAATCCTTTCTGACTCTGGCAGACGTTGAACTCTCCGGTCTTCGCGACAGTGTCTCCTCCGTCCTCTCTAAAGTCACAGGCGGCGCATACCTTCCCGAAGCGGATGATTTAGACGCTGCACATGAAGCGCCGATGGAATCATTCTTTAATCGTCTTTGGTCTTCGCCTTACTTTATGGCGTTAAAAGCCATGCTGGAACTCTCAATGATTCGTGCGGTGCTGGCGCTGATTTGGTTTGCCGCGCTCTGCCCGATCCTTTTAACCGTCGTGTTTGACGCTTGGGTTGTCAGACGTCTCAAGTACGAAAGTTTCGCTTCGCACCACCCGACGCTCTATCAGACCGCATTAAGCGCTCCGCCCGTACTGCTTACCTGCGCGTTTACTGTGATGCTGATTCCGTTTGCGATTCCTGTCTGGGTTTCTGTGGTCTTTTACGCGGCGTTCCTTTTAAGCATCCATGTGATTGTCAGCAACTTCCATCGGTTCGGATAATGAATACTCGACCTCTTTTAATTGTCCTTTCAGCCCTAGCGCTTAGTACTTCCGTACAGGCCCGGGACTGCTTTGAAACGCACGCGCTTGCTAAAGGTCTGGACGCGGATCTTTTACGAGCCATTGCACTGGTGGAATCTTCCGGCAACCCGAACGCCGTCGGTAAAAACAGCTCCAGCGAAGATATCGGACTGATGCAGATCAACTCTTCCTGGCTCAAGCGCTTTAACACCACCAAGAAAGAGCTGTTGGAAAACGTCTGTCTCAATATCGAGATCGGTGCGGAAATCCTCTCGGACAACATGAAGCGCTTAGAAAATCCATGGGAAGCGGTCGGCGCATATAACGCCGCGTGCACCCGTCTTAAAGGGGCGGACTGCATTTCAGCCCGCCAAACCTATGCGTGGAAAGTTTATCGGGCGCTCATGAGTTTATCGGACGCCAAACGGGACAAGTTAAGGAAAGTCTCCTCTTAATCGTCCTTCACCAATTCGTTGTCATGCTCTCCGCTTCTTATTGAACAAAAGCTGCGGAGCGGGGAGTTTTTTTGTGTTTGCTTTTGTTCATTCCCATTTTTTTGATCAATTATGAAATTCAAACTGAGTTCTAATGTCATTGCAGCCGCGTTTCCGATGCTGCTTTCTCTTACCTTTGTCGTCTTTGCCGCCGCGCTTCCCGAATGCGCGTTCGCTGCCGGCACCGATCAGGACTTTCAGAGCCTTTACGACATGCTTAAAAACTGGTCTCAGGGCACGCTCGGCCGTTCAATCGCGCTGATGTTCCTCTTAGTAGGCCTTGGTGTAGGCGTGGTTCGCGGATCCATCATGGGTGCTGTCGGCTGTCTTGCGGCCGCCATGGCGCTTTTCATCGGACCGCAGATCATCGACAACATCTTTACGGCTCTTATCTAACCATCACTCTTGGGTTCGGTCCTTTAGCCGAACCCAAGAAAAGGTATATCCGTCATGTCCCGTTACGATCCATCCTTTGTACCCAGAAAACTTGACGCGCCCGCCAAGTTCCTTTTGTGGGATTTCGATCAGGTGGCGGCCGCTGCCGCCGGTTTCGGTATCGGAATCATCGTCAACTCATTATTGATCGGCGCGCTCGCTTCCGTCGTCTGCATGTGGGCTTACGTCCGTTTAAAGGCCGGACGACACCCCAGATACGGACTGCATTGTCTGTACTGGCACACGCCGTTCAAAACATTTAAGCGCACGCCGCCCTCCAGCAGGCGTCGATTTATAGGTTAATTCTCAAATGAATGTCCAGGAATACGTCTCCGAAGTCTCTTCCCGACTGGCGCTGCGCACTTCTGTGGTGTACGCGTTCGCAGCCTCCTTGGTGACTAACGTCGTACTGGCCACAGGCATCGCGAGCATTGAGCGTCAGGAAAGAATCATTGTGCTTCCCGCAGAGACCACCAAATCCTTTTGGCTCGACAATAAAACCGTCTCAGCTGATTATCTCGAGCAGATGAGCATCTTTGCACTGCAGCTGGCGCTCAATAATTCTCCTGAAACGTTCGACTACAACGTCAAGAAGCTTCTTTCTTACGTTGCGCCGGAGGACAGAGGAGAAACCGAGCTTCAGCTCGTGAGCCAAGGCCGCCGCTTAAAGGCGAGCAACGCCTCGGTGCACTTTATGCCTGAGTCCGTGGAAGTGCGGCCCGCAAAACTGCAGGCCGCGGTCACGGGTTCCATTCGTCAGTTTATCGGCAACAGTAAAACCTCCAGCATGCGAAAGTGCTGGACGGTTCAGTTCTCATATCTCGGGTCCCGCCTCTGGATCAACACCATCCGTGAGTCCGACTGTAGAAAACCCTTTGAGCCGCTTTCTGAAGACCGAAAGGGAGAAATCTCATGAAGCTAGCCGCAGTCGTCTTAATGCTCTTAGGGGCAGCGCTTTGCGCTGAAGCTAAAGAAATGCCCAAAGTTCAAACTCAGGCTCAAACCGACGCTTCCGTTTTGGCGCCAGCCGCTTTCAAGCAGCCCAACCGTATCTACATTGAGAACGGCAGGATCGCTAAAGCGGTCGCTGATACCCAGAGCATCCAGCTTGACCCGGATAAATCCACCGGATCCCTCTACTTTATTCCGCTCACTAAAGAGCAGTCTTCGATTTTTATCATTAGCGAAAGCGGAGAAACGCATGCCGTAACGATTTCTCCTAAAGAACGGCTGATCGCTCAGACAATCGCGCTGAAGGACACCAAGCTGCCGAATCCCCGTTCTCAACTTTCTTCTAATGATCAGAGCGCTCTTCCTTATGAAGAGCGTGTTCAAAGAATCCTGAGAGCGATTCCGTCGCTCTCTCATGAGCATGCGGAAGTCCTTAAAGGCACGATCACGGACGGCTACCTGATCGGAAATCCGATAGCCGCCTGGCGTCTCCTCAGTTTAAGACTCGAGCGCTACCACTTAATGAATCAGACGAAGGAAACGCTGCAAATCAGGGAAGCTGATTTTTACCGCCGCGGCGTTGTCGCGGTCGCGACCGAAGCCACGTCTCTTAAACCCAAGGCTTCAGCGGATCTGTGGATTATCAGAGAGGATGCGCCATGAGCAGCTTCTCAGAAAAAACAGAAAAGTTCAAGCAGTACAAAACCATTGTGATCGCGATTCTCCTCGCAGGCGCGGTCATCTACGGCGTGACTTCCTGTACTGAGAAAAAGGATGAAAAACAGCCTAAAGGCAAAACCACGTCCACTCAGATTTCTATGGCACCGAGCCAGAACGAATACGAGCGGCATCAGGCCGTCTATAACGAGCGTCTGATGCGCTTGGAAAAAGAAAGCCGTGACGCTAAAAATCGTGAAGCGCAGCTTGAAAAAGACAAGCGACGCCTAGAAGAGCGTCTTGCCGCCTTAGAGCGCGGATCTAAATCCGGAGCTAAGACGCCGATCACTCACGAATCCAAGGACGGCTGGCCGCCCGCGGACGTGATTGGCAAGATACCTTCCTCTAATAGTCCCGTCAGGAAAGGCTTTGAAAGCGGCGCAGCTGGTTCTGCCGCGTCCCGGCGCTACATTGCGCAGGGCAACGCTAACCCTTCTGAGAAGGCGCCTCGTTTAACGGTCGTCAGTTTTGAGGGAGCGAATTTAAAGGACTCCGCGGTTATTGGTAAAAGCGAAAAGGACGCCCGCTCAAAACCCCTGATGTATCTTCCGAGCGGCACTTTTGCGCAGGCAAGACTTCTAAACGGCGCGACCGCTCCCACGCGAGGTCAGGGATCCGGGAACCCGGTACCGATCCTGCTGGAACTCACCGATTCCGCGGTGATGCCGAACCTCTATAAGGCCGGCATCAAACGCTGCTTCGTGACTGCTAATGCTACGGGAGAATTGGCAAGTGAACGCGTACTGGTTCGGCTCGATAGGCTTTCCTGTATTGATGAGAACGGCGGCGCCGTGGATAAGAAGGTTCAGGGATACGTTTCGGGCGAAGACGGCAAGACCGGGCTTAGGGCCCGTTTGGTGACAAAGAGCGGCCAGGCGATCGCCAACGCGCTCTTTACCGGCACGCTCGCGGGTCTTGGCAAAGCCGTGTCTCTCGCCAGCGAAAACTCCACCACGTCGATTACCGGCACGATCTCCACCACTGTCACTAACCCCTGGCGGGCGGGTGTCGGGGAAGGCGCTTCGCACGCAATGGACCGTATCACCGACTACTACCTCAAACTCGCGAGCGACATGTTCCCGGTCTTAGAGGTGGACTCCGGCCGCAAGGTGGAAATCGTGATTTCCAACGGCCTTTCTATCGAACGCATCGATGATAAATAATTTCATTTGAATAAGTATGATTAAATCAAAATTTTCTATTTTTCTGGTCTCCGCCCTAGGCGCATTCGGCACTTTTGCTTTTGCGGGCGGCGCCTCCTGCGGCAATCCCGCCACGGTCGCTAAGACCGCCTCTGAGCGCACTAGCACGGCTAAAGTTCAAGCGGTCAAGTACAGCGACCTTTCGACAGAACTGAAACAAGCGGTAGAAAACTTTCAGGAGCGCTACCCTAAAACTCAGGTCAAACTTTTTTCTTTAACGCCCGTCAAAGGCATCTTTGAAGCTTCGGTCGGCAAAGAAGTTATCTACTTTGATTCGAGCGCGCGGTTCCTTTTTTCCGGAAGACTTCTGGATATGGATCAGGGCGTTGATCTGACAGAAAAGCGCGTCAGGGATTTAAGGCGTATCGCCTTTAATTCTCTTCCGCTTGATAAAGCGGTTAAGACCGTTTACGGAAACGGCAGTAAAAAGCTTGCGGTATTCACAGACGTGGATTGTCCGTATTCGCGCAAACTAGCGCAGACGCTTAAAGATCTTAAAGACACGACGGTGTATACGTTCCTTTTCCCTCTGGAATCGATTCATCCGAAGGCCAGAGCAAAGTCGGATGCCGTCTGGTGCGCAAAAGACTCTTCCGCGGAACTTTCCAAAGCGCTTAAAGGTGACGATATTAAAGCGCTCGCTAATAATCCCTTATGTTCTTCCGTGGTGAGCGACGTGATTCGTTTAGCCGCTGAACACGGCATCGGCGGCACGCCCACTCTGATCAATGAAGCGGGCGACCGAATCTCAGGCGCGCTTCCCTTAGAGAAGCTTCAGAACTTTGTTGACGCGCAGAAGAGCTGATCATCATGAAACTCAAACTCATTCTTTTAATGCTCTCTTCTGCCGCGCTCACAGGCTGCGGATCGATTACCGGGTTTTCCAACGCGAAGACGGATTTCGGATGCGCAGATCTTTCCGGAGGGCCGAGCTGCCGCAATATCTCTCAAGTGTATGCGGAGAATAATTCCTCCTCTCAGCCGCTCCCCGCGGAACTTTCCGCTGCGGCTCAGGACTCGGTCGGAGAGCGAAAGGACTTTGTCACGATTATTCCCGCTAAGCCGTGGCGCACGCCCGAGACGGTGCTTCGCGTCTGGCTCGCACCCTTTACTGATAAAGATGGCGACCTGCACGATCAGCGCTATCTCTATGTCCGTCTCAATAACGGCGGCTGGGATTCTCAAAGCGTGCAGTCGCTTGCCGCTTCTTCTCGTGTATCTAAACCCGTCTACCCGCTTTCCTCAGAGAAGGAACCGAGCAAAGAAGAAATCAAAAAAGAAAAACTCAAGCAGCTTCCCGCGCTCGGGTTTAGCGCCTCTTCTCATCCTCTTTAATTGTCTTCAATTTAATCGAGTGTACGCATGAACAACCCTCTTCGAAACTTAAGCGCACGTCTTTCCAAGGCGTTTTCTGTCAAGCGCTTTGAGAGCAACTACACGAGAGCTGACACCATTGGGCGCTGCCGACACACATCTGTCCTGCTCATTGACCGATTCGCGCAGGAGCTCCCTTATGCGCACTTTGACGACTCTGACGGTCTGTGCGCGGTCTGCGCGCCGGACGGAAGTTTTGAAGGAATCGGCTACGTCATAGAAATCCATCCTCAGACAGGCGCGAACGACATGATGGCTAAAAGCCTGGAAGAAATGTTTGGTTCCGTTCTGGAGGAAGGCACCGGTGTTCAGGTATCTCTCTTTGGTTCGCCCTATATCGAGCCGCTCACCGAATACATCCGCAGAGCGGCAGTTGAGCCAAGCGCGGAAGATTCACCGCTTAGGTACGAGCAGAAATCCATCATGCTCAGCATGGCGCACGCGCGGGCGGATTTCTTAAATCAAGGAGCGCACCACGCGCCGCACAAGAATCTTAAAATCCGAGCGCGCAATATGCGCTGCTGGATGTCGGTCGTGATCCCCACGAAGCGCCCCTTTGACGAAACCGAACGCGAACGCGCTAAAACTATTCGAGCTTCACATATGTCCGCGCTCTCACAATGGCACTTTTCTCCGTGGGTATGGAATAAACGCGCGCTCATCAATACGGTCTCACAGATTCTTAATCCTCAGCGCATGCGCTCGGGTGAATGGTCGCCGACGGAACCCGATCCCGCGCGTGAACCCCGCATGCAGTGTGTCTCGCGCGACACCCGCATTGACGTGACCGAGGACGGCGTGCGCTTTCATTCAAAGCATATCGAGGATGAGGTGCTCGGCATCAGCTTTTCTCCGGTCGGATATCCGGAGCACATCACGCTTGCCTCGATGATGCATGCCGCAGGCTGCGTTAAAGGAAGTTCCGCCGCGTTTTCCGCCCCGTTTCTGATCACCACTTATCTCAGCAAAGGCTCTTACGATAAGGGAAAAGCGGCCGCACGCCTTAAAAGCGCACGAGCCGAACAGATGGCCGCAACCGAAATCGCCCGCATGATCCCCTCGCTTCAGGATGAAGCCAGGGATTGGCGAGGTGCGATGGCTGCCTACGAAAGCGGCGAAGGACTGCTGCAGTTAAGCCATGAGGTCTTTGTGTTTGCCAAAGCTAGCGAACGCGCCAACGCAGTCGAGAGCGCCAAATCCGTCTTTAAAACGCTCGGCATTGATCTGTGCGTGGACGATTACATGCACCTGCAGGGACTGATCACGTCCCTTCCGCTCTCGGGCGGCCCACTGCTCGCCTTTGACGTCAAACTCGCTCAGCGCTCCTCCACTAAAACCGTCGCTAACGCCGCCAACACACTGCCCGTGCTCGCAGATTGGAAAGGAACCGGACCTCGCGCCGGTAAAACCGAACCTACGCCGATCCTCTCGTTCCTATCCCGAAGAGGCCAACTCGTTTTAATCGACCCCTACGCCAACCCGAACGGCAACTATAACGGTGTCGTGATCGGCAACTCCGGTTCCGGCAAATCCGTTCTGCTTAATAGTCTGGCGATTGGCTCGCTCGCCTGCGGATCCCGCGTCTACATCATCGATATCGGCGGCAGCTACGCGAAGCTATGCAGCGTCCTGAACGGTCAGTTCATCGAACTCTCGCCGCAGGCCAAAGAGGACGGCACCTATGATTGTCTTAATCCTTTCTCGATGATCACCAATATCGACGAGGATATGGATCTGATGCTGCCGCTCCTGGCGCAGATGGCCTCTCCCTCTCAGCCTCTGGACGATTTACGGCTTTCTCATCTGCAGGTGCATTTTAGAAGCGTATACGAGAGATCCCTGGAAGAAGGCCGTACCGCGACGATTACCGATCTTGCCGAATCGCTGCTTCGCAACGGCAGACTCGGCGGAACCAACCCGAGAGTCGGAGATCACGAATGGGCGCGCGTCTATGACAGTCTCAGCGCGGATGAACAAAAGCGCTATGACGATCCGAGATTGGTGGACCTGGGTGTGCAGCTGCTGCCGTACGCCAAAGGGGGACCCTTCGCGTCATTTTTTGAGGGCGAAGCAAACATAAATTTCGACAACAGCTTTATCGTGCTCGAACTTCAGCAGCTCAGTACCCGAAAGTCGCTGCAGTCCGTAGTGCTGCTTCTTCTGATGTACAAAATTGATTTGGAGATGCGCAGAGGCGAGCGCTCTCAGCCCAAACTCGTCATCATCGATGAGGCCTGGGATTTAATGGCGGGCGGACACTCCGGCAAATTTATCGAGACGGGCTATCGACGGGCGCGTAAACAAAACGGAGCATTTTTTACCGCGACGCAGAAACCGGGCGACTACTGGAAAAGCGATACCGCAAAAGCCGCACTCGATAATGCCGACTGTATTTTCATCTTGAGACTCAAGGATTCCGCGCTCGCCGAAGCGGAAAAAGACAATCAGCTCGGTATGGATGAATCTGAATACAAAATCCTCGGATCGCTCACTTCACTTGCCGGCGCCTACTCCGAGGTATATGTCCGCATCGGAGACGCCCCGCCCTCTGTTAATCGTCTGATTTTGGACCCGTACACGCTGCTTCTCACGAGCTCCCATCCGAACGATATTTCCGACATTCAGAAATTCCGGTCCAAAGGGCTTTCTACTCACGACGCGATTCACGCGCTTCTTCAGGAAAGAAGCCTGAAAGCCGCCACCCCTAATCCTTGATACTCCAAAGAATGAAACCCGTTCATATTATTTTGTCCTCCGTACTCTGCGCAGCGTTAACCGCGACCGCCGTTTTAGCCGCACCGACCGCCCTTGAGCACTTCTCCAAATTCAGCTCTAAAGGCAAACTTGCTGTCCTAAACCTCAATGAAGTAGTTGAAGCCAACGAAGCCGCGCTTGCCGCAGGCGGCCTTAGAGACGAAGAACTGATGCTCGAAGCCAAGCGCTTTGCGCTCAATCTGCAGAACGAACTCAAAGCGATGCAGAAGGACTGCGGCTGCACGCTTCTTGTCTCGTCAGCGGTCATCGCGCCGCACACATTGCCCGATTACACGGACGAACTCTTAGCGCGCTTGAATTTATCCCGCGCTCAAAAGCAAAAAGATCTGCGCAGGATTTCTGAGCGTGTCCGAGGTGCGTCATGATTAAAACTCATCCGAGAGTCTTTGCGCGGCGCCTCAGGACGCATATCGAGAAACGCGGCTGGATATGGCTTTTGAGTTTTCTTTTAATCAGCCTCTTTACGCACTTTTATCATCCCGCCGTAAATCGTACCGAGTCCCTGCCGTTCACGCTCTTTTTAATTGAACGCGGCGAGAGAAACCTCTCGGTCGGCGACTATACCGCCTTTAACCCCAAGCCCGATTCCGTAGACGGTTTCGAACTCACCTTTGTAAAGGAGATCGCCTGCGGCCCAGGGCAGCGGATTGAGGAGATCAATCGCGAAATCTTTTGCGACGGCAAAAAAATCGCGCTTGCCAAAACGCACTCCAAGCGCGGCGATCCGCTGGATGTGATCACCTCCGGCGTGATCCCGCCCGATCACTACTTTATGCGCGGCACACACCCGGATTCCTATGACAGCCGTTACGCAAAGTTCGGGCTGATCGATCGGTGCCGATTCAGCGGCAAAGCCCATCCGCTTTTTTAAGAGTCCTCGCAATGAAACCCTCTCAAATCGCCGCGTCTCTCGCGCTTATCGGCGCTGTCGCGCTCTTCACCACGCTGTCGGCCGCAAACGCGGAGTCGGAACCCTCGTTTCAGATGCCAAAACCTGAGGCCGCAAAACCCTGCGCAAAACCTCGGACGAAATTAGAAAAGCTCCCTGCCTTGGGGCCGCTTACCGAAGTCATTGAACCCAACATTCTCGAGGCTTTTAAAAACCGAGTGCGCGGCATGAAAGAGGACGGCTCTTACAATCGAAGATTTGCGGAAAACAAAACCAAGATCCGAAAATCTTTAGAAACGCCACAGCCCGCGATCGCGCTTTCTGCAGCCGACTCGCTGCGCGTCTGGGATGTGACGCCTTCCATCCCTGAGCGTCTCCCTGAGAAGCTGCTTCGTGAGTCTCGGCAAATCGAGCTTCCGAAGATCCCGCACGCGCTGCTTTTTATCAATGCGGATGACGAACAAAGCCTCAAGGCCGCAGAAAAACTCATCCGCAAACTTCCGGATGTGCGTGTCGTTTTAACGTCAGGCTCGATTTCCGAAGCATCGGATCGTTTAAATCGACGCATATTTTTTGATCAGGGCTCTTCCCTTGTCCGATCCTTCGGCATCCGACAGGTGCCCGCGCTTTTGTTTAACGGAGAAACCGGCCCTCAGTGCGCCGAATTCCCGGCCGATGAACCCGAGTTAGTTTTACCGTATCTTCGCTCATGAAACGTCTTCTTTTAATTGTCATGTTCAGTCTGTGCGCCCTCTCAAGCGCTCAGGCCTCCGGCTGCCGAGGCAAAGTGATCAATCCGCTCACCGATGTCTGCTGGAGCTGCATGTTCCCGATCAAACTCGGCAGCATTACGCTCTCATCGGGTGCCAACAAAGATCCTGAAACCGACGCGAACGCGCTCTGCATGTGTGTTTCCGGCGCCAATATCACTGTAGGCCTTAATATGTCGTTTTGGGAGCCGCTCAGAACCGCGGAAGTGGTTCGTACTCCGTACTGCTTTCCTTCGCTAGGCGGCTTGGATCTCAATGTCGGGTTACGGGCGCCCGCGCACGGCCGCACGCCTAATAAATCCGCTTCCTCTCAGCGATCCTCCTTCTATCAGGTCCATTGGTACTTCACGCCCTGGCTCTTTGTGCTTGAAGCTCTGCTGGATTCAAACTGCCTGGAGCAGTCGGCATGGGACTTAGCCTATATGACGGAACTGGATCCACTTTGGGATGATCCGGTTACCACCTTCTTTTTAAATCCCGACGCGAGCCTCTTTGCGAATCCTGCGGCCGCTGCCGCATGCGCAGCGGACTGCGCCGCAGCGACCGCGGGCCTGCCGATTTCCGAACTGTACTGGTGCGCGGGCTGCCACGGCGGAATTTTCCCGCTCACGGGCTGGGTCGGCGCGCATGTGCATTTTCCTCAGGCCTCTTCTTTACTGGTCGCGCGCTTTACCATGAAACTGCACCGTCAGGGACTTCAATGGGCGGCCTACGGAGAAAAGGGCCAGTGCGGCCCGTATCTTGAACCGATCATGGATAAGCGCGTCTACCGCACTCAGATGATGTATCCCGCACGCACAACCGGTAAACAGGACGGCCGCTGCTGCTACCCGATGGGCGCCTCAAGCGCGCTGTGGTACTCCGGTAAAACATGGGCCTCGGGCGGCGAAGACGCCGCATATCTGATTTTCCGCAAACGCGACTGCTGTCAGGGCAGCGGTGTCACTCCGTCTTAATTCTCGATTTGCTATGCGCTCGATTTTATTTACGCTCCTGCTCTCAGCCGCTTCTGCTGCCTTTGCTTCAAACCTCACGATTGATGACGTGCTGCAGTCCGCCTCACAGTTTGCCCAAAACCCCGCACCGGCCAAAGAGACTCAAGTATCTGCCTATATGCTCGTCTCCCTGTCAATGCCCAAAGCCTCGTTGGAAAGACTCGCGCGCGACTGCCGCGACGCGGGTGTACCGATGGCCTTTGCGGGCGTGCCCTCTGACGACGAGAACCCCAAGGCGCCGCTTCTGAATCCTAATTCTCTGAAAGCGTTTGCGCCGCTCATCGAGGCGGGCGCTCCGATCGAACTTCATCCGGAATTATTTACCGAGTTCGGCATTAAAGAGGTTCCGGTACTGCTGATAAAAGAAGAAACTGATTCAGCCTGCGGAACCGCTCCGCGCGCAGTTGCCGTACCAGGCGATGTCACGCTCGGCTATGCGCTGGATCAGCTCTCCGATCGACAGGATGTCTTCGGAGAAAAAGCTCGAGCGCTGCGCGCCAAACTCGGAGACAGAAACTAAATGCGACTTCTGCCTCTCATCATCGCCTTCTTCTCGCTCAGCGCGGCGGTTTTATCGGTCTGCCTCGCCGCGGATAAGGATTCCGCTATGCAGGCCGCAAAGGAAGAAGCCGCCAAACTGAACCTCAAGGACTATATATCGGAGGGCGGCGCATCCCAAGTCGTTCCGGAATTTGGTTCCGACGTCTCGGATCTCACTGCGCTGTTCGAAAAAGGACAAGGCTCACTTCTCAACCCCGGCTCACAAAAAGCCGATGGATGTCTCTCTAAGACGAGTATGGACTGTCGAGCGGTCCAGGTGATTTACGACACGCACGCAAGACCCGGATGGCCGGAGTCCGATTTTGAGGGCATGCTCGCTGATCGGGATCAGCTGCTGAACAAACTGCCGGAGCTGCCCTCCAACGGCCAAATGGTCTGCGAGACCATCACGACAACGCAGCCCCCGCAGACCGATTTTGCGGTCTGCGAAGAAAGCGTCAACGCCTCCACTGAAGCCTGCTTTAAGGGCTGGGCAGAAAAACTCGATGTATCCACATTATTTGAGTGCGTCAGCCGCACTGCTCAGAAACTTCAGGTCTCCTGCCTTGCCGATTACGTATCCTCCACTCAGCAGTACAACTGCCGACATGCGCCGCTCCAAACCTGCAGCGCGGGCGAAGTCGTCAATATCGACAGCCGCTATACCTATCAGTGCGAATCTAAGAATTTCCAGCAGAAGCCCTACCGCTGCAACGAAGTGCTTCGCATCGACGGATTTGAAGGCTGTGAGCCGGGTTCCATGCACATCGCGCAGTCCGAAACCTCCTCATACCTGGGTCAGGACGACTGTTCGGGCGGAGACATGATCGCGCTCAAATATCAGTGCTCCACTGCTAAAACACCGCTGCTTCAGATCGAAACCAATGTAAAAAATTCCCCTAACTTCACTTTCAGCGTAGAAGCTGAAGATTTTGTTGTCGAGCGCGAGTTCTCCAACTGCAAGGGGCGCTGGAGCGGTAAAACCCGATGCTCGGGAACCAACTGCAGCACTGAGATCAAAATGGAAATATTTATCCACCCGGGCAAATGGGACTATTCCGGCTCTATTTCGCAAAACTTCTTTTTCCAAAAGGCGTCCACTGAGCACCTCGTCGAACAGTGGCAAAAAACCTGCATTGCTGACGACGGTACCGAGATCAAGGCCGCCCCATGAGCAAAATACTCCTGTCTTTAATTATCCTTACCTTCAGCCATAGCGCCTTTGCGGTCTGCGAGGAAGGAAAGCGCATCTGCGTCGACGGTCCCGGCTCTAAATTTATCAACGGGGTCGAGGTTTTTCGTGAGTGCTGGAACTACCAAACCGAAATGCGCTGCTCGGAAAACGAAACTATTGACTACTGCAAGGGACTCTCCTCCTTAAAGCAATGCGCCAAAGAGTCCGACGTATGCACCTCCTTCGGTCTAAACGGCGAGTGCCTCGGGACGCTTTCCACATACCGCTGCTCGGCTCCCGCCGACAATATCGAAGGCGCAGTCCTCATCGACTACTCCCACACCGTCAACAGCGGAAGCGATACTTCCTCCTGCGCTAATTTTTTAGATAACCCTCAGTGTTTTATCGCTAAAGAAGAATGCGTGGAAGGTCCCGGCACAAGGTTCATTAACGGCGTCGCGGTCTACAAAGAATGCTGGAAAAAAGAATACTCGTACGCCTGCGCTGCTCAAGGCGTCTCCAATAGCTGCTCGCAGCTTCAGGCCGCAGGCTGTAAGCCCGTGGGCGACTCGGTCTGCATAAAAGAAGGCGCCAACGGATGTACGCAGTTTCAGCAGACTTATCAGTGCGCGGACACGCCGCCCATCGCCGGAGACGATATCACGAGTGTCGGAGGGACTCAGAATCCGGGATTTGACATGCTCTCCTGCACGCACGCGACTGCGGGCATGACATGCTCCGCTCCTAAAAGTCTCTGTCTGAAGGAAGGCCCCGACGGCGACTGCCTTCAGCTCCAGTACACCTATGACTGCGTTAAAAACGTTTCCGACAATCGCTGCGAAGTTTTAGAAAAACTCCCCGAGTGCGAAGTTCGCTCCTCCGTGTGCGAAGAGAGGAACGGTCTGAGCTGTATCGCATACAAAAAAGAAATCTTCTGCAAGGGCGATAAGGAAATCGATGCTCCCGGAGCCGACATCATCGATTCCAACATCTCAATCGGCAGCATTTCTCAGTCCGATACCTGTAAACCGCTCGAAGAGAATCCAAACTGCGCGATCCTTAGAACCGAATGCACTGAACCCGGCGGCGAGAAAATCGTCAACGGCGTTCCAATCTACAAGGATTGCTGGAAATATGAACACACTTACGTCTGCGGCGCGCTCTCAGGCACTCAGAGCGACTGTGACAAACTCGAAATGAATTCCTCCTGCGTGAAGGTTTCTTCCGACTGTATCGCCATTGATGACAGCGGCAAGTGCCTCACCACCGCACATACCTATCGCTGCGAAGAAAAGGAAGGCAGTGTCACCACCGAAACAGTCTGCCGACCCGCGGAATGTCTCGACGGTTTGTGCGACGGAGCAAACGATCCTGCGGACACAGACTTTTCCAAGGTGCTTGCGTACCTGGAAATCGTGCGTCAGGCATCCGTCTACGGTGATATCGAAAACGGCCTCTTCTTTAACGGTCAGAAGGATAAGTGCACTAAAAAAGTCCTCGGCTTCTCCTGCTGCGATACCAAAGTAAAAGCGGGAACCTCCAATTCAAGCGCGTTCGGCAAGGCCATGAGTTTTGCCGGAGAAACCACGGTTGAAGCGATCAAATACGTCGGCAGTCCTTATGTCTATGATGTGCTTTCCGCAAGTTCCGCAACCGAAGGCATGCTCAACTTCCTTTACGGCAATGCGGCAAGCGGTGTCTACAACCCTTCGCTCTCCTTCTACGGCTTTGGCATGACGCTGCAGGGAGGCACAATGTACTTCACATTTGACCCCTATTCGTTTACGATATCGGTGGCGTTCCAAATCGCAATGGATTACCTGCAGTGCGAACAGTCCGAGCAGACCTTAATGCTGAAAAAAGGTCAGAACCTTTGTCATTACGTCGGCACCTACTGCTCCAAAGGAGAAAAGTTCGGCTGTATTGAACGCAGCGAAAGCTATTGCTGCTACAACTCGCCGCTCGCACGAATCCTGCAGGAGCAAGGAAGAATCCAGCTCGGAAAATCATGGGGCTCGGCCAAAGATCCGGTGTGCACCGGATTCACGATGGAGGAACTCGAGTCACTGGATTTCGACAAAATGGATCTCTCCGAATTTGAGGCGCTGATCGTCACTAAGAACGGTCTTGATGACGCTGCGGCAAAGGATCGCGGAGAAACGCATCTCGATAACCTCATCAGTAAAGACCTCGGCGCATATGTTTCTCCCTCTGTCGGGACGTCCGCCGTGGTGGATCCGAATTTCACCGGTAAGCCGCAGCTGCCCGCTAAGAAGCGAAATCTCAAACAGCCTAAACCCTAACCCTATTTTTAATCGATATGAAACTTCATAAATTATCCCTGTTAACACTCTTTCTCTGCGCAGTCTCGACGCAGGCTTGCGCATCCGACTTCTGGAAGGAAGATGTCTGGAAAAACCAGGACCGCGGCTTTCTGTACTACCCCGACGAAGAAAAGCCCAAACCTAAAACAACTCCGTTCAAAGATCTAAATAGCATCCAAAGCGCAGATGAACTCAAGGCAGAACACGCGTTTCGTTTAGCGAACGCCTCCTTTAATCCTACGGAAGAAAATGTTCTCGCGTTTCAGGAGGTCAACTACTTCGTACAGGAAAAAGCTTCTCTCTTTACAGATGTCTATCGCAGAACCTCCTGGCAGAACCCTCAGTTTGATTTCTCGACACTCAACCCGGCGGCCAACTTTGCGCAGGTAGCGCTCAATTCGTCCCGCGCTGAACAAAAGAAAGAGGACATCCGGTCTCTGACTCAGTCATGGGGCCTGATGTACTTCTACCGCTCTGACTGCCGATTCTGCGAGATTCAGTCTCCGCTCATTAAACGTCTGCAGACAGAATACGGGTTTGAGCTGCTTGCAGTCTCTTTGGACGGCTCTGCAAACCCGCATTTCCCGGACGCGCTTCCAGATAACGGCGTCTCTCAGCTGCTCACCAACGGAGAGGGACTCTCACGCGTTCCGGCTCTTTTTATGGTTAAAAGCGATAAATCGCAAAGCTATCTGGTTTCGTCAGGCGTTCTTTCGCTTGAGGACATGCTCTCCCGCATACAGACGCTAGCGCTTAAATCTCCCGGCCAGTCTCTCTTCAGAGGCCAAGACGCTCTCAGCCCCCATCAGAACGCATCATGATTAAACTAAAAAAAATTCTCTGCGCAGCGCTCTGCGCCGTCTCCGTGTCTACTTCGGCAAACGCGGGATTCATGAAAGATTTCTATTCCGCTGCCGGATCCTACCAGGGCAATCTCACTGAAGCAGGCGTCTATCAGTCCGCAGGCATGAACACTGTGACCGCGGGCGGTTTTGTTTATCGAGCCCCAAGAAAGGATTTCAACGCTTTCTACTTTACGCCGCCCTCCCTGTCCGCCGGCTGCGGCGGTATCGACATATTTATGGGCGCATTCGGTATCCCGAGCCGAGAGGAATTCGTTGCATTCCTGCGCAATATCGGTACAGCGCTTCCGGGGCTCGCGTTCCAGCTCGCGCTGCAGTCGCTCGCGCCGGACTTAAATGAACAGGTCACCAGTTTCCGTGACATGATCCGACAGTACACCGGTATGTTTCAGGATTCCTGCACCACTGCTCAGAATCTGATTAAGATGTCGGGTGCCGAACAATGGCTGCATAAGCTGAGCTACGACTCCAAAAATGAACTGCGCTCTTCAGGCACCGTCTCCGACGCCTCTGAAGCCGACGCGATGACACGCACCAACGGTTCCGCCGTCATAGAAAATTCGCCAACCAGACGAGATTCCGGAGGCAACATCGTAGACGCGCCGGAACTCAACCTCACTTGGTCACTGCTCTCGGGCGGCAAATTCTCCGCGGATTACAGCGACGAGCTCAAAGAGCTCATGATGACGCTCGTTGGGACCGTCATCTATGTTCAGGAGGGCAGCGGAAACGACGCTGTGACACGCGCGATCCCGATCGCGGGCCAGGATTTAGTCGGATTTTTATTCGGAAGACCTGATGAAGAGGCGCTCGACGCGGAGTCCTTTCGTCTTCGCTGCGTCAAAGAGGACGGAGACGATCGCTGTCTCACGGTCCGTAAAACGCCGCTCGATGAAATGAACCTGCCCTACGAATTTATGCGCGCCGCGGCTGCCTACCGTAATTCCATTCTCAGCAGAGATCCCTCGCTCGTCTCTAAAAACGACCTGACTCTGCTCGTCTCCTCATCCACGATTCCGTTAATCCGTCTGATCAACGCGACCACCTCGCACCGATATCTCGGATTTTCTCAGGACGTGCTCAGAATTTACGTGGAGGCAGCCGCCTACGAGGCCGTGATCCGCGCCATGGATCGATTATCTCTGGATATTAAAACCGCGATTGCCGCGTCTTCTGCCTCCCAAACCAGCGTCATCGCGGCCGACCATCTTAAAGCGATTGAGCAGAGAGTGGACGCCGTCCGCAGGGATTTAGCAGATCGAAGCGATGCCGTATTTCAGCAGATGAGCCGAGCGCACTCTTTTGTGACGCAGATTTCTCACCTGGAAAGAAGTGTTAAAGGTGCACTTGCGGCCGATCTTGCCGCCAACCTTAAATTCGGAGCCGCAAATTAAATGGTGTTGGACTACTACGCTTATTGGAACGGAGGTCAGATCCGTGACCTATTCGAGGCGCTTGTCGCGATCTGCTCCGGCCTCTCTTACACCGGTCTGATTAAATCCGCGGTTCTCGCAGGTTTCCTCGCCGCCATCACCGGAGCGCTCCTTAAATGGCAGGGCCTTGCCGCTAAAGTCTACCTTTTTGCGGCCGTGCTCTTTTACTCAGTCATGCTCGTTCCCAAGGTTGATCTTGCGATTCATGACGAGAGAAACACCGATGTTTATGTCGTGAGCAGCGTCCCGTTAGGCGTAGGTTTCTTTTCTTCAGCCGCCTCACGCATCGGACGATTCCTGACAGGTTCATTTGAGACTGCGTTTTCTTTACCGGACGCCGAACGATTCAGCCGATTCGGTCTGGTCTATCCGCAGCGTGCCGTCACAGCGCTACTGAACGCGGGCGCTGTCACGCCGGAAGGAAGAGCGCTTTCCGAGCGAGTTACCGCTGACTGCGTAGGTCCCGAACTCACTGATCATCCCGACAAAGTGAACGAGCTCGCTCAATCAGGCAACCTTTGGGCCACAATCAAACAGGAAGGCTGGGTTAATCCGGCCCGTTCCACGGTCGCTCAGGACGGATCGGTGCAAAGCTGCGAAGCGGCGGTTCAGTCGCTGGAAGACCATCTAAATAATGTTGAGATCGATTTTATTAAAAAGCGCCTCGGCGTACTGCTGGTGCCTGAGCAGCCTGATCCTTCCGCAGTGATCGCGCGCACGCTTCCACACAGCGAGGCCCTGCTGCTTGGCGTCTCCCGATCGCTTGAGGACAGCCTCAAGCACTCGGTCATGCTGTCTGCGCTCCCGCGAGGTCTGGAAAGCATTGCGCGCCAAGCGGGAGCTCCGCTCGATTTGGCGGTTAAATTTTCTTCGGCTTCCGCAAACCTTTCATCAGAAATCAACTACCGAACACTGGCTAAGTTAGCCGAGCAGAGCCTTCCTAAAATCCGCAACTGTGTGGAATTTATCGTCATTGCCGCATTTCCGCTCATGCTTGTTCTAATGATCGCTGCCGGTTCGGCTGCAGGGGTAGTCTTTCGATCTTTTTTTGTTCTGCTCATTTGGGTTCAGTTGTGGGCGCCCCTATTTGCGGTCGCCAACTATCTCATGATTACAGTGGACGCCAATCCCATGAACCGACTGATCGCAGAATTCGGCGGAAGCACACTTCAGGCTGCGGATTTAATCCGTGAGGCCGGAAGCTCATCACAGGCGATCGCGGGCAGTCTAACGCTTCTGATTCCGATGATCGCATTTGCGCTTGCCAAGGGAAGCGACATGGCTTTTGTTTCTATGGCCTCTGGCCTTATGGCGCCTGCGCAGGGCGCGGCTTCTTCTGCTGCTAATCAGGCGGGAAGCGGCAATTTTAATGCGGGCAATGTCTCACTTGGAAATACATCCCGAAACTCCGAATCCGCTAATAAATCAGATCTGTCTGCCGGATGGTCGGATCCATATGCCTCACGCACTCAGACCGCCTACGGAACGGTTACCAGAGATCAGGACGGAACGGTTGTCGGTATGCAGCGCACTGCTATTGATCTCGGCGTTTCGTCAAGCGGCTCGCTGACGCAGTCAAGATCTGTACAGTCCGCTTCCACGTCCTCCGTTTCCCTGACGCAGTCAGAGTCAAACGCACTGTCCGTCAGCTCCGCAGCTACATCTTCGGATTCTTCGCTGCGCTCTTTTGCTCATTCGCTCTCAGAAGGTCTCGCAAAGCGCAGCGCGCTTTCAGACGTTTCCTCGGGCGGCGTTTCCTCGTCCCTCAGTCAAAGTGTGGCAGAGGGCTCCTCCGCGTCACGCAGTCTCTCGAATTCTGAGGCATTCAGCGTCACGAGCGGCATACAGATGAAAGCCGCTGTAGGTGAAGCGGGCGCCGAGGGCGAAGTCTCCAAACCCACAGCCGAAGGCACTCTTCTTAATGCTCCGAGCTCCGTCCCGCAGCTCTCCGCGGTCGATAAAACAGCCGCCGGAGCCGGCAATACTTCAAGCGGAAGCACTTCAAGCACCGGCAAGAGCGGAAGTTTCAGCGCCACGCTTCGCGGCGCTGCGGACGGGTTCGGCGTCGGACTCTCCGGAGAAACAAAAACCGCGCAGCAGCTCGTGGATACGGCTGTCGGCTCTAAGACAAGCGCTACAGCCAGACAGCGGGCTGAAGCATATCACTCGCTCAGATCCGCCTCAGAGGAGATTGCCGCAACGAGTGACGATGTCGGTGTACGACAGGCAGCGAATGCGTTCACCAAGGCTCTCGACAAAGCCTATCGGACATCTTCTGATCGCGGCGTAACACTCAGCCGGGGACAGTCCGCATCACAAACCGTGTCAGAAGGACTCAGCGGAAATGATTCAATGATTGTCAACCGAGACGCGGCCGTCATGAGACGCTACATATCTTCCAGCGGGCATTCGGCAGAAGAGGGTCTGCGTCATCTGTTTCATGATGAACTCGCCAGAGAAAACTTGGGCGCTGCGGTTTCCGCTGACGCGCTGGACAGATCCGCCTCCGGTCAGTATGCCGGCACCAGTCAGATTCAGCAAAAGCGAGCGGAGCTCTCAGAGCTCACAGTCATCGGAAAGCGCACTCTGAATCGCACAAAGCTTGATCATTCCAAAACTGTTAACCAAGAAGGACAAAAAATCCATACAGAATCCGATCTCAGTTTTACCCGGCTGAATCGTTCTCGTGAGGAGTTCTTACGGCAATACGACAAAGACAGATCCCAAAGAGATTTGGCCGCAGCCGCGTCTATGGAAGCGACTGATCTGGAGAAGGAAACTGTCGACGACGGCGTTCAGCGGTATCAGCAAAAGGAAAAAGGCGTTTCCACTGTACTGAAAAATGCGTTCCTAGGTGGTGCCGGCTACACCTCGCCTATGGGTGCAGGAAAAATTGAAAAGGAAAATGATTTGAGTGAGAAGAAGTAGCAGAAGAAGGCGTGGCCAACTGTCGAGTTGATAGAACGAAGGAGAATTCTTCGACCGCAGTTGTTCTCTCCTTCTTCTTTCTAACGAAAATTTAGGACAATAAACTTGTACAAAAGTCTTATTCGCACTCCAGCGTTATTAAAAATAATTTAAGCGCCCCGTTCAATACCAAAAAATAAAGCTATTCCCGATAGTCAACTAGATCGGAATAAAACTGTTTTCTAGCCATTCTGCAACTCCACACTTTACTTTCCCAAATTTCTAAATTTTATAACCACTCTAATTTTGTATAAATCAAAGAGAGGGGTTCCTTTCTTGTTTCATCATCTAGAAGAATATATGAGTATTTGCTAAACTCCTTCAAAACCAAAGGAGATACAATGAATCCGCCCAAGCCCATGTTTTCTCGGCTTTTCGAAAAATCAGTAGAAGCGTTTCTCTTAGCCGTCGAAAATTACAATAAACCTACTATTCGCTATAGGGTGGAAGCTTTCGCGATATTCATCTGTAACGCTTGGGAACTTCTACTGAAAGGTTACCTCATTAAAACTCAAGGATTAGAGAGCATTTACTACCAGCCAAGCAAAGACGTAAAGAGAACATTTAGTCTGGAGAGATGTGTCAAAACAATACTCACGAATGAAAAAGACCCGGTAAGATTAAATCTTGAGAAGATAGTTGAACTTAGGAATACAAGCACTCATTTTATAACCGAAGAGTACGAGATGCTGTATGTTCCTCTGTTTCAAGCATGCATTTTCAATTATTCGGATAAGTTATCTGCCTTTGCTGATATAAGCCTAGGGGACCGGGTTTCTCTAGGCTTTCTATCCCTCACCACAACTCTGAACACTTTATCCATTGACGCCCTGAGAGGAAAATATTCGTCAGACATTTTCGAGCATATTTCGCGTCTTGACGGGGAATTAAATACTCTTGCAGGGGCTAATGGCCCCTAGTATGCAATCCCTGTCGAGCACGGATTTTATCTAACTAAGAAACGAGAAGAGGCCACCGAATGCGTTACCGTGGTTCCAAAAAGCGATAATCCGGTCGCTATTAGCAAAACGCAATCCGATCCTAACAGCACACACAGTTACTCGCTAAAGAAAATAATAGACTTTATAAAAAATCGTCTTAGAGAAAAGAATATTAATCTTCTTCTTAATGGCGCAGTTGTTAATTTCAATAAATATCATTGCTGTTTGTTAATTGACTATTTCGCCATTAAGAAGCAATCAGACCTTTGCTACATCGACAAACACGATCAAAAAGACAGATACTATTACAGTCAGAAAGCTGTGGATTTTATTCTGGGTGAGCTCTGCAAGGATCCCGGAAATATCCTCACAGAGCTGAAAGCAAAGACAGCACCAGGGGCAAAGGAAAATTCTAAGCAAACTTCCGGCAGTTAGCCTACTCCCATTCGGGAACCCAGCACTGATCCTTCGCGAGCTATCCTGCGTTGAATTATAAGTAGAAATCGAGCAATCTACGAGTTTAATTGTACTCAGTTAGGGGATTGTGCTGATATCGTGCGCAGTTGTAGGCAAACAAAGTGGGAGTATCCGCAGCATTGAGATCGTTTCGTAAATATAAATAAAACCTTTCTTTAAATCATTCAGTTAATCCGTAACTCTACGATTCTAAATACTTATTACTTAGAACAATTAAAATTTTAATAGCCAAGATCAGGAAGCATGGGTTATAACGTAATCGTAATCCCTCAACCATGGAGAACTCACCATGTCTACCAGAAGAAGTTTCCTTAAATGCGCCTCGGCCGCTTCAATATCCGCCCCCGTCGGAATGTCCGTTGCAATCGCAGCCGATCGTCCTGAAGATATGCCGGCTTGGGATAATGAGGCTGACGTTGTCGTCTTAGGTTATGGAAATGCAGGATCAAATGCCGCAATTGCGGCTGCAGACGCAGGTGCAAAGGTTTTGATTCTCGAAAAAATGCCCCATGGCGGCGGTAATGTATCGGTATCCTCCGGCGGATTTGTCGTTCCGACAAATAAGGACGATTACTTCAAATTCCAAAAGGCGCTTTACGAACTTTCCCGTTCGGAATGGGATAAGGAACTTTTAGACCTTTTCTGTGAAGAGTCTCTTCATTTAGGCGATTATGTTCAGTCTCTAGCGCCTGAAGGCAAAATTGGTGTCTACGGACACGCAGGCTATCAGGAATTGCCTGGCGCCGACTGCGTCAACAAGATGTCTGTTCGCAATGTCCCCGGTGCAAAAGGCGGAGATCGATTATTCGGCATTTTCGACAGAGCCGTTCAGGCTAAAAATATTCCCGTTATCGTTAACTGCCCGGCAAGAAGGCTTGTCCGCAGAGGAAATGAAGTTATCGGCGTAGAAGCCTTGAAGGACAACAAGCCGTATTTTGTAAAAGCAAACAAGGCAGTCGTCATCTGCACCGGCGGATTCCAAAGCAATCCTGAATTAATGGCAAGGTACATCTACGGAAATCCGATGGCGTATCTCGGAAGCCCCGCGCACACCGGTGACGGTCTTCTGATGGCCCAGTCCATGGGATGCGATCTGTGGCATATGAATTCGGTTTCTGCTCCGCTCGGCGTGCAAGTCCCCGGAGTTCAGGCCGGTATCGCTATGGTTACTAGACAGCCTGCCTTCATTTGGGTAGATCAGGACGGCAAACGCTTTGTTAATGAGAAGAAACTCGATTACCACTGCTCTTGGATGTCCGTCAATAACTTCGATGCGATTCAGCACAGATATCCGAGAATTCCGTGCTACATGATCATGGATTCCAGCTATCTCAAGGCAGGCCCCATCATTTCCAACGGAGGTTCCGGATGGGCGATCAACCGCGAAGGATACAAATGGAGCAGAGACAATCAGAAAGAAATCGACTCCGGCGTCATCATTCAAGCTCCGACCATTAAGGAACTCGCACAAAAGCTGAATATCAAAGTTCCTGAAGTACTCGAAAGCACCATTGCGCGATGGAACAGTGATTTGAGAACAAAAGGTATCGATACTGAGTATGGCAGAACAATGACAGCTGATCCGAATATGAAAGCGGTTTTCGTAGGCCGTGATGTAAAAAGCTGGTCAGCTCCTATTGAGGAAGGCCCCTTCTATGCTGTGAAACTGGTTCCTGTCACCTATCACACCATGGGCGGCCCCAAGAAGTCCATTAAGGCGGAGGTTCTTGATCCGTACGGAAAACCGATTCCTCGACTTTTCGTTGCGGGCGAGCTCGGTTCCACATGGGGCCTTACATATCAGGGTGCCTGCGCTAACGCTGATGCAATGGTATTCGGTCGAGTCGCCGGTAAGTACGCGGCTCAATTAGAACCCTGGAAATAAAGAGTAATAGCGGCGAAGCTTGCAGGCCTCGAACTTATATAAATCGAGGCCTGCAGTCTTTTGTGTCGGCGACAAGTCTCAGGGGATAGCGAACATAATAGCCAAACGCTTAAACACGTCCTGCCCTCACCTTTGCGGTTCAAGTTCCAAATTGCCAACGATAATGTTTCATCTGTCAATTATTGGGCCAAACAAAATAAAATCCTAAATACCGACTTCAAATATCCCTACTTGGTTTCTATCTGAGAAACACTATAATGCTTGACCACGCATCACACGAGAAATAGATCTTCTCCACTCCACAAACATAAAATGCAAATACCCAGCAATACCGAAGACACATCAATTGACTTCACTATTGAAACGCTTCTGGAAAATTTTAATGAGAATGTTGTCCTGCCTGACTTTCAGCGCGGATATACGTGGAGTGAGGAAACCGTAAGAAGTTTTATTAAGAGCTTCCTCAATTTAAAAAATCAAGTCCTCGGTTCTGCTTTCCTCTACAAAAAGCAAACCGATTTTCAGGTTGTGGACGGGCAACAGCGATTAACCACTATCTGTTTAGCTTTGCACGCACTAGATCTGTTGGACGAGAACTCGAGCTTTTTAGGAAAATTCTTCAAGAGTCTGGGCGGTACGGACAGCGGAAATACCCCATTTGATTATGCGTCACGCATTCAAATGAAGAAAAATTATGATGCCATCCGGACTGAATTCCAGGTCTTGGGAAAAGATAGATTCCGTGATGCGATTAAAACTGCAAAAATTTGCTTTTTCATCACTGCTGATGAACAAAAGACATTGGATTACTACGTCGCATGCAACACAGAATCCGTCCCGTTGACTGCTGCCAGCTTCTGAAAGCCTTCCATTACGATGCTTGCAGGAAAGAAAATCAGGATCCTGAACTGACGCTCTATAAACGTTACGCGCTGGAATTCTGGAGGCTTGACCCTATTGGGCTCGGCCTAAATATCAGTGATATCGCAGGCGAAAGCGGCAAAAAGGACGACTCCTATGATCTCTCAAACGTTCCTCTTTCAGTGCTGAAAGTTCTGGTAGACAACCTAAAAAAGGATAATGGCAAGCTGAAGCCGGAACAAAAAGCAATCCCCACCCCTTGGACAATTTCTAAGACGATTGCTATGTCTGCTGATCAATTCATTGCAGACGATAATTACTGGTATTCTTGGCAGGATTTTCACGGTTTATTTAATACGCTGCAGTCGATGCTTATCAGTGATGATAAAAATGATTTCGCGCGGCCTATTCTTGATCCCCAGCAAAGAATTCCAGGCGCCCTTTCAAGGCTTCAGACCTCAGAAAGGAGTTTTCTTTCAGCCCAAAAAAATCTCCTACTTGATGTACTGTGGGTAAAATCGGGCAGTCATTTTTATGTCACAGCAAATGACCTTTTGAGGGACTATGCTGCATTTCAAGGATACGCCCAGTCTTACTTCAAAAACGGAGGCCTTGAGGGATCTCCGGGACTCCAATGCGAGAAGAAATGGCTTCAAACTTGTATTGAAGTGCTGAAAGACTTTTACAAGGACCTCGAGCTCATTCAAAAAATCAAAACGAAAATCTCCTGGTGGCCTGCTCAGCCATTAACGCTCGACTTCTATGAAACTAAACTCAGAGAAACAGCGTCGCTTCTCGCCATTTTTTGTATCACAGTCGTTTACCACTACCGCTATCCGCAAAGGAATCAGTCTCGGCTCAAAGACATCTTGTACATGTCATTGTTCTTTATCTTTTTAAATTTCCTAATGAGCAAAAGGTATTACACATACATAAGAGCAGGGGTCGCTGATATTGCAGGACGAATCATTCTTAATTCCGCCTCTGCGGATATAGCGGAGCAATCCATGACAAAAATTATGTTGGAGAGAAACTCTTGGTCGCAAGGAATTTTGGAACACCTTAAAAAGAGTCATAAAAATAATAATACCAGCGACATTAGCAGTGGTTTAGCAGCCATGCTGAACTTTGTCTAACGCAACTAGAATTCACTATAAAATGGCCGAGACAAAAAACAAAATCTACAGCAATCTGAATCTTGTTGAGTTTATCGATGCACTAAAAGGTAATATCGATTTAGTTCTTCCGCTTTATCAACGAGACGCATCATGGAGCGAAGAGCTTCGTAAGAGCTTCCTGAAAAAAATCGACAAGGATAAGACGTTTTTAAATTCAATAATTCTTGTCAAAAAATGCGACGATTCGTTGAAATTTGAGGTAGTGGACGGACAACAACGTCTCCTTAGTCTGCTGATCAATGATGAATCGGATCTTCAAAAACCACTTGAAATTCAAATTAATTCTTTCAGTCTGCGTTTGATTCGTGAATTTGATGAGTTCCTTGACATAGATCCAATTCAAATAACGTGTGTCTTGAAAACGCCTATTTCAATTGGATTGTTTACGATAACATGCCTTCCGGAGAGCAGCTGTTTCAGAACATCAACATCGACACGCGCAAACTTTCTGTTTTTGACGAATTCATTGGACGAGCATTTCAGACAGACACGAACAATGAAAAATTCAAATTCGTTAAAGCATTAAAGAACGCCGTTGCGATGGACCAGCTGGGTTATAACTATAACCTATCTCAGCTTAAGGATTTTAAAGATACGATTTCTGTTCCTTTTGACCCGGTTGACTATGATTGGACACTGCGGCTTTTGCTTGGACACTGTGTAAGTTTTACTTTCCCAAAAGCAAAATTCAATAACATAAAAATGCAAAACATAGTGAACGACAATCTTAGAAACGAGCTGAAAACCGCCCAACCAAATGTCATCGAGAGTATTCGAGAAAATCTTGCAAAGCTCACGGAAGCGATTACACAAAACCGCCTTTTTTTATCTCGTAGACATGCAAGGATCTGTTGTCAGGATACTAACATTGTCGAATTTCAACTTTTACAGATTTATCTTATGTCGTATGACACCTGGCTCCCCACCGACAAGTGCATGGATCTTTTTAAACTTTATTTAGAAAATCCGGATAATCCACAACAAGACAAAAACAAAGCAATAACATTTGTTACACAGAATTTAGATTTATCCAAGAAGTTTGAAAGCAAGGCAAAGTCTTTTGAGCGTAAGGACCTTTGTTTGGGCGATTGGCTGCTTTTCTATGCACTTAACTTCTTAGAAGACGAAGACGAAGGTAAAACCATTTTCATTAATGCCGCCAAAAATATTCAAGTTTCTAATGGAACATTCGAGAAAATTTTTAAGCAGATCTTTACAGAAATGAAAGAGCAATATTCAAATAAAAAATTCAAATTTCCCAGATATAGCGGAGAAATAGAACATTTTGTTGCGCAGAGAAACTCTTCCTCTTCGATCGACGAAACGTTAATAAATAGCTATGCCAATTTATGCCTAATTCCCAATGGAATTAATCAAAGCTTACGTGATCAGTCGGCTTTCCGAAAAGCAGAAATTATTTGCGCGCCAAATAGCGAATCTAAAGAAACACTTCTCCCGAAACTGACTTTCACCGCTCTTGCCGCAAAAAAACTCGAGGATGAACTTAACTCGGACGAAGAAAAACTTCTCAATGTTCTTAATGATTTTTGGCTGAATTTCACCAAGGAAATGCAGTACAAGCTCAAAAGCATGGATAATTAGGAAGCTGAGAAAATCCGTCTACGACGTAACGACATACACAAAAGAGCCGAAGATATTTGAGCACGACTGCGCCATCGAAGGTCTTAATTGTAGAGGTTGAAATCGTGACATTAGTGTACGTCTTAAAGACGAAAAATCGCCATGTAACTCAACCTAAAGCTCTACAAGTACGTTTTCAGCAGGCTGAGACCTTCTGCTGTCAGCACCCGCAATTCTTCCATGGCTTTCTGAAATTCATTTTGCCGTTCTGCGTTTAATATGGGAAAAAACCTCTTCTGCTGAACGAAAGCGTCCTGCTTCAAAATCTTTGATTTACTCATTTGGGAAATGTCCAAGTGCGCTGGCATCCTTAATACGAACGGCAGAGCTTTTTCATCAACAACCCGTTTAAGAAAAATACGGACGGCTTCCGACATGGTTAATCCCAATGATTCGAGAACTGCTTTTGCATCGTTTTTGAGCTGATCATTGATACGAACTCGGACAATTTCATTAGCAAGAGTCTTCATGCTAATGACTCATACGAATAGTGTAATCACTTTGTAACTACAATTTTAAAAGGATACAAATATGAATACGATCTGCAAGAAATATCAATTTGTCACCATATCTCGAACACTCGCCAAATTTCCAGTTTCGTATCGAAAGATTCTGCGTATCTTTGCAGCGTTGTATAAGTAGTAATCTTTCCTGCAGTTAAATAAATTCTGAGAAATTTGTTAAACGGTGGGTGACTTTCATTTCTTGGGAATTTTACTTACAACTAGTTCGGTTTTATTTACCTTGTTCTTTTTCCAGGTTATTATGTTGACAACAACATCCCGCAAGCTTAGCTCTCCAGTTTTTCTGAAGATGACGCTCACTCCGCGGGATTCCCTTTTCCGAAGCTATCATGTCAGAAAGATGTGATAAGCACATCAATAAACCTCACTCACCGTTCTCTCAACACCCTGTTAAGGACGTTGCAAACAATGGAAGTCCTAATTTTCTGAAGATGACGCTCACTCCGCGGGATTCCCTTTTCCGAAGCTATCATGTCAGAAAGATGTGATAAGCACATCAATAAACCTCACTCACCGTTCTCTCAACACCCTGTTAAGGACGTTGCAAACAATGGAAGTCCTAATCCTCTATCTCACGCCACTTAACAAATTGTCTTGACTTGATCGAATAAACAAGCACAACCCGCTTTAACTGCGAACTACGCTCTTGCTGCCCATAGCGCTTTGACATCATCTGCTCGGCTCCCTCCTGCAATTTCGCCTCTTCACCTTCACTCTCGCGAACGACCTTAAACTCAAACACCCAATGCCGATCTCCGGCTTTAACTTCAAGATCGCTTCTTCCATATGCGTTATGATGCTCTACCTTCGGCTCCAGCCCTGCTCCGGCAAAATATACCTGCACATAAGCCCTCACAGAGGATTCGTCACGAACCGGATAATTCCTATAGTCAATTGCCAAAAACAGGCGGTTAAGGATGTGAAACAGCGACTCCGCCGACTCTTCACTCAAAACCTTGACTATCGGACCGGCTCCTACCTGACCGGCCACTCTGCCTTGCAGCAGACGTTCTATATAAAGCTGCGCCATCGCCCGACGAACTTCAAGATTCGGATAGTCTAGAAAAACCGTATCTTCGTACTTAATTGATTTTATTGTCAAATACCCCGCTTGAGTTAAAAGTCCTATATCTGACAGCGTTTCAATATCCGAAGAACCGGACAAAGAGGATAAGGATATTGTTTTCTCGCGTCCATACTCTTCCGGATGTCTGAGCGCATGAGATTTCAAATACTCAACCAGAACAGATGGTTTACCTCCGCTTTCAAACCAATAATCTTTAAATCCTCTGGAAGGACGCGCTAAGAAATTCAGTAGTGACCAAGGCGCAAAAACTTTTTGTCGTGCGGTTTCCTCAAAGCAGAAACCATCGTAGCGCTCCACAAGTTTTTGCAAAAGTTCCTTCCTCTCCATCTGGAGGGCCTCACCGGCTCTGATGAGATAAGGAAAAAAATAGTCTTCAACCTCCTGATGGGTATAACCTAACAAGGTCCCAAATGCCGGGTCCAAAGACAAATCAGTCAAGTTGTTAAGCGCGGAAAAGATACTCGTTTTATTAAATTTGGTAATACCGGTAATAAAAACAAAACGCAGCGCCGCATCATTAGATTTTAAGAGAGCGTAAAACTCTGACAGAACACTCCTCACTGTCTCAAACAAACTTGTGTCATTTAGACATGAAGTCAGAGGATCATCATATTCATCAATCAACACAACCAACGAATTGGCCGGCTGTTTTTTCATCCATGCCGATAATTGGCTGAAGACCGATGTGCCTGACGGGTTATAACTGAAACCCACTGGAAAAAAGTTATCAATAACCCTGTCCCTAAGATCTTCTCTAAATTTTTCCAAACCAAGAGATGATTTTATTTCTGAGAAATCCAGTCTCACTACGTTATAGGTTTTCTCTTCTTTCCACAGTTTTTCAATCGCAAGGCCTTGGAAATCTCTCAGACCATATTTAAAGAGAGATTCAAATGTTGATATAAGCAGAGACTTACCAAACCTTCTGGGACGAGCTAAGAAGTACTTCCCCCGAACAGAAGCAAGGTCGTAAACCATTGCGGTTTTGTCCACGTATATTTCATCAGACAGCCTTAACGCTGTAAAGTCTGATGTCCCCAGAGGCAGCTTCTTCGACTTTTCAATCATCATTTGCTCTAACCCATTCACTGATGCTTTTTCCATTTTAATTGGATGTCTTTATTATGCCTGCTTTCTTATCCACCATAAAAAAGAGTCTGTTTCCGTCGCTGAAAACAAGCCCCTGTCCCTAAATACCCGAGGTTCTTTTTTGTAGACTGCAGAAGCGTTTCGTGAGTTTTTACGAAAAAAAGCGCCGAATAACCTATTTTCGAAAGCAGATTTATTCGAAATGAAGACGGAGTATTAAATCTTGTGATGCATTCTCAACTTTAAAAATCTTCAACTTTCCATTTTGGAAAGATGTATTTCCAAGTAGATATAGCTCAAATTAACCCTTACTAATATCCTGTGATTCTCAATCACTTTGGAGAATCACATGCTAAAGAGAAGAACCTTTTTGACCGTCGCTTCCATGACGGGCCTAATGCCGGCCGCTTTTGCCAAAAATGCGGATACGCAGTGGAACAAAACCGTAGATGTACTGGTTTTCGGAGGCGGAATGGCAGGCCTCACTGCCGCCATCTCTGCAAAACAAAACGGTGCTAAAAACGTACTCCTGCTCGAGAAAGCAGCATATCTGGGCGGCCACTCGGTCATGTCGGGTGCCGGTTACTACATCGGGGGCACTGACAAACAAAAAAATGCCGGCATTGATGATTCTTTGGAAATTAACTGGAAAGACGCTGTTGACCGCGGGGTTGCTGCTAATCGATTCATCAAGCGGGATACCGCCGTCGCCCGCACCGTCTATGAAAACGGCGTAGAAACAATGCGCTGGCTGGAAAGCCTCGGTGTCAAATTCACAGACCAGCCGGTACAGGGGATCGGAAACCGAAAACGCGTACATTACGTAGCGCCCGGATATAAACGCGGATCTCCTGAGCTGATCAAAGCTCTGAACCAGGCAGCGCTTAAAGCCGGAGTAGTCATTCAAATAAACAGCAAACTCGTCTCTTTAATTACTGAAAGCAAAGAGCTCGGCGCTCCCGTTATCGGTGCTGTCGTTGAGGAAAAAGGCAAGACATTCAATATCCGTGCGACAGGCGGTGTCATCCTTGCGACAGGCGGCTTTGCCAACGGACCGGAAATGGTGAAAAGATACCATCCCTACCTGGAAGGTGTCCCCTCTCTAGGATCAAAGATGAATGTAGGAGACGGTATCCGAGCGGCTACCGACATCGGTGCTCAGATGATTGTTGAAACCAACGGATTCGGAATGAATATGCTCTTCGTCGGTACGCACAAGGGACAGTCAATGGGACTGCCTCTGACAGAAGCGCCGATTATTGTTGTCAATAAAGAAGGACAGCGTTTTCAGGACGAAAGCAGAGGTTATCTTGCATGCACCCACAAGATGGTGGAAAAAGGCTACAAGGTCGGCTATTGGATTTTTGACGCGAAAACCTTTGAAAAATATCGCAACGGCTGCTTAAAACCGTTATTTGAAACTGAAGTCGTTCACGAATATCCGACACTCGAAACGCTTGCTAAAGGCGAGAAAATTAATGTCGACGGACTTCTTCAAACGGTTAAGGATTACAACGAAGACGTTGCGAAAGGCAAAGACAGACACTTTGGCCGTACCAAACTGCTTCAGACTCTTGATAAAGGTCCGTTCTACGCGTTTGAAGCCGAACCGAGGATTTATACCTCCTACTCCGGTTTGGAGATCAATACCAAAGGTCAAGTTCTGGATACACGATCAAAACCGATTCCTGGGCTCTATGCCGCCGGAGATGTGTGCGGACATCTCGGTTATCAGGCAAACTTAGGAGGCGGAGGCATCAGCGGCTTATCTTGTGCGGCCGTTTACGGCAAAATTACAGGTAAAGAAGCCGCAGTGAGATAGCTGCTGTTTTATAAACTTAATCGGACGTGACCGCGTGGCACCTGCCATGCGGTCAAACGCATATGAATGAAACTTTTGATAATTTGAAACCTTGGCGGATTTTGGAAGCGATATACCGACGGAAATCCATAACTCTGGCGAGTGTTGAGCTGGACATTTCTTTATCAAACGCTTCCAAATTGATCGGAAAATTAGAAAAGAGCTTGGGTATTCAGCTTCTTAAACGTAAATCCCGCCCGATTGAACTGACGGAATATGCGATTAAACTGATCCCTCTTATTAGGGACATGATATTGGTCGCTGACCGCCTTGAATCCGTCGCAAAGCAATTAAAGGTGGGAAGATCAACTCAGACAATTGTCTTCAGTTTATCCACCACTTCTATAGCACCTCATGTTTTGAGATTTATCAACGAATTCAAGGCCGAATATCCCGGTATTGAAGTTGAGCTCCGCACCGGGCTGTCGCATCTGGACATAAAAGACGGAAAAGCAGATGTCGTGCAGATGTCTTATAAACCTGATTATGCCGAACTAACAAAACTGCCCTGCGGACGCTGCTTTAATTTTATGGTCGCATCTCCTGTCTACCTAGAGAAGTACGGTGTGCCAAAAACGATCGATGAACTCGTTCGCCACAAATTAATATTTAGAAGAAAGGACTTCTACCCGGAATGTCATGCCCTGATCAACAGGGACAAAGTATTTGATCTTGACAGAATGGAATTGTTTACCGTTGACGCTAACGGCAAAAAGCATATTGAAAGAAAATTTTCTGTCGACGAGTCTGCCGGATTTAAAAAAATCTACAGCAGTGATTATTCTTCTTTTGCCTCTGTCATGACGGCAGAAGGTATTTCAGTTGATTTGCCTGCAAGTTTTATTCAGGACAAATTATCTGAAGGTACTCTCGTGCCTGTCCTGCCCGGCTGGCATCGAGAGCCCTGGAGAAAATTCATTATTTTTCCCGCAAAAACGCCGGAGGATTCCGCTGTCTCGATTTTTGCTCATTGGTATCAGAAACGGGAGCTTGAGGATTCCGAAAAAAGGTGGAAAACTGTGTTCCGTAAGTTCGGAATCCCCATTACCGACTAGGTTTTAACGAAGTTTTTCTTCAGCCAACACGTTCTCCGCAGCTTTTTTCCCGTAATACACATTGATGTGTGTCGGGCCTGTACCGAACAATCCGTCATCGGCAACTTCACCGACCGCATATAAGCCGGGAATCGGTTTGCCATTGGTGCCGACTACGCGGAGATTTTTGTCGACCTGAACGCCGCCCAATGTAACCTGAACTCCCGGAGTCGTTTTTACCGCATAGAAGGGACCCGTGGAAAAGTCTAAAGACAGATTGTGCTTACGTCCGAAATCTTCGTCTTTGCCGTTTTTCACGAAACCCGCGTAGCGTTCAACGGTCGCGACCAAATTCTTTTCCGGCACGCCCATTTTCTTCGCCAATTCTGGGATTGTAGGCGCCTCGAGGAAAAAGCCCTTTGCTTTAAAGCCCTGAAGACGTTTTGATTTCTGCATCGCCTTATCGTCAATCACGATATATGCGTAACCGCCTGGCTGAGCCAGCATCCATTTTGACAGCTGTGTGTAATCCGGGAAGTAGTCATTGCAGAAGCGTTTGCCTTCGGCATTAACCATGATGCCGCCTTCGGCCCGCGCTGCGGATAAGCTGTAATGCTGACCGTTGGAGGAATGCACTGACGGATTTAAACGAAGCACATCCATGTGTGTAAATTTAGCATTGAGCGGCTCTAGCAAACCAACAGCGTCTCCGGTGGAACCTACCGCTGACGTAGAGGGCAGCCCCGCCCATTCCGGTGCGAATTTCTTAAGAACTTCCTGACCGGATGAGTATCCGCCGGTAGCAACGATTACGTAGTTTGTTTTAAGAAGCTTTTCTCCGTCTTTACCTTCAGTCATCACGCCGGTAATTTTGCCGTCCTTGGTGACTAATTTGGTAGCCTTAGTGGAAAGCATCGGCACGACACCGCTTTCGTCGAGTTTCTTCTTCATCGCGAGGACCAGTGCATTGCCAAGACTTCTTCCGTCTGCCGTACCCATTTGATAGGAGCTCATCGGACGGGTAATGTTCGCGCCAATTTTGTTCACCCAGTCGAGCGCTTCCTGAGAGGATTCGGAGAACTCTTTGAGTCGGTCCATGTCGTACGGATAGTTCTGTTTCTTTTTACTTTCCAAATACTTTTCGATCGACTGACCTTTACCAGCCGCCTGCTGCTCCTTTGTATTAATGACAGTAAAGTAGGTAGCGGCAAGGTTCGTCGCACCGCCGACAAACGGCATTTTTTCGATTAGACAAACCTTCTGTTTTCCTGCCTCTTTCAGAGCGATAGCGGAACTGATACCGGCACCGCCGGCGCCGATGATGACAACATCGCACTCTTGAGCCGGAGCTGCAAAAGCCATAGACGGGCCGATAACTAAAGTGCAGGATACTGCGGCGATTTTAGTTGTTAAATTTGACACTTTTAACTCCTTGGTAAAAAACATCCTCAGTGTCGCAATAAATAGTTATGTCCGCTAGCATCCGACGGAAATATAACTTTCCATTTTGAAAACAGACGGGTATATAAAAGAATTAAATTCCAGTGCAGTAAGACCAGCTTCTAGAATTTTCAGGTTATAGCTGACTTTAACTATCGCATGAGCGTGCAAGAATGAAGCAGACTTTATCAGGGAATATTCATCAGGCTCGGGAACTGTCAATAAAAGATTAAAAGCTGGTTGGCCTATTGAAAAAGCACTCTTTACTCCCTTATTACGTAACAGAAAATCAATTGTCAGTTCAAACTGTTATCAATCAAAACGGAGTTAATCAATGATTGCTAATTTTCAACTCGACACAAAAGCGGCTGCCCGTGCAGACAGCCAGACACCCAACATCCGTAAATCCGGCGCCTTCGCTGAACAGATCACGGCAGCCCGCACTTACCTCACCCGCAGCGGCGCTCAGATGCTTGAGGTCATTTTCGTTGCCCACGAAGGCAGAGCGAATATTAATCTTTGTCTTTTCAAAAAGGACGGATCGGAAAATTTCGGGCGTGACATGTTCATGTCCATGCTGACATGCCATCGCCTCAAAAATGTTAACGCCGTCAAGAGCACGGTCAAAGACCGCAGCGGAAACGATCAGGAGGCCTATTTATTCCCCGATCTTGCGGGGCGTGAAATCGGTTTCCTTCTTCAATATGCACCTGAGGAGTATCAAGCCAACGACAGAACAATCCGAGTTGCTGATCGTGTCAATCTGGTTACGTCGTTCTGAGGAATATCCTGTCAATTCGATGCGTAGCGATCGTCAATCACAGTCGGAATCGTTAAACGAATACGACCGTCGCAGCACTCTAAAAGGCGGAAATACTCAAGCTCAACACTTGCGCTCTCTCCGGGCTTAATGTTCCCGAGCGAAACCGTGCAGAAATCTTTTTCTGTAATCTCAAGCAGAATCGGTGTATCGCCGGATTCGATCCCGTCCTCATAGCGCTCCTTCGATTCCTCTTTGGCGTAAACCTTGGCTTCACGAGTGATTCCGTTGATCGTGACACGGAATTTAGAGATGACGCTCTTTCCGTAGGGAAGCGGGAAACTGTAGACAATTTCTACAGGATTACTGCTATCATTACGATAATGCTGAATCGATGTATAAGTCATCAGGGGGCCGGAAATCTCAGCCTTCCAAACAACATTTTGAAGCGGTGAATTAATTTTTCCTTCGGGTCTTCTAAGCATTTTTCTCACCATTTGTCTTTAAGTTTTTAACGATTTCGACGATTTCTGAGGCCAGAGCTCTCAGTTCCTCTCCCTGAATTCGAGCTGCACTGTGATCTACAACAAGCGTCAGACCGGAGCCGACGCAGATATGCGAACACACGGAAATCCTTCCTACATCCGGGTTAACTTCGACTTCATCCGCTGCTGCCTTGATTTCTTTCAGCGGAACGTGCTTTTCACTTAGGCGCTTGATCCGCAAAAGTTCTTCAAGATGTTCAGTTGTGTAATAAGCGCCGCGCTTTTCGCCTTCGGGCCCCTTTAGCAAACCTTTCTGAACGTAAAAACGGATTGTTCGCCTGGTTAATCCGGTCAGTCGAACCAAGTCTTCAATACTGAATTTGGTTTCCACTTCGAACGAGTCAGACATAAACTCTCCTTGAAAACTGAGTTTATTGTACATCATTTTATGACACTTAAGTGTCATAAAATGATTTCAATGATTTTTTTGAGAAGAATGGTGTAAAGACTGGTCGTATCGCAATACAGGAAAATCAGCGCAGCAACAGGCGCGATAATTGATTCATCTCCACTGTTCTAATATGTCCTCAACGGAATGTAAAAGCTGCTCTTCTTTATGCTCTAGAACCTAAGTGCTAGAACCAAGATGCAATATATAAAAATTCATCTCCTTCCTAAAATATATTCATTGTTATTCCAAGGAGGAACACATGAAAACATTTACCGCACTATCTGTTGCATGCGCACTTGCACTCAGCTATACAGCCGTTAACGCAAAAGACGGCACATATACCGCGAGTGAAGTTGGCAGAAATGGTGAAATCAAGGTTCAGGTTCAAATCAAAGACAACAAGATCGCTGATGTCAAGATTCTTGATTGGTCTGAAACACATCCTGTCGCAGACCAGACAAAAACAGAGCTGCTGCCCAACATCGTTAAGAACCAGTCCTATAACGTTGCCAATATTTCCGGCGCCACACTCTCAAGCTTTGCAATCAAAGCTGCCGTTAGAGACTGCTTAAAGCAGGCAGGATTAGACGTTAAAGAATTTGGCAAAGCAGCTGCAAAAGCGCCTCAGAGCAGCGAGACAAAAGTTGAAAATGCTGATGTCGTGATTGTCGGAGCGGGCGGCGCAGGCTTGTCTGCAGCCGTCACAGCTGCAATGGCTGGAAAGAAAGTTGTCCTTCTTGAGAAAAACGGTTTTGCGGGCGGAAACACTTCTGTCTCCGGCGGCTGTTTTAACGTCGCCAACGTTAATCAGGACAACATCAAAATGACCGAAGGTCAAAAGAAGATTGTGGAAGGCATCTTAGCCGAAAAGCCCCTCAATCCTCTTCATCAGGAACTGATCAACAAACTTAAAAAACAGTGGAATGAATACACGGCCTCCGGCTCGAACAAACTCTTCGACTCTCCTGAACTGCATGCGCTCCAGACATGGAAGTCGGGCGACAGAAAAGCTAATCTTGAGCTTGTCTACACCCTGACTCAGAATGTCAAGCCCATGATGAAGGAACTTGAAGGCATCGGCTTTGAATGGAGACCTAATGCAAACCAGTTCGTGGGCGCACTTTGGCCGCGCTCTAACAGAGCTGCCAACTTTAAGTCCGGTGTTGGCTATGTAGACACATTCCTTCAGTACATCAAAGACAAGAACCTCCCTGTTCAGCTCCTTCTCAGTACAAAAGCTAACGATCTGATCATCAAAGACGGCCGCGTTGCAGGCGTTATGGCTCAGGCTAAGAACGGCACTAAGTACGTTTTAAATGCTGCTGACGGTGTCATCTTAACGACAGGCGGTTTCGGCGCCAATGTGAAGATGCGAAATGAATACGATGAACTCTGGGGCAAGAAACTCGGCGAAACCACACCGACTACCAACCTGCCTTCAGCCACAGGCGACGGTATTAGTCTGGCCAAAAAAGCCGGCGCCGGCTTAACTCAAATGGGCTGGATCCAGCTGTTCCCGGCCGGCGACCCGACTACCGGCGCCACAAGCTTCAAACTTGGAGAAAACTCCTGTATCTATGTCAACAAGAACGGCAAACGCTATGTCAACGAGTCTGAAAGACGTGACGTTCTTGCAAAAGCCAATCTTGCTCAGGAAGGCGGTGTTTTCTATGTGATTTCCTCTGCAAAGAGAGCCCTTGTCGACAAGGACGGCCGCAATGCATACGGAGTTAAAGTCGCTGACATTCTTAAATCCGGCAAATCCTATAAAGCGGACACACTTGAAGAACTTGCTCAAAAGGCCGGCATCAATGGCAAGAATTTAGTCGAAACCGTCAAGCGCTGGAACGAATTCTGCAAGAAAGGAACCGGTGACGAAATGGGCCGTCCGACTTGCATGGATGACCACAGACTCGATGAAGGCGGACCTTACTACGCAACTCTTATGACTCCGTCCGTTCACCATACGATGGGCGGCGTCACAATCAACAAAAAAGCTCAGGTCCTGAATGAAGCCGGAAATGTCATCCCCGGACTCTATGCTGCCGGCGAAGTTACGGGCGGAATCCACGGAACCAACCGAGTCGGCTGCAATGCGGTACCGGACGCACTGGTATTCGGCAGAATCGCAGCACTTAACTTCGTTAAGTAAAACATCCGGCTAACCCGATCCGCCTCAAGGAGTTTATCTTCTTGAGGCGGTTTCTGTTTTATATGCGCTCTGCCGCGCTTTTTCCTGCAGTGCGGCCAAATACAATGGCTTCCGCAAGACCGTTACCGCCCAGACGATTCCTGCCGTGAACGCCTCCGGTGACGGCTCCTGCCGCATAGAGGCCGATTATGGGCTTTCCTGCTTTATCTAAGCATCTGGCTTTTTCATCAATTCTTAGCCCGCCCTCTGTGTAATGGATCGTCATACTGGCAAAACAAGCCCAAAACGGCGGTTCTTTCAGGCAAAGCGTAAAGGGAGTTATTTTCTTACCCAGAGAATCCTGTTTCTTTAAAACTCCGTCGTTATAGCTTTGAATCGTGCTTACCAAATTTGAGGGCGGAACGCCTATTTTGACGGCTAATTCTTCAATTGATGAAGCGTTCCAAGCCTCTCCGGCTTCTCTGGCTATAACCGCTTCTTTTTGAACCAGTATTCCGCTTTTGCGGAAACCCTGACCATCGATAATCGAAAAGGCATATCGCTCAGGAAGACTAAGAACGGCATCTCGAAGATCATCTCTAGAAGCATCTTCATTGATAAAGCGTTTCCCTTCATGATTGACCAATACGAAGTTTGAGACGTCGTTGTGGAAGCGGACTCGATGCTTCTTTCCCGGGGGACAGCCAGGAAGACACTGGATGAATTCCATATCTACCAGATCAGCGCCGATTTTATTAGCTGCCATCATTGCTTCTCCGGTGCTGTATGGAGTGTTGTTGGTTGTGAGTTTTGCAAGCTTCGGTGCGAATCTCTCTACGAGCTGAGAGTTAGCAGCAAAACTGCCGGAAGCCAAAACAACCCCCTTTCTGCAGAAATAAAATTTTCTTCCATTATCCGTTGAAGCCGCCACTCCTGTTATACGGCCGCTCTCTACAATAATTTCATCAACAGAACATCTTGTCTTTATTTCCACACCCCGATCAAGAGCGGCTGAAGAAAGTGTTCGAATATATCCCTGACCAAGCGGAAGGACCGGTATGTGACTTCGCGGCCAATGAGCTCCATACAGCTCAAAAACTCTAGGCTGGAAATGCATCCCTAAACTCTCAAGCCACTGAAGAGAGTTTTCGGCATTCTTTACCAAGTGCTCAACAAGTTTCTTATCAGCAATTGAACCGCCGTACTCGTATGTCTGCTCAAAAAACAGTTCCTCACTGTCATTGATGCCCAACGGCTCTTGCAGTTTTCTATCAACAGAACTATAAAAGCCCCCTGATATCAGCGTATTTCCTCCGATATCCGGTGCCTTCTCAAGGACCAGAACACTGGCTCCGGTGTTAGCCGCTTCGACTGCGGCACTTAATCCAGCGGCTCCGGCACCAACAACAATAACGTCATAAGAACTCCTGCCGGCATCTAATATTTTCTTTAAGTCAAAGGCGTACGCCATGGACGGCAATGCAGCAAGAGAGCCTAGGATATTTCTTCTCAGCATGAGTACGACAGTTCCTTAAGAAAATTATGAGCCTCAATCGCTGTTCTTATGCCAAGTTTTCTAAGCGCATTGGCCCGATGAATCTTTACGGTATGCTCAGCGATTCCTAATTCCATAGCGATCTGCTTATTCATTTTGTCTTGCGCGACGAGCTCAAAAATCTGCTTTTCTCGCTCAGTCAATTCTTGATAACGCTCTTTTTTCTGTTCTCGGTACTGGCTTAGACGACGATCATCAATATTCTTCTGAATCAGTTTTTTGACAATTTCCTGAAGGATCTCCGGCTTGACTGGTTTCTGGAGGAAGTCACAAGCGCCACCTTTCAAAGCAAAAACTGCAGCCTCAACAGTTCCGTGCCCTGTTAAAAAAACAATTGGAAGATCAAACCCGCGTCGCTTCATCTCATCCATCATTTCCAACCCATCCATTCCGTCCATACGCAGATCCGCAACGATGCATCCCGGTCGTTCTAAATCTGCGCGGCTGAGGAAATCTTCCGCACTTGAATAGGAAACGCTGTCAATTCCGGCAATTTTCAGAATAAATTCTTCAGATTTTCTAATCGTTTCTTCGTCGTCAACAATACGAACCAACGGCTGATTGTCTTTAGTTTCCATTTTGCTTACCTTCATTTAACTGCGGCAGGAGAATTGAAGCAATCAGTCCTCCGGGCGACCTTCTTTCAAACATTATTTTTCCGCCATGATTTTCGGCAATCACCTTACAGATAGAAAGCCCCATGCCTAAACCATTCTCTTTTCTGCTGCGAATAGGCTGAGAGAGTTTTTCGAATTCATCGTCAGAGACAAATTTTCCATTGTCTAAAACCGACATTTTCCAAAAGACACCCTGCCTGCCAATTTGGATTTCAACTCTCGCTCCGTTCTTATCGTTGAGTGCCGCTATTGAATTCTTCAGAAAATTAACCAGCACCAATTCAATCTCTAGGGAATCTGCCAGTGCGTACGCATCTTCTTCAGCCTTAATCCTGAAGTCAATTTTAGAAGCCCCTCTCGTTTTAACGACGTGATTAAGCGCTGTTTCTGCGACTTCATTCAATTTCACCGGCGACAGCAGCCTTTTTTCTTTCCTCGCGTAACGTCTCACTCGATTTATGATCTGAGAAAGTCTTTCTGCCTGAGCGGACATTTCCTCTAATGCTTCAGATACGGTCGAATCCTCTTTCTCCTTATTTTGAGAAAAGTACATTTTCAGGCCTTCTGAATAGTTAATCAGAGACGCTATAGGCTGATGAGCTTCATGTGCAAACATTGCCGAGAGCTCCTGCACAATGCCTGCCTTTTCCAATTGAAACAATCTCTCCTGAACATTTCTTGCTTCTTCCTGAGCCCTCTCTTTCTTCTCTAGCGCAACCTGAAGCGCTTTCGTTCTCCTCCTTACTAATTTATTCACCGCATATATGTAGAACAGTGCAAGAAGCAAAAGAGCAAGGAATCCGTAAAAGACATATCGGTATTCATAAAGCAGCGCTGTCGGCGTCAAATGTCGGAGATATTCATACGGACCAAGCCTTAGAGTTCTGTAGAGTTCGTGAACCGTACTGAAGTCGCTCGCAAATCCCCACGTTCCGTCGCCAACTTTCGGCATTGTAAGAAGCGAGACGGAGAACGCCTTCACTAAGGCAGACGGCGCTTTTGGAAGAGAAGCAAAAACGACATCCGGATAAAGATTAGTCGAAACCCGGCACTTCAATTCCGAAGTCGTCTTTTCACCAATGACTTCAAAATCATCTTGTTTAATGGTCCCTTCATCGATCAGATGCTCAAGCTCACAGGCCTTTAATACACCAACATCGGTCGATCCGTTTAATAAAAAAGTCAGAACATCGGGAAGCCCATAGCCGGTAAAGACTGCATTCCTGATAATTCTTTCAATATCCAGCCCCTGTTTTCTCAGCTCCCCGATTGCGATGATCCAGCCTTCAAAAGAGTTGGAATCTGTTGCGGATATTCTTGCATGCGTGAGGTCTGCCAGTTTTTTATAGCGCTCATCTCCGGCCCGCTTCACAAAGACAGAACCAACCGACTTTCCCGGATCTGCAGCGAGCTCTCTGTGAAAAGTCGCCAACTGAGCCGCCCCGGCAGACTCAGACACAAAAGCAAAAAATCCGCTAGGCGCGATAAAAAAATCCAATTCTTTTGCTTCAATAGCCTTTTGAAGTTCTGAAAACGACAGCTCTCGGCTTTCGATTTTCAAATTAGGGTTATCTTTTCTGAGGTGTTCAATAGAATCACCAAAGCTCCAAACGAAGAACCACGGATCAATGGTATTGAGAATACCGACTTTTATTACAGTTTCTTGGTTCTTGGCATTAGCAGGTACACAAAGCAGCTGAAAAAACGTGAACAAAAAAGCCAGCACAAAAGCGCACACCGTCTTTAGCAGCGTCAAACGACGGCTTTTAAAGTGCTTCGTTCTTTCAAACGCGGTTTCCATTGAGATTTAGTAGATTTTCTGAGGTCAGTCTTATTCTATAAAATTTCAAACTCATTAAAACAATCGGTTGGACACCAGAACAATTAATATCTTCTGCGAAGCGATTATGAGATTTTTCGAGAGAGAAGTCAGGGCACCGGTGTCAAGAAGATAGTTCGGATGACAGAACTTACGCTACCTCCCATCACATGACCTCTAATTCTTCGGCTGCACACGCCTGAACCAAAAAACATTCCGTTTAGGAAGTCATGTACTCGTGCAAAAGCTCTTCGCCAAATAAATCCGCAAAGTCTTTCTCGTATCCGGCTTCTTTTTCAGCAAATTTCTCCGCAAACCAGTTCATAAAGATGCGTACATACGAAACATTCCAACGCGATCGATGACACGCTAAATAGTTTACCTGCGACGCACGATGCCAGCCGTCAAGAATCGGAACCAAACGCCCTGCCTTCAAATCATCAATGATGTAAAACAACGGAAAACCGGGAGAAACACAATCACCGGCAAGTACCGCTTCATAAATCAAACTCATACTCGTCCACTGAATCGGCATATTCAGAGTGATGCTCCGCCGCTCTCCTCCTCGGATGAGACTGTTGAACGGCGTAAAGGAATTTCTGTCGCCGGCAAAGGTATGACCGACCGGAACTTCCGCAAGCCTCGAGGGATCATCAATCCGGCCGTATTTCTTCAGGAACTTCGGAGATGCGGCCGGTATGAAAAGCATCCTGCCTCGAGGAATCAGCACAGCCTCCGGCATATTCACATTGCCCGTCACGGCCGCAATGTCTGCAGCTCCTCTTCTGAAGTTCTCCGTATTAACCGGACAGATCGCCTGGATCCTATGTCCCGAAAAATACTTCGAGTATTCAAAAAATAGCGAATGAGAAATTTTTGCAAAAGTATCCGGAATCATCATTCTGATGACCGCCCGATCCTTGTCCGTCTTCTGCTCCGCAATTTCCAGAATCTCAGCGTACCGATCCAGCATATCCTCAACCAACGGCAGAATCTCAGCTCCTGCCTGCGTCAGACGAAACGGCCGCGAACTGCGGTCTAAAAGAGGAAACTTCAGTTCCTTCTCAAGCTTAGACACTTTGCGTGATATTTCCGCAGAATCACATTGACAGCGTTCTGCCGCCTTCTGAATACTGCCTAACTGAGTGAGCGCGATAAAAAGTTTCCAGCTGTCAATCTGATCACAAGCCTTCATTTCGTCTTCCCAATGGAGATTGATTTAATTATCAATTTATATTGATGATTTTATCAATATCATCCGAAAACAGTCGTTTTAAAAAAAAACAAATTCCGCAAACTTCATAAAATTTTTCCAACCTCTAATTCACTTGAAGCCAAGGAGAAATCAATGAACTCAAAAGCGTTTCAATTAACTGCGGCTGTTGCTGCGCTGCTCGCGGCAGGCTCTGTTAACGCAGAAGCCAATAAGGTTTTCTCATACACCGTGCAGGCGCACAATGCACCGATGACCGTTGATGTCATTATGAAGGAAGGCAAAATCGCAAACATCCTGACCGATAGCCGTGAAAGCAGCGGAGTCGGTAAATTCGCGATCACGGATCTCTCCAAAAAAATGATCCGTAATCAGACCGTCAATGTGGACAACATCACGGGCGCCTCTGTCACCAGTATGGCGCTGAAGTACGCAGTCAAAAAAAATCTTGAACAGGCCGGAGCCGATCTTTCTAAATTCCAGTCCAAAATCGCCAAAGCTCCGCTGAACGATTCCTATAAGTCTGAAGTTGTGATCGTTGGAGGAGGCGGCGCAGGCCTCGCAGCAGCCGCTTCAGTCATTGAAGCCGGCGGCACTGCCGTCATCGTTGAGAAATTAGGCTACCTTGGCGGATCGACCGCAGTGTCGGGCGGCGGATACAACGCCGTTGACCCCGAACGTCAAAATCGCCAGGGCGTCACCGACAGTATCGAGAAACATTACCAGGACACTATGCGCGGAGGCCACAACAAGAATAATCCCGAACTCGCCAAACGCCTGGTAGAAGAAGCGCCGGGAACCATGCACTGGCTTGAAGGCAAAGGCCTCGGTTTCGGCCCTAAAGTCCATACGATTGTCGGTGGTCTCTACCAGCGCGGACATGCAGCTCAGGGAGGCGGATTCGGCTACGTCAATGCACTGAGCCGCTTTATCAAAGCCTATCCAGATAAAGTTAAGGTATTTACCGACACTCAGGCCGTAAGTCTCATTAAGGACGAACAAGGTCGAGTCATCGGAGTCGAAGGCAAAAATGACGGCAAAACAGTAAAGTTCTTTGCTTCTAAGGGTGTCATCATTGCGACCGGCGGATTCGGCTCCAACGTCGACTTCAGACAGGCTAAAAACACCGGCGTATGGAAAGAAGTCAAACTCGATAAGGACATTCCGTGCACAAACAATTTCAAAGCATCCCAAGGCGACGGTCTTAAACTCGCAGAGCAGGTTGGCGCCAACATTATCGATCTCGACGACATTCAGCTGCATCCGGGCGGCACGCCCAAGACCGGCATTATGTCCAGCTGGCCAAGCGGAAGAAACCGCATCTTCCTGACTCCGCAGGGAGATCGTTTCATTAACGAAGACGCCGCCCGCGACACACTCTGCAAGGCTATTTTCAAGGAAGGCGGAAAATACTGGATTGTTTCCAACCATGTGAAATACCCGAGCCTTGACTATCAGTCCAAGAATCTGACCATCGGCGAAATGATCAAACTCGGACAGGCATTCTCCGGTAATACGGTTGAAGAGCTTGCCTCAAAGACCGGTATGGATCCTAAGAAACTTAAAGCCGCTATCCAAAGCTACAACGATGCTGTAACCGGCAAAGTCAAAGAAGACAGCTTCGGCTTTAAGAAATCCACCAAAGACGATCAGCCGATGACTGAAGGCCCTTATTACGCCACACCGATGGTGCCTGCGGTCCACCATACGATGGGCGGCATCCAAATTAATACGAATGCCCAAGTGCTGGATAAAAACGGTAAGGTCATTCCGGGTCTGTTTGCTGCCGGTGAAGTCACCGGAGGCGTACACGGATCAAACCGTGTCGGCGGAAACGGTATTGCCGATGCGATGGTTTACGGAAGGATCTCCGGACAATCCGCGCTAAAGTAATTTTAATCCTCTCTAAAGCCGCCCTCACCGGCGGCTTTTCGATTCTTTAAAAGCGCTTTCGGCGCTGATAGTGATCAGTTCACTCATCAAATGCGTGTTCCATGCGCATAAAACCGATCTTTTATCCAAAGAGAATCCGCCGTCTCACTCATAATTCTCCGCGAGCCCCTTGGCTCTTGCCTCTTCTATCGCGCTTCTTGCCTGCATAATCCGTTCAACACACTGCTTGTTCTCTACCTGAGAAAACCAGTTCACAAAATCACGAATCACAGGGTCCGACAAATAACGGTCTCGTCTGGCCAAAATGTGCATATTCCAGTTCTGCCGCTCCCAGCCGGGAAGAATCGGAACGATCTTCCCCTGTCTGAGCTCTTCCACCACATGTCCCAGATAGAGGTCCGGCGTAATGCCTTGATGATTCAACACCATGTTTCTGATCAGAAACTGATCGTGACTGAGATAAATGTTCTGCCAGTGAATAATATTGCTCGCGACGCCGTCCCGATACAAAATCATTGTCGGCGCATTGTTGGGCATGACTTGCAGCAGACCGACGTGCCGGCTTAAATCTTCCGGCGTGCGCGGAACACCATGAGCCTCCAAGTACTGCGGAGACGCAAACACCGGCGTGGAGTTGGAAACGACATGACGCGCGACAATCTCTGACTGATCCGCGGGCGACTGGTTCACCACCGCGACATCCGTGTCACCCGCTAAAAGCTCGCGAACCGTCATCTCGGGGAGCATGGAAAACTGAATCCGCGGGTTCAGATGAGAATACTGAAGAAGCTCCTGAGAATAAAACTGCTGAGTCATCTCCACGGGCGCAGAAAACCGAATCAGTATCTTCTGCGCCGTCCCCGCGCAGAACTCATCAAGCCTGCTGAACCCGTCTAATAGCGGAAGGACCATCGGGAGAATCTGCCGGCATCGATCCGTCGGGATAAAGGGTCTGCGGTTTTTAACTAACAGCTCAAAACCAATCTCTTTTTCTAATCCGGCAATCAGCCTCGAGACCTTCGCGCTGTCCAAATCCAAAAGCAGCGCAGTCTGTGTGATGTTGCCTGTCTCTACGGTCACGGCAAGTGCGCGCCAGGCAAGCAAATTATCCTTTTGCTTCATATCGTCGGGTGTGGGATGGAATCGATAGGATTAATCCTATAGTCAAATAACTGTGCGATCAATTTAATTTGTCTCAAAAACACTGAATTTATAAATATATCTTATTGAATACAAAAGACATTGTAATTTTTGAAGGCTGACAAATAAAAACCGCATGTCTGGAGTTTGTGAAGCAGGTCACAATAGATTTATCAGATTCCAAGAAAAGAGACCCCATCATGAATATCGACACTCAAATGCTGATCAGGGACCAAAGTTAATCGTCCAGCATAAAGACTGAAGCCCGGTCCTAAAAATCAATTAACCGCTTTTCTCAATCGGATGCCTTAAAAACATCCGAACAGGAGAATTATTGTCCGAATTTTCTTTACCCCACTCAATCTCACCTCAGGAGTGATTTTATGAAACTATCCGAAATCAGCCGCAGAAGTTTCGTCAAAGCAGCCGCCGCTGCCGGAGCCGCTGCAGCTTCTCCGTTAAAAGCTTTTGCCGCGGGCGAAGGTTCTACGCAAAAGAACGCCGCTCTGAAAGATGACACTCAGATCATCACGACGACATGCCGAGCCTGTATCCATAACTGCGGCGTCCGCGCGCATGTTCGCAACGGCCGGGTTGTCAAAATCGAAGGCGATCCGAACTATCCGATGAGCGAAGGTACGCTTTGCGCAAAAGGTCTTTCCGGCATCAACGCGCTTTACCATCCGGACCGCAACAAGTACCCGATGATCCGCGTCGGCAAACGCGGCGAAAACAAATGGAAACGCATCAGCTGGGATGAAGCGATCGATATCATCGCGCACAAGATGATGGAAGCCAGAGAAAAGCACGGCGCCGAGTCCGTTATGGCCTCCACGGGCGGCGGCGGTAACCCGCACTTTAGAATGATCGCGCGTTTCTGCAATATCTTCGGTACGCCGAACTGGTACGAACCGGGCTGCGCTCAGTGCTTCCTGCCGAGAACCTTGGCCTTCGGCATGATGTACGGCGGACCGTCCACCTCGATCGCCGACGAATGCGCGCTCGAAATCTATAACAAAAACACACCGATGAAAAACATCGTCCTGTGGGGCACAGACGTCTCATACAGCTGTCCCGCGGGCGGCGGCCACGCGCTTGCAAATCTCCGCGCCAAAGGCGTTAAGACAATCTCTATCGACCCGAGATTTGCGCCGAGCGCGGCTAAAGCCGATGTCTGGCTTCCGATTCGTCCGGGTACCGACGTCGCGCTGCAGCTTGCCTGGGTCCGCTACATCATTGCGCATAACCTCTTTGATAAAGACTTTGTGCTCAGATGGACTAACCTGCCTTATCTCGTCAACACAAAGACTCAGATGACCGTCAAAGCGAACGAACTCTTCAAAGACGGTAAAAAAGAAGATTTCGTGGTTTGGGATGCTAAGACCAATCAGCCTCAGCCCCTTCCCTATCCTTTCAATGATGCGCTTGATCCGGTTTTAGACGGCGAATTCTCCTATAACGGACAAACATACAAGACAGGCTTCCGTCTGCTCAAGGAACGCGCTGAACCGTGGACACTTGAAAAAGCCGGAGAAACCTGCTGGCTTAAACCTGAAAAAATCGAAGAAGCGATCAAGATTTACGCTGAAGGCCCCGGCGGCATCTCTTTGGGCGTTGCCACCGACCAGAACCCGAACTCGGTGCAGGCCGCGATGGGCGCGGTTATCCTCAACGCTTTGATGGGCTACGTGGAAAAACCGGGTACACTCATGAACCGCAATCCGCTTGCCGTTCCTCCGAAGAACAGCCTGGTTTCTCGCTGCGAGCGCCTGCTGCCTCCGGGACAGCTTGCCAAACGCCTGGGCGGTGTTGAATTCAAAGGCCTGCTCTCTTGGGACGCTGCCCAGCCGACAAGAATCCAGGAAGCCATTATGACCGGCAAACCCTATCCGATCAAAGTCTGGCTTGAACGCTCCGGCAATAAGCTCGGCGTCGTCGGCGATGCGGGTTCTTGGGCGGAAGCCACAAAGCACGTGGACTTCATCGTTCATATGTTTAACTATCCGACCTCATTCTCGATGTACGCGGATATGCTGCTTCCGACAACCGAATGGCTCGAAACCGACTTCCTCGCAGAGTCGCTCAACACCGTTTGGGCTCGTCAGGCAGTCGTACACACTTGGGAAACTCGGCATGAAACGGTCATTTGGTCCAAGATCCTCAAGCGCTGCGGCGAATTAGGCCATGAAGTCTGCCGCAAATCCTTTGATCCGGAATTCATGGGTGCGGACCTCCCGCAGTGGGATTCCATGGATCAGATCCTCGATCTGAAACTCAAACCGCTTGGCATCACATTCGCGGAACTCAAGAAAAAAGGCTTTATCCAAGCAATGCCGTACGACAAGTGGAACAGCTACTACGTCTATAAGAAGATCAATCCGAAGACCGGTCTTCCGGTGGGTTTCGGCACCGCTTCCAAGAAACTTGAACTCTATGCGGACCGATTCATCACCATGGGCCGCACCGGCGCGCCTTACGCGCAGCAGAAACTTGACCCGGTAGAAAAAGATTACGATCCGCTGCCTTACTTCCTTGAGCCGTATGAAAGTCCAAACCGGGAAATCGCTAAGGAATATCCGCTCGTGATGACCAACGGCCGTCTGCCTATGTACCACCACAGCACGCTCAGAAACATTCCGTATCTGCGCGAAATCTACCCAGTTCCCGAAGTCTGGATCAATCCGGAAACCGCTGCGAAGTACGGTATTCAGCAGGGCGACTGGACTTGGATTGAATCCAAACGCGGCAAAACTCAAGGCAAAGCAAGACTGACCGAAGGCATCAATCCGGGCGTTCTCTACATGGAACGCTTCTGGTTCCCGGAAAAACTCTCGTCTGATACACTCGGCTGGAAGGAAGCCAACGTCAACGTGCTCTCCAAGAACACGGCTCCGTTTAACGATATGGTCGGCACATATACGCTGCGCGGCTACCAAGTCCGCATCTCCAAAGCCGACAAAGGCCCCGAAGGCGTATGGACCAAACCTGAACAGTTCAAAGTCTGGATGCCCAGCCCGTCTGACAACACACCGAAAATCGAAGGATAAAAAATGGCACAAAAAACACTCGTTATCGACCTCGACCGCTGCATCGGATGCTTTGCCTGCGAAGTGGCATGCAAAAACGAAAACAATGTTCCGCTCGGCGTCTACTACAACAAAGTACTTTCCATCGGACCGGTCGGGAAGTTCCCCGACCTGAAGCAGTACTTCCTGCCCACCGTCTGTCAGAACTGCCGTGAAGCGCCTTGCGTGAAGGTTTGCCCGACCGGCGCCTCTTTCAAGACGGAAGACGGTCAGGTGCTTGTGGACAAAGAAAAATGCATCGGCTGCAAAATGTGTATCGCGGCCTGCCCCTACGGCGCTCGTTCCTTCAATCCGGAAAACAAAGTGGTTGAAAAGTGCACACTCTGCCGTCACCTTCAGGAAGTGGGCGAGCAGCCCGCATGCGTTAAGGCCTGCTGCGCCAACGCTCGTCTGTTCGGCGACATCGATGACCCGCAGAGCGATGTTTCTAAGGCGATTGCCGCTGCCGGCGAAGAGAACGTGCACAGCATGCCGGACTCCGGAAATCATCCTTCGGTTCGCTACATTCTTCATAAGAAGACCGGCGAATGGGTCAGCAAACCTCCGAAGATGCTCTAAGGAGAAGAAATGGTCGGCGACTGGACATTATCACTTTTTGCAGCCTTACTCTGTTTAGGCTCAGGTCTTCTCGCTGCCTTGGCTGCTTCAGAGTTCTCGAACTTTACTGAGAGAACTCTGAAGACGCTCGCCTCGCTCGGTTTCGTCTGCCTCGCCCTCGGCGGCCTGGCGGCGGTTTCCAATCTCGGAAGACCGAGCATGATTTTAGGTGTCTTTGCCAATCCCGCTTCCCGGCTTTTCTGGGAGATGATCGGTGTGGCGGGCGCGCTGCTGACAAGCGCCGCATATCTGGCTGCGCTCTTCAGAGAGGCTGATCAGACTATAACCAGAGTCATCATCCTGCTCTCCGCGCTTTTTGCTTTCGTCGCAACCGCAGCACTCGGCGCAAACATGGTGATGAGCTGGCGTCCGGTCCTGAGTTCCTACACGCTGATGATTCCCTTCATCGGCCTGTACTGGACAGCCGCTTCTCTCAGCTTCCTGCTGGCGTGCGAATTAGAAGACGCGGACGGCGCCAAAGCAAGAGCGTCCTCTTTTGCAGCTTCTGCTGTAAGCGTCATCGGTTTTAGTGCTTATATCGCAGGTCTGCTTGCAAACCCGGACACTTCGGAAGCGGGGCAGCAGCTTGTCACCGGCGTTCTGAGTCTGCAGTTTTGGATTGGCTGCGTCTTTTGCGGCATTCTTCTTCCGCTTGCGGCCGCTCTGCTTAGGAAAGCCCGTAAGCTTTCTGCTTCTATCGGACTCATAGGCGTCTTTATTGCTTCGTTCTTATGGCAGAGTATTATTTTTGACATCGGACGAGCAGCCTGGCATTTCTTCAATCCTTAACAGATCAGTGCCGGCCGATTCAACCTCGTCGGCACTGACATCCCACAGGCGTTCAAACCAAGGAAATTCAAATCATGGCCTTTGACTATCTGGAATTACTCGATCTTGAAATCAACTACAAAGTGATCTCGCGCTTATTCGGCGAAGAAATCGATCAGGCAGCCGCGGACTGGCTCCTTAGTCTGGGCTTGGACGACTTCTGCGACGAGCCTTTAATTCGGCGGGGCGCGCAGATCATTCATGAAGAGCTCACGAAAGAGCAGCCGGATAATTATCTCGATCTTCTCGCAGCCGAATATGCCGCGGCGTTTATCGGCACCGCAGGAAGCAAAGCGGCCTACCCCTACGAGTCCGTCTATACGAGCCCTCAGCAGTTAGTGATGCAGAAAGCATTTGAGGATGTCCGTAAAATCCTCAACGCCCACGGCGTGTTCAATGACAGCGAACTCTACGACGATCATATCGCCATTGAGCTTCAATTCCTCGCATACCTGGTCGAAAAGCTAAAAAATACAGAAGAAACTTCGCCGGAGTATGAGCCTCTGATCGAAGATCAGGAGACGTTCCTTGATGATCATATCCATAACTGGGTGCCAAAGTTCACAAGCCAAATTAAGGCCAGCGTCCGGTCGCGGTTTTACCTTGGCGCTGCCATGATGCTTGCAGGCGCTATCCGCGAACACAATAGAATTCTTCGAGACCATCGCCTCAGTTAATGTCATATCTAAGTGATTTTTTGGCACTTTGTTGTTTTTAAGGAGTTCTTTGCAAAATCGCACTATTTGATGCATCAAAAAACACTCAGAATAAAGCAAACAAACTCACCCCATGGATAACGATTATGACTTCAGCCGCTGTCTGCTTCGGTTTGCGCCCTCCTTCACGATTCCTCGCGGCACTATAACCGCAAACGAAATCCCTGCAGCTTGGAGGCAAATATGAGTTCTCAAACTGCATCTGTCGGAAGGCGGGGCCTGCTCCTGTCATTAGGCACTTCTGCAGGTCTGTTCGCGCTGGGCTGGGGCGCGTCTAAAACTCAAGCCGAGCCTCTCATAAGACCGCCGGGCGGACAGAATGAGCAATTTCTTTCCAAATGCATTCGCTGTGACCGCTGCCGAAGCGTATGTCCGACGGATGTCATTGCGATCGGCGGTTTTTCCGAAGGCGTCCTAAACCTGCGCACGCCCGTCATGAACTACAAATACGGGTCCTGCGACTTCTGCCGCAAATGTATCGAAGTCTGCCCGACCGGAGCGCTTACGGATTACATCGGGGAAACCGTTCCGATCGGCAAAGCGCGTTTAACCGAAACCTGTATTGCGCTCAGAACCGGCGCCTGCACCAAGTGCAAAGAACAATGCCCGTATGACGCGATTTCTCTGGACGAGAGAATGATTCCGATCATTGATGAAGACAAATGCAACGGCTGCGGCGTCTGCGAACATATTTGTCCGGCCAACGTTCTTCAAGCTTATACAGGGCGTAAGGTCCGCGGCATTGAAATCGTACCGTTGGAGGTTAAAGATACTAAGGAGGCGCCGTGAAAAAATTCTCAGTTCTGCGAACGCTGACGCTTTGCCTCTTTCTTTTAGCGGTAGTGTCCGGCGTCATTTGGCACACCGGCTGGGGGACACTTTCTTCATTCGGCATCGGCGCAATCGCTCAGATCTGCCCGATCGGCGCGCTCGAGAGCGCCTTCGCGTCCAAATCTCCGACTTTACATGTCTTGATTTGCCTTGCCGTCTTTGCGGCAGTGATCGTGTTATTCGGACGTTTTTTCTGCGGCTGGCTCTGCCCGGTGCCGCCTTTGAGAAAACTCTTCGGCACAGAACCCAAACCGATCAAGGCGAAAGAAACCCGCGACAATGAACTGCAAGCCTGCATCCGCACTCAAAACAACGATACTGAAACCTCTGTTAAAGAGTCTGTTATTCACGAAGCGGCAGATTCATCCAAACAAAGCGCAATCCGTGCAGAAAACCTTCAGAAACAAGGCCCGTTCTTTGTTCTTGCCGCTGCGCTGGTTTCTTTCGCTGTATTTTCCTTTCCGGTTTTCTGTTTAATTTGTCCTGTCGGACTCACGTTCGCCTTGATCATCGGTACACTGCACATGCTGAAGTTCAATGACCCGACGATCACACCGCTCGTCATACTCGGCGTGCTCCTCTTTGAAATCTTCTTTTTAAGAAGATGGTGCAGCTTCATCTGTCCGATCGGCGCCTTTATTTCTTTAATCAGCCGCTTTAATAAGACGTTTGTTCCGAAGATTGACGCTCAAAAGTGTCTGAGAGCCTCCGGACTCAACTGCCAAGTCTGCAGAAATGCCTGTCCGGAAAGCATTGATCTCAGAAAATCAGTACCGAGCTCTGACAGTTCCCGATGCCTCAAGTGCGGCGCCTGCGCTCAGAGGTGTCCGGTTTCCGCGGTGTCTTTCCCGTTTTTTAAAGCCAAACAAAAAAACGAGACGACTCGTCAGGCGCCCAATCCCGTTTATTTAAAAAAGATTTTGCCTGCGGCAGTTTCGACACAAAAGTCCGTCGTTTCAAAAGAAACCTTTACGGCTCCGGAAGAAACCTTCACACTTAAAAACGCCAAACTTGAAAGCAGCCGATGCATCCAGTGCGGAGCCTGCGTTCAGGCCTGCCCTCAGCACAATCCGATCCCCGACGTACTGAAAGCGCTCGCAGACGGCGAGACTAAAGCGGCAGGACAAAAGCTTCTTCAGGCAGGCAAACTTCCGGAGCTGTGCTCGCACCTTTGTCCGAAGGATAAGTTCTGCATGGCGGCCTGCCCGTTAGGAGAGATTTCCGAGCCGGTGAACATCCACGCGCTCCTTTACTTTGCTTCTTCCAGAACGCTTGATCGAGGCTATCGGACGCACAGAGCGCGCACGAACCGCAAGAGTCCCTCGGTCGCCGTGATTGGTGCGGGTCCGGCCGGACTCGCGGCCGCGGATATGCTGCGTTCTCAGGGATTCAAAGTCACTGTTTACGAACGCGAAAATGAAATCGGCGGTCTGACTGCGTACGGGATTCCTTCTTTCAAACTGGCAAAGGATCGAATTATCCACCGCAGAAAACTCTACGCTAAATCCGGCATCGATTTTCAGCTTGGATCAGAAATTGCCTCCGCTGACGAGCTGCTCCGTATTACAGACTCCCACGACGCGACGCTCATCGCCGTGGGCGCTGAAGAACCCATCGCTTTAAACGTCCCTGGATCGGATTTAAGCTTTGTTTCTCAGGCGCTCCCCTTTTTGCGCGCAGATTCCAAACCGAATCCCGAGTCGTCTGCCAAGAACAAACACGTCGTTGTTCTCGGCATCGGAGGAACAGCACTTGACTGCGCGAGAACCGCGGTGCGACAAGGTGCTGCTTCCGTCACTTGTCTCTTTCGCAAATCGCTTCTGAAAGCAAATCCGCCGAGAGATGATTATGAATACGCACGAGAGGAAGGCGTTCAATTCCTCGAAGAATCGGTGATTCAGTCGATTGAAGCGGATAAGACAATTAGAGTCGCAAGGCCGGACGGCAGCGATTTAAAGCTGCCCGCGGAACTTGTGATCTGCGCATACGGTTTTAAAGGACCGTGTGATAATTTCATTAGAAACGCGGGTATCCTCCTCACTAAAGGCTCCGTAAGAACCGGCAATCCTAAGGTATTTGCCGCGGGAGACGCGGTCAACGGGCCGGGGTTTGTGGCGACGGCGATTGAAAGCGGTCAGCTTGCCGCAAAAGCCATTTCTGACTTTTTAAGTGCAGACTGTGAGAAGGTACGCCAATCAGCCTCCAAGAGAACAACAGAAAATGACGAATATATCAATAGAGGAAGACCTGCTGAACCGGTTATTAGCTAAGTGCAGCGCCGAAATTGAGCGTCACGCCGGTTCTGCGGACTACGCGAACATAACCTTTGAAAAGAACCGGTGTGTGAAAACGCTTTTTCCTAAGTCATCCTGCAATCAATGCGTTCAGGTGTACCGCGAGCAGGCGCTTTCGATTAAAGATCAGACGATCTCTATCGAAAACAGCGAATGCTCCGCATGCGGCGCCTGCATCAGAGCCTGTCCGACGGAAGCGTTCTCATACGGCAGATATCCGTTATTTGGCGTACTGGCCGCGCTTAAACATCGACTTCATAGCACGTCCGCGTCTTCTGCCCTTGCTTTTACCTGTCCAAAAGCCCAAAGCAGAAAAAATGGTGTTTCTGTCGGGTGCTTCAATGGCGTCAGTCCCGCGCTGATTTTGCTCGCCCATTTACTGTTCAATACCAAAATCGAGCTGCACAGTTCCGACTGCGAGCGCTGCCCAAGCCATAACGGAGGCTGTCCGACTCAGGTTCTGGCAGACGACTGCGAGACGCTTTGCGCAAAGTTAGGCGTTCAGTTTCGGCCGGTATGTGCTGAAGAAAATGACGGAGATAAAATCAGTCTTGGCCGAAGAAGAATCTTCAGTAGGCTTTCCGACCGTCTGCATGGAATCAGCGAAATTACTTCTTTATCAGGCGGAGCTCCTAAAACCGACAAAGTTTTTACAATGCCGGAGCGTGAAATGCTCATCGCGGCCATCGAGCTGCTTAAAGCGAGAAGGCCCGGCTTTGAGATTTCGGAGAAGATTTTTCCGCTCCCCGGCGTCATTAGCGGAAAATGCTCGGGATGCAATATCTGCACTTTGCTTTGCCCGACAGGATGTTTGTCGGATAAAACCGAGGACGGTCACTTCAAGCTGACCGCGGATCCGATGCGCTGCACTAACTGCGGAAGATGCATTGAAGCTTGTCCGACGCAGGCGATGGTCATGCGCGGTATTCCAGGGACTGAAGCGGTCATTTCCGATTCCGTCAGAATTGTTTTAACTGAGATTTCCGCGCAAAAGGACGAAGAGGAACAAACGGCGGAAGCCCGCATGAAAGAAATTTTTGATGTGCCGATTTATCGGAGCTGATGCTTCGAAAACAGCAAATCAGCGTTGAATTTTCTATTCCGAAAAGACTAAGGCTGCGGCACCAGCTCGTGCAACTTAACGAACTGTCTTTCCTCAATGGAATAAACGAGCACGACCTTCTTCAGTTCCGGACCGCTCTGCTGTTCACCGTAGTGCTTCGATGTCATTTGCTCAACCCAGGCCCGCAGTTTTTCTTCTTTGCTTTCACCTTTACGAACCACTTTAAATTCAAACACCCAGTGTCGATCACCAACACCTACCTCAAGGTCGCTTCTGCCATGAGCATTATGATGTTCAATTTTAGGATTGAGTCCGGCACCGGCAATGTAAACCTGAACATAAGCTCTAACTGAAGCTTCATCACGGACCGGGAAACCCTGAAAATCTATCGATAGGAATAGACGATTAAGGATATGAAACACTGATTCAGCAGAATCCTCTCTCAAGACCTCTGCGATAGAACCGGCTCCCACCTCGCCTGCTGTACGACCATTCAACAAACAACTCGTATAGTGCTGCGCCATCGCAGTCCTTACTTCTACATTGGGATAATCCAGATAAACCGTGTTTCCAAATCTCACTGATTTAATGGTCAAATATCCCGTTTGAGTCAAAAGTCCAATATCGGAGAGTGTTTCAATATCGGATGCTCCTGACAATTCGGATAAAGATATCGTTTTTTCTCGTCCGTACTCTTCAGGATTCCTAAGCGAGTGCGACTTCAAATACTCGATTAATACAGAAGGCCGGCCGCCGCTTTCAAACCAATAGTCTATCAGTCCGTTCTCAGGCGATGATAAAAACTGGAGCAAAGACCAAGGGGAAAAAACCCGGATGCTTGCGCTCCTTTCAAAACAAAAACCGTCGTAACGATTTATCAGTTCTGTAAAAAGTTCGTCTTTATTTCGACAAAGTTTTTTTGCTGCACGAGAAAGAAATTCAGAAAAGTACTTCTCCACTTCATACGGAGTGTATCCCAGAAGGCTGCCGTAATTAACATCAAGTGACAAGTCGGACAGGTTATTGAGCCCGGAAAAAATACTTGCTTTATTAAATTTGGTAATTCCCGTAATAAACGCAAAACCCTATCATTAGATTTTAGGATTGCGTAGAAATTGGCCATAACAGCCCTAACCGATTCAAATAAATCCTTATTATTCAAGCAGCCCGTAAGCGGAGCATCATATTCATCAATCAGAATAACCAATGAATTTCTCGGCTGCGCTCTCATCCATGTAAATAGCTGATCAAAAAAATCATTCAGCGGATCAGGAACATAATTAAACCCAAACGGAGAAAAGCTTCCACTAAGGATCGCCATGAATTTCTTGGAAAACACCTCAACAGATGAAAAGGACGGTATTAAAGAGAAATCCAAACCCACTACATTGTAGGTGCATTCCTCCTTCCAGAGATTTTCAATAGCCAAACCTTTAAAGTCTCGCAGACCATATTTAAAAAGAGATTCAAAAGTAGATATCAGCAGCGATTTTCCGAACCTCCTTGGACGCGCAAGAAAAAATTTCTGCGATTGAGAGGCTATTTGATAAATAAGTTCCGTCTTATCTACGTATATCTGATTTCTTAATCGTAAAGTAGAAAAGTCTGATGTACCAACCGGAAGTAACTTATTTTCAATATTTGCCATTTTTTCTCGCTTCAATTAACCTAAATTTTAACCTCCCGATAATCAAAGCTAAACAAAAAAGAAGGCAGGTAGTTGAAAATACAGGGCGTACGCATGAAACTTTTATCCAATAATCCTGGTTAAAGCGTCGAGAGCGATACTGGGAGCATTGAATTGTGCCATGTATCGCTTAACACTCTTTGCTGTTTTACCCGTGTTGTTTTCTTCCTCTTTCTGCGCCTGCCTAATTACTCCTAGCGCCCATTTATGGAGAAGAGTGCGATTTTGTAGGTAATTTGCGTTCTTGCATTGAGTTCTGTCTTGAAAGAAATCTACATCTAAGACATAGTGCAAATCATTTTCAATACCCCAGTGACGCCGTACAGACCTCGCGCATTGTTCGGCAATGTGTGTATTGAACCAATTTAATGAACAGATGAAATACCTGTCTAAGGAACTAATTTGACCGGTTGTTTTGTCAACAATCTCCGTCGTAGCCTTGATTATGGTTCCTTCATCTAAGCCGATCCATTTCTTTAAATGATCTGCCTTTAGGGTATTACCCGGTGAAACCGAGATACGACGAGTCTCTATTCGGCCGTGTCCCAGTTCAATCTTCTCGATCTCTAAAGTCCGAGTTTCCAATCTATCGACAAAGCACAACTGGATATCGTAATAAAGAGTTTTTTGGTTCTGTTTAACGGCCAAGCAGTAATCGGCGCCTTGTTCAATCAGCTTTGCCGCAAATTTCTCTTGAGTATGAAGAGCATCGGCCGTGACAATGCTGCCTCTTAAATCTAATCCTTCAACCATGTCGGCGGCGTAGGTTATTTCGTTATGTCTTTCTCCGATTAGTTTTTGTCCAAGAGCTATTCCATTATCCGTATCGTAGAAAGTAAGAATGTACTTGCCGTTCTTTTGTGTCGAGTTTTTTGAGGCCCGAACTGCCTGCCCGTCAACCGCAACAACCCTAGAGGTAAATTGATGCAACAGCGGCTTAACCTGTTTGCTATAGAAGCTTTGGAATTGATCCGGATCAATAAGCATTAGCAGGCGGCGAACCGTATCATGAGAAATATCTTGTTTTGGGAAGTCTTCAAAGATTGACTCTAACGCCGGACGGTTGTTCTTCCAGTAGTCAGCAATCTGAACACAATTAGTTTGACCGGACAGGCTGCTTAATAACGAGACTAAATAGACGTAAGCCAATGGATACACAACTTTCCCGGTCTGTCTTGTGTCGCTAATTTCTTCTTCACAAGCCGTACGTACAGTTTTTACTGTTTTTTATTATCAGCAGTGTTGATTTTTGCCTCTAAAGAAATCACTTTCTGTTTAAGAAGGTAACTTTTCGCGTAGGTAAATTTGCCATCTACTACGGTGCCAACCTGAGTGCGTTTTTCTCTGCCACGTTTAATCTTTTGATCGTATACATAAGTAGATTTAAAAACATAGTACCGATTGGTCCGTTTATCCCAGTTGAGACGACAACCGGTCGGAATGATACTTTCCAATTCTTTCTTATCTATTTCATTAGGCATAATATTAACTACATATGAAACATATGTATATTATATAAGAAATACGATCCTTTGTGTTTATTTTTAACAAAAATTTAAATTAATTTATGCGTTCGCCCTGCTCACGAACTGAACGCCATCCTGTTTTAACTTTTGCTTAAGCCAACGCCAATAGTTGCCGGCCTTCGTATAGTCCGGCTCATCATTGATAGCACGCACCACGTCAGTAGCCGAAACCACCAGCAGTTGTTCTCGTCATCCCAGACCGCCCTCACCTCGCGATCATTGAAAAACCGTATTGACTTCTTGCTCATTATTATGGCAATTAGATTTATTAAAGGCTGATACTACAATCCAGCCTCCCAGTTTAGAAGTGTCTCGCTAATGTCGTCGGCAACCTAATCGAGGCTTTGCGTATGAAGTTCCTCATACCTTTTTATGAGCCTGTTTTGGATTTAGTCTTGTTCGCTCAATCGGTCGTGCATCTCCTTGCTAGAGATACCCAATTTCCGTGCTCCGCGTTCAATCGCCATTACAGCGAAATGAATCCTGCGGTAAATGTCGTTGTCTGTATCCGTGTCCTAATCTATTCCGTTGATTATGTCGTATAGTTTATCGAATTTGTCAACGACACCATATCGAGTCGTATTAGTCGAGATCGAGTTGAATAGGCGTTTAGCACACTCTGTTTTGGCAAGTTCTACGCCACGAAGTTCCATCTTGTCGAGTGAGCCTTTGGTTTCGGCAACAAAGAACACATGGCGAACTGCACCCTCCTCGAAAACTATCGCCCAGTCAGGTGCATAGTATCCGACGGGTGTAGGAATTTTGAGTTTGCGGGGAAGTTTGGCGAAAATCAGAACCTCCCTTGCACCTTCCAGACCCTGTGCAAATTTTTTCTCTTCGTCACTGTCATAGGCTACATATGGGGTAATGTGTTTTGACAACTCGACTGCCTTGTTGACATTAAGCCTATGCTCAGGCACAAAGATAGTGCTGTCGTATGGATCTGCCTTAGTCGGATTGTAGGTAATATGATCTACAATCATAGTCGCCTTTTCCGCTCTGATGGTCTTAATGACATTGCGGATGAATTCCTCAGGGTTGTTCTTGAACAACAAGGCCTTAATGCCTATACCCTTTAGAATTTTAACAACCGTGCGCCGTGTTAATCGTGCACCTTTAGCAATGTCTCCGACAACATCATAAGGCACTGACGAAGTGGAAATGTCAGTCAGTTCGCGAGTGGTAGATTTCGTGTTACCAAACTCTGTTACGTTTTCCTTATCTTGGTCGCCTGTAACCATAACATACTGTAGTTTGGTAACTGTGAGGTTCTTCTTAAGGTTAGCGATAGCCTTTTCAATCAGTTCCTCGCTGTCATAATGAACAGTATAGACGTATTTATGATTAATCTCATTCCAGAGTTTTTGGAATCGTTTGTCAGTGAAATTGTTATTAAGTTCATTTGCCGCAGTAGTCGGAGAAACTTCCTCTACCATCTCTTCAAGAACTTTGGGATTGAAGATACCGGCAATAAGTTTCTGCATACCGATTTCAATTTTCTTTATAGGAGAATCTTCCGGCAAAATCATCAACTCATCAGCTTTTGCATCAGCGTGATATTTTGGTGTCAGATTACCATTTCGCGTAATATATCCGCTCTGATACAGATAACCTAAAATTAGAGTGGTATCCATCAAGTCAATGGTATGCTTTTCTCCGTTGGAATCCACTACCACTTTGCCGATGAAATAATCCTGTGATGCTGCTGTTACACGGTTGCGCAGAGCCTCGCGGGTTTCGCGTTGAAGTGCTGTGGTGAAGTCGGTATAACTCTCGTTGGCAATAACGGTAAGTTGGTTTACCTCATGCACATCATCACCGAGTAATTCCTTGTCTTGGCGAATACCGTTCATGTCAACGCATATACGCAAGCCGCGTCCTACCTCCTGACGCTTGGCTGTGGTTGAATTACTGTGGCGCAACGTACATATTTGGAATACGTTGGGATTATCCCAACCTTCGCGGAGTGCGGAATGGGAGAAAATAAAGCGAGTCGGTTCCTCAAAACTCAATAGACGTTCTTTATTCTTGAGAATAAGATCGTAGGCTGAGATGTCGTCCGATATGTCTGAGCCGCGCTTGGTTTCGGAGTTCACCGTACGCCCTTTCTTGTCGATAGAGAAGTAACCCTTGTGCGTTTCGCAGGGTTTGAAACTGCGCAGGTAATTATCGTATGGAGTATCAAAGACGGTGATAAAGTCATTAATAATCCTGGCGTATTCCTCCTCAAATATCTTTTGGAATTTACCCTTCACCTCATTACCTTCATCATCATACAGACGATAGTGGCTTACTTCATCAATGAAGAAAAGCGACAAGCACTTGATGCCACGATTGAAAAGTTCATTTTCTTTTTGAAGATGTGCAATAATTGTCTGGCGAATCTGAACACGTTGCATTGCTTCCTCGTTAGTGTCGCCAACGACCTCTCCACAATATAGAGTATCACCGTTAAGGAAGGTAACTGACCCTCGACCGCGAGGATTGATGTCTGTAATAACGAAATCATTATATTGGGCAAGACCCGATGCAGCGGCGAGAGAATCGTTTACGCCAAATTTCCTTATTTCACGTCGGATTGATCCGTCTTTACGCTTGCACTCCAATTCTATGCGGACTTCCGGGGCGTGGTTTGGAGACAACACAATTCCGTCGATATACATATACTTGCTCGTGCCTTTGAGGTTCCTGACTTCAAAGCCTTGCACCTGAATACGCTTTACAAGTTGCTCCTTGTAAGCATCATAAGCGTCAAGTGCGTATATGGTATCGTGTTTGGTCTTATGGGTTGCGGAATAGTTAAGCACAAAGAGTGGTTTGAACTTTGCCAGCGCGGACTGAGTAGCTGCACCCTCCATCTTCTGAGGTTCGTCCATAATGATAATAGGACGGTTGGCTGCTATGACATCAATCGGACGTCGAGAGCCAAATTCGTCACGCTTTGAGTAGATGATGCGACTCTCCTTGCTTTTGCCACCCTCTTTCATTGATGTTGCAAAAGCCTGGATATTAATAATCATAACAGAGATCCCGCTGTCTTGCGAGAACTGGTCGAGCTGATTGAGGTTGGAACTGTTATAGACAAACCAACGGGCTTTCTTTCCGTAATGCTCCATAAAATGGTCTTCAAGCATACTGAAAGATTTAGCGACACCCTCTCGTATAGCGATGCTCGGCACAACGATAATGAACTTACTCCAGCCATATTGCTTATTTAGTTCAAACATCGTTTTAATATAGACGTAAGTCTTACCAGTGCCAGTCTCCATTTCGATATCGAGATTCACAACGCCATGTCCGAGGGCAAGAGATGTGCTCGGCACGATTTGGTTTCTGATCTGCATCTCCCTGATATTGTCAAGGAGCTGCTTTTTATCGAGTTCCACATCGGCATTGCGATAGCCGTCTTCTTCATCTTCGAAGAAGATAGAACCTTGGGCTATCCTGCCGATGTCTCGACGGTAATGTTTCGGGTCTCTTTTCGGCTGACCGCGGAACACGTTCACCGTATCCTCGACAGCCTCGGTCTGATACCCCTGTATCTTAAATTGAAATTTCATCAAGCTTAGAGGATATGGGTTGTTATCTTCTTTTCGTTAGAATAAGATTCGATGATTTGGTCGAAATTATCAAGCACATTGTCGTTAGCGGCAGATGCATCGCGAATGACAAGGTGCGTGGGTAGCAGTTTCGCCATTTCTTCGATAGTAGTTTCGTTAACGTCCGTGTCGAAACAAGCGAGCAGGTAATCATCGTCAACAGAGAACACCTTTTTACCTGCTATTTCTTTTTGCTCTATCTTGGCAGAGAGTTCAATGCCAAGGTCAAGCATTACTTGGAACAACAGGTCTTCCGGTGTACGATCTGCCTTGATGTTATTCACAAGACCATCAAACAGCGAAGGATCAAACTTTTCAGGAGTATAGAACACGTCTTCCATATTTGACGAGTCGAGTTTGAGGACACGGAAGCCGGTGTCAAGGTCTTGACCTTGCAGACCTGCTTCCTCTTTGACTTTCTTTCCTGCGCGGCGGATGCGTTCCTTGCCTATTTCACAAATGTTGGCATAGCCGACTTTGTGAGCCTCACTCTTTTCATCCGTGACTTCGGGAAGCTGCACCATTATAAACTTGCGATTGCTTCCGTCCTCAGAGTTGAGTTTCATAACAGCATGTGCTGTGGTGGCACTTCCACTGAAGAAGTCGAGAATGATGGAATTTTCAGTATCAATCATTTCTAGCATTTGATTGATGAGAAAAGTTGGTTTAGAGTATTCAAAAAGTTTTGAATTACCTAATAAAGACTTTATATTATTAGTTCCATTTTGATAATTCATTTCAGGTTCATTCCAAATACTCTTTGCTTTCGTTCGCTTTACACTATCTTTGTCTAAATAATCTTTCTGAAAAATATCCCATACTTTTTCGCCATCCCGTTTTACTTGTTTTCCAACAAGCTCACTGCCATCTGCCATAATTTTTTCCTTAGACCACCTCCAAGTTCCCTCTTCGCCAGTAGAAATTTGTATGGGAAAAACTTGTATAGAGAAAGAGCCATCTTTATTTAAAGACACCTCCTTAGAAATAGGATTGATGTACAGAGGAAAATATAATTTAGGTCTATCTGTACGTCTCCAAAAACCACCTCTCATTCTTAATCCTAAGAGTCTATACTGCCCATTAACGTCGGAATATTTATACTCAGATATCATATCCTCGGAGAGTTTGTGCCCTATAATTGAAGATAACTCCCGGTTTTTAGAACACAAAATTACATATTCATGTAATTCTGCAATTTCAGCAGACGACATAGAGCCTCTGGGATTACTTTGAACAATTATAGTTCCAATTACGTTCCTTTCTCCAAATATCTCAGAGCAAATTTTGTGGAGATTATCATATTCATTCTCATCAATAGAAATGAAGATGACACCATCATCTGAGAGTAAATCACGAGCAACTTTGAGGCGAGGATATATCATGTTCAGCCAATCGGTATGAAAGCGACCATTGGCTTCTGTGTTGCGTTGCATGGGGTCTATTGTTTGATTGCCTTCTTCATCAAACAAACCATTGCGTTGCTCGAAATCCTCTTTACCCTGCGCAAAGTCATCGTTATAGACGAAGTCATTGCCCGTGTTATACGGAGGGTCAATATAAATCATTTTTACCCGTCCGAGATATGTCTCACGGAGAACTTTGAGCACGTCAAGATTATCTCCCTCAATGTAGAGATTTTCAGAATCAAAACCGCCGGGAGTGCCATCTTTCCCCACAGATTCCTCTCGGCATGGACGCAGAGTCTTGTTTATAGGCTCATTGGCGAGGCGCGATGCCGCACGCTTGTCGGGCCACGTAAATTGATAACGCTCCTCGCCTTCATCGAGCATTTCGTTCGACAGCTCGGCGCGTAGCTTATCGAAGTCGATGGCGAGCTCGGCCATGCCGTCCTTACCTATTCGTTCAGTGACGCACTGCGGAAACAACGCGGCAATCTTCTTCACATTCCCGCCTACCACATCACGGCTTTGCATTCTTAGTTTATCCATAATTATAAGTGTTATAATTGTTCCAAAAAGTGGTAGGTAGAATATCCTTCTATCACTTTTTCTCAGGTTTAGAGAACTTGTCCCAAAGTTGCTGAGTTTTCTGTTTAATACCCATCAATACATAAACTCCAAAAGCGATTTGGAGATTATCTCCGTTCGCGTGTACAACTAAGAAGCCCTTCTCTTCATCTGAAAATTCATTTCCCAGTCGTTTCTTTATCTGAAGTCTATTGACAGCGTATATCTCATTATCCTCTCCATCCGAGGCAACTTACTGAATACAAGATAGTAACAAATCTGCAGCGTCAATTAGACGTCTACTCCCAGTACGGTCGAATTCTGAAATTAATGCAATAGCATCTAAATTGGCTAATCTCAGATATTCATCCTTAAGCATATCATTTGTATAAAAATTTGAATATACTTTGACGATGTCTTCATATTTAAGATTATCGGGGAAAGTATTTTGTCAAACGACAAGTTTAGTGACCCGTCGCGTGAACTGCCCCCATAGACTGCGACAGTTAGCGCGTAAAAGTAGTAGAACAAATAGAATTCCTTTAGATTTTACCTTACATGCAACAAGCTCTGCTATTTCCTATTGTATTTTCCTATGCGTTAGGGGAGATTTTGTCTGAAAGCGTAGCTGAAAGACAAAATCTCCCCTAACGCATCGTTTTTTGCGCTCACTTTTCTTAGCGAACTAGCCGGATATCAATCGGTAGCCGGAATTACATGCTGCCTTTGAACTCCTCCGGCGATACATACCCTAAAGAGCGTTAAATGCGCTCAGTGTTGTACCACGTGATGTAGTCAACGATGATTTCCTGAGCCTTTGCTCTCGTCAGCTCTATTCTTTCCTGCGTAGTCATTCTGCGGAACGTCTCACTTTTCATATGCCCGTAAAACGTTTCCATGCTTGCATTGGCAAGGAAATATCCTTTCCTAGAATAGCTCGGACGGGCTCCGAGTTTTCTCACTGCTTTCACGCAGGACATACTTGTATAGGTTCCACCTCTATCGCTGTGGATGACACAATCTGATGGCAACAGTCCTTCCTTCGTCGGAAGCTTATCTGACGTAGCTAACGCTAATTGCAGCGTTGCACTCGAACCAGTTTCCCAAGCAACTATCTTATGGTTAAATAAATCTTTGATCACGCTCAGCACAACCCCGCCCTCTCTTACCGGGACAAAACTCATGCCCGTGACAAGTTTTGTCATCGGCCCGGATGAAGAGAAATCTCGTTTCAGCATGTTGTACAAAGGTTCCTGAACAGGCTCAAGCAATTCGGTCTTGTAATAGATTCTGCGCTTTGGGCGGACTCTTGAATTTAAGCCATGCAGCCTCATGAGTCTGGCGACGCGTTTATGGTTATTAATGGCAAAGCCATTTAGTTTGCGCAAATACACCGCCATTCGCTTTGCTCCGTAAGCAAAATTACGACGTTTTTGGAGCTCAGAAATCTGAGTGACTAAGGGATCATTTTCTTCAGCTCTTAATTGTTTTTGCCGCTTCCTGTAAAACGTGCTCCGATGGATTCCTAGCCAGGAGCAGGCCTCCTTTATTGGCACTCCTTTGCCTTTTAAAGACTCAACGATTGAGACAATATTTGATTCAGAGTGGTCTTTTAAATTAAAGTTTTTGGTAATCCACTCTTTGATTGCAAATGTACAGGCTAAGACGGACGTAATTAAGCAGTGCATATGCTCGTCTCCGGATCTGCTGCTATCTCCAACTATTGCACATCCTTTGCGATTTTTTAATTCGGATTTAACCCGTCGTTGAACCGAACGTGGTTCCAGACCATAGAACTCAGCTGCCTTTAGCGAGGAACGAAACTTCCCTTCAATAACTTGTGTCGAAATAGAACTTGCGAAAGCCCGAGATATGGCCCTTTTGGATATCTCGTTCTTTCGGGACTGGGTTATGACGGACTTTATAGTACCTCTATAAACGCCAAATTGAATTGCAAGCTTAGTACAGGACAGGCCTTGACCATGCAGCTTAACTATTTCTTCTCTTTCAATAGCGGAAAGCGGGGATTGTCGCTCTTCAGAGGCAATCCAATCACTGCTCAAGAGGGATTTAGCCTTCCATAAACGCAAAATATCTTGCGGAACGCCCGATAGTTGTTCAATCTCTCGATACTTCTTCATTTCATCGAATAAGGATTGAACCAACCTTTTGGTCTCAAGAGAAAATATCTTCCTCTTCAAGGTGCCTCCTTGCCAAGTGTCGCATTTTCAGGGGGCAGTTCATTCGGCGATCCGACAAGCAGATTTCCCGGAGATACGAGGACAGAGATAAGCAGTGGTTTTCCAAACCTTTCAAGAGGAGGGAAAGGAAATATAAGGGACTTGAGTATCGTGTTTTTCACGTGCTAATTGATTGACTGGCTTTGAGGTTGAATACGAGTTTCTTCCGACACGCAGAATACCGAACATCTCCTATTGAAACCAGAATTGAACGACTAAACGCCTTTGGAGGACTTGAAGAGTTTTCCGACCGCGAAATAGCTGAACACTGCACTGGTCAGAATTAAGGCAATGCCGACAAGCTGATGCGTCTTTGGGAACTCATCCAGACACAGAAATCCCAGAATCAGCACAAACGGAAGACCAAGAAACATAAAGACTGAATTGAGAAGCGCGTTGCCATGCTCCCAGCTGTAAGTCTTGGATATTTGTTTTCCCCAACGTACACACTGAATTGGAAAATCACAGGCACTTCTCCGTTATATGCTCTATCCTGGTAAACACACCCCTGATCGAAACAAATAATCCTTCATAACGTCTAATTTGAAAGAGCGACGTATTAAAATTTTCTTATCCTCAAACCAGAAACAAAAATGAATCAGCAGGAAAATTCCTTAGTGTTATCCGCCTTTAAAGCGTCCATCCCGGTCATGATGGGATACATTCCGCTCGGCGTGGTATTCGGCTTTCTCTTCGTACAGGCGGGAGGACCGTGGTGGCTTCCGGGCATCAGCTCGGCTTTGATCTACGGCGGCGCCGTTCAGTACATGATGATTCCGATGCTCGCCGCGGATATGTCCGTCGCGTCCATCGCTTTCGCCACCGCGGTCGTCAATTTAAGGCATGTGTTCTACGGCCTCTCCCTTCTCGACCGCTTTAAAGATACCGGTTGGAAAAAATGGGTCGTCGCCTTCCTCCTGACTGATGAAACTTACTCGCTTCTCACGACTGAACCTAAGAAAAGCCCGGTTAATAAGCTGGTGTACCTCGCTGTCTTTGACTGGATGTGGTGGATTCTCGGAAGCATACTCGGAGGTTTAATCGGCGCAGGCACCAATATCGAACTGGCCGGATTTGATTTTGTCCTCACGAGCCTCTTTGCCATGCTGCTGTGCGAACAATGGAGAGGCAGAATCAGCAGCTCTCCGCTTTGGATCTCTTTAGAAGCCTACGCCGCAGCTCGTATGATCAGCGCAGAAAACGCTCTGGCTATAGCCATCGCATTCTGCGCGCTTGCCTCTGTCATGCTCAGCATTACTAAGAATCCCCTGCCGCGCGCCAAAGGAGAGACCGCCAAATGAAAGATTTAAGCTATCTGTTCCTCGTCTTTTTAGCGATGACGGCTGTTACCGCCACCGAACGCTTTCTCCCCTTTGCCGCTGCTTCCTGGCTCAGCAAACAGCGATGGGTAAAAGTTGTCGGATCATTCCTCCCGCTTGCCATCATGGTGCTTCTTGTGGTCCACTCTTCCACTGAATCCACCCTGGCCAGAGGCGGTCTCCCGATTCCTGAAGCCGCAGCGATCTTCTTAACACTTATCCTTCAATGGTTTGTTAAAAACCCGCTTCTTTCAATCTTCTGCGGCACTGCTTGCTACGTTGTGCTTTTGAACAGCTTCTTTGTGTAGACAAATTTTCTATGAAGCACTACTAAATCAGTGAGGCCGAGTCAAATTATCAGACTTTCGCTTCTTTCGAAGTGGGCTGTGGGGCGACTTCATTCACAATAAAGCGCCAGGTCGCCTCTTTCGTTTCTTTATCGAGTGTGTCAAAACCCATCTTGTGCGTAAAGAAGAAGCCCTCAAAGGCCATGATCGCGGTTAAGAGTCGAGGCGTATCAATCGGAGATTTTTTTACCATCTCAAATAGTCTTTGATACCAGTCATGAAAAGGCTTCAGAGACTCCGGCTCATGCAGATGCAGTGCTAAAAGCGCCACACCCAAAGCGGCAAACCCGCCGTCATCCTCGTCAAACCCCTCATACCAAGAGGCATAACCGGGCGCAAGCGGCTCCCTCTTATCGGCAAACTTGGCCATATTCGTCGTCAGACGCTCATCCAAGTGCTGAACATACTCTTCGACAAGCGCATGGAAAAGCGCTTTCTTATTTTTAAAGTGATATAAAAACGCGCCTTTGCTGGTTTGAGATTCTTTAACAATCTTATCAATCGAAAGTGCGGCTACGCCCTCACGCATGATAAACACGCGTGTCGCCTCAAGTATCTTGTTTCTTGTTCTTAAAGCTTTTTCACTGGGCATAGTCGTTCTCTGAGATTTTTCTTATCGGATGCTTCAAGTGTATAAAAAAAGAGCCTCAAATTGCTGAGGCTCAGGCATTTATTAGAAATTAGTAGTTCTTTAAGAGCTGATCGCCGTTTTCCAGGTCGATACTATAAATGCGGTCCTGATCAACAAAAGGACTCTTTGCGCGATAAGCCTTATACAGTTTCTCTGTTTCGGGACTCATTCTGAAGTTTTTGTTTTTCATCTTTCTCAGATCCGCTGCCTGTGTGTTGTGCAGAAGTTCCATGGATAGAACAAGGAAAGTATTGTCTGCCGACTGTTTCAGTCTTTGAGCGGCACGCGGAAGGTTGGATGCGGAATCTTCGATGTTGCCTTCAACCGGGAAGCTGTCCAGAGAAACCGGATTCGCAAGATCAATATTTTCCGAGTAGATGGAAATCAGAGTGTCTTCTGTCGCACCAAATGCGTGACCGAGGTTGCCTTCAGCTGCCAAATAACGGGAAAGATCGGTAAACTGCGGCTCATCCAAACGCATCGTACGCTGCGCGGAGTTGTGTCCGACATGACCAAGCGCTAAAGCCATTCTCTGAACCGCTAAAGCGACCGGAAGCACTTCAAAGTTTGCTGTCGGGATAATCGCGCCTTTAGCATTCTTAGTTTCAATGAAATACTGACCGATCTGCGGGATGTCTGCTCCGGTGCGATCCGCGTCGACCATTACGCCGGGATTGTCGTCCGATCCGTTAATCTGAACATTGATGACTTTGTCCAGGTCGTTCAGAGCGTTCTGAGCTTCAGAAAGTGTGTATACCGTAGTACGGAAGCAGAGCGGGTCCTGCAGTCTGCGGCTTTCGTCTTTATCCCAAAGGTAGGAGCCGGCAAGGACCTTTCTTAATTCAGAGGCTTTTTCAGCAAGGCCTGGGAACGGATGGAAGTCTACGGTCTGCGGAAGGAACGGCGCAACGTTGCCGTTTAAGCCTTCAAGACTGATGCCGTACACAATCGGCGTAACTTTCAGAATCTGGCGAACCGCTTTTGCGGCATCCATGGTCATAGCCATGGCAACCGAGCTGTTGGAAAGGATGCCAAGGGCGTCTTTGCCTTCCGGGACCAGAGGCTTAATGCCTTTCTCCTTTAACACTTCCATGGAGGCGACCTGCTTGCCGTCCTTATTAATGACCTTCCATTCACCGATCATTGCGGATCCGACGTGAGAAGCGAGTGTAATGTCCGCGTCTCCAAGCGAACCCTTTGTCGGGACAACCGGAGTAACGCCTTTATTCAGGAATTCTTCGTAGAGTTCCGCCACTCTCGGCTGAACTCCGCTGCCGCCTTTAAGCAGCGTATTCAAGCGAATAACCATCGCGAGACGAACCAGTTTCGGATCCAGCGCGGGACCGGCACCAATGCTGTGGCTTCTCAGAGTGCTGTAATTGAAGCGACGACTTGCGGCTTTAACCTCTTCACTCAGTTCGCCGTTAGCGGAAATCACCTTATGGTCTTTATTAAGACCCACACCAACCGTCAACCCGTAAATTTCTTTGCCGCTTTTAGCCGCTTCAAGCACCAGTTCATAAGATTTTTTTACTCGATCCATGGCTTCCGGAGCAATGGATACAGGCGCACCTTCTGCGATTGCCCAAGCATCATCCTGGGTTAAAGAGGAGCCGTTCAGCTCCACAGCACTTACGCTTGTTGCGGTCAGCATAGCGATTGAAATAAGAGAAAGTTGGAATGTTTTCATTTCAAATTCTCGAGACGGTTGTGTTTGAAAAGGGATTTGAGACGACACTGCCCCGACGCTTTGCTTTTGAGCAAAGCGCTATGCAAAACGACGGGACAGGTGGGAGAAGTTAGGCGGGATTACTTAGCCTGAGCGGCGGCACCGGCTCCGGCGATTCTGCCAAAGACCATGATATCGGTGTAAGCGTTGCCGCCAAGACGGTTGGTGCCATGAGTTGTACCGGTCACTTCACCGGCGGCGAACAAACCGGGAATCGGTTTGCCGTTGGCGTCCAGCACTTCAGCCTTGGTGTTGATCTTGAGGCCGCCCATAGTATGGTGTGTGGATGGAACCGCCTTGATGATGTAGTACTTGCCTGTGGACAGATCTTTAAGACCGGCTCTATGGTTGAAGTCCAGATCCTTGCCGTCCTTGGCAAACTTGTTGACGCGGTCAACTGTAGCCTGAAGCGCTGCCGGATCAATCTTGAAGAATTCTGCCGCTTCCTTCAGCGTGTCGGCTGTGTGCATGATGCCCTGCTTAGTAAAGGCATCGTATTCCGTATCGTGAATCTTCACGGTATTGGAGATCTTGCCGATGTTGTCATTCCATAGCACATAAGCGTATGCGCCCGGCTGATCAAGAATCGCCTTAGAAATTACGTCGCGTCTTTCCAGTTCTTCAACAAAGCGCTTGCCTTCCTGGTTCACAAGGATTGCGCCGTCAAAGCGAGCGTCTGCGATCAGTTCGATCACGCCTGAGATCGGGTCGCAGATCGGATAAGTCTGAATGTAGCCCATATTTACGAGCTGACCGCCTGCTCTTTCAGCCATATAGAGCGCTTCACCGGTAGTTCCGGGTGCGTCCGTTGTCTTGAAGCGTTCATCGATCGACGGGTTGTATTTCTTGACCATTTCTGCATTAGCGCCAAAACCGCCGGTGGCGAGAACAACACCGCCTTTAGCGTTGAAGGTGTAATCCTTGCCTGCGGAAACCGCTTTTACACCGACCACTCTGCCGTCTTTATCCTTAATTAGCTCTTCGGCCTTCATGTTGGTGATAACGGGGATGCCCATCTTGTCAGCAAGAGCGGAGAACTTTGTGATGAATTCTGTACCGGTATGGCCGTGCGGAATCAGAGCTCGTTTTCTTGAGTGACCGCCAAACTGGAAGACGTTGTCGTCTTCAAACTGCACACCGACTGTATTCTTCAGCCATTCAGCAGTCGGAAGCGCATTGACAGTCATGACTTTAACGATTTCCGGGTCGCCCTTGAAGTCGCCGCCTTTGAGTGTGTCTTCAGCAAAGCGTTCGGGTGTGTCATCGTTAATATTCAGGTTCTTCTGTACCCAAGAGCCGGCAACGTTCATTTCAGCGCCGGAAATCAGAGAGTTGCCGCCAACGGTCGGCATTTTTTCCAAAAGCACGACATTAGCGCCTTTGGATTTAGCTTCAACGGCCGCGGCAAAACCTGCGCCGCCCGCACCGATCACGACGACATCATAGCTCTGGTTTTGAGCCATGGCGCTGTCAGCTTTCTTGGTATCAGCGGGTTTTGCGGCCAGTTTGACACCGGCTTTATCGGCAGCGGCCTTAACCGCGTCAAGGAAGCCCTTAGAGGAGAATGTTGCGCCGGCGATGCCGTCGATTTCAACAGAGTTGGTGCGCACAACATTGTCTTTCAGTTCAGTGAAGACCTTCTGAGCGAGCACTTTGTTTTCTTTGTTCTGAACAACGTCGATCTTGGTGATTTTGCCGTTATCGAAAGTGACAGCAACGGCGATATCGCCGTGTTTGCCAACACCGGTTCCTTCTGTTGTAACAGGAGCGGCGGAGACGGAAGAAAGCATAAGAGCTGAAAGAACGGAAGCTGTTAACACACTGAATTTATTCATAGCGGATTCCTATTTTCGGTTGAGTTATTTTTTTAAACAGTCTGACTGGACTGAAAATAGTATACGTTAATTACAGTCTATATAGACTGTTTTTATGTCATCCAAATATAGGAATTTTCCCGTATATATTTCTATTTTTTAATTCTGAAAATACACTTTATTTACAATTATTCAGTAAGTTAATATCACTTTGATTTTATTTAACCCACTAATAAAAGGGATTAATACGTTTAATGTCTTTTTGAATTAATTTAAGAATTACGATTCAGCTTCAAGCACAAGTTCAACTAAGAAGGCAAAATTCTGCATGTCGTCTTTTCTGCCTTTTTAGTCCTACCCGCAGCTTTAAGTTCTATCTGAGCAGCGGAATCGATGAAAGACACAGAATTAAGAATAGAAGTCCTGCAGATGAGAGCCCAGATAACGACTCATCGAAAAACATCCAGCCGAATAGCACTGCAAATAAAATCCCCGAGTTTTGACATAGCGCATTGAGGATGGGGCTCCCTCTGCTCCAGCCTAACGTTACGGAAATCTGCTGAAGAAACGTCAGAAAAGAAAGCAGCATCAGGACTGGATCAAAGAGCATTGACAACTCTCGACTATCATCAGTTACTCCGTTAATACCAACTCCGAGAACGCAGCTTATCATCGAAAAATAAAAAACAATCAGTAAGGGATTCTCTCCGATTTTTCCCATCGCTTTTAGAAACAAACTTGCCCCGGAAAGACATGCAGCTCCGCAGAGCGCAAGCACGACATAAAGCCAATTACTGAGAACGGGCTGAGTGATTAGATAAACCCCAAACGCCGCTGCAAAGATTAAAGCCGCTAAAATCGGACTGAACGTCGATGAGACCTGCCGGCGATATATGATTGAGAAAATCAGAGTAAACACCGGAGCGGTATATATCAGCGCCTGAGCTGTGCTGATGGGAAGGATTCTAGTAATAGCAATCCAAAGCCCTACGGCGAGCGTCCCTAAAACAATTCTGCCAAGAAGCAAGGGTATCGACTTTGGCTTTAGGCTTATTCCGGCAGTCAGCAAATAAAGTCCGCTGAACAAAAAAGAGCAGACGTATCTACTCCCTAAAATTTCGTAAATGGTGTATTGATTCCCTGAGCCGTGGACAATAGCTCCGCAAAGGGCGGCCAAAAATCCGGAGGCCAATACCCAAAACGAAGCTTTGATGGAGTCTCTGTTCAACCCATTTTTAGTATGCGGCTCAGGTTTCATGCGGATTCAAATTAGAACTTGTGATTCAAACCAATCGCAGCTTGCCAACCGTTGACACGGATAGCTTTAAATCCTAATCCGCTGGCGGCAATCGATTCAGACGAGGAGAGAAGCTTTCCTCCGTCCGCGTAGCCTGCAAATCCATAAACCATGGTTCGTTTGCTCAACGGGTATTCATAGGCTGCATTTAAATTCCAGGAGTTGTACTTATCCTCCTTATCCTTAACTACAGACTTACCGTCAAGTTTACCGGTCAAATATTTTCCGCCGAACTTCAAAACACCGCCGGCTAGAGGCGTTGCTGAGGAAAGCAAAAATACATGCTGCTGTCGTTTATCCTTCTGACTGCCATACTGGTAACCGGCAAAGAGCTTAGTGACTCCAAAATTGCATGAACCGCCGGCAGTAATCGTATAGATTGGCTTAACACCAACAGAGCCTTTGTTGTCATTTGATTCAAAAATGATGCTGGCGTCTACAGTCTTATTGGTATAGAGCGCGCCGATTCCGTAATAGTGGCTGTTCTCGGACCATTTTGCTTCATCCGTTGTAACGCCGTTTGAGTAAGCCGCTGATATTTTTAAACCGTTTAAGGAGGGAGACACATATACAATTCCGTTGTTCACTCGACTGTAGTCGATCGTGTAGGACGTATAGGATCCGACCTGATAACCGATGCCAAAAGCGCTGATGCGGGCAATATTAAAATCTCCGGTTCCGCACGTTAACGCACCAAAGCGGCCAAAAGCAATCTTACCGAAAGGACCTGAAAGAGAAAGGAAAGACTGACGATTAAACGCACCACTCTGCACAACACCGTTCTTACTCCAAGTATTGAACTGAGTTCCAGTATCAACGTTAAATCCCTGTTCAAGAACAAAACCAACGCTATATCCGCCGCCTAATTCTTCCTGACCTTTAAAACCAAAACGATTGCCCATTGAGTAGCCGGAAGTAAAGTCCATCGTTGCGGTTTCACCCTTTACTTTCTGTCCGAGAATTGCTGTATCCAGAATACCGTAAACCTGTACGCCGGCGAGAGAGACTGTAGGAAACAGAAGCGCCGACAGGAATACTTTATTAAAAATTTTCATACCTTACCTTCTTGGGATGTATGACGGGAGAAAATCTCCCGTCTGATTCTTATTGATTACCAATAGAGAGAGTGACGTGTCGCAATACCGCACATATTATTCGGCTGAAGCATGAAATATCTGTTCCAGTTCGGCTGCATATCGATGTAAGGTTTACCGTTGGAGTCAATGCCAGTGTAAGTAATCATATAGTGATCGGGCATGTCTGCCTTCTTAGAAGGATCAACCCAATAAATTGCCTGACGCTTTCCGTTGGCTTCTTTTGCAAGCTTTTCTGCCTCTTCCTTCGAAACAACTTTTCCGTTTCCGTTATACATTGCTTCAATCTTCTTCAGTGCTTCAGGCAGCGGCTTAGCATTGGCTCCGGGTTTAGATGAACCAAAGACCTGTTCGTTCTTGTAAGCAACTAGGCGGTTGATCAGATTCTTTTCAGATGTCGCAGGATACTGATGATCGAAGAAAGGATAAAGCGCTCTTCCCTCTTTACTTACGGTGTACGCACAGTTGGTGTCTCTCAAAGCTTTCTGATATCCGGGTGCGGATTCGAGCTTAAAGCCGGGCTTAGATGAATCGATCTGATAATCTCGGTAAACAAATGCGTTCTTAGGATTCACCATAAGAGGACGATAGAAGTAACCGATGATGATCATCTTCTTAGGATTGACAACGTATACGTCTTCGTAAGACATGAAATCGTGAATCGCCTGTTCTTTCGCTTTTTCCAGCTCTTTACCGGTTAACTTGGGATCAAACTGCCAAAGTAAGTTCCACTCTTTAATCGTCGTCAGCGACTTACCCATGATCTCTTCCAGTCGTTTCAGCGCAGCCAGATCTTTAGCTTTATCGCCTGTGTTAATGGAATTAGAAGTGATCACTTCAACCGGTCCGTCAAACTGAACGCCGTAACTGTCATAATAGTTATAGCCGTACTTCTTAATTTCATCTTCTCTCAGCTGCTTGACCCAAGCTACAGAAAGTCCGGTACCGGATTTGCTGGCACGAAGAATTTTTCCGCTGTCTTTGGCGGTTGTTCCATAGAAAACAAATTTTCCTGCGTCCGGATCGTAATCCATCGTCAGCTCGGCAGTGATATTTTCGGGACGGTTACCGTAAGAAGTAGCAATAGAGTACATATTGCGGCCGCCGCCGATTTCCTTTCCGTCAAACTTACTCGGGCCGGTATATAAGAAATCTGCTGCCATATCCGTCAGCAGTTTCTTGCCTTCCGGTGTCTTTGTCAGCACAAATGCACCCGATGTTGCTTCGCGTTTTTGTGTTGCGCCGCTAATTTCATCCGATTGAGCAGATGCTGCGCTGACAGAATTCGGAGCAGATTCTTTTGCCATAGAAGTTTGAACAGTTAAAACTAAAGCAGAAGCAACCGCCGCTGTAAGAACCGATAAATGAAGCTGTGTTTTCATAAATTCTCCTTGAAAGTGATTCGAAAAAGATTATGTTATAAATTGTTAAAATATCAAATAGCGAAAATATTCAGTTTGGAATTTCATTTTTTGATAATGCATATGACCAATAAAAATGATCCCTTTAATGCCGAACAGGCGGCGTTCCTCATCACAATTTATGAAACCGGAGCAATTGCCAAAAGCGGAGAAAAATTCGGTTTAACGCCCGTGGCTTCAAGTCGTCTTTTGCAGAAGTTCAGGTCATATTTCAAAGATCCGCTTTTCGTAGTTTCCAAAGGTAGATTGCTTCCAACGCCGTTTTTTCTTAAAACAATGCCGGCTCTTCAGGAGATCGTTCGCATTTGCAGTGATATGGCTGAACAGCCTTTTGACATCAGGCATTGTCGAAAGGTTTTTCGGTTTTCATGCAACCCGGGATTTGCCCCGTCAATGATGGCTTATGTTTTACCAAGAATTATGGAAGAAGCACCTCAAGCTTCTGTTGAGCATATTTCCCTCAGTTCAAATCCCATTAGTGCGCTCATGGGAGCGGAAATTGACTTGCTCATCGGAAGGGCCATCGGTCTACCTCCTCAGGCTCATTACTGCGATCTCAAATCCGGTGATCGTTGTATTTTGCTGAGAAAATCCCATCCGTTAAACGCACTGTATCAATCCGGGAAAATCACCCCAGCGGATATCTACCAAGCTAAAAGAGTTTCTCTCCCCTCCGGCAGACGACAGGATTGGATTTCTCCGGACGGCGGCATCTTCACCGGCAGAAATAAAAATGACAATATCGTATTCAAAACCGACCGCGCAGAAATGGCTTGGATGGCAATGACAAAAACTGATCTGATACAGATCTCAACGGACAGAAGTTCTGAACTTGCGCTTCAGCTATATCCGGATCTGACGACTATACCTCTGCCTGACTCACTGACTGCAAACAGTCCAAAGATGTCGATCATCTGGTCGGACACAACCCACAGGGATCCGGCACATCGTTGGTTTAGAAGTTTGTTTGCCAATTGGTCCAAAAATTAATCGGTTTATTCTGAATGAATCATTGAAGTCAGCCGATAAATACCTAACCGATAGCTATATGCCGGTCTTCGAATGTGTCTCCGGAGCGTAAAAATATGAGACCGCAAAGCCGACCGCCAAAACAAAGGCGCCGACAAAGCACATCGCCTGCTGACCGTAAGAAATAAAAGCAATCGGAAAAAGCAGTGAGCTGATCATCGAGCCCACCCGAGATGTGGAACCTAAAATTCCCAGCGCTGTCGCTCGAATCGAAGTCGGAAAAAGCTCGGACGGATAGACATAATCTAAAACCGACTGAATCCCATAAGGCAGCGAATATATCGCCAAGGCTGCCCACAGCATCAGTTTCGATCCGAGATGAACCTGAGAAAGCATCAAAAAGCCCAGCGCCATCAGCGCAAACGTCCACAGAATCAAAGGCCGGCGCTTAGTTTGTCCGATTAGACCAAGCGCACCGAAACTGCCGATAAAAAATAAAAGATACGCAATAATGGTCGACGCGAACTCGGTCTCGCCGCTCATGTCCGGCGCGTTTAGAAGAAGCGGCCCAAACATAAGAACAGCAGTAACAGGAGCTGCCTGACAAAACCAAAACACCGAAATAAAAATCAGCTTGCCGATCGTCCTGCGGTTGAATCGCCCACTGCTCCGCAAGCTCTCCTCTTCCGTTAATTCCGCCGCATTGCTGAGACCGAGAATGGCAAGAGTACGCTCCGCTTCCGCGTTTCTGCCGTGATGCAGCAGCCAAAGCGCGGATTCCGGCGCGCCGCACCGAACCCATGCACTGATAAGTGCCAGTACTGCGGCAAACAGCGGATAAACCATCCAGCTCAAAGATATCTCTTTAATTAACCATGCGGTACAAGCAGATAAAATCGCGCCGATAAACCAAGCATTCATCAGCCATGTCAGTGTCTTGGCACGAACTAGTTTCGGAGAATTCTCGGCAGCCATCGCCTGTGCGCAGGTAGAATCCGCTCCTGTCACAAAACCCAGAAGAAAACGGACGGCAATTAAAGAAATTGGAGCAGTGCAGACTGTCTGCATCGCGCAAAGTGCGGCAAGGCAAAACGGCAAACAGTTATATAAGGCGCGCCGCCCCATCCTGTCTCCAATCCAGCCGCCAAACAGCGTACCAAAAAAAGAACCGAAAATATAAGCAAAAGCACTGAATCCCACCAGCCAAGGTGAATTGTCAGCGCATACAAAATCAGAAAGAAACCAGACCAAACCGACGGACGTAATTAAATATCCGTCCATGAGCGGCGCACAGCAGGCACCAGCGCATAGCCGCGCCGAGGAATAAAGGCGAATCTTTTCGGTTCACTGCATTGTCGATAAAAGTATTTTCTCTTTTTAGTATTCTATCGAGCCGAGAAAAAAAGAATATTGCTGTTACCCCCGACTGATAACAAAAATTTAGGCGGCACGGTTTAAATCGCGTCGCCTTACAGCGTGAATCAGCAAATTGAAAAAATTAATTCTGCGGCTGAGTCTGCTGTGCGGGAGCCTGAGGAGCTGTCTGAGGAGCAGCGGCCTGAGGTGTCTGGGTCTGAGGAGCCTGCTGATACTGCTGGTAAATCTGCTGTTGCTGCTGAGTAGGCAGATAAACCGGACGGAAATGATACATGCCGTGACACGGGCAGTAGAAGCCCATCATAACCGGGTACTGGCTCGTAACAGGAGCACCTTGATAAAAGCCGTCCATCATGCAGGGAGCACCGTAATAAACGGCTTGATCCTGAGGATCCTGCTGGCCTTGAGTCTGCTGAGCGGAGGCTGTAAGACCAAAGCCTAAAAGAGCAGCTGCCATTGAACCGACAAAAAGAGTTTTCTTAAAAGAAATCATTTGAATTCCTCCACTAAATGATGGAGCCATCATAGGCTTGAGACTTCATGGCTTTCTCGATTCCGTTCGTTTTGAGACACGCAGACCGCTTAAATGTTAGAAGTTTTTTCTCAGACTTCTCAGAGGCCTAATCAGTCCGCATGCTTTTTCATCGTCGCTTCAAGCAGCTCATATAACGCTTCCTGCATATCAAAAGCATCCTCAATGTTTTTCTGCAAATCAAAAATAAGCGGAGAGAGCCTGCCGATGCCAAGACATACAACCTCTATACCGGCATTTGTTAAGACTTTGCTGCGCTCCTTGAGAAGCTCCTCCTCGGAACATAAACCGTCTGTCAGCATAAAAATAATCTTGCGCCGCTCTTTGCGGTTGGAAAGAATCGCGGCTGCCGAATTCAGCGACTGACAAACCGGTGTATACCCAAAGGAGCGGATACCCGCGAAGCGATCTGTCACGGACTCTGGACGCTCATCAAAACGCTTGATCTCTAAAAGCGTGTTGCGCTCCATTCCCGGAAACGCATAAGCAGACGCTCTGCATCCGCTGACGCGGTCAATCAGACGGCAAAGAACTGCGCCGCAGATCGCCGCCGTACGCATCGTTCTTTTATCCATTGAACCGCTTCGGTCGATCAGCACGGCAAAGGCGGCCGAGGGCTGTTTAACAGTATCTTCCGTCGTAAAAATACGATCTTCGCCAACCATCAGTCCCGCAAGCGCCGGTGTACTGAGCTGTTTGCCCCTTCGGCTCAGATGTCTCGGCCGCATGACATTTGAATTTAAAAATTTTCTGAATCGGGCTGAGGCGGTAATCTCGTATTGCTCTAAATCCTGTACAAAATGCTCGTCTATGCTCTGCGTAAGCTCACTTCTGACCGCAGGCCAAATCGAGTTGCTGCCCTGAGCCAAATCGGGAGACTTCCCTTTGCTTCTGCTCTCCTGCTCGAGCAGTTTATGAATATCAAACTGATCCGGATTTTCTCCTTCAAAGAGCTCCGTAAACTTTTGCTCAAGCTTCCTGTCGGTTGCCGCATCGGAACCGGTCGAATTAGAAGAAGTGTTTTTTGCCGGCACGGCCTCCTGCTCCGCTTGCTTTTTAGCGGAATTGCCGGAAGTTTTGCGGCGGTTTTTCCCTAAAGAAAGCTCCTTAATAAAACGTTCGGCGATTAATTTGGCATATGCGATAACTTCATCAGTGGATTCGGAAGTCACTGCTGAATACGCAAGCGCGGAAAGCTCTTCATAGAGATCCTCGCCAAAACGTCGGATAAATTCGTTCTGCGAGCTCTGAGAAAGCATATGAGTAAAACTGTAGCCAAGCGTCTTGTCCGTCATATGCCAGTAAAGGCTCAGGCATAAAAGCTTCGCAGGCGATGTCTTTTCGTTGACTTCAGGCAGACGTCCTCTCTTGAGCATCCGCTCTAAGTAAGTCTCACGCCAAAAATAAGTGCCCGGTGTTTTACGATAGCCGATTGCGTCGATACGAACGTCTTCCAAAGCGTTTACCAGCGGATGCAGACCGCCAAGCTTGGAAACATTCGTAAAATCCGTAAACAGCACATGATGAATCTCGTGGGTACCGTGCGCAAGATAAGCGTCAAGCGCGTCCTGCGAATGCGTGGGCGGCTCTCCCAAGTAAACGGTTTTACCGTTCGTACTCGGAACCCCTCCGAAGACAATCTGAATGTCTTTGTAGTTCGCAAGCGAGGCAAGAATACTGTTGACCGCCTTATAGACGTTGATGGTGTTGCAGGTTTCGACTCTCAAAATCTGTTCCTCTGGGACCGCTTGAGCGGCCGATCTCATTAGAGATTCGGCCGCGCGCCCGGTGTTAGCTAAAAGAAAATAATGACTTGCCTCGCGCAAGCATGGCTTCCAAGCCGCAGGCCATAGAAAAGTCCGGTTCAGCAGACTCGGCTATAGGCTCCGCAGTTTTCGGCTCAGCCTCAATCTCCGTCCTCGAAGCCGCGTCCAAAAGTTTGAACGCAGCCTCAATTTCACTGAGCATCGAGGTTTTATCCCGGCAATACGGTTTAAGCCGCATGGCCTGAGAAATGCACGAAGTCAGATGCAGCGCGCCGTCACGGAATTCCTCGCGATAGCCCTGCCAAACTAAAAGACGATCTTTAAGTATCTCCAGCCGGCAAAGCAGCGCATCCGTTATGGCGCCGCTTTCAGCGGCAATGCGAACGAGATCAAGTTCCTCGGCAAATCGCAAAGCAAGACCTTGAATAAAGGACTGCAGCGAAGAGCGGGAACCGCTGAAGCTCGCAAGAGTAAAGGCGTCGAACTCAAAAGAAATGCGGCGCAGAACATAATGCGGCGCAGAACATAATCCGTCGAAGGACAAATCACGTCCGAAGCGCATCCTTTCGGAACGACTCCCATCGACCTGTCATAAACACTCTTTTCATAAAGCGGCGCAAACACTTCGTCTCGCTGCCGACAGAACTCTCTGCGCCAAATCGCAAGCGTTCGTTCAACCGAGACAGCGTCACATCGCCTCATGACATAGCCGTTCAGATAGGGCTCTCCTCTTTCCGCGCAAAGCGCTTTGGCGCGCACCCGAAAATCTGAAAATACTTTCAGCATCGAGGCCGGAACAATGCGTCTTCGACGCATGTTCTCCGCGCCTTCCTCTACCGAGGTCTGCTCTGTGCTCATACCCGTCCAAACGGAAATCCGGAAAGATACCAGCACAAGGCTGTTCTCGGCAACATCAGTTTTGTCACTATTTTTTGGTTCGCATCCGCCAAAGAAAGATGCGTCCCGGAACAAATCGGTCATGGAATTCTCCTTTTGATTCAAGGGAGAGGCCCTGACCCGAAGGATCGAGGGGCAACACTCCCTCGATCTCCGTGGGTTGTTCGCTCTTTACGAACGAAAGTTTAGAAACACTTGCGACAGCTCTTGTCTTACCTCCTCGTGTCAGCTACACGAGGAGATAGTCGCCGATATTGCCTAATTCAGCTTCAACAAGCTTCTCAATGACTGAGGCGCTTGTCGAGTCAAGGCAGTCAGTTAGAGAAATGCGGAGCGCTTTTCTGACCGCTTCGCGATGAGAGCATCCCATCGCTTTGGAGCGATAACTCAAAAGCAGCAAATCTCTAAATCTCATCAAAACACGCGTGGAAATTGTCGCGTCTACACTGACCGTAGGATCCATGCCGCAATAAGCTTCACGAACTCTTTCGGCCGATTTGCGCAGACGCACCGCAAATTCCCGCTTCCAGTCTGATGAAGAAATGCCGACGCACTGAACTTCCGGCGTACTGCTGAGAATGAGTGCAATCTCAGAGTCCGCGTCCATGTAGTCCATGCGCATTTTCCAGCAGCGGTCCATAACCGCGGGATCCTGAACGAAACGCCCCACGTAGGAGCCTTTCTCGTCATCACATAAGCCTCGGATGTTGTCTGTCATGACAATCCTCGTGCGCGGATGACGCTCAATCACCTCTCCGGTTGCCTCAATAAATAAAGGCGCACCCTCCAGCAGTTCGTTGACCGAAAGCCAGAGATCGCCCGGAGCTGCCGACATTTCATTAACCAAAAACACAAAACCGCGCCGCCAGGCCCGCGTCAGCGGTCCGTCAACAAAGCGCATGCTTTTGTCTTTGTCAATCACATAGTGACCGATCAAGTCTGTTCGATCCAGCCGCGCGCGTGCGGTCATCGCAATGACCGGAGCACGAACTCGGGCACAAAACTGATTGATAAAACTTGTCTTGCCGGATCCGTGAGGACCGCTGACAAACAGCGGCTCTCCCGAACCCATCTCCCACCATGCGGACATAATGCCCAGTGTTTCCTGCCGGAAAACATAGTTCGGGTCTTTCTTCGGAATCAGGTAATGCTCGGAAACATCCCATGATTCTCTCTGATAGCCCAGAACCTTCTGCTCGGAAGTAAAACCAAACTCTTCCGCGCAAATCACATCGTCAAATACCTGCTGCATAAAAAACTCCAAATAAAAAACGGAGCTTTCCTGCCGCTGCCGCGGGGTCGAAAGCCCCGCGGGGTATAAAAAACTGCACAAATGTTTTCCGTCAAAGAAAGGCTTTGTGCAGGAGCCTTTCTTTGTCGGCGGAAATCTAATTCCGCCAGCCTATCGCCCTGAAGTGCCGCTAAGCATCTTTGGTGCTACGAAGCCTTCTGAGCGCGCCTGTGCATCAGCACGTCATTCCAATCCCAGCCGGGAAAGTCCGGAAGACGTACTTCAACTTCAAGCGCGGGATACCGCTGCTTTAAAACAGCGGCAGCGCAATAGGCTTCTCTTTGTCCCACAAAGTTCAGATCCGCATCCGCAAAAAGGATCAGTTTTCTGACGCCTTCCGGCGGGACAAATTGTTTGAAATTAAACGCCGCGATCACCGACCAAACCGGAACTTTAAAAAGTTCGGAAGCCGAGAGCGCGGTTTCAATTCCTTCAGCAAGTCCGAGGACTCCGTCGGGCTGATATTCGCCAAGCCGAATGGAGCAGCCGGAGAGCTCCTTTGAGAGAACCTTTTTCACTGTCTTAACATCGGCCTTACGGCCTCCTTCAAGATAAGTTCTGTGCAGATTCACTCGTTTTCCGTGCATATCGCTGATCTCCGCAATGAGGCCCTCGAAATAGCTCGATTCCCAATCCTGCCCGTTTTCAGCCTGCTGCGAATATCGCATAGACTTGATTGAACGCAGAGCGGGAGGGAGTTTCCCGAGAATTCCTCTTGAGCGAAGATAGACATAGGCGCCGTCTCCCTCTTCAATCGGACGCGAAAAACTCCACAGTCTTTCGACGGAGTCTCGAGTCCTCTGAACCGGTTTGCGGCGACGTACAGCACGGTACTCTTCAACGGGAATCGAGAAAAAGTCTGCGATATACAGAAGCGCTTCCTTATAAGAGAAGTTTCGGATCAGCATAAGCAAATCCACACCGCTGTGATGGCCGCAGTGACGGCAGTAGCTATCGCCTTTTCTAAATTTGTCGGTGAAGGAGAAACGATCCTCTCCGCCGCACCAGGGACATTCCTGGTTCGGTTTGTGAAGAACCTTCTCGCTGACACCGGCATACTGCAGGATTTCACGATAATTGCCTTGGGCGCGCTCAAGAATCAGCGCGGCGGTTTCAGGACAAATTCGAGTTTGCATATCTTTAATCATCATTAATAAAAGGTGAATAAAAAGACGTCCCGCAGTCCCCTCTCGGCGAACACGGCGGTTCGCCAAGATTGAAGAAAAAAGCGGAAAACCGCTTTGACGCTGAGCATGATTTTCTCGGTCGCCCGAGAAATATGCGTTCACACTCACACACAGGCTTATAAGGCAGCCACACTATGAATCACCCACTATAAGGAGGCCCTGGTCAGCCGCCATTGGCAAATTGCCGCACAAATAACTAAAACCTCATATAACCCACTGAATCCAAATACTTTTATATCGTTTAAAGCAATTTCCAATTTGTAACTCTTTATTCGAAAATCATTCATAAAAAACTGATTTTTCTAAATAAAAATAGCCTCAACTCTTTACGCTTATTTTGAGGTGCTTTGGAGGCTCTTCTCTGAGTATGTAATTAACCTATACCGTGTTTATAGCAAATGACGCTGATCACCCGATAAAGCAATTTGGAGGTTTGATAATGACAAAAAGTTTGGTAGGTACTCAGACAGAAAAGAATTTGACAATTTCCTATCTGAATGAATCCCAGTCATACGCACGCTACACTTTTTATGCGGCGCAGGCCGGTAAAGAAAGCTATTTTCCGCTTCAGGGCGTCTTTAACGAAACCGCTGCGAACGAACTTCGCCACGCCAAGATTTTCCTCAATCTTCTTCCCGACGGACAGGTCCTAGGCTGTGTACAAACAGATACCGGCGCCATCGGAAAGACCGCTGACAACCTGAAGATTTCTATTGAAGAAGAAAAGATTGGAGGAGTTGAGGCTTACCTCGCCTACGCAAATGTCGCTGACGAAGAAGGCTTCCCTGAGATCGCCGCTAAGTTCCGTGCCATCGCATCCATCGAAGCACATCACATGGCTCGTTTCCAAGCTTGGCTCAAGCAGGTGGAAGACGGTACAGTTTGGAAAAGAGAAAAACCGATTAAATGGCTGTGTCTGGTTTGCGGCTTTGTGTATGAAGGTCTGACACCTCCGACAAAATGCCCTGCCTGCGATCATCCGTATCAGCACTATATCGGCATGGACATGCTCGATCTTTAATGTTCAAAGTCAATTTACTCAAAAACTCCTTCATTTGAATTTGTGCCAGTTTCTGCAAACGGCTGAGTATTGCACCTGCACATTGCATTTTCAAGGTTTACCCTGAAAATCCTCGCCGTTTGCGGATTCAAACACGCGTGGCCGACATCCGTAAAGATGCCGGCCCTATTTTTATCATGGATTTGCCCTAGCAAACCCAAAGAAAAAGCCCGGCTGATTTCCGAGCTTCTTCGTTTATTTAATGATCCCGCAAAACTTAAAACCGGTTTTAAACCGCCTTCTTATCCGCGGGATTTGCGCACCAATTAGTCGAGCGCCAGATTCTTCTGAGGAGCCTGTGCGGGCTCTTCGTCTTCCGCGAAGAAATCATTGATAGAGTCAATGACCTGCTTGGTGTGTTCCTGAGGCTTAGTGACCAGAGAAACACCGACGAAAATCACCAGAGAAATCATCATGGACCAGAACGCTCCTGAAAGACCGAACGGAGCGGCCTTCAGAATGAAGGTCATCGTAATCATCAGAAGTTCCCCGATAACGATCGAAGCAATCGCAGCTTCTCTCGTCGCTCTCTTCCAATAAAGTCCGCCGATTACCGCCGGAACTAAAACCGCCACACCGCCGTTGGAAAGCACCAGAAGATCAGCAAGCGCTGTCGGACGAGTGAGCGCGAAAACGACAGAGGCCAAACCGATAATAATGACACCGACCTTAGCGACGTTGTACATCGCGTTTTCGTCTGCTTTCTTGTTGATGTACTTCTTGTAAACGTCGGTAGCGAGCATTGTGGAAGTCGCATGGAGCTGAGAGTCACCCGTTGACATCGCGGCAGCAAGCGCACCGCTGATGATGAGCGCTGCAAAGACCGCAGGCGTGTACTTGAGAAGCAGTTCCGGGAAGATGGTATCCGGAGCCGCGATATCCGGCATCAGGATACGACCGATCATACCGACGCACGGTGTAAAGACGTAAATCATGGTCAGATAGATCGAAGAGAACACGGCAGACCACTTCATAACATTCAAGTTCTTACCCGCGAAGAATCTCAGCGTCACCTGCGGGAACATCATCATGCCAAAGGTAATGACAACCCAGCGGGAGACCCAGTCCTGAGGCGTGACAACGCCTTTGGGTCCCGGCAGTGTGAATAATTCCGGAGTATGGCTGAAAGCAGCCTGATAGGCCTCAGCAACCGACGGGAAGTTCGCAAGAATAACCCAGAGGGAGCCGCCAAGCAGACCGACAAACATAAAAACACCTTGCGCCGCATCTGTAATTGCAACGCCCTTCATACCGCCTAAAAACACAAGGATGATCATGATCGCAAAGAAGATCAGTGCGCCTGCGGTGTAAGAAAGCATGCCTCCGGAAATGGTCTGGAAGATGTAGCTGCATCCGATAGCCTGAATCGCGACATAAGGAATCGTAAAGACCATTGTGATCAGTGTGACCAATACACCGACCGTCTTAGAACGGTAAACGTCGGAAGCATAGTCGGAAACCGAAAGATAGCCGTAGCGTTTGCCGATAAACCAGAAACGGCGTCCCCAGACCCAGAAAAGTACGCCCGGAAGCACTGTCCATAAACCGTTGCACCACCAGCCGATTCCGTTGTTGTATACAAAACCACCCGCACCCATAAAGGCGTATGCGCTGTGGTATGTTGCTGAGAACGTCAGCGTAAGGATAAAGATTCCGAGACCGCCGCCTGTTGCGAAGTCTTTAATGTTTTTCTTATCCTGTTTGGCTGCGTAAAGCGCGATACCAAGGAGAACAAGAAGATATACAGTCAGAATAACAAGACCTAAATTCATGATTGTCCCTCCTTAGAACTCGGGTCTTGAGACCTGCTCGATCTCTTTAGCATCCTGGCTGCAGTTCCAGGCCTTGAGCTTTAACGCGGCGACAATGAAGTCGACGATCATGACCACAAACCAGAATTCAAGCCAAAGATAAAGTGTCGGCCAGCCAAAGGTCAGCGGGTGTGTGACGCAGTAGTCATTGACCCAAAATACAACCGGGGGATTGACCATGATGATGCTGAAGATCAGCACCGAAAAAAATATGGTTTTACCGTTAAATTTCATCGCAGACTCCGATGTTATTCACTCTGAAGCTGTTCAACAACTTTGACCAAGTTGCTGACCAGGTGATCGTGATAAATCTTCCCGCGCTCAGCGTCGGCGTTGCTCGGCTCTCCGGTGCATCCGCCGGACTTCTCCGCTGCCGCCTTGGCGTGCGCAAGACTGCTCGGCACATAGCAAAGCGTGTCATGTTCATAAGTCGGATCGACTGAATAAAGCGGTGTGTCTTTGATGGGATTATCGACGGCTTTTTCTAAATGGACCATGTCCGGGAATCTTGCCATCATGTGTGACGTTTCGATTTCTTCGGCGTGTCCGACCGGTCCGAATCCGAGCTCTTTAACAATATCTTTGCTCATATAGGCCGGATCAAAAATCTTGACGATGCAGCCAAGTTTGCTCTGAGCTTTCTGTGCGCACAGCTGCATCCAGACCACATTTACGATTCTGTGACCGTTGATCAGAATGATTTTGTTGAGGCCGTGTGCGACCAAGGATTCGATGATGTCGTATGTCATCTCGGAAAGAACTTCCGGACGAATTGTGATTGTGCCGGGAAGCACCATATGATGCGGGCTCCATCCGAACCAAACCGGCGGCGTCAGAACAGCGCCGGTTTTTTCCGCGGCGCCTTCTGCGACGGTCATTGCGACATACGTGTCCGTACCAAGCGGAAGATGGTAGCTATGCTGTTCGACACTTCCGATCGGTACGATCGCGACGCCCTTGCTTTTCTTAATGGCTTCTCGAGCTTCTTCCCAGCTTTTAGTCTGCAGATAAACGCTCATATAGTCTCCTTAACGTGATTTGAGTTATTAACCAAAGTGTATAAGCAATTAGTACTCAAATCGGGCATAGCGGTTATGGAAACCATTAATCTAAAAAGATGACAAATCAGCGTAGAAAGCTTGAAACTCAAAAGGACCGGCAGTATCCGCCTTTACGAACAGACTGTTAATTCTTCTCCTGAAATTCATAACCGTTTACATCTACCGGTAAATCACTGCTGTGACGACAATTTCTCCCTGCTCAATGAAAAACACAAAACAGTTTTCTTATTTTTAAAAGTTAGAAGCCGCCTGGGAATCACCTGTCTTTTTGTAAACTTTTCTTGCCTTAAGACACTCCCTCCTCTTGAAAAGAAGCTTCTGGTCAGCAACAATTTTTATATGATCAGATACGTTCTTATCGCAGGTTCACGTATCTTTAGTTATGCGTGCATCCGACCGAATTGCTCTTCCCAAGCCAACCTGAAAGGTTAAGTTCTAAGTTTATTATCCGCAGCGCAAGCACCATAATCCTCATCGTGGATGCCTTAATTTCAAAGGGTAGCCCAGATACCATCTTCATTAACACATAGTCGACCGTTGCAGGGCTCAGCTTATCTGCTAAAAACCTCTTGCCTACGATGCGGGAAAAGGCGATCGTGACTTGAGTAATGAATTTGTCGGTGACAATTTCCTCAATCTTTCCATCACCGAAGTCAGCACACAAACCTCTAGGAGCAGTTCTTATTTGCTAAGGCTTCTCGAAATCTTTGTAACCCTGCTTTGTTGTTGAAATATTCCAACGCATTAAAGGACCAAATAAGACTAAAAGGATAGGAATGACCTCAAAAATAAATCCATGGATGCTTGATGGTTTTCCTTCAATCAGTTATTGAGCACGATGATGCACTCCGTCAACCCAAAACTGAACAAAACAGTGTGAAATACGCTTAGTGTCTCAGTGGTCTTCCATGTATTTTTTACTCATCCGTTTGGTTAGTAATTTTAAGAGATGAAATTACTTATAAACGGATAGGTAAGTGCCTTCATACATCTGTGGGAAAACTATGAGACTAATTGTTATATATGCGTGTTGCTATAATGCACTGGAGATTAAGGGAGACGAAAATGGAAAAGGATAGAAAAGAGGAACCCTCTCAGATTATATTAAAAAAGAATATGCCAACATTCTTTCCGTTTGGGTTCTCTGTTGGAGGAACCCAAGACGGTATGGTAGTTATAAATTTTTTAGATCAGCCTGGTGATGGTCAACAGAACATCGTAGCTTCTGTTGCTTTGACACAGCAAAGAGCAAAACTATTCGCTGAAAAATTATTATCTGCAATAGAGAATCAGCATGTTTAAGAATAGCTGTGATGCTTTCGTATCTGAAACACCGTTTTGTGAGCTTTTATCTGTCACAGATTTTGACGTAGAACTGAATAGAGAGAAGGAAGCTATCGATAAATGGTTTGCTCAAATCCAAAGTTCTGAAGCAGACGATACTTCTTGCAAGCCGTGCATTGAAGAAGATTCCATCTACATGCCGCTATATCAGTTGCTCAACAGTGCCTGTTCCTCTTACCAAAACGAACAAAAAACAAATAAAGAACTGAACCTCCCTGATATTCCAAATGACTCTTTCCGAGGGATGTTGTTTCTTTTTCCATTCCTACTTAACAAAAAACCTTCCTTTTATGTAGATGCAGACCTCACGTGCGTAGCTGTAACCTTCCATGTACGAAAAACTCAGAAGATTTCCATAGCCACAAAAACTCCAAAATTGTTGTATTTATCAAGGGTCGGCAACGAAGAGGAAATACGTTTGCCCTTCATCCTATCTTCTACTTTGAAGCTGTCTACCCCTGACTACTTAAAGCATCTCGAAAAAATACTCGGTTATTTATGACAACCCTCCCCTCCAAACTTATTTTTGATGGAGACGCCGGACGTTACCTCAAACCTAGCTATGTTGAGAACGGTCAAGTTTCCATTTGTGCTTTTGACCTGCGACTAAATAGAACCATTCCGGAGGAATTTGTATCTTTCTTTCTGTCAAGAGGAAGATCAAATGAGGAAAAGTTTCAAGATGTACTACGACAATCAGAATCTCGGCTAGCCGTAAAAGATTCAGGTTTTATTTGCCTAATATCCATTGAAACCGCACTTAGCCTTATCAACGAAGGTAACGATGTCATCTGGTTCTCTGACCAACAACTCCCTCATTTAGGGCTCTATTATTCAAAACAGGTTTCCAGCCAAGAAATTTTAGGAGCAAAAACACTCCTCTCTTGGCTTGCCAGTGAGAGATTTGAGCCGGTTGTTGCCTTCAAGAGATCCTTACCAAAGTAGCAACATAGTCCCTTTATACAGTTGCTCGGTTTCGCCACAACGACGCCGCAAAGATATGAGTTTTCACTTTCGAAACTCACAGTAATCTTTTTTTGAAGATACATCGACCATAGACAATTATTTGGTAGCTAAATAACTTATCTACATTTTTTTCTCATTAATTCCACTGAGTCTATTCTTGTAAGCATTTTTTACAGGGAAGAAAGTTGAACACTGACCTGACTATCTTCAATGTCCTTTCCATCTTATTGCATCGTTAAGGTTTTGAGTCTTTGGCCTTTCGGCGAGACCTGATACAACAATTTTGCAATGTCTGTAGGGGAATTATTCTAATCGTGGACACGTAATCTTAAGCCGCTATCCACTAAACCACTTCTAAAATAGGAGCATTACCATTGGCCAGCTTTTTCCTAAAAACACTCAAATATCCTCTTGTGTAATTAGTTTAAGTTAGGCGCCTATTCCGTTTAATCTGAACGCTTCTCTAAAAGATGATCCGGGCACCCACTCTTTCTTAAAAATTCCTTTTGCCCTCTTTCGTTTTTATTCCGATCAGGAAGACTGCTACTGTAGCTCCCCGAACACCGGCACCAGCTCCGGATCGTATTCTTCCGAGGTGGACGGCTCTTGCTATCCTTCTCTTCGTCCAAATTCTTATCTGAAATCTATTGGTTCTTCATGTCTGAGCGGTTCAGCATATCTTGAGTGTTCTTCTGCGTTTGGATTTGCATATTTCCCTTCACCGTTCTTAACAAGCAGTACTCTAAGAAACTTTCTTTCCGCTTAAATCTGAATTACTCCGAGACATCTCGCCCATAAGCGCTCATAGCATCACAGAGAAGTTCGGCTGCTTTGTTTTCGTCGATGAAGCAAATACCAAGGAACTCCAAAAGCCATTTTTTTGCGTATCGACAGGGAGATTGAACTCCACCCTTTCAGATTAACAAGCAACACCGTTTCACTTGACATAATTACCAAAGAAGTACATAAGCCTTTCCTCGTTGTCCGAGACACCGACATCATCCATGATGATTCAGCCGTTATTTTTTACATCAACGCACCAAAATTTCAAAAGGCCTTTTCTAACGTCGTTGATGATTCGAGTCGTTTCCTTTCGCTGAAGTTGATATACTAGTTATGCGGCGACTGGGAGCATAGTGGCACCTGCTCGGGGAGCAGGGAGCGTTTCGGACGTAAGCGATGGGGCCCGGCTGCTGTTTTCTTCTCTTTCTTTGCGATAAATGCATTGTTGTCATTAAGGGCCTAAACTTCTTCCGCAAAGAAATATATCTTCCCGATCAGACTTCCCATTAATCCACCTCGGTAAGCAGCAAACGTTTTCATTCGCTTTCCGCAAATAGTATCTCGAACGCCTTGAACGATTTGACGAACTTTATTTTCAGCCCTCTCAGAGCTCTTCAGGTCAACAACATCCTTCATATTCACGATTGTTTCCTTTGAGCAGCCCGATAAAGAACAAAAAGCTAGAGACCATTTTGGTCTGCATGAGGGAATTGTGGGGCGTCTGAATTTAAAAGAAACGAGCTGTTGAGTCGGTAAGAATCCTGAAAACCCGCATGGATACTGATATTTGGCGATAACTGGTGCAGTGTGACGTAGGTTGAAGCTAGAAGTCTCTGGCGTCCCGAACGAGATTCGAACTCGTGTTCTAACCTTGAGAGGGTTATGTCCTAGGCCTCTAGACGATCGGGACTCTCTGAAAGTGAGGAAGAGTATACATCAACAAAAATCACAAAACGCTTTCTGCGGCTAAAATATCTCCATCGCATTTAGGGATTCCGCGCCATTGTGTTCAACTCATCAAAACAAAAGAAAAAAAAATTTTCCATCCGGTCTTTAGTGACCAGGATGTTTCTCTTTCTTTTGCTTTCGGTTTTTGCTCTGGAGCTCTTCTATATCGCAAGAATCGCCCTCTTCGCGTTCATTGACCCGAGTTCAACTCCGTATATGCGACAGGAAGAAGACAGGCTATCAGAAAATGCTCCGCACTCGGTCCGCTACAGCTGGGTGGATTACGACAAAATCTCGCCATACATGAAAAGCGCGGTCGTCGCTGCCGAAGATGCCAATTTCATGCACCACAACGGTCTGCAGTGGGGCGCCATTCTCACAGCCGCACAGCGCAATCTCCTTTCCGAACGCCATGCGCCCGGCGGTTCTACTCTGACACAGCAGACAATTAAAAATCTTTTTCTTAGCCACGACCGAAGCTACTTCAGAAAGATTCAGGAGATTATTCTTGCGCCAATCGTTGAAGCGCTCTGGAGCAAAAAACGTATTCTGGAGGTCTATCTCAACATTGCGGAGTTCGGAAACGGAATATTCGGTGTTGAAGCTGCTTCACGCGCCTACTTTCACAAAAGCGCCTCTCAGCTGAACCGAAATGAAGCGATCCGATTGGCCTCCATTCTCATCAATCCGAAGAAATACCACATCAACAGCAATTCCTCACTCATTCAGAGGCGAGTTCACAGAATCGCAAACGATATGCGTCTTGTTGATATTCCTAAAAATAAATAAGCCTCGAATTTCCTCGAGGCCGATAATGCTCTACCTTGGTGATTAGGCTTCTGTATCCTGATCTTTGATCTGATCCTCATACAGATTCTGAACTACGCCCATTGCTACCAGCTCAATATCGTAATCGAGCTCGCCCTTCAGGACGTTCTGGAATACGGTAGGCATCACGCCGCCGCACTCTTTGCAGGCGTGCAGACGATGAGCGGGGTCTTCATCGGCATAGAAATACTTCAGTTTGTTGCTGTTGGTATTGCCGCAGTAGGCGCAGCGAACACGTTCAAACGGCCAAACCGTGCCGCAGCAGGAACAGAAAAGTTTGCGCTCGTTAGACTGAGTTCCCGCAACCTCACTGACAGAAGAAATCGCAGGAACAGAACCGCATGTCGGACAAAGAAGCGGTTTATCGCGCACAGCAACTTCATCAAGTCTTGTGAGTGCGTCTGTCATCGCTTCTCCGACAGGTTTCAGATAAGCGCGGATAATATTGATAAACAGGCCTGCAAGAACGCTTTGGCTTTCACCATCTTCCGCGTCGATACCTAGATCGGAAGAAGCTCGTTCAAACAATTCCGACGGATCTTTACCGGCTAATGCGATCGCCTCATCAGAGAGTTTGTCCCAGTCAAGAGTATTCAGCATTTCGATCTGGTGCGGTTCATTGATGGCACCGGTTTCAATAAAACGCTTCTGAAGCAGACGGCAGTTGTCACGGAAGTCTTTCGGGTCAATGATCAGAGGATGTGCTTTCAGATATGCGGAATGCTCATTAAAGAGTCTTCTTGCTTCTTCTCCGTCAAACTTGAAGGCCGGCAGATTCGGCTTGATGCTGTCTCTCACGTCAAACATGCTGTTCGCATATGTCATGAGTCCCATCCAGTCCACACCGTCGTCTCTGTCCAGGTAACCTTCAATCGCCTTTTCTCTCAAACTTTCCGTCATATCTTTTCCTAAAATTTCTCTGCCCCATGGCGCATATAAGATTTTCAGACATAACTATACTCAGACCGGACAAAACGCTCCAACTTAAGCGTTTAAAAATATTTCAAAATTATTATTCTTTTTATCACCGCTATTTTTTTTCAAGGACACCATAATGAATGCTAAATTTTCCAGACGCACTCTTTTCGCTTTTGCGTCTGCGGCTGCCGCAATGACCGCAGGAGTGAAGACCGCTTCGGCTTCTCCCGCATCCATCCCGCCGATTTGGAACGGAGAAAAGATGTACAACTCTTTTCTCAAGGACGGCACAGGATTTAGTTTTCCTCATAAAGAAGGTGCTCCTGTCGCCGTGGTGGCGTTCGACACCCAGTGCCCGGACTGCATGCGTCTCTTACAGCGTCTCCAGCCGCTTCTGAAGGACGTTCAGGTGAATTTCTACCCGATCTCCTTCATGAACATCCATTCCGAGCCTCAGGGTACTACGATCCTTATGGCTGATAAGCCCTATGAAGTATTTGAGCGGCAGCATGAACACTTTAAGGATCTGGATTTCAGAGGTATTCGCTACGACATTTCCAAACTTCCGGTAGAGTTAAGAGACAAAGTCTGGACAAACACCAAACTTCACAGACGCGCTGGCTGCAGAGCGGTTCCCTACGGTGTTTTCAAAAATAGCAAGGGCGAGTACGTCCCCTTCGATGAAAACCTGACTACGGAAGAGCTTCGCAAGGTTTTTGAACTGAATTAAGAATCTGATTCTTTACCTGAAAGCCGGACTCTCTGTCCGGCTTTTTTGGATCTCGACTATAAAGCCTCGCCGAAACAGATGCTGAAATAAAAAGGCTAAAAAGAAATTGAGCATTCTCTCGATTTTTTCTATCCTCTGATCGGTCAAAAAAGGACTCTACAACCTGTTGGACGGATTTCGGTTAACCGCTACCAATAACACCCATACAAAAGGGCGGCCAAAAGGACCGCCCCACCCCATGCAGTGTGAAGATCTAACTTCTCGACTACTTAACTGATGAATCTCCGCTGCCAAAAGAGAAACTATTCTTTAACTGACTCTTGGCATTATCTACGTCCTGACCAAGTTTCTGTTTATCTGTAGGAAGTTCCGTATAGCTGCCGTCCTTTACGTGCTGCTTAATTGCGGATGCGTCTCCCTTAATGGTTTCGACAGTTTCGGTGATGCTTCCGCCGGCATTGGCTGATGTCGTCGTGGTGGTGGTCTTGGTCACAGTATCGGCAGCATCGACAGAAGGCGCTGTTATTTCAGCTGCATTGACTGTAAAAGCAAAAGCAGCTATCGAACTGAGAATTGCAGCCTGAACTAATTTCATAATAAACCTCACTTAGTATCATCACTTAATTTCGTGATTCATTTATATTTATATACGGGTTTTAACCAATACGTGTAAATTTCGAGGTTACATGTGTAAATGAAAATTAAAATTGATGCGGTTACCGATGCGTCGACAGAGTATGTTTCGGGTTTTGCTTTGCTGCCGATTCTGCGGAGGAGGACTGCTTAAAAATATGGCCGGAGGTTATCCGGCCTGAGAGAACTCGATCGAGCCACTTAGAGAATTTTATGAGTGACCCGAATTTCTTTCCGAAGTGTGATTACTTCACCTCAATAAGTTCGTACTGTGTATTGCCCATATGATGTTCAGCCATTGCAGACAGCTGACGCAAACCATGTCTGGTTTCAATTCTCTCGACAAGATCATGATTATCTGCAGTCTGACCGTAGACAAGGTCGACTGAAGCCTGATCAATCGCTAAAAGATCTGTCGAAGCCAGAATACCGATATTCTTAATCGTCGGCTTTGCAGCATGGACTCCGGCACAGTCACAGTCAACGGACATATTGCGAAGGACATTGATGTAAGTAATGCGCTTACCGAAATGATCGATTACGGCTTTGGCAGAGTCAGCCATATTTTCCATCAAAACTTCTTTGGCAGGCCAGGCATTCCAATCTGCGGGCGGCTCTCCCGAAACACCGTGAACCTGTCTCTTGCCTTCCTGGCCGGATGCGCATCCGATAGCGATGTTCTTCATAGAACCGCCGAAGCCGCCCATTGCATGACCTTTAAAGTGCGTGAGAACGAGCATTGAATCGTAATTAACAATGTTCTTACCCATTGCTACTTCTTTCAGATGGAATGCATTGTCAACCGGAAGGTTGACGTATCCATGCTCATCCATGATGTCAACCGGACAAAAGTCCCAACCGTTGACCTTCAGAGCCTCGCGATGTCCGGCAGTAGTGAATCGGTCGCCCTCATAAAGAGTGTTGGTTTCAACAATAACGCTGTTGGGAATGGTCGCCTGGAGCGCTTTAACCAGATCGCGGGGAATGATGTTGGGGCCGTGTTTTTCACCGGTATGAAGTTTAATTGCGACTTTGCCGTAAATGCCTTCATTCACTAAGTTATAGAGTTTGATCAGCATCTCGGAGCTGATGACCGGTGAAAAATATACCTTCGCGCAGGAACCGGTAAATTTACCGGGTTCGACACGTTTTGAACCAATGACCGGAGTTTTAACAGTTCCGACTACGACTTTTTCCTGTGCTACCGCCTCAGCTGACAAACAGGGAGCGGCTGCCGCTCCTGCGACGATTGCAGATTTCAAGATAGCTCTCCTTGATATTTCTTTGCTGTCCTGCATTCATTACTCCTATTTTTTCAATTAGGGACCATGGTTGATGTTATGCGTTCGGACTTAAAAATTCTTGTCTATTCTTCTTTCATTCGTTCTGAAATGAAATAGTTACAGACAAACATCTACTACCTAATTTTATATTTAAGCGTCTTTAAATTCCACAAGTTCACTGTCGGGAATGCCTAGAGTTTCGTCTGACAATAATTCCGATATTTAGACAAGGCGTAATCTTTCAGCCTGAATGCGACGGTCCTTTTCATTGTTTTAGATTTTTTTAGCGACTTTATTTTTGCGACTACACAAAAATAATTTCTTGTGTATAATGGCGTCTCTTCGATGATTTAGGCCTTCAAGACCTGATGAATTGAAAGAATGCCTTCGTGGTGAAATTGGTAGACACGCCATCTTGAGGGGGTGGTGACGAAAGTCGTATGAGTTCGAGTCTCATCGAAGGCACCAGAATTCTTGGTTGGCCTGTGTGATTTAACACAGGCCGATCTCTTTTCAGACAGGCGTCGCGTAAAAAAATCCGATCTACGTGCAAAAGCCAACAGATTTCTAAACGAGAGCTTCGGCAACCCCTGACCTGAGTCACACTAACGATCTAATTTAGATTCACTGACATGTTCGGAAGAACGCTCTCGGTTAGTCAGAAATGGATTCTATTCTTGGTGATGGCATCGGCTATATCAGCACCATTCATTGTAAAAACAAACTGGTAAGGGTAGCTTCCTTATTTATCCGGCAATCGTATCGCGGGAGCTGATATCTACGCGAATCTTTATCGGCAAAGACTCCCGCTGCAAAAGCCTCTAAGACTATAGGGCCAGATGCGGCAGCTAAAACCTAAGGCACTTGCAAGATGAATATACAAGCTGCATTGTTACCTATCCATCGTCGTCACCAAAATTACTCTTGTGCGAACTCCTTAGGAATGCTTAGGTAGAACCGAATACAGCCCGACGTTAATCAGTCAATTGAATATCCGGAGGGCATCAAACTTGCAATGAATATCCTTTATCCGACAAGACATTCGGGAAAAAACAGTCAACGATTAAGCGAAGAAGTTCAAGGCAAAATTTCCAGATAAGGATTCAATACGCCGGACAAGAAATTTCTTACCGTCAAAGACAAATTGTTGCAGACGCAAAAGTTCCAAGGATGGAATTACAGGTCGCTAGGATATGTAGGGGAAATATAGATTTTGATAAGCGAAATCGGATAACAAAAAGCCCGTAAACACAGGCCAGTTTCGCTTAGATTTTATTGGTGCCTTCGATGAGACTCGAACTCATACGACTTTCGTCACCACCCCCTCAAGATGGCGTGTCTACCAATTTCACCACGAAGGCGCACCTATATTCATTCAGTCTGAAGCCCTAAAGCATCAGAGAATGGTGGCATTATACACAAAAAAATATTCTTGTGTATGTTGCTGTATTACCCACCGTCATTTCTTATACAATTTTTTTTCCGGCAGCAAAAGCGATATCCGTAGAAGACCAGTCTGTTTCTCAAATTCACAAATGTATCCGCTCATTACCTAATAGAGTGTCGCGTTTATTTAGTCTGGATATGAGATGAGCCACTGTTTCCGTCAGCTGCTTTAGCCCGGATATCTAAATTCGCGGCAGAGTTGCTGCCAGCATGCCTCCCGATCGGATGAATTACAGTCGTTGATTAAAGACACACCGGATGAAATGAAATACCGAGAATCCGATCTTGTATATTTCTCCGTCCGGTCCGGTCAATGACGATCTCAAGTTCTTTCTCTTCGATCTGACGACATAAAAAGAACTGCCGATGCTTCCGATGACACAATTCAAAAATCACAGTTCGCACAAGGCAGAACTTTACAAACTCATCAAATCAATCTCGTCTCATGAGATTCTTCGTGTTCAGAGAATCGCCTTAAGCCGATTAGGTCCTTCGTGATGTTTCGATGAAAAAAATAAAAAGCCCGTAAAACTAAATTTACGGACTTTTAGAATTTTGGTGCCTTCGATGAGACTCGAACTCATACGACTTTCGTCACCACCCCCTCAAGATGGCGTGTCTACCAATTTCACCACGAAGGCTTTATTTATCGAATCTGATCTCCATCAGCTCCGAAAGATCGATATTCTACTGCGGAATTTGATTTTTTGCAGGAGCATTAGTGGGTTCACTGCTCTTTTCCGTTGCCGGAGTTGTAACAGGAGCTTTCTGTTCAACCACTGTGCTCAGAACACCGCCGGCTGCAGGCGCTTTGCGGACAGTCTGACCGCCGAAAGTTAAAGCCAGTGTCGCGCAGAAGAAAATTGTCGAGGCAATCGCAGTCGAGCGAGATAAAAAGTTTGCACTGCCGGTCGCACCGAATAAAGAACCGGAAGCGCCGCCGCCAAACGCCGCACCCATGTCGGCACCTTTGCCATGCTGAAGAAGAACCAGCACGATAATCGCTAAAGCAGACATTACCTGCAGCACTACAGCGATCGTAATCAATAATTGCATAATAAGTTTCCGTTTAAATAATGTCAGAACCGCAAGCGGCCTGAGCTATTTCGTAAAATTCATTGGCTTTCAGCGAAGCCCCGCCAATTAAGCCTCCGTCAATATCATTGCACGCGAACAGTTCTTTCGCGTTCGAAGGCTTTACGGAACCGCCGTATAAAATACGCAGCGCTTCCGCGGCACGCGGATCACGCGATTCTACACTATCCCTGAGCGCAGCGTGCACAACTTCAGCTTGCTGAGGTGTCGCGGTTTTACCAGTACCGATCGCCCAAACAGGTTCATAAGCGAGCGCACCCGAAGCTAAAGCTTCAGCGCCGATCACGTCCAGAACCGCGTTAAGCTGAGACAAAACAACGTCAGAAGTTCTTCCGGCCTCTCTTTCTTCCAGTGTTTCGCCAACACAGACAATCGGACGCAGTCCACACTGAACGGCCATCTTTGCCTTGGCCGCAACGATCTCATTGGTTTCTCCAAGACCGTGACGACGCTCGGAATGACCAACAATAACCCAGGGACATCCGATATCTCTCAGCATCGCGGCGCTGACTTCACCGGTGAACGCGCCGTTCTCGTGCGCAGAACAGTCCTGAGCACCCGTGTTGATCATAAGCGCCGAAGTCAGGAAACTCTGCTGAAGTTCATTGAGATAAACAAAGGGAGAACACACAACCAACTCCGTGTCTAACGGAGAAAAAGCTGAAAATTCCTGCACCCATTTACGATTCGCTTCAAGGGAACCGTTCATTTTCCAATTCGCTACAACCAAATTTCTGCGCATCCGGGAACTCCGAACTGATTAATAATCGGACTATTTTAGTTGACTCGAGGAAAAAACTAAACCGCTTTAATCGGAATTTGTTTTACAGCACTTTGCTGAAGCCCGGCTTCCTTGCGCATAAGCCATTTACGGGAAGAACCGCTCTGATTGAATCCAACAGTTCTGCCGCGAGATTCAATTCTCTGCTGCAGGCCGGCTGCAAAAAATGAAGGATCGTCCGTAAGATTCGGTTTCTTATCGTAAAGCTGGTAATCACCTCGATAACAAAGCGGCGTCAAATTCGGCATGATGACATTGGCCCCGTGTTCAATCCCCTTCTCTCGCCCTTCCGGATCAAAAACCTGAAGCGCAGTGGCCGCGGCAATGTTGATATTGCCGAGAACCAGCCGAGTGACTGCAATCATGTTCAGTGTCAGACGAAATAATTGCTTAGCCTCCATCTGTCCGATCTCTTTCAGATCCGCCCCTTCACTCATCAGGTACGGACCCATACCGATCATGTCGGCGTCAATTTTTTGAAAAAGACGAATGTCCGCACAAAGATCATGCAGCGTCTGACCCGGAATCCCGATCATAACGCCTGTGCCAACCTGATAGCCGCATTCTCTCAGCCACTGCAGACACTGCAGGCGATGCTCAAGATGCTTGTTCTTCTTCTTTGGCGTGTGATGAAGAAAATCAAAGAGCTCATGATTTGAGGTTTCAAAGCGGGCCAGATAGCGCAGATTATCTCTGTTGCCGCTGCTTTGAGCCCAGTATTCGTAAACTTCCTTCGTCTGATCTCCAAGAGAAAGCGTTATACCAACGCCGTTCGGCAGCTGCTCGCTTATCGTTTCAGCATGTATCGCGCGAAGTGCATCCGCGATAAATTCAATAAATTTAGGATCGTTTCTCTCTCCCGCCTGAAGACAGATGCTGCCGTAGCCGTGATCAGCCGCAAATTTGGCGCAGCCGACAATCTCCTCCTTTGTCATTTCAAAGCGAGGAACCGAATGATTGTCTTTGCGAATACCGCAATAGCGGCAATCCGAAGTGCAGACATTTGATACTTCTATCAGGCCGCGGTAATAGACGTTGCTGCCCATCAGTTCAGTTGTCCGCTCGTATGCGGCTTTCTGAAGCGCCCGGCAGTCCTGTTCGTCTTTCAGGCCTAAAAGATAAACAATCTCTTCATCCGAAAAAACAGTTTGTTTGAGAAGAGTTTCTAAACTTTTCATATCTTTTCTTTCATCTGCTCGTTCCGCTCAGCTCAGTAAACTTATCACCGGACGACACGATTGATTTACTTTAGGATTGCAATATCTGCAAATATAACGCAAATGATTTAATTTTTGGTAAGTGTTGAATTATAAAAATCCCGATGAAATGTTCGTTCCACCGGGATTATCTTTTAAAGGATCAATTAGCCTTTGATAACGTCAGGACTTTCATTTTCCTGCTGTTCCGCTTTTTCTTCCTTGACGGGCTTTTCAAGCAAAGCCTTCATAGAAAGACGGATACGGCCTTTTTCATCCATTTCCAGTACCTTAACGCGGACAACCTGACCTTCCTTTAGATAATCGCCAACCTGGTTGACACGCTCATGGGCGATCTGGCTGATATGAAGCAGTCCGTCTCTTCCTGGCAGTACCTGAACAATGGCGCCGAAATCGAGAAGTTTCTGAACTGTGCCTTCATAAACCTTACCAACTTCAACTTCAGCAGTAATCTCTTCGATTCTGCGGCGGGCTTCCTGGCCGGCAGCCTGATCAACAGAAGCAATGGTCACAGAACCGTCGTCTTCAATGTTGATTGTTGTTCCAGTTTCTTCGGTCAGCGCGCGGATCAGGGCACCGCCCTTACCGATCACGTCACGAATCTTCTCGGGGTTGATCTTGAAGCTGATCAGACGAGGAGCGTATGGAGAAAGCTCTGTCTTCGGAGCGGAGAGCGCTTCATGCATCTTAGAAAGAATATGCATACGGCCTTCTTTAGCCTGAGCCAAAGCGACCTGCATAATTTCCTTGTTGATACCTTCAATCTTGATATCCATCTGCAGAGCGGTCACGCCGTGATCCGTACCGGCAACCTTAAAGTCCATATCGCCAAGGTGGTCTTCATCACCAAGAATATCGGTCAGAACTGCAAACTTATTGCCTTCCTTAATAAGACCCATTGCGACGCCGGCAACGAAATCGCTCAGCGGAACACCGGCGTCCATCAGAGAGAGGCAACCGCCGCAGACGCTGGCCATAGAAGAAGAACCGTTGGATTCGCAGATTTCGCTAACAACACGCATGGTGTACTGGAAATCTTCTTCCTTAGGAAGAACGGCAAGAAGAGCACGTTTTGCAAGACGTCCGTGGCCGATTTCACGGCGCTTCGGAGAACCGACGCGGCCGGTTTCACCGGTAGCAAACGGAGGCATGTTGTAGTGAAGCATGAAGCGTTCACGCTGTTCGCCGGTCAGACTGTCAACAACCTGTTCGTCCTGCTTTGTACCGAGCGTAGTGACAACAAGCGCCTGGGTTTCACCGCGGGTAAAGAGCGCAGAACCATGAGCGCGCGGAAGAACTCCGGTACGAATTTCAATCGGACGTACAGTGCGGGTATCACGGCCGTCAATACGAGGTTCACCGTTAAGGATCTTACCGCGGACGTGCTGAGCTTCCATCTCAAAGAGGATGTTGTTGACTTCGTTTTCTCCGATTTCGCTAAGCTCGCCGGCCTCAACAGCCGCATCAACCTTCGCGTTAACATCTTCATATACCGCACGCAGGCATTCGTTTCTATCCTGCTTGCTTCTGTGTTCAAACGCTTCATGAATGCGGTTGCCGACGATTTCGGTAATGAGGGCGACGAGTTTCGGATCTCTCGGAGCAGGCTGCCAATCCCACAGCGGTTTGCCGCCTTCTTCCACCAGTTCGTCAATCGCGTCGATAACGACCTGCATCTTCTCGTGACCAAACATAACGGCGCCGAGCATGACTTCTTCAGAGAGCTGATCCGCTTCGGATTCCACCATCAGAACGGCTCTTTCAGTACCCGCGACAACCAAGTCCAGCTTGGAGTCCTTCATCTGAGAAAGATTCGGGCAGAGAACATACTCATTATTGATATAACCGACGCGCGCGGCCGCGATCGGTCCGTTGAAGGGGACGCCGGAAACAGCGAGCGCTGCAGAAGCCGCAATCATGGAAGGAATATCCGGATCAACTTCAGGATTTACGGAAAGAACATGAATAATGATCTGTACTTCGTTAAAGAAGCCTTCCGGAAAGAGCGGACGAATCGGACGGTCGATCAGACGGGAAGTCAAAGTTTCTTTTTCGCTCGGACGGCCTTCACGTTTAAAGAAGCCGCCGGGGATTTTTCCCGCAGCATAGGTTTTTTCAATGTAATCGACTGTCAGAGGGAAGAAATCCTGTCCAGGTTTGATTTCTTTTTTTGCAACTACGGTTGCAAGCACCACGGTGTCATCCATGTCGCAGAGAACTGCGCCTGTGGCCTGACGAGCGATTTCACCGGTTTCAAGGCGAACCTTATGGTCGCCGTACTGAAAAGATTTAACTACTTTGTTAAACATCGTCATGACGATTTTTCCTTTTTTACTCCCCGGCACATTGCGGTATCTACGACTCGGCGGCTAAGCCGCCTTACGTACATACAGCAACGCGCCCGAGGCAAACAATAATTCAGCAATACAAACAAACACAGCGGTCCACGGCTATGACGCCGAAGACCGCTGCCAAAATCATCCTACCGACAAAATTACTTGCGCAGACCGAGAGATTCGATCAGAGCTTTATAACCGTCGAGGTTTGTTCTCTTGAGATAATCAAGAAGTTTACGACGGCGAGAGACCATCTTCAGAAGGCCGCGACGGCTGTGATGATCTTTCGGGTTGGCTTTGAAGTGCTCAGTGAGTTCGTTGATACGAGCTGTCAGGAGAGCAACCTGAACCTGAGAGGAACCGGTGTCACCCTGAGACTGGGCGTACTTCGCAATGATTTCAGCTTTCTGTGCAGTAGACTGTGCCATTTTAAAATTTCCTTTGCCTTTTAGGCGTTACGTGCGATCCCGCTGGAAATACATCGGGACGTGTTTAAAAACGAACATGAATTATATAGGAAAATCCCGATCTTCCCGTTAAAAACAAATAAAAATCTTACCTTTATTTACTTTAGACAATCATTTGGTGCGTGCCGCCAATTCATCTAGGAGGTAATAAAGCTCTGTTTTAATCCTAAATTCAAAGCATTCAGCCGGTTTCGAGGTCCTCTTCCGTATAGAACCATTACGGGCTGAATTAAGACTAATCAGACTCTAATCAATATCCGAAACTTTTCCATACTCAGCCGCGGCAGACCTAAAAGTGAAAACGGGCGTTAATACGCCCGTCCGAAACAAAAAGAAAATTAAGGAGTCGGTTCCTGACCGAACTGCGGATTGGTTCTCTCCGCCTGATTCGTGAGCTTATTCAGCGCGTCAAGGTAAGCTTTAGCACTCGCGGCAAGAATATCCGGGTCTGAACCGTTGCCGTTCACAACTCGTCCGCCTAAAGTCAGTCTGACAGTAACTTCGCCCTGAGACTCCGCTCCGCTCGTCAGCGCGTTGATCGAGAAAAGAAGCAGCTCTGCCCCGCTCTTGGCGCAGCTTTCAATTGCTCTGAAAGTCGCATCAACCGGACCGTTGCCGTCTGCTCTTCCGACCCGCTCTTCGCCGTGGTCCATGTAAACAACCTCCGCCTGAGGACGCTGTCCTGTCTCACTCGACTGTTTCAGTGAAACAAAATGAATCGCCTGCTGCACTACATTGCGTGTATCAAAGAGCGACTGAATGTCTTCATCAAAAATTTCAGACTTGCGGTCTGCCAGATCTTTAAAGCGTGCGAACGCTTCATCAATCTCTGTTTCACTCTTGGTCGGAATCGCTAGTTCACGAACTCGCTGACGGAAAGCAGAACGCCCAGAGAGTTTTCCCAGCACCATACGGTTGCTCTTCCAGCCGACAGACTCCGGAGTCATGATTTCATAAGTTTCTTTGCTCTTTAATACGCCGTCCTGATGGATACCGGAGGCATGAGCAAAGGCGTTGGCGCCCACAATCGCTTTATTAGGCTGAATCGGGAAGCCGGTAATGGAAGAAACCAGTTTGGAAGCCGGGACTAACTGCTGGGTATTAATGTCCACGCCAAGGTTAAAGTAGTCGTTGCGGGTCTTGACCGCCATAACGAGCTCTTCCAGCGCGCAGTTGCCGGCTCTTTCTCCCAAACCGTTAATCGAGCATTCCACCTGACGGGCGCCGCCGTGGATGACGCCGGAGAGCGAATTGGCAAGCGCAAGTCCTAGGTCATTATGACAGTGCACCGACCAGACGGCCTGATCCGCGTTATAAACATGCTCGCGCAGATCTTTAATGAAATGTCCGAACTGAGACGGAAGCGCATAGCCGACCGTGTCCGGAATATTGATCGTGGTCGCGCCTTCGCGGATCGCAGCTTCAATGATGCGATACAGGAATTCCGGCTCTGATCTCGAAGCGTCTTCACAGGAAAACTCAATATCGTCCGTATATTCTTTTGCGACACGAATCGCTTCAACCGCACGCGCGATAACCTGCTCAGGCGTCATCTGGAGTTTCTTCTCCATATGCAGCGTAGAAGTCGCGATGAACGTATGGATACGTCTTCTCGGAGCTGCGGCAATCGCCTCGCCCGCTTTGCGGACGTCTTCGACTTTTGCTCGCGCGAGCGAGCAGACCGTGGAATTGCGAATCGATTTCGCAATCGCGCAGACCGCTTCGAAATCTCCCTGTGAAGCGGCCGCGAAACCGGCCTCAATGACATCCACACCCAAAAATTCCAGTTTTTTGGCGATTCTCAGTTTGTCCGAAGCGCTCATGCCGGCTCCGGGACTCTGTTCTCCGTCGCGCAGAGTGGTATCAAAAATAATGAGTTTATCGCGTACTTTGTTCATTTTTATTTCTCTTTAGGTTTTGGCCCGTAACCTATTAAGTATAGAGGTCAAAGACTTTCGCACCAAGTTTTTTGCCATTGTTTTACCGCAGCGAACAAGAAAAAAGCCCGGACAATGCCGGGCGGAATTATGCGGATCTACAGCTTAGTGCTGCTCATCCTCTGGTTCGTCAAAATCAATATCGGAACGCTGAGGAATGACCGGGTTGGGCTGTCCGGTGTACCAGAGATAGAACTGATAAACAAAACCGGAAAGCGCATACAGGCAGAAGAGGATAAAGACCATCAAGGCCGGATCCGTCGACAGGATAAAGAGCAGAATCACGGCGGCGATCAGAACCCAGAAAGGCACGCTTTTGCCGTAATGGAAGCTCTTGCCGGAATAGAACGGCGCATTGCAGACCATGGTAAGACCTGCATAAACCGTAATAATCATGGCAAGCCAAGGCAGCCAGTCACTGTTCACCGGCATTCTCTGATCCACAGCGAGCCAGACAAAACCTGCGACCAACGCAGCGGCCGCCGGAGAAGGCAGTCCCTGGAAGAAGCTCTTATCCACTACGCCGATGTTCGTGTTAAAGCGCGCAAGACGAAGTGCTGCGCCCGCGCAGTACACAAACGCCGCGGCCCAGCCGAGTCGTCCGAGATCGTGAAGCGCCCACTGATAAACCACCATCGCAGGCGCCATACCGAACGCGCACATATCGGCGAGCGAGTCAAACTGCTCGCCAAATGAACTCTGAGTATGTGTGAGGCGCGCGACACGGCCGTCGCAGCCGTCCAGAATCATGGAGACGAAAATCGCGATCGCTGCCTTCTCGAAGTCGCCCGCCATAGCGATCACAACCGCATAGAAACCGGAGAAAAGACTTGAGAGCGTAAAAAGATTCGGCAGTAAATAAATGCCTTTTTTACGAACCGTGTTAATTCTCTCTTTCACAAGAGCCTGCGGCGTTACGCGAGGACGCGGTTTGAAGTTTCTTCTGAGCGCCGGTCTGTTTTTATTTTGAATTGCCATTGGAGCGTCTCCGGTTATTTGACTTCCGGCTCTGCAGTCGGTGTCATCTGTTCAGCAGTCTGAACTTCAGCTTCTGCGGCGGCAGGAGCATTCAACTCGGGAGCTTCTTCCGAAGACTCCGGCTTCTGAGGGTTCAAAAGCGCAAGAACGGTATCAGCGGCACGAACTTTCTGACCGACAAAAACCAAAACTTCCGCGTCTGTCGGAACATAAATATCCACACGAGAACCGAAGCGGATAAAACCGAAGCGTTCGCCTCTTGTCACTTCCTGACCGATATGCAGATGGCAGACGATGCGCCGTGCGATCAGCCCGGCGATCTGCACGCATGTGATCACAGGGCCTTCGTCAGACTGGATCACAATCGCATTACGTTCGTTTTCGCTGCTGGCCTTGTCAAGATCGGCGTTGAGGAATTTGCCGGGCTTGTAGTAGATCGCTTCAACCTTTCCGCCGATCGGGCTGCGGTTGGAGTGAATATTAAAGACATTCATAAAAGTCGAAATCAGGACTTCTTCCTTGCCTGTGTAAGGATTCTCGACCTTTTGAATCTTGCAGATGCGGCCGTCGGCGCCCGCAAGCACGCTGTGCGGCGTCTGGCTGATCTCTCGCGGAGGATCGCGGAAGAACTGAATAACAAAAATCAGGATGACCCAAAAGATAAAGGAGATAAAGCCTCCGATGAGCCACCAAACTAACAGCGCAATGAATATGGCTGCACCGATAATGCCCCAACCTTCTTTAGCCAAGATGGGATATGAAGAATTTAATTTCAAGCCTTTCTCCTTTACTGGTTCAGGCAGCACTGCTCACGCAACATGCTGAGCGTGCCGACTCAAGTGGCTATTTTAGCCAAAAAAAGCTTCTGTAAATGTTTACGATTAATGAGAACGCATTAAGGCGTTAATGGGGAGTCCACGGTCAGGGTCGCTGCAACCGACATGGAAAGCTTGGTTGAACCTGCTTCAAATGCCGGAGCCGCGACTTTTGCGTTCGCTGCCGCGCTCATATAAACGCCTCTAGCCATCACGCCTTCGGGGAATCCTCCGTCTGTAAATTCAAGTTTTTTGAATTTCAGTGACTGAGGCGCAAGCTTCATCGCAAGCGCCACGGATTCGGTCTGCTGATTCAGGGCCTGCACGGCCGCCTTTGAGAGATGATCCCGGGCGAACGATTTTGCTTCGTCGCTCATAGAGTACGAGACACCGTCTAAAGCAAGGCCGGACTGCTGCGCTAACTGCACGAGAGAACCTACTCCGTCTACATCTTCAGTCACCACGCGAATCGACTGTCTGGCTCTCCAACCTGCGATTTGGGGCGCCTCTCCTTTTTTTGGTTCGGTGTAAACCGCCTGGGTGTAGTAGCCGTCGTTTTCAATACGTACCATTGAAGAAAACTCTCGGATTGTCCCCTGAGCCTTTGTCATAGCCGCGTTAACCTTGCTTTGCGCATCCGCCAGATCATGCTCTTCGGCCTGCGCATAAAGGCGTATCGTAGCCAGATCATTTTTAAAACTCAGCTGAGCGGTCGCTGTGAGCATAATCTGCGCGTCTTTGCCCTCAGGCTGCAGATTGAATTCTTCAGCAGAGCTTGTGACGGCCGCAGCAGCCATAACCGTCGCGGCAACAACAGATTTAAACATTGTTCAGCCTCCTTTATACAAATCGTTTCATCAAAGTCCGGTTAAACTAGCACATCACTTATCACTTATGAGTCCATCGGTAACTATTTCCGGTATACCGCTAATAAATTTGAATAACGTATATACCAAAATTATGTGCTTTTCCTAGTTTAGACTCACATACGAATGACAATTAGACACGGCAATTTTCGCCAAACCTGCACAATCGTCGTCATAATTGTCCAATCTATTGATATCATCCATGAGAAATGTTTAGTTAACGACTCGTAAAAAGGACAAATGCGGCGGAAAGCTCAGATATTAGGAAAACTACCTTAATAACAATTACTAATACTCTTAGATCGCCTCTGCGCCTAGAATGCCTGTACAGGAGAAAAAGAATGGTTATGCGAGCCGCAGTTTTTGGTGGTGCCGGTTTTGTCGGTACAAACTTGGTCTATCGGTTGATAGATAACGGCTGTCAAGTTTTTAATTTTGACAACCTTTCCGGATTAGGAAATCTGCTGAATATTGCTGAGCTCATGCAGCAAAGCAATCATAGTTTTGCGCGCTGCGATGTGACAAACTCCGAAGAGATTCGTCAGTCGCTGCTCATGGCCGCGCCCAATACGATCTTTTTCTGCATTACTCCGAAAAAGCTGGACAGCAGCAATGCGCTCGAGCCCTTTGAATGCTTTCTAAAGACACTTAAAAACTGGCGGGAAACCTTTGCCGATCGTGTTCTTCCGGTCAGCAAGATTGTGATCGTGATTTCTGAGTTCCACAAATCTCAGAAACAGCTGAAAAAGGTCTATGACGACATTAAAGCGGTTATTGATCAGTATGTCGCCGAGGGCCTGCCGGTCACATCTCTTTTTGTACCGATTGCTTTCGGGCCTTTTCAGCAGCCCGACAGCCCGATTCCGCTCATCATCTATCGCGCGATCGAAGGCGAGACTATTCCGGTCATGTATCCGGAAGAGCCGGCCGGAGATCTGGTCTACGTCAAGGATGTCGCGGAGGCCTGTCTTTTAGTTGAAGACCGCGGTCAGATCGGCGTTCATTACAAGATGGAGGGAACTCAGCCCTCTTTCACAAATATCGAAGCGGCCGACTGTATCTGTTCAGTGCTGAATAAATACCTTCCTCCGCCGGTGGGACGCTACCAGGCACTCATCGAGGAGATCGCCGCGGATACACCGCCTGCTCCTGAAATTCCGAAGAATGAAGCGAGTCTGGATAGACTCGGTCACCTTACTAAAACACCGCTGAGCGAAGGGCTTTCTGCCACAGTCAAGTGGTACTTGGATAATGATCGCTGGTACAGCCAATCGAAGACAAGGTTCTTCTATCTCTGGCAAAACCCGGAAAACGTTTTATCGTCATAAAACTTAAGGCCTGGAAAATTTTCCTCGGGCCTTTTGTCTGTTTTGTGCAGCGGATTACTTGATCTTGTTGGTTTTAGACCAGCGCTCCTCTTCGTCCTCCCCAAGGAAAACACTCTGGATGCTTGCCGCCTTCATGCTCGGCACAAAATCAAGACCCGGCTGAACCAGATTTTGGAATCTCGGATCGCTTGTAATCTCCAGGATGGACCAGCGAACCGCCTTATCCAGCCCTGCGGCTAAACGGCGGCATCCGTCCTGCATGTTTTTAAGGGAATCCGTAGGCACGTTGTAGACAACCGCCGCTTTCATGGAGGAGCCGTTTGAAGAGAAGAGCTCCATATTGATTCGCCAAGCCAGCATCGTCGGCTCAGCTTGAATCTTGACTGAATCGATCAGGTTGTAGATTTTGACCTTCGGTTTGTCCTGATTCAAAGCGCCGCCGTTTTTCAGGTCCGCCATAAAGGCGTTTTTCCAATAAGCGGCAAACGCATCATTGAGGTTTTTATATTTTTCTTCCCCCGGGATCGGAAAAATCGTTCCTGCGCAGTCAAGATCCATCGCTTTAGCTACTCGAACTTCCGCCACCGCGACATCTTCGGCCTGAAGACGTTTAACACTTCGCGCGTTCTGCGCGTTAGGCTCGTAGGCGTTGGTTACATAAGGCTCAGGCGTACTGCAGCCGCTGAGCAGCACCGCGCTGAGAGACGATAAGAGCAAACAAATCCTGAATCGATTAAGCATAGACAATTGAACATCACGGGTTTAAGACGCCTCTATTGTACGAGCAAAAGATGAATTTCTTTCTTCCGGAGGTTTATGGACGCAAATTGGAGAACGGAGCGTATAAGTCTGCAGACTTTCCACTAAACTCATTGGAAAGAACTCAAAAGAGGAGACTAAAAAAATGATTTTTGCCTGGTACCGCCACTGCTTTAAAAAATATTTTTCCGGCGGCGGCAGAGCTTCCAGAAAAGAGTATTGGAGTTTTACTCTGATCAATGCCGCGATATTCATACTCTTCTGGCTGATCTCCCGAGTGGTGGACGCGCCCGCGGATCCTGCGGCAGTCGGACAGGCCGATGCGCTTCCGGAAGATCCGGTGCTTTCAATTCTCTTCGGAACGCTTTATCTGATTTTTATTCTGGCGATCTTAATACCGTCATTTGCCGTCACAATGCGCAGACTGCACGACAGAAATCACAGCGCATTATGGATTCTGGCTCAGTTTATTCCGGTACTGAACCTCGTTGTACTGATTATGCTTTTACTGCCCTCCAGCCCGCGTCCGAACGCATACGGGCTGAGAGCGCCGAGAACACCCGATGATATTGTTCCGAATATCGCGCAAAACATTTACGGTCCCTACGGTCAAGTGGTATACACTTCCGACAGTAACAATCCGTATGAACCGACACGGCAAACCACTTCACAAGGAACACCTATGGCACAGCAAAACTCGGGCGAAGTTCAGACCAACAGTGCAAACCATCGTCCCATGAAAGCGGATGAATCCGGAATTGTCTCTCTTCTCAAAGGACTTTCCGGTGCGAAGGCTCAGGCAAAATCGCCTGAAGCCGCACACGAAACCGTCTTAGACGAGATCATGAAAGAAGATCTGCTCAATGCGGATACTCAGGCGGGTATCGCTGTCGAGCCCGCTGCAGATAAGTCGAACCATCGTCCGATGACGCCGCAGCAGTCCGATCTGGTCGGTTTTCTGAATCAGATTTCTAAAAGCTGACAACAGCATCTAAGAAGCGGCGGCTACTCTTCCGGATAGACTTCTTCGTCATGTCTTCTGGCGGTGGATCCGAAAATAATCCGCATCGCTTCCTTCAGGTTGTCGACCCCGACAATTTCCACGCCCGGGATATCCTGGGCTTTATTTTTAAGGGGGACAATCAGGCGGCTGAATCCGAGTTTAGCTGCCTCACGGATTCTCTCCTGTCCTCTTGCGACCGGTCTGATTTCCCCGCCCAGACCGACTTCTCCGAAGATCGCCGTTTTGCTGCTTACAGGACGATTGCACATAGAAGAAACAATGGCCGTCAGTACAGCCAAATCGCTTGCGGTTTCCGTGATTTTTATACCGCCGACTGCGTTTAAAAACACGTCCTGATCATACGTCGGCAGGTTCACATGCCTGTGCAGGATGGCAAGAAGCATTGTCAGGCGCTGCCCGTCCGTCCCTACTGTCAGTCGTTTCGGATTAGGTAGCATGGATTTATCCACGAGTGCCTGAATCTCAATCAGAATCGGCCTTGTCCCTTCCAAATTAATAAATGTGACGCTGCCGGGGACACCTTCGCGCCGCTCAGCGAGAAACAGAGCGGAAGGATTGCGCACGCCTCTGAGTCCTTTATCCGTCATCCCGAAAACGCCGATCTCATTGACCGAACCGAAGCGGTTTTTACAGGCCCTGAGGATGCGGTAGTTGGACTCCGGATCACCCTCGAAATACAGTACCGTGTCGACCATATGTTCAAGCACACGGGGACCTGCCATTGCGCCTTCCTTAGTGACATGACCGACAAAAATCACGCCGATGCCTTTTCTTTTGGCGATTCGAGTCAGTCTCGCCGCGCATTCCTTTACCTGAGAGACTGATCCCGGAGCTGCCGACAACTCTTCAGAAAACAGCGTCTGAATGGAATCGATAACAACCCACTGCGGAGAGACATCATCAATGACGGCTTCAATTTTTTCCAATTGAATTTCACTGATAAATTTCAAACCTTTGGTACTGACTTCCAAACGCTGAGCTCTGAGCGCGACCTGTGTCGGACTTTCTTCGCCGCTCGCATAAAGACAGACTTGGCCCAGAGCGACCATCTTGCACATTGACTGCAGCAGCAGTGTTGATTTACCGATACCCGGATCTCCGCCGATAAGAACGACTGAGCCGGGAACAAAGCCGCCTCCGAGCGCTCGCTCGAGTTCGGCGAATCCAATCAGAATCCGCGGTGACTCTTTGGCTTCAATCTCCGACAAGTCAACGATATCAGAGGTGCCCGCAAAAGAAGCTCTGCCTCTGCCCGCGGTCGAAGAAGCCGACTTCGATTCCGCTCTGGCGAATCGATTGGTGCTTTCAGCCTCGATACGAAATTCTTTCATTGTGTTGTAGGCCTTACAGGACGGGCACTGACCGAACCACTTAGGAGCGTCATAACCGCACTCTGAGCAGACCCAGGCGGTTTTGGTTTTTGATTTTGAAGCCATAATCTTTAAAAAAACGTTTTACGCATTTTAGTCATTCTATTGTAGGCAATTGTGCGACAATTGATGTCCTTAAAATTAATAGCAGATCCCAAATTGCTGTACCATTCACAGTCCGAAGATGCTGAGAGTAGAATTCAGGACAATATCCTTACCAAGCATACCGATGAAGCCAGTAAAGATCTCATTTTCAGACCGGTTCAGCTCTACGCTGCAGCCGATTTTTCTGCTGTGCTTGGATTATGTCTCCATTATTGCGGCGGAAGCTTTTGCCGTTTTATTCCGTGAATGCGTTTTAGTGCTTCTTGATCGTGAATATGACGCCTTTGATATTGGAGATCTGGATTTTTACGTCCTTATTCCTCTGGTATTTCTCGTCTTCCTTCACTGGGGACGTACTTATATTCGGCTGCTTTCCATCGGAGAAATGGTACGCAGAACTTTTTATTCTGTGCTCTACGCCATTATCGCTTCGATTGTGGTTTTATTCCTCGCCGGCAAAGCGCCGGTTATTTCCCGACTCTTTATTACCTTCTTAGGCATTTTTGTTTTCATTTTTGTCTGCTTTGCCCGCTTGGTTTGGCGTTTTATCTGCAATCGATGGGATCTGCTTTTGGAGCCGACCATCCTCATCGGTTCGGATCAAACAGCACGCAGACTCTCAAACTATACGGCGAGCAACTCTTTCTTCGGAATTAAGGTTGTCGGAATTATCGATGACAGTCCAAAAGGTAAAGCGCTTGAAGGAAAGTTTCCGCTCCTCGGACCTCTTGCCGAGGCCCAGGAGATCGTTAGGAAAACGAAAGTCCAGAATGTCCTCGTGCTTGCCCCCAACATGAAATCGCAGAGGCTGCACAGTTTAATGGACAGTCTCTTCCCCTACGTAAAAAACATCTCGTTTGTTCCCAGTACTGAGGACATGCCTGTTTCCAACATGGAGATCCATCGACTCTACTCGGAGAACATGGTTGTTATTTCGGTAAAGAACAACCTCTCGAGATGGTACAACCAGGTTTTCAAACGGGCATTTGACTTCTTAGCGGCGCTTTTCGGCACTTTATTGATCTCGCCTTTCTTAGCGGCAATAGCGCTCATTATTGTCTGCACAAGTCCCGGGCCTGCGATATATGCTCATCGCCGTGTCGGAAAGAACGGGAAGCACTTTAACTGCTACAAGTTCCGTTCAATGGTACAGAATGCGGATGAGCAGTTAAAACAATATCTGGCAGCCAATCCTAAAGCGGCAAAAGAATGGGCTGAAACACAGAAACTCAAACATGACCCGCGTGTTACAAAAATCGGCGCGTTTCTGCGCAGAACTTCTCTGGATGAGCTGCCGCAGCTCTTTAATGTCATTATCGGGCAAATGAGTCTGGTGGGACCAAGACCGATTGTTGACTCCGAAATTCCAAAGTATGGTGAGTTCTTCTCTGACTACAAGATGGTTCGTCCCGGAATGACAGGTCTATGGCAGACAAGCGGCAGAAGCGACACCTCTTACGATAGACGGGTCCGGCTTGATGCATGGTATGTACGCAACTGGAACATTTGGCTTGACATCAGTCTTATTGTTAAGACAATAAGGGTTCTTCTCAGTTCTAAAAACGGGGCATATTAACCAGTCATGAGAATTCTTGTCACCGGCGGCTGCGGCTTCATCGGCTCTACTTTTATCCTTCAGCAGCTCAGTCTTGGAAGAACCGTTCTTAACCTTGATGTTCTTTCCTACGCTGGAAATCCTGAAAATTTATATTCTGCCGCCTGCTCCCCAAACTATTATTTTGCGCATGGCGATATTGGCGATCGAGTTCTGGTTTCCGGACTGCTTCAGGAATTTTGTCCGGACGCAGTTGTCAATTTCGCCGCTGAAACGCATGTAGACCGCTCTATAGTCGATCCGACACCCTTTTTTAAAACCAATGCGTACGGAACAGCGTCGCTTTTGATCGAAACACTAAACTGGTGGAAGAATTTGTCAAAAGCACAGCGGGAATCATTTCGTTTCTTACACATTTCCACGGACGAAGTATTTGGCTCGCTCTCTGGTGATGAAGCGGCTTTTTCTGAGGAAAGTCCATATCGCCCGAGAAGTCCTTATTCCGCTTCAAAAGCCGCCGCAGATTTTTATGTTCGTTCTTTCCATGAAACATATGGCCTGCCGACTTTAATCACAAACTGCTCGAATAATTACGGACCGCGCCAGTATCCTGAGAAATTCATACCGCTGCTAATCATCAATGCGCTGCAGGGAAAACGGCTGCCTATTTATGGAAACGGAGCCAATATTCGAGACTGGCTCTACGTTGAAGACCACTGTCAGGCCATTGACACAGTCCTGACCCGTTCGCATCCCGGAGAAACCTACAACATCGGCGGCAATTGCGAACAAAGCAATCTCGACATAGCACACGCTGTAACGAAAATGCTTGATAAAATCAAACCCAGGGCAGACAAAAAGTCTTACAGCGATCAAATTGCTTTCGTTAAAGACCGGCCTGGGCATGATTTCCGCTATGCCATAAATACAGAAAAAATCTGTCGTGACTTTGGATGGAGACCGACGCATACCTTAGCCTCCGGTCTTCACGATACCATCATCTGGTATCTCGCCAATAACGGATGGCTTGAAACCATCAAAAGCCGTTCATACAAAGAGTGGTATGAATTGAATTACGCCGAACCTCGCTTTGAGAATGAAAAATGAACGTCATTGCTTCAGACCTTTCCGGAGTATTGGAAATAAGGCCGAAGGTATTTTCAGACGAACGAGGCTTTTTTGTTGAAACCTGGCAGTCGGAGCGCTATTGCTCGCTTGGGCTTCCCGAAAGATTCGTTCAGGACAATCACTCGTTTTCAGTCAAAGGAACACTGAGAGGACTGCATTTTCAAAAAAAGTCTCCGCAAGGCAAGCTGATTTACGCGGTCACCGGCGAAGTATTTGATGTCGTCGTAGACATTCGCAGAGATTCTCCGACGTTTGGTTCCTGGCGTTCTTTTTGTTTATCTGAGAAGCAATGCAATCAGCTGTGGATTCCGCCCGGATTTGCGCATGGATTTTTAACGCTCTCTCCTTCTGCGCACATTATCTATAAGTGCACAGATTTTTACCATCCTGAAGACGAAGGCAGCATCTGCTGGAATGATCCGACTCTGTCGATCAGCTGGCCTCTTTACGATTCTCCCCTTCTCAGCAAGAAGGATGCCGCGGCTCCGAGCTTCAGTGAAGTCCTTAAATCACTATGAAAATACTGATTACCGGCGCCAAAGGACTTCTTGGACAAGCGCTTACTCAAGCTTTAAAAACGGAAAGACCGGTTTTAGCCGGCAGAGACGAGCTCGATGTCACAAACTTAGAGGACTTTAAAAAGTTCGCCTCTGAAGTTAGGCCGGATGTCATTGTCCATTGTGCTGCCATGACCGATGTCGACGCCTGCGAAACGGATAAAAGACAAGCATACCTCGTCAACGCCGTAGGATGCGGATACGCTGCAGCCGTCAGCCGTCTCGTTAAAGCAAGACTCATTTCCATCTCAACGGATTATGTCTTTGACGGGAAACAGTCCGAACCGTATGGAGAAGAAGATGCGGCAAACGGCGGAGATTCCGTATACGGACGTTCAAAATTTATCGGAGAGGAGTTCATTCGGGCGTTAAATCCCAAGCACGTTATTATTCGCACGGCGTGGCTGTACGGCCGCGGCGGAAAAAACTTTGTTGATTCCATGCTTTCACTTTCTCGGAAAGGAGTTCCTGAACTCAAAGTTGTTTCCGATCAGCGCGGAAATCCCACAAGCGCTGTCAGCGTTGCAGAAAAAATCCGAGAAATATTACAGCGGCCGGAAATTAAAGGAACTATTCATGTCACGAGCGAAGGTTCGGCAACTCGATATGAATTTGCTGAAGAAATTTTTAGACTTGCGAATATTTCGCAAAAGGTCGTTCCGTGCAGCTCTGAGCAGTTTCCGAGGCCGGCGCCCAGGCCAAACAATTCTTGTCTGTCTAAGAACGCTCTTCGACGGTACGGTTTGTCTCCCATGCCGGACTGGCGTTCGGAGCTTAAAAAATACCTAGGCTCATTGAAGAAAGAAAATTAATAGATTTCCTGATTCTTTTTTTGTTTTTTTAGTTCCGTAATTTCCTTCGGCTCGGTCCACAAATACTTCGGGTTGAGCCAGGATTTTTCCGCATACGGGAATCTGCATTGAATTCCCGCGATATCGAGCAGCAAATAAGAAAGCCAATCGCCTCTGAACGGCCTCTTTTCTAAATCCTCAGAGATTAGCTTCATATCCGCTCGATTTGTCCAAAAGAGAAACGGTATTGTATATCCGCCTAACGTTGTTGAGGAATGCCCCATCAAATCATCACGACGGCCTGTCTCTGCGCCATGGTCGGATAAGTAAACCCAGGAAACAGGCTGCCCGGCTGAGTGCTCTTTAGTAATTTCAAAAGTCTTCGCGAGGATCGTATCCTGATATAGCATTGCCAGATCATATTGACTTTTCAGAAGCTGATTTCTCAGGCTTTGACCGTTATTTTTCAGCATCTGCTTTACTTCATCATTTTCGTCCCAATTAGGTTTGAGATCATGTGGATATCTCAGGGAAAAATGAGGATGAAGTCCGATTAAATGCACAATGATAAGTGTTTTTCCATGTGCTTTTTCCAGTGCTGACGCCAATTCCGGAAGCACTTTTTCATCCATAGAAGCGCTTGAGCGGCCGCCTTTTCTGTTCAAACTGACGTTCTCATCGGAAAAAGTCTGATATTCCGCATGTATCGCCGTATCCTCCTGATTACTGATCCATACAATATGAAATCCGGCTTTCTTAAAAAATGCCAGGACATGACCGTGTCCAGGCAAAGGCGCAGGATCGAACTCAAGCATCGTATTAAATGCCGCTACCGTACTGAATCGAGTGGAGTACGCGATTTTTGCTTTGAGGAAATTTCTCTCGTTTTTATCAATCTCCTCTAAACGAGGCGTTGTCTTTCTGGAGTAGCCGTACAAACTCATGTCTTCGCGGTTCATGCTTTCGCCTATTACTAAGACAATCGTCTGCGGCTTATCTCCGGCTTGGGTAATGTATTTTTCTGCGGTGTTAAGGTACTTTTCGTTTTCCTTTTCAATATTTGCCCAGAAATCTTTTTGAATGCTTAACTGGTGATACAAGTCCATATACACGCAGATTGGAAACCTGTTGCGCCATGCATCCTGGTAAAAGGAGAAGCAGAAAAGAAGCAGAAGAAGAAACGCGACTCCGTCTAATATTTTGGAAACGACAGGCTTTGCAGCAAGCAATTTAACCAAAGCATATACATAAACAGCGTACGCAAAAATGGCAAGGCAAGTCCAAAGAACAATATCCTGCAGACTCGTTTGAATGTAGTCTGATGCTTCTTTTTGATTCGTGTTTGAGATGGACTCCACGATGAACCTCGAAGTAAGACTTGCATCATAGTTCTCGTAGAAATATCCCTGCAATCCGCAATAAGAAAAAACAATAAACGACAGAACGACTGCAGCAATAAAACTGAGTATGCGATGGACCTTTCTTCTTAAAAGAGCAGTGAGAAAGACAAACGGCAGAAAAAAGACAGAGATCTGCAAGCCTCTGACTAAACCGAGACAGCAGGAGGAAAAAATTAAACCTATTGCAACAGCGCCGAGCAAATAAAGCCCGATTAAGCCGCCATTACCTAATTTGTCGGCATTAGAAATTTCAGTCCTCCAACTCTCGCACCTCAACTCTTGGAAGGGCAATGATTAGTCTTGCTCAGATTGTATATGAATCCCTGCGGGACTATACATCCAAACCATCTTTGTTAAAAACTTATCCCCAAACAATTAGCTGTCAGAGATTTAGTGTAAAAACCTCTCCCTTTGGGGTTTCTGTCATACATATATCGCCAATGACAACCGACTCAAAATCATTGTCCATTTCTCATTTCGCTATTAAACCTTCTCTTACGATCAGTTCACTAAGCGCTCTCTGAGCACGTGCAATCTCGCCCATCTCAATCTGTTCATTAGTGCAGGAGTCAGACCTTTGTAAAGTATCCCCATGCCATTTGTAGCAATCGTAAGAATTGCCGCCTTTTAAGGTCACGAGACCGGCATCCCCTATCGTAAATCCATTGTTATCCCAGGATATGAAGGAAACTGCGCCATCAGGTATTTTCTCTTTTGCAAAAAGATTTCTTCCCTTACTGATCCCCGATTTTGCACCCGTAGCCACAGAAAGAAGCGTTGGAATTATGTCTCTATGCGAAGCCCATTTATCCGTGTTCGCAAGCTGTCTTGTTCCCGCATTAGGAATCCAGAAGATAATCGGAACTCCATAAACATGGTGCCAGTTACCTTCTACAATATATTTCAAACGAGCATTATGATCACCCGTAGCTGCGACAACTGTATTTTTCAGCCAGCCGTTTTTGTCTAAATTCAAGACAAATTTTCCTAAGTTGTCAGCCGCATACTGATACGTCTGCAAAAGCAAATTGTTTTGTTCTTCAGAGGAATCTTTCTTAACGTAATCAGGAAGAACACTGAAATTAGTCGCCTGCACTATTTCATTATCTGGGACTTTGAAAGGCGGATGATTCGTGGTGGACAGCATCATGATGAATACATGCTGTTTGTCTTTTTCCGCTTTATCGAGAATATCCTCAGCATACTTGAACATCCACTTATCCCCAATTCCCCAAGGGCCAAGTTCGGCCTCAGGAAACTTATCGGATATAGCTGCACTTCCTATGACTTCATCGAATCCGAAATTTCTAAAGGTTTCGTTAATTTGTCGCCATGACTCTGGAGAACCTGTAAGAAATATTGTCTTATACCCCGCCTTCTTGAAGTCAAAAATCTGAGAAAAAGTTAATTTGTTTCTTCCGTAAATACCTTGTGAAATAGGCGTGATAGGTGTGTCAAAAATAAGTCCTTCTAAAGAAGGGAAGGTCCCGTTCATGATACTGACGGCCTTCTTAAATACCACTGCAGACGATAATGCTTCTTCCAAACTTCCTAGTGTATTGTTGCCTTTCGACGGATTATGAGAAAGAAAGATGTCTGCGCTCATCGATTCCATAACAGCAAAAACAACATTAGGCTTATCAGAAGGGGCGACTGGTTCTTTTGATGCGGGTGTCAGCTTCTTCTCCGCTTCCTCTCTTGAGGTATAACCAAACTTATGCAGAGCCTGATTTGGATCGCCTGCGATCTGTGTATTTTTCCAAGCTTTTGTTGCTTCATATAATGCCGCAGCTCCATTGGGTACGCAGGAATTAATCAGGCTTATTTTGCTTACAGAAAAGTCCTCTTGGCGTAAAGGAAACTTCGTCAAAGATCCCCGAACAATAACTGCTAATACAAGAGTAATACACAAGCCCAAAACAAACGCCCTGCCCCTACCCATTGGTGAACAGGTTTTCGGACTTTTAACCATGCGGCAGCACAAGAAAGGAATCGCCACGGAAACCAATATAACGATTAAATAACTAACTACAGGCCAATCTTCCCATATCGTTTCGATAATCGCCTTAGTATCATCTTGAAGCAATCCGTAAACCAGAGCGCTGATCGGAGTCTTATAGAATCCGTAAAAACCAAAATTCCCGGCGTCCAGAAGAATCAACAGGAAATATCCGATGCCGGCAAGTACGCATGAAATGATGTAGAAGGATCTGATCCAACAGGAAAGGATAAGTGCCAACCAAGCTGGGATTAGGGCTAAGCCAAGCCATTTAGCATCAACTCTTATTCCCGTCCAAACCGCAGGAAGGAAATCCATTAAGGTGATATTCGGATTACCTGAGGAATAAAAAATAAAGAAAACAAAACGGTACAAAGACAGGATTACAAGCCCTATCAAAAAAAATAAACAAGCTTTTTTGACTTTAGTCTGCCAAACCATATATTTCTCAGTATTAAAAGTTCAATAGAGGGCGCCCCGCACTCAGCCTCTACAACATTGTTCAATAACTTTTCTAAAATCTTCCGGTTGTATCAAGGTCTTTAAATAAGCGCATTGGCTGCCATGCAGTCTCTCGAGATTTTAGGAGCCCCCTCGCATATTCAATAACAACGTCCAATAAAGGACACAGCATCATAGATCAACAACCTGCCTTTAAACTAGTTCACTATTTCCGTCGCTTCTTTTAAGGCGCAACTCTCTGTCTAATTCCAACATAGAACTTCACTTCAATGTCGGTGTCTGCTACTTGGAATAGCGCCTTAGCTCCTCTAACACTTCCGGCATGTAATTCGGTATATCTTTGTCGGGAGCGGGTCTGAAGGTTTTGTCTAAGTGTTCCAGCATTCCGGCTCGATTAATAAGAACAATCCGATCGGGTTCAACAAATCCGTCAAGGCTGTAACCGCTAACGTATACCCAATCTCTTCTGTTCTCAGGCTCCCAAATCGACTGTCCTACAGAGTAGTCTTTTGTTGGATTTGTACAGCCCAAAACCTCCGGAAGAATTGTCGGAACCAAATCAAGATGTGATGTTAGGTAATTTACCTCTCTGGCTTCTTTCCCCGGCCAATGAATGACTAAAGGCACCTTGACCTGAGGATCCGTAAAGTTTCCACCATGGCTCCAATAATTCAGTTTGTTATCGTTAAATTCGTCTCCGTGATCCGAACTAATAACGACAATAGTATTGTCCATTAGTTTCTTTTCTTCAAGGAACTTCAAGACATTTTCAATCTGATCGTCCGCATAGCGAACCGCGTTCTTATATCGAGCTAAATACGGTGCGGGATCAAAAGAATTAGACAGTTCTAAATGATTGACGTTCTTCCAATAGGGCTTAAACACCTCATACTTTGGCTCTCTTGGAAAATCATAAGCGTGCACTGAATCTAAGAAGATAAAGCCGAAAAAAGGTTCTCCGTTCTTGATTGATTGCTGCCACTTTTCAAAATCCTCTACGGCAAACTTATCTGATTCGACTGAATTGTCTCCTCTCGGATCGATGCGCAAACCCTTAATAGAGGAAAAGATGGTTTTATGGAATTCCGGCATATCCAACGGAGCCCCTGCAAATATTCCGATGTTGTAATGAGCATCCTGCAGAGCGGTGATAAGGATTCCGGGAGTTGACCCGGTCAGTGCTTTCTTCCAATAGCTTCCGGGCAGTCCGGTAAATAGAGAGAAAATACCATGCCGTGTATTGTTGCCGTTGGAATAATGATTCGTGAAAGTAATGTTCTTCTTTGAGAACGCATAGGTATTAGGCATAACATCCGCCGTCAGCATGTCATACCGAAGCGTGTCGACAAAAAGAAATAATATGTTGTAGCGTTTGCCTCCATGGCATGTAAGAGGTTCCAGCGGATATTTCATATCCGAAGAACCGTCTGCTTGAATTTTCTGGGAATTTGCATTAATAGCATCTCTATTAACAAGGCCGAGCTTTATAAAAACATTGTTCATTCTCAGAGGCCGAGCTAAGGGAATTTTCTCGGGAACTGTCGTAACTCGAGTATCAAAATGGACGAACCCCCAGGCGTAATAAACATTTGCCCAAATAAAGCCGAGTAAACAAACCAGGGAAATAATTCCAACTATTTTGACCCCTGACACTCTCCTCGCAGCCTTAAAAAACAATGCAATAACTGTTGAAATAACTACAAGATAACCAATAATTTCAACGATCATCGGAAGAGAAAAGCTCACAATTCTTCCCCCTCCAAGGAAGGTCATTTGAAGCATCGCCAGATTCAGATGGGTCCGGTACATCGGATAAACAAATGTATCTGCGGCAAGGTATACGATAACTAAAAAATCGAATAGTGCTGCCGCCATCGGAATAAGATAATTCAAACGAAAGAGCTTCAGAAGTAAAAATAACAATCCGACGATAACAAGGGAATAGACAAAATAAGCTCCACCGGTAAAAGCCGCAAAGAGCAGTTTTTGAAACCAACTCCATGCAGCGCAAAGACCTAAAGCGTTGATCAAAACAGCCCCTAAGGCGATAGAAATAATCGCAATAAAAATAGAATTCAGCAAAAGTAGGAGAAAGGGCCTACTACTTCCGGAGAGATGTTTTGTGGATTTCATCTTATAGAATCTTCTCTAATAAACTTGCTCTGTCTCTTTGGAAAAAGCTCGCACCAGAATTTTGAAGAGTTGGTTTAAAAGTATTGCTGATTGTTTTACCTTACAATGACTAAAAACAAGCATATGCAGCCGGACTATTGACCACAGCACTTAAAAATAAAACAGTTAATTGTACTTTTATTTGCATGTAATTAAGCCCTCTGCTGTCAATGTGTTTTTCTATTAATTAAAGTGTTGTCTGAAAATCCGGCAGAAATCACAGCCTGCTTTCGGTTCAAATTAACTAATAACTTTTCTCAGACTCTTTAAATAATATATTCTAAAATCTGACGGGACGAAATTGGCTTTCAGCACGAATAGTGATTTGTAGGGAAGACCATTCCTTTTTTGATCTGCTGGATATAGCTGAAGCCGCGCGAAAGCGGATTTCTCCTTTAAGACAAATGCCTCAGGCTAAAAAGACTGTATTGGGTTAGATGATGAAAAACATTGTGATATTTGGAACTGGATATGTTGGACTTTCCAACGCAGTTCTTCTTGCGCAGCACAATCATGTAGTTGCCGTTGATATTGTCGATAGCAAAGTTCAACTGATTAACAATAAAAAGAGCCCAATTGAAGATAAAGAAATTCAGGATTACTTAAAAAACAAAAAATTAAATTTATGGGCGACAACTGACGCCAGCGAATCGGTAAAAACTGCGGATTTCGTCGTTATCTGTACTCCCACCAATTATGATCCTGAAACTAATAAATTTGACACTTCAAGCGTTGAAACGGTCCTGGATCAAGTTAAAGCCATCAATCCAAACACTACCGTTGTTATTAAATCCACAGTTCCGGTCGGCTATACCGAAGGGTTAAAGAAACGCGGATATAAAAATGTAATCTTTATCCCTGAATTTCTCAGAGAGGGAAAAGCGTTGTACGACAATCTGCATCCTTCTCGTATCGTCATCGGAGACTTTTCAGATAAAGCAAAAGAATTTGCGTCTCTGTTAAAAGAAGGCGCTTTGGATAAAGATGTTCCCATTCTTTACGCCTCTTCAACGGAAGCGGAGGCAATCAAGCTCTTCTCCAACACCTACCTTGCAATGAGAGTCGCTTTTTTCAACGAACTCGACAGTTATGCCCTGGCCAAGAAACTCAGCTCTGACGAAATAATCAAAGGTGTTTGTCTCGACCCTAGAATTGGAGATCACTACTGTAATCCCTCCTTCGGCTACGGTGGTTACTGTCTCCCAAAAGATACAAAGCAGCTTCTGGCAAACTTTGCGGGTGTTCCTCAGACTTTGATCCGAGCAATTGTTGAATCAAACAAAATTCGCAAGAACTTCATTAGCGACCTAGTTGCCTCCAAGTCTGCTAATACGATTGGGATTTTCAGACTAATAATGAAGAGCGGCTCCGATAATTTCAGGGATTCCGCAATTCAAGACATAATCGAGGAACTGACGAACAAGGGCAAGGATCTAATAATTTATGAACCGTCCTACCAGGGAAGCTCTTTTAAAGGAATCCCGGTGATCTCTGATTTAAACCAATTTAAAGAAAAAACAGACTTAATCATAGCTAATCGGTTTTCTAAAGATTTAGAAGATGTAAAAGATAAGGTCTTCACTAGAGATATCTTTCATAACAACTGAGAAAGAGATGAAAGTCACTGCCTACATAATGGCTAAGAATGAGGAGTCAACCATTCAGGCCTGTGTTAGAAACCTAGCTTGGTGCGACGACGTTGTCGTCGCCGATACAGGCTCAACGGACAAAACCAAAGAAAAGGCCCTTGAAGCGGGCGCACGGGTTGTAAATATACCTTTTCAAGGGTTCGGAAAAACAAGAAACGAAATCATCCGAACAATTGAGGCGGATTGGATTGTATGTTTCGATGCAGATGAAATTTGTACTGAAGCTCTATCTAAAGAATTAAGTGCAGCTATCGCTTCCGGAAAATACGCCGCAATTAAAGCTCCGAGACAAAATTTTCTTCTAGGAAAGAAAATTAAACACTCAGGCTGGTATCCGGATTATCGACATCCTGTTGCGTTTAGCAAAAAGCATGCGATCTATGACGACAAAAACGTCCATGAGGGCCTCATCGTAGACGGACCTCTTGGGTATCTCAATGAACCCTTTCTTCATTATTCATTCAAAGATCTCAAAAGTTATTTTGTAAAATCACAGAAATACGCCGAAATAGGCGCAAATGAGTTAGCAAAAAAAAATAAGAAGATAACTATGGGTTCTGCTTTGCTGCACGGAAGCGGCAGATTCCTTAGGCACTACTTTCTCAAGCTTGGGCTCCTTGACGGCTGGGCAGGACTAATTATCTCGCTTACCTCTTCTTATGGGACGTTCTGTAAATATGCGCGAGCCTACGAGATCCAAAATAATATGAGTACTGAGCCAAAAAAAAATAATTAGTACAATCAGTTGTAACCCAGCACGCGTTCATATATTGCCAAGTATTTAGGTGCGGTTTGCTCAATTGCAATAGATCGAACAAAAAGACGGGCATTTTCGACCATTTGCTTTTTTAGTCCTTCATCATTTTTTTCTAGAAGAATCGCATCAGCAAGAGCTCGCGGAGAATTCGGCGGGATCAAAAGACCTGTCGTTCTATCTTTAATAACATCCGGGATACCGCCGACATTAGCTCCAATAACAGGCGTTCCCGCCTGCATAGCCTCCAATAGAACGCTGCCCAACCCTTCATTACGGGACGGCAGAATCAAGCAATCCGCCACATTAAACCAATTCCCCATGTCTGAGCGCTTTCCTAAGAATTGAACATTGGAGCATCCCTTTGCAAGGGCCGTCAATTGAGTTTTATACGGCCCGTCTCCGAGAAATAAAAATTGGACATCTTCATTCTCCAACTCCCGCGCTGCGCTGATCGAGATATCAAAACCTTTATGCTCTAGAAGAGTTGCCGCCTGAACAACTAAAAACTTCCCCTGATATTGCGCTCTTATTCCATTGACAGCCTGCTCCTCAAGCTCATATGAAACCGGCGAAGACGGTATAAGCTCAACATCTTTTTGCGGAAGATATTCTTTTAATACACTGCAGATTTTTCGCGAAATTCCAACAAGCAAGGAAGCCCTTTCATAGCTTAATTTCGTTAGAAATCTCTCACTTATATTATTGTCAATTCGTCTCGTGATGATAAACGGGGTACCTCGGAGCATATTATGGACAGAGGCCCAGTGAACCCCGCGTCCGTCGTGAACATGCAGCAAAGAAACATCTTTAAGGAGAGGAGCGTTATGTCCTCGGAAAAAATTTGTCGTCTTAACAACTTCTACGCCAATCTGTTCTAATTTTGATGTTAACGGACTTCTAGGATGAGTCACTGCAACTAAATCAATATTTACCCTCTTCAATTCCCGGGCCAGCAAAAATGTTTGATTTTCGCCTCCGCTATACCCCGAAGCAAGGTTCACAAAACAAATCTTCATTAGATCATCCTAGATATGATACTTCTGCGCATCACTAAACACCGATGCAAATATCTTAGTAACTATAAACAGAAAAGCCTCCCAAACAAAGGAGGCTTTCTCTGAATGCGAAACAAGCTAATTATTTCTTAGCTTTGCGTGCACCCTTTGCAGCTTTCTTCGGAGCGTTGACAGCGTCTTTGAAAGCTTTACCGGCAGAGAACTTCGGGACTTTAGCGGCAGGGATCTTGATCTCGGCGCCGGTTGAAGGGTTGCGGCCGGTACGAGCCTGACGTTCGGACTGATAGAACTTGCCGAAGCCAACTGTAACGTAATCGTCGCCGGCAGCAACTGCTTTGACGATTTCATCGGTGTAGGCGTTGATGACTTTGGCGACATCTGCTTTTGTGACACCTGTCACTTTGGCAACTGCGTCAATCATTTCTGTCTTGTTCATTGGTCTCTCCTATGTAAACCGAGTTGACATTCATATAACAGTAATATATTACGCTGATTTGAGCGTCTTAGGCGTAACTCTCTAGGATTACAACAAGTTTTTGCGTATTAACAACACTTCGGCCGTCTACTCATTATTTGATTCACTTGAAAAGCATTTTTTGCCGTTAATAATTTGTTTAAAAAAGTTGTAACTCTTGCCTTTTATCCGCACTTATCTACAATGCGAATCAAGTTTTTGGAATAGCTTTTCATAATGTGAAAAAATTCTAAACACGCTACGGTATCAGCTCTTTTTCTGACCTAAAATTAGTAGGTTATGCAAACCTTTTAACGGATGTCATATATGCACGGATTAGATAAGATTATGCGTCCCCGCAGCATTGCGGTCATCGGCGCCTCAACCAAGGAACACACAATCGGTTCAGATATTATGAAACGTCTGCTCGAGTACGGCTACACGGGCAAAATTTATCCAATCAATCCGAAAGACTCCGAAATTCACGGACTCAAAGCTTATCCATCCGTTCTCGATGTTGCCGATGACATCGATATGGCGCTTATCGTTATCAATGCGAAGTACGTTCTCTCCGTAATTGATCAGTGTCATCAGAAAGGCATCAAAGGCGTCGTAGTGATCAGTGCAGGTTTTAAGGAGACCGGAGCAGCCGGCGCCGAACTTGAAAAGCAGCTTGCGGCAAAGATTCACGAATACGGCATGACGCTGGTTGGCCCCAACTGCCTGGGCGTTGTGAATACCGACCCCGCAGTTCGCCTTGACGCCTGCTTTGCTGAGTCGCTCCCCGTACGCGGAGATATCGGCTTTGTCTCCCAGTCAGGTGCGCTCGGAGGCGGGATTCTCAATATTCTTAAAGACCTGAATCTCGGCTTTGCCCAGTTTATTTCTATTGGCAATCAGGCAGACGTAAACGCTGACTCTGCTATTGAATACTGGGAAAATGTGGATGACGTCCGTCAGATTCTCCTCTATATGGAATCCATCGCGGACCCTAAGAAATTCAGAAAGCTTGCAACCAGCACCACAAAGAAAAAACCGATTCTCGCACTGAAAGCCGGCCGCTCGGCTGCAGGCGCTTCTGCTGCTTCTTCACACACCGGTTCGCTTGCCGGTGCTGACAAAGCGGCAGACGCTTTGCTGAAGCAGTCCGGTGTCATCCGCGAATTCACGCTTCAGAACCTATTTAATACAGCTAAAGTGTTCAGCCACTGCCCTATTCCTAAGGGCGACAGAGTCGCTATCGTAACCAACTCCGGCGGTCCCGGAATTATGGCGACCGACACCGTCGTTGAATGCGGCATGCAGATGGCAGAACTGAGCGAAGCGACTAAAGAAAAACTGCGCTCTTTCCTGCCGGCCGCGGCTTCTGTTAAAAACCCGGTGGACATGATTGCTTCAGCGCCTCTTGACCATTATCAGCAAACGCTCGAGACAGTACTCTCTGACGACGGCGTCGATATGGTCATTGTGATTTACCTGCCCTTCCTTGGCCTAAAAGATATCGATGTCGCCAAAGCGGTTATGGACATCAAAGCTCAGCATCCGAACAAACCGATTCTCGGTGTGTTCATGACAAAGAACGAATTCTTCGCCAAACTCTCCGATATGGAAGTCAACGTACCGTTCTTTATGTTTGCTGAAGAAGCGGTCATGGGTCTGAATCGTCTCAACCAGCAAAGAAAGTGGATTGAGCGTCCGATCACGACACCGATGCGCTTTGACGTTGACGCAGAGAAGGCCGCAAAGATTTTCAGTGACGCAGCCGCGGAAAACCGCGAACAGTTGACAACCGGCGAATCCCTCCAGGTTCTTTCTGCTTACGGAATTCGGGTCTGTAAAGATGGCGAAGCGAAAAATGCCGACGAAGCGGTCGCACTGGCTGAAGAAATCGGTTATCCCGTTGTCATGAAGCTCAACTCAAAGAAAATTTCCCATAAGACAGACGTTGGCGGTGTTCGCGTCGGAATTAAAGATGCTGAACAGCTGAGAGCTGAATACGCTGATCTGGTGGCAAAGCTTGAAGCCAAAGGTCTTATGGAGGGTTTTGAAGGCGTCATTGTTCAGGAAATGGTCAAGAGCGACAGAGAAATGGTCTGCGGCTGCGCTAAAGATCCTCAGTACGGCCCGATGATGATGTTCGGTCTTGGCGGCGTGTTTGTCGAAGTGATGAAAGATGTCACCTTCCGCCTTGCACCGCTTACGCCTGAAGACGCAAAAGACATGATTACATCCGTTAAAGCGTACAAACTTCTGCAGGGAGCTCGAGGCGCTATTCCGGCTCAAATCGACAAAGTTGAGGAAACACTGATGAGACTTTCTCAGCTTGTTGAAGACTATCCCTCCATTGAAGAATTAGATATCAACCCCTTGATGATCAGTGATAAGAATGGTGAACCCATTGCCGTCGACGGCCGTATCAAAGTCTCGCTGACTTAATCGCTCGATCTCTTGTTTACAACTTAGTTATAAGGAAAAAAAGTGTTTCAGATCAGATTACACGGCCGAGGAGGCCAAGGTGTTGTAACGAGTGCGGAAATGCTTTCTCTTGCAGCCTTTACAGAGGGCCATTACGCCCAGGCTTTCCCAAGTTTCGGAAGTGAACGAACCGGCGCTCCAGTTGTCGCCTTTGCTCGAGTCAGCGACCATCAGATCCGTCTTCGTGAACCGATTACTGAGCCGGATGCGGTGCTTATCCAGGACCGTACGCTGCTTGAAAGCGTCAACGTCTTTAGCGGCCTCACAGAAAACGCCTACGTTCTTCTCAACAGCTCTCAGACACCTGAAGAACTCGGTTTGGCCGACCTTGTGAATCGTCTTCCCAAGGGACATGTCATTACGCTGCCCGCCACCAAGTTCGCGATGGAAAGAATCGGACGTCCCCTTCCCGGCGCCGCGATGCTTGCGGGCTTTGCAGCTCTGACCGGAAAACTTAAGCTTGAAAGCGTTCAGCAGGCGTTCATGACACGCTACAAAGGAAAGGTTGCTCAGGCCAATGCCGATGTCGCATCCGACGCTTTCAATTTTGTTCTTAACGCTAAGAAAAACTTTTAAGGAGAGCCTCAATGCTCAAACAAATCGAAGGCTCACTGGGCGTAGCTGAAGCAGTAGCGCTTTGCCGTCCTGAAGTCGTCTGTGCTTATCCTATTTCTCCCCAGACACATATCGTTGAAAATCTGGGCGCCATGGTCAAAAAAGGCACACTTACAGACTGCGAATTCATTAACGTGGAAAGTGAATTCGCCGCTATGAGTGTCGCAATCGGCGGCTCTGTCGCAGGCGGCCGTGCTTATACCGCTACCGCTTCTCAGGGTCTGCTGTACATGGCTGAGGCCGTATACAACGCTTCCGGCCTCGGCCTCCCTATTGTGATGACTGTCGCATCCCGAGCAATCGGAGCTCCGATCAATATTTGGAATGACCACTCCGACTCTCTGAGCCAGCGTGACTGCGGATGGATTCAGCTCTTTGCTGAAGACAACCAGGAAGCGGTGGATCTGCATATTCAGGCTTTCAAGATCGCTGAAGAAGTTTCTCTTCCTGTCATGGTCTGTATGGACGGCTTCGTGCTGACACACGCGTTCGAAAGAATGGACATTCCGACTCAGGAACAGGTTGACGCATTCCTTCCGCCCTACGATCCGCGTCAGAGTTTGGACCCGGAAAACCCGGTTTCAATCGGCGCCATGGTTGGACCCGAAGCGTTCACTGAAGTTCGCTATCTTGCACACGCGCACCATCTGCAGTCTCTGCAGGTCATCGACCGTGTTTCTAAAGAATTTGAAGAAATCATCGGAAGAAAAACCGGCGGACTCATCGACCTTTATCGCGCAGAAGACGCTGAGGTCATGGTTATCGCGCTTGGCTCCACTATTGGAACCATCAAAGACGTTATTGATGAAATGCGTGAAGACGGCAAGAAAGTCGGTCTTCTCGGTATTAAAGCCTATCGCCCGTTCCCGCAGCAGGAAGTCTTCGCGGCTCTTGAAAAGGTTAAAACAGCGGTTGTTATTGACCGAGCGCTTCAGGTCGGCATCGGCGGCGTTGTAACCGACGACATCATTCGTTCTACCAGAGGTTTGGACAAACTTAACATCTGCGGTGTTATCGCGGGTCTCGGTGGACGTCCGATCTACAAGAGAAGCCTGCACAAAGTATTTGATGCCGCACTTAGAAATGAGCTTCCCGAGCTAAGTTTCTTGGATCTTGAAGAAAAAGTTGTTAACGATCAGCTTAGACACGAGCAGGAAGAACGTCACATCGGACCAACCGCCGAAGCGATTGTTCGAGCAGTTGCGGATCACCATAAAGGAGAGGTATAAGTCATGTCCGAGCATCAGATTAAGTTTTATCAGACAGGCACGTTCACTGTCGGCAACCGTCTCCTGAATCCTGATCAGCGAAGCGGTCAGGCTAATATCGAACGTTACAACTCATTGAACTCCGGCCATCGCGCCTGTCAGGGCTGCGGAGAAGCGCTTGGCGCACGCTACGCAGTTGACGCCGCAATGCGCGCCACTCACGGCCGCCTGATCGCCGCCAACGCTACCGGCTGTCTTGAAGTGTTCTCTACTCCTTATCCGGAAACCAGCTGGCAGCTGCCTTGGTTCCATTCGCTTTTTGGTAATACTGCGGCCGTCGGCACAGGTATGGCCGCTGTCGCTCGTGTTAAAGCCAAAAAGACAGGCAAACCGCTGGTCCGCGTTATCGCTCAAGGCGGTGACGGCGGTACCACAGATATCGGATTCGGCTGCCTGTCCGGTATGTTCGAACGCAACGACGACGTTCTGTACATCTGCTATGACAACGAAGGCTACATGAACACCGGTGTTCAGCGCTCCTCTGCCACACCTCCCGCAGTTCGCACAGCCACGACTCAGATTCTCGGCAGCCACCCCGGAAACGCATTCGGTCAGGGCAAGGATGTTCCTCTGATCGCTATGGCTCACGGCATTCCTTATGTGGCAACTGCCACAATCGCTGATCTTCGTGATCTGGAAAGAAAAGTTGAAAAGGCGATGACATTCCACGGAGCGCGCTATCTGCACGTTCTGGTTCCCTGCCCGCTGGGCTGGGGAGCCAAATCCTCCGACACGGTACGTTTAGCCCGTCTTGCCACTGAAACCGGCCTTTTCCCGGTATTTGAAGCTGAATACGGCGAAATCACAAACGTTCATAAGATTCGTCAACTTCGCCCGGTTGAAGAATACATGAAGCTTCAGAAACGCTATGCGCATCTGTTCGGCGCTAAAGCCGACACCGAAGCCCTCACAAGAATTCAGGCAATATCAGAGAGAAACATCCGCAGATTCGGTCTTCTCGGCGAAGAAGAACCCGAAATTATTCCGCCTGCTGTTCAGGCTGACGAACGCGCAGATCGAATCTAAGAGGAATTACATTTATGAAGAAACCATTTGCTATTACGCTGGATGTCGGAACCTCTTTGGAAAACAGAACCGGCAGCTGGAGAACACTTCGTCCGACCTATGTCCACAAACTGCCGCCCTGCAATAAACAGTGTCCTGCAGGCGAAGATATTCAGGGCTGGCTTTTCTACGCAGAAAGCGGAAATTATGAAAAAGCGTGGCGCCATCTGGTCAAACGCAATCCTTTTCCTTCCTGCATGGGTCGTGTCTGTTATCACTCCTGCGAAAGTGCCTGCAACCGCGGACAGCTTGATGAGTCCGTCGGTATCAATTCTGTGGAACGCTTCCTTGGCGACAATGCTCTGGAAAACGGCTATAAGTTTGAGAAACCCGCAAAGAAAACCGGTAAGAAAGTTCTGATCGTCGGATCCGGCCCTGCCGGTCTTTCCGCGGCTTATCAGCTCGCACTCAAAGGTCATGAAGTCACTGTTAAGGAAGGCAGTCCTGAGGCTGGCGGCATGATGCGCTACGGTATTCCTAAGTATCGTCTGCCGCGCCGAGTGCTCGATCAGGAAATCGCTCGAATCGCGGAACTGGGTGTCAAGATTGAACTCAACTACACCGTCAAGAGCATTGAGGAAGAAAAATTCGGTTATGACGCTGTATTCCTCGGTGTCGGCGCCGGTATGGCCAAGAATGCCTACATTCCGGGCGGTGACGCGAAACACATGATGGATGCCGTCTCTGTTCTTCGTTCCATGGAAGGCGAAGAAGAACCGCTGCTTGGACGCAGAGTTGTCGTTTACGGCGGCGGCAATACGGCAATTGACGTTGCTCGCTCCGCAAAACGTCTTGGCGCAGAGCCGCTCATCATTTATCGCAGAACACGCGACAAGATGCCTGCGCATGACTTCGAAGTTGAAGAAGCCCTTCAGGAAGGTGTTTCTGTGAAGTGGCTTTCTACAATTTCCGAAGCTGAGAATCCGAAAGAAATCAAGATTGAAAAGATGAAACTTGATGAAAACGGAAATCCGCAGCCGACAGGTGAATTCGAAACGGTTGAAGCCGATACTGTTGTTCTCGCTCTTGGTCAGAACGTTGACCAGAGTCTCATTGATAAGATTCCGAATCTTAATATCGAGAAAGGCGTTGTTCAGGTTGACCGTTTCATGCGTACCAACGTTCCCGGTATCTATGCGGGCGGCGACATGGTCCCCGGCGACAGAAACGTAACGGTTGCTATCGGTCACGGCTATAAAGCGGCCTATGCGATTGACTGCTTCCTGAACGGCAAAGAACCTGTTGATCATCCGAAGAAACAGGTTGCTGAATTTAAGAACCTGAATACTTGGTACTACTCGGACGCCCCGAAGACTGTTCGTCCGATGCTTGATTTGGTTCGCCGACAGAGCACGTTTGATGAAGTCCAGCACGGTCTGACTGAAGAAAACGCGCTTTTTGAAGCTCGTCGCTGCATGTCTTGCGGCAACTGCCTGCAGTGCGATAACTGCTATGGTGTCTGCCCGGATAACGCGGTCATCAAGACCGGAGACGACAACGTGCCCTACATTTTCAATTATGACTATTGCAAGGGCTGCGGCGTATGTTCTCAGGAATGTCCATGCGGCGCAATCAACATGGAAACTGAGTCCATTTAATCCATCATAGAAGAAGCGGTGCCGAGGCACCGCTTCTTTTTTCTATCTCCACATTCCCTTATTCACACAGGCTTCTTTGACGAACGGATTTTCGTTTCTCTGAAGCCTTTCAATTCTGAGTGCACGCGTGCATTCCCACTGTTCAACGGGATACTGCTTGTCCCATGCGTCCATCAGTCTGCGCTGAGCCGAACTCATTTGATATCGAGGGTAGGCGTACTCCATATATTTATAAGTTCTTGCGACAGCACCTTTGGCTCTCGCAGGCGGCTCCGCTTTGTTGCCCACAATCTTCATTTCGCAAACACCAAACTTGGAAGGAACCGACTTCGCCATTGCTTCAAAGTTTTTATTACCTCTATCCGCGTTCACAGAACCAACCGCAGGATAAAGGTTGTACATATCGCTCTGCATGTAACGGAACTCTTTGTTTACCTTTTCTGCGCATTTGCGGCCCTTAAAGGATTTCCCTTTGCTGTCCACGCAGTCAGGATGTCCGCTGCGCCACTCCGAAAACGTCTGACCGAGATTTTCTGCAGGGACAACATGTTCCCATTCAATTTTTCCTGCCCGCTTAGGATGAACCGGTGATTCAAAGCCGGATGGGAGTATTGTATTTTTATGTTCATCGAACTTTACTCCGCAATATATCGTTGTCCTTTGATCGTAAACGACATTTCGTTCGAGCAGCTTCTTGGCTTTATTAAAGCTGTCAATTGAATAATTTCCTTTGTTGTTAGCCGCGCTAAAAGCTACAGAAGAACAGCAGGAAAGAAGAGCGAAAAACAGTAATATTTTTTTCATCGGGACTACATCAAACTACAAAAGCCGCTGATTATAAAAGTAATGGGAAATGACCGTTTTCCCTCCGAGACTCTACATTTTGATGACTTACGCCTCTCTTGCCTCTGTCAGCTCATAGCCTTCCTCCTCTATCGCTTGCTGAAATTCTGATTCCGTAATCGGCTTAGAAGATTCAACCTGTGCAGATTTATTCTCCAAAGACACCTCGCAATGAACTACCCCGTCAAGTCCTGATAGTTTCTTAGTTACCGACTTAACGCAATGACAGCACATTATGCCTTCGATCCCAAGTAAATAATTAAAACCCTTTGTCTGCCCAGGCGTTGAAATACATTCAATCGACTCTAATTTGTAGCCGTCTTCCTCGATCAATGATTTTAATTTTGCCTCGTCGATCGGGGCTGAGCTTTGTACATCTGCAGTCCCCTTCTCTAAATCGACTTTGCAGTCGATAACTCCGGGCAATCCGGTAATCATGCCGGTTACTGCTTTTACACAATGCTGGCACATCATGCCGGAGATATAAATCTTGTATTCATACTTAGGCGTTTCTGCAGCGGTTTTCTCGATGGCTAAGTTCATAAGTTTAGGTTCCATTCTCTGATTTTCATTATCCATTGCTCCCGAAAGTACAGGACGCCAGCGACGCAGTCTCAGTGCATTAGAAACCACACTCACCGAGCTCATGCTCATGGCGGCTGCTGCAATCATCGGGTTAAGCACCCATTCAAAAACTGTATAAAAGACACCTGCGGCAACCGGAATGCCGATGATGTTGTAAATAAATGCCCAGAATAGATTTTCACGAATGTTGTTCATACAGGAGTGTGAGAGCGCTCCGGCATTGACAACATCAGAAAGGCGGCTCTTCATGATCACGATATCAGCCGCTTCAATCGCTACATCTGTACCGGCGCCGATTGCCGCTCCAACATCCGCTCTTGCAAGAGACGGCGCATCGTTAATTCCGTCCCCAACCATCATGACCTTCTTTCCGGCTTCCTGAAGTTCACGGACAAGAGCCTCTTTTTCTGCGGGTTTAACTTCTGCACGAATATTTTTGATACCGACTTGTGCGGCCACAGCTTGCGCTGTCTTAATATTGTCCCCTGTCAGCATCCAAACTTCTTTGTCCTGCTTGAGCATCGCTTGAACTGCGTCTTTGCTGTCAGCTCGCACAGGATCAGCAGCCGCGATCAAACCGGAAAGTTTTCCGTCCAGCAGAACATAAAGCGGAGTTTTACCTTGATCCGCTAATTGATCCGCTAATTCACGAACTTGTTCAGGCAACTCACCGACAACAACGCTCTTATTACCGATTTTCACATTTTTCCCAATTACCTGAGCAGACACATTACCCAGATTTTGCGTGAAGTTTGAAGCCTCCCGAAGCGGCACTTCTAAGGACTTTGCTCCATCAACGACAGCTGCCGCAAGCGGATGCTCCGACTTATTTTCCACAGAGGCGACGAGACTCAAGAGTTCCTTGGGGGGAAGACTGAAACTGACAACATCTGTTAGTGCAGGTTTTCCGCTGGTGACCGTTCCTGTCTTGTCAAGCACAATAACATTGACTTTTTCGGTTGTTTCAATAGCTTCTGCCGAGCGGAAAAGGATTCCGTTCTGTGCGCCTCGACCGCTTCCAACCATGATTGCTGTCGGAGTCGCCAAACCCAATGCGCATGGACAAGAGATCACAAGAACTGAAACGCCGATCATCAGCGCGAATTCCCACGAATATCCAAGCATCAGCCAAACCAGGGAAGCTGCAATTGCGATCGAGATCACCGTTGGAACAAAGATGCCGCTGATTTTATCAGCGAGTCTTGCAACCGGCGGTTTTGTTGATGTTGCTTCATCAACAAGTTTAATGATCTGAGCCAGAGCAGTATCTCCGCCTACTCGAGTGGCCTTCATTTTGATATAACCGCTCGTCAGAAGCGTAGAAGCCGACATTTGAGAACCAACCGTTTTTTCTACCGGAACACTCTCTCCCGTCAGGGAAGATTCATCTACTGTCCCGCTTCCGTCCTCTACAACACCGTCAACCGGAACCCTTGAACCGGTTTTTAAAAGAACCAAATCTCCTACAGCGATTTGCTCCAAAGGCACAACTTCCTGCTTACCGTCTCTTTCGACCAACGCATTTTCCGGAACCAAGGCCATCAATTTGGAGATCGCATCCGTCGTCTTGTGCTTTGCTCTCGACTCAAAATATTTGCCCAATGTGATAAGTGCCAATATCATTGCGGCTGAGTCAAAGTACAGATTATGTGCATAATGCGCAAGCTGTTTCTCATTTCCTTGGGCAAGTGCCCAAAGCATCATGTAAAGGGCAAACAGTCCGAATAAGACAGAGGCGGCTGAGCCGATCGCCACCAGAGAATCCATATTTGGCGCCCGATGCCAAAGGGACTTAAAACCGTTTCGGAAATACTTAAAGTTCACAAAAATGACCGGAAGCGTAAGCAAAAACTGGGTCAGAGCGTTTATCGGTGCATTCTTTGTTCCGCTGAGAATCTCAGGCAAAGGCATCCCGAGCATTGGTCCCATTGCCAAAATCATAAGAATTCCGGCAAAAATCAAGGATACCCAAAGCCTAAACTTCATTTCTTCGGAAGCCTTTTTAGCCTCAAGCGCAGGATCCGCTGTTTGAACCGAACCTCCTTTATCTTCACTCCTTTCCGACGCGCCATAGCCGGCGTCCGTTACCGCTTTGACGATCTCCCCGACATTTGTCTTTGCGTCGTCAAACTCGACGGTCATACTGTTTTTCAGGAGATTGACATTCACATTGTCAACCCCGGGTATGGAAGAGACCGCCTTCTCAACTCTGGCTGAGCAGGCCGAGCAGCTCATCCCAGTCACATCAAAATTCTTTTTCTGCATATTATTTCCTTGCGTAGCGGTATTATTTTACGTATTATTATCTTATTAGCAAGAACTAACTGTTTTGTATATTAGTATATAAAAGATACCATGAAAGATAATCATTCATCTGCCAATCAAGATGACTGCCGCTGCCCATGCCCCATAGAGACCTCATTGAATCTCATCGGAGGAAAATACAAGGCACTAATTTTATGGAAGCTCATGAATAGAACGCTGAGATTTTCTGAGCTTCGTAAGCAAGTACCCAAAGCGACGCCTAAGATGCTGACGCAGCAGCTTCGTGAGTTGGAACAGGATGGTTTGGTCCTCCGTCAGGTCTATGCGGTTGTTCCTCCGAAAGTAGAATATTCCCTCACAACGAAAGGAAAGTCGCTGGAACCGATACTTCAAGCCCTTTGCAGCTGGGGAAAGACCTGTCTTAACAATGCGGCTGAATCCTCTGACTAAGACCCGTAATCAGGATTAAATATCTCAATTTTTCTGCTCATTGTTGGGGAAAGGACGTGATCTTCAATGAATTTGAATTAATATTGGAAGCAGTTAAGACATCAGATCAGATATGAAACTGCCATCATTCATGGATCGCGCCGATTTTGTTGTGCGATTCTTATTTGGATCCTTCATCGCAATTGGATGCGTGTTGGTCGTTTGGCCTTTCGCTACGGCAATTTCCGTTGCGGCAGTTATCGCAATGGTCTCGTGGCCCTTATTCAAACGAATTCGCTCAGCTGTAGGCGGACGTAATCTGTTGGCAACCTGCATTATCGTGGGCTTGCTCGCTGTTTTGATCGTACTTCCGATCGCGGCTCTTTCTCTTGTTTCCGCGCAGGAAATTCCGACACTCATTCGTTATATCCGTGATTGGATTGCCTCCGGTTTTAACATCCCCGAGCAAATCAAAGAGATACCGCTGATTGGCAATTGGATCTTTGATCAGGCTCATGATTTGCTTGGCAGTAAAGAGGACCTTACTGCGCTAGCTCAAAAGCTTTTTGACCCGGTTAGCCGTGCAGCGCTTGCGGGCGCGGTTATGTTGGGAGACGGCCTCTTCCAGCTCTTCTTAATGCTGTTTGTAATTTTCTTCTTCTACCGCGACGGTGAATATTTGTCCCAGAAGTGCCTGGCGCTTCTGACACGCATGAGCGGAAACATTGCTGTAGAAGTTCGAAATATTATCGTCAACACTACCAGAAGTGTTGTGTTCGGCATTGTCGGCAGCGCAGCAGGCCAAGGGATTGTTGCGTTAATCGGCTTTTGGATTGCCGGAGTTCCCGGTGCATTGACTCTGGGCATTGCTGTGTTCGTGCTATCTGCCGTACCGATCGGACCTCCTCTTGTTTGGGGACCGACTGCCTGCTGGCTTTACTACAAAGGAGAGGTCGGAATGGCGATCTTTCTGGTGCTCTGGGGCTCTCTTGCCGTATCGAGCGTTGATAATTTCCTGAAGCCGCTTCTCATTTCAAAGGGCGCTTCGCTGCCGCTTTCTTTGATCTATTTAGGCGTTTTCGGCGGCATCATTGCCTTCGGCTTCATGGGCATTATCCTCGGTCCGGTTGTGATCGCAGTGGGAATCGCCATGAGTAAAACCTGGCTGTCAATCACTGCTACAGTTGATTCCTCTAATCACCCAACTAAAGCGACCAAGGCCGTCTTGGAAAAGCTGTCACGAAACTCAATTGAAAATGATGTTGTTGTGACGCCCAAAAAAGAAGATTCGTAAACCGGAGAGCGGGCAGTTAGACTGCCCGTCAGAACTCAACAAATGCGTTGCGAAAAAACATTTAAAAGTTCTTAGGCAGGCCGCGCCTCATTATTTTTCATATCTTTAATACGCGAGAGCACAATAAGCGAAGCGAGAGCTACCCAGTAAAATTTCACAACAGCAGAATTACCAAAATTAAATTCAGTTAAACCTTGAAGAAAGAAAGACATTGATACTGAGACAATGAGCATCCCATAAAGATTTTTATTCCTCCACATGCTCTTAAAGCCAAACCAAAAGATATATCCAAATAGGAGAACAAAAGAAATCAGCCCAATAGCTCCACTTTGTCCAAGCATCTGAAAAATATTGCTGTGCGCATGCTTTTGTCTTCTCTCTTTCGCTTCAGGAAGAATGTATTCTTTTTGATATTTATCCGCATATTGGCCAACTCCGACCCCTAAGACCGGATGATCTAAGAACATGTTAGTGGCGCTCTTCCACATCAGCAAGCGCTCAGAATTGGATTGATAGGCCATATCTGTGATTGTATCTACTCGTCTTTGAACCTGATCAAGCGAACAAAATAAAGATGCACAGATCGCGGCGATCACAATAAATGCCATGGTTTTTTTGACGGATTTGAGAGAAAACCACATCCCAACCAAAAAGAGCGCTGGTATTACTCCAAGCCATGCTCCCCTTGTCGCATTTAGCATCAGACCTACTGCAAGGATAGAAAATAGAACTAAGTTGAATATTAGGAATGGTAATTTTTGAGCTCTATTCAGAATTAGAGATAAACACAACGGAAGAGACACACAAAGAAAACCCGCCAAGGTCATCATGTGGCCAAATAGCCCTTTAAGTCTCACTGCTCCGGCCGGCGCAATAATATACCCTCCGATCACATCAAGCGCACAAGAGATAATACTTATTATTAGAAAAATAAATACTAATTTAGGTTTATCAAAGAACAGAAGAATGAAAAAAAATGGAAAGGTTCTAAACACGTAGGTATTAAAAAATACTTTAGCGCCTTCTATAGGCTCACCACTAAACAGAGCAGAAAGCAGCATTATTGCCCAGAAAAAGCCAAATATCAGAAACCAAGTTCGATTATTTTTAATTTTTAAATAAATATCATTAATCTTTTTTTCTTTTATTCTTTTTGCCAAAACAAGAATCGCAAAAAAAATGGAAATTCCTAAGAAAATATTCGCAACAGCAATTGATAAACACTGAAAAAAAATAAAAAGGGAAAAAGCAAACAAGAAAATGATTTCCAGCCTGCTGAAATTTTGAATTTCTTTTTTAATTCCGAACATGTCTTTTGTCCACAGTAACAGCGGAAGCTGCTGTCCTTGTAAATCTCAGGATATCCATTCCGAGAGAAGATACGGAGGATATTATCAGAGAATACAAGTCTGCACTTGAACAGTGCGAGTCTCAACAGAAGAATAATCATGAAAAACAACTTAATGTCGCTTTTCCAATACGACATTCACGCGTTACTCCTCATTAGACTCAATTTCTCGAGTAGAAATACGGCAGAAAAGGATCGATGGGCATCTTACAACTTATGAAAAATACCTCCGACACTTATTGGGGAGAAAACAACCTAGATGCTATTTGGATCCGGCACCTTGATGCTTCTTTTATTCACCTGTGAAAATGTCCTCTTTCCTTAACGAGAATAACTTCAACATCCTTATTTTTCACAGCATCCTGGTACATTTTTTCGTTGTTCACCTTGTACCAAGGTTCCCAGTAATACCAAACTAAATACTTCTTATTCTTCAGAAGGTCATTCTTTTTAACAAGCTCATACATATGACCGTCCATAGAAAGGTATTTGCAGTTTGATTTATATGCTTCATAAATTTGTGTTTTTACATCTTCCAGGCGCTTTCCTTCACCGATCAGATAAAAAGCTGTTTTCCATCCTTTTGAAGCAAAGAAATTAAGACATGGAACGCAATGGCTCTCCACAATGCATTTATTCTTATCAATACCGGCCTCCTTGACAATTTTTGAAAGGTCTTCCTCTGCGTTAAAGCTATTTGCTTCAGTTAAGTTCTTAACATCAAACCAAGCTCCCTTTGATGGCTTAAGAAACTTCAGCGTTTCAGATAAAGGAACTTGACCATCTCCTGCATCATGAGGGTTATTGAAAATTCTGTCTTTCTCGTTGTAGAGCGCATCCATTTCGAAACCGCTGTATTTCTCCGCAAACTCTTTCATTTTTAAGGGTGAGTTCACACGATGTAGCCAAAATTTTTCAGGAATATCCTGAAATTTGCCTACCAGCCATAAATAATAAGAATTGCGCAACGCACCAAAAGCAAGAGCAAGAACTAGCAGAATCGCTATGACTCCTAAGGTAATTTTCCCTTTCCTCATTCTTTTCTCTCCTCAAAAGATTTCCTGCCGTGCAGTGTCTTCAATTCATTCATAGTGCGTCCGTAGCTTTCGGAGGAAATATCATTGTTGTCATTTTTGAATTTGCTTTCAATGCCTAGAACGCTCGACATCGTGTCAAACAGCATGTCATTAGTGAACGGCTTATCTGAATTCTTTTTCAGATTCCTAACAACAGACGAGTGATCCTTCGCATATTTGTCAGAGAAGACCATCCAGAAAGGAATTTCCGTTAAATCCCAGCCAAATTGACTGCTGTCATGAGATACTCCCCTATCAACGCCTTCTGAGTGATCTGCTACATATGTCAAAGACATAAAGTTAGGTTGTTTTTTAGCCCATTCATAAATATCTTTTACTACAGCATCGTTATAAAGCATACTGTTGTCGTACTTATCAATTGAAGTTCGACCAAATTTCTTAAAGGAGCCCGGGTATCTTTCTTCATAAACTGTATGGTTGCCCATTAGATGAAGAACAATCAAAATACGGTCGCTATTGCTGTGCAGATTTTTGAGACTGTTGACCAATTCTCCGTCGTAAAAGGTAGTTCCTGTATCCGTGCCAAAGTTCGTATTAATAAACATCTGATGATCCGCCGTCGAGGCTATAAGCGTGACAGGCGTATCCCAAGCCGACAGCTTGACTTGATTACTTATCCAATAGGTTTCGTATCCTGACACATTTGCCAATTCAATTAACGAAGGACAATCCTGAAGAAGATTGTCATCGTATTGAGACTTAGAGGTCAGAGCATACGTTAAAGCCGGAACGGTATGGGTGTGATTGGAATATGCGTTAGAAAAGATAACCGCATTCGGATCATTCTTCATTTTCGATAGCCACGGTGTCGTCTCTCGCTTATACCCGTAAGCGGACATGTGATTTCTGTTCTGAGACTCTCCTATCACCAGGATGTATAAACCTTTATATCCGTCTTTCTCTATAGCGAGTGTTCCAAATTTGTGAATCCTCTCAAGAGAGGCATCTTTAAAGTCTTTATATAGTTTCAAGCCTTCAGCTAAACCTATAAAGGGTTTAGTGATTAGATTGTGACTAGTTTTACTAATCAAAATGGAAGAAATAACAATCGCAAGCAGCGAGATAAATGCAGTACCAAAGAGCCTAATCCTTAGTTTCTTTGCATCAGTATACGACCTTGTTTCCTTATTTGTAGTCCCATGATCTGTCTGCTGTGTCACTACTGATTTAGCAAGAAAAATAACTAAACAGAAAATGAAAAGAGCGGCAACGACAAAAAGCAGCGACGAACCGACAGTCATATTCTCTTTTAAATACGCAAAAGCCTCATTGTTGTTTGTCTGGGCGATTGCAAGCAAAGTATCTGCAGATAATACGGAACCGGAGACTAAGTAATAAGAGAAAAAAGACAAGCTGAGAAAGGCCGGAATAGCCATGCATAAGAAGACAAGAAACGCACTCAATACTCGGGCAGCATTGTCGTTACCGATCTTTGAAAAGCAACCCCCGGCAACATAAGGTATTAGCGCGAGAACAACTGAAATCCCGGCGAGCCAGTAAATAGCTGTTGTTAGCGGTCGAGCAGATATCGAGCCGGCAACAAAAATTTGAATGATGACCGGTATCAAACCTAAGAGCAGGGACAGATAGAAGAGCGGCTTCAGGCGATAACGCCGGAGTGAAGCGGACTCAATAGACGTTATGAGACCACTGAAGCAAAAGAGGGAAATCAGCGCAAGGATAAAAAATTTAAACAGTCCAATACCAAGGGAGGACTGAGACACTGTCTCTAAACCAAAGATAGGAATAAAAAGAACTAAGAGCGCCCACAGTACACTTGAAAGAATCGTTTTTAGTACAGACATAAATTTTTATTTAGTATTAGTAGGTAAGCCTATTTTTAGGCAAACGCATTAGACGTCATAATTATAAATACGCGATTCAAATTGAACCGTTTTTGATTCCCCTCTTTTTACTGGAGAAATCTGCTGAGAAAAAATCAAGAACGTCATTGCTGTTTCTGGCCATTGCATGTGTTATTGCGTCTATACTTCCTCTATCTACATTCCCCGGATCGATAAAACTATGTCAGCCAAAGATCAGACAATCATCGGACTTTGCCAAGTCGGTTCCCCTGCCCCCTTTGTTAAAGCCCTGAAAGAAAAAATCGCAAACACCTACCTGCCAGACGGTACAAAAGCTGTCGTCAAAACCGTTGATTTTGAATGGCAGGGCCCACATAGCGATGCTCCTAAACTCGTACGCGACGGAGATTTCAAGATCCGCGCCTTTGAAGAAGTCCGCCGACTGAGAGCCGCCGGAGCAAAGGTCGCAGCTGTGACAAACTGCCGCACTCTCGGTTTTAAAAATGAACTTCAGGAAGAAATAACAACGCCGATTACTGACTTCCCGACTGCATGCGCGCATGCCGTCTCTGAGAACCCGAATTTAAAACTCGGCTATTTGGGAAGCACTTCCGCTCCGAAGGCTGCCGCGATCAAAGAAGCAGTTGAAAAAGTCTTCAAGCCGCAGTGGATTGATCTTGACAAGTCTTTCGACCCGATCGTTGAAGAAATCCAGGAACTGCTCCATAAGGGCAAATCTTCCGATGAAAAGGAAGCACTCGATAAACTCGCCATGCTCTGCTCCGAGTTAGTCAGAGGCGGCGCAGAAAAAATCCTTCCGACCTATGGCCTTCAGGCACTTCTCTCGGAAGCTTTAAACGCCAAAGGCTATCCGGTTATCGATGTCGTCAAAGCCTTCGCGGATTATCTCTGCTTCACCGAGTGGCACAACCTTCCGAAACCCTTCAAGATCGGTATTGTGGGCGGCCTCGGACCGGCTGCGACTGTTGACCTGTACGATAAAATTACGCGCTTTACACCGGCTAAAACCGATCAAAAGCATATTAAAGTCGCGGTTGAGCAGAACCCTCAGGTTCCTGACCGCACGAAATACCTGCTCGAAGGCGGTGTTGACCCGACACTTGCCTTATACCAGGCCTGTAAACGACTGGAAAACGATGACGTCGACGCCATCGTGATCGCCTGCAACACAGCCCACGCTTACTTCGAAACCATCCTTCCTCATTTGTCTGTCCCGCTCATCAATATGCAGCAGGTCACACTCGAAGAGATTATCGAGAAGTACGGTAAAAACGCAGTGGTCGGCCTTATGGCCACCGACGGCACCATCCAAACCGGAATTTATTCTAATAAGGCTAAGAGCATGAATCTTTCCATGGTCACGCCGGATAAGGAATATCAGGCGCTTGTCATGGAAGCGATTTACGGTGAGCTCGGCGCGAAAGCCGGTTACACCGAAGGACACTGCAAAGAGGTTCTTCTGAAGGCAGCCCACCACCTCGCTAAGGAAAAAGGTGCGACTGTTCTCGTACTCGGCTGTACGGAACTCCCTCTGATTCTTGATGAGACAGACAATCTCGATCTCGGCGACTGCAGCGCGGCTGTTATTGACCCGACATCTTCTCTCTCCCGAAGAGTTGTGAAGGTTGCCGAAGAGATCATTAAGATCCGAGGACGCCGCTAGAGTTTTTAATTTTCCCGCCTTTATCGGCGGGATTTTTATGGAGTAAGTAAGCTATGAACTTCTTCCCTAAAACAGATTACACACCGATTCCGGCCGGAACTAAAGCCGCTTTTATCGGCCTTGGTGTCATGGGCAGTCCAATGGCCGCGCATTTGAAAGCGGCCGGGTGCGAAATGACTGTCTACAACCGAACCACGTCAAAAGCGAAAGACTGGATTGAAACCTTCGGCGGCAAATACGCCTTAACACCCGCAGAGGCGGCTAAAGACGCGGACATCGTTTTCACATGCGTCGGCAATGATGAAGACCTCAGAAGCGTTCTATTAGGAGAAAACGGCGCTTTTGCCGGAATGAAGAAAGGAGCTGTTCTTTGGGATGCAACTACCGACTCTGCAGAAGTAGCCCAGGAAATGTACGCCAAAGCTCAGCAACTCGGCCTGAGTTTTGTAGACGCTCCGGTTTCCGGAGGACAGGCAGGTGCGGAAAACGGCGTTCTGACTGTTATGTGCGGCGGTGACGAAGATGTTATCGAGCGCTGCACGCCAATCGCATCCGCTTTTGCCTGTTCTGTCAAAAGAATCGGAGATAGCGGCAGCGGCCAGCTTGCCAAGATGTGCAACCAGATTTGCATCGCAGGAATCCTGCAGGGACTCTCTGAAGCGATCGCCTTTGGTAAAACCGCGAACCTGAATATGGAACTCGTTTTGGAAGTTATCGGCAAAGGCGCCGCAGGTTCCTGGCAAATGAACGGCAGAGGAAAATCTATGATTGAGAACCAATTTAATTTTGGTTTTGCAGTGGATTGGATGCGCAAGGATTTAGGTATTGCGCTCAGCCAGGCTCGTCGCAGCGACGCATCGCTTCCGCTCACCGCACTGGTGGATCAGTTCTACAGCGACATACAGAACATGGGCGGAGGAAGATTAGATACGTCTAGTCTTATTCTCCGACTGAACCAAAAGCCGAAGCAATAAACAACAGAGCCCGCAAATGCGGGCTCAATTTTTTAAATCTTCATAACTTCCTGTCGATAAAACCTCAGCTCTTCAATCGAATCATAAATATCCGATAAGGCCTCATGCTTGGAAGTCTTCTGATACTTCTTAATCACCTCGGGAGCCCAGCGCTTAACGCATTCCTTAAAGGAAGAAACATCCAGATTGCGATAATGAAGAAACTGTTCCAAATCCGGCATCCATCTCGCCATAAATCTTCTGTCCTGACCGATGGAATTTCCGCAAAGCGGACTCTTGCCTGCCGGTACATATTGAGAGAAGAAATCAATATAAATTTTCGCGGCTTCGGCTTCACTAACCGTACTCTTCAGCACGCGATCAACTAATCCGCTTCTTGTATGTGTCGCTGTGTTCCACGAGTCCATCGTATCGAGAACGGCTTTATCCTGATGAATCGCAATAACAGGACCCTCTGCGATCACATTCAGCTGCGGATCCGTGATGATCGCGGCCAGCTCAATAATACGGTTAATCTGAGGTTCCAGACCTGTCATTTCCAGATCCATCCAGATTAAATTCTGTTCATTAAAAAGCGGGCTTCTCTCGCTTTTAAATTCATTGACTGACATTCCAAAATTCTCACAAAACGAATGGACGCATTTTAATGCATCGAATTATGCGCTTGCTTGATCGCGCTTAATCATCGTCATGCTTGTGATGTCTTTTCCATTTTTTATGCTCGTGTTTTTTATGCTTATGAAAATCATGCCCATGATGATCATCATGGTCAAAATGCGGGCGGTGATGTGGACGGTGGTGTTTCACGTAATGCTTATCGTACCAAGGGCGTTGGACGAAATACACAGGTCTTGAACACGCATCGTAGCGGTCGCAATACCTATCCCAATGTTTTCTGTGTTCCAAAGGAACAGTAAGATAAATCGGACCGACACCCGGAATTGCCGTCCCTACTGCAATAACCGGATTACTGTTAAAAACCTGAGGCACGACACCCTGAATTGGAAGAATCCCATAATATCCCGGGGCTCCGACACCGACATTTACATCAAGATGAATACCGGCTTGTGCGATAGGTGATGAAAAATGAAGTACACAAACTGATAAACAGCATGCGCTTAAAATTTTTCTGAAATTCATAGGAAGCTCCTTCCATGTCTTTTCGTTTTAAGTATAGAGATTCCGTCTGTCACTGCTTTTAGCTCAAACCACTCTGAGCGTTTTAGCGATTAATAATCCTGCAGCTGTCCGTTTCTCTGCAAAATGCGCTATCTTTGCTCTTACATCGGACTATAAATATCCAAAAATGAACTATTCCTCTGCTTTTGAAACTCTTTTTCTTTTCTTCCTTTTCGGTGGCTTCGCGCTTAAATATTATTTGGACTGTCGTGAAATTCGATGTATCCGAGAGAATCGCGGAAAAGTCCCGGAGGCCTTTGCAGAAAAAATAACGCTGGAAGCTCATCAGAAAGCGGCGGATTACTCAATTGAAAATGTCCGCTTCGGAGAACTCTCCAGACTGGTTTCTCTAGGGCTAACGCTGATACTTACCGTGGGCGGGCTGCTCCAAATTATTTATCTCATGACAACCGGCTGGCTTGGCAACACCATTCTCGCTCAGGTCGTCATCATCCTTCTGATCGGCTTTATCTCCGGCCTCATTGATCTTCCCTTCAGCTGGTACCAAACCTTCAAGATTGAAGCAAAGTACGGTTTCAACACCACAACGCCGGCAAGATTTATCAAGGACACACTGATGTCAGCTGCGCTCAGCATTGTGCTTGGCGTGCCCATTGTTTCGCTGATTCTCTGGCTCTGGAATGTCTCCGGCCCCTACTGGTGGGTTTGGGCCTGGGCCGCTTACATGCTTTTCAATGTCATTATTCTTTGGCTGTATCCGGCTGTGATCGCACCGCTCTTTAATAAATTCTCTCCGCTTCCCGATGGTGAGCTCAAAGACAGACTCGAATCCCTGCTCTCCAGAATCGGTTTCTCGTCCCGCGGGCTTTACAGCATGGATGCCTCCAAGCGCAGCGCTAAGGGCAACGCCTACATGACCGGCTTTGGAAAGAACAAACGCATCGTTCTTTTTGACACGCTCATGAATAAACTCACACCTGAGGAAACAGAAGCGGTGCTTGCGCACGAACTCGGACACTACAAGCTCAATCACATTTATAAGATGCTCGCCTTCTCCTGCGTTTTCTCCCTGCTCTTCTTTTGGCTTCTGAGCGTTCTTGCTGACTGTCAATGGTTCTATGAAGGACTCGGTGTCAACCTGATTCAAGGCGCAAGTCACGGAACCGCGCTTGTGCTCTTCTCCACCGCAGTACCTGTCTTCATGTTTCCTCTTGCTCCGCTCAGCAGTTACTTCTCACGCAAGCATGAATTTGAAGCAGACGCCTTTGCCGTCAAATATTCCAACGGACATGCCCTCATTAGTGCATTGGTTAAGCTTTTTTCTGACAATGCGTCTACGCTGACGCCTGATCCGGTTTATTCGGCCTTTTATTCTTCGCACCCGGATGCGGCAATCCGCATTCAGGCGATCGAAGAAGCCGAAAAAGCCAAAGCTGCGTCTCATTAAGGTGTTCTAGATAATGGCTGAATCTGTTCGGTTTAATGCTCGTGTGGTGTCCACCCACGGCAAACATAGTTTTGTGGAAAAAAACGACGGCACGGTACTCGAAGCCACGCGTAAAGGCAAAAAAGGCGATGTGGTGGTCGGAGATATTGCGCAGTGCCTGCAGACTTCACCGACGCAGGTTTCCGTTGAAAAGATTGAACCGAGAAAATCCCTTCTTTATCGAAGCGACGATCTGCGCACGAAACCGCTGGCAGCCAACATAGATCAGGTTGCGGTCGTCTTTGCCACACGACCGAGTTACAACCCGCACTTTATTTGGAAGGCGCTCCTTGCGGCTGAAACGGCGGACATTCCGACCGTGATTATCCGCAATAAATGCGACTACATACAGGATGAAGCTGCAGTGCGCCCCTTTATCGATCAGCTTAAAGAACTCGGAGCCGAGGTTGTTGAAGTCTCCGCGACCAAAGATCCGGGAAAAACCAGGGAAATCTTAGAGCCGATCTTTAGGGATAAGATCACGCTTCTGATCGGACAGTCCGGCATGGGTAAATCCACAATCCTTAATCTTCTGATTCCGGGCGCAGCGCAGAGAACTCAGGAATACTCCGTCGCGCTCGATCTTGGCAAGCAGACGACTACCGCCGCGCGCTGGTTTAACTTCGAGGGCGGTGCGCTCGTTGACTCACCGGGATTTCAAGAGTTCGGCCTGTCTCACCTGACACTGAACGATATTATGCGCGGCATGCCGGAAATTCGTGATCGTGTGGAACATTGCCGCTTTACGAACTGTCGTCACCTGCAGGAGCCTGGCTGCGCGGTGAAGAAGGCGGTTGAAGACGGAGAAATCGATCCCGAGCGCTACGCCTTCTATAAGGAACTCGCGGAAGAGGCGATTGCCAGAGAAAGCGGCAGATACTAAGACAGCGTTTTAACACCGTCCGACGGAATCGTCGGGCGGTATTTTTTTGTTATATAACGCATTCACGTGATCTATAAACTCGTCTGACTTAGAAAAATTAGAGAGAAATCCGTTCTCGATTAAATAAGAAAATTGATTGTCAAGGATCAAACCGCCCAATAAATGTTCGTACAAATGAAATCAATTCCTGCCAAAGAGCTCAGGACAATTCTCTTCATATGCTAACCGTAATCTTTGGGAATCACTGAACCGCAGTTCTTACCATTTTGATGTGCCACAACATTTTGGGTTTATCAATTCTTCGCTTACTAATCGCCTTAATGAGTAATTTACAATTAATTACATATATTTTTAAAGCAACTCAACTTATTTAAGTAGTAACCCGAAGTGCCTGTCAATCAAGGGATTAGAGTAATTACTTAGGTTTAAAAACCTAGAAAATCCTATAGATTTTCTTCAAAATACCGTGCTCTAGTTATCCTGGAATTAGTGTAACCACTTGCTCATTACGGGATTTCCCGATATTATATTCTCAACTTAGATGGAAACAAAAAAGAATTTCATCAAAGGTCGAGGTTAAAAAATTACATAGGAGTGATAAAGATGTTAAGAACACGCCGCACACCCAAAGACAGAGCTGCTTTCCCCACTGAACTCCCTACAGGACTTCATATTCCGGCTGGTGTCTCTCCTGAAGTTTATGCTTCTCATCGCGATATTCTCTCAGTACTGCTGCTTCGTTTCATGACAAGCAGACTTCGCGCCATGTACCAGGCCTATGACGGTGACCTGACACTTTGTTTGGTCCTCGGTGAAATCGCTTCGCGCAATACCGAACGTTTCTATGACGAGCGCCGCGGTTATATGCCGGCTGACGCACACGGTCAGAGACAGCTGCTTCCGTGCAACGCACTCTCTATTTCGGACGTGACCGGTATTCCTCGCGAAACCGTTCGCCGCAAACTCGCAAAACTCGTCGAACTCGGCTGGATCGAGAAGACACCCGAAGACATGTACGTCATCACCGATAAGATCGGCACCGTCTTTGCCGCATTCGATGACAGCCAGACATATGATCTGATGAAGACCAGCGAAAGAATCTCTAATGTACTGCGCAGCTAACCGAAAGACACTGCCTTACAGATTATCCAAAGCTTGAAATACTTAGACCGCCCGATCGGCGGTCTTTTTTTATCTCTTCCGGACAAAGAAAAAGCCCGGATGCGCGCCGAGCTCTTTCTCGGTCCCCCGCTTTAGGAGGGACTGCCCATATCCTAAGATTAGGCCTTGCGAACCAGTTTTTCTTTGATTCGAGCAGCCTTACCGGACAGATTGCGCAGGTAGTAAAGCTTAGCGCGGCGAACATCGCCGTGACGCTTAACTTCGATGCTGGCAATCATCGGAGAATACAGCTGGAATGTACGTTCAACGCCTTCGCCGCTGGAAATCTTACGAACGGTGAAAGCGGAATTCAGACCGCGGTTGCGCTTAGCGATCACAACGCCTTCAAAGGCCTGTACACGCTTGCGGGAACCTTCAACAACGTTGACGTTAACAACAACGGTGTCGCCGGGGTTGATCTGCGGGAAAGTTTTGCCTTCAGAAAGACGGGCAATCTCTTCCTTTTCAAGTGTTTCAATCAAATTCATTTGTAATCTCCAATGACCATCATCATGCAGATCTTTTCGTCTTAAACTGCCGAGAGGATGGGTTTTAAACCAAGGAGTCAGAAGACTCCGAACTAAGCGTTCTCAGAACTTTCTCATCCTCTTCGGAGAGAAGATTCTTCGAGCGCGCTATTTTAACCAAATCCGGACGGTTTGTGGCGGTTGTTTGTAACGCCATTTTTCTCGTCCAGTCCTGAATATGCTTATGGTGCCCGTTGACCAGCACTTCCGGCACTTTCATCCCTCTCCACTCTTCCGGCCGCGTATAGTGCGGCGCGTCCAAAAGACCTGTGGAGAAAGATTCGTCTGAGGCCGAGAGCTCTTTAATGGCTCCGGGAAGACGCCTCACAACCGCGTCCATCAGAACCATTGCCGCCAGTTCTCCGCCGGAGAGGACATAGTCGCCGATGGAAATAATCTCGTCCACATAAGTGTCGAGAAACCGCTGATCGATGCCTTCATAACGCCCGCAGACAAGAATCATGTCCTCGTCGCTTTCCGCAAGCTCAAGCACACGCTCATCGCAAAGCGTACGGCCAGAAGGCGCAAATGCGAACACACGTCCCCGGTTTCCGTCTGCGCGGATCGCGTCAATCGTCTGAGCTAAAGGCTCAGCCATCATGACCATGCCGGGGCCGCCCCCGAAGGGACGATCGTCGACAGTGCGGTGCGCATCATGCGTGAATTTGCGCGGATTCCATATCTTGAGCTGCCAAAGGCCAAGCTTTGCAGCCCTCGAAGTAATACCGCACTCGGCAATCAGTGCCGGCATCTGCGGAAAAAGGGTTACGACGTCAATACGCATCGGCTGATCAGCTCCAGGTGGGATCCCAGTCAAGAACAATCTTTCTGTTCTCTAAATCCGCCTCAACAAAGTAGCTGTCCACAAAGGGAATCAAAACAGAACTTCCGTCAGGCTTCTGAACATCCAAAATGTCATGAACGCCGTTGTCGATCAGACCTTTAACCACTCCGATCGTCTCGCCTGCCTTGTTCACCGCTTCACAGCCGATCAGATCCACCCAGTAGAATTCGCCTTCTTCGATCTGCGGAAAATCCTTTCGGTACATGCCGACAGCGCCTCTAAGTTCGGCAGCCTGCTCCGGAGTCTCAATCCCTTCGAGCTTGGCAATGAGACCGGCTCCGTGCACCTTGGCTTTTTCCATGCGAATCGGACGCACACCGCCCTCCCGATCACAGATTAACCAGTTTTCGGAGGACAGAAGCGCCTGAGTGTCCTGAAAAGGCTGAACGCGAACCCAGCCCTTCAAACCGTAAGCACCATGCAAAACGCCGAGCAGTATAGGCTCGGCGCTGAAATTCTTTTCGTTTATCACAAACGGTGAGGAAAATTAGGCAGCGGGAGCGGCTGTCTTTTTGAATTCCTTGTAAAGACGGGCAACTGTGTCGCTCATCTTTGCGCCGTTAGCAACCCAAGCGTTGAGGCTGGCTTCGTTGATAGAGAGACGCTGAGCAGCGCCGCTGGCCATCGGGTTGTAGAAACCGATGCGTTCATTGAAACGTCCGTCACGGGGATTGCGGGAGTCGGTCGCGACGATGTTAAAGAAGGGGCGCTTCTTGGAGCCGCCACGAGCCAGACGAATAACGACCATAGTTAAATTACCTCTATAGAAATATATTTTAAAAATGAAAATAGTAGGCGCTATAACGCCTGAAAACACGTGATTCTATCCCATTTTTCCTAATTAAACAATCCACAAGCGTTAATTTGTTGCCGAATTGTTACGGAAAAGCGAAAGAACGCGGCACGCCGCGTCCTTTCCCGGATCACAAATTAAAGCTTCTGTTCCAATTCGCGGATTGTCGCCATGGCGTCAGCCACCAATCCGTAATCAGCTACTTCGAAGATCGGCGCTTCCGGATCCTTGTTGACCGCAACAATGACTTTGGCGTCTTTAATGCCGGCAATGTGCTGGATCGCGCCTGAAATACCGAAACCGATATAAAGGTTCGGCGCAATGATCTTGCCGGTCTGACCGATCTGCCAATCATTGGGCGCAATGCCCGCGTCCACAACCGCGCGCGTTGTGCCGACCGCTGCGCCAAGCTTATCGGCTAAGCGACCCATTTCTGCGAACTCCGCCTCGTCGACCAAGCCTCTGCCGCCCGCAAGCACAATCTTCGCGCTCTGCAGATCGGGATGATCATTCTTAACCTGCTCTTTACGAACGAAAGTCACTTTGATCACAGGAGAAATCGGAACCACACGCTCAATCTGCGCTGCAGTTTCACCCTTCTCTGCCGGATCAAAAGCGGTCGCGCGGACAGTAAGAACAACTTTTTCATCAAGCGTACGAACGGTCTCGATCACGGAGCCTGCGTAGATCGGATGCTTAAACGTTTTGCCGTCAACCACATCGGTCACTTCAGAAATCTGTGCGACATCGAGTTTTGCCGCGACGCGCGGCGCAGCGGCTTTGCCGCTCGGATTGGCGATAAAGAGAATATGGGAATATTCCGAGCTGACTTCTAATACAGAGGCGCTCATGTTTTCCGGAAGTTCTTCGGCAAAATAAGGCGCTTCCGTCAGAAGAACGCGTCTGATGCCTTTAATAGAGCTCGCCTCTTCAAGCACTTTAGACCCGTCCTGTGCCGCGATAAACACATCAATATCTCCGCCGATTTTCTGAGCGGCGGACACAAGCGAGTAAACCGCAGGATTCAGAGCGACCTGATTGTGATCAGCAATAATTAATACAGACATTGTTTTCGCTCCTTAAAGTACCTTAGCCTCGTTCTTGAGTTTGTCGATCAGTTCATCGACACTGGCAACACGCTGTCCGACTTTTCTTGCGGCAGGAGCCTCATAGCCGACAACTTCAATGTGCGCACGAAGCTGTACGCCGAGCGAAGCCGCTTCAATGATTTCCTGCGGCTTGCGCTTTGCCTTCATCATCATCGGCAGCGTCACATAACGCGGTGCGTTCAGACGCAGATCCGCAGTCACCACCGCGGGCAGCGTCAGTTCGACGACCTCAAAACCTCCGTCTACTTCACGGGTAACGACAAGGCGGCCTTCTTTCATTTCCGCGCCAGATGCATGCGTACCCTGCGGGTAGCCGCAAAGCGCGGCAACCATCTGGCCGACCTGATTCGCATCGTCATCCACGGCCTGCTTGCCGCAGATAATCAAATCAGGAGTCGACTGATTCACATAAGCGGCCAGAATCTTGGCCACATTCAGCGGCTCAAGCTCGTAGGCCTGAGATGTCTGCAAAAGGACTGCTTTGTCGGCGCCCATGGCAAGCGCGACACGAAGCGTTTCTGCGCACTGCGCTTCACCGACGGAGACCGCGATAACTTCATGCGCAATGCCTTTTTCTTTCATCTGAACCGCCTGTTCCAAGGCGATCTCATCAAACGGGTTCATGGATTTCTTGAGCGAACTCACATCAAGCGTGCCGTCCGCACCGAGTTTGACTTTAATGTTCGCATCCACGACCCGTTTTACCGGGACAAGAATCTTCATTTTCTCTTTCTCTGTGCTTTAAATAACAATACAGGGGATTATAGCCATCGAGGCTTCAAGGATTTCACTCAAAAAACGCTTTTTTTACTCTTACTCGGGAATTTCACGCTGATCAAATGTGTTAACTGCTTAACGGGGTACGTTTCGCTGATTTGCTAGCATTTTCATAACCTTACAAAGACCAGGAGAATAAGATGTCTCAAATCAAAATTTCCGGATTATGCGCTGCTGTCGTCTTATGTTTCGGCAGTCATTCTTTCGCAGCGGACCAGAATCTGAACACTGACCTTATCGTCGTCGGTGCGGGTTCCGCCGGACTTTCAGCCGCTGTTCAGGGCGCTGAACTCGGTAAAAAAGTGATTCTGCTTGAAAAGAATCCGTATGTCGGCGGCAATTCCCAACACGCCGAAGGCCTTTTTGCCGTGGATTCCGAATGGAACCGTCTTAGAGGCGATCCGCTCACACGTCAGGAAGCCTATCGTCAGTTCATCGAACGCCAAAACCACCTCGTAGACCCGTATAAAAACAAGGATTTCGTTGAAGGATCCGCTGAAAACATCGAATGGCTCTCCAAGCACGGCATTGAGTTTGAAGTCATTCGCGAAACACCGCTCAAGGACAACACCTGGCACATCATTAAGAACTACAAAGGTGTTAACCACGGTGCCGGTCTTATCAAGGGCATGAAAGATGCCGCCGATAAGCTCGGTGTGCAGACCATGCTTGCCACACCTGCCGTCGATCTGATTAAGAAAGACGACAAAGTCGTTGGCGTTATCGCTAAAGACAAAAAGGGCAACACTTATCACATTTCCGGCAAAGCGGTCATTCTCGCTTCCGGAAGCTTTGGCGACGATCCGAAGAAAGTTGCCGAATGGGGGCACAGAGATCCTGAAGCATGGAAGAGCTCCGTGCCTATCAACAAGACCGGTGACGGCATTGTCATGGCGATGAAAGCCGGTGCGGAAAGAGGTCCCGTCAGCTTTATCGGTCATCTCGGCACCGAGGGCAAAGGCATCAAGTTCCTCAGCAACCTTTACGGAACATCCTGGCAGCCCTTTAACCTTTGGGTTAATCGTGACGGTCTGCGCTTTACGGATGAATCCCAGTGCAACGCCTTCAGTGAAGCAGCTAACGCGATCTACGCTCAGCCGGGTCACTATGGCTGGTGTATCTTTGACGAAAATACCGTCAAGTACTTAATGGAAAAAGGCGCCTCTTCCGGCATCGGTGTTTTAGTTCCGATCGGAACGAAATACGCCAACCTGCAGAAGGACATTGACGAAGCTCTGGCAGCTGACTCGGACGGATTCAAGAGCGCCTCTACCGTCGCCGGACTGGCTAAAGCCATCAATGTCCCTGCCGCAGTACTGGAAAAGACGGTTGCCGAATACAACAAGAACTGCGAACTGCAGAGCGATCCGATGTTCCTGAAAGATCGCCGCTACTTAGTTCCGATTGAAGGCAAGAAACTCTATGCGCTGAAACTGAAATCCTACTTCTTCAGCGCCTACGGCGGTCTGATCACCAATCGGGATCATCAGGTCCTCGATAAAGACTCTCGTCCGATCAAAGGTCTTTACGCCGCAGGTCTTGAAGTATCCAACATGGTCGGCCCGACCTACCCGGACTTCTTCTCCGGCCACGCTTTCGGCTTTGCTTCCTACTCCGGACGCTATGCCGCAATCAACGCCGTTAAAGAAATGAAATAAGTTCTCCTAAGAGCGATAAGCCCGCAGCTCAGTTAATGATCTGCGGGTTTATTTTTTCATTTATCGGTCTAATCGGGATACTTCGAGCCTTTGAAGAGCAGCAGCAAACCGTAGATGAATCCGACAATAGGAATGATGAACAGCACGACCGACCAAGGCGAGTACTGTATGTCTCGGCAGCGCTTAATACAGGCAAAGAGCTGAAGCACTAAAACAATGACCGGAAACCAGCCGATCGCTTTGACATTGACTGTACCCGCTGAAGCGTTATAGACCGAAGAAAAATCAACGAACCAGGACGAGATAAAGCACAGAACCAGCATCGTCAGAAAAAACGACAGTCTGTGTATTCTTCCGTCCGGCAAAAACGGATTGTTATTGACTCTCGGCACTGCCAAATTAAACTGCTGCGACATATTTTCACCTCTGCTTTCGTTTTTAAAGACTGTAGCCCGAAAGGATTGCAAAGGCTGTGAAATAACCTCCAAACTAGGCAGGTTTCGTCAAAAAAATAAACCCGAAGATCGGCAATTGATCTGCGGGCTGATTGGTCTCTGCCGGTTTAATCCGGATAGCGGGGACCTTTAAACAGCAGAATAAAACTGTAAACAAAACCGACGAGCGGAATAAACAGAAGAAGTACGCACCACGGAGAGCTTTTAATACATCTCTGCAGCGTTTGATGCAGGCAAAGATCTGAAGAAGCACGGTACCGAGAGATGCACTAACGGCTGTTTCAAAGACCATAGCGTCCTCTAAAACGACACCCGCCTCAGTCACACCGTAAAAACAACTCGCAATCAGGCTCAGCACCAGCGTCGTCAGAAAAAACGACATTTTGTGAATTCGTCCCTCCGGTAAAAACGGATTGTTATTGACTTTAGGAATGGATTCCTGCGCAAACTGTTCTGACATTTCTTCCTTCGTTCAATTTTTAGAAAACACAAACCGGCAGAAAGTTAATCCTCAAAGGCCGGCTGGTTCACGAATCCTCACACTAATTCAAGCGGCCCAAAGAATCATCAGGAGCACCTGACCGGAAATAATTCGCAGGAACATCGCAAGCGGATAGACCGTTGAATAAGAAATCAGCGCGATACTGCGTTCCGAAAGACTCGAAGCAAAGCCAAGCAGTGATGTGTTGGTGGTGCAGCCCGCAAGGAAACCTGCGATGGAATGGAAGTTCATATTCATCTTGGTGCGTGCGATAAAGCCCGCGATCGCAAGCGGAATCACGGTAATCGGAATTCCCAAAAGCACGTACAGATAGCCGCTTCCGTTGATAAAGGCTTCAAAGAAGGGTTTGCCGGAAGCCAAGCCGACGCTCGCCAAAAAGAATGTCTGCCCCCACTGCCTCAGCATCAGATTCGCCGAATGCGTGGTATAAGTCACCAGATGGAACCTCGGACCGTAATAGCCTAAGAGAATCGCGGCGATGAGCGGGCCTCCCGCCAAACCAAGCTTGATCGTCACCGGCATGTACGGAAATGCGATCGGAACAGACCCGAGAAGCACCCCAAAGGCGATCGCCGCAAAGATAGCGATGACATTAGGTTTTTCCAACTGCTTCTCACGGTTGCCGACAAGCGCGGCCAAACGACTGATCGCGTTTGCCGGACCGACGCAGATCAGCGTATCTCCGAGCTGCAGACGAAGCGAGTTGTAGGGGAAGAACGTAACGCCTGCGCGAGCGACACGCGTGATATTGACACCGTCAAAACGACTTAAATGCAGATCTTCAATTTGAACACCCTGCATATTCGGTTCCGTCACACGAATGCGCTCGTTTTTGATCGGAGAATGCGCAGTGGCCAAATCCACCTCTTTATCTTCCTCACCGCAGAAAGCACAGACCGCGGTTTTGTGCTCCGCGTTGGAAACAATGCGCAGGCGGTCTCCGACATAAATCAGACTGTCCGCGGTCGGACTGGTGATTGTTCCGTCATGGAGCACTCGGGAACAAATAAAGGGACGTCCGATAATGGCACGGATTTCGCGAAGCGTGATGCCGCTTAAAGCCTTGTTGTTTGCCTTGACATGATAAAAAATCGGGGCGCGGTTCATATTCTGCTGCGCTAAATCCCATTTCTTGTCTTCTTCTGCAAGATCAACATTGAAGAATCGTTTAAGACCCATGATGACCGCCATGGTCGAAAGGATCGCAAACGGATAAGCGCAGGCATATCCGACCGTAATATCGATCTTCGAACCCAAAGACTGCAGGGCTTCCTGCGTCGCGCCGAGACCGGGCGTGCTTGTGACCGCACCGAACATGATGCCGAGCATCTCGGGAAGAGAAACTGCGGGTGCGCAGAGAAAATAAAGAATGACAGTGACCGCTAAGCTCAAACCGACCGCAAGCACCATCAGACCGACGAGTCCCGCGCCGCTGCTCTTAAATGTCGCAAAAAATGACGGCCCAACCTGCAGACCGATAAAGAACACAAACAGAATCAGGCCGAAATTTCTGAAGAAGCCCAGCATAGAGGCATCCACTTCGATGCCAAGCCAGCTCATAATCAGACCGACAAAAAGAACACAGGTCGCGCCGAACGACAACCCGAAAAACTTTAATTTGCCAAGATAAAGACCAAGCGATATCGCAATACTAAAGGCAAGAATACCGTGCGAAAAAGAACCCGATTCGAATAAAAGCGAGCTGAGCCAATTCATTCTTAATATTTGATTTGGAATTTGAGATTGACATCAGATATTAAGCATTAATTAGCGAGGAAAAGAAAATCAAAAAAGGAATAACCCTTAGTCCCGCTTACCCTAATATACCAAGCGTTACGGCCGCGAGAGCCCAATACCGAGCCGCTTTGCCAATGAGAATGAGAACGACGGACAGACAGAAATTCACTCTCAGCCAGCCTGCGGCCAAACAAAAGCCGTCCCCCACGATCGGAACCCATGAGAAAAGCAGTGTGATCGGCCCCCACTTTTTAAAGAGTCCTAACGATCTCTCGTCCTGTTTTTTATTGGGAATAAGCCGCCCGATCCCGTAAGTGACAATCGCTCCGAGCGTATTGCCGATCGTTGCGGTCAGCACCAGTGAAAAGAGCTTGTCCGAGTATTCTGTCATGCCGTAAACGACGAGCGCTTCGCTGCCTCCGGGCAGCAAAGTCGAAGAAACAAAGGCGCTGCAAAAGAGCGACCATAAGAAGGTCGTATACGACAACAGGAAATCCTCTCAAAGATAGTGTAAATTTAAGGCTCTTCAAAACTCAATATACAAGAGCATTGGTTCATGGCGAAGAAAAGTGATCTTAAAACTAAAATTGACGGTTTGAACAGGGCCTTTCAGTTCTATTACAAAGCCAACAACAATACGCTCAGAAAAGCCTCAGACTTTTACCTGCCGTTTATTTTCGGAAGAAAAAAACGCATGGCTGAATTTAATGCTCAGTACATTCCGCTCAGCGTCGCGATGTTCCTGGAAGGCGTTCGCAACACCACTGCCAAAATGGAAGGAACGCCCGACGTCGAACTGATTGAGACACTGAAAGAAAAACTTCTGCCCAAAGTCTATAAAGAAGACTTTGATAAATACTGGAACGTCATAGAGAGCGAGCTTGAAATTAACCCTGAAGAGCCTAAAGCCATCTCGGTTGCGCTCACCAACCTCTTCATGTTCCAAATTTTTGGGCCGGGCTCAAGCGATCCGAATCCGTACAACCAAAGTTCGGATCGTCATCAGGTCGCCATCGAATTTCAGCTCGGAAAGATTCTCTATCAGTATTCGCGCAGCTCCCGAGTTGTGCTCGAAAGAATCAAGGATCCGAACTACAACGCTGCCGTGATCCCGACCGCCGCCGAAACAGCGGCCGCTGAGGCCGAAAAGCCGAAAGATGCGCCCGAAAACGCTGAGGAGAAATCCGTAAAATAACTGATTAAAGAGGTCTGAATGTTTTCAGGCCTTTTTGTTTTACCGTTTAACCGCTTTTGAATGTTTAAAATTTCGCTAACCCACTTGACTCAAGGACAGACATGCTGACTGATATCGAAATCGCGCAACAAACCACGCTTATCCCGATCGACAAGCTCGCCCATGAATACGGTCTTAAAGACGATCAATTCATCCCTTACGGCCGTGACAAGGCAAAAGTCGCCATTGACACCTCCAAGGCCAAAGGCAAGCTCATCCTCGTGACTGCGACTTCCGGTATGCCTGCGGGCTCCGGCAAGACAACCACCTCCATCGCGCTTGCTCAGGCCTTTAAGAAACTCGGAGAAAAAGCCTGCCTTGCGCTCAGAGAACCCTCTCTCGGACCATCCTTCGGTATGAAGGGCGGTGCCGCAGGCGGCGGATACTCTCAGGTTGTCCCGATGGAATCCATCAATCTGCACTTCACCGGCGACTTCCACGCTATTACCGCCGCAAACAACCTCTTGGCCGCATTAATTGACAATGCCCGTCATCAGGGACAGGCCGATCTGAAAGAAATTTCCTGGAGACGCGTTCTGGACGTCAATGACCGTATGCTCAGAAATATCGTCACAGGTCTTGGGGGCTCCGCTAACGGTATCCCGACGGAAACCGGCTTTGATATTACAGCTGCTTCCGAACTGATGGCGATTATCTGTCTTGCCGACGGAGAAGAAGATCTGCGTGTCAGACTCGACCGTCTGGTTGTCGGCTACAAGAGAGACGGCTCGGCATACACCTGCAAAGAACTCGGCGCCACAGGCGCTCTGATGGCGCTTCTCAAAGACGCCATGCTGCCGAACCTCGTTCAGTCGATTGAAGGCGTTCCCGCTTTTGTTCACGGCGGCCCGTTTGCCAACATCGCGCACGGCTGCAACTCGGTTGCCGCCACCCGCGCCGCTATGACCATCGCTGACTATGCGATCACGGAAGCAGGCTTCGGCAGCGACCTCGGCGCAGAAAAGTTCTATGACATCAAATGCCGTATGAACAACCTGCACCCGGACGCCACCGTGCTCGTCACATCGCTCCGCGCCCTCAAGTGGCACGGCGGTGTCGCCCTTCCTGAAATCGGCAAAGACAACATGGACGCTCTGATCAACGGACTGCCCAACCTGAAAGCGCATATCTGCAACCTGAAACGCTTCGGTCAGCAGGTTGTCGTTTCTCTCAATCATTTTGCCAATGACAATGAAGAGGAAATCGACGTTGTTCGTAAAGAGTGTCTCGCTCAGGGCGCCCGCTTCGCGGTTTCCGACGGCTTTGCCAAAGGCGGCGAAGGCGCTGTTGACGTCGCCAAAGAAGTGATGGCTGCGGTCAAAGAAGGCTCAGGCCCCCTCAATTTCGCCTACGGTCTCGATGAATCGATCGAAGAAAAGATTCAGGACATCAATGCCAAGGTTTACGGCGGTAAAGATGTTTCCTACTCTTCAGCTGCGCTCAAAGACATCGCGAAGATTAAAGCGCTGAATATGGGCTTTGAGAAGCTTCCGATCTGTATCGCGAAGACTCCTTTCTCTATGTCTCACGATCCTGATCTGAAGGGCGCTCCGCAGGGCTTTACGCTTCCGGTTCAGCGCGTCATTCTGAACGCCGGCGCAGGCTTCCTCGTTGTCACCACCGGCGCCATCATGAGAATGCCCGGACTTCCGAAGAAACCGGCCGCTTACTCAATCGACGTTGTTGACGGCAAAATCACAGGTCTCAGCTAATTCCTTCTAAATAGGCCGATCAAAGCTCCGAACTAATGTTCGGGGCTTTTTTTGGCAGCCTGACCATGCGAAGCACGATAAGACCGAAGACAAAATAAAGCGTGGTCACCAAAATCGCGGTACGCTGATCCCCGTTTGTAAGCCAGGTCACGAGACCGTATGTAATCGGTCCGAGGATATTGGCGCCCCACACCGCGATGTTCCAAACAGAGTAAAACTTCGCAAGCTGTCCTTCAGGCGCAAAGACCGCGACAGTTGCCCTGCCCGCCGCCTGGCTCGAACCCATGGCTATTCCGGACAAATTCGCAGCAAACCAGAAAGAAGCGGCAGAAGTCGAAAACGCCGCAGTCACACCCATGACAATCCATAGGAAAATGGTCAGTGCAAGCGTTTTGCGATGCCCGAGCCGATCCTGTACATAACCGAAAAAGAATGCGCCGACTGCAGCTGTGATGTTGACTACAAGAATCAGTGTAATCGTCTGAGCGGTCGTGAACTTCATCACCAGTTCCGCATAAACCGCTGACAGCGTCACAACCACGGCAATACCTGCCTGATACAAAAGTCCGCAGAAACAGAACTTCAGAAATTCCGGACTTTCTTTAAGCACCGCAAAACTACTTCGCTCCTGCACCCATAAATTCTTTACAGTCTTCTCAAATGAAAGACCGGAAGGTTTGGAACGCTCCTTAACGCACAGCAGCATCGGAAGCGATACCACCATAAAAATAGCCGCCGTGGAAAGCATGCAGAGCGGAACATAATCCTCTGCGCTTTTACCGCTGTCCTGTGCGGCAAAGACGATCATGAGGCAGACGCCGAGACTGAGGATACCGCCTAAGTAGCCAAATCCCCATCCCCAGCCGGACACTTTCCCGAACGCTTCCGTTTTTGCAAGTTCGGAGAGAAATGCGGAATTCAGCGACACTCCTGCGTTAAAGGCGGTATTCGAAAGCACAATCAGCAGAACCGCAAGCGCGAGCGAACCCGTGTGCGTGAAATAAAGCGCTGCGGTACAGATCACACAGATCAAAGTCATAACCGTGAGCCAGAAGCGCTTATTTGCCGAAGCGTCCGCCGCAGAGCTGACTATTGGTATGACAAGTATGGAGAAAATATTTGAAAGCGTAATCGTAAGCGTCCAGGCAAGTGTTGCCCATACCGCGTTTTCGGCCACTATAGAAACAAAATACGCGTTATAGACGGCTGTAAGCACAACCGTGGTATAGCCGGAATTGGCAAAATCATAGGAAGCCCAAGCGAGCACCTCCGAGCGGGAGACACCGTCCCGCAGGTAGCTGTGCTTTTGTTTTTGGGCTGTCAATTTATTTTTCCGTCGATGCAAACTGCATAATGAAGGCCGCGCAGCTTCGCGCCAAAGACGAAATGTTGTAGCCGCCTTCCAGAACTGCGGCAATTCCGCGGCATTCGGGAATTTCTTCCAATATCCAGGAGAAGCGCCGCCCTAAGAACGCGTAATCACGCTCCACCATTAAAAGCTGCGCCTGATCTTCTTCGCGATGCGCGTCAAACCCGGCTGACACAATCAGCAGCTCCGGTTTGTATTCCAAAAGTTTCGGCACCCAGACTTCATCCATGGTTCTTCTGAGCGCGATCCCTTCCGTTCCCTCCGGGAAAGGTGAATAAATCGCGTTCGGCGGCGCGTGATGAGTATGCGCATACGGGAAAAGCGCCTGCTGGAACCCGTCAAGAATCAGAACGTCTTCTCTTCCGCCGAGAATATTGCAGGTACCGTCCGCGTGATGGACATCGAAGTCAGCAATCGCAACGCGCTTAAGTCCGTACTGACCGATCGCATGCAGCGCGGCAACAGCCGCATTATTTAAAAAGCAGAATCCGCCCGAATGGTCTCTATGCGCGTGGTGTCCCGGAGGACGCACTTCGCAGAAGGCCTTTTTAAAGTCGCCTCTGCAAATATCATCGACTGCAGCGCATGCCGCGCCGGCCGCATACTGCGCCGCCTCCCATGTAAAAGGATTCATGGAAGTGTCAACGTTCACCTGAGCAAGTCCCTCCTTCGGAGACTTGTTCGAGAGAAATCTGATGTAATCCTCGTCGTGCGCGGCCAAAAGATCCGTCAGTGCTACAACGGGCGCCTGCTTCTGTTCAAGCAGGCTCAGCGCGCCGCTCGCAAAAAGCAGCTCGTTGATCTTTTCCAGTCTCACCGGGCTTTCCGGATTGGTCAGCCCCATCCGATGCTTCAGAAAAGAGTCGTGCGTGTAGAGAACAGTATCTGACATAAAGTTTTACTTGGTCTTTTGCTCCATTTTAATGGTCATACAGTCCGATATGGAAATTTCTTGTTCCATAAACATGCGATATCTGAAAGAAGCATTTCGGTATGTAACCAATAGGCTGCGGCAAACGCCGCAGCCGCTCTTTTTGGGGTAACCTTAGGAAATTGACGGAGGACTTTATGTACAGACGACCTTTCATTCTTGCAGGCATAGCGGGTATGTCCGTTTTTTCCAGCTTATCTCTTGCACAGTCTATGTCTTCTACAGCTGCTGAAAAAAGGATGCTGTACAGCCAGCGGCCTGAAGTCAAGAAGTTCATTAAAGACGTTTCTGCCCGACGAGGCCTTGATGAAGAATGGGTTGCCGCGGTCTTGGATCAGGCGACCTATCAGCCCAAGATCGAGCGGCTGATGACACCGAAACCCGCGCCTAAAAACACTAAGGACTCCCGTAAGGACTGGGAAAAATACAGGAATATCTTCCTCGGTCAGCACCGTCTGAATCTCGGAATGAAATTCTGGCAGGACAACAAGCAGTACCTGGATAAGGCTCAGGAAATCTACCACGTCGACCCGGCCGTCATCATCGGCATTATCGGTGTTGAAACCCGCTACGGCGAAAATACCGGTTCCTGGAAAGTGCTTGACTCTTTGGTCACGTTAAGTTTTGACTATAAGAGACGCGCGGACTTCTTCAAAAAAGAACTGGAAGAATTTCTGGTCATTCTGCACAAAAATGACTTAAAACCCTTTGAGGTTGAAGGCTCTTACGCAGGCGCAGTCGGTCTGCCCCAATTCATGCCGAGCTCTATTAAACGCTTCGGCGTGGACTTTGACGGAGACGGCAAGATTGATATCAACCATTCCACTGCTGACACGATCGGCTCCATCGCCAACTACCTGAGTAAACACGGCTGGGTTGAAGGTCTGCCCATGGTGATTGAAGCGGACATTACGGATGAGCAGGCCGCAAAATTCGGAGGCGGCACAAATCCTCGCTTTAAATGGTCCTCGCTTCTCAAGAGCGGTGTTAAGCCCTTGGATAAAACCGCGCATTATCCGGCTGATATGCCCGTCTTTATCGTCGACTTCCCCTATTACATTCCGGGTTCTCTCGATTACACCAAACTTTATCGAATCGGCACAAAGAATTTCACATCGGTACTGCGCTACAACAGCAGCTATTTTTATGCAGGTGCTGTTCTGGAACTCGGAACGGCGATTGCCGAACTGATGGGCTACACGGGGCTGATTGACGGCGAGAAGCTGCTTCCGCCTCATTTAAAACCGGCAGCCTCGCCGAATCCTTCAGATGGAATCAAAGAAACGGTTACGCCGCTGAATCCGCCTAAGACGGCCGGTTAACAGGAAAGCCTCGAATCTTTTGCAGATTACGAGGCTTTTTCTTTGGCTAAGCAGATAACCGATTAGTACTCATCAAACATTCTCTGAATTTCTTTCGGATCGCTGGTCTTGGTCAGTGCAAGCTGAAGCAGCAGACGCGCCTTCTGCGGATTCAGCGTATCGGATTCGAGAAGGCCGGCTTCCGTGTACTTCGGAACGGACACTGTCGTCGCACCGTTGGGCACGCGGGCGCTTCTGACAACGACTGTGCCGTTGGCTGCAGCTTTCTTCAGCGCTTCAAAGGTCGGATCGGCGATAGAACCGTTGCCTGTACCTGCATGAACAATACCTTTTGCGCCGGCTTTAAGCGCTGCTTCGGCCATAACCGGATCATCATCGATATGAGAGTAGATGATGTCCACGCGCGGCAGTGTGTCGAGCTTGGAAACATCAAATTCGCTATTGACGGTATGGCGCTTGGTTGACTCTTTGTAGAAACGGATCTTGCCGCCGCTGATATAGCCGAGAGCGCCGAGTTCAGGAGATTTAAATGTCGAAACGTTGGTGGTATTGGTCTTAGTAACGTCGCGAGCACCGTTAATCTCGTCATTCATGACAATCATGACGCCTTTGCCTTTTGCTTCTTTAGAAGCTGCGATGCGGACCGCTTCGAGAAGGTTCATCGGACCGTCGGCAGAAATCGCTGTCGCAGGACGCATCGCGCCAACCAGGATGACAGGTTTATCGCTCTTAGCGACCAGATTCAGGAAGTAAGCGGTTTCTTCAAGCGTATCGGTTCCGTGCGTAATAACAATACCATCTGTTTTAGGATCGGCAAGCAGCTCATTGACGCGCTTTGCAAGCTTGAGAAGTGTCTTGGTATCCATGTTGTTGGAAGAAATCTTCACAATCTGCTCTCCGGACACATCGGCGTAGTCCTTCATTGCGGGCACTGCCTCGATCAGAGTCTGGATTCCGAGGTCGCCGGCCTTGTAACCTGTCGTCTGAGTGTTCGAAGCCGCGGTACCGGCAATCGTTCCGCCGGTAGCAAGAATCTTAACCGCAGGAAGGTCCGCAGCGAATGCGGCTGTAGCAGTAAAAAGCGCAGCAGACAGAAGAATTTTTCTGAAAGACATTTTCTCTCCTTGATATAAGTTTTTTAAAATTAACCCTCCCGCGAGAGCATAACTGCAAACCCCAATAAAATCAAGGTCAGCTAAAAAGATTACCCAAGAAAAAACCTGACCGTTTAAAGATCAGGTTTTATGTGTTTAAAGAGCGACCATCTTCGCTTTGAAGGTTCCGGCGCCGTTGATGCCGCCTTCAAAACTCTGCCCTTCTTTAATCGGTCCGCTTCCCGCCGGAGTTCCTGTATAGATCAGGTCGCCTGCGGTCAGACGCCATGACTCGGAAAGCTCGGAAATAATTTCCGGAATTTTCCAAATCATCCGATCCGTATTGCCTCTCTGACGTTCCTGATTATCCACGTAGAGCCAAATCGAAAGATTATCCGGATCCGGCATACGGCGCTTATCCTTAATCTCAGTAACGAGCGCAGAATAATCAAAACCCTTCGCTTTTTCCCACGGCTGACGGTTTTCTCTCACGTACTTTTGCCAATTGCGACGCGTAAACTCAACGCCGGCGGCATAACCGAAAATATATTTTTCTGCTTCTTCCGGTGTAATCTTCCCAACCTTCGGAGCGGTCTTTCCAATCGCGACCACCAGTTCAACTTCAAGACAAAGGTTATCTGTATCTCGGGCATACGGAATTTCAACTTCTTTTCCCTCACGGCAGACCACTAACGCATCTGCAGGCTTAGAAAAAAAGAACGGCTTTTCACGGCCTTCCGAACCGACCTCTGCGACATGATCGGCGTAATTGGCGCCAACACAGTAAACCCGATGTACAGGAAAATAAATGTCCTTCTCACCGGAAACCGGCACTGCAGGCACTAAGGCCTGCGGAAATAAAAACGGCATGATTTGTTTCCTTCTTATCCAACAGCGTTAGTCTAAGACGAAAAAGGAAGCAGAATGTTGTTTACCTGCCAGCTGAAAAATCCAATCCTTTCCATCGATATGAGAACTTTCTCTGCCGATTTATCTCGATTTTGGAGCTCGATTTCGAACTGATATAGGTTGTCTCCGTAGTGTTCGCTCAGTTTGTAGCGTGCATCCATCGGTTTTCCTGAAGCATCAGAGGGCTTCATCAAGTCGATATTGATGCCGGCAGCAGCCAAAGCTGCTTCAGCGGCCTTTCCGTCCGCAGTCATCTCTTTAGAACTGACTTTACCGCTTCCAAGCAGAGCCGCAATCCCCTGGGGCGTGACAAGTTCGTCCACAAGACGGTTAGAAAGATCGTTAGCGGCATCCGCTCCGTTTGCACCGTCTTTTTCCATTAAACCCACATTGATCTGATTTCTGAGCTGCCGGCTAAGGTTTGCGCGCAGCGCTGGAAAATCAATAAACGAACTCAGCTGTTCAGCCTTGCCCTGCTCTGCCGCTTCAAGGATTCTGTCCGCTGCTAAATACGGTGCCGCAAACCAATAAGCGGTCATCCCGCAGCAAAAAAGAATCAGCAGAAGTTTTCCAAAATTTCTCTTGATAAATTCCATGATCAGACCCCTGTTGCTCGTTGAATAAATTCTATAAAGCCCTGAGTCCGTAGAATTTTTACAACCTCAAAATAAGAATAATGAATGCTCGCTTCTCTCCGCACGCACATCCGTCTGAATCCTATGAAAGCAAATTATTAATTGATTTAATTTCAAATGACTACTTTAATTTTTCATCGCACTGCCAACCTATCTATCATCCGAACAGATTAAGTACTAATAATAGTTTTACAATCCATTACATTACTCAACCAACAGGAGATTACAAACATGAATTTCAAATTTCTTGTAACTGCAGCAGCCGTTTCTATGGCGCTTTCCTCTGTTGCTCAGGCAGCAGTCGAAGACGGCACTTATGAAGGAAGCGCAAACGGTAAAAACGGTCCTGTCACTGTTGCCGTTACGATGAAAGCAGGCAAGATCGCCGACGTTAAAGTTGTGAAATCCGGTGAATCCGCCATGATTTCCGATGTCGCGATCGCCCGCGTTCCGGCCGAAATCGTCAAGAATCAGTCTCTTCGCGTCAATAATGTTTCCGGCGCCACTTTAACGAGCATGGCCATCCAGGCAGCCGCCACCAACGCCGTTAAGGAAGCCGGCGGCAAACCGAGTGATTACTACAAAGCACCGACAAAGAAAGTCGCGAGCAACATTGACGTCGAGTACAAGACCGCGGTTGTCGTGGTCGGCTCCGGCGCGAGCGGCATGGCTGCCGCTGTCCGCTCCCAGCTGAACGGCAACCCGACCATCCTGATTGAAAAAATGCCGTACATGGGCGGCGACACTATTCTTAACGCCGGTACGCTTATCGCCACGGGTTCCCGCTATCAGCGCGAAGTCATGAAGGAAGATAAGGACTCTCCGGAACTGGCGTACAAAGACATCATGCATGTCGGCAAAAACAAGAACGATCCGGTTCTCGTCGGCATGGTCAGTAAGAAAGCCGGTAAGGTTGTTGACTGGCTGATCGATGACCTGAAGATCCCGTATGGACCTGCCGCCACTCAGTATCCCGATCACTCCGCTTCCCGTCAGCTCGGTGTCACCGGCCGTTCTCCGAACTTCATCCGCACAATGGCGGATATCTTCACCAAAAACGGCGGCAAGATCCTGATGGAAACAAAAGCCACCTCTCTGATCTATAAGAACGGCCGCGTCCGCGGTATTACTGCCGTCAATTCCGACGGCGACAAGATCACCATTCTGGCTAAAGAAACAATTCTTGCGTCCGGCGGCTTCGGTGCCAACACCAAGATGCTTCCTCCGACACTCAAAGGCTATCTCTTCTACGGCCTCAACAGTGACGAAGGCCAGGGCTATGAAATGGCACGCAAGATCGGCGCTCAGAACATCAACATGGACCTCGTTAAGGTCTATCCGCAGGGCGTTGAAACCGAGCCGAATCACGGTCTGGCTGCAACCGCAAGCTCGACAGCGACAATCAACGACACCGGCGCGATCTACGTGAACAGCAAAGGCAAACGTATCATCAATGAACGCGCAAGCCTTGGCGAACTGACCGACATCACAGTCGCTCAGCCCGACAAGATTATGTATCTCGTCATGGATAAGACCGGCTACGACCGCTATCTCGATAAGAGCCTTGAGGACAAACTCGTTCCTAATGAGGATGTTCTGCGCAAATGGCTGAAGATTGAAAACAACGGCCGTCCGATCATGGTCGAGTCCGACAGCCTTGCTGACGCCGCTAAGGTCATGGGCATCGATCCTCAGGGTCTTGAAGCCACAGTCAAACAGTGGAACAAGATGGCTGAAGAAGGTAAGGATACGGAATTCAATCGTCCTAATCCGAAAGCCATTCTTAAAGCGCCCTACTACATCGTTGAACAGAAGCCGCGCTTTGCAACAACGCTTGGCGGCTTAAAAGCCAACGCCGATATGCAGATTCTCGGTAAAGGCGGCAAACCGATTCCGGGCCTCTTCGGTGCAGGCTGCGTTGTGGGCGGCGCCAACGGTGCTGACTCTATGACCGCGATGATGAACTCCTGGGCCATCATTTCCGGCGTGGACGCTGCAGACGCTGCAACCGCTGCGATCAAAGGCAAGAAGAAATAATCTTTTGACTCGCTGTTAGTATTAAGGCCGCGGTCCAAAGACAGCGGCCTTTCTTATTGCCTTACAAAGCAAAGCGCCTAAAAGGCCAAGCGAAGCAGATTCAGAATTTTCTCCTTACTAAGAGCTTTGACCGCGTTACTGCTTTCTTTCTGCCTTGCAGAGTTAGGGAATTCTTTCTTCAACCGTGTGTTCTGAGCTTGTAAATACCGTATTAAAAGAAGCAGCGTTAATCTTTCGATTGTTTTTTAATACAACTTTATTAGCGTAGCGGCTCTGACCAGCCGTCCGGTGACATGTAACAGGGGCTTAGATCTCCGATCGGCGCAGTGCCATCCTTCTTTTTTATCCCAATTTCATACTTCACGCCATTTCATTGACGGCGATTTCGCTCGAAGAATCCTTGGATATCAGTGGTTCCTGCTCAAGAAAATTTAAGAATACAAAGAGCCGCAGTTACCGGAATGGCTGCACTGTAAAAAATCTTCAGTCCATCTTCTGTGCACCGAGTCGAATTTTGCAGCGTCTCTAACGGTTTCAGAGCGGTGTAAATACCGCTAAAGAAACGAGCTCGGCGTACGTATTCTTCTCATTCACAAAGCCATACAACTGACACATTTTATGACTGAATTATTTACCCGACAGGGTTAAAGTACCACCTAGGTATTGATTGGATTGAGGTCATGCCTGCCAAGCGTGAGAAGGGGCGCTTGGCTGTTTATGCTAATGTTTGTGATTCTGAGGTTGTAGCCACCGCGTTTTCCTCCTATGTCGCGGAAGTGCTCCCTCTCTCATCTTTGTTTAGCTGCTCCGGCGTGTTCGTCACGCCGGAGATTTTTTTACCCTGAATTCCGTGCCCTCTAGGTGATAAATCTTGGAGGCACGGCTATCTTCAGAG
>ERZ777306.64-NODE-64-length-198410-cov-46.210653_pt1 | contig 198410 bp, 166 predicted proteins | sample MGYA00374966_ERZ777306 | MGnify/ENA primary metagenome ERZ777306 (study PRJEB29329, sample SAMN06343882) | mouse gut metagenome | isolation source: Mouse cecum | place: Austria: Vienna | collected 2014-11-15 ... | reverse complement strand
GAAAACTTTCAGTGGTAAACGTATCAAGCGAGGCTTATATCTGACTAAACAAGGGGTACAAATTAACGCTGATACGAATTCTGCCATAAATATTGGACGCAACGAACTCGGGGATGAGTGGCTGAAAAAGTTGCTCGGACTCGATGAGGGTGTTTTTGTGAACACGCCCACGGTGTTTCGAACTCCTTATGGAGAGAGAAGATCGTTAGAAGCCGGAGTACGCTCCGGAGAAGCCGCAGACTTCAGTCTGCGGTAGTTCACTATTTCTTTTAGATAAACCAGGCAGCAATCAAAATCCCGACCATAGTGAAAGCCAAACCAAGCTTGACTACAGTGCCGATTATCATCCCGATCCAAGTGGCAACTCCAACCTTGCCGCTTCTGATCATATCCTGATGGTCAATGAATTCGCCGATTGCCGCCCCAATTAAAGGCATAAAAAGCAATCCCCAAAGACCAGTAAAAATTCCAACGAAAGTTCCGATCATGGAACCGATAATTCCAAGTTTCGTTGCCCCCGCTTTCTTTGCCCCGAGTGACTGTCCGACCCAATCAATAATCAGGCCGATAACCGTCAGTACGCCGATAATGACAATTGGAGTGACTCCAATTTTTTGATAATCATCAATGTATCCGGCCAGCCAAGCTCCGAAGAAAATCATCGGCAAACCCGGAAGAGCCGGAATAATAGTGCCGGCCAATCCGACAATGATCAGCAGCACGGCCACTATCCATAAAATAATGCTAAGCCACATATTCCTTTTAATCCTGCGGTTGGTACTCTTCTTGGTACCCGTATGCTTTACTCTTGAATCGAGTAAATTCTCCTTCGAAGATCATACCTATTGTGCCGGTAGGGCCGCTTCTTTGTTTGCCGATAATGAGTTCAGCATCTCTTTCATTTCCTTCGACTTTGTTATAAACACAGTCTCTGTATAAGAAAAGGATCAAGTCAGCATCCTGTTCGATAGCACCGGATTCTCTCAAGTCGCTCATCATCGGTCTTTTATCCCCGCGTTTTTCCAAATCACGGTTCAGCTGAGACAAAGCCATAACAGGGACTCCCAGTTCTCTGGCCAGGGCCTTGAGTCCGCGGGAAATCGCACTGACTTCAACCGCACGGTTTTCTGACATAACTCCCCCGCTGGTTGCGCTGGCCAACTGCAAATAGTCAATGACGATAAGGCCTAATTTGCCGTAACGGCTCTTAAGTTTTCTTGCACGAGAACGGATGTTCATCACTGACAAGTCATTGCCTTGATCAATAAGCAGGTTGAGATCTTTCATGGTTTGGACGCCATTGTAGAAACGGCCCCATTGGTCTGCATCCAAACGTCCGGTTTTAAGATTGTCCTGAGGAATTTCTGCAAGACAGCTGATCATACGGTTAGCGAGCTGATCCGCACCCATTTCCAAAGAGAAAATCCCGACCGGCAAACCGTCCAATGCCACTTGAAGAGCAACGTTCAAAGCAAAAGCTGTTTTGCCCATGGCAGGACGACCTGCAACAATAATGAGTTCACCATCATGCATACCGTCGGTCATCTTATCCAGATCGGCAAAACCTGTTCGAATACCTCTGAACTGGCCCTCCGGAACCGGATTTTCCATCAGTTCCTTGAGCTGTTCTTCAAGAGTTTTAAGAGCTGCACCTAAAGAAATAAAATCGCCTGAGCTTCTCTCCAGATCTTCCGAAATAGCCAAAACCTTTGCTTCGGCCTGATCCAGTAAGTCCTCGGCCTGCAATCCTTCAGGAGTAAAGGCTTGGGCAGAAATTTCTGATCCTACTGAAATTAATTTTCTTCGGATAGAACGATCTCGAAGAATTTCTGCGTAGCGAATTAGGTTAGCAGAACCGGGAGAATAGTCGGCCAGACGATTGAGGTATTCAATTCCACCGGTCTCTTTCTCCTGATTCATCTCTTTCAGACTGTCAGCAACGGTAATGACATCTGCAGGATGATCATTTTCGACAAGTTTAAGGATGTGTTCGAAAATGAGCCTATTGCCGTAGTCATAGAAGTCGTTGGCATTGATTTTGTCAGAAATGATATCCAGGGCACTGTTGTCGACCAACAATGCGCCGAGGATACTGTCTTCAGCCTCTTTTGAGAAAGGAGGAAGTCTCAGTTCTTTTAATTCATTAGCAGGTGCAGACGGATTTTCCATTTAAATACCTTATAACTACTTCTTTTTATAAAAAACAACTAACCTGTCTCAACCTTCCGGAAGAGACCTGATTTCACTTCATAGCTTACTGACGGATCTTACAATTTCAGCCACCAAAGAATGACAAATGGGCTGTCATCGTTAAGCGATTTTCTTTGAGTTTTGTCGAATGATTTGGAAGTGGAACAGGATCATACATCTACAAAAAAACAAAGTCTTTCTGAGCGTTATTTTTGGGTTTCCACGGGAGCTTATTTCTTCCTCTAGTTTTCATAAGAAAACAGCTGAAAGACTTTTATTCAAGAGTTTTTTTAACGTGGACTTCAGCAGACTAAAATCCGCTGTAATCCAATCTTACACTCTAGGAAAATATCTGTTTCCTTCAGTTCAGCTGAATCAAAGGCTAATAAGATAATCGGTTGCGATTACAATGAATAATAATCTCCACTTTAGATAAAAATTCACTTCCTTTCAAGATAATGAAATCTAGTCCGAGTTCAAAATCCAATTGTCGAGGAGAAACCTCTGACCGGCTCCATAAAACAGAAAATCCTTTCTTAGAATTTCTGGAGAGCATAAGACATAATCTCATATCTTTTAATCTTCTTGAATGCCGTCAGAATACAAACCACCATTTCAAATATAAGGTTTTGCAGGAAAAAATTAGCCTGGGAGTTATCAACCGCATTTCTTGTGATGCATGCAACTTAAGCTTCCAAGCCAAATCTTTTGAGATTCAGAACCATTGCCTGTTCTTCATTTATATCTTCCGAGGAGACTGCGAGATTGCGGAAGGTAACCAGTCCCCGGAAGATATCCGAGAAGGAGAATTTGTCTTTTACGAGGCACTTCAAAAAATTACTATCAAAAGTGATAAACGAGTCGACTTCATCCTGGCTCTTCTATCCGAACCCTATGTATTGACTCACACGAAACATGATCCGGAGCTCTACTGCGGAAGAATTTTCAAATCCAAAAGTGCAGCAAACAAATTATTTTCTTCTGTCTTGACGACCACCTTCAAATCCCTTCCTTTCCTCCCGCTAGATACGCATGAATTAGTGCTTGACGGTCTGTTCTCTTACCTTCGTCCCAGTTTCAAAGAGCTGGAAGTCAATACTGCTTTGACGACTCAAACGCATCTAGACTTTCTGTGGTACAAGGGAAACGAAGTGATAAGAAGAAGATTCAAAGATCCATCTCTTCAACTCAGCGATATCGCCGCCGAACTAACCGTGTCAAAACGATATCTCTCGCAAGCCTTCCGCCAACGAGGAACTACTGTTCACAAACAATTAATGGGTTTCCGCCTAAAACGTGCAAGCGTAATGTTGAGTGAAGAACATTGCCGGCATTTTTCAGTGGAGGAAATAGCAAAAAGAAATGGTTTTAAGCAGGTTTCTCACTTCTCTCGTCTATTTAAAGAAGAGTTCGGAATAACTCCTTCAGAAAAAAGAAACCAATCCGTTTTTTACTAAATTTTATTCTTGTATAGATAAAGGCTTTTTCTCTTTAAGATAAATAAATACAGATATTCCTTATTAACCATTACATCGTTTTCTCCTACACTAATTCTGCAGACTTTCTGCTTAAACCAAGGAAAGACGATGAAAAAACTACCCAAAATTAATCGTCGCGACTTTCTCACCCTCTTCGGGCTCACCTCTGCAGCAGCGGGTTGCCCGGCGATGGCCAGCGCGATGCAAGCCTCCGATCCAGATAAGCAATATAAAACTTTCCAGGCAACCTGCTCAATGGAATGTCTCCACTGCAATTTACGTGCTTATGTAAAAGACGGTGTAATTGAAAAAATTGGAAATGCAAATGCCTTTGACGGAAAACCTTGTGCTAGAGGTCTTTCTCGAATCAAATGGGTTTACGCCAAAGACAGAATTCTTTATCCGATGAAGCGTGTTGGAGAGAGAGGAGAAGCTAAGTTTGAAAGAATCTCCTGGAATGAAGCCCTAGACACCATCGCAGCAAAAATTAAAGAGGCTATCCAAAAAGGAGGCTCGGAGTCTTTGCTCTTTACGTCCGCCTCTGGAAATATGGACAGTCTATTCAATCCTTCTCAGGTTGCCTTCGGTAACTATTTGGGAGGCACTACAAGAACAGCAGGCTCCTTATGTTGCTCAGCTGTTACCGCCACCATGATGCCTATGGTAGGTAAACGTTATGTGGATACGCGTGACACTATTGATCAAGCAAAATACATCATTTGTTGGGGAAACAATCCGCTTGTGACTATGCAAGCTTATTGGCACTATTATCTAAAGGCAAAAGAAAATGGTGCCAAGATAGTTGTAATTGATCCTCGTAAAAATGAAACTGCCTATCGAGCAGACAAGTGGGTTCCAATTATCCCTGGTACCGACAGTGCGCTTGCCCTGGGTATGATCCGCTGGATTGGGGAAAATAACCTTCTTGACACTAAATTCTTACAAGAACATACTGGCGCAGGCTATTTAGTTGGAAAAGATGGAAAACTTCTTAGAGAAGATCTCAAAGATCCTAACTCTTACTTAGTGCTTGATAGCAAAACAAACAAGTTAGCGCGCCATGATGCCCCCGGTGTAGTCCCGCAACTCCAAGTAAAAGACAACCCAGAATACAAAACTGTTTTGACTATGGTTCTCGAACAAGCGGAACCTTGGACTCCGGAAGCCGTAGAAAAAACAACCAGCGTTCCGGCAGCTACTGTCAAAGAATTAGCCCATGATTATGCAACAAGCAAAGCTTCCATGATCGTTAACAACATGGGCTCTTTCCAAAGAACTGAATTTGGCTCTCAGGCAGTCGGCGGTCAGTACTACCTTGCCTTCCTCACCGGAAATATCGGCAAAGCCGGAACAGGCATATGCGATGCAGGCGGAGCACAGCAAATGGCTAAGTTTGGCGCGCCTATTCCTGCTCCATTAGAAAAACCCAAGAAAGTTGCTCCTATTCCAACCGCAAAGCTTGGTGAATATGTCCTAGCTGGCAAACCCAATAAGATTAACTTCTGGTACACCCAGACTTGCGGCATTGTTGGCCAGTGGCCTAATGCTAATAAGGTAATTGAAGCCGTAAAGAGCGTTCCTTTCTTTGTTGTTGCAGAAAGTATCATGACTCCAACAGCGACCTATGCGGATATCCTTCTTCCGGCCACAACTGTCTTCGAATACGACTCCGTAATGGCAGGCACCAGAAACCATTACGTCCAATTAATTGAAAAAGCAGTAGAACCGCAAGGAGAGGCCAAGCCTGACTATGTCATTTTCGGAGAACTAGCCAAGAGACTTGGCTTTGGTGACCGCTACATCGTGCCGGTCGAGCAGATGATCAGAAATGTTCTTAAACCTTCCGGCATTACCTATGAAGAAATTAAGAAGGGTCCTGTCTGCCCGGTTAAGGGTCCTTGGATTCCTTTCAAAGACGGGAAATTCTATACCCCGACTGGCAAAGCTCATTTGTTCTGCGAACCGTGGGCAGCCAAAGGTTTCTTACCTGTAGTCACCTATCGTCAGGTCAAGGAAAGTCCTGTCGGCAATCCTGAGCTAGCGAAGAAATATCCTCTTATGGCCATCCAGAGAAAGGTTATTCGCAACATTCATACAAGCTTCCAGAATAATGAATGGCTTGATGAACTCTTTGCAAAAGAACCGACAGTCCAGATGCATACCAAAGATGCACAAGCAAGAGGAATTAAACAAGGCGACAAAGTTGTTGTTTACAACGACAGAGGCCAGCACCCGACAGTTGCAATTGTGAATGATGACATCCTCCCTGGCGTTTTATGTCTCGAAAACGGATGGTGGATGGGACAAAACGGATTTAATTCATCTTCTGTTCTCACCAACGATACTGTTGAGGTTCTTGGAACTGGAACCAGTATTTGTTCAACTCTTGTCGATGTTAAAAAGGCGTAATCATGAAAAAATTAGGTTTTGTATTTGATGCACGCCGCTGCAACGGCTGCAGAGCATGTGTAATCGCATGTAAAGAACAACAGAAAACACCGGATGGAGTCTGGCTCAGACAAGTCAAAGAAACTCCCAACCAAATGATGTGGTTAAGTGTTGCATGTAATCATTGCGAAAAACCAGCCTGCGTACCAGCCTGTCCAGTTAAAGCCTACACACAAGAGCCTGACGGACTGGTCGTTCAAGATCATGCAAAATGCATTGGCTGCCAAGCCTGTATTGCTGCTTGTCCCTTTAAAGCACCGGTCTTTGATCCAGCAAGCAAAAAAGTCTTTAAGTGTGACGGCTGCATCAAGCTTCTGGCCGCCGGTAAACAACCAGCTTGCGTACAAGCTTGTACGCAAGGTGCTCTTCAGTTCGGCCCTATTACTGAACTCAAGAAGAAATATCCTGAAGCGGTTGTTGCGGGATTTGAGTGGGCCAATAAATATTTTGGATATCCGGCCAATTCACAGACCGAACCTCATCTTGTCATAGTTCCTCTGAACTAATAGCTTCCTAACAACAGGGTAAGCCTTCTTAGAAGGCTTACTCTTTTCATACAGAAAAGACTGTTGTCTCATCGGCTACTTTTTTAGCAAAATCGATGAAATTGTCTTTTGTACCTACTACCACAATACAGTCACCGACCTCTGCCGTCTCTTCCTGAGCTTTTCGCTCAATATCAAGCAAAATCTCTTCTTCCGTCACTAAACCCAAGAGGTTCTTCGATACTTTTTTCCTAGTGGCAGAAATCAGAATAAGACCGAATCTGGCAAGATTGAAATTCCTATACGGGAACCCGACAAATTTCTTGGGAACTTCCAGCTTTGAGACCAAATACTCCGGCGTAACGCTAAGAGAAGTTACCTGTGAATGAAAGTTCAGCTCGTTTGATAAATCTTCAGCCGCCCGTTTTTCAGGCGTCAGAATCCTGTCTATAGAAAAAGCCTCCAGAATGGATTGATGTAGGTCATCAATCGCGCGAGCAAAGATTCTCTTGACTCCGCCCTCTTTCAAAAGAGCGACCGCCCGCAGACTTGAACGGAAATCCTCTCCGATCGCCACAATGGCTATATCGATATTTTTCAACGGAAGCATATTCAAGGAGTTCTTCTCCGAGCAGTCCATCATGTAGACAGAACTCAATTTGTCTTTAACTGCTTCCAGATTATTTTGTTTGTTATCCACGCCAATAACTTCATTTCCCAAGAGAGTCAGATTTATGGCGAGATTTCTCCCATAAGTTCCCAAGCCAATTACTAAATAACGCATAACCTTCTCCTTAGCTAATAATAACGTTTTCTGTCGGATACGTACTGTCTATTTCTTTCTGTGCTCCTAAAAATCCCATAAGAATTGACAGCAATCCGACTCGGCCTAAGAACATGGCCATACAAAGAGTATATTTAGAGGCAGAAGACAGTTCAGCGGTAATTCCCATTGATGAGCCTACCGTAAACAATGCAGACATCACTTCAAAAATAATGTCTTTAAAACTCATCTGCGGTTCTAAAAACAGAAGTACAAAAGTAAAGAAAAAAACCAATAAAGTCGAAATGACAGCCACGCTGTAGGCTCTGTTTACAGCGGAAGCGGAAATTGTGCGATTAAAGGCGGAAGGTTCTTTATGACCCGTAATCGTTGCCTTCAGGCTCAGTAAAATAACAGCCAATGTATTCACTTTCACGCCGCCGGCCATTGACTGGGAGGAGCCGCCCACCCACATTAAAAGGCAAACCATCAAAACAGTCGGAACAGCAAATTCAGCCGGATTGACGGAAGCAAATCCTGTGGTTCTCGGCAAAATGGCATTAAATAGAGATTGGATGACTTTAGTAGAAAAGTCCATTCCTTTTAAGGTGCCGTTATATTCAAAGATAAAAAAGAAAATGGTTCCTAACGCTACTAATACCAATGACGAAATCAATACAAGTCTGGTATTCAAATCGACTCTAACCTTTGATTCGAATCTTTTGTCTTTCCAGATGGTTCCTTTAATTTTTCCAACTAGCTTGTCTTTATAGTTAATCAAAATCGGAAAACCTATAGAGCCTAAAAACATCAGAAATGAAATCTCTAAATAAAAGCTCTGAGATCCCAACATTAGAGCTGGGTTGCTTAGGCCATCTTTGATAGTGGAAAATCCCGCATTGCAGAAAGCGGACATGGAATGAAAGATCGAAAAAATCAATCGATCATGCGGGGACGCAAAAAGTTCGGAAGGCACCGACATGTAAATTGCAAATGCTCCAAGGCTTTCTATCACTAAGGTGAATCCAAGCATATACAGCACAGTCGGCAGAACGGCATCCATGGATTTTGAATAAATCGCGTCTCTTATCAGCAGTTGGTTGTAAATAGAAGCCGAGCCGGAGTAGAAAATAGAGAATACGCTGGTAAACGCAATAAGCCCTAATCCGCCAACCTGAATCAGAATTGAAAGAATCAACCATCCAAATGGTGTGAACATGGTTGAAATATCAAGCGGAGAAAGCCCTGTAACACAGACGGCACTCGTTGCAATAAAAAATGCGTCTGTATAGCTGATAGGAGCGGTTGTGCTTTTGGGCAGCATGAACAAGAATGAACCAATCAGTATTACAAATAAGAAACTGCTTGCTAAAAGCAAGGAGGGATTGGTCTTCTTTCTGTCAGCTAATTCCAGGCACTTGGCGCTTAAGAAAATAATGGAATAGCTGATAAGCGTAAAGGTCAAAAAATCTTCGCTTTGCAGGTACTCCAGAATGTGATTCTTACTATCAGGAATCAGGAAAGCAATTAAGCACACAAGAACCAAAACATTGACTGCAATTCTCAGCCATCCGCTTTTTATAAAGTACCGTTTAAAGTCGAAAATAAGAGCCAGAACAACAATGAAGCTGAACCAAGCCAAACATATATGAAGACAAATGAGAATTCGGTTCACATCCTTGGCGGTCGTGTTCAAGCCGTATAACGACGCTATCCCGACAAGCGCTCCGATGCAGAAAAAAATAGTTATGGCAATGCAGCTTATTCTGATCGCTTTAAGAATGAAAGACGGATCGTGGAACTTAGAAATCTGCTCATGAGAATGGCGCCACAAAGAACGCTTTATGTTCTTTTCCAACTGGCTAAGTTTCGAATTCATGATTCACCTTTCCTTCCGCTGGGCAATTTCCAAGAAAAAGCCCTCAGAACAGAATTTCCCACAAATCCCGGCACCAAATTCGTAATAATTTCTTGCATCCTTGTTCGTGTAATGTTGCAACGAGAAAAGGATAAGGAAGAAATCGAAAAGAAGAATACTATCGATCCTCAAATCGAGGCCTAGAGTTCAGAACTGAAGAAAGGAAAAGCTGCTGAGTAAAATTCTTTGTACAGAAATTTTTGAAATTAAAGATATAGATTCAGCAGGTTGAAAGTTTCACCCAATGGGTGTTTGTTATCCGTCGGCCGCCAACTATTTTGGTCACACAAAATATAGCGAAAAGAAATATCTCTCGGTTCTCAGAGATAGAGTTATTAAAAAAGACCTCTCAGCGTAAACCGAGAGGCCGTAAGTCAAAATTAAATTGACTGCAGATTAAGCTTCAGCGACAACCTTAACTACTACATCAGCAATGATGTCGTGATGAAGGTCGATCTGGAGTGTGTATTCACCAATAGCCTTGATTGCGCCCAATGGAGTGCGAACCTGGCTCTTGTGGATTTCGTGGCCGAGCTTGTCGAGAGCTTCAGCAACATCCATATTAGTAACAGAACCGAACAAACGTCCGTCAACACCAGCCTTAGAAGCAATTGTAAGAACGATACCGTTGATCTTTTCTTTCAATTCTTCAGCCTTAGCAAGACGTTCTGCCTGAGCGCGTTCGAGCTCAGCACGCTTTGCATTAAATTCGTCCAAAGCAGCCTGTGTAGCACGTTTGGCTTTCTTTGTAGGAATCAAGTAGTTGCGGGCAAAACCATCTTTAACTTTGACGACGTCGCCAAGCTGACCAACATGAGGAATTGTTTCAAGAAGAATAACTTGCATCTTTTTTCCTCCGATTACTGGTTGTCAGTGTAAGCAAGAAGAGCAAGGAAGCGAGCGCGCTTAATTGCTGTATCAAGCTGACGTTGATAACGTGCCTTAGTACCAGTCAAACGTGCAGGCATAATCTTGCCGTTTTCTTGGATGAAGTCACGAAGTGTGTCGATATCTTTGTAGTCGATCTGTTCAACATGATCAACTGTGAAGCGGCAGAATTTTTTGCGTTTGAAGAGCGCATTCTGCTGATTAGGGTTACGAGGTTTACCCTTTCCTTTGGCGCCAAAAGCCATGATTAAACTCCTTTATCGTATTCCGTAATGTGTAGAACTAGCTTAGATGAACGTACTGAAGAAGTAGCGATGAATCCTCGAAGAATTAACTGAGAACCAAGCTCTTCTTTACTGAGAACCTCTCCAATCTTGCCCAGCGCAACTGCGGTAAATTTGAAATTGTTCTTTCTGTCGCTGTCAGCTTCTTGAGTCACACCGGTATGCTGGAATCCGCATTCACAGACCGCAACACCGGCCAAGGTGTATCTCAAAGCCTCTCGGCTGATTAACTGAGCTGACAGTTGAAAGCCGTTCACCTAGAACCTCAGAATTAGGCCTGTGGTTCTTCAGCTTTTTCTGCAGGTTCAGCAGCGGCTGGTTCTTCTGCCTTCTTAGCAGCTTCAGCAGCAGCGGCCTTGCGAGCCTCTTCTTTTTCAACAGCCTTCATCATTGGAGAAGGTTCTGTTTCAGCTTTCTTCATCTTGACTGTGAGGTGACGAAGAACGGCGTCGTTAAAACGGAAACCATTTTCGATTTCATCAAGGACTTCTGGACCGCATTCGATGTTCATAAGAACATAGTGAGCTTTAACAAGCTTTTCGATCGGGTAAGCCAACTGACGACGGCCCCAATCTTCAACACGGTGTACTTTTCCTCCGTGGCTTTCCACGAAAGTCTTATGACGTTCAATCATTGCCGGAACTTGTTCGCTTTGATCCGGGTGAACGATGAAACAAATCTCGTAATGACGCATTTAGCCTCCTTATGGTTTTTAGTCGCCCGGAGCGTCTTCCGGTGTGACAAGGACTTCGAAAACGCGAAATTCTACACCTTTTTACACTTAAATAAAAAAAGTTGAAATCGCGGTTTTGTAAATAAATTAAGCAGTTCTTTGACGAACCGTCTCATAAAGACAGATTCCGGCAGCAACGGAAACGTTCAAACTTTCCACACTGCCGAACATCGGAATACTAGCAAGGTCAGAACAGCGTTTTCTGGTCAACTGGCGCAATCCGTCGCCTTCGGCTCCGAGAACCCATGCGAACGGACCCGTCTGATTGAATTCAAAAATTGTCTTGGTAGCTTCCCCGGCCGTACCAACCACTTCAACACCGGCATCCTTTAACTCAACAATACTGGCGGCAAGGTTGGTCACTCTAACGAGAGGAATGCTTTCTGACGCCCCGGCACTTGCTTTGATAGCGGCCGGGGTCAAATCTGCAGATCTATCTTTAGGCACAACGACAGCCTGAACACCAGCTGCGTCCGCAACTCTTAAACACGCACCGAGATTTCTCGGATCGGTCACACCGTCCAGGATCAGCAAAAGAGTTTTCGGATTAATTGCGTCCATCAGATCATCAAAACTCATCGCGCTTTCGATAGGCTTTGCTAAAGCCACCAATCCTTGATGAGGAATACCTCCTGACAATCCTTCCAATCTTTGGTGGTCAGCCTTCATGACACGCACACCGGCTTTTGCCAGTTGCTCAAGAATCTGCTTCATGCGTGCGTCACGACGATTGGGATCGGCGTAAACAGCTTCAATAGTTGAAGGATCTTTTTTCAATCTTGCGCTGACTGCATGAAAGCCAGTCAGCACAGTATTATTTTTTGCCATTATTCAACTCTGCCTTCTTATTTGGTTTTCGCAGCCGAAGCTCTTTTGGAGCGCGCCGAAGTCCTTTTCAGCGCCTTTTCTTCTTTTGCAGGCTCGGCTTTTGTTTTTTCTTTAGATGTTCTGGATCTAGACTTAGCAGGAGATGCTTTTGCTGCCTTCTTGGCAGGAGCATCCTCAACCAGAATAAATTCTATTCTGCGGTTCTCTAAGTCACATCGCATTAGTTTAACTCTAACCGGTGTGCCTAATTTATAGATCTTGCCTGAGTAGGAGCCTTTCAGCTGATTCAGTTTTTCGTCGTAGACAAAGTAATCAGCTCCGAGTTCGGCGACGTGGATCGAACCTTCTACGTAGTAGTCATTCAAAGTAACAAAGATCGCAAATGGAGCTACTCCGGTCACCACACCGCTGAATGTCTGTCCGATAAAGTCTCTCATGTAATAGCACTTTAACCAGGCCATGACATCGTAGCTGGCTTCATCTGCCCTTCTTTCATACTCAGAGCACAGCAAACCAAGTTTTTCCCATGTTTCAATGTGAGGGATCTTCTTTGCACCTTCTTCAGGTTCTGCCTCCGCTTTTCTAAGCTGGAGGGTTGTTTCAGACAGATCGGGCTCAACCAACAGTTTCGGAACGTAATGTTTACCAGCCAAAATTCCTCTGATAGCTCTATGGACCAGCAAATCCGGATAGCGTCTAATCGGAGAAGTAAAGTGAGTATATGCCTGATAGGCCAATCCGAAGTGTCCAAGGTTATGAGGACTGTAAACTGCCTGCTGCATGGATCTCAGAAGCAGCATCTGAAGAGGAACCTTATCGGGTCTGTCTTTAATCTTGTCAAGAACTTTGCAGTAATCTGCGGGCGTTGGCTTGTCTCCTCCTTCCAAAACCAATCCGAAAGGCGCAAGGCTGGCTCTGACCTTCTCCAACCTGTCTTCGCTCGGCGGTTCATGAACTCTGTAAAGGCACGGCGCTTTATTTAACTGCAAAAGATCTGCAGCGCAAGTATTTGCCACCAGCATCATCTCTTCAATCAAGCGATGTGCATCGTTTCTCTCCCTTGGGAGAATTTTTTCAATCTTTCCCTGAGCATCGGCAACGATGTAAGTCTCGACGGTTTCAAAGTCCATCGCTCCTCGGTACTCCCGGGAAGTCAACAAAATTTTGAAGAGGTCATAAAGATCTTTTACATGAGGGTAAACATCCTTCATTGCAAGGGCTGCCGGACCATTCGGATCTTGCAAAGCGAGCCAAACATTGTCATAAATTAATCGGGCAGCCGAACAAATGACTGCCGGGTAGAACTGATAGGCGATCACTTCTCCCTTACGGCCGAGAACGGCATCGCACACCAAAGTACACCGATCTACATTCGGATTTAAAGAACACAACCCATTAGAGAGCTCCTCAGGAAGCATAGGAATAACTTTCGTTGGAAAGTACACACTGGTCGTTCTTTCCTGTGCGTCTTTATCAATTGCAGAGCCTGGTTTTACATAGTGTGAGACGTCAGCAATAGCAACGAGCAAGCGGTAGCTTCCGTCTTTTCCTATGGGTTCGCAATAAACCGCATCATCGAAGTCTTTTGCATCAGGACCGTCAATTGTCACAAACGGAATGTCTCTTAAATCGACACGATTTCTTAAATCAGTTTTGGTGACGTGATCGGAAAACTTTTTGACGGCCTCAAGAGTTGCTTCAGAAAATTTATGAGGAACGCCAAACTTTCTAACGGCAATCTCAATCTCCATGCCCTTGTCTTCCGGCTTCCCAATCACTTCCTTCATTGTCGCATGAGGGCGCAAGGACAAGAAACCGGCATCTTTCAGTTCAATTTCGACGACATCACCCGGACTAGCATTCTGAGTGTCTCCGTCAATAATAAAATCCTGCTGAATTCGCGGATCCTCGGGCTTAACAATCTTCCTGCCTTTTACGGTTTCGTACACTCCGACGATAGTCTTGAGTTTTCTTGAGACTACCTTATGCACGGAAGCGATCATCTTATCTTTATAGTCGAAACCAATGCATGTAGCCTCAACTCTGTCGTCAGGAAGCAGTTTTTCCATTTCTTCATCAGGGATGAAGAGATCAGGCACATCCTCGTCGCAAATTAAAAAACCAAAACCGTTCTTATGAGCCTGAACCACGCCGGTATAGATTTTTTTGTCTCCGATGTAGCTAATCTTATTAACGTGGTCACGTTTAATCTGTCCGTCTTTAACGAGCTGCTCAAGGACGTCTTTAACAAATGATGCGCTCACGCCGAATTTTTTAATCAGACGAGTTATGAGGATCGACATTCCTATTTCACCTTGGCAGGAGCAAAGGTAATTCAAAAAACTCTCTTTGGCCTCACCAATAGTTGAAATCGGTTCGAAGTCTTCTTCCCATCTTGTTTCTTTAGATTTTTTTCTCGAAGTAATTTTGGGTTCCTCTTCAAGCAAATTTATATGATTTGAAAATTGTAACTTCTATAAATCGAGGAGACATCTAAAAACCGCTCAGACTGGAGAAAGTCTCGCTCCGAGCCGTAAATTCCAGTTCAAAGAGTTCGGTGCCGCACGACGGACTCGAACTCGAATCTCCACAAGTTTCTTACGGGCTTATATTTGACAACCGGATTTGTTTGTGTAAAATCTTGGGTTCGTGCCCATGTGGCGAAATTGGTAGACGCACCAGCTTCAGGTGCTGGCGCCTTCACGGGCGTGCTGGTTCGAGTCCAGTCGTGGGCACCAAGGATTTCATCTGGAAAAGGGATTCGGAAAACTCGAGTCCCTTTTCCATTTCTTTTTCAAATTATCTTTTCCCGATATTTCGTACGCGAATTAGCTCCCTGATTTGGCCATTGACGCTCTTGACATTTACAAATTATTTTTTCAATTTCGTAAAAATTACTTTCAACTGTAACCAAAATCTGGTACTGTTACGCGCTTATTTTGTTTTCATTCAAGCGATAACAGAAACTTCCATAGAATTCTGTAAAATATCCTGTTACAAATTATCTTTAGACTTTTCGACACTTGGTATAAGGCTTTTCGGTACCACAAATGAATTTTAAGAGTAGGTTAGGCACCATTATTTTTGGCGTATTGATTGGAAGTTCTCTTTGCGCCTCTCCCGCCTTTTCAGCTACGTCTTCTTGCGAAAACCAACTGGCAGTTGCTCGTGAATTAGTTCTCAAAACAAACTTTGATCGCCGAACCGAAGTTGTTGAAATAATTCCTGCCTGTGTTAACGGAAAACTAGTATTAAACGGAAAAACATCAGCCGAAGGAGTTTTGAGGAGCATCCTCGACGAACTCCTTCAAAAAAATATTAATTTCACCGATCAGGTTGTCATTCTTCCCGTAGAAGATGAAATTATTGAGAAGAGCTGGGGCTTAATCAACGTACCTGTTGCTTCGATGCACGCTCAGCCCAAATTTGCTTCGGCTTTGGTAACTCAAGCCGTTTTAGGTACACCTATTAGAAAAATCCAGTCCCGCGGTGCTTGGGTACAAGTTCAGACCCCTGACGGCTATATGGGCTGGCTTCACAAAAAACAATTTAAATCTTTGAGTACCAGCGGACTGAGCAAATGGAATAGTTCAGAACTAGTCATTGTTACTAATCTGCATCTTGAGCTCAACGGGGTCAATAACGCTAAGAAGATGTTCCTCCCGGCAGGCTCTATTCTGAAGAAAATATCAGAAAGTAAAAACACCGTTACCGTTGCCCTCCCTTCCGGGATGATGGGAACTGTGAACAAAGAAGGAATTCAGGACTTTCATCAATGGGCCGCTGAAAAAGCGAAAGAAATTAATGAAGATCCGACCAAATTTATGGACAATGTTTTAAAGACTGCGGAAAGTCTTTTGGGCACTCCATATATGTGGGGCGGAAATACGGCTTCGGGCTTGGACTGCTCAGGTTTCATTAATACTATTTTCCGCTTGAACGGATTAATACTTCCTCGAGACAGCGATCAGCTCACCAATCTCAAAGGAAAAGTTAAAAGAAACCAAGCCTTTAAGAAATACGAGCTCCTATTCTTTGGTAAAGAGGAAAATGGCTTAGCAGAAATCCAGCACGTTGCCATTGCCAAAAACTCTAATGAATTTCTTCATGCTCTGGGAGATGTACATGAGACAAGTTTTGAAAAGGACTCCCCCAACTTTGAACAATACGAGAAAGATAGATTTATGTTCTCGATGGAGCTGCCTGAAAAGTTAACGGACGGAACATGCTCGACAACTTTTAAAGACAATCCTTTCTTTGCAAAAGTTCCGAGAACTTTGCGCTATTGCATACCGATTGATCTTTCTTTTCAGCGCCAGCCGAGCAGAAATTATTAAATTTAAGACCAACAAAGGGTAGGAGGAGGAAGAGCCGCGAATCGCGGCTCTTGTTATTTATTGGGTTAGGCTTTCTGCAAATTCAGATGTTTAGCGATTTCTTCCTGAGAATCGTAAATCTTTTCGCCCTTGGCCGGAGAAAGCTTCTTATAAGAACCGTCGGAAAGCAAGACCCAAGCGTGGATATTGTCTTTAAGCTGCGGTTCAATAATCTGCTTCATCACATTAGTGCGAAGAACAGGATCCAGAATCGGAGTCAGAACTTCGATACGCCCTGATAAGTTACGTGTCATCATGTCAGCACTGCCGAAGTAAACTTCAGGCTTGCCGCCATTATGGAAGTAATACACGCGTGCATGCTCCAATAAACGTCCGACGATGGAACGAACACTGAGAGTTTCGGATACTCCGGAGACTCCTGGACGCAAACCGCAAATACCGCGGACGATACACTCAACCTTAACTCCGGCTCTGCAGGCCTCGTAGATTTCTTTCATCATCTCAGCGTCAACTAGCTGGTTGCATTTGATAATGATGTGGCCGTTACCTTCCTTCTTATGAATGGCAACTTCGCGGCGGATGTGCTCGACGAGTTTGCCTCTCAGGGTGTTAGGAGAAACCAAGAGTTCACGGTAATGCTTAACTCGACCATAACCGGTCATTACGTTGAACAAATCTTGAATATCGTCGCAGATTGCTCTGTTTGCAGTAAACAGCCCAAGGTCGGTGTAAATCTTGGCGGAAGCTGCGTTATAGTTCCCTGATCCGATGTGAGCGTATCTAACCAAGGATCCGTGCTCACGTCTGATGACAAAGCATAATTTTGCGTGAATCTTCAGGCCGGCAAAACCGTATACAACGTTAACACCGTTGCGTTCCATTTCTTCAGCCCAGTTCATGTTCTGCTCTTCGTCAAAGCGTGCTTTCAATTCGACCACAGCAGTAACCTGTTTGCCTCTTCTGCGGGCTTCGAGCAGCCATTTAGCAACCGGGGAATCACTGCCGCAGCGATAAAGGGTTTGTTTAATAGCTACAACGTTCGGATCCAAAGCTGCTTGACGAAGGAATTCTAAAACGCAATTAAAAGAATCATATGGATGGTAGACCATCAAATCTTTTTTGCGGATTTCCGTGAAGCAGTTTCTATCAGGTTCGAATTCCTTCGGTGTTCTCGGATGCGTTTCAGGATACTTCAAACCCGGACGATCGATACGCATCAGTCTTCCGAAGTCTGAGAAGCCGAGCGGAATGCTGTAGCGGTAAATTTGAACTTGAATCAAATCCAAGTGGTCAACAAGGAAGTCTTGGAGACGCTGAGGCATGCCTCGTTCGATTTCCAAGCGGACAACGGAACCGAATCTTCTTTGTTCCACATAATCTCTAACAGCAGCTAACAAATCGTCTGCTTCGTCTTCTTCGATTTCTCCGTCCGTATTACGAGTAATTCTGAATAAGCCGGAAGTAATTACACGATAGCCCGGAAACAGAGTCTCGAGTCTGTTAGCGATGAGATCTTCAGAAAGAATCAGAACGCCTTCGCTGACTGTGACTCCCAAGTTTGGTGTAACTGTAGAATCTTTGTTAGAGACAAAGAGGAAACGAGGAACATTGTTCGGACACTTAACACGTGCGTAACGGACTTTTCCTTCCTTGCCGATTTCTTCCAGTTCAATTACAAAGTTCAAACTGGTATTGGAAATCATCGGAAAAGGACGTCCTGCGTCTACACCTTGCGGAGTCAAAACCGGAAAAATATCTTCATCGTAGTAACGGTTCAGATTTTCTTGCTGTTCTTTTGTCAGATCTGCATACTTCGCAATAACAATATCTTTTTTAGCAAGAGCAGGTTTTAACTGGTCAAGCCACAAATCTTCGGCTTGATCGACAATTTCTAAAACTTTTCTTCTAATTTCAGAAAGCTGTTTTGCCGGAGAAAGCTTATCCGGACCGGTCGGTTCGGCTCCGCTTCTGGCCTGCTTCTGCAAATTCATAACACGGACCATGTAGAACTCGTCCAGGTTATTGAAGAAAATGGAAAGGAACAGCACTCTATTCAACAGAGGAATAGCCGGATCCATGGCAGTTTCCAGAACTTTTCTGTCAAATTCAATCCAACTAAGTTCACGGTTGGTATAGAGAGCAGGATCTTCTAGTGAAATGTGCTTAGGAGCCGGCAACTCCTGAATTGCTTCAGCAACCGGTTTCTTTGCAGAAGTACTAGCCCGTCTTGGAGTTCTAGCAACAGGAGTTTTTGCGGCAGCTGCCTTGGAAGCTGCAGGTTTCTTGACTGCTGTAGTTCTTACACGCGGTTTTCTTGCAGGTTTTGCTGCAGGCTGCTCAGCCTTCGGTGTTTCCTGGACCGGTGTCTCAGGTTTAGTTTGCTCTGGAAGTTGAGTTGTTTCGGTTGCTGTGGTCTCTGTTTTGTTGGCGGCCATAAAATTGACATCCTCGTTGTAATTTAGCGGGCAAAAAGATGAAGTTTTTCTCGGAATAAAAGAGTGTTAAACCACATTCCTCCCCGATAGCATTAAATTTATAGGATATTTTAATGTTAGCAAATAGTTATTGTACGTCACCCCTCAAATACTCGTGCTAACATCTTTCAGTGTTAGTTTGATAGGAAAAACCCTATCTGTCAATTAGTTATCGTTAATCAGCATCGTTTTTGTAATGCAAACGATACTTTTATCAGTAAGAGTCCTAAAAGAGAACAAATCACGCCGTAAATTGTATCGATAAGGCGCCACGAAATCATGTATCCGTCACCCCCATAGGCGAGAAGAAGCCAATCCAGCGCAAAGAGAATAAAGGCCGTAATTGCCGTATTAGCAAAAAGATAATTCGTAGGAAGAAACACAGGAATTAGCATTCCTGACAAAACTATCAAAATTCCCAAGAAAGCGTAATGATTGGCATAAGGAAAGATAGTCACAACTAAGAGGTAGCCGAATAAAGTCCCGAAAATTCTTTGATAGCTTCTCTTAAATCCCATAGATACCCGAGTGTTAAGCAGATAAATAACACTCATACCGACCCATGCCGGCTGCATAAAATGAAAGAGTTGGGCCGACCATAAAGAAAACACCACAATGACCGCTGAAATGACGGCAAAAAAAAGCGGATTTCTGGTGCCTCCTATAAACTCTTTGAGTTGGTCCATTGGTCTGCGTCCGAGATTATCAGCACGCCAGAGATAATGGTCAACAATTATTACCACACCGGAAAGAGCAAAGCCTGCGGAGTATCCGATGACAGCGCTTTCAGTCGGAGTAAAGTCAAAAAGAGAGATCAATAAAAAGATTAGAGAATACTTGCCTAACAGCCACCAAAACTGCTCCACAAAAGGAAGCAAAGCGGAACCGAAAACACAGAGTCCTAGGATCAGCCATTTGCCGTGAGGTAAGTCTTTGAGCACGTATCCGAGCCATGCTGAAAACATGACGCAGAGGAAGGTCAATAGAAGTCCGAGTAAACGAGACGATAAAGAATTCTTATCGTCTGACAAAAGCGCCATAAAACAAGCCAAACAGGCAAAGCCTCCGACTTTCTCATCATGAAATACAAAAGATAACGAAAGAGCAGCCGACAAAGCGACAAAGAATCGTAAAGCGGCCATCGCTAAGGCTTTCTTTGAAGGGTTCGGAGGCTTCCTGCTCAAGAAGGAATCTTGGGTACCCGCTGGAACATTGCTTGATTGAGACATCTGCTCCTCTTCTTCAGGCGCTGCAGTAAGAAGAAAGTATTTGTCAGCAGAAAATGCTTACTGTGTCGGTCACGTGCTCTCAAGGCCTGGAATACGGGAGATTGCAGACCTTGAAATAAGTTCAATCCATTAACCACCGGTTACAGGAGGGAAGAAAGCAACTTCATCACCATCTTTAACATGATGACGATCGGTTGCCATTTCCTGGTTTACCGAGCATCTCAAACGAGGCATTTTTTCAAAAGCCTCTTTAAGAAGAGGATCTTTTTCAGAAAGATAATTCTTCAATCTTTCGACCGTTGTGATATCCGCCGAAAGATCAATCTCGTCTTGTCCCCTGAGCATATGTTCTCTAAGGGAAGCAAAATACAAAACCTTTACGCTCATTTATTCATCCTTATGTCCGCATAATGGACATTCATCAGACTGACTGTATCTGAACTCTTGCCACTGCATGGTTCGTGCATCCAACATCAAGAGTCTGCCAGTCAACACTTTTCCAAATTCACCGACAATTTTAAGGGCCTCAGCAGCCTGCATGCATCCAAGTATTCCCACTAAAGGCGCAAATACTCCTTTCGTAGAAGCCTTTTCGTCTTTTCCCTCGTGATTGGGAAATAGACAGGCATAACAAGGAGAATTTTCCTGGCGGAAATCCAGAACGGTTATCTGCCCGTCAAAGGCCACTGCCCCTGCTGTCACAAGCGGTTTCTTCTCTGCTTTGCATACTTCGTTCAAAAGATAACGAGAGTCCGTGTTATCAGTACAGTCCAGAACGACATCATGTTCTCTAACCAAATTTGACAGCAACTCTTTGCCCGGCCGAATCATTAAAGGCACTACGCGCACATCCGGATTCATTTCTTGAAGGGTAACCTTGGCACTAAGAACTTTAGGCAGCCCGAGAGTAGACATTCTATGGATAACTTGCCTCTGAAGATTTGTTAAATCAACGGTGTCTTCATCCACAATCGTGAGCTTTCCGACACCTGCACTGGCAAGATACATGGCAGCTGGAGAGCCCAATCCGCCTGCACCAATAACCAAAACTTTAGACAATCTGATTTTTTGATTTCCCTCGACTCCAACTTCTTTTAAAAGTTCATGTCGAGAGTATCGATTTTGCATTTCCATCTGTAATTTTCCTACAGCGTAAACAATTATTAATTTCTTCGATGTCCTCCCATATTACCTAGGGATTTCACGCAAAAACGAAGTTATTCTGGGAATCTTGCTCAGTTCCTTCCCTGTTTGTGAGATCATGGAGAGTGGAATTATTTAGTCATGATCCTAGGAGATTTTTGATGTTTTTAAAGAAAGCACTGCTTGCTTCTTGCGCTGTCTTAGCTTTTGCCGCCTCCGGCTCATTTGCAGCCGAACAATACATTGTCGGTACAGGAGCAACATATCGTCCGTTTGAATACGAAACACCTCAGAAGGAATTAGTCGGATTTGACGTTGACTTAATGCGCGCCATTGCCAAAGCCGAAGGTTTTGAAGTTAAGTTTATCAACACTCCGTGGGAAGGCATTTTTGCCACTGTTGACAAAGGCGACCGCGACATCATCATGTCCGGCATCACTATTACAGATAAGAGAAAAGAAGCCGTCGACTTCTCTAAACCTTACTTCTTGGCTCACCAGCTGATCCTTACTCAAAAAGACACTAAGATTGAAAAACTCGGCGACTTGAAGAAAGGCAACGTAGCTGTTGTAAACGGTTCTGCCGGCGACATCGCCGCCAGCACTGAATTCGGTAAAGCTTCCACAAGAATCCGTCGTTTCGACAACACTCCTTTGGCTCTTGAAGAATTGAACCAAGGCGGTGTAGCAGCCGTTATCGGTGACGTCGGTGTTTTGAACTTCTATTCTTTGAACAATCCTGACAAGCACTTTAATGCCGCTCGTGACCCGGCTTTCAAAGAACAATACTTCGGTATCGCCGTCAAGAAAGGCAACAAGGCATTAATTGATAAAATCAATGCCGGTTTGGATAAGGTTATCGCCAACGGCGAATACGATAAGATTTATCGTAAATGGTTTGGTACAGCTGCTCCTAAGCTTCCACAGTAACCTTTAGTTCTTAATCCGATTCTCTCCGTGAGAATCGGTTTTTTTTAACTTGAATTTGTTGGAGAAATGTCGTGGGTGGATTTCGTTATGAAGTCATAACTGAGTACTGGCCCTTATTTATGGAAGGCGCCCGAATGACCATTCAGATCACGATTATCTGCGTGGTTTTAGGCGTTATTTTAGGAATGGCATTAGGTATGGCCAGATTGGCTAATGCCCGTCACTCCCCTTGGCGTGAAATTCTGAAGTACTGCGTCCGTTGGCCGGTAACTGTCTATGTAAGTTTCTTCCGCGGTACGCCATTATTTGTGCAAATCCTGTTAATGCAGTTTGCCATTCTGCCGTTCTTTATCCATCCTACCGAAGGGGTTCTGCTCTCCGGCGATATCGCCAGAGAAATCCGTTCTACCTATGGCGCAATGCTTGCCGGTATCGTTGCTATTACGTTGAATGCAGGTGCTTATCTTTCTGAAGTTTTCCGTGCCGGTATCCAATCCTTAGACAAGGGTCAAATGGAAGCAGCACGTTCAGTCGGTATGACATATTGGCAGGCCATGTTCCACATCATTCTGCCTCAAGCATTTCGCCGTATGCTGCCTCCGTTAGGTAACAATGCCATTGCCATCCTCAAGGACTCCTCTCTGGTTTCCGCCATCGGTTTGGCAGAACTTGCTTACGCCGCCAGAACCGTTGCCGGAGCTTCTGCTCGTTACTGGGAGCCGTACATTACTATTTCGTTAATGTATTGGGTAATGACTCTCGGACTTGCCTATTTGGTCAAGAAGATGGAAGAACATTTAGGTAAAGGAGATGATGTTAAATGAGTGAAGTAAAACCTCTGATTAAGATTCGTGATCTCCATAAGTATTTCGGAGACAATCAAGTTCTCAAGGGTATTGACTTGGATATCATGCCCGGAGAGAAAGTCGTTATTCTCGGGCCGTCGGGTTCCGGAAAGTCCACGATGCTTCGCTGCATTAATGCATTAGAAGAAACAACGAGTGGCCATATCTACGTTAACGATGTTGACATTACCTCTCCGAAAACCGACATTAATAAAGTGCGTGAGCATTTAGGAATGGTTTTCCAGCGCTTTAATCTTTGGCCGCACAAAACCGTTCTTGAAAACGTTGCTCTTGCTCCCAAACTCGTCAGCAAAGTGGATAAAGCGACGGCCGAGAAGCGTGCCCATGAAATGCTGAAGCGCGTTGGACTGGCAGAAAAAGCTGACGCTTATCCTGCAAGCCTTTCCGGCGGCCAGCAGCAGCGTGTTGCTATCGCCAGAGGCTTAGCCATGGAACCGAAGGCCATGTTGTTTGATGAACCAACATCCGCCCTTGACCCGGAACTTGTCGGAGAAGTTCTGAAAGTGATGACAGATCTTGCTAAATCCGGTATGACAATGGCTGTGGTTACCCATGAAATTTCATTCGCCCGTGAAGTTGCTGATCGCGTAATTTTCATGGACGGCGGCAAGATCGTGGAACAAGGCAAACCGGAAGATGTTCTTATGCATCCGAAGGAAGAAAGAACTAAAGCTTTCTTAAAACGTGTTTTACCGCAAGAAAACACAAATTAGTATTTCTCCAGTATTTTGAAGGCGAGCCGAGAGGCCGCCTTTTTCATTTCTCTTTTGCAAACATGTGACGGATATAAAGACAGCTCTGGAAGCTCCTCAATATCGTCTGCTCCTGGCTGGCTTCTCTCCATGCCAGGGTCTCTCCAAGCTCCGGCATAATGACTTTTGAGAAGCACAAATTTTTTCGAAACCTCCGGACGAAAAAAATCCTGCACCAACCGAAGCGATGCAGAAAAAATGCTCAAATTCCAAGGAGAAAATTATTTAGCAGCTTTATTTTTTGCAACGATATCTTCAACAGCCATTCTGCCGGAGTTGATAGCAAAGGAAGAAGCAGTGCCTTCACCAACCTTTAAGTCGTAGGAGTCACCGTATACACCGCCGGCGTCATGACCGATAGCATACAATCCGGGAATCGGACGATCATGCTTATCGAGGACCTGCAAACCTTCATTTACTTTGACACCATTTAAGCTGGTTAATGCATTGATCTTGCCTCTGACGATATAGAAAGGCCCTTGATCGATAGCTCGCAGGTAGTACGGATCTTTACCAAACTGTTCATCTTTGCCTTGCTTTGCAAACTTCGTCATATTGGCGGCTGTCTTCTTGAGAACTTCGGGATCCATGCCTGCTTTCTTCGCGGCTTCTTCAATAGTGTTGCCGATGAAAACGTTGCCTAATTTTTCATTAGCTTTCAGCAAGTCATCCAGCTGAGTTGCTGCCTGATGTCTTTGGATGAAGTTGCCGCAAGGATTTGGATAGCCTTTGCCTTTGGTAGAGAATTCTTTCTTTGTGTTTTCATCAAAAACGATGTAGGTATATTCGCCTGTACGAGCAATAGCATTGGATGCTTGCGGCCAGTCGATTGTCAATTCTTCATTGAAGAAGCGGTTGCCGACACCGTCAACATACAGCAAACCTTGACGGAACATGGCACGCAGCTCTTTGTTTGGACCATTGCAAATGGCTTCTCCTGCCGCCGGCATAAATGCACCATTCATCATCATTGGGCCCATATTGTCGCCAACAGCACCGACTGCCATAGCCATCTTGATACCGTCACCGGTTCTGCCTGGAGCACCAACCGGAACCATGTCGATACCAGTTAAGTCCTTAACCATTTTTTCATCAAAGTTATAGCCGCCTGTCGCAAGGATGACATTGGGTGCATATACAGTTACTTTTTCTTTCTTGACATTAACAGCTTCAACACCAACAACCTTGCCGTCTTTGACGATTAATTTTTGTGCAGGTGTAGAGGTAAGAAGAGTGCCGCCCTTTTCTTTAAAAATTTTGGTCATGGCGGCAGGCAGTGAGCCGGCTTTCGGATAAATGTGCCAGGTCATTTCCGGCTTATCTCTCCATGCTGTCTTAACTTCCTTCCAATGCACTCCATGATCGTCGACCCACTGAATAGTTTCACCGGATTTGTCAACGAATTTCTTAAGCAAAGGAGCGTTAATTCTCCAATGATGGTATTGAGCCATATTGTTGAAAGCTTCAATCGGAGTAAGTTTTATGCCTTTTGCCTTCTGCAAGGGAGATTCCACGGCGAAAGAACCTTCCATAAAATTACCGGCGCCGCCTGTATAGCCGTTTTTTTCTAAAAGAACGGTTTTGAGGCCATTTTCGACTGCGCTAACGGCGGCAACTGTACCGCCTGCACCTGCACCCACAACTACAACGTCTGAATGCAGAGTTTCATCTGCATAAACTTGAAAAGCCAACAGAAGTGCTACAGGTGTGAGAATGAACTTCAGTTTTATCATGATGTGCTCCTTGATGAATTAAGGTCAGTCTAAGGAAGGACAATTTTTTGAGAAATATCAATTGATACGCCTCAGGCTCTGGTATCTACTAATAGCGCCTAACCCAAGGAATAGGAAAATTAGAAGAAAAAAATCTAAGAACCGAGCCAAATTACAACGAACATGAGGAATGTATGAATTATCAATCACCAGCTTGGCAGGCAGCTTTGCAGCGTCCACGTGAAAGGAAGTGGGAGCTTCCTTATGGCGCTGACGAACCGTTAATGCCTTGGATTGCGCCTCCTCTTCCGGAGAATTTAAAAAAGCTTTTCTTATCTATAGGCGCTGAGTATGAAGCCCAACCAGGCCAGCTCATTTACAGAGTTAACAATGATCTTAATTCTATGACGTTAATAACGCACGGCATTGCGGGACGCTCCTTTGGAAATCCTTACAACCAGTCCAAATATGCCATGGCAATTGCTATTCCCGGAAGAATTGCAGGAGGCAATCACACATTTTTCTCACGTCGACCTGGAAACGGCAGCTATTTTGCAGTCTCTCCGGTAAGGTGCAGGAAGCTCAGAAATGACACCTTAAAGGCACTAATGAAGGAAGACAAAGACTTCCACGAGCAAATGTGCGTGCATTTAGAGTGCCTTATTCAATCAGATCGCATCGGATTGGCTGCGAATATGAGCTTACCTGTCCGGGACAGAATTTTCTTATTTTTCCTTACCTGGAGCTTTGCTTACGGAAGATTGATTGAAATCAACGGAACGGAATATGTCGAATGCGATGTATGCATTAATCAGACCGAAGTGGCAAAAGTGGTAGCAGCAAGCATCATCCAAGTCCGCCGAGAAATTGGACTTCTCAAAGAAAGCAATTTTTATCATAAGGAGAATGACACAATAAGATTCAGATCGGATGCTCTCGACCCGGCGTGGTTGTGGTTATGCGGTAATGAGGAAGGAGGAAACCTGTATCAGCGAAATAAGGATTGGCGTTCTTACCTAACTTAGATATGCAGGGGGCAGAACTTCGGAGAAAAATCTACTGATTTGACTGCTTACGAAACACTAACGGCATAGTTGAGAAAACCTCGGAAGCATTTACACATTCCGAGGTTTTCTCCTTGCAAGAGCCAAGATTAGGCGAGTTTGCCGAATACTTCTACGTTATCAATTAAACGAGTAGTACCGATTTTTGCTGCACCCAAGATGACCAGAGGTTCTTTGTTGAACAAGTCATCTCTTGTCGGAGTAAGCAAGTCTTTCTGGCGAGCAACTACGATGTAGTCAGGCTTCCAGCCAGCTTCTTCAAGCCTTTTGACGGCACTATTTTCCAAGCCGGTGATATCAATAGCTCCAGCTTCGAGGGAGGATTTAACGCCATGAAGAGTTCTGTACAAATGAGTTGCTTCTTTGAGCTCTTCTGCGTTTAGATAGCGATTGCGGGAAGATAAAGCCAAGCCGGTTTCCGGATTTCTTTGAAGTTCCATCGGAATAATCTTCAATGGCATTCCGAACTGCTTGACCATGCTCTGAATAATCTTTAACTGCTGATAGTCTTTCTTACCGAAGACAGCGACATTCGGGCGCACGATAGAAAAGAGCTTGTTCACTACGGTTGCAACACCGTCAAAGAATCCGGGACGATAGAAACCTTCCAGAATTTCAGACAAATTAGGATCCGGTCTGACCATAAAAGTCTGTTTTTCGGGATACATGTCTTTTTCAGAAGGAGCAAAAACAATATCAACGGCTCCTTGCTTTTCCAATTTCTCCAAGTCTTCCTGGAGTGTGCGCGGGTAGGTATCAAAATCTTCATTAGGCCCGAACTGCAGACGGTTAACAAAGATTGAGGCCACTACTGTCGGTGCATGTTTCTTTGCTTCTGCCATTAAGGCTAAATGGCCGTCGTGAAGATTGCCCATAGTCGGAACGAGAGCAATTCCGTCCTTACCTCTGAGAGCGTTCTGAAGCTCTTCGATTGTATGTACAACTAACAACTTTGTATCCTTTAAAAAGAATGAGATTGAGTGGGGAAATCTTTAGATTTAACTGCCTTTACGTAATTCTCAACCGCTCCTTGAATAGAATCGGCTCCTTCCATAAAGTTCTTCGAGAATTTGGGCTTTCTTCCGGCATAGATATTGAGAATGTCCTGAAGAACCAGAACCTGTCCCGATGTGCCGGAACCCGCACCAATACCAATGGTAGGAACATGGAGAAGCTGGGTAACTTCCGCAGCAATATCAGCGGGAACCATTTCAAAGAGAACCATAGCTGCACCGGCTTCTTGTAAAGCTAAGGCTTCACGTTTGAGTTTTTCTTTACCGCTGTCGCTCTTGCCTTGAACAAAAAAACCGCCGATCGTGTTGATTGACTGAGGTGTAAATCCAATATGACCGCAAACAGGAACGCCGGCCGCAGTAAGTCTTCTGACAAGCGGACAGATTTCTTCTCCGCCTTCAAGCTTAACCATATTGGCGCCTGCCTTAATAAGCCTAATGCAGTTGGCCATCCCCTCTTCATCATTGACTTGGTAGCTGCCGAAAGGAAGATCCGTCAAAATGAATGCTGTCTTATTTCCCTTGGCGACACAGCGAGTGTGATATTCCATATCTTCAACGGACACCGGAATGGTCGTGGAATTACCTTGCACGGTCATCCCTAAGGAGTCTCCTACCAAAAGCATGTCCACGCCTGCTTCATCCAACAGATGAGCAAAGGAGGCGTCATAGCAAGTCAACATGACGATAGGTTCGCCGTTTTCATGCATTTTCTTCAGCGTTGAAAGCCTAACCTGCTTTCTTGGTTCTTTTTGATCTGTCATTGTTTCTCCATGGAGTTACAGCCAGTCGCGGGCTTCGAATAATTTTATTATCGATTGATCCTTAACTGAGTCCAAAAATTCTACCGCTTTTCCTTTCCCTGGGATTTCAACGGAAGAATCTACTTCCACTAAAGGAACAAGCACGAATGCTCTCTCGGTCATTCGTGGGTGAGGAAGCACAAGCTTGAGTGTCGAAGATTCTTCCTTTCCGCATAGCAGAAGATCACAATCAATCACGCGCGGAGCATTATGAATACCCGCAGGTCTTACTCGGCCGAGTTGATTTTCAATATCAAGAAGTCTGTCCAAAAGACTTTCGGCTGAAATCTCATCTGAGATCTCAGCCTTCAGCACGGCATTCAAATAATCCGGCCCCGAAGAATCAATAGGAGCCGTTGAATAAAGCCCGGAGGCCTCAACAGAGGCCACACCGTCCAAGTCTTTAATCTTTTCAGCTGCTTTTCTTAGACTCTCCTTTGGGTTTCCAAGGTTGGCCCCTAGGGCTATGTATGCAGTTTTCATTGTTTTTTTGGGGTTGTCAGAAGAACAGATTTTGCTTTTGGTTTTCTTCTAGCCGGTCGCTCCGCCGCCTCTGTATAGCTATTCTTCCTCTGTTCTGCCTGCAGTTTTTCCTGGGAAGGAATACTGCGCGGAGTTTCATGCTTCTTTTCTACCGCCGGCTTTTCCGGCGTTTCTCCGCTATTTACCTGCGGAGGCTCTGACTTAACGACAGGACTTTCAGTTGCATCTGATGATGCCTGAGGTGCCTCAAGAGAAGAAACAACAGCCGGTTTGCGTTTTCTTGTTCTTCTTCTCTTCTTCGGCTCTTCCAATCCGCCTTTTATTTGTCCTTCACGGGAACGGCTGCGGGTTTGCCGTGCTAAATCTTGGAGCATGTCTTTTCTTTCATCGGCCGGAGCTTCTTCGAAAGCCGTCCACCAATCAGCCAGTTCGTGAGGAACCTCGCCGCAAGATGCACGAATAAGCAGGAAGTCATAAGCCGCCCTGAAACGAGGATGCTCAATCAGCTTGAATGCTACGGATGCAGTTCTGCGGTCAAACCTAGGCTGCAGTCTCCAGATATCTTCCATATCGCGGAAAAATCTTCTCTGAACTCCTTTCAGCAGAGGACTTTCCGTTACACGGGCAATAGCCATCTGCCATTGTCTAGGAATCGTGACATCCGGCACTTCTTTCTTAACTTTTTCAACTTCTTTCTTAACCAAACTCCAGAAGAGAGTTGCAAAAATAAAGCTTTGCGAAATAGGTTTGCCATGAGCTACACGGGCATCAGATTTTTCCATTGCCTTCAGCAAGAAAGGATCGTTTTTTGCACTCAAATATTCCTTAAGCAATGGAATATTAACGTTAACGCCTTCCTCATCCAACAGGCTCATGCATTCCACGGAAGCACCGCTCATGAGCATCTTCATGATCTCATCGAACAGACGCGGTTCAGGAACAGCCAATAAAAGCTTCTGCATTTCTCGGATAGGCTTTGAAGTTTTAGGATCTATCTTGAATCCTAACTTTGCTCCAATACGAATAGCTCTTAAGATGCGCACCGGATCTTCACGATATCTGAGTTCAGGATCTCCAATCATGCGGATACGTTTTTTCTTGATATCCAGCAAACCGTTATGGTAATCGTAGACCTCTTCTTCGAGAGGGTCGTAATACATCGCGTTAACTGTAAAATCTCGGCGTGCCGCGTCTTCAAACTGTTCACCGAATACGTTATCGTCAATCACTCGGCCTTGACGATCCTTTTCAACTCCATCCTGTCTTAGTCCGCGGAAAGTTGCGACTTCAATTGTCTCAGCACCGCGAGTAACATGAACTAAGCGGAAACGCCGGCCAATAATAATTGCACGGCGGGTAATTTTTTTTATTTGTTCAGGCGTTGCGTCGGTAGCGACGTCAAAATCCTTCGGAGTGTGATCAATCAAAAGATCTCGAACCGCACCTCCGACAATGAAAGCTTTGAATCCGGCGTCTTTAAGTTTTTGACAGACAGAGACGGCAAAAGGGCTGACTTTGTTGATATCAATCTGATGTTCTTCTTTTGTCAGAATTCTAGGCTTGCGTCTAATTTTTCGTGTTCCGAATAAATTTTGGACACTTTCAACAATTTCTTGAATCACGGAGTTTTCTCCACAACTTCCTCATAAGTGGGCTCTTCAACCTGAAATAAATTCAAAATCTTCCACCCTCTTTGTTTTGCAATTCGACTTAAAAATTTGTCGGGATTAGTGGCTACAGCCGTTCCGCCATGTTCAGCAACAAAAGACAATAGCGGAAGATCATTTATAGAGTCAGAATAAAAGCTCGAACTCTTCAATGTCTCCAAACCGCCTCTGTCAGCAACATATTTTTCAACAGCCGTCACCTTCCCTTGCGCAAATGTATGCCGAAGCCATCCTCCGGTAAATTGCCCATCAGCGTCCTCCTCCGGCTCCGCAGCAATCAAACCGTCAGCATCTAATAATTTGGCTATCGGCTCCACAACAAATCGATAAGTCGCAGTAACTATCACAACTTTATCACCTGCTTCCTTGTGCTTTTGGACTAACTCAACCGCGTTGGGCCTTATGTTGGGCTTAATATAGGTCGCAATATATTCCTTTCTGTACTCCTCAAGCTGGGCCCTAGAAAAGAGAGAGAGGAGGTGCATCTCAAAATCCATGAACTGATTGATGTCCAAAACACCGTTGAAGTAGTCCAAATCAAACTGCTTTTGACGGCGCTCAAACTCTTGTTTACGGTCACTGCACTTAGAAATTAAAAAGTAGGCCCAAAGCCCGCTGCTGTCGACCGGAAGTAAAGTATGGTCTAAATCAAAAAATGCAAAAGAATTGGTAGTCATCTTTAGAAAGATTGATGTGTTTTAGCCAGCCATTCTTTAATTAAAGGAATGGTCAGACGTCTATTTTTTGACAGAGAGTAAGCGTCGAGTTCTTCGAGGAGACGCGACAAAGTCCGCATATCTCTAGGAAGATAGGCCGACATCCATTGCATCACTTCCGGGCTTAGCTCCAAACCCTTCGAGTGCGCCCTGTTGATAAATACCTGCTGTTTTTCTTCCTCAGACAAGGGAGCCAGTTCAACAACCGTCCCCCAGCCAAGACGGCTTGTAACGTCCACTCGCATCCCTCGAGAGCGAAGCGCAGAAGGACTTTTATCGCCCGCTACGATCAAGTGTGTCCCGGAATGTGCCCGCACTTGATTAGCAAGTTCAAATAAAGCGGCAAGCTCCTCTTCGCTCAGATCTTGAACATCGTCAACCACAAAGATTTTCTTTTCAGAGTCAAAAACTGGAACTGTCGGCCCGGGTTTCTCCAGTGTGGTAAGAAGGTGAGTCTTACCCGTCCCGGATTCTCCGAAAAGATAAACAATCTGCGGACCTCTGCCTTCTGAAAGCTCTTTGACGATGTTAAAAGCTTCGAAATTACTGCCCACAACAAAGGAATCCAGTGTTGGAACCGGCGCAGGAAAAAAGGAAAGAGGCAGCTGATCAGTTTTATCCAATTTCGACCTTTATAAACAGAGTTATGACAGCATTCTAGTCGTTATGAGCAACGCTACGAGATTATAAAGAACATTATTCTTTTCAAGAGTTTCGCAGAATTGGTTATGAGGTTTTTGCGTATTCTAGGACAGCTCAAAAGAGGGTAAAGGCAACCGTATTATTCAGCCAAGGGGGTACCATGGTGCGAACATTGTAAAGGAGCTTTTATGTTTATTTTCAATGAAACTCAGTGGCCTCTTGAGGACGCCATCAAAATTGTTAAAGGCAACGGCTCAGCAAAGATTGCCGTTTTTGAAGATCCGAACTGCAGGTTCTGCCAAAGATACGATAGGGAGACTCTGAGCAAGATCAACAACGTAACTATCTATGTTTTCTTGGTGCCATTCCTTAGCGAAGACTCTATGGTTAAAGCTTGTTCCATTTGGAACAGTGTTGACCGTGCAAAAGCTTTTAATGCCTGGATGGTAGAAGGAGTTGAACCTACGGCCAATCCTACAGAACGTGCTGAAATGGTTATGAAACGCAACATTGATCTTATGGAAAGAGTCGGAATTCAGAGCGTCCCGGCAACATTTGTCGCTGACGGCCGCGGTCCGTTCGGCGGAATGCACGCAAGCTCATTAATGCACAAGATGATTCACCTTTAACTTTCAGCAAATACCGGTAAAGCAGCTAGCCTCATCATGAAGCATCGGCTGCTTTTCTTTTTTATTTGAAGTCGTTGTCTAACTGAAAAGTCCTAGCCTCTATATGTCGGACACGTAATCATACTTTTGAGCTTGTCTTCCCAAACATCTTCAAAGAGCCTCTCATTGATGCCTCTAGAAAGGATCGCCTTAGGAGCATTCTTCAGATATTCGGGAGTTATACCGGTTTCCTTAACCTTAATGGCTTCCTGGTAGCATACATCTGCACAAAGACCACAATTTGAACAAGCTTGGGGAAAAGCAACGAATACCATGCCTTCCTCAACTTTTTTGACTAACAACGCAGAAGTCGGGCACACTGACGCACAAAGCAAACATCCCGAGCAAAGTTCCTTGTCGATTACAGGTTCATAAAGAAAAGTCCGCTGATGAGGTTTTGAAGATTTTGCCCCCTCTTGGCGCGCTTTGCTTCTCTTATAAAGCAAAGGAACTGTTCTTCCTAACCTCTGCTGCTTCTCGGGAATCCTTCGCCAAGGATCATTTGTTATTTCTACGCTCTCTTCATGCTCTTTTGGTTCCTCGAGCTCTCCCCTTTTCAAAAGGTTCGTTAAGAAGTGCCTTTTCGAATAATCTACGTTCCATTCGTGCTCTTCATACGATATTGTTAATTTTTTGCCGAAAAGTTCAAAAAACTCATCCGCTTCTATCTTCTTCTCGTCAAGCCAAGATGCATTTCGACACGCTTGGCACTCCGAACACTTTCCGGTATGCAACTCAAGGGTTTCAACTCCGTGTCGAGAGGCTTGAGCCAAATGACTAACATCTATCCTCTGCAAACAATTTACAACGACATTTTCCTGCTGGCACTCAATTCTTTGGCATGAAATTTTGAGAGTTTTACCGCTAGTTTTTCTTCTGATCTCCTCTTCCAACTCTTTATCCGAGATGCCATTACTTAAATAGCAATCTTGAGGGCATACCGCTATACAGCTTTCGCAGCCGATGCACTTATGTGCGAGAAATCCTATTTGCCCTTCTGCAAGAACTAAGGCATCGCTCGGACAAACATCCAGGCATTTAGTGCAGCGGGAAGAGGCATGCCGTAATCGTAAACATCTGGAACGTATAAAGCTCACCGGGTTAAGAGAATTGCCTTTCATTTCTTTGCTTCCCCTAATCGAAGTGCGGAGATCACAGCCTGCGCCGCCTCCTTGCCGTCTTCAATGGCATTAGTCGCTAATCTTGAACCGGTTCTAAATTCCCCTGCCACAAAAATGTTCTTACCTGCCTCATAGTTGTCTTGAGAATTTTTCGAAATGAATTTTTCCAGCCATTCGGGATAAAGAACCCGGAAACCGTAGGCGCACACTATGCGGTCGACCACAAGTTCCCTCGTCTCCGGAGAACCGCCTCTCACATATTGGATGAGGAATTGGTCTTGCTTTCTTTGGATATCCAAAATTTGACACCGATCCAAAACTTCTACTTTTTCCTTTATTGCCAAAGCGAGATCTTTTTTCGAAGCTTTCAGGACATGAAGTTCTTTCCGTGCAATCATGAAGGTTCGGGACGCCCCTTGTCTCGCCGATGTCCTGGAACAGTCAACGGCAGTGTCGCCTCCTCCAAGCACGGCTACGCGTTTACCAACGAAATCTAACGGTTGCGTACCGGTTTCATGGAGTAAAAGTCGGTTAACTGAACCTAAGTAATCCATGGCCGGAATAATGTCTGCCGCTGCCAAATCAGAAAACTGCGGTATGACCGGGGCCGATGCACCTAAGGCAAAAATAACGGCATCGTAGTCTTTAGTTAGTGCAATGAAATTTTTTTCTTCTATCGGAACACCCAGCTTAAATCGGATGCCTTGTTTTTCATATAGTTTGCGTCTTTTGGCAAGAGACTCCTTCTCCAATTTGAAAAAAGGAATTCCATAAGTAAGCAAGCCGCCTATCTCGTGCTCCTTGTCGAAAACCGTCGTATGTACTCCAAAAGAGCAAAGAACATCTGCCGCAGCCAACCCGGCAGGACCGGCGCCAATGATCGCAACCGTCTTTCGTTTCAATTCTCGGGGTTTGGTTACCGAAGCTCTTCTCCAGTTCTTCTTTAGACCCAAATCGCCGCCTAAACTAGTCAAGCGTCCGATTTGAATGGCTCCGCCGTATTCTCTTAAAGGACAAACCGACTCGCATAATTGATCTTGAGGACAAATTCTTCCGCATACTTCCGGCATACTCCCCGAAGCATTTAAAAGCTTAACCGCTTCTTGAGTTCTGCCCTCGGAAAGAAGCCGTATGTAGTCTCTCAAAGGATTCTTCTGCGGACATTTCTCCTCACATGCTCCGCACTGGATACATCTGGAAGCCTCGGCAATGGCTTCTTTTTCCGAAAAAGGAGCAGTTTGATCTAAAACTTGAACCTTTTCTTCCGATGCTATCGATGGTGTTAAAGCTTTTTCTTGAGAGAGAGAATCTTCTGAAGTCTTTCTTGAGAAAAGTGGAAAGTGTATGGCATGCGCAGGACAAGCATCTGCACATTTCCCGCATTTAATACACCGTGACAATTCACGCGATGACGGATTATACAGAAGCTGAATTCCTTCAGGGCACGCGATTGAACAACGGTTGCAATTAAGGCCGCCTTTTAGCTTGTAACACCCGGAACTAACTTTAGGACGAAAACTACGGTTAAAAATCGAGACAAGAGAAATTAGAGCTCCTATCGGACAAAATTGATGGCACCATTTTCTTAGAAAGAAAATTTCCAGAAACAAAAAGGCAAGAATCAAAAGCAGTGTCCAAGAAGCACTTCCGGTGTAAAAAAAGGACCAAACACCCAAAATAACGCCGAATGTAAGACCCACCGGACAAATGAGACAGAAAACAGGAAAACCGAAGACAAGTGCACTGCCTAGCGCAGCAAATAAAACGTAAAAAGGCCCCTTAGGAATAGAACGATCTGTGATTTTTGCGGAAGAAAAAGCCGCCTTTTCTTCCTGCACATCCGCAACTGCGAAGTCTGCCCTTTTTCCTTCTAAGTCAGGTTCGGACTCCTTAGCGCCTTTGGGATAATCTTTTGAGGTTCTTTTCTCCTCCGCACCAAGGACTGAGCGCAAAAGCGGCACAGGGCACATCCAGCCGCAGAACGCTCTTCCGACTATAACCGCAACAACTATAAAAAAGAGGAATGCAAAGAAAACCGAGGGCACAAAAGTTTTAGAGGCTAGAAAAGTCTCTAAGGCCCCGAGAGGACAAATCGCCGCTATCTTGTCAAAGCCAAAAGATGAAACAGTTCCAAGTCCAAGATTAAAAATTAGTCCGCCGGCGACTATCACCAAAAACAGTAATGCTACGGCTGCTCGATATTTACTTGTTCTCATGTGATTCCTCCGTGAATGGACCCTGAATGCTGACGCCTCTCTCAGTGGCATCTCCGAAAGATTGAAGGATCAAAGCCGGACAGACCAAAAAACACTTACCGCATCCGTTGCATTTATCTTCATTTATGGAGAGACGATGAGTCTCACTAATTTCGATGGCGTCGTACGGACATTCTTCATAGCATTTAGTGCAGGCACCTGTTCTAAGAGAAATGCAGTGGGAATTTAATACTGCGGTCCCAATTCTGAAAGTATCCCCTTCGTACGGTTGAAGAGCACCGGTCGGGCACACATCAATACATTTATTGCAAAAGTCACAGCTTCCTAAATGGAAGTCCATCTTCGGGGCTCGAACTGCAAAAATCCCGTCAGATAAGCTTGCCGGCTGAATAATGCCTTGCGGACAAATGCTCATGCACCGGCCGCACCGAAGACACTGGGTAAAGAAGTCCTTCTTAGATTTATGCCCGGGAGGAAGCAAAATGTCTTGTTCTTTCGAAGCTGCCTTTTCGACAGCTCCCAAAGAAAATAACAAACCAAAAGACACTCCGGCGGTCAGAAGTCCCCGCCTATCAATGCAAAAAGTACTCTTTTGTGCCTTATTTTTGCTGTCTTGGGTTTTGGCCTGCATGTCGTCCTCAATTGTCGTTTAAGAAGAACTCCTTTTCCATCTCTAAAAAGCCTTCGGTCACTAAGGCTACGCCTTTATAAAAATCTGTTGCAGGTACACCCTGAATGTCTTTTAAGAAATCCGGAGTCCAATTAAGCAAATGCTTTACTAAAAATGACTGCTGCAAATCAAAGTTAGCTGACAGCTCCGTTTCTTTTCCTTCAGCGGCAAGTTGAGCTGCCTGGGCACAAAGATGCCCCATAAATTCAAGTTCCAAACCGATATGGTCTTCATAGAGGTCTGCATCTATTTTTTCAACGCCGTTAGAGCGGTAAATTCGTAAAACTTGCTCATAGGCATCCTGCATGACCAGACGATCCTTGGATGTATAGACGGACTCAAAAGGAAAAGCTACAAGGCCTTCAGCAATGCCTGCTCCTAAAAAAACTCTTGCATAATCGACGGCCAAGTCATCAAGCAAATTGGAACTGTCTGCGACGACCGATTTCATCTTCTTAAAGCCGTCCTTGACCTTAGCTGACGGAACTTCAGAAAAATCCAGCACTCTCAGCTGTCCCACCAATTCTTCATCAGCTTCCTTCCTGAATAATCTGCCTAAAAGTTTGTATACGGCAGCTCGTGAATTCATAACTTCTGAAAATTTTTCGTCCATGATTGTTCCTTTTTTGTAATAGTTCTTCGGCTATCTCTTAAAAAATTGCCATGACGCTGTGCCAATTACAAGCAAGATTGTCTGGAAGGATGCGGATCCAATAACCGCCGCCAGCAAACCCGCAGCATTGCGGAAAGGAATCTTTCCTAATTTCCTGCAAGCCAACACTGCCGGAACCATTAAGCCTATAACTACGACACCGCACCAAAAAACGACTGCCGGTTCTCCCGTGAGGACTGAAAGCGCCGCTTCTTTTCCGTCGTTAGAACTCGAATACATAATCTGCATTAAATAGCCGCCGAGACAAAGCGCTCCCACCAAACTGAAAATCAGTGCCGGATTGCCTGATTGGAATTCCTTATCAATTGCCCTCTCTGCTGCCGCATAAGCAAAGGCGGCCGCCTCAAGAGCAAAAATAAAAAACAAGGGAACCACTAGCCAGCTGTTTAAAGTTTCGCGCCAGGGCATCACAAAGCTCCGGCCGACTCCAAACAGCAGACATACAGCGCCTGCCGCAGCAAAAACCGCAAAGAATTTCAGAATTGTCTCTGACGAATCTCTCCAAAATGCGATCAACCAGCAAACGGCACCGAAACAGAGCAGAAGAGTGCCGATCAATTCAAAAAAGATACCTGTCCCCGGGTGAGCCAGTGCGCCTAGAAACATCTCGGGTCTGCCGAGACTGACAAGACCCATTGCACCGGCCGCGGTTATCAGCAGAAGAGCTCCTCCGAATTGAAGGGCACCGATTGTTTCCGTCCGGCCCTTCAACTGGAGAAAAGATGCTGAAAAAACCAAACCCGAGCTCAGACAGGCTAATGCTGCAAAACAAATAAGAATTAAATCCATGCCCATCTGAGCTTCTCCTTACAACATCTTCGGAGGTTTCACCTGCCATTCGCCCGTCTTCTTATGAAGAATGTAGCGAACCGTCGGTTTGTTGCCGACATCAGGCATCGAGTGAACGTTTTCGGGTCCGGCAGCCGCAATCGCCTTGGAAACATCGCTTTCAGGATCGTCGATATCTCCGAAGAATCGTGCACCGGCGCAGCAGGCTTTAACACATGCCGGTTTTTCATCGACCTCTTGCAAGTGGCGGCAAAGTGTGCACTTCTCAACTACTTTGCTTTCCGGATTAAATGAACGAGCGCCGTAAGGACATGCTGCGATACACATCTTGCAGCCGATGCACTTCTCTTTGTTTACCAGAATCTGTCCGTCTTGTAAGTAGCTCCTGTCGGACACACTTTCAAGCAAGGAGCGTCCTTACAGTTTTGACAGACGGTAGGAAGAAAATACTGGTGGATATCCGGATATTTTCCAACAGGTCCGATGGTTAAGACTTTATTGTAGTAAACACCCATCGGAACGTTATTTTCTAATTTACATGCGGCTTCGCATGCATAACATCCAATGCAGCGATCCAAATCAATAACTAAAGTTTTCTGTGCCATTATTTTTTACTCCCATGCTCAGGGTAGGTGGGGACTGAGGTTTCTGAAACATTGTTGGAAGGCATCCAAACTTTGAAATCTTCCGGTTTGCTCCAAACGCCGTCCGGGCCTTTATCGGCTTTAGAAATCTTCACCTGGAATCCTCTCAAGGTATAAGTACCGACTACATCGTTGAAAGGAGGTGTGTTTTTGGTCAACACGTTTACATTCATTTCCTTCCAGCCTCTTGTCGGCGTATTGAGTGTTTCTGGATTCCAGAATCTTTCCTGATAAACAATTCCTTCCGGAATACCTTCGGTTACGCGGCATTTAGCTCTAATCTTGCCTCTGTCGTTTTCGACCCAGGTCCAATCGCCTTGTGCGACGCCATACTTCTTAGCGTCTGCCGGGTTGACCCAGATTTCAGGCAGAGGATAGATTTCTCTGGAAATCGGATTGTTTCTGAGCGTACCGTGGTGATACATAGGAAGACGGCCATTGGTCATCACCAAAGGATACTTCTTGGCGATTTTACGATTAGGACTTTCAGAGGGCTCCATGTAGAACGGAAGCGGAGAGTAATCTTTAGATGCTGCGGGCAGCGGCTTCTTCACATACGGCATTCCCGTGCGTCCTAAATTAATGAAGACCTCGCCGTACAATTCCAACTTCTTAGACGGAGTATGGAAGCCTAACGGAAGATTTGTTTTCGGATTGATCTTCTTGTAGACGTAGTACTGTGCCCATTTTTCCATCGGCATGTACTGGATCGGGTTCTTTCCTTCTTTGACTTCTTTCCAGGTTACGTTATGACGCTTGAGCTTCGCATCAAGAAGTTCTTCCATTGTCTTCCACAGAGGCAGTTCTGCACCCATGAATTCAGGATCTAATGCTTTCTGACAGCCCTCATGTCCCAATTCTGCGCAGCGGCGCAAGATCCAAGACCAGATTAAGGTTTCATCAACGGTTTCATAGGTATGAGTAACGGCTTGACGGGCAAAAACGTAGTTCATGCAGTCAATCAGCATATTGGTTTCAAGCCACTCAGTTGTCGGCAGAAGCATGTCTGCATAAGTGGAGAAGGAAGTCGGGTACATGTACATATGAACCACAAAATCCAACTTCTTGATAGCTGGTTCCCAAGAAGAAGCGTTGCCGAGAACATTGAACTTATTGCCTGATCTTTCGAGCCAGACTTTAAGCGGATAAGGCTTTTCAGTTAAGATGGCATTCAAAATTGCTGTCGGGGATGCGGCATCCCACTGAAGCAGACCTTTAAACTCGGTACCGCCGAGTCTCTTCAAAAGCTGTTCGTGAGGCAAGCAATGCTGAGCTCTAGGAGCCAAGGAACCTGCCGGTGCTGTTCCTCCGGACGGGAAACGCTGCATCATAGTTCCGGGTTTCTCAACATAACCCATTAAACCGTTCAAAATTACAGAACCCATAGCCGCTTCGACTGAGTTCGGGAACTGATCGGTTGCCACACCTAATGCAATACCAGAAGGGCCGTCTGCAAAAATCTTTATTGCTTCTACGATCTTTTCCGGAACAAGCCAGCAAATTTCGGCTGCCTTCTCAATTGTGTAGGGGGCTGCCTGTTCTTTCAGCAATGTGAAGCCAGTCTTGTATTGCTGTCCCTTATATTCAAAAGTTCCTTCTAAGGCCGGGGATAAGTTGTCGTCCCATGGATACGGCATGACTTTCGGGCTTCCGGTCTTAGTATCCCAAACCACGTAGTCCTTAGGATTTCCTCCTTCAACGATCTCATTAGGACGCAAGAACATTTTTGTCTTTGTATTGACCAGATAAGGCAAGTTGGTCCAATGCATCACGAAATCTTGGTCGTACAGCTTGTGCTCGATGATGTAATTGATCCAAGTTAACATCAAGGCCACATCGGTTCCCGGACGAATCGGCAGCCAAACATCGGCCTTCGCCGCATCCGGTGTAAAGCGAGGATCGATGGACACCGATTTGACTCCGCGGGCACGCAGTTCAGCCAAAGCTCTTCCGCCTCCGGCCGGGCAGCTGTAAGACGGATCAGTCCCCCAGCAAACGAAAGATTTCATCGGAGTGTTGGGAACGTAAATTTCTAATGCACTCTCATCTGCGATGGAGGTGGAGGGACCGCCGTACATGATTCCATAAGCCAAAGTACGCGGAAGGTAGCACTGTGCACAGCCCGGTTCATACCAGTTGGGTGTGCCGAAGATATTGCAGAAACGAGCGATGCTTCGGAAGGCCGGATTTCCGCCACCCCCGGTGGAACAGAAGACGCTTTCTGCACCGTATTTTTCACGTGTTTCCATGAGTTTCTTGGCAATGGTGTCGATCGCTTCATCCCAAGAAATTCTCTTCCACTTGTTTTCGCCTCTTTCTCCGACTCGAATCATCGGATACTTGTTGCGGTTCGGATGATACAAAGCATTAAGACCGGACAGCCCTTTTGCACACATGGAGCCCTTGGTCATCGGATATTCCGGATTGCCTTCAAGTTTGACGACTCTGCCGTTTCTAACGTGAGCTAGGACACCGCAATTGAAAATACAGGCTCTACAGTTTGTCTTAATAATCTTGGTTTCATCCTGTTCTGCATTTTTAATTTGAACAGGAGCAGCCTTAGCTTCTTTCAACCCGGAAGACAATGCTCCCAAGGAAAGTACAGCTGAAGAAAAAGCGGCGACTTTATTAAAACTTCTTCTGGTTAATTTTGATAATTCCATTGAAATCTCCAAATTAGCTAACTTGTAAAAACAAGTTCAGAGATGAATTAGAAGAAATGGTGCATGCCGGCATACACCTGCCATGCGTTGTAGATATTCCCGTCATTGGCATAACCATATTCTTTCCAGCCTTTTCCGGATCCTGCGTACCCGGCGGAAGCTTTAAGAACCGTTCTCTTAGAGAGCGGATATTCGTAGGCAACGCCTGTTTGCCAATGATTTACTTTGTCGGTGCCGACAGTAATTCTTTCGTCTTTGCCGAACATATAGGCGGCAGCAACTTTGAAACGTCCTCCGGCATAAGGAACAATCGCGGAAAGGCCGAATTTATGAGCTTTAAGGTTCTTGTCTTGAGTGACAAAACGATAAGTAAACATCGGAGTCCAGCTTCCGGTGTTGTATTCGATGCCATAATTCAGGGCGTATTTAGCTTGGACAGCCGGATCTACTGATTTGTCTTTTGACTCAACTTCAAATATCAACGAGGATTTCACTGCGCCTTTTGCATACTTCACACCGGCGCCGTAATAATGCCAATTGTCTGACCATTTGTTGGTGTCGTCTTTAATACCATTTGAATACATCAAGCCGATTGTCCAACCATTGAGATTAGGAGAGCGGTAAATGATGTTGTTATTGGTACGGAGGAAATTATTCATGCAGTTATCCCAACCGATAAGGCCGTAACCGTTCATAAATGCGTATCCAGTCTGCATATCGTAGGTACCGAGCCCGGAACCTAAAGTTGCTGCACGTCCGAAAGCCAAACGGCCTAAGCTTTCGCTTTGAATCCAAAGGACGGTTTCACGAGTGAATGCATTAGCTCCATAAGTGGTATTAGCCGTGGCACCTGTATCCGGTGAAAAACCTTGTTCGAGCGTAAATCCTACGCTGTAGCCGTTTCCTAAATCTTCTTGTCCGCGAAGACCCCAGCGAGATCCTAAGTCAAAAGCGCTTTTAAGCTGGACCGTTGTATCTTGATGTTTTGGTTTTTGTACCAATACGCCCTCTTCAATGATGCCGTAGAGAGTAACGTTTGTGGTGCAGAAAGCAGCCGAACCGGCAGCAAAACCTGCAAGGGCGAGAAGGATCTTTTTCATTTTTTCTCCTAAGAAATTGATGCCAATTCGTGCTGTAGAATAAAAATTAGCTGCCGATAAGCACGAACCGGCTGATTTAGAGCAAGGTTTCCTTATTCACAGTACGTCCTGGTAAAACTAACTGTGTTGAAAAATCGGCGGCTTTTTATTTGATCTTTAACGGAAAGAGAGCGCTTCCTACAGCTTCAATCTCTTACTTGGGATGAGAAGTAGTTTTTTCATTTTTGGGGACTCTTTTTTGTTTGGGGTGCTTGTATTTTTTCAAAAACGACTTTTTCTGAAATCGTATTTTTGAAAAGAAGTTTGTCGAAATCACAAACTAGTGAGATAATTATTTTTAATCTTTTAATTCAAATAGTTAAAACCACTATTTACGAGAAAAAGAAACTAAGTACAAACCCTCTAAAGGTTTTTCCATGAATATTTCACAAAATCTTGAAGCTTGGGAAGCTCTTGTATTAACTGCTAAAACGGGAAATGTCTCGAAAACCGCCCTGCTGCTGGATATGGACATTCCTAAGGTATCCAGATTGATCTCTTCTTTGGAAAAAGAACTTGGCTACGAATTACTGGATAAAAGCAAACGCCCTTTCAAGCCCACAAAGAAATGTGAAATTATTGTTTCTCTTGCTGAGCCGATCCTCAAAAGCTTCCGCCAGATGCTGGATTTTTCAAGAGGGGTTGCGCCTAAATGTTTAATCCGCATCGGTTCTCCAATTGAGATCATGCAAGAGTTCTATTCTCAGAAACTCTTGGCATACTCGAGGACGCATCCTACGGTCAGCTTTGAAGTCGTTCCTGAAGCCGGGCCTGACGCCCTGATGAATGACGAAGCAGATATACTTGTTGTAAATAAAAAATTAACTGATGAAACAAATTTTGTAGTCCGCCCCTTCATGCAAACCTCAACTCCGGTCCTTTGCTCCCCGGAGTACTTAAGGCGTTACGGCCTTCCCCGCACTGTGGACAATCTCAAGAAACACACGGGATTGCTTCTTAAAACCAAAACTCATCTTCTCACCCGATTCCTTTATAAAGGTTCGCAGCAATCTAATCTTCTGCAATGGAAGACTTTGTTTCTCACTCACGATCAGCTCGCCATTAAAAGACTTCTTCTAAACCATCAAGGAATTACCACCGATTTGTATTTCGGACACGTACTAGAGGAAATTAAGAACGGAGATTTGGTACCCATTCTTCCCGGCTGGGAAAGATCTCCGTGGATTATGAGCCTCGTCACACGTCGAGATAGAGACCTTGAAAACAGCGAACTGAGAAAATTCGCAGATTGGTGGGCACAATCCGAAGCGGACTCTGCTTTGGACCGAGTGGTCAAAGGAAGAAGAATTATCGAACAGGCTCAGAGAAATGCTGCAGAGTTGTTTGAATCCTTACCTTTTTCGTAGCCTCGGGTTGTCGCAATTTTTCCGTTTCTCCACTTCTTTAAACAGCCGTTCAAAAAAGTCTTACAATTTGACGCCGATCCTTCGACGACGGCTCTCACGTCACACCATTTCTTGCTATTCAGTTCTCATTTCGAGAATTGTTGACGTGCAGGGCATTTGACTAAGAGTTTCTACCTAGATAAACTTCCCCTCCGCCTCTGGAGAGGTCGGCTTTTTTGACTATTACTTTAGGAGGCACCTATGTTTGAATCTTGCAGATGGAGCAAGCTCAGCAAAGAGCTGCGGAAGAGAAATGCTGAGGAACCGAAATTCTCGCGTGGGTTTTTCTCTTTATTGAGAAGAAATTTCGGCTCTACTCCAGCCACCATGATCTTTTTAGCCTCTGACAGTAACTTTTTGACTTACAAAGTCGATGAGTCTGTAAAGAACCTCACTTACTTGAAAGACTGAAAAGAATCCAGGCATTCGGAATCGGGGCTATCCGAGGAAAAGTTATTTTTCCTCGGATAGCTTGCTAGAATTGCTTAATCTTTTTAGCTTTTTTCTCAATTCCGATGACAAAACCATTATCTTATGCAGACTCCGGTGTTTCTATTGATGCCGGAGACGAACTGGTTGAAAGAATCAAACCTTTAGCCAAGAAGACTTTAATCCCCGGAGTACTCGGCTCTATCGGCGGATTCGGCGCTATGTTTGAAGTCTCAAAGGATTACAAGGAACCCGTCCTTGTAACCGGCACAGACGGCGTCGGTACAAAGCTTAAGCTTGCCTTCCTTCTCAATAAACATGACTCTGTCGGTCAGGATTTGGTCGGCATGAGCGTCAATGACATCCTCGTTCAGGGTGCCAAATCTTTATTCTTCCTTGACTACTTTGCCTGCGGTCACCTCGATGTCGACGTAGCAGAAAAAGTAGTCGGCGGTGTTGCCCGCGGCTGTGAACTTGCCGGTTGTGCTTTAATCGGCGGTGAAACAGCGGAAATGCCGGGAATGTATCCGGAAGGCGAATATGACTTGGCTGGTTTTGCTGTCGGCGTAGTCGATAAAGCAAATATCATCGACGGAAAATCTATTGTTCCGGGCGACGTGGTTCTTGGTTTAACTTCCAGCGGCCCTCACTCCAACGGTTTCTCTCTTATCCGTAAAGTCATTGAAGTCAGCGGTGCTTCTTGGGAAGAAAAAATCGGAGATAAGACTCTTGCCGATGCCGTCATGGAACCGACAAGAATTTATGTCAAACCGGTTCTTTCCGTTATGGAAAAAGTGGAAATTAAAGGAATGGCCCACATTACCGGAGGCGGTTTGTTGGAAAACGTTCCCAGAATTCTTCCTGACAATACACAGGCAGTTGTCAAAGCCGGTTCATGGCCGCGCCCGGAAATCTTCAATTGGCTTCAAGAAAAAGGCAATATCGAGGATCATGAAATGTACCGCGTATTCAATAACGGTATCGGTATGGCCGTTATTGTTGCGGCTGACAAAGCCGAAGAAGCTATGAAGCTGTTCCGCGAGGCCGGTGAAACCGTGTACCGTATCGGTGAAATTGAGGCTCGTCCTGAAGGAGCCCCGGGCTGCGTAGTTAAATAAACCGGTCCTAACTAACTACCGAGCGAGGCTTTGTCCTCGCTCTTTTTCTTGGAAACTCGTCAGCCTCAGTACTTTCCTTTTTGCAACAAAAAAAGTATTTCAATTTGTGACACGCCCTTTTCATTTGTTGTAATTTTTATGTCATAGATTAACAACCTTGCAAAGGGGAAAAAATGGAATCGATTGTCAACACCGTAAATGCCTGGGTTTGGTCCCCGGCTTTGGTGTATTTATGTTTGGGTGCAGGGTTGTTCTTGTCCTTAAAAGGCGGCTTCCTGCAGCTTCGCCACTTAAAACATATGTGGCAGCTCTTGTTTCAACCTAAAGACACCGTCACCGGCGTCTCTTCTTTCCAGGCTCTGTCCATGACGCTTGCGGGCCGTGTAGGTACCGGCAACATTGCCGGTGTTGCTACGGCAATTACCTTCGGAGGTCCGGGCGCTGTTTTCTGGATGTGGATGGTTGCCTTCTTAGGCGCTAGCTCCGCCTTTGTAGAATCCACCCTCGGTCAAATCTACAAGGAAAAAATTAACGGTGAATACCGTGGAGGTCCCGCCTTCTATATCGAACGCGGTCTCGGCGTTAAGTGGTTTGCTTGGTTATTTGCTATCGTCACCATCTTCGCCTGCGGCCTTTTCCTTCCAGGCGTTCAATCCAACGCAATTGCCGTCAGTATGGAAAACGCTTTCGGCATTACTCCGGCAATTTCCGCTGCTGTCGTTGCAGCACTCCTTAGCTTCATTATCTTCGGCGGTGTAAAACGCATTGCCGCCTTCACTGCCCTGGTTGTTCCTTTCATGGCTCAAGCCTATGTGATTGTGGCGTTGGTTATTGTCTTCATGCATGTGGATATGCTTGCAGACATCCTGAAACTTATCGTCAGCAGTGCTTTCGGCATGGATGCAGGTTTCGGTGCCATCCTCGGTATGGCCGTCTCCTGGGGTGTCAAGCGTGGCATCTATTCTAATGAAGCCGGTCAGGGCACAGGTCCTCACGCATCTAGTGCAGCCTCTGTGAGCCATCCCGTTAAACAAGGTTTAGTTCAGGCCTTCTCCGTTTACGTAGATACATTGCTTGTCTGCTCTGCAACCGCTTTCATGATTTTGATTACCGGAAGCTACAACGTAGTCGGCCCGGACAATAATCATATTTTCGAGGGTTTAAAAAACGTAGCGACCGGACCTGCCTACACTCAAGCTGCCGTTGAAAGCTTAATGCCGGGCTTTGGACAGGCTTTCGTTGCTATCGCTTTGTTCTTCTTTGCCTTCACTACAATCTTGGCTTACTTCTATATCGCAGAAACAAACGTTGCATATTTAAACAGAAAGCTCAAGATGCCGACCCTCTACTTCCTTCTTAAGTTCTTATTCTTGTGCGCTACGGTTTTCGGCGCTATCAAGACTGCAGAACTGGCATGGGCAATCGGCGATATCGGTGTAGGTTTAATGGCTTGGCTTAACGTCATTGCTATTCTTCTTATGCACAAGCAAGCTTTTGTCAGTCTCAAGGATTACGAAAAACAAAAGTCAATTGGTTTAGACCCTGTTTTCCATCCGGAAGCTTTAGGCATTAAAAATGCCACTTATTGGACCGGAGGCAGAGCCGAAGAAATCCGCGATAGAGAAAGAAGAAAACTCGAACAAGGTTCGCGCGAAGACCTGGAAGGCAACGTGTTAAACGTTTAATTCTTCTGCTCAAGAAAGCGGCCGCATAAGCGGTCGTTTTCTTTTCGATGGCCGTCCAATCAAAGATTTGACGTTTGTTTGGCTTTGACCTTGCTTGTATACTTAGTCTTATTAGCCATAACCAACGTCCCATCTGCCAGTAGTTAGGCAGAGAATGACTACAACTTAATTAAAGAATCATGAAACTTTCACAACTTTCCGCTTTACTCTTATTAGCTGTTTCTGCACCGTCCATGGCTTTGGTGACAACCGCTAACCGGTATGACGTAAGCAACATCAACCAAGATATCATTGAATCTCGTTTATCCATGTCCGGCCCTCTGTTCAACGGCTGGAATGTTCAATACAAGCAAGGGGATCCTTGGTTAGAAGGCTTTGGTTACACCCATCGAATCAGCCACGAAGACATGAGAAATAAAGGTGCCGGGCTAATTCTCGGTTACGACCACGTCATTGCTGACAGCTTCCGTCTCGGTCTTTCAATTAATGGAGGAGCCGGCAAGCTAAAACGTACCGGAGAGGATGAGGAAAAATTAGATTCTCATTGGGGCGGCGCCAACCTTTACTCCACTTGGAAAGGACAAAGAGTTAACGTCATTGCAAACCTCGGTTATCTCTATAGCAAAGATAAACCTGATTTCAGCCATGTCAAAGGATCCTCCATCAACGCCGGCATCCGCTTTGAAACTAGCTTCGTTGCCGGAGGTATTAGCTGGGTTCCTTATTACAGTGTCCGCTTTACTCATCTCAAAAACGACAACTACACAGACATTGAGGGAGATACTATCCACCTCGGAGATCAAAACATTTGGCAATTCCCGGTCGGCGTGAATGCAGGCTATGAATTTACCTGCGGTGGCGGCTGGAGAACAAGAACCATGTTGGATTTGGCTGTCATTCCTACTGCCGGTAAGAGAAAAGTAAATGTCAGTACAGAAGATGATTTCTACAGCACAAGATTTGCAGACTCCATCTCTTTCCGAGGCAAATTCGGAATTGAAACTACTAAAGGTCAGCATGCATTCGGGTTGACCTACGGTGCAGGTGCAGCCCCGCACGGCAGCTTCAAACAAGACTTGATGGTTAACTATCAATTCATGTACTAAAGCTAAAAAGGGCTGAGGCACCTGCCTTAGTCCTTTTCTCCGATAAGAACAACGAACACCTCTTCTCTAAGCAATCTGTATGAACAAAAACGGCTGGATAATCCCGCTTATTGTCTTAACGGCATCGGGTTTCTTGATGGAACTATCTTTTACGATGGTCACACCGTTTTTGCCTCTCTATCTTGTTCAAGACCTTAAGGTTGCTCCGGATGATGTCAATCTTTGGTCCGGGGCAGTCTTTTCCGTCACCTTCTTTATCAGCGGACTATTAGGTCCTGTTTGGGGAGTTATTGCAGACAGAAAAAGCCGTAAATTAATGGCTTTGCGGGCATCAGTTTGTTTGGCTATAAGTTATACGCTTTGCGGCCTCGTCAGTACCGTCGAAGGGCTGTTTGCTGCAAGAGTTTTCCAGGGCCTTTCCGCAGGTCTTTATCCTGCCCTTCTCGCTCTTGTGGCCACCACAATGCCGAACAATAAAATCGGATTAAGCATGGGTTTACTTCAGGGAGGGATGACAATCGGAGGAATCGGAGGTCCTTTCATCGGAGGCGTACTTTCCACTCAATTCGGCATGCGGAATTCTTTCTATATTGCCGGAGTGGCATTAGCCATTATTACCGTTTTAATTTTCTTTTACTGTAAAGAAGGAAAACACGAACCCATTAAAGAGAAAAAGCCATTTTTTGATTTTTCCGTTCTTAAGTCTCCTGCCATCATGCAGATGCTGATAGGCTCGGCTGTCATTTATGCGGCTTTGTTTTCTCTTCAGCCGATTTTCCCGCTCTATATTGCTGAACTTCAAGGAAGCATGGATAACATTACCCTCGTGGCGGGAACCGTTTTTTCGATCAGCGGAATCTCCGTCATGATTGCTTCTCCTTTATTAGGAGCCGCCGGTCAGAAGTTCGGTTTTATGAAAGTCCTCCTGATCTGTCTTGTGCTTTCCGCTGCAGTCATCGCTCTCCAGGTGGTTCCGGACAGCGTGGAAGGTCTGACCTTCTGGAGATTCTTAGGCGGTTTTGCAGTTGCAGGCTTAATTCCGACCGTTAATGCCATTCTGTCTCAAGTCTGTCCTCCGGAAGAAAAAGGACAGATTTACGGATTCAATTTCCTGACCGGACACGTTGGAATGGCACTTGGTCCGCTTATTGCCGCTTGGGCTGCCGGAGTCTGCGGTTACGCTTTCGTTATTGCCGCTTCCGGCCTTATTCTCCTTCCCTACGCAGCTTGGTTAATTCTCTGCAATCGAAAAGCCATTAAGTAGCCGCAAGACGGCACGCTTCTAAGAAAGTATTTTCGTTTTCCTGTGAAGTGCCATTTAATAAAGTAACGTCTTTCATCGACCTCAGCCAGGTGATTTGACGTTTAGCTAACTGACGGGTAGCCGCGATCCCAGCTTCTTTAAATTCATCAAAGCTTGTAAGTCCGTCAAGATAATCCCACGCTTGACGGTAGCCGACGCAGCGTATGCTGGAATGATCTTTTGTTAGGCCCGGTATTTCTTTCAAGCTTCTGACCTCATCAAGGAACCCGTTTCCCAACATCTGTTCAAAGCGAAGGGCAATTCTTCGGTGAAGTTCTTTCCTGTCTTCGGGAAAGAGAGCAAAGGTCGGAATATTTAACTCCGTTCCTTTTGCTTCTCCAAAAAAAGAAGTCAGCGGGCGCCCTGATAAGTCATAGACCTCCAGGGCCCTCGAAATTCTTTGTGTATCGTTTGGAGATAAGCGCCGGGCTGAGTCCGGATCGACTTTTTTAAGCGCTTCATATAGGAAAGAAAGGCCTTTTTCTTTAAGCAGATTTCCAATCTTATCCCTTACTTCCGGTGTGCTAGTCGGCAATTCTGACAAACCTTCCCTCAGTGCTTTGGCGTAGAGCATCGTCCCGCCCACTATAATGGGAAGACGTCCTCTGGCTCTTATTTCTTTTACCAGTCTTTCGCAGTCGGAAACAAAACTTGCGGTCGAGTATGCCTCCGTCGGCTCAATAATATCGATAAGGTGATGAGGAACTTGTTCCAGCTCTTCTTTTGTGGGCTTTGCGGTTCCAATATTCATCTTTTTATAGACCAGTGCCGAGTCAATGGAAATAACTTCGCAAGGCACCATCTTGGCAGCTTTTAACGCAAGTGCGGTCTTTCCGCTGGCTGTCGGTCCGAGAAGCATCACCGCATCAGCATCTTCCAGTTTTTGAGTCGTCAATTATTTTCCCCGCATAAAGAAGCCGTCGAGTTCTCGATGAGAAATCTGAACCCAGGTTGGACGCCCATGATTGCATTCGTCTGCACGATCAGTTTTTTCCATGTCTCTTAAAACGGCATCCATTTCAGAGAGGGTCAAGAGCCGATTTACGCGAATTGCAGAGTGACACGCAATCGTTGCTAATACTTCATTTCGTTTTTCTGCAAGAACAGATGACTTTCCGTACTTTCGCATGTCTTCGAGAACATCACGAACCAAATCTTCGCCCTCTTTGCCGATTTTGGAGTCGAGCATGACAGGGGCTCCTCGTAAGCTAAGCTGTGTCGGACCAACGGCTGATAAATCCAGACCCAACTCGGCGATTTGGTCCCTACACTCTTCAAATACTGCCATCTGCTCTTCGGTGACGCTGAAAACATAGGGAATTAGGAATTGTTGAGTTACAACCTCTCGTCTGTCGAAACTTTTCTTCAGGCGCTCATATACGATTCTTTCATGAGCGGCGTGCATGTCGACAATGACCATGCCTTTATCATTTTCCGCAATGATGAAAGTACCGGCTATCTGTCCTACCGCCCTTCCCAAAGGCTGGTAGACCTCATTTTCTGCCTTTACTTCTTCAGCGACGCGAGATGATGTACCGGCGCAGAGATCTCCTGCTTCCTCGTCTGCCTCCATAGAGTAAATAGTCTTAGGAAAGCTTGACTGAGCAGAAACAGCAGAACGCTCATTCTTTCCGTAAAAATCTAAGTAATGCTGGTAGCCGTCATCTCCGCGCAATGTGTATTCTTTTCTCGGCGAAAAACTATTTTCTCCCACGCTCCCGTAGGCAGTCCGTTTTGGCTCGTCCTCCTGAAGTCCCGTAAAACATTCCTTTTCCGTGAGTTCGCCTGTCAATGGATCCGCAAGAACCGACTGAGATATTGCGTTTTCCACTGCATGAAATACGAACTGGTGAATAGCAGATGAGTCTCGGAATCTGACCTCATTTTTTGTTGGATGAACATTAACGTCTACCTTCAGCGGGTCAATCTCTAAAAACAGGCAGTACAGGGGCTGAGAAGAACCGTGCAAAACATCTGCATAGGCTTGTCGGAGAGCATGAGTAAGCACCTTGTCCTTAACAAAGCGTCCGTTAACATAGAAGTACTGGCAGTCCGTACGGGTTTTAGCGGCTGTCGGCAAACAAACCCAACCGTACAATTTGACTGAGGGAGTTTCGGCACTGACAGTGCGATGAGCTTCTAAAAATTCTTTTGGCATCATGCGCTCTAACCTGGCCTCTAAAGTTGAAGGAGGGAGAGACAACACGCCTTTGCCATTTGCAAAAACTGAAAAATCTATCTCCGGGTTAGCCAAGGCGATGCGTTTGATACAAGTCAGGCAATGTGCCTGCTCAGTTGGTTCTCCTTTTAAGAATTTTCTGCGGGCCGGTGTTTTATAGAAAAGATCCGTGACCTCGATACGTGTTCCCTTCTTCAAAGCCGCAGGTGTAATTTCTTCTTTAAAAATAGAGAAGCCGTCCGACCCTTCAACTTTAGATGAGAGATGAAGATCGGCTACGCTGGCAATGGATGCTAAGGCCTCGCCTCGAAATCCCAAACTCGAAATAGATTCAAGCTCATCTAAATTTCTAACCTTACTGGTAGCGTGACGCTTTAAAGCAAGCGAAAGCGACTCTTTCGGAATCCCGCAGCCGTTATCCTGGATCAATATTCGTTTGATGCCGCCGCCGTCCAATCTAATTTCGACATGAGTAGAACCCGCGTCAATGGCGTTTTCCAAAAGTTCTTTCACTACGGAGGCAGGTCTTTCAATGACCTCTCCGGCTGCTATTTGACTAATAAGCTGGTCAGGAAGCTCACGAATCTCCCGAAAAGCTCTTCTTTTTTCAGTTTCGATCATTCCGGTATTGTATATCCGAAAGTTTTTTCTGTTTTGCCATCTTCTTGAAAACAGAGAGAATTTTTCGGCTTCAAGTCTATTTCTTTTGAACCTGCTCTGGTACTTATCCTGCTTAGTGAAAAAATTCTTTTTCGTCTAGAATTACGTGGTCATGTGACTCACTGAGAAAGTTTTTAATGGAATTCCTTAACCTAGCGATTGAGCTTTTTAGAAACGCCGATCAATTTATTCTTCATATTGCCGAGGCCTATGGGATCTGGATTTACATAGTTCTCTTCCTTATCTTCTTTGCAGAAACCGGCATTGTCATTTGCGCTTTTTTGCCCGGTGATTCTCTCCTTTTTATTTCGGGGGCAGCCGCAGCAACCGGAGTCATGAACCCGATCGCTCTCATTCTGATTATTACAGCCGGTGCCATTGTCGGAAACACAACCAACTTTTACATCGGATCGTGGTTGGGTAAAAAAATCTACGACGGCTCGATTGGATGGATTGATCAATCTGCTCTTCAAAAGACACATTCTTTCTATGAAAAACACGGCGGTAAGACTATTGTTCTTGCCCGTTTCGTTCCGATTGTTCGTTCCTTCGCTCCGTTAGTTGCGGGGGCCGCTCAAATGAACACCGTTAAATTTGAACTTTACAGCGGTTTCGGGGCCCTCTTCTGGGTAGGCTCTATCGTTGGAGCAGGATATCTTTTCGGCAATATCCCGTTTATCAAAAACAATCTTTCTCTGATTTTAATTGTCGGTATCTTGGCTGCACTCGGACCATTCACGATTGCCATGTGCATCCAATTGTGGAAAAAATATTTCGGTCCCAAAACAAGTTAATTAATCGGCCTCAGAATTGCCTTCAGCTGTCTTCCGCTCCCGGAAGACAGCTTTTCTTTTGAGCTCATCAAACTCAGCCTCTTGTTGATTAGCTCTTTTAACTCAAAAAATTTCTTCTCTTATTCCCAGGCGGGTACAACGGCACCCTTAAACTCCTCCTTTATAAACTTAGCCACTTCCGGAGATTGGAAGGCTTTCACAAATTTCTTAACCTGCTCATCGTTTGCATTATTAGCACGAGAAGCGATGACAATCAAAGCGTACGGAGCATCCTTGGATTCAAAGTAAAAACCTTGTTTCTGAGGAGATAAAGATCCGCTGATTGCATAGTTCATCGGAATGCAGGCAAAATCAACATCCTCTAAACTTCTTGGCAGCTGTGCAGCCTCGAGTTCTTTAAATTTCAATGTCTTCGGATTTTCAATAATCTCATGAACAGTAGCGGTACCGCCGGCACCGGCTTTCAGCTTAATGAGACCGGCCTGTTCAAGAAGGATCAAAGCTCGGCCCTCATTGGTCGGATCATTTGGGACGGCGACCGTTGCGCCTGCAGGAATTGTCTCCAGGCTTTTAATCTTGTTAGAGTAAAAGCCCATCGGCTGTACCACTGCTTTGCCAATATTCTTAAGGTCGGTACCTTGCTGTTTGTTAAAGTTATTCAAGAAAGGTTCATGCTGATAGACAACCACGTCCAGAGCTCCTTCAGCCAAGCTCTTATTCGGCGTGATGTAATCGGTGAACTCAACTACCTTCACGTTTAGGCCGTCTTTCTTTGCAACTTCAGCAGCTTTTTGAACATTAGCAGCGTGCGGACCGGCAGTTGCTCCTACCTTCAGCTCGGAAGGTTTCTTATCCTGGCAGCCTGTCAAAGCTAAGGCGGAAACAATGACGAGAGAGGAAAGCAGCTTTAAGGTTTGTCTTTTTAACATGATGATTCCTTTGAAAGTAATAAGAAATTAGAAATGGAGATGCCTAGCGTGTCGTAAAACTCGGCGGACACGCGAATTTGATGGGAAACTAATTTCAACAATAACTTCTCGAACTCTGCGGAGGTACAGAGAAAGTTTGTGTGAGTTGTAGATACTTTTATGTCTGTAATTGCCGAATTCATGATCTTTTGCTAATTAAATATATTTAAAAAATATATTTATTCTTTATAGAATTTTCGATAGAAAAATATAAAGATGCCCAATCCTTTAAGGGAATTGGGTTAGCACATTCGGCACATTCGCGGAGAAAAATCAATAGCAGCAGCGGCGTTGGTAAACGCTTCATAGCCGGCTGTGTTATTGATATAAGACATTTTTTTGAACTTAATTTCATTTCAACGAAGATTAGTTTATTAAAAAAATCGCGTTTTTTTCTTTTTCAAAATACTTTTTGCAAAAAGCCGGGTTTTTACCGGCTTTTTGTTCATCATGAGGTTTCAGCAAAAATTATTTTTCAAATCTTGCTTCGAGAGCTGCAACGGCAGGAAGTGTCTTGCCTTCCAAGAATTCCAAGAAAGCGCCTCCGCCTGTAGAAATGTAGGATACTTTATCTGCTACGTCGAAGGCCTTTGCAGCAGCAATGGTATCGCCGCCGCCGACGATACTGAATGCACCGGCCTTAGTCGCTTTAGCAATTGTACGGGCTAAATCATGTGTTCCTTCCTTGAAGTTATCCATTTCGAATACTCCGAGAGGACCGTTCCAAATGATAGTCTTTGCGCCATCCATCACGCCGCGAAGCATCATGCTTGTCTTAGGACCAACGTCAAGAATCATTTCATCATCTTGAATATCGTCAACGTCACAGATTCTGAAACCGGCGTCGTAACCGATATGGCGAGCAACAACAACGTCAACAGGAAGCGGAAACGGAAGCTTTCCTTCCTTAGTTTTCATCACTTCCATAACCTTCTTGCATTCATCAACAAGTTCCGGTTCAGCCAAAGACTTACCAATCTTCTTGCCTTGAGCAAGCAAGAATGTGTTAGCGATCCCGCCGCCGACAATTAAGGTGTCAACCAACGGAGCTAAGTGAATCAAGATGGTAAGTTTAGTAGAGACTTTAGATCCACCGACAACAGCAACAAGCGGATGTTCGGCGCCTCCGACAGCTGCAGTCAAAGCATCAATTTCTTTAGCCAGAAGAGGACCTGCGCAGGCAACTTTGGCGTACTTAGCCATACCTTCTGTAGTGGCTTGAGCACGATGGGAAGTACCGAAGGCGTCATTGACGTAAATGTCGCAGAGAGCAGCCATTTTCTTAGACAGCTCTTCATCATTTTTCTTTTCACCGACGTTTCCCCGGCAGTTTTCAAGAACAACGACTTCACCGGGTTCAACATCAACACCGTCAACCCAGTTTGTAGCAAACTTAACTTCTTTACCGAGAAGCTTGCCGAGGTAATCAGCTACGCCCTTTAGGCTGTCGTTCTCAGTGAGTTCGCCTTCTTTAGGACGGCCGAGGTGAGAACAGACCATTACTGCAGCCCCACCCTCCAAAGCCATTTTGATAGCTGGAAGAGACTCACGAATGCGGTGGTCGTCAGAAATTCTGCCTGTCGGTCCGCGAGGCACGTTTAAGTCAGCACGGATGAAAACTCGCTTACCTTTAAGTTCGCCGTCTTTGGCTAATGACTCTAATGTCTTAACTTTCATTTCTAATCCTGTAAAAAGGAAACCCGAAGATTTCTTCGGGCTCCAAATCGAACTAATTACTTGGCGTTATACATTGCGGTTGCTGTGTCGAGCATGCGGTTGGAGAAACCCCATTCGTTGTCATACCAAGCAACGGCTTTCACGAGAGTTCCGTCGATAACCTTAGTCAAGGTTGCATCGAAAATAGAAGAATACGGAGAATGGTTGAAATCAGAAGAAACTAGAGGCATTTCGTTGTAGCCCAAAATTCCTTTGAGTTCTTTAGATTCAGAAGCTTCTTTAAGAATCTTGTTAACTTCTTCTACAGTTGTCGGACGAGTTGCGTTGAAAGTTAAATCGCAGACGGAGACGTTGATTGTCGGAACGCGCATTGCGTAACCGTCAAGCTTGCCTTTCATTTCGGGAATAACTTCACCGACTGCCTTAGCAGCGCCTGTCTTAGTCGGGATGATGTTGTGGCCGGCAGCTCTGGCTCTTCTCAAGTCTTTGTGTTTAACGTCTGTTAAAACCTGGTCGTTTGTGAAGGCATGAACGGTTGTCATCATGCCGTCTTCAATACCGATTTTTTCCATCAAAGGCTTAACAAACGGAGCCAAGCAGTTTGTTGTGCAGGAAGCATTGGAAACAACGACGTCGCTGGCCTTCAATACGTCTTGGTTAACACCGTAAACGATAGTGGCATCAACATTTTTACCCGGGCATGCGATCAATACTTTCTCGGCTCCGGCTTCGATGTGGGCCATGCAGCTTTCTTTATCGCGGAAAGCGCCCGTGCACTCTAAAACGATATCAATATCCAAATCTTTCCAAGGAAGCTTGCGCGGATCACGTTCGGAAACCATTTTGATGCGGTCGCCGTTAACAACAAGGTAACCGTCGTCCCAAGCTACATCGCCGTTGAATCTACCATGAGCTGTGTCGAACTTAGTAAGATGGACTGTGGCTTCAGGTTTGGCTGTATCGTTGATAGCGACAATCTTCATATCAGGCCATTTCTTTTCTTCATAGAAAGCACGAAGAACCATACGGCCGATACGGCCATAGCCGGTAATTGCTACTCTGATAGTCATCTATTATTTCCCCTTGTTAAGTGTGGTTTTGACAGTATTCACGATATTTTCAACAGTGAATCCATAAAGTTTAAACAGATCCTTGGCAGGTGCTGACTCTCCGAATTGATCGAGTCCGATTACAGTACCGTTGCCTTTGACGTATTTCCACCAAAGTCCTGTGGAAGCAGCTTCGATAGCCACGATTGGCAAGCCGTCGCCCAAAACGTCAGTCTTATAGGCTTCATCTTGGCGGTCAAATACGGTTGTGGAAGGCATGGAAACCAAACGAGCCTGAACATTTTCAGCGGTCAAAATCTTTCTGACTTCGGCAGCAAGTGCTACTTCGCTGCCTGTAGCCAAAAGAACAACTTCGGTTTGTTCTTTGCCTGCAGAAGCTTCTTCCAAAATGTAGGCGCCCTTTGCGATGTCATCTGCGTTAGTTTCTTCTCTAACCATGAAAGGAAGGTTCTGGCGAGAGAAAATCAAAGATGTCGGGCCGTCCTTTCTTTCGATAGCGCTCTCCCAAGCAATAACGGTTTCAACGGTATCGGCTGGTCTCCAAACATCCATGTTCGGAATCAGTCTCAAGCTGGCCAAGTGTTCAATCGGCTGATGAGTCGGGCCGTCTTCTCCTAAACCGATAGAGTCGTGGGTATAGACGAAAATTGTTCTGATCTTCATCAAAGCTGCCATTCTCATGGCATTCTTCTCATAGTCGGAGAATGTCAAGAAAGTTGCGCCGTATGGAATGAATCCGCCGTAGAGAGCAATACCATTCATGATGGCGCCCATACCAAATTCACGTACGCCGTAGTTGATGTGACGGCCAAGCATGTTGTCGGCTCTTAAAGCCTGTACACCGTTCCAGTTGGTTAAATTGGAACCGGTAAGGTCAGCAGAACCGCCGACTAATTCAGGCAAATGCGGTGCCAATTCATTCAAAGCCATCTGGCTGGCTTTTCTGCTGGCGACCGTTTTTTCTTCTTCAACAGCCTTCAAGATGGCATTAAAAGCAACATCATCCCAATCAGCAGGAAGTTCGCCGTCCATTCTGCGTTCTAACCCAGCGGCAAGTTCCGGATAAGCTTCCTTGTATTTGGCATAAAGATTATTCCATGCAGCTTCTTCCATGTCGCCTTTAGCTCTGGAATCCCAAGCTTCATAGACTTCTGCAGGAATTTCAAAAGGACCGTATTCCCAGCCGATGGCTTTTCTGGTTACGGCAATCTCTTCATCGCCGAGTGCTTCTCCGTGGGCTTTGCTGGTGCCTTGTCTATTGGGAGAGCCGAAGCCGATGATGGTTCTGCAGTCAATCAAAGTCGGTTTGTCGGACTTCTTAGCCTGAGCAATTGCTTCGGAAACCGCTTCGGCGTCATGACCGTCGATAGGACCGATTACATTCCAGCCATAGGATTCAAAACGTTTGCGGGTATCATCAGCGAACCAGTATTCAACCTTTCCGTCGATAGAAATACCGTTGTCGTCATAAAGAGCGATAAGTTTATTGAGCTTCCAAACGCCGGCCAAAGAGCATACTTCATGGGAAATTCCTTCCATCAGGCATCCGTCTCCGAGGAATGCGTAAGTGTAGTTGTCGATGACGTCAAAGCCAGGACGATTAAATTCGGCCGCCAGCATTTTTTCTGCTAAAGCAAAACCGACAGCGTTTGCAATTCCCTGTCCCAATGGGCCTGTGGAAGTCTCCACACCTGGAGTTACACCAACTTCCGGATGTCCCGGTGTTTTGCTGTGCAGCTGACGGAAATTCTTGAGGTCATCAAGGCTCAAATCGTAGCCTGAAAGATGAAGAAGGCCGTACTGAAGCATGGAACCGTGACCGTTGCTTAATAAGAAACGATCTCGGCCGATCCATTTCGGATTATTTGGGTTGTGACGAAGATGATTTTTCCAGAGGGCAACTGCGATATCTGCCATTCCCATCGGCATTCCCGGGTGGCCAGACTTTGCCTTCTGTACTGCGTCCATGGCTAATGCACGTAAAGCACTAGCCATAGTCTTAGCGGAGACTGATGATGTCATGATAGAAAGATAAATATATTTAAAAACCTGCCGTGGGGCAGGAAGTTCAAGACTCTGCCATTTTACCAAGATGAGTACGCATATAACATACTGAACTTAGTTCAAAATATTTCAAAGTAGAGCTCTTCGGGAAAAAAGACTACAAACAGTATTATTCTTACCTAATTCCACAAGAGAAGTTCGTAAATTTATGCCGAGATTTTATGTTCCCGACATCGCTTATAAAGTCGGCGAAGAAGTTGTTTTGCCTCCGGAGGCCATACACCATGCAATGAGAGTTTTGCGCATGCGCGAAGATGATGAGGCCGAACTTTTTGACGGCAACGGAAAGTCAGCAAAAGGCACGATCCACTTTGCCAAAGACTTCGCGTCCGTAAAGATTTTAGAAACTGCATTCACCCAAGAAAACTCTCTAAAAATCGTCCTTCTTCAGTCCTTAGTCTCTAATGAAAAAATGGACTGGATTGTTGAAAAAGCCTGCGAGCTCGGAGTAACGGAACTTATCGTCTTTCCAGCCGATCGTTCTGAAGTAAAGTTAATAGGAGACAAACTTCTTAAAAGAATAGAACGCTGGAACAAAATAGTCGTCTCAGCGTGCAAACAATGCAAAAGAAGTGCTTTGCTTAAAGTTTCCTGGCTTCCCTCCCTCCAAGATTTCAATCCTGAAGGAATCCAGAAAAATTTTATTATGATACCTCAAGCCACTCTTTCAGAGAAAGCTGAGGAAAAAATAGAGTCAGTTTCTTTTGCAATCGGACCTGAAGGCGGTCTTTCCCAACGAGAGATCCAGCTTCTGATGGAGAAAGGATTTGAGCCGAAACAGCTAGGCCAATTCGTTTTCAGAACTGAAACCGCCGGAATTGTGGCTGCCTCTTATGCCCACACATTATGGGACTGGAATTAAGATCCTTTTGATGGACACATGCTATAAGAGCTTTTCTTCGCGGAAGAAAAGCTCTTGAAAAATGTGGTTAGATAAATTAATTTGTAGCACTCACACTACCATCAGGATTGATGTGAGTGGAATATGAAGCCAAGTGCTTAGTTTCTTTAGCCGGAAGAACCTTCTTCCCGCTCCTCGCCATTTTTAACGCTGTCGAAACATCTCCGGAAATCGCATAACGAAGATTGTCTCTCATCACCAATACCTTATTCCCGTAGCCCTTATCAGTTCTATGATTTGCTGCGCCAACGTAGAATTTCAGTCCTTTAGCCAATGAACCTGTTTTGTTGATGTACTCTCGTAAAATCTCAGTACCGACTTCGATTCCAGCCTCAATATTGTTGGCTGCTTTAAGACCTCCAAACCGTTTGTATTTCGAAGTATGCACACGTACATGAACCTGCATCAAACCTTTCGCTCCTGCAGCGCTTTTAGCATTCGGATTAAAAGAAGATTCAATAGCAATAATTGACAGAATCAACAAAGGGTCAATGTCGTATTTCTTTCCGGTAATGAAAGCCTGAGCTACCGCTTCTTTAATATCTTGTTCCTTTGCTTTAGTAAAGTATTTTGATATGAAAGATACAGCACGCTCTTGAATGACAGATAATCTGTCTTCTTCGTTTTCTTGAGCAACAAACGGTTCCAGATCCAAATTCAAATAAGAAAGGACCTTTTGACTAGCCGCCTCTGAGTTAGTTTCAGTAGCAGGTGCCTCCACACAAAGCGAGTTTATGTAGTAGGTAAGAAGACAAAAACCAGCTGCTACGAGAAAAAACTTGCGAAACTTGACGGCTGCGCTCATTGTTTTTGACCAACGGCGACCAGCTGTCACAACACCGGCTCCTTCGGATAGTGTATTTTTATCAATCATTTAAAAATTATCTCATAGGGTTTTTCTCTTGAAAACCAAAGAGAAGCAATGATTAAGTGAAATTGTGTAGGCAGATGCAATTAAATGTGACACCTAAATTGGGGATGTTTTTTCTTGAAATTTTTCCTTCAACCTTTGACTTTAGTGGTTCAATCCAAACTCTTAAGAAAAAAAATTGGACATTTTGGGTTCTTAAGATTGTTAAATATATTTACATTTTATCGAACTCGGTTACTTCTCTATATTGCCCAAGTAAGCAAAATCCCAGTTAACAAGTTAAAAACGTTATAGCTTTGTCAAAAATTCTTCTGGCAGAAGCAATCTCCATTCCATATCAGCCTTTATTTGGTGTTCTTTTTTGAGAGTCCTCGTCTCCGCCTCCACTGCTTTCAGAGGACAAATAAGCGAACAGGACCATTAATACCATTGCAATAATTGAACAACCGCGAACAGCGAGCTCTGCCCCGAAGAACTTTGCCGAGAGGCCCAAAATCAATTGTCCTACCGGAACAAGTCCCAGCATCACGGCTAAGTACATGGCAGAAAACCGTCCTCGATAAATGTTGGGAGCTTTACGCTGAACCGCATTATTGGCAGCCGCCAAAGAAAAAGTTAATGCGGCACCGGCAACTAAAGCGCAAATCCATTGGGAACCTAGGGACTCCAGTGCAGGAAGTACGGCAAAACCGATACACGTAATCCACCCGCCCATCCAGACAGTGGTGACGTGATTAATGATTCGCTTGTTTTTCTGCATAAGCACGGCAGCAGCAACCGCTCCAAACCCCAAACCGGAAGACATAGAACCGAAACTTACCAGCTCAGAACCCTTCAATGAAATTGCCGGTAAAAGCGCAACTGACGGCATCACTAATATAGAAAGACAAGCGACCTGAGGCAAAACTTCTTTAAGCACCTGGTATTTAGCAAAAAGTTGTCGAGAAGTCATCCCTGTGCTTTCTTCTCTTTCCTGTTGTGTCGTTGCATTCGGAATGCGGACAACGGCCATGATGTAGATCATCGGGATAAAGCAAATCGCATTCATGGCAAAGCACCAGCTGTTGCCGACGGACTCAATAATTGCAACAGCTAATAAGGGTGCAAAGGAACGAGCTACGTTCATAATCAGCGATTGGCGGGCTACAGCTTGGGAAACAGTTTCTCCGCTTTCGACCAACATTGAGTGCAGAGCTGGCCCGTCAACGGAACTGATTATTCCGAAACATAAAGCTAATACGGCCAAGATAGTTGGGGTCAAATGGTTGTGATAAGCCAAGAAAGCCGTTATTGCCGCCACACAGCAACCCAAAGTTTGAGTAACTAAAAGGATTTTATGTCGGTGAAAACGGTCGGCAACCTGTCCGGCTAAGGGAGCAAGCGGAAGAGTCGGCAGAGCAGAAAGCAATGCGATTGCACTTAGCCATATAGGCGAATGAGTAAGCGTCCATACAACCCATGACAGTGCCATCCCATGGACAAAACGCCCTAACGTCGAAAAGCTGTATGCATACCAAAAGTAACTTTTCCCTTTCAAGGCTCATCCTCTCTTTCTCTGTGTTCAGCGAAATATTCTAGATTAGTTACGAGCCCCTACGGTAAAACCCGACATCCTTCCTTCCAAAAAAAACCGGTCATACAAAATGGCCGGCTGCTTAAAAATAAAAGCTAGTATTTCATGTCAAATCTTTTCTACACATCCATGAGTTTTTCCAATTCCTCTCTATTGCCTGCTAACTCCGGTTTCTCGGACAAGATAACCATTAATTTAAGACGAGCTTTTGCAGCTGAGGTTTCTCCTCCACGGATTGCCCCTTTGTTTCTGCTGTCAGTGACCGAACCCGGATAGGCGTAGACCTGGTAAGGACGGCCTCCGTGAGTTCGGGTAGTTATGACAACTACAACACCTTTGTCTGTTGCGTCTTTAATTCCTTCTACCATCATCGGCGGAATATTTCCTCTGCCGAATCCTTCAACAATGATGCCTTTGCAGCCTTTTGCGACAGCGTAATCGATGTAATCTCGGCCGATACCTGTCTGGGCCGGGACAATATCAACGCGTGCCGTGAGAGATTCAGGAGCGAAAGTTTGACGATTCAAAGGCTCTCTTCTGAATACAACTCTGTCTACATCGCAGTAACCAATGGGTCCCCACCATGGAGAGGCAAAAGTAGCAGGGTTGGCAGAATGAGTTTTGCGGACTTGTCCGGCTGCATGAATAGTTTCATTGAGAAGAACCATCACGCCTTTCCCTCTAGCTTCCTCGCTAGCTGCTGTCTTTACTGCACAATAGATATTTGCGGGACCGTCAGGACTTGTATCTCCGGCACCTCTCATTGCAGCAGTAAGTACAACTGGCTTTTCGCTTTGATGAAGCAAATCCAGCATGTAAGAAGTTTCTTCCACTGTGTCAGTACCATGTGTAACCACAGCACCAGCCACATCATCACTTTCTAAAGCTTCATTAATCATTTTTGAAAGCTGGAACATCATCTCGGGAATCATTCCAGGGCTAGCGATATTGGAAAACTCACGAACTTCGACATCAGCGACTTTATCTAAACCCGGAACAGCCGCTGCCAAATCTTCTCCGCTCACGGCAGGAACAAGGCCATTAACCTTGGGATCGTATTTCATAGCAATTGTGCCGCCGGTTGTAAATACGATGACTTTCTTCTTTCCGCTCATTATTAACTCCTTATAGATTGAATTGTTTCTTAATCTCAGCTAAGCGCACTGACGCTTCTTGTTTTCTTCCGTTTAGAACTTCGATTCCTTTGATGATTAAATTTACATATCTGTCTACATCATCTAAGGAAAGCGTAGGAAGCACTTCTTGTTCCAACTGGCTGTTCGGAATAAATAAGCTTAATACACAGCTGGTGCCGGGAATACAGCCCACTCCGCCCATTACCTTATGGATAGAGTTAGACATGAAAGTCGTACCACCTAAGTCTTCACTCGCAAATCTATTAAGTTCTGCAGCTATCTTTACCTTTTCAAACGAAGTTGTAGCGGCGGAAAACTTCTTTCCGAGTTCCTGAATGTACTCTCCCTGCTCTTTGGTGAGCGACTCCATGGCACTCTCAGATCTGCGCAGCAGCTCAGGACGATAAATTGTTGGATAACCTAGATTTTCTGCACCCTTCAAAAGACATTCTGCAACCACTGAGTTGTCATGTTCCTCGTTTCCTCTGATAAGGAAAGTAGGTTTTGTAATTTCTGATGACACAGGTTGTGCACAAACTTTTCCTTCGATTACAAACGAAGGCAAACCATCAAGCCCGAGCTTTTGCATCAGCTCAAACTTGCCAAAGAGGTTAACATTACCTTCAATATCTTCATTCGGCCCTAGTCCTCCGACGGAAGCGTTAGTCAGACCCATTACTGAAACGTTAATGCCGTTAATGTTTAATCTGGCTCCTATGACTTTGCCGCAATTTCCTTCGACTTCTTCATTCGAGGTCAGGAAAAAGTCGGGATACTGCTGCAAAAAGCTGTCCATAGCAGCATTTGCCACTGCTGTCTGAAAAGCAACCGGAACTTCCATGGCACCTTGCCCAAGAATTCTTCCAAAAGCTTCGCATGCAATAGCTTGAGAATTGATAGCTTGTTTTCCGAGAGCATAAGAAGAAAGTCTTTTTTCAAAAGCTGTAATACCTCTTCTGGCAAAAGCCTTCCCTATCCCTCCGCTCTTAGTTTTAACTTCAAAATAGGCGTCTTTACGCCCGGTTTTAACGTTTATTTCTACTATTTCCAAATCAATACCCGTTGCTCTTTGAAGCAACGCAGTCACTGCGCTTAACCCTCCTGAATCGTCCTGAATAAATCCAAGATGGCTATTTGCATGACCACATCCGGCGTGTCCCACAATTCCCAGCTCGGTTTTGCCCTCTTTAATTAATTTAATCATTGACGCTCCCAAAAAGGCGAGAGATTTCAAATCCCTCGCCTATTTCAAAATTAGAGAATAGAAAGTGCCATGGAAATGCACAGAGCTACGAAGCAACCAAAGAGAATGGAAGGTCTTTGGAACAAGTTAGCTGGTTTAAGAGCTGAACCAGGCACAACCGGAATAACTGTAGCCAGAGCTGCAACCGGACCGCCTGTCAAGAAGTATTGAATCAAAGATGCACCGGATGCGGCAGCGAAAGCAGCTGCAAAAGGATCAGCACCTGAAGCGAGTACGACTTGAAGGAATGGAATAACTACTGCAACGGAAGCACCGTAGGATTGAGTCATGAAACCCGTGACGAAAGACACGCAGAACATGATCAAAATCGGAGAGAAGGAAAGCATCGGGGCTGCAAATGTGGAGATAGTATCTGCCAAACCGATCTGCTTAATAACCGTACTCATGAATAAAAAGCCGATAGTGGCAACCAACGGAGTAGCAATAAGTCCAACACCTTGTATCATAGTCTGTTCGGAGGACTTCATGTCCTTATGGGCAAGAACCATCACAACCAATGCTGAGACCAAACCTACTAAGAAGATAGGCAAGCCAAGTACGAAACCAACAACCAAAACAATGAATGGGAGGAAAGCTCGGAAGGAAGTAGTCTTGTACTCTTTATTGTTAATCTCGGCCATGACTGCCAGTCTGTCTTCTTCAGAAATAGTGACGCCGCGCTTGTGCATATCACGGATAACACGGAGGCAGGACATGAAGAAAATTGAAAGAGCTGCAATTAAGCCTAGAACATTGAATAAACCGTATCCAATACCTGCAGTTGCCAAAATTGCTACCTGAGTTGGATGTGTAAAGCCTGCCAAGTTGCCGATATGACCGGCGTGGCCCTGAATACCGGCGACTTTGTTCGGATCAACGCCTAAACGCACAGCAGCAGGACCTGTGATCACAGCAGTAATAACCGGCTGTGTAAAACCGGTTAAAGCACCAATACATCCGGCAGCAATACCGCCGGCTGTACAGACACCGGGGCCACCGCCAATTTTATTTCCAACACGAACGATATCGCGAACGATAACATCTAGGAAACCGGTAGCCTGCATGATACCGATAAAGAGCAAGATGCCCGTCATATCTGCAATAACCGGATTCAAGCCGGAGTTAATCATTTTTGCGACTGTGACCGGAGCACTTCCCGCGAGCGGGAAGCCGGCAACAATGGCGGAAATAGCTGCACCGGTAATAGCAGTAATGTAAATAGGCGTTAAGCCTGTAATCATAACTATTAGCGTCAACACCATAATGCATTGCGCTATGACGATTTGAGTTGTCATTTTTTCTCCAATGGATTTGAGTTTTGAGATTTCCTCAAGAAAATGATCTCAAGATCGCATTGCAGCTCAATAACAAAACTTTTAAAAATATTGCAAAAAAATTGCTAAAGCTCAGTAATTACTCCTAACCAAGAAAAATGGGCAAAAATAATGAGTTACTGCGGATAAGTTATTCTTCGAGCAGAAGATATCCAACGCTCGAATATGCTCCAATCACATCTCTCGTCAAACCAGCTTGCTCTAGCTTTCTTCGGATTCGGGCAAATGTAACTCGTAAATATTGAACTTCGCCTATGTATTCGTCACCCCAGACTGCTCTCAACAATCTTTCATGGGTTAAAACTTCTCCGGGATGTTTCATCAACTCAAAAAGTAAACGAAATTCTCTGTCGGTCAGCTTCACATGTTCATCGCCGACCATACAGTCCCTCTGGGAAAGATTAAGGGACAAGTTGCCACTTACCAAAACTTCCTGGGCTGGCTTTTGCACTGACTTTACTCTTTGGCTTCTACGAAGCACAGCCCGAATTCTTTCCAAAAGTTCTTGAATGTAAAACGGCTTGGAAATAAAGTCGTCGGCTCCTTCTCTAAAACCTTCAATAATCGTTGGTCTTTCATCTTTTGCTGAAAGAATAATGACGGGAACGTCTGAGTACCTTCTTAATTGTTTTAACATCGCCATCCCATCCATTTCCGGCATCATCAAGTCAAGAAGAATCAAATCGGGTTTATTCAAGGAGTGATTAAAAACCTCCAAGGCTCGCTTCCCGTCCTCTGCTTGGACCACATCGAATCCCTCAAAAGCTAAATTAGTACTAATAAGTCTTCTGATCTTTGTTTCGTCGTCAACCACTAGAATCAAAGAATTATTTGGATTCATACCGCTAACCTCAATTTAAAAGTAGTACCTGTTTCTTTATTTCTTTCTGCCCAAATTCTGCCGCCGTGAGCAGTCATAATGCCGCGACAAATGGCTAAGCCTAACCCAGTTCCTCCCACTTTTCTATCCGAACCCATTTCTACTTGGTAGAAAGAATCGAATATCTTCGAGAGATAATTCTCCTTTACTCCTATTCCGTTATCTTGGAAAGCAATTTCTATTTCGTCTTTTACCAGACGAACCGTTACACGGCAAACTGGCTCTAATTTCGATCGATAGCGCGCCGCGTTACCAAAAATATTGATAAATACTTGAATCAGTCTGTCCTTGTCTGCCTTTAAAAACTCTGCACCTTCTTGGATTTGGGTAGTAATTTTTAGTTCGGGATAGTGTTGGCGGACAGCACCAATTGCCTGATCAAGGAGGCGCCTAATGGAATAAATCTTGGGACGCAGAACAATGGAACCTGCCTCTATTCGGGACATATCCAGCCAATCTTCAACGAGCCGCTGCAGTCTTGAACTCTCTTCTAACATCTCCGAGAGCAATTCATGAGAAAATTCAGTATCTCTTTGGACAAGTTGCCGTTGAAGAGTCTCAACTTGAAGTCTCATTGTTGTCACAGGAGTTTTTAACTCGTGAGCAACCATCGAAACCAGGTTCTTTTTCATCCTTTCCATTGCTATATCTTGAGATATGTCTCTTATTAAGAGGCCGCGGCGTCTTCCGGAAAATCCGTAAAAACCGGGAACGTTAAAAGCTGATGTTTCAATAAAAAAATCAGAATCTGTTGTGCTTGAATATCTTCGAGGACGCTCTTCTTGTTTATCGAAACCTTCCTCTCCAAGTTCTGACGAACGGAATAGAGAAGAAAATAATTCTTCAAAATTTGGCACTTCCTGTTTAGGCATCAATCCTAAAAGGCCTCTAGCTGCCTTGTTACCATAGAGAAGACTTCCTGTTTTTCCTACCAAGATAACTCCCTCAGTCATTGACTCCATCAAAGCCGTAAAGCGGGAAGCTGAAGTTTTCAAGGAAGAATACATTTCCTGATTATCCATAACAATTGCAATGGAATGGGCGAGCCTTAGAAGAGGACCGGAGGCGAACGAGGAAGGATTTCCATCTCCGCAATCAAAGTATAAATAACCCAATCTGCTTCCATCATTAGCTTTTACAGAGATGTACTGAAACACGCTGTTCCCGAGCATCTCCTTGGAAAAGAAAAGCGTAGGAATAGTAAAAATATCCTTGAATCGATTAATAGTTTTTGCGATAACAACGTCTACCGAGTCCTCCAGAGGAGCCAATAAAAGCTGCAGGCTCTTCAACTCTTCTTTTCTTTGGTTTAAAGAAGCGGTCCGTTTTTCAACTTGCTCACTCAATGCTTCATTAACAGACTCAAGCCTTTTTTGGCTCATCAGAACTGTGGCCGCCATTTCTTCGAACTTAGTTGAAAGAAGCTGCAGTCCTAAAGGCGCAGTTTCTTTGAACACGTCGTCCATTTTAGAAATCTTCCCGGTTTTCTCAAACGCACTGAATTGCTCAATCAACTTATGAACAGCCTCGTTGAGCTGTCTTCCTAAGACCGTCCCAACCACAAAGGCCGCAAGAATTGCAACCAACAGGAAAATACCTGAAGTCGTTAGTGATGAAAGAAGTTGCCTATCTCGAATTGCCAGAGGCTGACCCACAGCTAAAAGAAGATCACCTGGAGATACTTTCATTGCCGTTATTACTTGGGCTTCATTTCTTTTCTTGTCTGTTCTCCAGACGGCCGGAGAATTCTTTATCTTTTCATGCACCTCCTCGTAGAAGTCTTTTCCTCCGAGCGGAGAGAATGAAAAGTTTTCTCTTTTGATGGGCTTCTGAAAGAAACTTTGTCCTGAACTGTCTAGAAGCTGAATAGAGAACGGTTCGAGACCGATAATATGTTCGAACACTTCAGAAAAATATTTTTCAGAAACGCAAGTTGTCAGCCAATAACCTTTGAGCAGTCGCTCTTCCTTCACGGGAGAGCCAAAGCAATACTGCGGCTGAGTACCTTCCGTATATTTATAGAATTCAAAATTGCTCGCGGCGTGTCGAAACTTCTGACTGAGTAAATGAAATAATCTTTCATCTCCGGGACCTAGATTCTCCGACTCATGGAGATTAATGGTCTTATCGGAGAATCCCTCTTGAGTAGGAATGAGAAAAAGGGAGTTAAACGATGTCTGACGCGTAACTCTGGTCTGTGCCCATTCTTTGAAATAACTTTTTGGATTCTGTAAATGAATTGATAATGAATCCAGACTTGAATCTAAAAATGATCGGATAGTTTCGATTTCGTTCGAAAGCTGTCTTCCCAGCTGCTCCATTACTGCGATCTGTCTAACATCATTTTCCTCATTTTCTCTTTGAATCTGATTAAGATGCATGAAAGCAAGCATGAACAATGGCATTAACGCTGTCCAGGTAATTGCTCGGGTTAAGTAGCCGCGAAAATCCTTCTGGATCATTTGCTCTTCCACTCGTACCTTTACAGTAGTGGGCAATGGAACTGAGAAACTAGGGTTGGGAGAAGGCATTTTTAAATCCTCTTTTTTCGCCATTTTTACATAGTGAAAATCTTTTGGTAAGTGTCTTTCTCATTTTTTGTTAACTTACACCATTCAAGTAATTACCCCGAAAATGTATCCCGAGATACAACTCTTCTCTTTTTCGTGTAAAGAAAGTTACGGACAAAACGAGCTTACTCGGAGCAAAATACTCACCTATGGTGATTGGCAAAATTAGCTCGATAATTCAAAGAGTTATTGCTGTTAGCACTTAATTCCAAGGAGACTATATAAATGAAAAAACTGCTCACTATTGCCGTTTTAGCAACATTGTCCACAATGACATATGCCGCCGACAAAGTTATCGACACTGACATCGTTGTCGTCGGTCAAGGCGCCGCCGGTACAGCGGCTGCTTTCGCAGCAGGCGAACTTGGCGCTAAGGTCGTCGGATTAGAAAAGAAAGGACTCCCGGGCGGAACAGGCAACTTCTCTGAAGGTATCTTTGCGGTTGGTACAAAGATGCAGCGTGATTACTACATTCCTCTCACAAAGGATGAAACCTTCAAGAAGATCATGAACTACGGTCACTGGAGAAGTAACGCTCGTCTCGTAAGAGCTATCGTTGACAAATCCGCTGACACTGTTGACTGGATGATTAAGCACGGCGTTAAGTTTGAAAAACTTACAACAAACTATCCAGGCGGTCTCTACACTTGGCATATTTATGAAGGCCGCGGAGCCGGTTGGATTAACCTCTTCCAGAAGAAATCAAAGAGCGATTACGGTGTTGAAGTCCTTTTCAATACACCTGCTGAAAAACTCCTTATGAAAGACGGTAAGGTTGCCGGCGTTATTGCAAAAGACAAAGACGGCAATACAGTTACTGTCAATGCGAAAGCCGTTATCATCGCAACCGGCGGTTTCGCTGACAACCCCGAAATGATGAAGAAGTACACACGTTTCCCAAATACTGACGGATTAGCACAGTCCGGTAAAAACGGTGTAGGTATTCAGATGGCTTGGTCTGCCGGCGGCGGTAAAGAAGGCTTGGATGTTCAGCAATCTTATCGTCCGGGCCCAAGAGGAGTGGGAACGACAAATCACGTTTCCGCAACAGCTAAGCAGCCTCATCTTTGGCTGACACCGGGCGGAGATCGCTTCTGCGACGAAACAATTATGGGTGACTGGCCCGCAGCCGGCAACGCTCTTGAAAGAATCGGCGGCCAGATGTGGGTTGTTTATGACAACAAGAACCTCAATTCCATGAAGCATGACGGTATCGTCCAGGGCGTTGGCGTAATGGTTCCAATTGGTGCCAAACTCACCAAGTTTGAAGAAGAATGGCCGGCAGCTGAAAAAGCCGGTTGGGCAGTAAAAGCTAATACCTTGGAAGAATTAGCCAAGAAGACCGGTATGGATCCTGAAAAACTGAAAGCCAGCGTTGAACAATACAACAATGCTGCAGAAGTTCGCCATGACGCACTCTTCGCAAAAGATCCGCAGTACATCTTCCCAGTTAAAGAAGGTCCTTTCTACGCAATCAAGAGCGTTGCCTCCTCTCTCGGAACACTCGGCGGCATCAAAGTTAACGATCGTCTCCAAGTCGTCACAGACAAGGATAAAGTTATTCCTAACCTCTACGCAGCAGGTTCCGACGTCGGCGGTATGTACGGTGACTCTTATGACCTCTTGATGGCCGGCTCTACCATTGGTTTTGCCGTTAACTCCGGCAGAATCGCTGCAGAAAGTGCTGTCAAAGATCACAATATCGGCAAAAAATAAAAAATAGTTTCTCCTGAACTGAACGGAAGCCGCCCTCGGGCGGCTTTCGTTTTGGCTGGAACGGTGTAATACCGACTTTTCAAAACTTGGTGCACGTGAAAAAATTGACCCGTCCAATATTGAAATAAGAAACAAATGCGTCAAATTTTTCATGCCCTTCCCTGGATCCCTCCGAAGGAACCGCGAGAAGTCGCTGAGCTGTTCTCCCAGTATGGCGTTCCGCTCACTTATAAGTCAGGTCAGCTGCTTAAAAGCCGCGGAGAAAACAACAAACTATTCCTGATAACGAAAGGAGCGGCCGCCTACTACATCGCTGACAGATATAAAAGTCACCCAAGCGTTCTCAACCTATTAATTCCAGGCAGATCTGCCTGTGATTTATCCGCTTTGACTGAAACCAAAGTCAATGTAACGACCCGCGCAATCGGCCCTTGCGAAGTTTTGGCTATGCATCCCCATTTGATTTCCAAATTTATGCTTGAACATTCGGAATTCAGTCTTGATTACGCCAAACATGTGGTCTTCAAACAAGAATGCTCAATAGAAGCGATGGTTGCCAATTTCACATTAGAACCGGCGGAACGGCTCAGGCGCTTACTCAAAGTTCTTCTCATCAGCTATGAAAAACCGGTCCCGCCAAATTCTTGGATTCGGATTCCTCTCGACTTAACGAACGAGCAGTACGGTTCCGTCGTAAATTTGACTCGTGTCTCCGTAAGCAGACTCTTTTCGGATTGGACGTCTAAAGGTCTTCTGAAAAAGAGTGGCCGCACTGTGTATGTAATGTCTTCACTGTTCGATAACATGTACGATTGGGTTAAGTAATCTTTTGGACAACGTTTCCTTACCTCTGGAGAACCATAAAAAATGAATGTAGTTATAACAACCGTAAATTTCACAGATACGGCTCTCAGCAAGCTTAAAGAAGCAGGACTTAACGCATGGAAGTACAGCGGACCTGCCTTGGGTGCGGGCGTAAGCGAAGATATTCTGTATGAAGCAGTTAAAGATGCCGACATCATCATTGCAGGCACGGAAACTTATTCACTGAACCTTCTTAAACGGCTGAACAGACTCAAATTCATCTCTCGAAACGGTATTGGATACGACGCAATAGATTTGAATGCTCTCAAAGAGCTCGGTATCGGTCTGACCCGAACTACAGGTTTTGTTGAAGGTGCCGTAGCCGAACATGTTATGGCATACGTTCTTTATTTCGCCAGAAGAATTGATGCTCAAAACAAATTGATGCATAAACATGTTTGGAAACCAACATTGGAACCGGGTGCCAAAGGAAAAACTTTAGCTCTTTATGGCTTCGGAGGAATTGGAAAAGAGATTGCTAAAAGAGCCGTTCCTTTCAAAATGAATGTGATTTACTACTGCCGTCATCCGAATCTCGAGGATGAAAAAACTTATGGTGTCAAATACGTCGATGAAGAGACCCTCCTTAGAGAGGGAGACTTCCTTTCTCTGAATGTTCCGTTGACGGATTCCACTTTTCATCTAATCGACAAGAATAAATTAGATCAGATGAAGACAGGCTCGATTTTGATCAATATTGCCAGAGGTCCCGTTATCGACGAATTTGCAGTAACAGACGCATTAAAGTCCGGAAAACTTGGAGCCGCTGCAGTGGATGTATTTCCCTCCGAGCCTTGCACGGACTCACCTCTTGCTGACTGTCCCACGGCAGTCCTCACTCCTCATACAGCTTCTTCTACTGTAGAAAATTCTGCTGAAATGAACATCGCTGCCGTTGATAATGTTTTGAATTATCTACAAGGAACTCTCGACGACAAATACCTGGTCATCAAAGGAGCTCGCTAACGTAAATTCTCCACTTAACCATATACATCGAGAGAAGGATTTTACATGAGTTGCTGAAAAAATCAGTCGTTCGCTATACACCGGCTATCTAATCGACCGCGATAGTGTCTTACCCACTGAGAAAACTCTACCCCTTTAGGAAGGATCTGAGTTTCTACCGGAGGAAGCGTTACTTCGGAAGCATGCATTTGTTCCGGACTCAGTGCTGAATAAGAAACACGAATTTCTTCTCTATCTCCTACTTTCCATTTTTCGAAAGTCAAATAGCCACCCGGAACATTCTCATTTCTCATTCTGTCCGGCTGCTTCCAGTTCAAGTCAAACAAAGCACCAAGATTGGCCAAGTTAGTGTCATGTCCGACCAAAAAAGTATATTTAGGACCGTCTGTTTTTTCTAATGAGTCGATAATCTTCGCTCCTAGGGCCGATCCTTTATACCGAGCCACTTCCATATCCCGGTTAAGAATTGAAAAAACGCCAACCCGTAAAGGCATAACTTTCAGAATTTCCGCCCATGGCATTTGGCCCCAGCCCGGGATTTGATCAGGCCACTGGCCCCACTCTAAGGCCAGAATTTCCGTAAAGCTTGAACCATAGTAAGGCCCCCCGCTCAAACCAACTTTATGTTTACTTGCATGCCCTACCATTTCGCCGGAAAAATTGCCTTCGGTGACTTTATTTAATAGAAATATCTCGTGAGCGTAGACCTTAGAAACGCCTCTAGAGTTTTGAGTCAATTTCTCGGCTAAAGAATCAGGATGTCGAATCTTACAAACCTTGGCTTTAAGCGGTGAAAACAGCTTCGAATGTTTTGCAGAAGTAACTTTGACCTTTATTCCGCACTGTGGGAATAAGCCTTCGCTTATAGCCTCAGCAGTTTTAATTGTCCGTTCGTCTACGTCGGCAATGATTTCAACTTCATTCGGATTGGGACATTGACTAAAAACGAACGGGCTTATTCTGCTGTTTTGTTTCCACGTTCCCTTAACCAATCCATATCCTCTTGGGGTCAAATACCCTTTTTCTACTCCCCACTCGGGCCATTGACGAGGACTCCATGAAGCAAGCGTTTCAACTGGCTGAGTCGGTGACCGAACTCCGTGTCTGGAAACTACTACAACTTTCTCTAGCTCTTCATAAACCGGTGTCCCTGGAATCGGCTCTTGAGCAAAACTTGAATTACATACGGATATAACTAACGCAGAAACTAGATAGGGCCACTTTTTATTCATCATCAACTCCAGGAGGCTAATAAAATGAATATATAGCGTGGAAAACAGTTTTCGGTTTAAAACTAACCGAATCGGTTAATCTGAAATAGTCAACCAAGTAGCTTTCTAATTAAGAAGTTTTTCTTGCTTCGAATAGCGGAAAATGAATCATTAGTTCCAAACCCTAGGCAAAGACCCTTAGAAACCAAAATAGAATGTATCAATTTATTTCAAACAGACTCATTACATCTTTTTCTGTCAATCCGTTATTCAAATTCCTAATCCTGCAAAAGCGAGCTTCTCTTACGCAAACACTGATACCCAAGAGTTCCCTAATGGAATAACGCTCTTTTACTTTATCTCAGAGAGGAATATTCTCCTTCAAAATAACGCCTCAAAAAGTTGTTTGATGAAGTGAGACTTCTTAAGATTTTTCTCGCTTAATTATTCGAATTAACACATTGGAGTTTCAAATGAAATTATCTGCACGTAATGTTTTAGAAGGTAAAGTTGTTTCCATCAAAGAAGGCCCTGTTTCCACAGAAGTTACTATCGAACTCGCCTGCGGCACACAGGTTGTCTCCTCTATCACTTCTACTTCTGCTAAGTCTCTTAACCTTGAAGTCGGCAAAAAAGCCTACGTCGTAATCAAGGCTTCCAACGTTATGGTCGGCACAGACGAGTAATTAATTCTCACCTGCGAGAATTAATAGGCGCAAAGCGCATCAGCCTCCTTCGGGAGGCTTTATCTTTTCTGAACGTCCTCTTGTAGGAGACAAATTCAAGTCTCACCGCAAAAGGCTCTAAACGCTAAAAATATAAGTAGCTAAGGCTAAGAAAATAAAGAAGCCGCCGGAATCTGTGATAAAAGTAAGAAGAACCGAGCCACCTAACGCCGGATCCCTTCCTAATTTTTTAAGAGTGAGCGGAACAAGAATAGCTACAACGGCACCCATCAGCATATTCAGCATCATCGCCATAAACATAGTCAAGCCGAGAAGTTTACCGTCCGGTGAGTTGTAGTAAAGAGCCCAAGCAAAAAGCCCCGCAATAATTCCCCAGATAAATCCGTTGATAAGAGCAACTAAAACTTCTTTCTTAATAACGTCCAACTGGTTTGATTCTGTAATCTGGCCTGTCGCTAAAGAACGAACCAGCAGAGTTAATGTCTGGTTGCCGGAATTCCCAGCAATACCTGCAACAATCGGCATCAAAGCGGCCAAAGCCACAACCTTTTCGATTGTCCCGTCAAATGCAGAAATCACGCGGGATGCAAAGAATGCTGTAAATAAATTGATTCCAAGCCAAATCCAGCGGGCTTTTGCAGATGACCAAATAGATTCGAACAAGTCCTGATCATCATCCAAACCGACGGCGCCGAAAGCTTCTTCATCACTTTCTTCACGAATAATGTCAACGACTTCATTAACGGTCAAACGGCCCACCAATCGTCCGCTTTCGTTAATAACTGGTGCACTAACGAGGTCATAACGTTCGAAGGCGGAAGCCGCATCTCCGACATCTTCCAAAGGGGAAAGTGTCAAAACGTCTGCAACCATCACATTTTTAACCAACTGATCCGGAGCATGAGTAAGAATTCGGTCAACCGGAAGAGTTCCCATTAACCTCTCGTCTCGGTCTACTACAAATACTTGGTCAGTGTGATCAGGGAGTTTCTTTAAACGGCGTAAATAGCGAAGAACGACATCGAGCGTAACATCTTGCTGAATTGAGACAATATCGAAGTCCATACGGGCACCCACGGAATCTTCCGGGTAGCTCATTGCCGCCCGCAGCTGTGCTCTCTCTTCGTGGGAAAGACCTTCCTGAACCTCAGCAACAACATCCGGCGGCAAGTCTTCAACAAGATCAGCAATCTCGTCGGTGCCCAACTTTTCAACGGCATCGACAAGCTCGTCCTTGTTCATCGCATCAATAAGGGTTTCACGAACCGCTTCATTGACCTCAACAAGAATTTCACCGTCCTGACTAGACCTGACACAGTCCCAGACAATCAGACGTTCATCAAGAGGAAGAGCTTCCAGAATATAGGCAACGTCAGCAGGATGCAGTTCAGACAGAGTATCTCGGAGATCAAGCCGGATGGCCTCTCTGTCTTTCAGATCTTTTCTATCCTCGGCCTCTTCGCCTTCTTCGATTAACTGTTGGACAAGTGCCAAAGCACGTGCCGCTGCTTCGGGGTCACGTGCTGAAATCTCTTCATCCTTGGCCAAGCCAATAGTGTTTTCTTGAAGACTCAAGCTTCACTCCTCAAAGAGACACCTTGTCTCTCACTTTTCTATTTTTTCGCTAACAGTTTCCTAATATATTCATAGACCGGCGTCGTTTCGGGCCGATGTCCAAGCCAGAAATTATAAGAATCAGCGGCCTGCTCGACAAGCATTCCCAGGCCGTCAGATGTAACTTTTGCCCCACCTTCTTTTGCAACTTGCATAAACGGTGTCGGATCAGCAGCATAAACCAGATCGAAAGCTAGTTCACAATCTTCAAAGGCATTTGCAGGAATTAGAGGAGCCTTATTCTGAAGGCTTGCGGGAGTGGCGTTAATAATAAGATCGTATTGTTCAGAGCCTGTCTCATCGTACAAAATACTTTGGATTCCGAATTCATCGGCCAGCTGCTGAGCCCGAGCAACCGAACGATTGGCAACTGAAATCTTTTTAGGAAGTTCGTCAAGAATGACTGGGAGCAGTCCTCTAACGCTTCCGCCGGCACCTAAAATCAAAATATTCTTATTTTTCAAAGAAAAGTTCAGGCGCCCTTTTAAATCCTGGACAAAACCAATCCCATCGGTGTTCTCTCCGAGAACTTTATTTCCTTCAAATTTGAGAGTGTTAGCGGCGGTTGCCTGTCTTGCATAGGCCGTCGTTTTAGTGGAAAAACGATAAGCATCAACCTTAAAAGGAATGGTCACATTGACACCCTTATATCCCTCTGAGATCAGATCTTCAATGTAACTTTCAAATTCTCCTAATGGAATTTCTATTTTTTCATAAGAAATATTGTCGCCAAACTGTTTAGCAAAGGCTTCATGAATTTCCGGTGACAAACTGTGGGCCACAGGGTTACCGACTACGGCGTATTTCGATTCTTTACCCATGTTTTTCCCTTTCTTAAAAATTTTTAAAATTTCTTTTTTCCAAATAATAACACTCTCATGGGATGGCTCAATAGCTAATTTTTCTTATAAAAAATTTAATACCCAGAGAGCAAAAAAGATCTTCCGCGCAAAATTAAACCCGCGGGGTCATTTTGCGGGTCTTATCCCTTGATTCCCAAAGGGCAAAACGAATCTTTTTTACTTTACGAAGCCTTAATACATAACTTTGAATATGTAGAAATTTCTTTCAGAAACCATTTTGAATTCCCAAAAGAAGAAATCTCTTAACTTGCTTCATTAGATTTTGGTTGTTCCGAATCACTGGAATTAGTCTGAGGAGCTGGATTTTCTTGTGGCTCTTCAACTTCAACGAGCTCTTCCTCCGATAAGTCTTCGGCATCCTCCTGATCCAAAACTTCAACTAAACGCAGTTCGAGAACAAGCTCAATGTAATCGATGCCAACTACTTTCATAAGAAGGTTCTGGCCTCGAGAGTACTCCGGAAGTCCCGGTACTCTCTGCATCATTGGCAAACCTTCCAAGCGAACCAAATCCCCCTTAACGACGGTGACTTTTATATTTTCGATTTTTTCCTGTTCAATCCAGCGTAAAGACCAATAACGGTTCATTCGAGTCTGGAAGTCATTAAAGGCGGTGTATTTCGTATCGAAGTTGGAAATAATGCTGAACAAATCCAGATCATTAGCCTTAAACGGAGGCTTCTCATCTCTGACGGCAGCTATCAATTGACGTTGGTTAACCATGTCGACGTAACGCCGCAGCGGAGAAGTCGACCAAGCGTAGTACTCAACACCGATTCCGTCATGCGGTCCCGGAACGGAAGTCATCTTCACTTTGCCCATTCGTTGACTGCGGTAGATGCCGGCAACCTTCTTTTTCTCCAACCACTCACCCCAAGAAGCATTGGCAAAAATCATTACCTCGGCCACCAATAAATCAAGTGGAGCACCGCGTTTTCTGCCTTTCAGCTCAACGGTTGCGTTTTCATCTTCACCTTTCAGATCAAAATACCAGTCAATTTTTCCTACCGGCTCAGGACGCCCGCGAACTTCTTCGCGTTTTTGCTGAAGATGTTTTGCAAAATGCCACACCCAGGACATTTCCTTACCGAACGGTATGTCCAAAGTATTGTCTCGGACAGCCTCTTCTGTTACTTGGCTTTCAATCTTGTCGTACCACAAGTTGGCGGCGATTTTGATTCTCTCTAATCGTGTTTCCGTCACGACTACTTCGAACGTCTCGTTATCTACTAAAGCATACAAAGATAAAACCGGACAAATGTTTCCTTCATCCAAAGAAAAGGCTTTAACCCAGCTTTTCGGCAGCATCGTTGTCTTCAGACCGGGAGCATACACAGTAGACATTCTTTCTCGCGCAGCTTTATCTACTTCAGAGTCAGTCAAGATTCCAAGACCGGGCGCTGAAATGTGAATACCTAGCTTGGTTCTGTTGTCTCCCACGGGTGTCACGGAAACCGCATCATCAATTTCAGTTGTGTTGGAATCGTCAATCGAAAAAGCTTGGCCGTCAGCAAGAGGAAGATCCTCAAAACATTCCTTCTGAGGTTCCGGAAAGGTCTTCGGAAATTCCTTTCCTTTAGGAAAGTTAATTGAAAAGAAATTCTCTACGTGGTATCTCCATGCGTTAGGAATCGCTTTTACTTCTAAAAGCAGTCTTAGAGGAGAACAGCTTCTAATGTCAGTGGCTTCTTTCAGCGCTTTCCACTCAATAGAGTTTTTGTCGGGCTTAGACAAAAGCTGAATTGCCTGAGCAGCGATAGCCTCGGGAGCTCGGCCTTCGAGAAGTTCCTTGACGTAAGCATCTTTTTGTTCGTCCAGCTTTCGCTTTCTTTCAATTGCCGCCAGAGCAAGTTTGAGAGTCTCTTCGGGAGCTGCTCTGTATTTTCCTCGACCTTTTCTATAAAAGTAGACGGGATAGGCATGAAGACGGAAAAGAGTTCCGGCCTGTTCAAGCTTGCCGGCTTCTTCCCCGAAATATTCCTTTGCAGCATCCTGATAAGTAAATTCTTCAGCTGCAGCGAACTCCCAAAGCAAATCTAAATCAATAGTTTCAGCTACAGCCTGAGCCTGCTGAATAAATTCGAGAGGAGAGGGAGCGGAAAATTCAAAAAAACTATGTGATTTTTTAACTTTTATTCTTTTTCCTGTCGGTAATTCGATCTGATAAGCAGCGTCCGTCGCGTTCAGAATGACTCCTGCCTTAAAAGCACCGTCTTCTTCGAAAAATAAATTCATTGTCATCCTTTCTTTGAGAAAGCAGATCTTACCTGGAGATCCTGCCATGAAGGAAATTCATAACATCATCTGCAAGAGAATCAAAGCCTGAGAGTCTATGGTCCGCTCCGTGCACTATCTTGACATTAGTCCCATGGTAAAACTCCTCACCATCGTGCCAATTGAGCACTTCATCCTTATCTCCCAAGATGGTCAAGTAATTAGAAGGAGCTTTAAGACTGTTAACGGCTAATGCCTTTAATTCTTCTTCGTACTCCGGATAGACAACGATTTTGTCGCCGGTTTGTTCCACGTAGTGCACCCCGACCTTATCTTCCATAAAAAGCCAAGGACGAACGGCAGGATTTAAGAGAACCGCCTTTCTACTAAACTTTTCCGCTGCCCAGGTGGCATAAAAACCGCCTAGCGATGAACCGATAAAACAAAAATCGTCCGTTTGAACCTGATCTACGGCAGCTATAATTATCTCGGCGGCTTTCTTCGGTCCTACAAAAATTTCCGGAGCAATAAAAGGAATTCCTCTTTGAAGATGCCTTTGCTCCAAAATCTTTCCTTTGTTGGAATACGGAGAAGAAAGAAATCCATGAATATAGATAGTAGTGCTATTCATTAATAGACCTCTGTCGGAGAACATTCAGAAGTTTTTCATGGATATTGCCGAAGCCTCCGTTGCTCATTACCAAAATTGTATCTCCCGGCTCGGCAGTCTTCACTGCTGCTTCGGCAACTTCCTCAAGATGACTAAAGACTTTAGCTTTATTCCCAAGCGGCTTGAGAGCTTCTGCCACATCCCAATGCACTGCAGGAGATTGAAAGCAGACAACTTCATCGGCCAACTCCAATGATCCGGGAAGTTTGTCTTTCATGCTTCCAAGTTTCATCGTATTTGACCGAGGTTCAAGCACCGCAATGATTCTTCCCTCCCTCTGGACGCTTCTTTGTGCCTTAAGAGTCTCTTCAATGGCGGTTGGATGATGGGCGAAATCATCAATAACTTTGACTCCGTCTTCCGTTCCTCTAAGTTCCAGTCTGCGTTTTACACCTTCAAAGGATTCCATATGATGCAAAGCATCGACAGCAGAAATTCCGATTGCTGCTGCCGCAGCTACTGCGGCAATTGTGTTCATTCGGTTATGATGTCCGGGCAACGGAGAAGAAACTTCTCCGATTTCCTTGGAACCGGAGAACAATCGCGAATCCTCATGATCTTTTAATTGCCAGTTGTCCGAATCTGAAGTACCGAAGGATTCAGCCAGCGTCCAAAGCCCCATTTCTAATACTTCTTTAAGAGCTTCGGATTCGCCGTTATAAATTACTCTTCCCTGCGATGGAATAGTTCTGACTAAATGATGGAACTGTCTTTGAATTGCGTGGATATTCGGAAAAATGTCGGCATGGTCATACTCTAAGTTATTCAGAATTGCCACCCAAGGACGGTAATGAACAAATTTGCTTCTCTTATCAAAGAATGCTGTGTCGTACTCATCTGCCTCAATAACGAAGTATTCTGAGTCAGTCAAACGGGCAGAACGATGGTAATTATTGGGCACTCCTCCGATTAAAAAGCTTGGGTTCAAACCAGCTTCTTCCAAAATCCATGTCAGCATGGAACTTGTAGTGGTTTTGCCATGGGTGCCCGCAACAGCTAAGACTTTCTTCTTCCACAAAATGTTTTCTGCGAGCCACTGTGGTCCCGAAGTGTATGGAGCCCCTGAATTAAGAATAGCTTCAAGAAGAGGGTTTCCTCGAGAGATAGCATTACCGATAATATACAAGTCAGGATTTAACTTTAACTGCTCAGAATCGTAGCCCTCGATCAGTTCAATCCCAGCTTCTTTAAGCTGATCAGACATTGGGGGATAGACAGCTGCATCACAGCCGCTGACTTTTATATCTAAGGATTTGGCAAGCTGAGCGATTCCTCCCATAAAGGTCCCGCAAATACCAACAATATGAATATGCACAATTTCTCCGAACATCTATCTCGTAATCAGAGAACTATAGATCGAGGCGCTCTTTAGTCTCAAGAATATACATAAGAAATTTAGTAACGATTTGGACATCGGGCAGCTCAGAATAATTTTTTCTTGGTTTTGCGGCATTCTGATCGCCTAGAATTTGTTACGTTTTCATAGAAATCTAAGGACACCGTGATTCAGCCTAATAAATATGCAGCCCTTGCTGCCGGCATAATCGCCGAAAAAGGGCTTCCTTGGAACGAAGCCAGAAGCGAAATACTTGAAAGTAATCCGCATCTTTCCACTTCTATGCTTCCGTCCGATGAACAAATCGAGACGGCACTAAGGGAACATTACGCAATTTTTGATCCGGAAGGACATAAAGGGCGTCTAAGGGAGCTTCGGTTGATGGCTCTAACGGTCATGAAGGAGTTAGAGCAATACTCTCCGCTTTTAACTAAAGGTGTTCTCAACGGGTGCGCAGATAAATTCTCTAATATTTATATCGATCTAGCTGCGGACGATCCTAAAGAAGTAGAGTTATTCTTGTTGGATAGAAATATTGATTTTGAGTCTTATCCGATAGAAGGAAGAACTAAAAGAGATCCGGTTGAAGAACTTATCGTCGAAGCCCCTTCGTTGAGAAACGGTGTACTTCGGGATCAACACATCTCTGTCTGGGTAGTATTGCGCGTCTACGACGGGCACCAGCAAGGAAAGAAAAAGCAAAACAAACTTCCTGATCAATGGCAAATCGAAGAAGAAAGCTTCAAATTTGCCACAATTGAAGATCTTAAAAAAATTCTTGATAAAACTAAATAACCAGGCCATTTTCTGCCTTTTTCGCGTATCTTCGCCGATCTTTACATTTGTCTTTGACGCTTTAATAAAGGGCTTAAAACTCTTTTTTCCCCCTCACAGATCCATCAAGATAGATACAAATAGCCCGATTTCTTAATGTTTTTAGGGAAAGTTAAGTACTATACTTACGAAATAAATAACTCTAAGGGGAGCTGAGAGATTTTCCGCCATCCTCCCCTGAACGTGATGAACAAAATTTTGCTGCTTAACGGCCCCAATCTAAATCTTTTAGGCAGAAGAGAGCCTGAAAAATATGGATCTGTGACCTTAGAACAAATTGAAAACGAACTTAGTCAAAAATGTGCTTCTTACGGTGTTGAACTGATTTGCTATCAGAGCAACCACGAAGGAGACCTTGTTGACAAAATTCATCAAGCCGCCAGAGAAGAAGTCGACGCAGTCATCATCAATCCCGGCGCATACACTCACACAAGCATTGCCATTAGAGATGCCTTCTTGTCAGTCAACATCCCTTTCATAGAAGTGCATCTTACAAACATCTTTGCTAGGGAACCTTTTAGACATCATTCCTATCTATCCGACATTGCTAGAGGATGCATTATTGGCTTAGGGTATAAAGGGTATCTGCTGGCGGCTGAATATTTAATTAATTCTAATTAGAGAAGAGGATCATCATGGATCTGCGTAAACTTAAAACACTTATTGATTTGGTACAGGCTTCAGGAGTTTCCGAATTGGAAATTACTGAAGAAGGCGAAAAAGTCAGAATCGTCAACAAACCGGTATCTGTTGCTGCACAACCAGCCGTAGTCGAAGTTCCTCAGCCAGTTTACAGACCGGCAGAGCCGGTAGCTGCACCAGTGTCAGTACCCACTCCTGCCCCTAAGGCCGCTGCTCCGTCCGGGACTCAGGTAACAAGCCCGATGGTCGGCACTTTCTACCGCGCCCCTAGCCCCGGTGCCGATCCTTTCGTTCAGGTCGGTTCTCAGGTAAAGAAAGGCGACACCTTATGCATTATTGAAGCCATGAAACTGCTTAATGAAATTGAAGCAGAAGTCAGCGGTACCGTAAAAGAAATTCTGGTTGATAATGCTCAGCCTGTTGAATTTGGACAAGCCCTCTTTGTTATTGAGTAACCATGTTTGGAAAAATCTTAATTGCCAACCGAGGTGAAATTGCCCTTAGAATTCAGCGTGCTTGTAAAGAAATGGGCATTAAAACGGTGGTTGCTCATTCTTTAGCAGACACTGACGCCAAGTACGTTAGGCTTGCAGATGAGTCCGTCTGTATCGGACCGGCTCCCGTTCACCAAAGTTATTTGAATATCCCGGCTTTAATTAGTGCGGCTGAAGTCACCGATGCCGAGGCTATTCACCCGGGTTACGGTTTTCTGTCGGAAAATGCAGACTTCGCTGAACGGGTTGAATCCAGCGGATTCGTATTTATCGGACCTCGCCCGGAAACTATTCGTTTAATGGGAGATAAAGTTTCGGCCAAACAAGCCATGATTGAAGCCGGCGTTCCCTGCGTTCCGGGTTCAGGCGGCGCGCTTCCGGATGACCCGAAAGAAATTATTCGTCTGGCACGTGAAGTCGGCTATCCGGTCATTATTAAAGCAGCCGGTGGCGGCGGCGGACGAGGAATGAAAGTCGTTCATACCGAAGCTGCTCTGATTAATGCGGTCAATACCACAAGACAAGAAGCTAAAGCCGCATTCGGCAACGGTACCGTCTACCTTGAAAAATTCCTTGAAAATCCTCGTCACATTGAGATTCAAGTACTTTCCGACTCTTTCAGAAATGCTATCTGGCTTGGCGAAAGAGACTGTTCTATACAAAGACGCAATCAGAAAGTCATTGAAGAAGCTCCGGCTATCGGTATCCCTCGCCGTCAAATCGAAAAAATCGGCGAACGCTGTGTAGACGGATGCAGAAAGATAGGTTATCGAGGCGCAGGCACTTTTGAATTCTTGTACGAAAACGGAGAATTCTACTTCATCGAAATGAATACTCGTATTCAGGTGGAACACCCTGTCACGGAATTAATTACAGGCGTCGATTTGGTTCAAGAACAGATCAAAATTGCTGCCGGCGAACGTTTAAGCTATCGCCAGAGAGATATTCAAATCAGAGGCCACGCCATTGAATGCCGACTTAACGCTGAAGATCCGTTTAGATTCACACCGAGCCCGGGAAGAATCTCGACCTTCCATGCCCCTGGCGGTCCAGGAATACGCGTTGACTCCCACATTTACCCGGGATACTTTGTACCTCCGCACTACGATTCAATGATCGGCAAGCTCATCTCTTACGGGGACACACGTGAGCAAGCAATTGCCCGCATGAGATGCGCGTTGTCCGAAACTGTTGTAGAAGGAATTTCAACCAATATTCCTCTTCACAGAGAAATGATGATTGACCAAACTTATTTAAAGGGAGGCCCAAGCATCCACTATCTGGAAGAAAAACTCTCGCACATGAACCGTAAACACGCATAGGCTGCTAAATGCTCAAAGAATTTTCAATTTTGGTCGAAAAAGACGAAGCCGAAGAACTTTCAGATTTCTTAATGGACGAAGGTGTCTATTCAGTCAGCATCGAAGATGCCGATGCTGATAGCGAAGACGAGGCTCCGCTCTACGGAGAGCCTGGGCTGGAGCCCGAGAGACTGGCGTGGAATCGTTCCAGATTGAAAATTCTTGTCCCCGCAGACTTTCCTATTGCTAAGGTTTTAAATAAATGCTGCGACGAACTGCATTTCAAAGTACCGGAAATTGAAGCGGAAACAGTCGTTCCGGATAACGATTGGGTTCGCATCACGCAAGCTCAATTTTCTCCGACTCAAATTTCCGAAAAGCTATGGATTGTTCCGTCCTGGCACGAACCTCCTAATCCGAATGCAATCAATATCAGACTTGATCCGGGCGTTGCATTCGGTACAGGGACTCATCCCACAACCCATCTTTGTCTTGAATGGCTGAGTTCGCATGCTCTTTGCGGCCGCAGTGTTCTCGACTACGGCTGTGGTTCTGGAATTCTTGCCGTAGCCGCAAAGAAACTTGGTGCTGATATTGTTATGGGCACCGACATCGACCCGCAATCCATCGAAGCGGCTAAATACAATGCCGAGCAGAATGGAGTTGAGGCAGGCTTCTATCTCCCATCCAAATTGCCTGATGAAAAATTTAATGTGGTGGTAGCTAATATTTTGAGCAACCCCCTCCGAATCTTGGCTCCTGCGCTCATATCCCGCGTAAAAGAAGGCGGATCCTTGGTTTTATCGGGTATATTAGAGAGACAAGCTGAAGAGCTAATAGAACTTTACAACGGGCTGTGTGCCACTCTGGATCTGAAGATTTGGAAAACTTCGGAAGGATGGGTGTGCTTAGCAGGACAAAAGAAATAACCGAGCGAGCAGAATATGGAGCCGAAAATCTCTGGCAATTCAAAAGGTCTTAGATTTCCTTATGAACCGAGTCTTTCTCAACCTTTAAAGCGAAAAGAAGATTTAATTCCGAGAATTGTGCCCGCTGAACTGAATTCTCCGGTTCCGACATCTGCCAAGACTGAAACTCCAAAAATTTCTCCCTCTCCTACAGAACCCTCTTCTGCAGGCACTTCCACCGGCTGTCCCGCTGGACAAACTCCTCAGGCTCCCATTTCTTCAACCGCTGAGCCCTCTTCAGTTAAGCGCAAAGATCCTCGTGAAATGATGGCTGCGCTTTCCAAGGATTTAGAGGAACTCTCAACGCCTTTAAGCCAAAAGCCTAAAGCCGTCATGGAACCTCCCGATGAAAATCTAGAAGCTCCCGAAGAAGCTCCGACTCCATCTGGCGTTCTGAGATCAGTGATGCTTTTTATTTGCTTTATTGTGGTTTGCCTGTGCACCTGGCAAGTTGCCTTATTCTTGCAGCCAAGCATCATGCAACAGGATCCTCTTAACTCAATTTCTGAAAGAAGCTGCAAGTTCTTCTACTGCCCTCCGATGAGGCCGCTGAGAATCCTGACTTCGGAGATGAATGCCACAGGCAGAGACACCTGGGACGTCTCGCTCCAAGTACAAAATCAGGATATGAGAACTCAGAGACTTCCTCAGTTTCAAGTCACTTTGGTCAACACCAATAAGACTATCTTCCAAAAAACTTATCCGCCTTCTGAATACACAGTCATCCCGGATATGAAGAGCATCAAAGGAGGACTCTCGGTCAAGATTCAAATTCCTGTTGTCTATTCTGAAGGAAGACCTTCGAACTTTATGGTTAAAGTCTTGGAATAGTCAGGTTGGACCAAAATTCAAAGGAGATCAGTCTAAAAAACTTGATCTCCTTTTGTATTTCACAGCAAAATTTTTAAGTCTTAGGCAAATCACTGGGAACTTAAGCTCATCGATTTAAATTGAACCCAAACATTCGAGCCCTCTTGGAGACAGAGAGAATTTAAAGATTTGTTTGTCACCAAAGACAAAAATTTCTGACCGTTGCAGTCAATTTGAACCAAGCTGTCGATATGATTATCTTCTTGCCGTATTTGGGTGACTATACCCGGCAAGATATTTAAAATTGAGGTCGATTCAGGCTTTGCTGCAGCAATAGAAACGTCTTTAGCCAACACCTGCAAACTCACGGAGTCTCCAACCCCTTCTCCTCCGTCAGGGACGGTAATATCAAACTTTTCGATTCTTACTGTCAATAAATTCCAGCGGGTGTCTTTATTGATCACTTTTCCGCGCAGAACCACTCCAAGTTTTCCTTCGAGCTTAACGGGAAGATCTACGTTGGATAAAACGCTTTGCAGAGAGCCGCTGGCTTTCAAAAGTCCTTTCTCAAGCACAATGATGTGATCGGCAAGTTTCACTACTTCATTTGCAGAGTGAGTCACATAAAGCATTGGTATTTTGAGTTCTTCTTTAAGCTTTACCAGCCAAGGGAGAATTTCAACCTTTCTGGCAAAGTCCAAAGAAGCTAGGGGCTCATCAAAGAGCATTACATGTGGATCCGTCGCCACGGCTCTGGCAATTGCCACTCTTTGCCGTTCTCCGCCCGAAAGCTGAGAAGGCATGCGGTTAAGCAACGTTCGAATTCCTAACAATTCAATAGCGGTTTCCATTCTCTCTTTGGAGTTGGAACTTTTGCTTCTCTTGACAGCGAACTCTAAATTTTTTAACGCGGAAAGATGAGGAAAAAGAGAAGATTCTTGAAATACATAACCCAACTGGCGCTGCCAAGTCGGTAAAAAGATATTCTTCTTGTCATCCTGCCAGAGTTCATTGCCGACATGAACATAGCCATGTGCACGTTCAAGTCCCGCCACACATCTCAAAAATGTTGTCTTACCGGAACCCGACTCTCCAAAAACAACAGTAATTCCCTCTGTGGGGAATTTAACGCTACAGTCAAGCTTAAAACCTTCTTTCCTTTCCAGGAATAAGTTCACTTCACTTGTACTTATTGATTCCAACTTATTCTCCTAGGTCAAGAAGCGATCGTTTTTTCTATTTAATAATGTTAGTCCGAGTAGAACAAAGAAACTAAATAAGACCATACCGCCAGCCAGCCAATGGGCCTTTGAGTATTCCATTGCTTCCACATAGCTGTAGATTTCTGTGGAAACAACTTGAGTTTTTCCGGGAACATTGCCCCCAATCATCAGAACAACGCCGAACTCGCCAATTGTGTGCGCAAAAGTAAGTAAAGAAGCAGTTACGAAGCCAGGCTTCGCTAGTGGTAGGATTACATTGAAGAAAGTATCCCACGGCGTGGCCCGAAGTGTTGCAGCGACCTCCAGCGGCCTTTTGCCGATGGATTCGAACGCTCCCTGCAGCGGCTGCACAGCAAACGGCATCGAATATACGACGCTGCCGATTACAAGTCCCGGAAAAGTGAATGTCAGAAGCCCTGCCCCTAAAGCTTCTGTCAATTTACCCAAAGGCCCATTTGGCCCCATGGCTACTAAAAGATAAAAACCTAACACACTGGGCGGTAAAACAAGAGGTAATGTCACCACTGAACTCACTGCGGATCTCAGCTTCGACTTTGTATTAGCGAGCCACCACGCCAGTGGCGTGGCAACAATTAAAAGAAACACTGTAGTTATAGCAGCTAGCTCTAGAGTTAGTTGGATAGGCAGTAATTCTTCAGCGGTAAACATCTAAAACTCTCTTACAGTCCGTATCCGTAGGACTCAATTAACTTCTTAGCGTGAGGATTGGTTTCAACGAACTTAAGGAAGTCAGCAACTTCTTTGTTGCCTTTACCCGGCTTCAAGACAACGACGTCCTGACGAATAGGCTGATACAAGTCAGTTGGAATAATCCAGCCGGAACCGGAGGTCATCTTGCCGTCTTTGAATACTTGAGACAAAGCGACGAAACCAACCTGCGCGTTAGCTGTCTTGGCATACTGGAATGTCTTACCGATATTGTCCCCGGTTACAAATTTGGGTTCCGCTTTCTTCAGATTGCCCCAAGCTGTCATTGTTTGATAAGCAGCCTCTCCGTATGGAGCTAACTTGGGGTTAGCAACGGCAATCTTCTTAACTTTGTCAGAAAGAATAAAGTTCTTATCTTCTTTTACGAAGTCAGGTGCGGCGCTCCACAAAACTAACTTACCGTACGCATATACCTTATTCGTATCTTCAGCACCCAAACCTTCCTTTACAATCTTAGCTGGAGTTTTTGCATCAGCGGCAAAAAGAACCTGATAAGGAGCACCGTTTTTTATCTGTGCGTAAAAGGCACCTGTTGCGCCGTAGGAAGCTAGAATCTTGTTACCGGTTTCCTTTTCATACATAGCGGCCAACTCTTTCATAGGAGCGGTAAAATTGGCGGCTACTGCGATATTAATGTCGGCGGCATCGGCTGAGGTTGAGAAGATAGCTGCTACAGCTAAAAGCAATAAACTTTGTTTCATGATGCTCTTTTAAGAAATAATTATCTTGTCGTTATTCTAGATTAGAATAACGATATTGTATACGTAAAATAATTAATTGGTAAAGATATGAACATCTTTGATGCCCTGGGATTAGAGAGTGTAGATAAAAGAATAGATATTCTTCAGAGAATCGACAGTCTGGGAAGTATTTCTCAGGCAGCACGTTCAGCCGGAATCAGCTATAAAGCCGCTTGGCAGGCAATCGAAACTCTGAGTAATCTTGCCGGCGAACCGCTGGTTGAAAAAGCTGTAGGTGGCTCCTCCGGAGGCGGAGCAGTCTTGACTCCTGCCGGAAGACTGGTACTGGAAGCATCCGCCTCTCTGAACAAAGTTCGCTCACAAATTTTGATGGATATTGAGAACGGACAACATTCAAAACTTGCATCTCTAGCCGCCAGTACGCTCAAAATGAGCGTACGAAATGTGATTCCTTGCCTGATTGAAGAAATTCATGGAGGTCTTTCTCAATCCAAGGTGGTTTTAAAAGTTGCTGAACACGCCTATTTAAAAGCCAGCATTACGACAGAAAGTCAGCAGCTGCTCGGTTTAAAGATAGGAATGACTGTATTAGCCTTGTTTAAAGCTACCGGAGCAAAAATTCTTGACTCCCTCCCGGAGAACTATGACAAAGAAGTCTTAAAAGGCCAGGTTGCTCGCTTACCCCAAAGAGATAAAGGTGGTGAAGTTACTCTACGACTAGCGAATGGAATTAATGTTGTCGGTTTTGTACATAGCCCGCATACACTGACTATCGGTTCGGACGCCTACCTTGAAGTCGACCAAACAAGTGTGATTATCGGCCTGATGTGATGACCCAAAAAGATTACCTCGAATTGGGGAGAACCCAGGATTAGTAGGGTTAGTTCCATATTTTTTTTATTTCCTCTTTTTATTTCCAATTATTTCTTAAGATAAACTTAGTTCATGTCGCTCTCTCGTACATTCCAGAAGAAGCATAGAGCGACACGACTCACCCTTAGAGTCAGAACATTTTGACTAACTAACAACAGCAAGGAAGAAGAATATGTCCTCTAGAAGCAAATGGGGAGTTTTTTGGCTCTTAGTTATTGGTATTGTTGTCGGTATCGTGATTTCTGCTTCCACCGTTTCCGTTGTACAGTGGGCTGGTTCCGACAAATTCTGTACGACATGGTGTCACTCCATGGACGGCGTAGCCTATGCATGGAAGCAAGGACAGCATGCCAGAACTCCGACTGGCGTAACAGCAGGTTGCTCTGACTGCCACCTTTTAAATGAAACAAATCATCCTTTGACCCCAGTTGCCTATACTCAGCTTCTTTTCGCAAAAGCTGAAGCCGGTTTCGTTTCTCTCATCGGCGAAATCAAGGGCAACTACTCCACTCCGGAAAAATGGATTGAAAGACGTAAAGTTACCGAAAAACGCGTTATCGACACAATGACCGGCAACAACTTCAAGAACTGCCGCGGCTGCCATAACCTGGAAGAAATGTACGATGCCAAGAAGCCGATGATTGCTCAGTTCCACAAGGGCTTTATAGACAAACCAACCAACTGCGTACAGTGCCATAAGACAGCCGGCCACAACTACAAAGAAGTTGATGCTTACATCGCTGAAAACAAGAAGTTCCCTCCTCTTGAAGATGCATGGAAAGCCGCTGCTAAATAACCAACTGTAATGCACAGGATAAGGCCTCCTCGGAGGCCTTTTGTCTGCCTGAAGCTTTTCGGATGCAAAAAATACCTCCTAGCTTTCCAGATAGGAGGCGGTTTTCAAAAAAGAAAGATTAGTCTTTCATTTTCTTATTTGCGAAGAAGTTTTCTTTCTCGATCTTTGCTGTGAGAACTGTAAAGAGCTCATTCATCAAACCATCAATGACTTCTTCTGTCTCTCCGAAAACTTCCAAATTGAATTTCTGAAGCAGATCATGAGCTGCCTGCTTATCAGTTGCATACAAGCTGGTGTATTCTTTTTCCATAGCAGACTGCTTTTCACTCATAGCAGCTTCATGCTCAGCAAATTTCTTCTGAACGATCGGAGCCAGAGTCGGAAAGTCTGTCATAGCAAGCGTTTGGAGCTTACGGAACTTCCAATAGATAGACTTGTCGTCTGCATGATCAGTTCCTTCGCCGAACGCAACAGGAACCTGATCTAAACCTTGGTAGAAAGGCATGAAGCAAGAAAGGCAAGCCATACCGAACGCAACGTAAATCACGTCGCCGATTTCTCTCGGCATCCATGGACGAACTTGAAGAATATGAGCTTCATAAGTTCTAAATACGCTGATTGGTCTCCAAGGTTCGCTTCCGTTTAATCCAAAACTGTAAGGGTCGTGAGCGTAACCTTCGAAGTGGTTGCGCATAATATCTTTCAGATTTTGAAGAGTAACGGGCTGTTCAGGCTTGAGATAAACATCAAAGTTTCTTCCGTCAGCAACTTTTTGCTCTAAAGACGGATTCAAAATCTTCTGCATTACCCAAACGCGCGGATCGTTATAAATACGATCTCTGTCATCGTTGCGGGTGTAAGCGGCAGCGAAATCAAACTTGCCTGACTTAGGATCGTAGAAGCCGTGTTCTTCTGCGAAAGAAATCAATGTAGGAGAACCCATCATTGTGTCGTCTTTCGGATCAAAGAAGCGCAATCTGCCTTGGTTGCCGGATGCAAAGTAGACTTCGGCCGGAGTACGCTGAGCCATCCATTGATGACCTGTTCCGGTCTCGAGATACCAGACTTCTTTGTCGTCGGCAAAACCCACACCGAAACCTTCTCCGGCGCCTTGTGTTTCGATAATCTTGCCAAGAAGGGCCACTGCTTCGCGAGCTGTTTTGCAGCGTGGAAGAAGAACGTCAAGAATATCGTCTTCAGTAATGCCGGATTCCTTATTGTAGGGGTCAATAGCTAAAGCATCATCACGAGCAAAGATAGATTCAGTGCCGGTGATGCCGAGACCTTCGGAGTTAAATCCTACTGCACCGTGCAGTCCTGTTTTCCAGTTAGGAACCGTTGTGTAGCGCATTGCCTGTCTTGGCAACGGATAAGAAAAGTCTGTGGCGCCATCGTAGTCCTTGGTGCGGTACATCGCACCTTCGGGATATTCTTTTGCCGGATGAATTACAAAATGTTGGGCCTTTAGAGCAGAGCTGTCAGCGCTTCTGGCCATCAGAAAAGAGCCGTCGTAACTGGCCTTTTCACCAACAATGACTGTTGTGCACATAGGAATCTCCGTTAAATATTTGAAAGGATTCTAGCTATTGAAAAATTATGAAGCTACATTTTTTGGTGATTATTTGTTTCTGGAGCTTAAGCTCCAGAATTTCGATGTCTATTCCGATTTGGTAATTTCTGATAACTTCCTCGATATTAATTAGAATAATCGGACAGTTTTACGCGAGGATTTCAATGTCAAACAGACAAACGGTCGTTTACCGTAAAGATTACAAAGCACCTAACCACGATGTTGAAACGATTAATCTCGTTTTTGATTTAATTCCCGATAGAACAATCGTCACCTCTACCATGCATGTCGTCCCGAGAGAAGGCAGAGAAAGCGACGAATTTGAATTAAACGGTGAAAGTCTCCAGCTTGTCTCAATAAAAATTAACGGACAGCCGAGCTTGACAAATCAGTATGCCATGAATGCCGGCAAATTGATTTTTCACTCAATTAAAGAGCCCACCGATATAGAAATTGTTACTCGAATCAATCCCAAAGCTAACCTTGAGCTTTCCGGTCTGTACCTTTCGAACAACAACTTCATAACACAGTGCGAAGCAGAAGGCTTCAGACGTATCACTTACTTCCCTGATCGCCCGGACGTATTGGCAAAGTACACCGTGACGCTTCATGCTCCTAAAGAGTGCAAAGTTCTTCTTTCCAACGGAAACCTTGTAGATCAAGGAGTGCTTCCTGACGGGCGCAAATACGCAATCTGGCACGATCCTTTCCCGAAACCTTCTTACCTGTTCGCCCTTGTTGCCGGCAACTTCACCGTCAACGAAGACAAAATTGAACTCAACAACGACAAAACCGCTCTTCTGCAAATTTATACAGAACCAGGAAACGAGAATAAGACCGTCCACGCTATGGATTGCCTTAAAAAAGCTATCCGCTGGGATGAGGTCCGCTACGGCCTTACCTTAGACCTGGAACGCTTCATGATTGTTGCCACTAACGACTTCAACATGGGTGCAATGGAAAACAAGGGATTGAATATTTTCAATGCCAAATACGTTCTTGCCGATGACAGAGTTGCGACCGATTCCGATTACGCTGCTATTGAATCCGTTATCGGACATGAATACTTCCATAACTGGACCGGTGATCGCGTGACTTGCAGAGACTGGTTCCAATTGTCTTTGAAAGAAGGCTTGACGGTTTTCAGAGAACAAGAGTTCGCAAGCGATATGCTTGGTTCTGAATCAGCAAAAGTCGTAAAAAGAATAAAAGACGTCCGGGCTTTGCGCACCGCTCAGTTTCCGGAAGACTCCGGTCCTATGGCCCACCCGATTCGTCCCAATTCCTACAGCGAAATTAACAACTTCTACACCATGACCGTTTACGAAAAAGGTGCAGAAGTTGTCCGTATGTATCAAACCATGTTCGGGAAGGAAGGTTTTAAGAAAGGGCTTGCCGAATACCTGCGCAGATACGACGGGTCTGCGGCGACTTGTGACGACTTCCGTACTGCGATGGCAGAAGCCAACGACGCTGATCTTTCTCAGTTCGCTCTTTGGTATTCCCAGGCCGGTACTCCTCGCGTCTCGGTGAAGACTCAATGGGACGAAAGCAAGAAGACATTTACTATTACCACAAGACAGTCCAACCGTACCCTTCCTGGTCAACCGAAACCACAGCCTTTGATGATTCCTTTAGCTGTCGGAGTACTCAATGACAAAGGCGAAGATATTCCTTTGCAGCTAGAAGGTGAACCGCTGCCCGTCGGAACTACTCGAGTCCTTCTTTTAAATCAAGACGTACAAACTTGGACTTTGGTCAATGTAGACAGGAGACCTCTTCTGTCTTTAGGCAGAGGCTTCTCTGCTCCCGTCATCTTTGACATGGATTTAACCAGAGATCAACTAGTCTTCTTAGCCAAAAACGACTCGGATCTGTTTAACCGCGCTGAAGCCTTTGAGAAGCTTTCTATTTTAGCTATCGACGCCTTCATCCAAGAATTAAGAAAAACTCAAAATGCGAATTCTCTTTCTCCAATGGAAGCTTATTTAGCAACTTTTGAAGAAATTCTTAACGATGAAAGATTGTCCCCGGCTTACCGAGCAGAGATTTTAAAGCTGCCTAGCGAACAAGCCATTTATGAAAGCCAAATCATTATTGAACCGGCTTTAATTCGTGCGGCTTGTCAGGCGATGCAAAAGAAAATTGGGCAAAGACTCAAGACCAGCTTTGAGGATAAGGTAAAAACCTGCACAACCGAGGGAATATATAAATATGATCCGGATCTCGCCGGAAAACGAGCTTTGAAGTTCCTTTCTTTGTCCTATCTTGTCGCTTCCGGTAATCCGAAGGGGGTTCAGCAAACCCGCAACTTCTTTGAAAAAGGGAACAACATTACGGACAAACTAGGCGCCTTAAGCATAGCTGTACACTCCGGTCTTCCCATTCGTCAAGAAATGCTCAACAAGAGTTCTATCGCATGGGCAACAGAGCCTCTCCTAATTAACAAATGGCTCGAAGTTCAAGCCTTAGCGACCTCGGTTCACGGAGAGATGCCGGTTGTGAACAAAATCCGCTCTTTGATGATGGATCCACTTTTCTCCATTAAGAATCCGAATAACGTCTACTCGCTGTTAAGAACTTTCTTTGCCAAAGGCGGTCCTGAATTCCATACTCTTGACGGCAGCGGTTATCAGCTCTGGATTGAAACTGTTCTTAATATCGACAGTTTTAACCCGCAGGTCTCTGCCCGCTTGGCCAGAACACTAGAAAATTGGAGAAGGTATGAGCCGAGACTGTCTTCAATGATGTACAAAGCATTAAGATACGTAAGTCAACAAAAGAATCTCTCAGCAGATCTCAGAGAGATTGTGGATAAAGCTATTAACGAACCCATTTAATCGGAGAAGTGTTGTGTCTATTACTCTTTCTCAATATCTAACAACTGCCGTTCAAAACAATTTGATTGACAGCGAATTATCCGCATTAATCAGTGCCGTTGCTCAGTTAAGCAAAGACATCAACGATAAAGTTACTCATGGTGCGCTGGCCGGCGTTTTGGGAATGGCTGGTACTGACAACGTCCAAGGAGAGCATCAAAAGAAATTGGACGTTATTTCCAACGAGATCTTTGTTTCCGGAGTTGAATGGACCGGTTCTGTTGCCGGTATGGCTAGCGAAGAGATGGATGACTGTCTTGTCACTCCTTCTCAGTTTAAGAGAGGCAAATACCTCATTACCTTTGACCCCCTCGACGGCTCCAGCAATATCGACATTAATGCTCCTATCGGAACAATCTTCTCAATCACAAAGGCTCCGGAAGGTGAAATCACGAACGAAAGTTTTCTGATTCCGGGACGACAGCAAGTTGCTGCGGGCTACGTCATGTATTCTCCGCAAACTATCTTGACATTCTCGTTCGGCAAAGGAGTCGTCATGTTCACTTTAAACATGAATACCGGCAACTATATCCTTACCAAAGAAAACGTCCAAATTCCAGCGACTACGGAAGAATTTGCAATCAATATGTCCAACATGCGTCATTGGGCGGCTCCGGTCAAAGAATACGTTAAAGACTTATTAGCAGGAAAAGACGGACCTTTGGGCAAAAACTACAATATGCGCTGGGTTGCCGCCATGGTTGCGGAAGTTCACCGTGTTCTTTGCCGCGGAGGCATTTTTATGTATCCATGGGACAACAGAAAGCCCGAGCAGCCTGGTAAGCTTCGTCTTATGTATGAAGCTAATCCAATGTCATTCTTAATTGAACAAGCCGGCGGAGCTGCTTCCACCGGTAAAGGCGCTATTCTTGATCTTCAACCGGAAAAACTTCATCAACGCGTACCGGTATTCTTAGGAGCTAAAGAAGAAGTCGCTCGCGTTGAGGAATATCACAAAAAATTCTAGTTAACTTAAATATTTTAAAGGCCGGCTTAACCGGCCTTCATTTTTGTACTGCTCAGAATTATTGCTCTGTCTGCGATGCAGGGGCGCTCTTAGAAGACGCCGTAACCTGTTTAACGTCGATCAATACTTTGGTGATCTTATCGTCCATCGTATCTAAAGCCGTTGTAATGTTCTTACTTAAATCTTGATTGCTTTGCTCATTATTCTTGAGTGCTTCTTTGAAAGATTCAAGTAAATTAGTTTGTTCCTGCATAATTCTCTTTTCAGAGGCTTCCAGGATTGCAGTTTGACTGTCAACGAGCTTCTGCCATTTAGCATCAAATTCTGATTTAACGTTAGTAAGACGAGAGTCTTCGGCATTAGCTGCCAACTTTCTCTGAGCCTCTAACTCTTTGGCCATCTTATTTGCTGTAGTTAATGCTGTAGCTTGCTGCTTAACCAGACCATAGCAAACAACAAGAAACAGGATACCGAACCAGACTAAAAGCATCATCCCAAGAGGGGCTTGAGCTTTGGTGAATACCATATTGACTTCAGTCGGACTGCATACTGCATCCCAATTCAGGAACACAAAGCCTGCTCCTAACAAAAGCAGAACTAAAAGTACAAGATAGCGCATGTAATTTCCTTTAATTTGTATCTATTATTGCAAGTTTAAACAATTTAGGAGAAGTCATGGAAACTTCCTATCAGTGGGAGGATAATTAAGACACTTTTATGGGAGTTCTAAATGAAGACAGATCCGAGATTTCCTAACCTTTATATAGTCGATCATCCACTCATCCAACATAAACTCAGCACAATGCGTCAAAAAGGTACACCATCTAATACCTTCAGACAGCTTCTTCGAGAAATATCTTACCTTTTAGGTTATGAAGTAACCCGAGATCTTCCGTTAGAAACTCGTGAAATTGAGACTCCTTTGTGCAAATGCAAGACAAATTATCTTTCCGGTAAAAAACTTGTTATCGTTCCGGTTCTCAGAGCCGGCCTTGGTATGAGTGACGGACTTTTGGATTTAATGCCGTCTGCGCGTATCGGCCATATCGGAATGTACCGCGGGCCTGACCATCGTCCTGTTGAATATTTAGTTAAGCTCCCTTCCAATTTGAAGAATAGAAAGATCCTGGTTGTCGATCCGATGCTTGCCACCGGATACTCTGCAGTTGCAGCAGTAGATGTTCTTCTCAAACGCGGTGTTAAAGCAAAAGATATTGTTTTCGTAGCCTTGGTTGCAGCTCCTGAAGGAGTCCAGACATTCCAAGAAAAACATCCCGATATCAAAGTTTTTGTCGCCTCGCTTGACGATCATTTGAATGAGGATGCCTACATTGTTCCAGGTTTAGGTGATGCCGGAGATAGAATATTTGGCACCAAATAGGTGCATAAATAGATATAAATAAGATAAAACCCTTAAATTTTTACTTAATTTTCAAAATATCGAAGGAAACTCGTTTTCTTTCGATATTTTTTTATTCCTTAAAGAAAGATTAAAGAGCAAGATCCTTCTCAGTTAAATTGCTTTATTAATTGAACTAAGGTTTTACTATGGCCGACGATTTTAAGGACATCTCCCATTTATATAAGGTCACTCCAACCGCCAAAACTATTATTGACGGTGTTGATCTGACAGAAACTCAGCACAAGTCTCATGCATACGCATGGGTTGACGTGCTTCAGAGCGGAACAGGCTTGATTCTTGGTTTGTTCCTCTTCTGCCACATGGCTTTCACAAGCTCCATCCTTCTTGGTAAAGACACCTTCTGGAACTTAGTTTCCTTGACAGGCGGCTACTTTATTGACGGTGTTGATCACCTCTGGATGCACTCCTTGTTTGTTGGAGTTATTTTCGTATTGGTAGTTATCCACGCTATCACTGCCCTTCGCAAATTCCCATCCAACTACAAAGCCCTCCGCACTATGCGCGGCCACGTTAAACTTCTCCGCCACGGCGATACAACTTGGTGGTGGTTCCAGTTCTTGACTGGTGTTGTTCTTACAGCTTTGGTTTTCCCGCACATGCTCCCAATGCTCATGAATCCGGGCGAAATCGGACCTTACGGTTCCGGCCTCGAAGTTTACAATTCCTGGTTGTGGGTTGTTTACCTGTTCCTCATCGTTACTGAAGTTCACGGCATGATCGGTTTGTATCGTCTCTGCATGAAGTGGTGCGGTCCTTCCAACGCTACACGCGTTCTCCTCCGCAAGATTACAATCGGCTTGATCATTTTCATGATTGCTCTCGGAAGCTTCACAATCATGGGTTACTACAATGCAGGTAAGGAAGCAGCTGAACTTGGTAAGACACACTTTGTTCCTGGCTATCTCCAGACACCTCAGACTCAGCCGTATCCATCTTGGTGGCCTGATAGACTCAAAGGTATCTCTCACTAACAAGTAATATAGATATCGTAAGGGGCTGGTTATCCAGCCTCTTTTTTTTTGCCTTCAAAAATGGGTATTAAGTCTGCGCAATTTAATTTGAAGGAGTTATCCGATGAGAAACCGTTTATGCCAACAAACCACTCTTACTGAACGGTTGTTCGAAATTGTGAATTGCCCCCCCCCCCACCGTAAATTACTGGATTTTGCACCATTGGTAAATTATTGGATTTGGTACTCTCTTAAGTCATTCCTCTCAAACCTTCACCAGAACGCTTCTTTTAGGCAAAAATTTAAGGCTGCTTTAACTCGAACAATCCGAGCCTCAGCAGCCTATTTCAGCTAACTATTCAGCTTACTTATTTACTTTTTCAACAATGCCTTTGTACATATCAAATGCTGTTTGCAAAGCATTTTCGTCGATATCAAAGGTTCCTTGATGGTGGCCTGCTGCTCTGTCAGCACCGCAGATGAAGAATGCTGCCTTACCTCCGTTGGCCTGTACTCTTCTGCCTAAAACAGAATAGTCTTCAGAACCGCCGAAGTTGCCGTCCGGAATAATCTTATTAACGCTAGGAACTGTCTTAGCTACATTTTCAATGATGTCGCTGCATTCCTTGTCGTTCGTAAAGTCAACGGCTGCGCCCATCTGAGATACTTCATATGTGACGTCAAAGCCTTTGGAAATACCTTCAACGATGTTCATAACTTGTTCTGTCATGTAGTCGTTGATAGAGCTTGTTTCGCCACGAACTTCTAGAGCCATATGAGCATGTGTAGGAATAACGTTACGGCCTTCACCGGCTCGGAGAGTACCGACGTTAATACGTGTCATGCCGCCGCCGTGACGTGGAATTCCCATCATTTGTACAACAGCATTGCAAGCTGCTGCTAAAGCATTACGGCCTGCATTTGGCTCTTTACCTGCGTGAGCCGGTTTTCCTGTAAATTTAACGTCAAATTTAGATGTGCAGAGCAAACCGTAAGGGGCTACGACGATTTCACCGCTGTCAGCCATGAAGGAGATGTGGCTGCCGAATAAATAATTGGCATCATCAAGAATACCGGAGCCGGCGATAGCGGAAGCACCGCGAACACCTTCTTCTGCAGGTTGGAAAACAATTTTGAATTTGCCTTTAAGTTCGTCCTTGTGATCGGCAATCCATTTTGCCAATGTCAGACCAATAGAAGTATGGGTATCGTGGCCGCAAGCATGCATAAAGCCGTTGTGCTGGCTGCGGAACCCTTCTTTATTCGGCTTGTGATCAGCATTTGCTGTTTCCTGAACGCAGACACAATCGATATCGAAACGGAATGCCGTTGTAGGACCTTCTTTACCTGTATCCAACAAACCTACTGCACCTGTGTAGCCTTCCATTTCTGCGATTAATTCTTCGGAAACTCCACGGGCCAAAGCGTTTTTCTTACCTTCTTCAACTAATTCAACATTTCTGCCGAAAACTTGCTCTGGGTTAATAATTTTTGTTCCAAGAAGAACTTCATATCCAAAACTGCGCAGCTTCTCGACAATGTATGCAGTAGTCCAGAACTCTGTCCACCCTTCTTCCGGCCATTGGTGCAAAGTTCTTCTTTGTTCGATCAGCTGGGATGAATAATCTGACATTGTGTCTCCTCTTTAGGGTTTGTATTAATTATTGGATCATAGCGTTTTATTGGGAATTTTTCTAGCAATCTTTTACAAATTCCCATTAAAAAAGGTCCCGAAGGACCTTTTTTTGCGGTAGCAAAGAATTAAACCATAATCAATGCCAGTGTGAACACGGCAATAATCATTGGGATAAATGTCCTCTTAACCAATTGCATCGGCTGAACCATAGCAAGACCGGAAACAACGATCACAACACCAGCGATCGGGGACATTGTTCTGCCCAAAGATCCAGAGATAAGAGCCAAAGCACCGAGGTTAGGAACCTGCATACCAAAATCAGCAGCGTGAGGTGTAACAGCTTCATTGAAGGCGAATGTAGCAGCGTCGCCGGAGCCAGTAATAACAGCGAGGATGAATGGTCCTAAAGAACCGCCCCAACGGGCAATTTCGTTAGAAGCCTTAAGACCTGCGACGAATGCATCGACCAAACCGGTAGCTCTCAAGCCAGCAGCAAAGACACCGGCCGCAATGATGATACCCATCACAGAACCGTAACCTGAACCCATTCCTTTAAAGAATTCTTTGGAGAATTGTTGTGGATTTGTCCAGCTGACTGCCAATGTGTAGATAGCACCGCAGACCATGGCCTGTGCCACGCCCATCTTGACGGCTGGGAACCATTGGTTGCCGGCAACCAAAATGCACAATGGGACAAGCGGAGCAAGAGCCTTGAGGATGTTGATGCGACCGATTTCGCCGGCCTGACCAGCCTGAGCATAGTAGGCATCAAGTTCTTCTTGACTTGGCTTGTTATCGCGCAAGACTAAGCAGACGATTGTGATACCAACAAGGCCGATAGCCATCATGATCAATGTGAATGGTGTGTGGAGACCGATAACGTCCATAACGTCCATGTTGGAGATCTTAGCTACGAAGTTATTATGGCTCATACCTGGGGACAAGCAGGAACCATAAGTACCCATCAGAATAGCTGCGCCTGCAGCGGCTGGACGGATACCGGAGCGGATCATCACAGGAATCAAAGTTGCGCCTACGGCAGCGGCACAGCCGGCTGCTGAAGGAAGTGCAATGTTAACGAAGAAAGTAACAGCTGTAGCGGCTGGAATTAAAAGAATACCAATTTTCTTCAGAGGAGCGGCTAACAGAGAAACTAAATGCTTATCACACTGTGTGTGAGTCACGACATATGCGAAACCCATCGATCCGCAGATTGCCATGATAAGAGTTGCAGTTGTCATGCTCTTTGCGAACTGGTCCAGAGCCATCATCGGCTTCATGGAAATGCAGCAAAGGAACAAACCTGCCGTGAAGAGAACCAAGCGGGTCTCATAGCGTTTAATTAAGCAATAGACCGTGACGATAACCACAGCTACTGCTATCCAAGCGGTTAATGACATGAATAACACCTTTCAAACTAGCTAATTTTTGTAATCCCCGTAAGATATTCTCTTCCGGAGAATGCCTTACTATTTCACATCTTGTAATATCTAGTAAACCGTACTAACCCTGTAATTTACAATTTTTTTTGAATAGTTATTTAATTTTCATCTGTCTCGTTCTTCTAAAATAAATAGATTTAATCCAAGGAGAATCTTAAAAATGCCTTCTGAATTCCAAAAAAAATCATCAGAATTTGCTAAAAAATGCTTCGACGACATCCGCGAGATGTCAAAAGATGGTCAAGGCGTATCCCGTCAGGGCTACTCTCCCGTAGAAACCCAGGTTCTCGAATATTTTAAGAAAATCGGAAACGAACTTAATCTTGAAATTTCTACCGATAAAGCCGGAAATGTTTGGATGACCATTCCGGGTAAAAATCGTAACCTCCCCGCCCTTGTCAGCGGCTCACATGTGGATTCCGTACCACAAGGCGGCAACTATGACGGGCTGGCAGGAGTAGTCGCTGCTTTGACTGTTGCTCGCTGGATGAGAGAAATCAACTACGTTCCCGAAAGAGATTACACAGTTCTCATGATGAGAATGGAAGAAAGCTCTTGGTTCGGCAAGTGCTATGTAGGCTCTCTGGGTATGACTGGACAGCTCACGGAACAAGACCTTGCTCTCAAGCATCGCTCCACCGGCAAAACATTAAAAGAAACCATCAAGGCCTGCGGCTTTAATCCGGACGACTTAACTACAGGTGTTCCTGTCGTTGATTTAGCTAAGATGGCAGCTTTCATCGAACTTCACATTGAACAAGGGCCTACTCTCGATTCTTCCGATACAAGAGTCGGCATTGTGACAGGTATTCGCGGCAACTTCCGTCATAAAACTATCAAATGCATCGGTGAAACAGCTCACTCAGGTGCTGTTGATAAGCAATTCCGTCACGATGCTGTGTTGGCAATGGCTGAACTCGCTTACAAGATGGACTGCTTATGGGATGATTGGCTCAAAGACGGCAAAGACTTAGTTTTCACGATCGGTGTTGTCCATACTGCTGCTACTTCAGCTATTGCCATTGTTCCGGGAGAAGTCACCTTCTGCTGCGACATCAGATCTCTTCATCGTGAAACTCTTGAACAGTTCCATGCTCTCTTATTGCAGCAAGCTGAAGAAATCGGCAAGAAACGCGGAGTTAAGTTTGAATTTGACAAGACTATCATCAGTGAACCGCTTGCTATCCATGAAAACCTTATGAATCATTTGGATAAGAGTGCCCGTGAAGCCGGCCTCAATGTACGCAAGCTGCCTTCCGGTGCAGGTCATGACTCCGTTATCTTCGGTAACTTGGGAATTCCTGCCGCTATGATTTTTGTGGCAAACCAAGATGGTTCTCATAATCCTCATGAAAAGATGAAACTTGAAGACTTCATCCAAGGGGCCGACGCTCTTTGGAATGCTGTCAAGAACTTCCCGATTGAAGGCATTAAGTAACCTTTAGATCACTATCAAAAAAATCGCCCCACCTTTTTGGGGCGATTTTTTTCTCCCTGTTGCTACAATTAGTCTCACAGCTCAGAATTCTCACGTGTAATGACCTTACTTAAGACTCTCCAAGGAAAGAAACTTTTCTTTCAATTTGCACTGTTAATGCTTATTTTCTCTCTTGGCATTACATTCACGCTTTTCTCTATTTTCTTATTGACTGGCCAGTCGTCAAATAAAGGAAGCGCCATCAACATCTCCGGCTCATTGAGAATGCAGAGCTACGTAGTTGCTCTAACCGTGGCTGAATATGCCACTAGAGAACAGGAGCAAAGAACTAAGGCAATTACGAGGGCAGTCAATGAGTTCGAGCGAAGGCTAAACAGCCCCGGGTTGGTTAAAGCTATACCAAACAAACCCAACGACTCGCTTCGAATCCTCTACCACGAAATCTATTCAGACTTTTACGGCATGCTAAAGCCCATGGCTGAACAAGTCATTGAAAATCCGTCAACAGAAGCCAAGTTTCTTAACTATGTGCCATCTTTTGTCTCTAAAGTCGACAAGTTTGTTTTTGATATTGAACAAAGTCTGGCTGTACAAATGACTTGGCTTCGAATTGGTCTGATAGCCACTTGTATTTTGGTCCCCCTCTTGGGAGCCGTCTTCTTAATATACTTCCAAAGGGTATTCTTCCTCCCATTGCAAGCTCTGGCAGATGTTGCCTCTGCAGTCAGAAAAGGCAACTTCACAGTTCGCTCTAATTACAAAAAAGAAAACGAACTTGGAGTGTTAGCAGGGAGCTTTAATTACATGATTGAAGACTTATCCAGACTTTACGAATCTCTGGAAGAGGAAGTTAAACGAAAAACCAAAGATCTGGATCAACGAAACAAGACAGTAAATTTGCTGTTTACCTTACGCAGTATCTTCAGCAGTTCGCCCACTCTCCAAGGGGACACTTTAGCTAAAGCTCTAGCAGAGTTGATGCATTACATCCATGGAAACAGAATTGCCCTTTTCCTAGTATCCGACGACCTGGACTCTTACCGTCTTTCTACTGCCTATCCGCAGTTAAACGATAAAGCTAAGAAAGAATTCCTTCAAAACTTAAAATCTCAATTCTCCTCGGCCAATCAAAATAAATTAGCCGAGGAAAGCGGAAACTATCTCAGAATCCAAGTCAAAGATGCCTCTAGACTCGTTGGATACCTAGTGATCCATTTCGAAGAAACACAGGAAGAACCTAGAGATTACCGGTTATTCGAAAGCGTCAGTGAAATCTTTGCGACAGCATTAATCAATGCTCGTAAAAGAGAAGAAGGTTACCGCCTTGCTCTGTACGAGGAACGTTCAACTATTGCCCGCGAACTTCACGACTCTATTGCTCAGTCCTTAGCCTTTTCTAAAATTCAGCTTACACGCCTTTCTTTAGGGCTAAAAGAAGAACTTCCCAAAGAGCAACTTCAGGAAATCGTAAACGAACTTAGAACCGGTGTCTCTACCGCTTACACGCAGCTCCGTGAGGTACTGACGGCCTTCCGGCTTAAACCCACTTCCGCGGACATTCGTCAATCTATTCATAAATTATTGGAAGAATTCCATGAGCGTTCGGGGATCGAATACAACCTGAAGAACGACCTTCTCGATTTTGAAATTAATGCCAACAAGCAGGTACACTTAATCCATATCCTTAAAGAAGCATTAACTAATGTTGAAAAACATTCTCGAGCATCAAAGGTCAATGTTTCTCTTTCCATTGACTCCGATAATTTCATTAATGTTAGTATTGCTGATAATGGAAAAGGTTTGCAACCGGCTGAGCGTGAAAAGAAAGGCCATTTCGGACTTTCCATTATGGAAGAGAGAGCAAAAGCTTTAGACGCAGAAATTAACTTCCTGCCCAATACTCCTACTGGCTTGATTGTTAATTTTAGATTTAGGACTGCAAATTAGAAAATAAGTTAATGAGGACGGATATTGGTCATGGCCGAAAATGAAATAACAAAAATCTTTGTTGTAGACGATCATCCGCTTTTTCGTAAGGGTGTTGTTCAGCTTCTCCAGCTGAATCCAAATTTTCAAGTTATTGGGGAGGCCGGGACCTTTGAGGCTGCTGTCGCCGGCATAACCTCTAAAGAACCGGATTTAGTACTTTTGGACTTGAACATGAAAGGAACGAGCGGTATCGAAATCCTCTCAGCCATCAAAAAACACGACCCTTCTATAAAAGTAGTAATGCTGACAGTATCTGACTCTCCTAACGATTTGCTGCAAGCAATTAAAACGGGAGCTGACGGTTACCTGCTCAAAGATCTGGAGCCTGAAGAAATCCTGGAAAATATCAATCGAGCAATCGAGGGACAGGTTGTTTTAAGTCCTGTTCTTACCAATGCTTTAGCAGAGGCCCTTAAAGAAAAAAGAGACGAATCGGCACGTTCTCTTCAAGGTCTCACAGAAAAGGAACTGATGGTTCTTAAGGGAGTTTCTCAGGGACTGAGCAACAAACTCATCGCCCGAGAATTAAATATTTCAGACGGAACCGTAAAAGTTCATGTAAAGCATATTTTGAAAAAGTTAAATTTCCATTCCCGTGTGGAAGCCGCAATTTGGGTGAGTGAGAACAATATCAAGCTTTGAGGTCTTCATCTCTTTGCCAAAATGCCGGTATTTAACCGGCATTTTGTTATTAAGGAAGCATAACTGACTTACTGATTACTTCTTCTCAGGAAGTACTTCAGCATGGCAGAGCATGCATTCATAGCGATTCGGATTAACCTTATCTCCTGTTACATGGCTCGGCGGCAATGGAGTCGGCATACCTTTCATCTTCTGCATTCCGGGTTTCGGAATCTGATGGCACATCAAGCATGCGTTCTTTGTCGGAGTAATCGGAAGATAAGCCGCTACCGGATGCGGGATCATCGGAGGAGTAAATTGATCTGTGATGGCGGCATCAGCGGCCGGTTCTTGTGCGAAAGCAGCAAAGCTTAATGCCATCAGGGGGACTAATAAGAGTTTATTCATGAATGTCTCCTATTTTTGCGTTTTCAGTTTTTTTCTGGGATACAAAACGCAACTTAAAATTCAAACTATTTTCAGGACAAATTGAAATACATTTTCCGCAGTTAACACACTCGCCGGAAGCAAATCTTCCGACTTCGGCGGCTTCTTTAAAGTTAATCACCTGAGGTTCAGGACAGACTTTAAGACAATCACCGCAACGTGTACAAGTATTGTCATCATAACTGACCTTCAGCTGTCCGAAGCGTCCCCAAAGTGCCCAGAAGGCGCCCAGAGGACAAAGGTGTCCACACCAGCCTCTCTTAGTGATAGCCAAATCCAGGGCAAAGATCCCGAAAACCGCGCTTAAGAATCCATAGCCGATGCCATAGACCATCTCGCGCCAGATAATTCCTTGGGGACTAACTGCTTCAAATGCGGCTTCGCCTGTAAGAATACATAACACCAAGCAAACTGCAAGCAAGACATAACGCATTGCTGAAGGGACAGCAAGCATCTGAGATTTAATATGCAGCTTTTCTCTAACCCAAAAAGCGAAGTCCGTGACTAAATTCATAGGACAGACCCAAGAACAAAATGTTCTGCCGCTGACAAGGGCATAGAAGGCCAGAATGATAAAGGCACCAAGCAAAGTTTCCGGAGAAAGCCAATACTGCGCCAATACTCTCTCTAAAGCTGCAAACGGATCAGAGAGCGGAACTAAGGAAAGAATTCGGGAGGAAGACAAATCCCCTTCCAACAGAGGAACCCCCAACAAGTTCCATCCAAGTCTGAAGGTTCCGATAAACAAAGCGATAAGTGTAAATTGGACTAGTCGCCTTGCAATGGTATACCGCAGTCTGAACAGCCGCTCCTTCAAGTTCTTGGGAGGCGGCAAATGTCTAATTTCCCTATTTGCCATTAGTCCCCTCCGAATTCAAATAATCCAATCCTCCTGGAGGAAGCTCGTGTGTCGGGCCTTCTCCAAGCATTGGACTGTTAGGAATAGGTCTGGCATCATCAGCTTCTTTCCAACCGAGACGATAATGATCGCCTATCCTGCCAAGGAATTTATCCGGATCAACAATGTTGATGCAGGGCACCGTAGTTGGACAGCTGTGAACGCACAGTCCACATCCGGTGCACTGATCCGGCTGAATAACGGGCAGAAACATACCGTGTTTACTGATTTGACGAGGCTGCGTATCGATAATGATTGCCTTGTTTTGTTCAGGGCAATCGCGATAACAGATTTCGCATCTCAGGCCTTGCCAAGAAAGACATGTGCTGTGGTCAATCGCAGCAATTCCCATCTTTGCTTTCGTAATATCCGTCAGATCCGGATCCAACGCTCCTGAAGGACAAGCTTTGACACAAGGAAGGTCTCTGCACATATAGCACGGAATTTCTCTTGGTTCAAAGTAAGGAGTCCCAGGCGCGGCGATATCCCCAAACTTGGCCAGTTTGAGAGTTTCATAAGGACACGCTCTGACGCACAAACCGCATTTGGTGCAGGCTGTATCAAAATCCTTGCCTTCGAGTGCTCCCGGAGGTCTCGGAATGAATCCTCTGGCTTGGGCACTTTGTTGAAGAAAAAGATTCCATAGCAGACCTGCACCTACTCCTGCAGCTCCAAGCTGAACGGAACGAGTAACGAAATCTCTTCTTGATGTCTTTTTCTCAGTCATGCTTTGGACGGAGCCTTTCGGCTCCGCATACTATGGTTATTGAGCCCTATAAATCTTGACTGCAGATTTCTTGAAGTCAGGTTCTTCAGAAATCGGGTCAGTTGCGTCGATAACTACCTGGTTGGTTTGAACCTTTTCGTCAAAGAAAGCGAGCCAAGAAGAACCCTTAGGCATGAAGTTGCGCTGATTTGTCTGGACGATCGCATTGATCTTTCCGCGTCTGCTTTCAACTGTTGCCACATCGCCGTTCTTAAGGCCGCGCTTAGCAGCATCGTCTGGGTTCATGTAAACAAAAGCGTTTGGCTGAGCTCTGTAGAGTTCAGGAACTCTCATGGTCATAGAACCTGTATGCCAATGTTCAAGGATTCGACCTGTGCAAAGCCACAAGTCGTAGTTGGCATCCGGTTGTTCAACCGGGGCTGCATACGGACGGTAGAAAATTTTTGCTTTATTGGGCAACGGAACCGGCTTCGGATCTGTGATGCCCCAAAGGTTGCCAGTCGGGATAGCTTTAAAGAGCTTGCCGTAGAAAGCATATCCGCCTTCCTTAACATACGGGTCGAAGTCCTGATTAAAGCGATACGGTGTTTCTTTTCCGTTCACAACAGGCCACATCAAACCTCGTGTCTTGGAGTTGAGATATGTATCGAAATCCGCAAGGTCGTGACCGTCGCCCAAAGTGAATTGGCGATATTCAGAGAACAAAGCCTTTTCCGGGAACCAGTTAAGTTTAGACGGAGCCGCTGTACTGTTAATCTTGCAGACAAAGGCAGGATCAGGCCATGCAACGTTAGTATTGGACTTACGGGCATACAACACTTCATAAAGAGTCGTTTCAGGTGTGTAGCCCATCTTCTGAGCTTCATCCAAAACGCTCGGAAGCTTGCCGTCTTCGTAACCTTCTACCTTCAAACCGGGAACTGACTGTTCGCCCCACACATCTTTCAGTTTGATGCGCTTAGCAAATTCCATCATCATCCACAAGTCGGTTCTTGCTTCTCCCGGAGGAGTTGCCATTTGCTGCCAGCCTTGTGTACGTCTTTCTGCGTTGCCGTACAAGCCCCATTTCTCGAAGATCATAGCGGCAGGGAGAATCAAGTCTGCATAGCGGCAGCTGTATGTCGGATAAGCGTCGGCAACAACAAGAAAGTTGTTTGGATGGCGGGCTGCCTTCAACCAGTGGTTGCTGTTAGGAGCAGCTTGGAACGGATTAACAACCTGTGTCCAGACAAAATTAACGGAATCATCTTCCATACCGCGCAGAATTTCCATAAAGGCTCTACCGACTTTCGGATTGATAGTCTTTTCCGGGATGCCCCAAATCTTTTCAGATTTGACGCGTGCCGGTTTAGCGGCTACCAACAGATCAGATGGCAGACGATGGCAGAAAGTACCAACTTCACGAGCCGAACCGCAAGCAGACGGCTGACCTGTCAAGGAGAAAGCGCCATTACCCGGACGTGCATGCTTAGCCAGCAAAAGATGAACGGCATAAATCTGTTCGTTTACCCATACGCCTCTTTGATGCTGGTTAGCTCCCATACACCAGAAGCTGAGAATATCGTTGGCCTTATCAATGTAAGTATCAGCAAGGGCGACCAATTTCTTCTTGAAGTCTTCCATGCTTTCGTCAGGATCTCCCTTGGAGAGCTCAGCTACGAAATCAAGAGTATACGGTTCAAGCCCCTTCTTGAATTCTTCAAAAGTAATGGACCAGTGACCGCCGGCTTTACCGCCCTGCTGAACTTGCTTAACAACCTGACCTTCTTTGCGGCCTTGGGCAATAGCTTCCCACTTGTCTAAGACGATCTCATTTTGTTTCTTTTGAACATCTTTTTCTGCCGGGAATGCAAATTTGTCGGTAGGACGCATTCCGTACCCGATGTCAACGTTACCGGTTGCGAAAATACAGTGTTTATTAACGAAATCCTGCTCAACGGCACCACGATTAACAATTTCTCTCAAGATGTAGTTGAGAATAGCAAGATCAGTATTCGGCTTGAAGATAATTGTTGTGTCTGCCAAGTTAGAACTCATGTTCTTATAGGTAGTCACGTTAATAATCTTAGTGGCTGCGTGGGTCAATTTTCTGTCGGCAACTCGAGACCACAAAACCGGATGAGCTTCCGCCATATTGTTGCCCCACAAAACCATTGTGTTGCATTTTTCAATATCGGAATAGTTATTAGCCGGTTCGTCAATACCAAATACTTGATAGAAACCTACCACTGCGCTTGCCATACACAGACGGGCATTTGGGTCCAAGTTGTTAGAGCGCCAGCCGGCCTTTACCAACTTGCTTGCTGCGTAAGCTTCAGGGATAGTGTACTGACCGGAACCGAGGATAGCAACAGCAGTAGGACCTTTAGCCTTGTATGTCTGAAGGAATTTATCCGCCATAACATCAAGGGCTTCTTCCCATGAGACAGCTTCAAACTTGCCGTTCTTGTCGTATTTTCCGTTTGTCTTTCTTAGCAAGGGCTTGGTAAGTCTGTCTTTACCATACAAAATCTTGGCGTTGAAATAACCTTTAATGCAGTTGAGACCTCGATTGACAGGAGCGTCAGGGTCTCCTTTCGTTGCAACTACACGGCCATCTTTTACGCCGACAGACAAACCGCATCCGGTTCCGCAGAAGCGGCAGACGCCTTTTGTCCAAACAATTCCATTTTCAGCAGCTCCGGCGGCAGCCTTAGCTACTTCTGAAACAGGAATGCCAACTGTCATTGCAGCTGAAGCAGCAATACCTGCTTTTAAAAGTTCACGACGCTTGACTTGGGGTAAATTAGTCGTCATACGCTCTCCTAAACCAAAGTTATTGGGTTAACTTTTCAAAATTATCAAGAGGATTAATTTCAGCGGATTCTTCAAAATGATGGACCAAAAGGGAAACATCCATAACGGAGTCAAGGGCTGAAATCGATTTAAATATTTCTGTCTCTTCAGTGACCGACGGAGCCTCGACCACCACAATAAAACGACTGGCTTCTTCTTGTTTTTGGTGAACTTCTGCACCGGAAATCGCAGAGACAGCTTCCAAGGCTTGCGAAAAGCATCCGGGTTTGCAAGCCACCAGCAGGCCAGAATAATTCATGGGACACCTACTTACACTAGTTGTTCATTAGGGGTTTTTAAATTATGGATAATCTTGCGCAAGGAGCAAACATTCTACCCAGAAATAACCAAAAATATTAGGTAAAAACCCTAGATATTTTAGTTATTTGTATATGATTTTTACGCTTTCTTTCCACAAAAAAGGGCCGTTGCAAAATTCACTCGCAAAACGAAAGGATTTTCCAACCCTTCTTCTATTACTGAAAAAACTAAATATTAGAATTAACTCATTGATTTAAAAGCAAACATAGGAAAGAAATCCCGCTGCATGCTATGGTGAAGTGATCTCTTGTAAAGACACTTCCCATGACCTATTTTACCGTTTAGGAGGACATGCTTTTTTATGCGTGTCCTCTGCCGCTCTCAGAGCGTAAAAAATTAGACACATATTTGTTACTTTCAGAGAATTCTAATACATGGAAATACCTAAACCTAGAAATTGAGCCCGGCAGATCAAAAATTGACCAATGCCTTCTCTTTGCCGCTGTTCTTCACTGCTTCGTACTTGGCAAGGCTTCTCTCCGAGAAATGGAAGTGGCCTGCTTCACAGATCTACGGATCATTTACCTCATAGGAGAGGCTCAGCCAAGCCGATCTAGTTTCTCCCGTTTCATCACAGACCTCGTTCCCAAAATCTCTTTCATATTTGTTGCCTTAATGAAAAGAGTTTTTATGGAATGCTCTAAAAGCATGAATACCGTTTATTTAGATGGCAGCAAGTTCGAAGCAAATGCCAATAAACACAGGTTCGTTTGGAGACCAACAATCTTTCACCTTCGACTTTGTGAGAAGGTTACAAACCTGCTCCGTTTAATGCATTTAGAAAAAGGGCTTCCTGAAGCCGGGATTATTCCCTCGAAAATAATTATGGAAAAACTGGCGGACGTAGACAATGTAAGTCCCGCACTCATTGAGGGAGGCCAGAATACTCTTGCAAAGATGAGAAGACAGCTCTCTGGGTACCTGTTAAAAGCTTTGGAATACGAGGAGAAGGAAGCCATCTGCGGTGAGCATCGGAATTCGTATTACAAGACCGATCATGACGCAACGGCCACGTGTCTAAAGGAGGATTATTACAGTGGCCTTGGAAGTCAAATGCATGCCGCATATAACGCCCAGATCGTAGTCAGCAACGGCTTTGTCGTCTCTTATTACGTTTCTCAGGATCGAACGGCTATACGTACACTTCAGCCGGCAATGGAACAATATTACCGCTGGTATGGAACCTATCCGGAAAGACTATGTGCTGATGCTGGCTACGGCAGTTTGGCCAATTACGAATATTGCGACCAGAAAGGGATAAAAGCCTTCATAAAGTACGGCTCCTGGAACAGAGAGAAGACTGTCCGGAACCCTGCTACTTACGAGTATGTGGATGAGAACACCTTTCAATGTTTGGGCGAGAGCAAAGAACAAAGAGTCGAGCCACCGCCCAACTATAGATATAAGTCCAATTCTGCCTACTTCTACGTTAAGGATTGCAGTAGATGCAATTTCGGCCTCTACTGTAGACGTTATTTGAAAAACAAATCTCAAAACTCAAGATTGTTTGAAATCCATCCGCGCTACGCCCTATTAAAACAACAGGCTAGAGATTTGCTGCTTTCACCGGAAGCAATTGAAATGCGTGTCAACCGGAGTTGCCAAGTTGAAGGCGTATTTGGAGCTATAAAACAGAATATGGAATACACACGCTTCCATCGAAGATCCCGCATAGGGTAACAGTGGAATTTGCTCTGACGAGTACGGGCCTAAATGTAAGGAAGTATCTTAAGTTTGTTGAGTCAGAGAAAGTGCCTTTTTATTGGTCTGCTCAACGAACTTTAGAGCCCGAAACTTTAAAAAAACCATCAGCTAAAAAAATAGAAAATAGGATAAATAAGAGGGAAAAACTTCAACCCAACGAGATAGCAAAAAAAGCTACAAAAATAAGGGGATGCGCTAGTCCGACGAAAAATCGAATTTTGCAACAGCCCCTTTTTAGTTCAAAAGAACTTTAGTTTTGTGAATTAGATCCAGCCGCGCAAGTATGCCATGCAGTAACCGGCAACCGTAGCGGTACACACACCAATCAAACCCGGAAGGATAAAGGAATGGTTAATAACAAACTTACCAATCTTAGTTGTACCAGAGCGGTCGAATTCGATAGATGCTAAGTCAGATGGATAAGTCGGGATGATGTAGTAACCGTAGCAAGCAGCCGAGCAACCGACTACAACACCCGCCGGCGTACCAACAGCCAGGGCAACCGGAACGATTGTAGCCACTGCAGCCGCCTGAGAGTTAACCAACTTAGAAACCAGAAGGATAACGAAAGCATAAGCCCATGGATAGACCTTAACGTATTCAACCAAGACTTCCTTAAGATCATTCAAGTGAGCTTTAAATACTGTATCGGACATCCATGCAACACCGAACACGCAAACCACGGCAACCATACCTGAACGGAAGACAGGAGTAGCGCCGATGGACTTCGGAGCAGTTCCTGTCGCGAATACAATGATGGCACCGCAAGCAAACATGAACATCTGGATTACTAATGTCATGGAGAGCGGCTTCTTACCGACTATTGGTCTAAATTCGGCAACAGCACCAAGCATTGCAACGACAGCAACAACGGCCAAGAAAATCCACATAGCTGTCCATTGCTTAGCAGGAAGCTTCTTACCCAGGAGAGTCAATGTTTCGCCGTAGACATACTTCTTAGCTTCCGGATCAGCAATAAGAGCCTGGAATTCCGGGTCTTTATCCAAATCTTTACCACGGAAGTTAGACCAAGTTGCCATGACGAGCAAACCGATCAAACCGGCAGGAATTGTCAGAGACATCAATGTCAACAAGTTGATTTCTGTACCGTTTGCCATTGGATGACCAGCCATCAAAGCGATCATAGAAACGCAAGCTACGGAAACCGGGGAGCAAATAACGCCCATCTGTGCAGCAATTGAAGAAGCTGCCATCGGACGTTCCGGACGAATCCCTGTCTTAATAGCCACGTCATAAATAATCGGGAGCATTGTGTATACAGTGTGGCCTGTACCGCAGAGAATGGTCAATGTGAAAGTGACCAATGGAGCGAGAAAGGTAACCATCTTCGGGCGATTACGAAGAATTTTCTCAGCTACCTGGAGCATGCAGTCCAAACCGCCGGAGGCCTGAAGTGTGGCGCCAGCGGCTACTACAGCGATAATAGTCAGAATAACGTCAACTGGAGGTTTTCCTGGTGGAAGTCCAAGCCATGGCTTCGGGCCAAAAACGAAAATGATAAGGCCAATACCGCCCAAGAGGCCCAAACACATACCGCCTTTTCTTGCTCCGAAGAACAAGAATGCTAAAAGCAGTAAAACTTGAAACCAAAAAATAGCACCCATAATTTTCTTCCTGAATGAATTGTAAAAATGTGTCAAATATGGACAACGTGAATAATTACCGAATTTACGAATTGATACAAGAGTTGAGCCGACTTTTTGAATAAATATTAGGGTAAATACTAATTAGGAAAAACCCTTATTATTAAATAACTCAATGATTTTAAATATGTTGAATAAAAACATATTTTTAAGGGTTATTTCCTACCTAGGCAAAAAATATTAAGAGTTCTTCCGAATTAATGAATAATCTCGTTTCTAGTGAAATATCTAGTAAAAATTCTTTTGAAAAACATTGTAGAAACTCTTTCAGATCAAAACTAACAGCCTCCCAAGGTTATAGCTTTATGAATGAACATATAAATTTTGATTTCGGCCGGACCAACCGCACCGGTATTCCAGAAGTCATTTACGCTGAAGGTAAAGAAGAACCAATAGTCCTTAAGCTTTTAGAGGACTTCGCTTTAAACACCGAACATCCAATTATGTTTACTCGGTTATCCCCTTCCGTCTTCAGACGACTCAGTCCTGAATTCCAATCAAAATATAGTTTTGACGCTTTAGCCAAAACTGCTTATTCGAACCAGATACCAAAAAAAGTCAATGGGCGAGTAGCTATTGTCTCAGCCGGAACTTCGGACGGCTTCGTAACATGGGAAGCCAAAAGAACTTTGGATTACCTTAATGTAAAAAGTGAAGTATTTGAAGACTGTGGAGTCAGTGGCTTATGGAGGCTGCAAGAGAAATTATCTCAAATCAATTCCTTTGACATAATCATCACCGTTGCCGGAATGGAAGCTGCGCTTGTCAGTGTTCTGGCCGGCCTAACGAGCAAACCTATCATTGGAGTTCCCACTTCGATCGGATACGGTGTTTGCAAGGGAGGACAGACAGCATTAAATTCAATGCTTGCCTGCTGTGCACCGGGTGTTGCGGCAGTAAATATTGATAACGGTTTCGGCGCAGCATGCATGGCATATAAAACATTACTGTCCTGCAAAGGATCTACTAAATGACAAACGAATACCACCATTCTCATCACGACCAATCTCACTGTAATATTGGAGTCTCTCACCATCATCATGAACACGGCAAGCATTCGGAACAAGGCTACAAACTCAAGGCAGGAAAGAAAGTCTTGACCATCAGGTCCCACTCAGGACTTTCAGGTGACATGTTCTTGTGCGGCCTTATCCGCACACTCGGACTTTCTTCTCAAGAGACCGACAACATCCTTAATGGTATTTTCCCTGCCTTAAAAGGTTCGGTCCAGCTCGTTAAAAAGGAGGTTAATCACATTGCAGGCTGGCATTGCTCAGTTCAGCTGCCACACGAACATCAGCATAGAAACCTTGATGATATTTTTAAAATTATTTCTCAGGCACAACTTTCTGAAAAAGCAAAGTCCTATGCCGTCTCGGCCTTCTCTTTTGTTGCTGAAGCTGAAGCCGCCGTCCACAGTCTTAATATTGAAGAAGTTCATTTTCACGAAGTAGGTGCGTTAGACAGTATTTTGGACATCTGCCTCACCTGCGAACTTTTTGTCAGATTAAATCCTGATTATTTCGTGGTCAGCCCTCTTCCGATAGCTGACGGAGTAATTCATTGCGCTCACGGCTTTATTCCATCTCCAGCTCCGGCAGTTCAAGCATTGCTTGCGGGAATACCAGTGCGCCCCTTTGGAGCCGAAGGAGAAACAATCACTCCGACAGCATTAGCACTTCTTAAAGCATTTAATCCTACATTCGGTGGCTGGCCGATGATAGTAGTTGAAAAAATAAGCACGATTTACGGCACCTACACTTATCCCGAAGTCCCTAACGGAGCGCTTTTTGTTTACGGAACAAGCTATGTTTAATTCGAAACTCGAAAGATTAAGAGCTTTTCTATCGGAACAATTTGGAAAAGAACCTGTAAACATAGCTTTTTCAGGAGGCCTGGACAGTCGGTTTCTTGCGCATGCTTGTGACTATTTAGGGCTCAAAGTCCGACTGTTCCACATCTCCGGGCCGCATCTTTCCCTTCAAGAAACCAAAGATGCGGAAAGATGGGCAAAAAATCACGACTTTCCGTTAGAAGTGTTGGTTCAAAATCCCCTGAAAGTACCGGAGGTCAAATGCAACTTAAGAACCCGCTGCTTTCACTGTAAAAAAGGGCTTTTCTCATTTTTATTAACACGTGTTAATAAACTCTGCGACGGTACTAATCACTCTGATTTGGAATGCTATCGCCCGGGCATTCGCGCCTTAAAGGAATTGAATGTTCTCTCGCCTCTGGCAGAGGCAGGACTTTCGAAGACAGAAATTCGAACCATTGGAAAAGAAATCGGATTGGATAACTTTAACCAAGTATCTAAACCTTGTTTGCTTACAAGGTTTCCTTATAACTTCGAGATCACGACAGAACAAATCAACTCAATCGAGAAAATTGAGCAAAGAATTCAGGAAATCCTGGGGGAAGTGTCACCAGAGATACCTTTTCGTGTCAGAGAAATAGGGGAACCCTATCTTGCTGTTCACATCCCTGAAAGTCATAGGGCTTCCCTCTCAGATTCTCTAATAAGGAAAATTGAACACGCAGGCTCTTTAGAAGCAGCTTCCGGAAAAGCTTTAAAAATCGTATTTCTTCCTGTTTTATCCGGTTATTTCGACCATTTGTCCGGTATTAATAAAGAGGGCTAACGGAAAGTTTCCGAGCTTGAATCTTCCTCGTGGATTATCGAGAGTATGTTTGCGACCCCTACCGCACTCTTAACCCCTAGTTTGCGGCACACTACACCTCTATGGACTTGGACAGTTTTTTCACTGATATTCAGCTCATCAGCGATTTGCTTGTTTAGTAAACCGCGGGCAACTTTTCGAGCTACCATCTTTTCCCTAGCGGTCAACGTATTGAAAGCTTGTCGGGTTTCTTCAGCCAGTTTCTTTTCTTTCCGGCGTTCTAAGTCTTTTTTTACCGCTTTCTCAATGGCCTCTAAAAGCCGGTCAGCGCTCACAGGTTTTGGGAGAAAATCAGAGGCACCGTCCTTGAGAGCTTGAACAGCCATATCGATATCACCGTGGGCCGATACAAAGATAATAGGCAAGCCATTCTTTTGCAGCATCATGACTCTCTGCAGCTCAATACCGCTCATATCAGGCATTCTGACATCTAACACAACACAGCCGGGCTCTTCGCGGTTATCTTCCTCTAGAAAGCGAAGCGCAGAAGAATAACAAACCGTGTGCCAGCCTTCACCTTCAATGAGGAATCTCCAAGATTTTCTCATTGCATCATCATCGTCCACAATTCTGATAAGGGCACTTTCCTGCAGCTTATCTAAGTTCATCCTCATCCTCCAAAGCTAATGGCAACGTTACTACACAGAGAAGGCCCCCTGTGGAAACCCGCGAGAGTTTAAGTGAGCCGCCGTTGGCCTCGAGAAGTTCTCTAACAATTGCCAACCCTAATCCTAGTCCATCTTTTTTACTTGAATGGCCAAGATTGCTCAGAGAGGCCAATTTTTCATCACTCATTTCCGGTCCATTATCCTCGATTGTCACCTGAGCCGTTGATCCAACCTTTTTAATTTCAACATGAATTTTTGGAGAAGGCTGGCCTGCCACGGCTTCTTCTGCATTTTTCAATAGATTGATTAAAACCAGGTCAACATTAAGAGGATCCGCATAGACTATCAAATCCTTGTCGCCGCTCAAAGTACAATTTAGATTGAGCCTTCCTAACCTCTTCATTAAGCTAATAATCCTAGAGACGGTTCTCTCCAGATTAAATTGCTTTCTCTCCCTTCTCTCTTTGCGGCCAATCGTTCGAACGAAATCAATAATATCTGAAGCTCGGGTGCTTTCACTCTTGATCTCTGAAAGAGCCTCCTTCAAAATCTTCTCCGACGGACTTTTATTCCGACTAAGTTGTCTAAGAAGCGCCTCGGAATAATTGTTGATCGCCCCTAGAGGCTGCTTCAGCTCATGGGCAACCATGGCAGAAATAATCGCAATGGAATTAGTCTTTTCCAAATTTTCAATCCTTTCCTGAATTTTTCTATTCTCTCTCTCGTACTCCTCGTTTTCTTGATTTTTCTTCTGCAGCTGATGAGTCTTTCTCCGGATCGCAAATCCTAGGTAGACTGAGTTAAGCAGGATCAGAAGCAAAACAGCGGCGCCGGCGATGAAATACCACTGGTAATAATGAAGAAGCCAACCTAAAGTTCTATCTTCTAAGTATCTAACTTGGGATTTCTCCAAGAGCAAATTCATCTGGTCATAATCGTTTGCTACTGTCCAATATGCACCTTCATCTTTATCGACGGGAAGCTGCAGCAAGCTTATGGTAATTGCTCGTAGAGTTGGAGAGTCCAACGTCGGCTGAATGGAGAACATCCAGCCGGGATAAAGGTGAGTAGAGTGACGACAATAGAAGTTATTGTCAAATTTTTCATTAACAACTTTGATAGAGCTTAGGTCACCCTCAAAGTTTTTACGCTCCATATTCTCCAGAATACAGCTTGCGATAAATGCTACTTCGATTTCTTTGTTAAGAACCCTTTTAACTAGATCCGTCATGGGCTTATGGGTAGTGGTCACTGAACCGAATAACTTATTGGGATTCAACCCCTCCGTTTCAATCTCTCCCATGATTGCAAGAAAGCCTGCAAAGGCTTTAGTACTGGAAACTCCAACTTTTTTGCCCTTTAAATCGGCAAGATTATTGATGTCGGTCCTATCTTTGTGCGTGATGATGACGCCGGCATTAGCTCTATTCGGATCGGGAGTCCACTTATTGATAGCAGTTAGAAGAGAGATTCCTCCGCTGGAGGCCTTCATCATAGCGGTTAAGCCACTCGAGGCAATTGAAAGATCGAATTTCTTCTCGGCGGCATCCTTTAAGAAGTCATCTTGATCATAAAAATGTACTTCTAGACGACGAGGTGCGATCGCAGCACGGATGGCTGCAACAGTATTGCTGAAGTGCTTAGCGGATATACCGGCGTCATAACTATTTACCACCGCTAATTTAACCGGACCATCATCCGGAAGGGCAAAAGAAACTTTGGAAATAGAAGTAAAAAAAATAGTTATGCAGAAAATAAGGACTAAGCGCCCCAAATTCGTTGTTCTATTCAACCTTAAAACCATTTTCCTTAAAACAAATCTTGCGTCTTATTATCTTTTTTCTATCTTATCCTTCAAAAGCCTGCCGAGAAACCTAACTTTTGAAAACTATTGTCAAAACGCAGGCCTTTTTCAGTCTCAAAGTTAACTAAATACAAAGCAATCCACAGGATTGGGAAATTCACTATTTTGTGGCCGGTACGTACTTCTTTTCTAACACCTTAAGAAAGGGAAGGATATTTTCATCATCCCAAGGAAGAAAGCCTGGAAGATAGCCGATCAAGTTTCCCTTTGCGTCAAGAAGAAAATTTGTTGGCACAACTTCCATCGGCATTACAGCCTCTACAGAAGTTGTCGTATCAAACCAAGTTTTAAAGTCCGTCTGTTTATGTTTCTTCAGAAACTCTTCGACTTCCGCCGGATTAGCGTCGATAGATACACCCACGAGTTCGATATTCGTACCGGCCAACTTCTTCTGCAGCTCGGCCAGTTGAGGGATTTCGCGAATACAAGGAGTACACCATGTAGCCCATACATTTAAGATAACCAACTTACCTTTCAAAGATTCAAGCTTAATGGGCTCTCCTTTGAGGTTCTTGATTTTAAGCTCCGGCATCTTCCGTGCCTTGGAAAACTCTACAAATGGCTTCATGACTCTTGGTTTTTTCAGAGCTTCGCCGGTGCTGTAGAGTCCGGGGGAAAAGATTGCCTGAGCGTTGGTAGATAACGAGAAAGTTAAGGCCGCAGCAAAGCAAAGTGATTTAAGTAAAAATTTCATTTTCAAAACCTTTAGTACGTTCTTCTTACCAATAACCAACGATCAATCAAGAAGAAAACAACAAACCAAATACACAAATACATTCCCATCAGCAGAGCATTCCGACTAGGAACTTGAGCTTCAATTAGGTCATGATTTAACAATCTAAACAGGGTTGAAGGGTTAATCATCAAACAAATGTTCATCAATTCATTTGTGATTTTTCCTTCAAAGGCAATTGTGAAAATCAAAAGTCCCAAATCGTAGAGAAGAACTGAAACCAGCCAAATTAAAAGTAATGCCGCTAACGCCTGAGCTTTAGTAGAGACGCAAAGACTAATTGCGTATGAAATTAAAATAAAAACCAGACCTAAAAGCCAACCGGAAATAGCCAAAGCAAAGGTCAGTTTACACACTTCTATCAAATCATAAGGAAGCAAATGTGCTGCCGACAAAATTGGTAACACAGAAGAGCCGACAAGAAAACATAAACCGAAGGCAAATCCTTGTCCTAAGAGTTTTCCGACTAGTAATGCGGTTCGGCTAACTGGATAAGTTAGAAGCAAAAGCAGAGTTCTTTGCTCCTTTTCTCCTACAAAAGCATCGTAAGCCATCAGAACGGCGATAAGCGGAATAAGAAAGACATCCAGTATCAGCAAGGAATTCATTACAGAAGTCAGAGGTCTGAAAGTAAAATCTCCGCCTAACGCAGCCACTCCGTATATAACAGATAATGATGTCAGAACAAAGAGACAGGAGCCGGCTAGAAGCCAGAAACTACGTGCCGTATCTTTAAATTCTTTACAAGCGATAACCCAAGTAGAGGCTCTTTTCATCATTGCAATCTTCCCTTTCCTATGGCTTTCTTGTATATATCTAGGAGCGAGGGAGAAACCACCCGTACACTTTTGATGCCGTATTTTCCCTCCAAATACTCTTGGGCCTTCTCAAGCTTATTGGCAGGACAAAACAAACGATTTTCTTTCAGAAAGGCAGAAAGTTTACTGTCCGAACGGGCTACATCCACTGCCTTGGAAGAAACGATTTCGTAGGGAACATCAAATTGTTCGCTCAAGCTTCTTACAGTGCCGTCTGCCACTTTAACGCCGTTGCATAGAATAACCGCACGGTCGATAAAATCCTCAACCAATAAAAGTTCGTGGGTACACACTACCACTGTACTGCCGCTATTCTTTAATTTGACCAACTCGCTATACATCAAGTCAGAGGCGAGGGGGTCAAGTCCAACAGTTGGTTCATCTAAAAATAACAATTCCGGATTAGTCAATAGGGCCTGGGCTAAGCCAAGGCGCTGACGCTGCCCCTTGGAGCACAACGAAACTTTCTGATTAGATACTCTGGCAAGTCGAAGTGTCTCAATAAGTTCCTGAACCCGTGCCTTAGGAACTTGTTTGAGGTCTGCAAAGTAATTTAAGTTTTCTTGAACTGTTAGGTTTTCGTAAAAACTGACATTCTCAGGTAAATATCCAATTTTTTTAGCAGCAGATCCTGGTTTATTTCCGAGAACGGAGAGTTTTCCGGAAGAAGGAGCAATGAGCCCTAATAACATTTTTATTAAAGAAGATTTACCGGCTCCATTGTGTCCGATTAGCGCCACGAATTGTCCCCTCTTGATTGAAAGAGAGATATCTTTGAAGATACATACCTTTCCGCGCTTTAATGAAATATCTTGGCATTCAATTGCTGTCATCTTCTTTTAGTACTTTTGTTTTAATAAGCTCTAAACCACGTTTTAGCTGAATTTTTCTCATCGAGGCATCCGGCTCAGCTTGTTCCCATTAATTGGAACTTACCGGCCAATCCTTTTTTGGTTTTAACGGATCTTGAATTAGTGGATTTGAATCCACGATCCCTTTTCCCTTATCTAATTGAAACTGAGCATTCAAATAACGAAGAAGAGAAGCCAAAGGACTGTTCATCAGGAACCGAGCTTGCGGATACATCCAAAACAGCCTGTCGAGAGAATCGTTCGGCTGATAAGCTTGGTCCCCAATTCCATCTTGATTTAAATCCCAGCCTTGATAGTTGCTCCAAAAATTTCCTACTCCGTTAATGCTCCATTCAACTGAACCGGAGCCGACATAGCGAACCTGCTGACGGTTATGGATAAAGCGGTTGCGGGAAAGAATCGTTCCTTCTCCGCCCATGGCCACTCCAACCCCAATCTCGCATTCCTCGAAGGTATTGCCATCAACGATATTTGTTCCTCCTCCATAGATAAAGAGGCCTTTTCCTTCGGTATCCAATGAAGCCTTCCCTCGCGGATTTTTGACTTTAGTCACATGATTATTTTCAACCGTCGATTTATCACTTTCGTTAAGAAGAATGCCGAACTCAACGGTACGCTTGCTGGTATTGTCAGCTACTCGAACTCTTTCCGAACTCATAACGGCATATCCGCCGATGCACGCCTTTGCTTCATTGTTAAAAGCCGAGTCTCCTCGGGTGTACATGTAATGAATCCCATACTGCAGAGCTGCAAAATAATTATCTTCGGATATTGTGTTATCTGTATTTTCGAAGTAAAAGCCGTCTCTTGTGTAGAGGACACGGTTGTTTACAAGCTTAGCATTTTTAACATAATTGAAATAAACACCGTCTCCGCGATCTAAAACATGACGGCGTTTGTATCCACGAATCTTGCATCCGGAGATTTTGATATCTGAAGCTTTATCAGCCCGAATTCCAAATCCAGCGGTATTGATTTTCAAGTTTTTAATATCGATGCCGCTGAAGCCTTCTTTTATAAGAACACCACTCTGTCTTTCATATAAATCTTTTCCGCAATTCTGCAGAGACAGATTTTCAAGGGTGACGTTATCAGCCTCAACTACCAGACAAGAGCCTATGTCGCCGCCATCAATTACGGCTTTCTCGGTTCCTTTTAACACAATGCTTTTGGTGATCGAGAAATTGCCTTCATAAATACCTGAAGCAAGAGTGATAGTATCTCCCGGCACAGACGATTTCAGAGCTTTTTCCAAGCTTGCTGCAGAATCCGCCTGCAATTCTGCGCTTCCGGCAGCTGATGCGAGAAGCGCAAGGATAAGAGCGAAAACTCTTAACGTCATTAATGACCTTTTAATGACTTCAGAAGTTCTAGGTTAACTTCAGAATAATTAACGATTTTGCCGCCATGCTCTTTGGTAAATTTTTCAACTGCTTCTTTGTTTGCGAAAGGCAGGATAGATTTACCCATTGCTCCTCGGACGTCTGAGCCGGCGTTATAGACGGCTTTTTCAGCTAAGAGCATTTTTTCGTGTAAAGGAGCATCTTTGGTATTTCCGAAATCACTCACGAAGAAAGCCTCTACTTTTTTGGCATTTTCCGGTTGCAAGGAATAAACGAAACCGTCTTTTACTGAGCAGAACTTAAGCGGCTCTTTTTCACCCTTTACATAAACCTGAGCCTTGGCTCCGGGATAGTTGAGAATAACCATGCCGCAAATAAGGCAACGGTCATGTTTTGTAAAAGCCGCAGGAGAAAAAGTTTTGGTATCTTTTTCTGAAGAACAGCCTCCGATAACTAAGACACAAGCAGCGGCGGCTAAAAGACTAAAGATTTTTTTCATAAGTTATTTCTAACCCTTTTCACCTATTACACGGTGCAGAGAGGTCTCCAAAAGAAGAACTCTGTGCTGAGAAAGTGTTCCAAGCACAGAGTTGTTTTAATTACATGCCGTTGATCTGGCCGGCGTAGATGATGAAGAGACGCAAGCACATCATGCCGCAGATAGCCGCAATGCCTGATGTATAGAAAGCGCCCGCACTGTCTCTGAATGCTTTGCTTCCGAAGAAACTCAGAGCCAATGGAACGAGGAAACCAACGCCCACGGCCCCAATCCAGAATACCTGTGACCAAATACCTGTTGTAAAGGCTACGGAAGCAGCTTGAGCAGCAGCATTGCCGCTGACCAGAGCAACCATAATCATCAACAAGCACATTGCTTCGACCGCCATAATCGGCCATTCAGCAGCGTGAAGGACATGAAGATCTTTTCCATGACGATCTGCAACAAACAACCAAGCTGCAAGAACCTTGGTAGCTGCACAACCGGCAGAAAAGCCGGAAGCAACGAACAAAGCAGGAAGAACAGCAGTGTTGATCAGAGGGAATCTGATAAGAGCAGAAATCAAGAATCCGGTATAGGCACAAATTGCAATGGCCAAGATTAGAACCAGCCAATCTAAGATAACTCTAAATTTGGCACAGAAACTAATAATGGGGTCAAGCCACTTGAGCCAGCTAAATGACGTAATTTCTGTTTGCAAAGAAACACACATCAATACGAATACCAACGGGATGTAGAAAAGAAGTGCCATCACGCCGATACTCATCACTGAGGTTGGGTTGTAGTAAACAAGAATACGCCAGAAAAAGAGCGGATTAGTCAAGTCAAGGACAAGACAGATCATACCGAGAACGATCGTAATAAAGCCGATCAAGCTGGCTGCTTTCATAATCGGAGTATTTAGATGTGTTCCTCGGAAGAGATTTAAGCAAATAGCGATAGCTACAGCACCTCCGGAAATACCTGCTAAAAACAGATATACGGCAATCGGCCACGGCCAGGCTACGCCTTCGGATAGACCAATAGTGAAATCCAGCATAATCAGACTCCTTGTTTAGTGACAGGGACATATCTCAGGTTCGGATCCGTTCCCAAATGAGCACGAATTCGTACCGTATCCTTGACACGCAGCAACCTGCTGATAATACTTTGAGGGTCATTTAGATCGCCAAAATATAAGGCGCCATGACGGCATGCGTTAACGCATGCAGGCTCCAGCCCTTTACTCAACCTGGTATCCAAACAGAAGTTGCAGTTATCGGCAACTTTAGTTTGAGAATTGATGAAACGGACATTGTACGGGCATGCCGCAATGCAGTATTTGCAGCCTACGCAACGATCCGGATCCATAGTCACGATATTTGTCTTCGGATCGCGGTGCGCTGCACCGGTAGGACATACTCTTACGCAAGGTGCATCCTGGCACTGCTGGCAGGAAACTCGAACATAAACGCGTTCACAGTCGCAGTCTCCGGGACCTCCGCAAATCGGACAAGTTGTCCCCGGAATATGGGTGGTCTGACGCTCCAACAAAAGCCTTGAAATTCCGGGAGGAAGATTGTTGGCTTCGTTACATGCATCCTTACACTCGCCGCATCCAATACATTTATTCTGGTCAAAGACCATTCCATAAACTGGATGAGGCTGGACACTGCCTGACTCTGCTGCTACCGCAGTCTGAACTGCAGTGTTGGCTGCCTTTTTGTCGTCTCCGGGTTTACAGCCTCCCAGGGTTAACAAAACTAAGGAACCCGCGGTTGTACCGGCTAGAAATGTTCTTCTATCGATGTTTTTACTCACGGTGATTCTCCATAACGGACGAGATTGGTCTGTCAATAATTCTTTTGAGCTAAGTGCTCTGAAACTCATACCAGCTGCTTACGCAAATGGATTGCTTCAGAACCTCTAAAACTTAATGTCGAGAAAGCTCCCTTCATTAGATTTAGTAATTTCATTAGCCGTGCGGCCATGCCATCTTCGGACGGTTTCCTTCAACTTTAGGATGTCCAGCCGGCAATTGCCCATCGGCAGATTTATTAGCTCCGGGTTTTTCGACCTTTTTCAATGTCACTTCGAAAATCAAAGCGGATTCCGGCGGAACTGGCCCTGCTCCTTCTTCGCCATAAGCCAGGCTAGCCGGAATAACAAAAATCGCTTTGCCGCCTTCTTTCATTTGATACAGACCTTCTTTAAAGCCCGGGATAAGAGTCATAACAACATCTTTTTCCTCAACGGTCTTTCCTTCAGAATTGGTGAAGGGAGTTCCGTCTACGAGCTTGCCGACATAGTCCATCGTCACTATATCTTCTTCCTTCGGAGCAGCTCCTGTACCAGCCTGAAGTTCTTCATATTGCAGACCTGATTCAAGCTGTTTTACGCCTTTGCGAGCTTTATTTTTGGCTAAATAAGCTTCGCTTTCAGCTTTGTTTTTCTCTTTTACCTGCTTGACTCTAGCTTCATGAAGCTTATTCAGCTTTTCAGCCCTAGTATTTAAAGCTGCGATGATCTCTTCTTCAGTAAGCTTAGACTTGTTTTTCAGAGCATCTGTCAGACCTTCCATTACCTGGTCCATGTTGACAGGAACACCGAGTTCAGACTGTTTATAAGCCTGAGAAGAAAGATAGTTACCTAACGAAGCACCAAGGCTGTAGGACTCCTTTGCATCTTGGGAAAACTCTTGTGAAACAGCTGTTCCGACAAATGCGACGGCTAAAACAGCAGACAAAATAGATTTTGTGAAAATTGACATAGTGTTTCTTTCAAATAATTTTGGGTGGGGGATTAGAAATGTGGTTTATCAAGTTACGGTCTTTCAATCTTACGGCCTGAAAGTTTCCAACCTTCAATTCCGTCAGGCATCTGGCGGACGTCGGTATAGCCAAGCTTCATCACTTCTCTTGCTGCCATTTCACTCGCAGTACAAAGTCTGTTGACGCAATAAAACACAATGGTTTTACCTTTGTCTTTCGGGAGAAGATCCTTCCAGTTTCGTACATTAAAAAACTTAGCACCAGGAATGTATCCCTGAGTCCAAATCTCAAGCGTATTTACATCAAAGAAAGGAACTCCGGACTCCCAAAGCATCTCTGCTTCACGCATCGAGATCTGATTCAGAAGTTCATCGTAAACCGGCGCCTCCACCGGTTCCCCGCCGCCACCCGCAAAATTGACTTGCGAATAAAGGCAAAGAAAAGAAACTGCGGCTATTTTTAATAACTTGTTTATCATTTTTTGTCCCGTTTTCACTTCGGACCCGAAGGTCCGAAGTAAATGTGACACTGGGTTTTAAATTACTTTGTCACTGTATTTTCAGCTTTGATGGCCTTGTAGCCGCCCTTGTCAATGATGGACTGGGCTTTGGTGAGATATGCCTCAGCTGTTTCTACACGCTGTTTTGTGTAGTTGAAGGCATGGACACCCCAAGAACCGTCTTCTTCAACTTGCTTAATAATTTCTCCGGCCTTGTCAATAAGAAGCATAGCTTCAGTTCTTTGTTCCGGAGTCAGCTTAGTGACTTCAAGCAACTTGTTAATACGTGTCATGGCGTCAACGTTCTTCTGATGGCTTTCCTTAATTGGATTCTGCCACTTCATAACTTCACCATAGATTTCCTTCTGATCTTGGTAAATGAGACCTTGATCCAGTTCGGACTGGAATGGGCTATGGCAGCCTTTTCCTTCTGTAACTGTGAAATCAGCGATAGAAGTTCTTGCGCAACTCCACATCAAGTCAACGTAACCGTGGCCTTCTTCGTCACGAGCAATACGCCAGCCCTTAGAACTTGCATCACGGGACTGTCCAGGACCAGGGTTCATCATCTTCTTCTCTGGGTCGACCATGATCTTGAAGAGGTGAGAACGGCGGACGGCGTCAAAGCCAGCCATATCCGGACGCTGAATGGCCGTGAAGTTTTCGCAGCTCATTGTGAACGGCATATGACATGCAATGCAGTCGACCTTGCTGTGGGTATCAGCCTTGGAGGCCATTTCCGCCTGAACCTTATGGCAGTCTTGGCAATTCTGACGAATAGCCGGACGGGTCGTACCGGACGTCCAGTCGTTGCTTGTAACTTCATGAGGATCGTGGCAAGTCACGCAGCGCATACCCTTTTCATAGTGCTTGGACATGAACAACTGTGCGCCTTCTGTACCGCAAGACGGGCAGGAAGATTTTGTCTTAGCATTGAAAGCCCTTTCCAATTTACCCTTAGCATCCGGGCGATCGACTTCGTCTTCGACGAAATTCAAGCGCTGATGGCAGCGATCGCAGTTAGTGCTCATGTTGTTGGTATTGCCAACCAAGTGGCCGCCCTCGCCGTGGCACTCTTCACAAGCAATACCGCGAGAAATTGTGTGCTTCTGAAGCTCTTTAGGATTACCCAAAGCAGCAAAGAATTCTCTCTTATCCTTAAAGTCAAACTTGAAGGCGTGACAGACTTCGCAGTAAGAGGAAGCGGCCTGGACTAAAAGTTTGCCTTCATAGGTAGAACCGTAGGAGGTCATACCCCATTGGTGAGAAGCTGACGGACCGAACTGGCTAAGCTCTGTCGGGAAGTCAGGAATAAGCTTCTGGATTTCTTTTGCCTTTGCTGGTGTCAGCCATTCGGCCCACCCGCGGGACATCTGGTTGCCGCCGGCAACGATGCTGCCAGTACCGTCTTTCAGAAGACCGTCACGAACGTGATAGGAGCCACGAACGAGCCATCCGTCGATATAACCGTATTTAGTACGCGGTGTACCGATGGTAGCGTAAATGACATCTGCTGTAATACCGTCAGGAAGAATAGAGGCTTCCGTTCCGTACAGCTTTTTCTTCAGATCGTTATCCACTTCAGGATGTTCTCCCGGGAATCTAACGGTCTTAGCATGACGGGAACGCTTCCACTGTTCGTACTGAATAGCGTGACATTCGCCGCACTTTTCAGGACCTACGAATTTATTCGGGAAGTCAAGAATTGAGCGTTGGCCTAAACGATACTGAGAGGCCATTGGACGGTTGCCTGGCTGGTGTGCAGAATACTTCTGGGCATTGCCTTCTCCCAAATACTCAGAACCGCGGGTAGAAATCACCGGAGTACCGATAACACGTCCGTCTTTGCCGTAGGTAGCAAAGATCGGGTGATTCTCGAATATGTAGTCCCACATTTCCTTTTCTTGGACGATGTAGTCTTGCAATGTCCGGATGCCTTTTGATTGCTCGGTCACGTCAGGATTATCCCAGACCTTCTGAGTCAACGCGTTAACTTTCGGAGCCGGGAGCGGCTGGCCGTTAGCAGCATGGACACAAAATGCTGTCATTGTCGCTGCAATGCCAAGCCCAATTTTTATCAATCGTGTCTCTTTTAACATTAAATTCTCCTTGTGAGGCGCGACGATTAGCGAACGCTTATCTTTCACAAATAAATCAGCCTCTGTAGGTATAAAGTAGGTACTCGATACAGGTGGGGAATCAAAATACCAAGTTCAGTTTAAGTTAAGGAAAACGGATGAAGAATAAGACTAATGTTGTAAGTATTTATACTGAATTTATTTCTTAACTTAGAATTAATAAGGGTACATTTCTTGAATTTTGTTAAAGACGACAAATACTATTCGTTATTGACTTTTATAGCTATAAGTAAAGAGAACCCCCAATAACTCTAGGGTTTTGAAGAAAAGATACTGAATTTTTGGAGTTATACAAAAATAGTTCTATAGAAGTGTTCGATAAATCGGAAAAATTAAGAAAAAAGTCTATTAGATAAATATCTAAGATCGGTTACCTCTATAACACTTCGAAATAATGTTAACAATAGCAAAATAAGTAAAAAAAAAGAGACGGATTTACTTGTCCGTCTCTCCCTAAAAGTAAAGATTGTGTTCTACCAAGAAATAAGTAGATTATTTCTCTTCAAGACGAGGTACCGTCAAGCTTCCTTCAGGCATGAGAATAACTTTACCGTTTCTGCCGATCTTTACTTCAGCAGCGGCGAGCGCCTCCTCGAAAGTATCAAAAGCGCCTTCAAATAACATTTCTCTAGCCATCTTGCGATCGAGACTAGATACGAGATAGAACTTGGCTTTTTTCATCAGACGCGTCACCGCAAAAGCTTTGTTCGCTCCGATTTGGAAGTTCTTCTCTAATTCTGCTCTGATAGCATCCGGAGAACCTAAACGCTTGCAGGTTTCTTCCAACACCTGAGAGCCGCTTCCTTCGACACATTCGGCAAACAGAATAACAGCCCCATCTTGCTTTACCGCGCAGACGGCATTATCCATTGTCTTCTGCATTTGATAGACGTTAATATCCTTCGGATAACCACCGCAGGAAGCAACCACGATATCAGCCAATTCTGGAATTTCGCAGCCGTAAACCTTATCAACAAATTTGCAAGCTTCCCGGTGGGCTTTAAATACATCTCCCGCAAATACTTTCAAGATTTGATGATGAGCATTGAGGACCGCGTTAAATAAGAAAAGAGAGCGTCCTTTAGCAAAAAGCTTTACACCTTCTACCTGATCCTCATAGCAGGGATTTCCATCCATCCGGCCGATAGCAGCTTCCGGCTGAAGCATAAAACTGTGATTGACTCTAACGGTTTCCATAGCTGCACAGCCCGGAAGAATAGCTTTTCTGCCGCCACCGTAACCGCTGAAGTAGTGGTGAACGATACTTCCTGTCAAAATAACGTGGTCAACATCGCAAATATGTTTGTTGATCCAGACAGGCGTACCACGGGAAGTGGTTCCAAAATATCTGAAGTCTTCTGTCTGGGTAGAGATGCTGTTATACATCCTTACTCTAGAAGCTACGTTTTCGCCTACGGCTCTAATCATTTCTTCATGAGTCATGGCTCGATGCGTACCAAGAGAGAAGAGAATATGCATATCCTCGTCTTTGACGCCAAGCTTGTTCATTTCATCAAGAAGAATAGGCATGAATTCAAATGAGTTTGCTACTCGGGTCAAATCATTGCAAATAAAAGCGACCTTTTGACCGGGCCGAACAATTTGATCGATAGAGGGAAGAGCAACCGGGTGATAAAGCACATCATGAATTGCAGCTTTCAGATCTTTGATAGGATCGAAAGGTTCAGTCCTTACCTCTTTAATAATTCTTTCTTCCTCTAAAGAGAAAGTTTTTTTGCCTTGTCCGTAGGCAAACTCAAACGTCTTCATTGATTTCTCCTGCATGCTTTCTGAAACGTTTCGTAAAATCTTGCAAAGCATGGCATAAAATCACAACTTTTACATTAATTGACAGGGTTAATACTTAATTAATTTTCCTTAAGCATTCAGTTTTCGAACAAAAGAGAACATGTTGGCAAAAAAGTTTTCTTAATTCCTACTCCCAGCTAGAGAAGTCACATTGTTTTTCAGGAGTTTTCTTTTTGTAAGACGAAGAATTTTCAAAGCAAAAACCTCTAAAATAATCATTTATCTAAATTTTAAGAAGGATTCTAAGAATGTCCGGACATTCCAAATGGGCCAATATTCAACATAGAAAAGGTCGTCAAGACGCAAAGCGTTCCAATATTTGGACAAAGTTAATTCGTGAAATTATTGTTGCCGCTCGTCTTGGCGGAGGAGATGCAGACAGCAATCCTCGCCTTAGACTCGCTCTTCTTAAAGCCAGAGGTGCCAACGTTCCGAAAGATACAGTTAACAACGCTATTCTTAAGGGAACCGGCAAATTAGAAGGTGTCAGCTACGAAGAAATTCGTTATGAGGGCTACGGTGTCGGCGGTGCAGCTCTAATTATTGACTGCACAACAGACAACAAAACCCGTACGGTTGCTGATGTCAGACACGTCCTCTCAAAGAACGGAGGAAATCTCGGTACAGATGGGAGCGTCTCCTTCATGTTCAAGCACTGCGGCTATTTCTTGTTTGCTCCCGGCTTGAGCGAAGACGAAGTTATGGAAGTTGCCTTGGAAGCCGGTGCTGACGATGTTATCACTGACGAAGAAGACGCCATTGAAGTCATCTGCTCTCCGCAGGCCTTTGAAGAAGTCAATGCTGCTTTTGAGGCTAAAGGTTGGAAACCCGAAGTTGCTGAAGTCACCTGGAAGAGCGACACAGAAACTGTTCTCTCCGGAGAACAGGGCGAAAAAATGCAGAAACTTTTGGATGCTCTCGAAGATCTCGATGACGTTCAGCAAGTTTTCACAACAGCTGTTATTGAATAATTTCTAAAATTACTTTATCTCAGGGTCAAAATGAATATTCTTGTTATTGGAAGCGGCGGCAGAGAGCATGCCCTTGCTTGGAGACTGGCTCAATCTAAAAACGTCTCTAAAGTTTATGTTGCACCCGGCAATGCCGGAACTGCCCTAGAGCCTAAACTCGAAAATCTTCCGATTCAAGATCTAGATGAGCTTGCCACCTTCACTGCTGACAACGGAATCGCGTTTACCGTTGTTGGACCAGAAGCTCCGCTCGCTAAGGGCGTGGTAGACCTCTTCAGAAGCAAAAGCTTGAAAATCTTCGGACCGACTCAAGCTGCAGCCCAGTTGGAATCCTCTAAAGACTTTGCCAAAGCTTTTATGAAAAGGCACAACATCCCGACAGCTGAATATCAAACCTTCTCTGATATTGAAAAAGCTCATCAGTATGTCGATAAAAAAGGTGCCCCTATTGTTATTAAGGCAGACGGTCTGGCCGCAGGCAAAGGAGTCATTGTTGCTTTAACTGACAAAGAAGCCCATGATGCTATTGACTTTATGCTCGGCGAAAACAAACTAGGCGATGCCGGTGCAAGAATAGTTATTGAGGAATTCTTAACTGGTGAAGAAGCAAGCTTCATCGTGATGGTTGACGGCGAACATGTCGTTCCAATGGCTTCCAGCCAAGACCACAAGAGACTTCTTGATGATGACAAAGGCCCGAATACCGGCGGTATGGGTGCTTATTCTCCTGCCCCTGTCGTCACTCAAGAAATCCATGACAAGACTATGGAAGAAATTATTCTCCCGACTGTCAGAGGAATGGCAAAAGACGGCATCCGCTACACAGGCTTCTTGTATGCCGGTCTGATGATTGACAAAGATAAAGAGGGAAAACCGACCGTAAAAACTTTGGAATTCAATTGCCGTTTCGGCGACCCTGAGACTCAGCCGATTATGTCCCGCCTCAAGAGCGATTTTGCAGAGCTCATCCAAGCCGGCATCGACGGCAAGCTTAATGAAGTTAAAGTTGAGTGGGATCCTAGATCTGCCCTAGGCGTGGTGTTGGCTGCAGAGGGCTATCCTACTTCTCCGCGTAAAGGGGATGTCATTGCAGGAATTCCTGAAGAAGACGACTCCACTAAGACCTTCCATGCCGGCACTAAATTAAATGGTAAGAAAGAAATCGTTACTTCCGGCGGACGTGTGCTTTGCTGTGTCGGCTTAGGCAGCACTTTGAAAGAAGCACGTGACAAAGCTTACTGTACGGCTGAAAAGATCCACTTTAACGGGTGTCAATTCCGAAAAGACATCGGCCACCGCGCTCTTTAAATGTATTGTAAAAACCGACTTTTTTCTCTTTTATGTGCAGCTGTCTTCTCTACCGGTGCAGCTGCGCAAACCGTTGTTCCGAAAGTTGTACCTCCGAACAACGATAAAACGCCTGCTCCTTTTTCTTATCCTGCCGATTTTGCCTCTCCGACTTTTGATCAAAAAGAGAATATCGGCAGTTATCTTCAGCTCGGGGTTTTTGACGTAATACTCGGTCAAACGCCTCTTTCTATTGCAATACATGTTTTGGGAGGAGAACTTCACTTTACGCAGGATAAGACGCCCTTCCTTTGCTATTCCGCCCCAGTTCCTGAGATTCAGCAGAAAGTAAAGACTAAGAAGAAGACAGAAGAGAAAGAGGAAGAGCCCGCCGAGCCATTTTTTCAAAATATTTGGCTGACTGTCGGCAGCAGAGGAGAAATCTCGGAGGCGAGACTGCAGAAGCTCAATGCCACAGCGCAAATGTGCCCACCTCTTCCTGAGGCCTACCGGGAAGTATCAATCAACGGCATATTCATCAATGAAACCGCTAGGCAATTAAAGAGCCTGGTACTTCCGGAAATGTCAGCTGAAAACGAAGAAAGCCAGTGGAAATATTGGTTCAGTCTTTTGCCCTCCGATCGCCCTGGGTACAATGAGGCAGGCTTATTCGGCATCAAACTCGACAATGATACGGTCGATCAGATCATCTCTGTCAGCATTCCTCTTAAGGCTCAATAGTTTCTATGAGAATCGGCATCTTCGGCGGAAGTTTCGACCCCGTTCACTCGGCCCACATTCAAATGGCCTTAGGAGCAAAATTGCAGCTGAATCTTGACGAACTTTTTTTAGTCCCTACCCGGCCCTGGCAAAAAACTGCCAGGGCTTCCGATGAAGATCGTCTCGAAATGCTAAAAATTGCGTGCGCTCCTTACAGCTCTCATCTAAAAATTGATACTCGGGAGCTCGTGCGCGCAGGGCAATCTTATTCCATTGATACAATTTTCTCTTTCAGAAAGCAATTCGGTCTGGATTGCAAATTATTTTTTGTAATGGGGGCCGATCAGTGGAGGAATTTGACTACCTGGGTACAGTGGCAAAGATTTCCAGAATTAACAAACTTAGCCGTTTTCAAGAGAAACGGGATAGCCTTTTCGGATCCGTATAAGGCTAAATACAAAGTCTTACCTGCAAGCGACTCTAAAAACTGCTCAGCGTTCGGGGGGATCTTCCTTCTGAATCTTCCGGAACAGGATGTCTCTTCTTCTGCGATTCGACAAATTCTGTTTCAAGAACCTTCTCGAAGCTCATCTATTGTTGGTCTCGATCCAAACGTCCATAACTATATTCTGGAACATAAACTTTACCTTCCCAGAGAAGGCTCTCATAAGGCATAACGTTTTTTGTTTGCAAAAATTAAAAAGGCCGCTCGAAAGCGGCCGATAGTTCTCAAAGCGACGGTCTTAGAAAATAATTGGATCGTAATAGCCCGCAAAGAGGATTGACGCTCTTAGCAAGAGTGCGCCGATAATACCAAGGACGGCACTGCAAGCTAAAATCTTGTGACTTCTGGTCAGCAAATTCAGCAAAAGAGGAATCACTGAACCAAAGATGATCACGCCAAACCAGAACATCGTAGACTGCGGTCCACTAATAAGACTTTCGGCACCGGCTCTTGCTCCGGTCAAAGCGGAACCTAAAGCAACATGGACGAAAGCAAAAATTGTAAACAGTTCGGCGATTTCAACCCAGAAGGCGGTTCTACGGCTCCAGCGGACAGTATCAGGATTAATCAGTTTGAAAATCATGAGCAATTCGATGCAACCAATGGAACTTGCCATTCCGGACATGATCCACAGCAACGGAATCAAAGCGGTATTCCAAAGAGAAATGCCTACAGCTTGAGTCAACAAGAAGCCTGAATAAATCGTGCAGCACACACCGAGCAATGCAAAGATGCCGTTAAACCAATCAGACTGTGCCATTGCCTGCCACTTCTCTCCTTTGAAGAAAATGCCAGCGCAAATAAAAGAATAAAAGACAGAAGCAATGCACAAGATTGACAGTAAGCAGATACCGATCAGCATCCACGACTGGAGATTGAGGGCCAAATCCATTAAGGAGCTAAATACTGCGATCGGTAAATTCAGCATGCGCCCCAGATGGCTGACGACCAAGAGAGTGCCGACGATGCCTGAAACAGTCAAAACATATACGAAGTTTTTTTGACGAATCCAGTAATTTAAGAAGAATCCCATGCCTGCTAAACCAACAAGCCAAAGGAATATTGCAATTGTCCAACCCCAGTGGGCGGCTTGAAGCTGAGGTGTAAGTGAGGTTAATTCAATCATTTTGACACCACTACGTAAAAGTTAGGCTTCGTGCCTTTGTTAGGCATAAGCAATTCTGTACGGCATGAAGCAATTTTTTGAGAAATTTCACTCTTTGGATCAAGAACATCTCCAAACAATCTAGCCTCAGCAGGACAGGCTTGAACACAGGCCGGCTGCTGACCGTCTTGAATCAGCTTCATGCAGCCTTCGCTAATGCATTTAACCGGCAGACCGCTGTCAGGATGAGACCACCTGGCATCGTACGGGCAGCTGGCAATGCAGTAATTACAGCCGACACATTTGCTTGGGTCGTTACGAACCAAGCCGTTTTCATCGTAATAATTGGCACCGAACGGACATGTTTTTACGCATGGAGCATTTTCACACTGCTGACACTGAACAAGAAGATTAACCGGACGGTTGGTTTCGGATCGATAAACTTTGATATTGGAAGCCGGCAGGTTTGTCCCCGGAATATTTCTATTCATCATTTCCGGAAAATTAGTCTGGGAGCAGGCCAAGATGCAGGCTCCGCAACTGATACATTGGGTTGCATCAAATAGATGTGCGAGTTGTTTTGTTTTTGCAGCCATTTCTAGCCTCTCACTTTATTGATTCGAACAGAGCAGTTATTAGCCACGTTTCCGAAGAAGGGCTGAGCGTATCCCGTGGCGAACCAATGGGAGTTAATTCCTTCTTTGACAAATTGATAGTTAGGATCGAGCAAGTTCTTTGTTCTCACGCCGCCGGAGAATCCGAATGCGAAGACGGCTCCCGGAATAACTTTTTTAGTCACAGTAACAGCAGCTCTTCCCTTTGCTTTGGTATCAATACCTTCGATCTCGACAATCTCATGATTCTTGATGCCTAACCTTGCAGCATCTTCCGGATTTATCCAGACAGTCCTGTCGCCTAAATATCGAGTGGGTTCCGTAAACATGTTCAAGCCGGAACAGGTTTGACAATTCTTACCAGACACCAAAACAAATTCGTTACTGTTAGGTTTCGGGGCCGTGTAAGCCGGTGCCGGAACATATCCGGTAATAGGGGAAACGGCCTTTGAACAAGCTGGATTTGAAAGGCTCTTGAAAGAGTAGATTTCAGCTTTTCCGGAAGGTGTTCCGAAAGGCTTTTTATATGGATAGACGTCATAAACCTTAGGTTTGATAGTGGACCATCCTTTAGTAGCCATGTCTTCGCAAATTTGTTTACCCCAACCCGGGACAGCTTTCTCACAATCGGCAACAAGCTTGTCATATCCACGTTGTGCAAATGCATTGAAATACTGATTGAACTCTTCAGCTGTCTTGCATTCTTTATAGCCGACTCTTTCGGCTCTTTCCGGAAAAGCTCTGCGGAGGATTTCAAGAAGAATCCAAACGTCATGACGTGCATCGCAATCTTTAGGCGGTGTAAGCTGAGGATCTGACAAATAAATGGAGCCGTCTAATGCCCATTTAACACCGGATATATCTTTTCGTTCTAAAAAGTAAGTGGCAGGGAGAACATAGTCAGCATAGTCCACAATTTCTTGCGGAAGGACATCCTGAACAACACAAAGTTCAAGTTTCTTTAGATGATCAGCCAACTTCTGAGAGTTTGCTTCGCGGTGGAACATTGTTGTACCAACGAAGAATGCAGCTTTAACCGGATACGGCTTGCCTGTTGCAGCAGCCTCAAGTGCGACTTTAAAAGTCCCTGCAGCATCAGGATAAACAATTTTGTCTATACGCTTTTCCGGCGCCATCTTCCATGTTTCACCGTTCGGGCCTTTTCCTGCTGACACACTTGGAACCTTCAAGCCTGCACCTGCAGTCACAACCAAACCACCTTTAGCATCAATGTTTCCGTTGATAGCATTAGCAATAGAGATTAGCTGGTAAAGCTGTACGTCAGTCCCGTTTTTGGAACTGTACCAACCATCGTCAATTACACCTTTAAAATCGGCAAATTCTTTAGCGATTCTGCGGATTGTTCCGGCAGGAATTCCAGTGATTTCAGAAGTTTTTTCCGGTGTGTACTCGGCCATTTTCTCTTTTACAAGAACAAAGGCTGACTTCACGGGAATGCTAGTTCCGTCAGCTAATTTAACTGTTGAGCCAGCGTTGAGATCGGCTTTAAAAGCAGGGTCTTCATCGAATCCAACAACAATGCCTTTTTCATTTTTCTTGAGGCCACGGAACGAGATATTGCCTTTGGAATCCATTACGACATACATGGATTTGCTGCCATTAGAACAAATATCGCTCTGAGTTAAAGGCTGTCCGTCTTCTTTAATTAGATAAGCGCCGTTCGTATGCTTTTCAATGAAAGAAAGATCCGCAGTACCTTGTGTGATCATCTCGTTAATTAAGGAGGCCACGAAAGCCCCGTCCGTCCCCGGACGGATAGCGACCCAGTCGGCATCACCGTAAGCAATGTCGGGCATACGCGGATCAATTGAAACTACTTTAGCACCGTTTGCTCTTGCTTGATTTAAAGTATGAAGAGCCCCCATCGAAGCTCCCATAGAGCGTCCAATCAGGATTAAGTAACGCAAATTGGCATAATCCGGTTCCATCTTTCCAGCCCCGTCAAAACCTTTGCCGAAAACCAAATTGCGGCCTGCGATGCCTCCAGCGTTGCAGGAAGATTGATGTCCGATATTATTTGGAGAACCGAGAGGGAAAGTCAGCCACTTGCTGTAGCCGGAGAAGCTGTGGGAGGTAGAAACTACACTGCTTGCTCCGTTTTTCTGAACGATGTCTTTAAGTCTTGCAGCGATATCATTTAAAGCTTCATCCCAGGTAACTTCTTCAAATTGGCCAGCGCCTTTTTCTCCTACACGTTTTAATGGTTTACGTAAACGCAGAGGATGATTCCACACCCACATGGCCGCCGCGGAGCGACCGCAATATCCTTGCTGCGGGTGACCAGGATTGGGGAAGATACGAACAGAATGTTCAGAGAGCGGTTCACCATCTTTGCGCATAGCGAGCAAACCGCAGAAGGCGCCGCACATGGTGCAAGCTACAGGATGTTTTGTCCAACCTTCTTTTTCAAGTTTTTCAATTTTTTTGGCAAAAGCCCAATTATTGAGTGCAGGAGCCGCTGCCATAGAAGCGGCAACTGCGCCGCCTTTCATCAACGTCCTCCTTGAGACAGAGAGGTCGATAATTTGGTTACTCATAGTTAAAGTCCTACTTGGAATGGGGTATTACTACCGGGTAGGTAGTCCAAAAATACTAGGACTTTTACCATTTGAAATAAATTGGATATTTAGCTTACAACACTTATCTAATAAGGAAATCCCTTATAAATTAATTAAATTTAAACAAACCTCATATTATTTCTGAGCTCTTTATGAGATTTGCTTTTCCTTCGTAACCTAAGTCCTCAATTCGCACACTTTATGTTCCCGCAATTGAGTAGGGAGGTTTTTTCCCGTCCCTCTCACACCGCAATTTACTGGCGTGCCGTTCGGCACCAGACGGTTCCTTAATCTAGTTGGAGTCACTGTCTCTACCATGAGCGACAGTTCTCCAGCCACACCCATCCTCCTTGATTTTCAAACCTCTTTCCCGTTAGGGAGGAATGTAGAACCCAAGAACCCGCTATTCTCCAATATACTTTGGAGCTGTATCCCCATTGATAAGCTTAGCCTTTAGCTATTCCAAACTTAACAAGGGCTCGTATTCTTGCTCTCGGAGTTTTCCAGATTTTCCAATACATTTGCCTAATCCGTCTTCTTATCTACTGCTCGAATTTCAATCTTTCATTCTTTGTCAGCCCGTATTTGAAGTAGTTAGCCCAGCCTGTGATAAATTTTCGGAGTTTACTTTTGCACTTCCCCAATCCTAGCGGACATCTCCTATCTAGTATTTCTCTGACTGTGTTCTTGAATTTCTTCCTGCTCTTCTTATAAACAGCAGTTTTCCATTCTTCTCCCCCACTATCCTTGTTTCGTCTTTTATAAAACGTGTACCCAAGGAATTTAACGTCTTGACTCAGATGACATATCTTGGTCTTGTCCTCGTTTACTTTCAAAAATAACTTCTGTTCGATAAACTTCTTATGACCTCAGCTGTCAAGTCAGAACAACTGATAGTTTGTAATAGCATCTTTCATTCATATTCTTATCCGACTTTTTTCAGCCGTACGAATGTTCGACAAACATGCTCATCAAAGTCTAAGCATTCAAAAATATATTGCTGCTCAAGTTTCCACTGAATTTATGTCTCTAATTAATGTAAGATGCCTTCAACCGACAAATTCTGACTTGACATTTTTAAAGGTTAATAACTCCCTTGCCGAAATTTATTTTCGGTAAAGAAACTTCTATTTTCTTGTACGAAGCTTACTTATACAGCAATTCTTTCCTTGTAGGACACGCAGATTGATTTGAATACACGTTACACACCGTTATAAATGAAGATAGTCTTCTTATTCGACATATTGGTTGAGCTCATATGCTCATGGTCATGATGAATACCATCTCTCATTCCTTTGTTTTTTCTAAGTCTTTGCTGACTTTCGTTCATATCAGGTTTTATGAAAGATTAAAGTTTGGTCCTTCACTCACACTCTTGAGCTACTATGGCCGTTGCTGACTTCTCTGCCTTCGCTGTTGCTACGACTTCTGTCGCGACAGAGACCTCCACGGGTAAGTACAACATCTTTTCTTCCATATATCTGCCATATTTACCACTCCGGTTTCCGTGTAGGTATTGGACTTTGCGTTCTTTTGCACGCTTATCTTCCGGATAGGCCTGTATGTGGTCTGTTCGTCAGACCAGAACTTTGCCGCCGGCTTCCTTCACCCGACAGGTCGCCCCTGCCGGCTTGTCTTAAGTTAGGTCTTAGCCCTACCAGCTCGACCACGGGACTTGCACCCGCTAGATATCGCACATGCCGTGCGCACAAGACAACGGCCGCCCAAAGGCGGCCGCGTCTTTAGTCTGAGCAAAGAATTAGAAAACGATTGGATCGTAGTAACCGGCGAAGAGAACCGAAGCTCTAAGGAAGAGTGCTCCCATAATGCCTAACACGGCACCGCAGGCTAAGACCTTGTGATTCTTAGTCACCAGATTCAAAAGCAATGGAGTTACACAACCACAGATAATCACACCGAACCAGAACATAGTTGACTGAGGTCCGCTGATAAGACTTTCTGCACCGACGCGTGCACCGGTCAAAACTGAACCTAGCGCAACGTGGAGGAAGGCAAAAATTGTGAAGAGTTCTGCAATTTCAACCCAGAGAGCGGTTCTGCGGCTCCAACCTACAGTGTTAGGATTGATAAGCTTGAAAACCATCAAAAGCTCAATACAACCGATAGCGCTGGCTAAGCCCGACATAATCCAAAGCAGTGGGATCAAAGCTGTATTCCAGAAAGGAATTCCGACAGCCTGAGTCAACAAAAATCCGGAATAGATTGTGCACAAGACACCAAGGGCTGCAAAAATAAAGTTAAACCAGCTTGACTTAGCCATCTTCTGCCACATTTCTCCTTTAAAGAGAATACCGGCGCAGATTAGTGAGTAAAAAACGGCCCCGATGCACAGCACTGACAGCAAAACAATACCGATGAGCATCCAGGACTGTGTATTAAACGAACCGGCTGACAGAGCACTGAAGAGGGCAATCGGCAAGTTCAGCATGCGTGCCAGATGGCTTGCCACCAACAGTGTGCCTAAGATTCCGGAAACTGTAAGAACGTAAACGAAGTTCTTCTGACGAATCCAGAAATTCAAGAAAAATCCCATGCCGGATAAGCCGACCAGCCAAAGGAACATGGCAATTGTCCAGCCCCAATTTGCGGTTTGAAGCTGAGGTGTAAGAGAAACTAATTCAGTCATTTGGACACCACTACGTAAAAGTTAGGCTTCGTACCTTTATTAGGCATAAGCATTTCTGTACGGCTAGAAGCAATTTTTTGAGAAATAGCGCTGTTCGGATCCATCGTGTCGCCGAAAAGTCTTGCTTCAGCAGGACAAGCCTGGACACATGCCGGCTGTTGTCCGTCTTTAATCAGCTTCAAACAACCTTCGCTGATGCATTTGACAGGCAGACCGGTATCCGGATGAGACCATCTGCAATCGTACGGGCAGCTGGCAATACAATAGTTACAGCCGACGCATTTGCTCGGGTCATTTCTTACCAAGCCGTTTTCATCGTAATAGTTAGCTCCAAACGGGCATGTGCTTACGCATGGAGCGTTTTCACATTGTTGGCACTGAACCAAAATATTGACCGGACGATTTTCTTCAGAACGATAAATCTTGATGTTTGAAGCAAGTAAATTTCTTCCCGGAATGCTTCTGCGAGCCATCTCGGGGAAGTTGGTCTGAGAACAGGCCACAATGCATGCACCGCAGCTGATGCATTGAGTGGCATCAAACAGGTGTGCTAGTTGTTTTGTCTTTGTCGCCATTTTTTAGCCTCTCACTTTATTAATTCGAACGGAACTGTTATTGGCTACGTTGCCAAACATCGGCTCCGCATAACCTGTTGCGTACCAGTGAGTGTTAATACCTTCTTTAACGAATTGATATTCCGGGTTAATCAAGTTCTTGGTACGGATACCGCCGGAGAACCCAAAGGCAAACACAGAACCAGGAATGACCTTGCGAGTCACTGTTACCGGCGCTGTCGCCTTAACCTTGGTATCCAAACCTTCAATTTCAACAATTTCTTGATCTTTGATGCCAAGTCGTGCTGCGTCGTCGATGTTCATCCAAACTGTTCTATCGCCCAAATAACGTGTAGGTTCAGTGAACATATTCAACCCGGAGCAGCTATTGCAGTTTTTACCTGAGACCAAAACAAACTCATTAGAGTTAGGCTTTGGTGCCGTATATGCCGGAGACGGTTTGTAGACAGGGAACGGAGTAAAAGATTTCAAAAATCCCGGATCAGAGAAAAGCTTAAAGGAATAGATCTCAAGTTTGCCGGACGGTGTTCCGAATGGCTTCTTGTACGGATAAATTCCATAAACCTTCTTCGTAATCGTAGACCAACCTTTTGTGGCGATATCTTCTTGGATTTGTGCTTTCCAACCCGGTTTTGCCTTATCGCAGTTATCAAGGAACTGGTCGAAACCACGCTGTGTAAAGGCATCAAAATACTTGTTAAACTCCTCGGCTGTCTTACACTCTTTATAACCTACACGCTCGGCTCTTTCCGGGAAGGCTCTGCGGAGGATTTCAAGAAGAATCCAGACATCGTGACGAGCTTCGCATCCCTTAGGAGGTTCGATCTGCGGATCAGACAGATAAATGGAACCGTTCAGAGCCCATTTAACGGTGCTCATTTCCTTTCTTTCCAAGAAATAAGTTGCCGGAAGAACATAATCGGCATAATCCACAATTTCTTGAGGAAGAACGTCCTGAACTACGCAAAGTTCAAGTTTTTTGAGGTTGTCTGCCAGCTCCTGGCTGTTAGCTTCTCTCTGGAACATTGTTGTTCCGACAAAGAAGGCAGCCTTGATAGGATACGGTTTTCCCGTTACAGCGGCCTCGAGAGCTACCTTGAAAGTCCCTTCTGCATCAGGGTAGATAATCTTATCGATTCTCTTTTCCGGAGCCATCTTCCAAGTTTCGCCGTTAGGCCCTTTACCTGCGGCAACGCTTGGGATCTTCAATGCGGCGCCGGCTGTAACTACCAAGCCGCCCTTGACATCGATGTTGCCGTTAAAAGCGTTGGCGATGCAGATTAATTGATAAAGCTGAACGTCCGTACCGTTTTTAGCGCTGTACCAACCGTCGTCAATAACGCCCTTGAAGTTAGCGAATTCTTTTGCGATAAGACGAATCTTAGCAGCAGGAATACCGGTAATTTCTTCTGTTTTTTCCGGAGTGAACTTTGCAAGTTCCTCTTTAATAAGAACAAATGCTGTTTTAACGGGGCACTCGGTACCGTCGGCCAACTTAACGGAAATGTTGGCGTTAAGGTCTGCTCTGAAAGAAGGATCTTCATCAAATCCAACAGCGACTCCTTTGTCGTCTTTCTTAACTCCGCGGAAAGCTAAATTACCTTTACCATCCGTCACTACATAAAGCGATTTGCTTCCGTTAGAAAGTAGATCTGCTTGGGTCAACGGGGCACCGTTTTCCTTGATGAGGTAAGCGCCGTTAGTGTGCTTTTCAATAAAGGCAAGATCGGCAGTACCTTGAGCAAGCATTTCGTTGATCAAGCCGGAAACAAGAGCAGTGTCCGTGGCCGGGCGGATCGGCACCCACTCGGCATCACCGTAAGCCATATCCGGCATTCTCGGATCAATAGAAACAACCTTGGCTCCTCTTGCACGAGCTTCGTTCAAGGTGTGAAGAGCGCCCATAGCGGCACCCATTGAACGGCCGATCAAGAGGATATAGCGCAGATTTGCATAATCCGGTTCTAACTTGCCTGCACCGTCATAACCTTTACCGAATACTAAATGACGGCCTGAAATGCCGGCGGCATTGCAGGAAGATTGATGGCCGATGTTATTTGGTGATCCAAGAGGAAAAGTAAGCCACTTAGCGAAACCTTGGAAGCTGTGAGAAGTCGAAACAACACTGCTCTCACCATTTTTTTGAACGATGTCTTTGAGTCGGGCAGCGATGTCGTTTAAAGCTTCTTCCCAGGTTACTTCTTTAAACTGACCCTCTCCTTTTTCACCAATGCGTTTTAAAGGCTTTCTTAAACGCAATGGATGGTTCCAAACCCACATAGCTGCTGCAGAACGTCCGCAGTAGCCACGCTGGGGATGTCCGGGGTTGGGGAAAATTCTGACCGTTTTTTCGGAAATAGGCTCGCCTTCTTTGCGCATAGCCAAGATTCCACAGTAGGCGCCGCACATAGTGCAGGCTACAGGATGTTTGGTCCAGCCTTCTTTTTCGAGTTTTTGGATCTGTTCGGCAAAAGCCCAATTATGGATCGCAGGTGCTGCTGCCACTGCAGCGGCCGCTGCACCGCCTTTCATCAACGTCCTCCTGGAAACAGAGAGGTCGACAATTTTGTTGCACATAATATTAGTCCTACTATCGTTTGGGGTATTGCTACAAGTGAGTAGTTTCCCTAATTTTACTCCTTTCACCATACCTAACAAATTGGATATTCAACCTAAACCGTTCATATATCGGATAATTGGATGAGAGATCTAATCCCCACAAATAGGTATATAAATTTGAATATGAGTGAGGTTTATTCCTATGGAATCTTCTTTCCAGGACAACGAATATCCCTTGCGCAGCAGGCTCTTACCCCAGATAGGTATATTTTCTTTAAATCTTTTCCTGCTCTTCCGACAATAAATTCAGCCCGTCGATATAAACTCAGCGACGGGCTTTTTGACTTATTCTTTCCAGTGAGAGAATCTTTAATTGTTTCAACAAACTGAGAAAAATTTTTAAATGTTACAACAACATAAGAGTTCGCAGATAGGTCACAACAATCGCAATCACCATAACGGGTATTGTTCTTCTAATGAGATCAAAAGGATTGAGTCCGCTTAAGCCGGCAACCGCGATAGTCACGCCTGCGATCGGGCTGGAAGAGCGAGCCATACCGCTGGTTAACTGCAAAGGCGACATCATGAACGCTGCATTGAGGCCTACCTTAGAGGCAATATCCGGAATCATCGGCGCAAAACTGAAGAAGGCAGCATTACCAGATCCCATCACGAAGGCGGATCCTACAACAATAAGGAACATCACGGTAAATACCGCATAACCTCCAGCCTGCATACCTGAGACGGAGTTAATAATTTCCGCAATACCGCCGGACTTTGTTAAACCAGCAGCAAAGACTTCGGCACACACAATCAGGAATACAGTCGAAGTGAACACCTTACCCATACCTTCAGCGAAGGTCTTCAAGGTACCGATAGATTCTTTCAAATTCTTCCTTCTTAATCCGTCACAGAACAAAGAGATGAACATTGAAACCAGCAAAGCTGTCACAACTTCCATTCTGATGCCTTTATAGACAAGCGGCGAAAAGACAAAGAGCAGAATAACCGGAATCAACGGGAAAAAGGCATACAACAAAGGTGCGTTAATCGCTTTGGAGTCTTCTTGGGTTAATTGCGGAACTTTAAAATCTTCTTTGGTCAAAATGCCTTTAGCTAAGTCACGCTTATCAAACCAACGTTGTATAAAGAAATGAGCGATCAGCATAGCAATCACAGCAGCCCAGCCCACAGACCATTGAACATTCAGGAAGAAATCCATGACGTGCATTTTGGTCAATTCAGCAGCCAAAAGGTTGTTACCGCCCGATGGACCGAAGCAGCAGCATCCGCCTGCAAGAATGGTCGCTGCGGCGGACTGACGCGAGATTCCGGCCATCACCATCACCGGATATAACGAGACCATCAAAAGCAGCGCCAAGCCAGCAGCTGAAGGAATGAAAACATTCAGAACTAAGCTGAGAGCAAAACCTAAAACCATAACGATGTACGGAGCTTTGATTATCTTCAGCGGCCTAACACTAAGTCTTACCAAAGCACCTGAAGCACCGATCTTATCCATGTAATAAGTAAAGCCGGCAATAGCCATGATGTTCATGCCGAGACCGGCGGTTCTGGTCTGGAGCAAATTGGTAAAGATCTGAATAACATCAAGGCCGGCCAAATGAGTAGCTTTTTTACCGGTGATTAACGGCTCAGGACTAATAACGGCAACCACGGCCAAAGTAACAAGACCGACAAACAAAAGAGCACCGGGAGCGTAGTATTTTTTGAAAATCAGATACGCCACGGCAAGAATTGAAACGATAACAATGCCAATACTTAACATAAAGTTTTCCTTTCAGCTTGAGATTATCGAGGTTGTTTTTCTAATAAAGGTTCAGTTACACCGTTTACACCGACCAAGGTCAAGGCGGTTAAAAATGCAACCTGCGGACCTTGGAAGGCATCCTCCGCCTCCCACCATTCGCTCAATGAGTGGTTGTTAGCCTCTATGCCACCAGCTCCTAGAGTAGTTGCAGGAAGACCATAGAAAAGAGGCACGTTCTGGTCAGTTGCAGCTAAAGTATATTTTTCCAAAGGAATACTCAAGGATTGGAGAGTTCCGTAAGCGGCCTGAATGACGGAAGCGTCATCTTTATTTGCGCCGGCCGGTCTGTCTCCGATTTGTTTAATGATCAAGCGAACGGCGTTTTCGCCTTCAAGATTCCAACGATTATTTTCTTCGTCACAGGCTTCTTGAATGGCTTTGAGAACTCTTTTAACAAAAGCGTCCAAGGACGGCTGGTCTACGCTTCTGATATCAAGTTCGGCCTCTGCACGCGCTGCGATGGCATTGACGCTTGTACCGCCTTTAACAACACCGAAGTTGAAAGTGCATTTCGGTTCAGTCGGAACCTGGAGATCGTCTACTTTAGTAATGGCACGGGCCAAACCATGGATAGAGGAGCCGACAATACCGAACTTGTGAAGACTGTGACCGCCTAAACTTTCAAAAATAATACGGTAACGTTTGCAACCCACGCTTCCTCTGAGAATTCTGTGAACGTTAGCTGAGTCAATGGCAAGCATTCCGTCATAATCGTTCTTGACTTTAAAGAGAGCTTTACATCCGCGTAAATCGCCGTTGCCTTCCTCTCCTAAAGTTCCGACAAAAACAATATCGCCGACTGTCTTGATTCCTTGTTGAGTAATGGAACGAGCTACCTGAAGCAAAGAAGCCAAGCCGGCAGCATCGTCAGAAATACCCGGTGCAAAATATTTGGTACCTTCTTGAGAGACTTTAATGGGCGTCCCTTCTTTGAATACGGTATCGATATGTGCCCCGATTACCAATGTCGGTCCGTTTCCGATTCCTTTAAGTCTGCCGATAACGTTGCCGATTTGATCTTGATGCACGTCAGGAATGCCTGCATCAGCCAGAAGCTGAGCGAAAACCTTAGCTCTTTCTTCTTCGTGGAAAGGAGGAGCCGGAACTTCGGTCAGCTGAACCTGTTCGTTGATTCTTTGCTGATGTTGCTCTTCTGCCTGAGCAAGTCCTTTTTCTACCGCCGGACAAGCTCTAAGTTTTGCGATTAACTCTTGAGTTTCTTGAGTACAAATAGGTTGATGTTCTTGTGACATTTCATTTCCTCGGGCTGTATTTCTACGAATACATATTTGACGATTTGAGCAACCGAATTGATTATCTGAACTTAATTATTAATTAAATACCGTCTTTCTATTATGAGGCACAACCAGAAGTCACTTTAAAACAATTAAAAATCAACAAGATAGTGCGTAAGAATAAAGCTAATTTTCCAATTTAACTAGGGTAATTTCCGATGGAACACCTAGTCTCATGGAAAAACCGTTCCAGAGGCCGGTGCCTCTATTGACGTAGATTTGCCTGCCGTTTCTTTCATAAAGACCAAACACGAGACCATCATTGAAATAACCGACTAGCGGATACATAAAGAGAAGATGGCCGCCATGAGTATGGCCTGACAATTGAAGCTCAAATCTTTCATTGCTTCGGTATGTAGTCTTAGGCTGATGAGCCATCAAAATTCGAACTGCCTCGGCCGGAGTGCCTTCAAATGTTCGCTGCAAATCAGGAGAAGGCATATTAAATCTCGAAGCTCCGAAGTCAGTCGTACCTCCGATGACTAAAGGAGCTCCATCTTTAACAAGCACGACAGAGTCATTTTCAAGCATATGGACTCCTAAACCTCGGAGAGCCTTCATCCAGTCTTGGTAACCGGAGTAGTACTCATGGTTGCCGGGGACGGCATAAGTTCCGTACGTCGATTTCAATTCTTTTAAAACTTCCAAGTCCGGCAATTCTCGACTGACTCTGCCGTCAACAAAATCCCCCGTAATTAAAACTAAATCCGGTTTTACAGCATTAACTTTTCGAACAATCTGGGCAAGCCAATCTCGGCCCTGGACAACTCCGATATGAAGATCGCTTAGTTGGACAACCTTCAAGCCTTTCCATTGAGCAGGAAGATTTTTAATAGTTATCGTCTGCTCTCGAACATCCGGGACTTTTATTGCCTGCCAACACCCGTAGAGTCCAGAGAACAAGGCGATGCCCATCAAAGTAAATAAAAAAGAATTTTTATTAAATGAGAATAGAATGGTTACGCCCCATTTCCTCAACAGGAACAATCCAATGGAAGCGATGTCTTTCAAAATAAGAAGAAAAACCAGCACCACCAAGGCGCCGTACGCTACTTCCATGACAAGCATCACTTCTTTCGAGACGGAAGGACTCAGCCAGGTACCGCCTCCGGATGTATAGATGGAATATTTTAAGCCGGCAAGTACGATGACTAAACCCAGAAGAATTTTCCATCCATAAGAAATCTTCAGAGGCAGCACTCCGCTGCAAACCGCATAAATAATTAGAAAGGCAGAAGGAACAATAAGGAACATGTAATTTCTATCCGCATGCTTTGTCAGAATCAAGAATATGAATATAACGATTTTCGTCTCAAAAAATCAAAATGTTTCAACTTAATAGTTTGAAACTGAATACAATAGAAATACTGATACTCAGGAAAAATTAATGGATATTAGAAAGCTTCAAAGAATTATTGTGAATGCTTTGGAAGACGTAAAAGCTAAGGACATCCAAGTATTCAACACCACAAAACAAACCGCATTATTTGACCGCGTCATCATTGCCAGTGCCAACTCCAACCGTCAGGCACGAGCATTGGGTCACCACGTTTTCTGTGAAGTCAAAGAGAACGGCGGGGAAGCCGTAGCTATTGAAGGTTTAGAAACCGGAGAATGGGTTTTAGTTGACTGCGGCAATGTCATCGTTCACATTCTTCAGCCGGCTCTCAGAGCTTATTACAACCTTGAAGAGCTTTGGGGTGCACATCCGGTTAAGCTGAAGATGCTCGAAAAGCAGTCTGAAGATTCAGAAGAAAAATGAAAGTCGTTGTCATCGCCATCGGACAGAAACTTCCTGACTGGGCCAACACCGCCTGCGAAGACTACCTTCGCCGATTTCCAAAAGATTGGAACGTAGAAGTCAAAGCCCTAAAAGCCGAAGACAGAAATACCAAAACAACGGAAAAAATCATGCAGGCCGAGGCAGAAAGAATTCGGTCCGCGATTCCCAAGAACTCCGTTTTGGTTATTCTCGACGAAAGGGGAGTCGATCTCACCAGCGTCAAACTGGCATCCAAACTCAATAGCTGGAACGACCAGGGGAGAACGGTAGTATTCGTGATCGGCGGAGCCGATGGTCTGGACAAACATTTAAAGGCCGCGGGAGAGCTGATGCTTCGTTTATCTTCGCTTACCCTTCCTCATGCGATGGTTCGCGTTTTGATATTGGAACAGATTTACCGTTCTTGGTCTCTGCTGCACAACCATCCTTATCACCGAGCTTAAAGTGCATAAACCTGCTCAACTCTATCTTGCGTCTAAATCACCGAGAAGAAGAGAACTTCTGACTCAGTGGGGATTGAATTTTGAGGTGCTACTGAATCCTTTTGACGACGTGAGCGAGGAACCTTTAGCCAATGAAGAGCCGATTGACTACGTTACCCGCGTCGCTGCAGAAAAAGCTCTCTCCGTCGACTCTTATATTCAAACCGCCGGAATGACTCGATTGCCCGTTCTCGCTTCCGACACAATCGTTGAACTGGACGGAGAAATCCTTCGAAAGCCGGCTGACAAAGTCGATGCTTTTAAAACTTTAAAGAAACTGAGCGGGAAAACTCACCGTGTCATTTCTTCTGTCGCCGTAATAGACAAAAACAGAAAACTTCTTCAGGACACTTCTATCTCTCAAGTGCAATTCCGGGAGCTTTCTGCAGACGAAATCCAAGAATATATTGCCACGGAGGAACCGATGGACAAAGCCGGTGCCTACGCCATTCAAGGGGGAGCTGCTAAGTTCGTCAAATCCTTCAACGGCAGTTATTCAGGAATTGTCGGCCTTCCGAAATTAGTCACTTTTTCTTTATTGCAAAATTGTGGCATTACACTTTTAGGTTAACTAGAATTCTTATTTAGCCTAAAAAGAATGCCTCAAGAACCCTCTTCCATAAAACAGCCAAATAACTGTTGGGACATCTTTTGGTCCTTCACGTGCATGGCCATGCAAGCCTTCGGAGGCTCAACTGCAATTGCACAGCAATTTTTAGTCGACCAAAAGCAATGGCTGACGATGCCGCGATTTCTGGAAATGCTAACAGTGTCGCAAGTGCTTCCCGGTCCAAACATCATGATTCTTTCCGTTATGCTCGGAGACCGATATTTCGGATGGCGCGGTGCTTTAGCGGCATTCTTGGGCATGATTACCTTCCCTGCAACACTGATGCTGACCGTATTCGTCATTTACGAACAGTATGCTTCCAATCCGGTCGTCTCAGCTGCTCTGGCAGGAATGGCAGCCTCGGCTTCCGGTATGGTCATCGGTGCAGCCATTAAATTAGTACCGAACATCAAAAGCAACATCATCGGCAAACCCGTTTGGATTTTGCTTCTTGCCGTGACATTCATTTCAGTCGGACTGTTTAAGATGTCAATGATCAAGGTTTTGCCTCTCGTAGGGATTCCGGCCTTTTTCTGGGCCCTCTACCGCATCGTTCAAAAAGCCAACAAGGAGCTTAAAAAATGACTCCGGCTCTCTTCTTATTGATGTTCGGCCACTTTTTTCTGATTTCTATTTTTGCTATCGGCGGCTTCATGGCAAGCTTGCCGGGCATGTATTCTTTCTTGGTAGAAAGCAGCGGGCTACTCACACCGGAACAATTTGCTGCAACAGTGGCTTTCGGTCAATCTCTTCCCGGTCCGAACGTTCTAATTGCCGCTGTTTTAGGATGGGCCGCCGCAGGTCCCCTAGGATGTCTTGCGACCTTCGCAGGCACCTGCGTTCCCTTCACCTTGATTGCTCTTTATGCGGGCCGTTTTGTCCGCAATCATGCCGACAGCAAAAATATCAAAGCCTATAAAGCAGGTCTTGCTCCTGTGGCAATTGGTTTATTATTTGCTACGGGATATCTTCTACTTCAAGGCAATCTGGATAACTACAAACTTTTATTGTGGGCCGCGACCGTCACGATCATCGTGTGGAAGACCAAATTTCCGCTAATACTGCTAATTGCCGCCGGCGGTATCCTCGGTGTCTTAGGAATTTTTTAATTGAAAAAACAGGATTTAGATATGGCACGCTATGTTTTAACGATGCAGTCGCATGTAGCTTACGGTTTTGTGGGAAATACAGCTGCTGTTTTTCCATTACAGCTCATGGGATTTACTCCGATCGTCGTTAATACGGTTCAATTCTCCAACCATACCGGCCATCCGACTTTCCGAGGAGCTGTTTTCAGCAAAGAACATCTGCTTGACGTCATTCAAGGACTCAGAGAAAGAGAACTGTTTCCTAAAATAGAAGGACTCCTAACCGGCTATTTAGGCGATGTGCAAACCGGAGAGATTATTTTAGATTTAGCCAAAGAAATTAAAACTGCTAATCCGAAAGCTCTTTGGTGCTGTGATCCGGTTCTCGGCGATACCGGCCCGGGCGTCTACGTAAGACCGGAAATTCAGGGGTTTATGAAAGATGAAATGCTTCAAGGCATTGCCGACATCACAACTCCGAATCAGTTCGAACTGGAATTGCTCAGCGGTAAAAAATTAACCAGCCGTGAAGATGCCGTGGCTACCGCAAGAAAGCTTTTCTGTTCTCACGGCTGCCGAACCGTTTTCGTGACCAGCCTTCGGACACCGGACGTTCCGGAAAATGAAATTGATACGCTGGCCGTCACTAAAGATGAAGCCTGGATTGTCAAGACACCATTTATCAAGATGGCCGGAGAACAAGAAGGAGCTACCGGAACCATGACGGCTGTAGCAGGCCAAGGAGACGTTTTTACTTCGGTGGCTTTCGGTACTCTTTTGCTGACAAATAATTTAAAAGAAGCTCTGGAACACGCCGTATCCACGCTTTACATGCTGGTGAAACTTACCCCGAAAGGTTCTCTTGATTTGCCGCTTATTGAAGCACAAAAAGAAATAACAGCCCCAAGCATTCGGTTCGCGGCAGAAAAAATCAACGTCTAGTTCACCGGATCAAAACAGGCCTCAATTGAGGCCTGCTTTTCAGATAGATTTTGTTGATTATGGCTGTTGCTGGACCGGTTCAATCACATCTTTTTCAAGCTGCCATTTACCGTTGTCCTGTACGCCGAGTAATTCAACTTCAAAAATCAATGTTGCATTAGGAGGAATTACGCCGCCGGCTCCTCTTTGGCCGTAAGCCCATTGTGCCGGAATAAAGAGGCGGCGAACTCCGCCGACTTTCATGCCTGCGACTCCGCGATCCCAACCTTGAATTACCATACCTGCGCCGAGCGGGAATTCGAAGGGTTCGTTTCTGTCGAGGCTGGAGTCAAACTTAGTACCGTCTTCAAGCCATCCTGTGTAATGGACGCGAACTAAGTTACCAGGTTTAGCTTCAGCACCGGTACCTACTTTCACATCAACAATCTTGAGGTCTTGGAGATCTTGTGTGTCAATACCAAACATCGGAAATTACTCCTCTAACTAGATGGTTACATTGTGAACTTTTACGATTACCCGTGGTGAGACGATCTCTCAGAATAAGAAACATTCGAAATTAGACTTTCAAAGGTAAAAAAGGAGAACATCATGTCCGTACGCTTTGATAATCTTGGACTTTCGGAAAATCTTCAGAAAACCGTCACTAAGAATGGATATTCCGACCCTACCCCGGTTCAGGCACAAGCCATTCCGATTATTCAACAAGGAAAAGATCTGCTCGCAGCGGCTCAAACAGGAACGGGGAAAACTGCAGCCTTCGTACTTCCTTTGCTCAATGAGATTGAAAAAGACCCGACGGATTATCAGCCGTGTTCTCCTCGAGTTTTGATTCTGACTCCGACCCGCGAATTAGCAGCTCAAGTTGCCGAAAACATTGAAATGCTCAAAGGCAACCTTCCGGTCAGAGTAGCCTTGGCCTACGGCGGCGTAGGCATCAATCCGCAAAAGAAGGCATTAGCCAAAGGAACGGATTTTCTGGTTGCCACTCCGGGACGTTTACTCGATCTCATTGGCCAAAGAATGGCCAAGCTTTCTTCCACCCATACTCTTGTCCTGGACGAAGCCGACAGAATGCTGGATATGGGTTTTCTTCCTGACCTGAAACGCATCATGAAGTTTTTACCGGAAGATCGCCAGACTCTGTTGTTTTCGGCAACCTTCTCTCCTGAAATTAAAAAACTCAGCCTTCAGTTCCTTAATAATCCGGAAAGTATTGAAGTCTCCAGAAACAAAACTGCCGACCTTGTCCGTCAAACTTTCTATAAGGTGCCAAAGACGGCAAAAGCCGATGTCATCCGTGATTTGATTATCGATAATCAATGGAACCAAACGCTGATCTTTACCAGAACAAAATACGGCGCCGACAAACTGTGCAAGCAGCTCCTCAGAGACGGCTTTAAAGCAAAAGCCATTCACGGGGATAAAAGTCAGAACCATCGAAGCACTGCTTTAGAAGAATTCAAGAAAGGCGAACTACCGATCCTTGTGGCTACGGATGTCGCCGCAAGAGGACTGGATATTGAAAAGCTACCTCAGGTCGTTAACTACGAACTTCCCGAACAGGCAGAGGATTACGTTCACCGCATCGGGAGAGTCGGAAGAGCCGGCCTTGAAGGAGAAGCCTATTCTTTAGTCGGCAGTGAAGAGCTCCCTCGTTTCAAAGCAATTGAAAAATTTTTAAAAACCTCACTAAAAGCTACTGAGTTTCCAGGCCTGAATTACGAGAACTACAAAGAGAGCTCAGGTTCTGGCTCTGCAGGAGCATCTCGGAAGAAAAGCAGTCCGCGGACCAGCAAATCAGCGCCAAGAAACGCCAAAAACCGAGACTCAGCCTCTAAAATGGACAAGATCAAGAATAAAAGTCCTCGCGGTTCAAGAAGAAGAGCCTCGGGCAAAACCTCCGAAACGAGAAAACAGAATGAAACAACCAGAATTAAATGAAGTAAAACGCTCTGCAGGATTTTCGCTTGAAGACGTCAACATTGAGGGCTTCTCCCCGATGCCGACTCCGGCGGAAATCAAAACCACGGCGCCTTTAACTGAGGCTGCAGCAGCTAACGTGGCCAAAGGACGTACAGCTGTCAAGAATATTCTTGATGGTCAAGACGATCGCTTGATCGTTATCACAGGCCCATGTTCTATTCACGATCCTAAGGCTGCTTTAGATTACGCTGAAAGATTGCTTTCTATCTCGGACCATATTTCCGAGACCATTTTTCCCATCATGCGCGTTTATTTCGAAAAGCCAAGAACCGTTGCAGGTTGGAAAGGCTTTATCAACGATCCGCACATGGATAATTCCTTCAATATGGCTGAAGGAATGCTTGAGGCCCGCAAGCTTTTGCTTAAGATTAACGAGATGGGATTAGCAGTCGGAACCGAAGCGCTCGATCCTTTCAGTCCTCAGTATCTCGGTGAATTAATCAGCTGGTATGCGATCGGCGCCCGCACAACCGAAAGCCAGACTCATCGAGAAATGGCCAGCGGCTTGTCTGCTCCGGTCGGATTCAAGAACGGCACCGACGGGTTGCTCGCAACTTCTATCAACGCTATCAAAGCCAGCCGCCACAGCCACTACTTCCTCGGAATTTACGAAAACGGCCAAAGCTCCATTATCAAAACTAAAGGAAATGCTTACAGCCACTTAGTGCTGCGTGGAGGCGGCGGAAGACCGAACTTTGATACCGTCAGCATCATGCTTGCGGAAAAAGAGCTGGAAAAAGCCGGTTTGGAAAAACGCATAATTGTTGACTGCTCACACGGCAACAGCATGAAAAATCCGGCCCTTCAACCTTTTGTTCTGAAAGACTGCATCACCCAGATTGTGAACGGAAATACTTCAATTTGCGGTGTAATGCTTGAGAGCAACATTCATGAGGGCAATCAACCGATTCCGGAAGATCTTTCTCAACTTAAATACGGTGTTTCCGTTACAGATGCCTGCATCGACTGGGAAACAACGGAGCATGCTTTACGCCAAGCACACAGAAAATTATTGGACAAAAAATTAAATGATTAGAAGAATTCTGATACTGGCATCCTCTTTAGCCGTTCTGTTTTTAGCCGCATGTTCGACAACCGGCGACTCCTATCGTCAGGCGTTCATCCCGCATGTGGACCGAGCAGGCCTCGATCCTCTCATTGACTCTCCGGTAAGAACTCAAACGGAATGCAAGGGAGTGGAATTATTTTCAGCCGGAGAAAAGCTTGCGGGCTTTAAATTCGAATGTCCTGACCTTGACGTAGAAGCGACTCTCAATGAACTCAGAGATGCCGGATGGCGTATTGAAAAAATGAATATTGGAAAACAAGTAGTCGAATCCAATGAAAGCGGCACCCCGTTGAGCATTCAAATTAGAAAGGTATATTAATGACGCTTCGAGCAGAAGATAAACTCACTCTTATTCGCACCTACATGGAAGAAAAAGAGCTTGATGCTCTGATTGTTCCTACAGCCGACCCGCATCTTTCCGAATATTTGGATAAGCATTATGCCTCTCGTGAATGGTTAACAGGATTCACAGGCTCAACCGGAGATGTAATCGTCGCTAAAAAAGAAGCAGCTCTTTTTACTGATTCAAGATATTGGATTCAGGCAGAAAGACAACTCGCAGATACGGGAATTTCTCTTATCAAAGCACAAGGGAGGTTGATATCAGAGGAAAATGCATGGCTGAGAGAAAACTTATCTTCCGGCTCTTCCGTCGGAGTACCTGCTGCCTTTATTAGTGCAGCAGATGCCGACATTTTAGAAAAAGAACTGCAAGAATCCGGCATCAAGTTAGTTCTTCTAGAAGAAGATCCGTTTGACGCTGTCTGGAAAGAAGACAGGCCGGAGGTCTCTTTCAGTCCGATTTTTGAACACAAAATTAGTCCCAGAAGTGTTAAAGACAAAATTGGGATATTAAAGCCTCTCGTTGAGAAAGAAGGTGCACAAAAGCTCTTGCTCACCAGTCTGGAAGACATTGCGTGGCTGACAAATCTAAGAGGCAATGATCTACCGGAAACTCCTGTTTTCTATTCATTCGGGATGTATGACGTAGAGAACGGTTTGACAATTTTTGTCAATGAAAAGAGCATCTCCGTCCCTCTGGCGCTCAACCTCGTTCTGAAGAACGTTAATTTTAGGCCGTATGAAGAGTTTTCTGATTATTTGAGCTCTTTGGATAAAGAAGAAAAAGTTCTTTATTCGCCATCCACAGCTAACGCTCTAATTGCAAAGAAACTTCAAAAATTTTCCTCTCCTATCAAGGGAGAAGATATTGTTGAACTTTTAAGAGCCAGAAAAACTCCCCAAGAGGTCAAGCTTATCGACGAGGCCATGCTGAAAGACGGCGTTGCACTAGCAAAATTTTTCTGCTGGCTTGATAAAAATAAAGACAGCGGAGAATTAACGGAAGAATCGTGCGCCGAAAAGCTTCTGGAATTCCGAAAAGAGCAGACAGGTTTTCTTTGTTCCAGCTTCAAAACTATTTGTGCCTTCGGACCAAATGCAGCTCTCCCGCATTACCAACCGAATCACGATAAGCCGGTAAAAATACAAGGAAGCGGATTTTTGTTGATTGATTCGGGGGCCCAGTATCCTGAGGGGACAACGGACATTACTCGAACAGTTCCGATAGGCGACCCATCCGAACAGATGAAGGCTGATTACACGGCAGTCTTAAGAGGACATATCAACCTTGCCAAGTTAATCTTTCCGGAAAACATTTCATCACAAATCTTAGATACAGCTGCAAGGGCACCAATTTGGGAAGATTTAGCTGATTATGGGCATGGAACCGGCCACGGCGTTGGCTTCTTTTTGAATGTCCATGAAGGTCCTCAACGAATTAGCTATCCTCGCGTTTCAAACGGGGTTAATTCATTAGTAAGCTATAGAACCCAAATGAAAAAGGGCATGATTACCAGTAATGAGCCCGGTTTGTACCGTGAAGGAAAATGGGGAATTAGGATTGAAAACTTAACTGTCGCTATTCCTGCAGGGGATAGCGAGTTCGGAAGCTTCTTAGGTTTTCGGACTCTTAGTCTATGTCCGATTGATTTGACACTTGTTAACTCAAAATTGTTCCAAACCGATGAAATAAACTGGCTAAACGCTTACCATAGCGCCGTGTGGAAGAAACTTTCTCCACTACTTATTGATGATATTGAGACACAGGAGTGGTTAAAAGCCAAGACCTCCCCTGTGTGTTAGGAGGTTATATGGTTAGCAGAACGAAGGTCTGGCTTGAGTCCCGATGGAGGGGGACCCTTATTGCGGTCATTATTGGTGCAGCTGCACTTTATGTTTCCGAGAAGTATGGCGGCCCCGCCGTTTTGTTCGCTCTTCTGTTTGGAATGGCTTTTCATTTTCTTTCTGAAGAAAAGAGAACGTTAGGCGGCATCCATTTCTGCGCTACTACGGTTTTAAGAATCGGTGTGGCCCTGCTTGGTGCAAAAATTTCTGCAGAGCAACTTAGTCTTTTATCGCCCGCATTGCTTGTAGTTATTGTCGGAGGTGTTTTCTGTACCGTTATTTTCGGTGTAATAATCAACAAATTCTTCAAGTGGCCTACTGCTGAGGCAGCATTGGCCGGTGCATCCACTGCAATTTGCGGTGCATCTGCCGCTATTGCTTTGGCTGCAACACTTAACAAGAGTCAGCTTCGCGAACAAGCATTGTTAGCAATCGTCGTTGTTGTTACCGCTTTGTCAACATTAGCGATGATTATTTATCCAAGCATTTGCTCCCTGCTTGGATACAATAATGTGGATGCCGGTATTTTCCTCGGCGGCACCATTCATGACGTCGCTCAGGTAGTCGGTGCCGGTGCCATGATTGGTCCGGATTGTTTGGAAATTGCCAGCATGACAAAGATGTTGAGAGTTGCGATGATTATCCCGATGCTCATCATCTTCATGTTTATTTTCGCCTCTAAGAAACACAGAGAAGCTGAAGAAGCAGCTAAGCCGTGGTACAAGAACATTCCTTCGTTCTTGATCTGGTTCATTGTTTTAGCCGGATTAAACGTCGGCGGCGCTATTCCAACCGAAGTTTCCAATGCAATGGGTGAAATCTCCAGATTGTTCATTTTGATTTCTATCGGCGCTCTTGGTCTTAAGACTTCTTTAGGTAAGTTAAAAGAAGTTGGTTGGACACCGATTATCCTTATGACACTAGACACATTCTTCTTATTGTTCTGGGTCATTATCGGTATCGCTATTATTAAATAATCCGGTTTTGCGCTGCGATGAATCCTCCTTCGGGAGGATTTTTTGTGCCTTGCAGTTATGTTCCGTCGGTCCTTTTCGTAGGTTCGAAAAATAGACAAAAGATTGAAGTTATGATAGCGTTTTAGGATTATTAAACCTAAATATTTAATAAGAACTTCTCCTTCGTAATTTTTTCATAACAACAATATAAGGCATCAGCATGAATCCTTCCTTACAGAATATGAATCTTGCTTTAGCTGTCATTGCTTTCAGAGCATTGGGTCGGCTAAATGAAATAGAATTCAAAAGCCTCAGCAGCAATCTCACGAACTTCTTCTCGGCCATTAAAGAAAAGCTTCCTGAGTACGAAGTTCAAATTTCCAAAGCTATTTTCTTGCTTGGCAAGATGCCTTCAAAGGAGCAAGAGGATATTTTGGAACTTGTTCATAGTGTTTCCGGCACTACAGAATCATCATTTTCCCCAGCCAAAAGCGCCTGGAGTATCTTGAAATACATCTCTTTGTTTAACAAACTATTTTCCTATTTACAAAGACCTGTCGCCGACTCTATCTCGCTTTGTTTGTCACCGTTAAATCAGAAGGTTTCAGATGAGCAAGAATTCCTTTGTTTCGGAGATATCGGACTGACTACCGCTTTTGCCCTAGCTTTGAGAGGCAAACAAGTTGATTATGTGCCCTTCTCCGCTTCTTACCAATTATCTTCGGAATTTCTCGACTTAATCGTTAGTGCTGAAAACAAAAATGGAAAGATTAAGCGGAATATCGCCGTGAACCAAGAGGGTTCGGCATTTTCGACGAACGGGAAAAACTATGCCGGAGCATTTGTTTTTCCTAATCCCGATGCCGCCTGTTTCAATATTGAACCTTTTATGAAAGCGATTTCTGCCCCTCTCGTTTTCTTGATTCCTGCTCCGTTACTTTGGGTGAGAACAACAGAGGACAGAAAGCTTCGGAAAGACCTGATTGGCGGAAATAATCTAAAAGCGGTCATCATGCTTCCGCCGAATTCAGTGAGCGACTCAGGATGTGATTTCGCACTCCTGGTCTTGAATACACCGGGAACTGAAAACGAAGTTTGGTTCATTGATAAATCAAATCAGAAGACTTTTCTCAGCAGAAAACGAACTTTGCACGACTCCTTAGAAAGTTTTGATCTGCTGGAGAGATCAGAAAATTCGAGCTCAGCAAGTCGAGAGGAACTTATTCAGAATGACTTTAATTTGAATCCTAAGCGTTACACCTCAAAAAGCAACGATTTGTTTTGTAAGGTTAAACCCGAAAGTCTGATGCGTCTAAGCGAGATTGTAGAACTCATCAGAGCTCAAGAAATTCTCGCAGATGAAGATAATTGGACAATGACCGTAAAAGAAGTTCTGCCCAAAGATATCGACGAAATCGGTCTTATTGAAATGCCTCAAAAAAAACTGTTCGTTGCCGAGAAAGGAGAAAAGAGGGCACGGCAAGCCACCCTCGAAGAAGAAGACGTTATCCTTTGCATCAAAAGCGGAAACTGGAAATGCGGATTATGGACATATCCGGACAAGGGGTGCACAGCTAGTTCCTGCTTTGTCATTTTCCGAGTAAAAGATGAATTTAAAAAGCTTTTACCTCCTTTCTACCTTATGCGACTTCTTCGGTCTTCAGCTCTTCAAGAAAGGTTCAATAGCTTGAGCATCGGCACTCGCGCCCCTCTTTTGAAAATGGAAGATCTTCGCCAGATAGCCTTCCCTTTACCAAGTGAAGATGAGATTACCCAGGAAAAGGAAAAATTTGAGCAGCAGGTAAAACTTCTTAAAGAGATTCGTCGGAAGACTAAAGAGATTCAAGAACTAAATATGGATATTTAATTTATTATCGGTGCGGCTGACTCCCGCACCTTTTTCTGCCCACAAATCTATCTCAGCTCATCGGCTTTCTTCAGTTAACTTATAGAAAATATCAACTTCAGAAATCTACGATTTTCATTTTTCTGTTTGGGTAAATACCGAAAATTAATTATTTTTCCCGCTTGTTTTTCATAACCTGTCTGCACATCCTAAGTACCTGAGATATTATTGAATCTCGTTAATTTATTTTCAATTTGCAACCGCGGATCTCTAGAAGGAATGAGACTTTCAAATGCGTTATCCTTGGTAATCAAAACCTTCAATCCAAAAAAAATCATGAATAAATTTTTCCGTTGTGGCATTTTTGGAGCAGTTCTCCTCTCTATGGTTTTGTGCGGGTGTCAAGAAGAGAAAAAAACAGCACCCAAAGCCAAACCTATTCCTGTTCATACTTTAGCTGCAGTACCATCAAATCAACCTTATTGGGTCGAGGTTTTTGGTCAAACCGAGGGCAATGAAGCCGTGTTGGTTTATCCTCAGGTAACCGGTCCTATCTTGGAAAGAGTCTATCGTGAAGGACAGGCCGTAAAAAAAGGAGAGCCCTTATTCATTATTGATCCGGCTCCCTTCGAAGCTGTTTATGAAAGTGCGGCAGCCGCTGCACAGCAAGCTCAGGCAAACTTAAAACAAGCCCAAAGAGAAGCAAAAAGATATACCGAACTTCACAAAGTCAAAGCCGTAAGCAGCAAAGAATACACAGACGCAGTTTCTTCTTATGAAGTAAGCAAGGCGAATTTACAAGCTGCTCTGGCAAAAGAAAAAGAAGCAAAAATCACGCTTGGATATACAACGGTCAAGGCTCCTGTTGACGGAGTTGCCGGTCGCTCTTTAGTTAATCCCGGAACTTTAGTGCAGGCTAATTCCACGCAGTTGACGGACATTACTCAAGAAGACGTTTTGAAGGCTAGATTCTCATTAAGCGACAGCCAACTTCATGGTTACGAAATCAATGAAAATTCGCCGCTTTTTGTTTTTAATGACAAATTGAAAGAACCCGTCGAAGGAAAAATCAACTTTACTTCAATTCAGGTTGATCCAAAAACCGGAACTCGTTCCTTAAGTGCAGAAATTCCTTCTGTCGGAGGATTGCTCCCCGGTCAATACGTCACAGTACGTCTTACTTTAGGCATGCAGAACGGCGTTTTCCTTATTCCACAGAAAGCTATTCGCCAGTTGTCTGACGGAACCTATTCCGTTTACCTGTTAAAAGACAATAAAGCCAGAGCAACTCCGATTACAGTCGGCAAATGGTCAGGAAAAGATTGGATTGTGACAGGCGGTCTTAAAGCCGGAGATGAAATCATTATTGACAATATACAGAGACTCAAAGATAAATCTACCGTTGATAAGATTTCAGCCAACAACGCTCCCGGGAAGAAATAATTATGCTTTCACAATTTTGCATCCGTCGGCCAATTTTTGCCTCGGTAATGTCAATCATTATTGTGATTGCAGGGCTTTTGGCCGGCCGTTTCCTGCCTGTTGGACAATATCCGGAAATTACACCTCCGGTTGTATTTGTCTCGGCCACCTACGAAGGTGCGGACGCTGCTACATTAGCTAAAACCGTTGCTGCCCCGATTGAGGATCAACTTTCTGGCGTCGAAGGTCTTCTTTATTACGAAACTTCACTTCGCTCCAACGGCACTGTCCGCATTACCTGTACATTTGAAGTCGGAACAGATCCCAATGATGCGATGCTGGAGATTAATAACCGCGTCAGATCTGCGGAAAGACGGCTTCCCGAAATAGTCCGTCAAGGCGGCGTCAACGTTAGAAAGAGAAGTGAGGAAACCCTCATGATTGTGCCCTTCTACTCTCCCAACGGGGAGCTGAAGAACATTCAACTTGCTGACTTCGTCAATTTAAATGTTATTGATGATCTCAAGAGAGTGCCCGGAGTCGGAGACGTAGACGTTTTCGGCAACTCTCAAAGTGCGATGAGAATTTGGCTCGACCCGAAAAAAATGGGCCAGTTGGGCATTACTGCAATGGACGTCCATAATGCTATTGAGCAACAAAACATGCAGTATGCCGCGGGTAAAGTCGGCGCCGCACCTAACGAGGATGACCAACAGCTTGTTTACACCATTCGAACCAAAGGTCAGCTTCTAACACCGGAAGAGTTCGGCAACATCACTTTGGTTTCAAACGGTGCAGAAGGTATTCTGAGAATCAGAGACATTGCCAGAGTAGAAGTCGGCAACCGCAGTTATGAAGCCTACAACCGCCTGAATGACTATCCAAGCATCACCGTTGCCGTCTATCTTCAGCCCGGTGCTAACGCCCTGCAAACTGCTGAAGACGTTAAGGCAAAGCTTAAAGAACTTTCAGAAAGCTTTCCGGACAATATTGCTTATACCATTACCGATGACAACTCTCTCTTCGTGGAAGCGGCTCTGAGTGAAGTTCTTCAAACTTTATTTGAAGCAGCTTTACTCGTCCTTTTGGTCGTCTATATCTTCCTGCAGAGTTGGCGTGCCACAATCATTCCAATGCTTGCCGTGCCGGTTTCTTTAATCGGAACCTTAGCGGGTCTTTGGGCATTAGGTTTCAGTATCAATACGCTGACATTGTTTGCGATGACACTGGCTATCGGTATTGTTGTTGATGATGCCATTGTGGTGCTGGAAAACGTTGAACGTTTAATGGTCACGGAACATCTCAGCCCTCTGGAAGCCAGTAAGAAAGCGATGAAAGAAGTCGGCAGTGCTCTTGTCGCCATCGTTTTGGTCTTGAGTACGGTATTTACGCCGGTTGCTTTCTTAGGAGGCATTGCGGGTGAACTTTACAGGCAATTCGCCGTAACAATCGGTGTCTCGGTTGTTTTATCCGGGTTCGTCGCTCTGACCCTTACTCCGGCCTTATGCGCCATTTTGCTCAAGCGTAAAGACAGGCCGTTGAAGATATTTGACTATTTCAACCAGGGATTTAATACCTTCAGAAATTTCTTTGTTTCGGGAGTTGCTTTTTTCCTTCGCAATAAATGGCTTGCTGCACTTTCTTTGCTTATTGCAATTTGGGGTTCTTGGGAGTTTCTACAGATTGTGCCGACTTCTTTTGTTCCAAAGGAAGACCAAGGAATGGCACGCCTTGCGATCCAACTTCCTGAGGGAGCTTCCTTAAACCGTACCGGCGTCACGGTTGATGAAATTTCTAAAGATATCCGGAAAATTGAAGGAGTACATCAGGTCACGGTTCTGGTCGCCAATGACACTATTGCAAACGATACTAAATCGAATGCCGCTACATTTTTAGTCCAGCTGGAACCTTGGGAAGAAAGAAGCATTACTTCCAATGAAGTCATCAAGAAACTTCAAAATCTCATCAACAAGCGATCAGACTCAACCGGTCAAGCCGTTAATCCTGCTCCTATCCGAGGATTAGGACGAGCCGGTGGTTTGGATTTTTATATTCAGTCCAGAGAAAGCGACGATCCTTTGGCTCTTCAGCAAGTCTCTCAAGACTTCAGAGATGCTCTAGTTAAGGAAGATTCCGTCAGCAGTGCCCGCTCCATGGTATCGGCTGATGCCCCGCAGTTATTCCTGACAGTTGATGAAGCCAAGGCTCTGGCTATGAATATTCCGATTAAAGATGTCTATAACACTCTGGCTTACTTCATGGGCGGTAAATATGTTAATGACTTCACAAGAATCGGGAAGATCTACCGTGTCTATATCCAAGCTGATGCAAAGTTCAGAATGACTCCTGAAGCTCTCGGAGAACTCTACGTACGTTCTTCGACCGGACAAATGGTTCCTCTTTCGACACTAACAAAAGTAGAAAGAACCTCAGGACCGGAATCTCTGAAAAGAGTCAACGGGTTCTTAGCCGGCTCAATGAACGTGCAGTCCGAGCAAGGCTACAGTACCGGCGACCTCATTACCGCTGTGGAAGCGCACAGTGCCAACTTGCCAAGCGGCTATCATCTTGAGTGGGTCGGTCAAGCATTCCATGAAAAGCGCATCGGCAGCTCATCGGCCAGTGCTTTTGCCTTCGGCATGATCATAGTGTTCCTTATCTTGGCAGCACAGTTTGAACGGTGGTCGCTCCCGATTGCCGTCGTTATGGCTGTTCCCTATTCCATTCTCGGAGCTCTCATTGCCACTTACTTCAGAGGATTCAACAACGATATCTATTTCCAAATCGGATTGTTGGTATTGGTGGGTTTGACAGCAAAGAATGCAATTTTGATTGTTGAGTTTGCTTCACAACTGATGCATGAAGGCAAATCTGTCCGCGAGGCTGCTTTAGAAGCTGCCAAACTGCGTCTCAGACCAATCGTGATGACTTCCATGGCGTTTATTCTCGGCGTCATCCCTCTGGCAACCGCCACCGGAGCCGGGGCAGCTGCGAGACAATCCATGGGTACAGGCGTGCTTGGCGGAATGTTGGCAGCGACCTTCATCACCACGTTCTTTATTCCCGTGTTCTTTACTTGGTTTGTTTCCAAGAAACAAAAGAAAGTCCAAGAGAATTAGAGCAAAACACGCTGCAGAGGATAGATTCCAAAGCAGCGTTTTTTTCGGGACAGCGCTCTGTAACGAATTCTCTCCTTTTGTTGGAAACCGTAAAAACCTATGTCCCATAGCCCGAAAAAGGTCTTTGGTAACGTTATTTACACTCTCAAAATCTATCTTGAGCCTCAGGTTTTTACTTTTAAGGAGACCTGAATGCAATTACATACATTTATTGCAACCGGCTTGCTCGGCCTTGGCTTTGTTCTCGGCAATGCGCAAGCTGAGGGAATCGAAACGGCAGCTTTCAACGGAAGCGGCCCAGTCGATAAGACAGTTCAAGATGTTGGCGTCCGAGGTGTTCCATTCGAACTCGTCGAGCTAGACGGCAACTTGATTGAAGCTGTCGGAGGCGAAGACTACATATTCCAAGATTCAACCGGTAAGATCATTGTTCACGTTCCGGAAGAATTGATGGTAGGACAAGTCATCTCCCAGAACACTCCGGTTAAAGTTCAAGGTGAAGTCCATCAAGATGTCGTCCAACCAAAGTCTGTGGACGTTTTTGATATTGAACCGCTTCAATAGAAAAATTGAAATGATCTAAATACTCCATGGGAGTTGGAAAGAGGAGCTTTCGGCTCCTCTTTTGGATCAATCAGATCTTATTTGATGTAATGGTTTTCCCACTTATCCATTGTTCCGTCAGCCTTGACCTTCTTCATCCAGTCATTGACTGCTTCTTCAAGTTTCGGATAGCCTTGTTTCATCAAAACGCCGAAATGATTTTCCGTAAACGGCTTATCAACTAAAGGAGCTGCCAGCTTAGGATTGTCTCTGACATAACGGCGAGCTTCCATCGTTTCGGTAATCATGACGTCAGCTTTACCTTCACCGACTAAGCCCGGAATCTCAGCATTATGTTCATGCATTGTGAGTTGAGCTTTCGGAGTGGATTCTTTGGCAAACTTTTCGTTTGTTCCACCCGGGTTGTACATGACTCTAACTTCAGGCTTGTTGACATCAGCGAGAGACTTAAACTGTCCTTCTTTGCCTTTAGTGACAAGAATAGTTTTGCCGAATGTGAGATAGCCGTCAGACATGGTCATCACTTTCCTGCGTGCGTCGGTAACAGTAATACCGCTGATGCCCACGTCAAACTTATCGTCCATTGTGTCTTGCTGAAGAGTCTTCCACTTCGTCGGAACGTACTCGAGCTTAACACCTAAATATTTAGCCAGAGATTCCGCCATTTCAGCGTCGAAACCTTCATATTTGCCGGTTTCTTTATTGAGGTAGCTCATTGGCTTGTAATCGCCGGTAGAGCCGACTTTAAGAACTCCGCTTTCTTTAATTTGGGCTAAAGAGCGGGCGCAGACATCCATTGAAACGGTGGAAATAGCCATAGCCACTGCGGCCAAGGCTAAAGGGAAGATAATTTTTTTCATGATGGGTAAGGTCAAAAACTTATACCTTTTAAATATATTGCGAAAAAATGCCCATTAGAAAAAAACGAAAAAAGGTTTTCCCTAACTCAACGCATCAATATCTGCTTTGTAATTCTCTAACCAGCCCATGCGATCCAGAACATTTTTAAATTCATCATCTAACGGTGCTTGGACAGCCAGCGAAGCTGCACCGGGAAGCTGGATTTTCAATAAGGCACAATGTAAAAGCATTCTGGATATTCCAAAATACTCATACAGTGCTCTATTGAGGTTTCCCTTGCCGTATGTCGCATCACCGATTACCGGATGAGCAAGCCATTTCAGATGACGACGAATCTGGTGCTGTCGTCCCGTTTCCAACCAGAGCCGGATAAGCGACAGTCTGGTTTTGTCATATTTTCCTAATGGAACCGGGACCTCTCCGAATGCAATCGTTTTAAAGTGACTGACAGCTGCCTGCGGTTCCGTTTTCTGTGTTCTTAAATACGGGTCAACCGGGGGACGGAGAGCATGATCAATAGTGCCTTCTTGCGGTGCGAATCCTCTGGCTACCACGAAATAGAATTTTTCGATGCTGGCATTTGCATTAAAGAAGGCAACATCTTCCGGACTAAAGACAAAAATGATTGCTCCGGAGGTACCTCTGTCAAGCCTAGTTAAAGGCCAAACCTTTCGCCCGAGTTGATCCCGTACAGTCTGTAAAAGAAACTCTGTATCGCCGTTGGCAATTTCAGTTTTGTGCACGAGCATTTTCGGAGGCTTATTCACCACAGCAAATCTTTCGTTCTGATACAGAATCTCCACAGACATCTATCCGGCCTTTCCCTTATTTTTTAACGATATCGTTTAAGAAAATTGATCTTGTTATTTTCGCAAAACTTTCCTGATTAAAAGGCTTCTCACAAACTTTGCTCTTAACCTCTTTAATGATCGTCTTGTATTCTGCAAAAGAAGGAACCTTGTGACCTACCTCGATACCGTGTTCTTGCAAAAACCGCCGGCTCGGACCGTCCAGTGGAAAATACACATCTGGGCACACCCAATACATGCCAATCGTCAAATTGAACTTAATTCCATACTGAGTCGTAGTCAGACGATCAAACATTGAGCCGACATCTTGGCTGTTATCAAGCAACGCAAGAAAAAAATTCCAAAGATTTTGAATGTCCTCTGCAGTTTTTCCGTCCTTAAATGAAAAGAACATTGAGTTTTCATTGCTTAACGGAGGAATTCCATGAAAATTTTGAGGAATCGGTTCCTTTACCTCAAAGAACTCTTTGAAAGCCTCAGCTACTAAGGATTTCTTGGGATCAGAAATGTGTCGGTTCATAGCGCCAAGGAAAGTGAACGGATCAATATCCCTAACCTTCACACCTTCCGGATTGTGCAAATAAGTTGTTTCTTCAGGAAGTTTTTCAAAAAGAAAAGCTAGCAAGGCTCTTCTGTCTGATGCATATTTCTTTAAACCATTGCAGACCGCAGGATAAAAAGTAACCCAACTAAAATCTTCATTCATAACCAACTCCAAAAGTTCCAATCAGGCTACTACGCTGACTTCTCGATCCTTCGGATATCGGCAATTTTGGGAAGACTCAAACGTGAAAATGTTTCGGGCCGTTAACCAACCGACAGAGGAACCTCGGCAAAAACAAAGCCTCCAAAGTCATTATCCAATGGAGGCTGAGATGAATTTCTGACAAACGAACTTATTTGAACAAGTCCCCTAATTTGTCGAAAAATCCTTTTTTCTCAGGTGCGTGATGGCTTCTCTTACTTTTATGGAGAGTTGCCTCAAAGTTCTTCAAAATTTCTTTTTGTTCATCAGTCAAGTTAACCGGAGTTTCAACGGCTGTATGAACGTAGAGGTCACCGAAATTGCTGGTACGCAAGCTCTTAATACCCTTTCCTCTCAGACGGAAAATCTTACCGGACTGAGTTCCTTCAGGAATCTTCAAGGTTAGCTTACCGTTCAATGTCGGAACTTCAAGTTCTCCGCCAAGAGCTGCCTGAGCAAAGCTCAACGGCATTTCAAGGTGCAAGTCGGCACCGTCTCTATCAAATATGTCGTGCTGTTTAACAGAAACTACAACATACAAGTCTCCGTTGGAGCCGCCGTTTTCACCGGGATACCCGCGGCCTGCAAGACGAATCTTCTGACCGTCGTCAATACCTGCAGGAATTTGAACCTGAATCTTCTTCCTTTCTTCCTTCCAACCTGTTCCATGACATTTCGGACACGGCTTATCGATGACGGTACCTTTTCCATGACAGGTAGGACAAGTTTGTTCAACTTGGAAGAAACCTGCGCCTACTCTTACGCTGCCTGCGCCATGACAAGTCGGACATTGTTTAGGTTTAGTGCCCTTCTTAGCGCCGGTGCCGTCGCATTCTTCACATTTTGTCCAGGTAGGAACGAGAATTTCGGTTTCATAACCTTCGGCGGCTTGTTCCAGTGTGATTTCGATTTCATACTGTAAATCTTCACCGCGGCGCATGTTTCGGTTTCCGCCGCGAGATCTTGCCTGACCGCCGAAGAAGTCGGCAAAGATATCGTTAATGTTGTCAAAGCCCGCAGAAGAGAAGCCTCCGAATCCGCCTTCAAATCCGCCGAAGCCACCTTGACCGCCTCCGAATGCGGAATGACCGTAGCGATCATATGCAGCACGTTTCTGGGGATCGCTCAAAACCTCGTAAGCTTCACCGACCTGTTTGAATTTTTCTTCAGCTGCTTTATCTCCGTGATTGCGATCCGGATGGTATTTCATCGCCAGACGGCGATAATTCTTTTTGATTTCTTCTTGGGTAGCGGTTCTTTCTACACCCAGAACTTCGTAATAATCGAGTTCAGCTTCTGCCATTGAATAATCTCTTTATACAAGCGAAATTTGAATAGTTTAGTGTAGTCAATAGGGCCGCTCCCTTGCAGGAGCGACCCTAATTTTTATTATCTAAATGATAACGCTATCGTGTTCAACTTTACTGATTAGACTTCTTTGAAATCAGCGTCAACTACGTCGTCATCTTTCTTCTGCTGCTGAGCACCGCTTTGTTGCTGCTGTGCACCAGGTTGAGCCTGCTGAGCGTTCAGTTTTTCACCGATCTTCTGAGCGGCAGTGTTCAAAGCCTCAGTACGTTTAACGATAAGGTCTTTGTCTTCACCTCTTGCGGCTTCTTCAAGTTCCTTGATAGCAGCTTCGCAAGCGGCTCTGTCAGTAGCTTCAACCTTTTCTCCAAGGTCAGCGAGAGTCTTCTGAACCTGGTGAATTGCTGCATCAGCGTTGTTACGTGCAGTTGCCAATTCAACACGACGGCGGTCTTCAGCCTTATTAGCTTCAGCATCGGCAACCATTCTTTCAACATCTTCTTCAGTCAAACCGGAGCTTGCCTTAATAGTGATCTTGTTTTCCTTGCCGGTAGCTTTATCCTTAGCGGAAACGTGAAGAATACCGTTTGCGTCGATATCGAAGGTAACTTCAATCTGAGGCAAACCACGCGGAGCCGGAGCAATACCTTCGAGGTTGAATTCACCAAGAAGCTTATTATCTGCAGCCATTTCACGTTCACCCTGGTAAACCTTAATAGTTACGGCAGGCTGGTTGTCTTCAGCTGTAGAGAATGTCTGGCTGTGCTTTGTAGGAATTGTTGTGTTGCGCTTGATCATCGGAGTCATAACACCACCAAGTGTTTCGATACCGAGAGTAAGCGGTGTCACGTCTAACAACAATACGTCATTGCGGTCGCCGGAAAGAACAGCACCTTGAATTGCAGCACCGATAGCAACGGCTTCATCCGGGTTAACATCTTTACGAGGATCTTTTTCGAAGAACTTCTTAACGGCTTCCTGAACGGCAGGCATACGTGTCTGACCACCAACCAAAATAACGTCGGAAATGTCTTGGACTGTTGCACCGGCATCCTTAAGAGCCTTCTTGCAAGGTTCAATAGTTCTTTGGATCAAATCTTCGACCAAGCTTTCGAGCTTAGAACGTGTAAGTTTGATATTCAAATGTTTCGGACCTGTTGCATCAGCTGTGATGTAAGGAAGGTTGATCTCAGTTTCCTGACGGCTGGACAATTCAATCTTGGCCTTTTCAGCAGCGTCTTTCAAACGTTGGAGAGCCAAAATATCCTTGCTCAAGTCAATGCCTGTATCTTTCTTGAATTCACCGATTACATAATCAACGATTCTCTGGTCAAAGTCTTCGCCGCCGAGGAATGTATCGCCGTTGGTAGACAAAACTTCGAATTGTTTTTCACCGTCAACATCGGCCAAGTCAATAATGGAGATATCGAATGTACCGCCGCCGAGGTCATAAACAGCGATCTTGCGGTCACCTTTGCCGCCTTTATCCATACCGAAAGCCAAAGCAGCAGCTGTCGGTTCGTTAATGATACGGCGAACATCCAAACCAGCGATCTTACCGGCGTCTTTTGTAGCTTGACGCTGTGAGTCATTGAAGTAAGCAGGAACTGTAATAACGGCTTCTGTAACCTTTTCACCAAGATAATCTTCGGCAGTTTGTTTCATCTTGCGAAGAATTTCAGCAGAAACCTGCTGCGGAGCCAAATCCTTGTCGCCAAGAACCTGAACCCAAGCGTCACCGTTAGGAGCCTTAATAATCTTATAAGGCATCAAGCTGATATCTTTTTGAACTTCTTTGTCGTCGTAGCGGCGGCCGATCAAACGTTTAATAGCAAACAATGTGTTCGCCGGATTTGTAACAGCTTGGCGTTTAGCAGGAGCGCCGACTAAAACTTCACCGTTTTCCAAATAAGCAACGATGGAAGGTGTTGTACGAGCGCCTTCGCTATTTTCGATAACACGGACCTTTTCACCCTCAACGACAGCAACAGCCGAGTTGGTTGTGCCAAGGTCAATACCAATAATTTTTGCCATTCTATTTTCCTCACATTGGGGCTTTCAACCCCGTTCTATTTTCAATATTGAGACGATTCTTAAAAAAACAAGTCCTTTATTGAGCGACCGCCACCATTGCGGGTCTTAGTACCCTATCGGCAATTTTCCAGCCTCTTTGGAACACCTGGGCAACGCAGCCCGGTTGGACTGCAGGATCTTTCACCATTGTTATTGCCTGCATGGTATTAGGATCAAATTTGAGACCAACAGGGTTCTCTTCTTTCATCCCGTTATTTTCCAAGGCGCTTTTCAGTTGCCGATAAGTCATTTCCAGACCTTCTTTCAAAGGTCCTTGTTCGTTAGCACAGGCTTCCAGGGCTTTTTCCATGCTGTCGACAACCGGGAGCATAGCTTCTGCAAATTTTTCAATACTAAATTTGCGGGCTTTAGCTACGTCTTCTGCGGCACGGCGGCGGACGTTATCTGCCTCAGCAACGGCACGAACATATAAATCGTAATTCTCAGCTGCTTTGGCCTCAGCAGCTGCCAACTCTTTAGCGGGATCGAGTTCGGGGAGTTCCGGCACTTCGGGTGCTTGGTCCTGCACTGCTTCTTCAGCGGCGCCTGGAGCTTCCTTTCCTTCCATGGTCTGTTTATTTTGATCGAATCTATTTTCTTGCATTCAACACTCCGTAAATTAAGGAGGCAAGACGAAAAATAAAGTATCTCGTCTCTATAAGGTTGCATATGGTGACAACGCCATATTTTTCAACCTTGCATGAATACACTTTAAACCACTTAGATGGAAACCCTTAAACGACCCACCCGAATTAAGCCATCCTTTGCTTTCGAGGATCCGCGTTTTGAAAACATTTGTTTCCAAATTAAAAAAACGTTTAGGAATCAATAAGTAAAGCTACCATTTAGCTCTCTTTCCGAGAAGCATGGAAAAGACGAGCAAGCCTGCGAGAAAGTATCAATTCACAGATTTTTACTGTGTTTTGCTGAAGGAAAATTCTTTTTGCTCTGGACAGTCCGTTGGAGAGGTCCTAAAAAATATTCATCAGAAAACAGTCGGTAGCCGCCCCGGATTTGCTCGCAGCGGTACCGCCGGAGAAGGCGGAACTGCAAGCAGAGAGAACTCTTCTAATTTTCTTTCCTACACTGACTCGTAAAATCCAGAGACTTGTCGTAAGTTGTTGACTTCACATCCAACAGGCCCAACAAAGAAGAGTAAAGGTTATCGTGGCTTGCTTCTTTGTCCAAGACCTTTCTAAAACAGGTTCTATCGAGTTTAAGTCTCTCTTCCAAGCTATTCGAAAGCCAAAGAATCATTGGAACTTCCTTTTGGACGCTCGGTGCCATAAATTCAGGAGCACCATGCAGATAGAGATTATTTTCTCCCAGGCTTTCTCCATGGTCGCTCACATACAGAAGGCCCGTGTCCATTCCTTTCATTCCTTTAAGCCAATCAATTACGCCGGCCAAAAAGTGGTCTGTGTATAAAACCGAATTGTCATACGCATTAATAATGGACTGACGAGAACACTTTTGAAGCTGCTCATCCTCACAGACCGGCGTGTACTTTTCGAAAGTCTTAGGATAACGTTTGGAATAAGCGGGACCGTGATTTCCCAACTGATGCATAAAGATAACGGTATCCTCTCCCGGCTTTAATATTTTGCTTATATCTAATCCGGCAAGAAGAGCTTCATCAAAGCATCTGCCGCTTCGACAGAGTGAAGCTACGGATTTCTTATCAATAGGAAGTTCCGTGACCCCGTCGCTGACGCCTTTGCTCCCAGATTGGTTATCTACCCAATAGACGTTCATTCCGGCCCTTTTAAGCACAGGAAGAAGACTTTCCTCCCGCAAAATCCTATCTCTGTCGTAATTTCGTCTTCCGACGCGGCTGAACATACACGGTAAAGACACATCCGTGCTGGTTCCGCAAGAAATCGTCTTCTTAAAAGCATAAACATCTCTAGCCTTCAGTTCAGGCGTAGTTTGCCTCTCATATCCGGTCAAGCCCCAATTAGCCAACCGAACGGTTTCTCCTACAACAACTACAAAAAGCATACCCTTTTTGCCATTATGAGTTTTGCCTAACGAAGGCTGAGGGTCAATAACTTCTCTCACACGAGGCGCTGAAGGTGAAGACTCTTTAACCAGGGCTTTGTAGGTAGAACTAAGCACGTTGGCAGGAGCTATGAGGTTGCGCGTGACAGGTTCCGTACGAATAAGAGAGGATATTCCTTGAAAATTAGCATAGAGCATCATCAGTCCGACGATGAGAGCTAATGATATCTGTCCAAGCCAATTTAACCACGACTGACGCTTAACCTTGATAAACAAGAAAGCAAACAATCCGGGCAAAGTCAGAAAGATAAATTCTGCTACAGAAGAGAAAGAAATAAGTTCCGAAGCTTCTGCCGTATCGGTGGCAATGGCATTATTCATCATCTCCGTATTGATGATGGTTCCAAACTCATAATTGAAGTAGAGAGCTCCGGAAGCGAGCAGAGAGAACAGAAGTATCCCAGCCTTCATGATCCATCGGAAATATAAAATTCTTACTCCGATAAACATAATGCACAGAAGAACAACAGCCAATGCAAAGATTAGCGTCAGATCTTGAAAGGAAAAATGCAAAGCTGAAAATACTTTAGAAAAAAACGGTAAGTTCAGAAAGAATGCCAAATAGACCGCAGCCGCTAACGCAAAAGATCCGGCGCTTAAAACCACTGTTGGCTTTTTAATAAAAACTCGAGGCTGAAAAAATAAAAAATATAAAAATGCGCATATCGACCAGTCAAAAAACATGGTCGCTACGGTATGAGAGATAAAGTGGGCCCCCTGAGCTTGTCTGCCTACGCCCAAAATCAAACCTAACGTAACTACTGCGCCTAAGATCAAACCGCACGCAAGGCTTCTTCCAGCGGATCCAACCGGAGACTTAGAGAATTTCAAACCGAGGAAAGCGAAAAATAGAGCAAACAATGCGAATCCGCTCGAAGCGTGTCCGGCCGGAAAACATCTGCCTGCCCCTTCGGGGTTTCCTTCGAATATTTCCAACGACCACGGGCATGGAGAAGAAGATAGGGCCTTTGCTCCAACCACTGACAAGGCGCAAGTTACAATGGCGATAATGACGTAGGTGAACTGTTTGCGGTAAGGCTTCAGAGTTTTTCCAAGCGAGAGGTACGAGCACAGGAGCAAGACCAGCGAACCGACACCGGCAATTACCGGAAAGATTTTGCCCCCTTTATGCAAAATGGTACGGAACAACAAAACATTGGATTCCCCGTACCACTTTCCGGCGCCCTCGTAAAAAGGAAATGCAAAAAATTGGTCGATCGGACCAAATCTAAATAATGCGATAAAAATATAAATCCACGCCGGAACCAACAGCATCCAAACAATAGGATTACTCTCAGATGCTTCAGGTTTTTCAGAGATCCTTTGAGGATCTTTCACAAGCCTTGGTAAACTTTTCACGGATTATTCACTTTTGAAACTATCGTCATATCTAGTATGAACCGAGCCTCTGTTATGCTAAGTCATAGAAACGTGAAATAAGAGTGAAATCTATGCCCAGAATACTCATTGTGGAAGACAACGAAGACGTCAGAAAGAACATTGTCGAGTTTCTTGAACTTAAGAAATTTAAGACCGACAACACCGATGATGGCCTTAAGGCATTAGGTCTCACGTTAGTAAACTCTTATGATCTCATCCTCCTCGATGTCATGATTCCCGGTCTGAATGGAATCAGCGTTTGTGAAGAGCTGAAAAAAAGAATGGATTCTACTCCCATCATTTTTTTAAGTGCCAAAGACACGGTAGAAGACAGAATTAACGGACTGACCGTGGGAGCCGATGACTACATCGTTAAGCCTTTTTCTCTTTCAGAACTTCTTCTCAGAATCAATGCCGTTCTCAGACGAACCAAGAAAGAACTTTCTCCATTCTTAACGATAGGCCCTTTGAAACTGAATGCAGAAACCAAACAAGTCTTCCGAGACGGCAAAGAAATTCGCGTAAATCCAACAGGTTTTAAAATTCTTCAGTTTCTGATGTCTAAAAGTCCTAACATTGTCTCTAGAGAAGAACTGGAAAAAGAAATTTGGGGGTTCAACAGAGTCGCAAGCGATGCACTTCGGGCACAAATCCATCTGCTGCGGCAACTAGTGGACAAACCTTTTGAAAAACAGCTGATTCATACCCGCCAAGGATTTGGCTGGTCAATCAAAGCTGAAGAAAAAGACGCCGGAGAAAATTAAGTCAACCTCCCCGGGCTAAAAGCCCGAGGCTTGCAAAAGTCTGGTTGACCAGCTTCAGTCAGCAATGCTGACTACGTTGCAAAGAGGTTCAAGACTCACTCCGGGGTGCTTCCTCAGCTCCGGACCCTGAAAGTTCCGAAAGCAGACAAGCTATGGGTAAGTACGAAACGGTTCGGAACAAAACGCCGCTCTGCAACATTGGCGAGGGGAACAACACCGAAAGGTGTTTGCCACGGACAAGTCGAAAGACAAGTCCAGTAACCGTAAGGTAATTTATTTATGACGACATTCGTATTTGTATTAGATAGGAAAGGCAGGAGCCTGATGCCCTGTCATCCGGCAAGAGCAAGGAAACTCCTGAAAAAAGGACGGGCACGGGTCCATAAGGTTTTCCCGTTTACAATCCGTCTAACGGATCGAGAACTGGAAAACTCATCTGTCCAACCGATGCTTATCAAGATTGATCCGGGTTCCAAAGAGACAGGTATTGCTCTAGTGCGGGAAGAGAAAAACAAAGAGCATCATGCTTTGTACTTTATCAATCTTCAGCATCGAGGTCAGCAGATTCGCAATGCACTCTACAAGAGGCGTTGTTTGAGACGCAGCCGAAGAAGCCGTAATCTCCGTTACCGCTCACCTCGGTTCCTGAACCGCAGGAGAGCAGAGGGGTGGCTTGCTCCTTCCCTGCAACATCGAGCAGACAGCATTCTTTCTTGGGTTTCTCGATTGCGCAAGATAACCCCTGTTGAAAGAATCAGCCAAGAGCTTGTAAAGTTCGATACGCAGCTTACCCAGAACTCGAAAATTGAAGGGATTGAGTATCAACAAGGAGAGCTAGCTGGTTACGAACTCCGGGAGTATCTGCTTGAAAAATTCGGCCGCAAGTGCATCTACTGCGGAGCAGACAATGTCCCACTTAATATCGATCATGTAATACCAAAATCCAAAGGCGGCTCTAACAGAGTCAGCAATCTCGTTTTAGCTTGTGTTCAATGCAATCAGAAGAAAGGCTCAAGGAGCATTGAGGAGTTTCTGAAAGACAAGCCGGAAGTTCTGCGGCAAATCAAGAATCAGTTAAAACAACCGCTTAAAGACGCAGCTTCTGTTAATGCCACCCGTTGGAAACTGTTTAACAAACTGAAATCAACTGGTTTTCCCTTTGAAGTTGGTTCAGGAGCTTTAACTAAGTTTAACCGCAAAAAATTCGGTATTCCAAAAGCGCATTGGCTAGATGCACTCTGTGTGGGCAATGTTCCATCAGTGACAAATTGGAGAAACCTCAATGTCCTGAACATTAAATGTTGTGGCCGTGGAGCCTATCAAAGAACGAGAACTGATAAGTATGGATTTCCACGAGGAATCTGCATGAGGCAGAAGAAAGTTTACGGATTTTCAACCGGAGATATGGTCAAAGCGATTATCCCGAAGGGCAAGAAAAAAGGCGTGTATGTAGGAAAGGTTGCTGTCCGCAAAACAGGATCCTTCAATCTTCAAACCTCCGGCCAAACCATACAAGGTATTTCCTATCGCTATTGCAGATTAATTACACACTCGGATGGTTATTCCTACAGTTGGAAAAGCGGTCCACTTCCTCCTCGGGTTGAAACCCGAGGTATCCTTGGAGAAGTTAGATGAAGAAAGAATGGTCTTTAAAGAAGCTCATAGCTATCAGTATTAGCCTGACCATCATCTGCATTGCCTTGATTTACACGGGTCTAATCTACATGACGATTCACTCGGCCGAGAACCAACTCATGGGGTCGGCTATGAGCAGCACGCTCAACGGCATCATGACCTACGATATTTCTCAAGGCCAACATCCTCGACTTGACCAGTTCTCCCGTCTTTATATTGAAGATGACCCGGTCCGCCCGATTCCAGAAGCTTTCAAAGATCTACCTTTAGGATATGTTGAGGTAGTAAAGGGCGAAGATCTTCACGTCTACACCATGCTTTACGACGGTAAGCGCGTCGTTCTTACCCGCAATCAAGAACTCTTTGAATCGTGGGAAATTAAAGTATTCATCGGAATTCTGGTATTTTTTGCAGCGCTAGTCTGCTTCAGTTTCTTCTTTGCTCACTGGCTTTCCAAGAGACTGCTGAAGCCTTTGGATCGTTTAACTCTAAAAGCAGCGGAAGCAGACAAGGCGCTTCAGAACGGGCAAATTTATTCAACAGATCTTTTCAAAGAAAAAAGTTGGTCTAACAACGAAATCGGGCGCCTGGCCAAGACACTTAACAATTTGACATCTAAGATCCGAAATCTTGCCGTCAAAGAGAAAATCTTTTCAGGTGAGGTTAGCCATGAAATCAGAACTCCTTTAACCGTCATCAATACGAGTCTAGAGTTGTTGGAAACAGACCCGGGCACCTCTCCTTCTCAAAGAAAATTCATCAACAGAGCCCTTAAGGCTTCCCAAAGGATTAAAGAGCTGACGGAGGTCTTTTTGAATCTCTCACGCGGTACCCGCAATGAAGATACACCTCAAGTAACGGTCAGCGAGTTTTTCCAAGATCATCGTCAAGAATGGCAGACAAAGTTTGCCGCTAAAGGACTGGACTTTAATGTGAAGGTTCTTTCTAACTCGCAAGATACCTACAACGAAGTCTTAGTCGGTGCTACTTTTGACAATCTTCTCAACAACGCCTTGAAATTTACCGATAAAGGCGGAGTCACCATTTCCATTAATACCGACTCCGTCGTCATTGAAGATACAGGATGCGGCATCAAGGAAGAATATAGAGAAAAGATCTTCGACAGCGGATATCAAGCCAATCCGGATGACAAGTTAGGCGGATTCGGACTTGGCCTGGCAATTGCCAGGAGAGCCGCCGACTATTTAGGATGGACTATTAAGTTGAAAGACTCGGGAGAAGAAGGAAGTACGTTCGTTATATCCTTCAACAAGAAGTAGAACTTTCTCCGGCACTCTCGAACCAGTAAGAGTCCGGAATTAGAACTGCTCTTCCCAGCCGTTTAAATGTTTACCAAGAAAATCGCTGAATAAGTCGAGCCAGTAATCTTGGGCGTTGAGGCACGGGATGTAATTAAATTCTTTACCGCCCGCGTCCAAGAAGGCTTTTCTTGCTTCCCCTTCGATTTCCTCATGAGTTTCCAAACAGTCGGTGATAAAGCTCGGACAAACGATGTCAATACGTTCAGTTCCCTTTTTTGCAAGTTCTACCAGCGTTGGTTCAGTGTAAGGCTGCAGCCATACATCTTTGCCGAATCGAGACTGATAAGTCCGAATCCACTGGTCGGGCCCTAAATCCAATCTATTTGCGATTAAGTCGGATTCAACGACTGTCTGATCTTGGTAAGGATCGCCTTTGTTTACATAGCTTTGGGGCATGCCGTGAAAGCTGAGAATCAGTTTGCCTTTTTCGCCGAGAGGAGAACGTTTTTTCCAAAAATCTGAAATACTTTTAGCCAGAGCTTCAATGTAGGTATCTTCGTTGTGAAAGTCTCGAACCATACGGATTTCCGGCTGACTTCTCATGGTCTTAAGCACATCACACAGCGCATCCATCACGGAGCCGGTTGTAGTAGCTGAATATTGCGGATTCAGCGGAACCAACAAGATTTTTTGGAAGCCTTTCTCAAGATGAAGATTTCTCACCACATTAGCGATTGAGGGATCTCCGTATCTCATGGCATAAGTACAGAAGAGACCAGGGAATTTCTTACCGAGCCGCTGGCCCATTCCTCCGACGAGCTTTTCGGTTTCAACAACTAGAGGTGATCCCTCCGGCGTCCATATAGTCTCATATCGTTTGGCTGATTGCGGTGATCTAATCGGAAGAATGATGAGATTGAGGATGATTTTCCACAAAATCGGATTGACCTCAATAACACGCGGATCGCCCAGAAACTCTTTTAGGAATTGTTTGACCGCCTTCGGAGTAGGTTCTTTGGGAGAGCCCAAGTTAACAAAAACTACAGCTGTACGGTCGTATGACATATTTTTCCTATTTAACTAGCTCGAAGCCTTTAATGAATCGGCATGCTTGCGGTGCATATAGCCAATCAAAACAGCGACAATCAAGGACATCCAAAACTTTCCGAGAACCTGGCCGGCAATAAACTGAACGGAACCAAAAGCCAAAGAAAGGAAAATTGCGCTGTCCACAATAGAACCGATTAACCCGCTCACCATGACTGCCCAAGCAGGCCAACGCTTACGCATTGGCGTGTAGACGATCAAGTCCGCTAACTCCGAGAAGAAAAACGCCATCACGGATGCAAACACAAGGGACGGCTCTGAAAAGAAAGCCGACAGTGCTGCGCCAATAAGAATTGCGTACAAAGACCATTTAACGCCGAGCTTGGATTGGAGACCATCTCTTAAAACCAAAGCAATGCCTGCCATCAAGACACCGCTCGGCGCCTCAATTCCAGGCCACACAGGAATCAAACAAGGACCGTCGGGCGTGCACACCGTCCCTACATTCATTACCACCCAGTTCATGGCCGGAATGGTCAAAATAAAAAGGACGAAGTAAAGCAGTCCTACCTGATAATTTTTATCTGCTCGCAATGGCATCTACGATCTCCTAACCGGAATCACAAACCGGGGAAGTTAATTAGTGAAAAGAGGTACAAAATTCCCAGGTGCGTTTCGGCAGATAGCCGAGGCTTCCCGGGAACGGTCCTAATGGATAGCCGCAATGGCCGCCATCTTGCGTATATTCTAAAGTGACTTGCTTGGAAACTTCGCTTTCCATTGGTAAAGATTTTTTTCCGACGATAGGATCATTGAGTGCATTCATCGCTAAGACCGGAACACGAATATCTTTAAGCACACGGCTAGATGAACATTTTGTCCAGTAATCATCGGCATTCTTATAACCAAACATCGGTGCCGTAACGAAGTCATCAAAATCATGAAGATTCTTTATTGACTTAATTTTCTCCGGGTCCAAAGTTCCCGGGAAAGTCAATGCTTTCTTCAGGGCTTTGTCTTTCATGGTATTGATAAAATTCATGTCGTAAACTCTGCTGAATCCTTTGGAAATGACTTTGCTGCTTTCCATTAAATCCATCGGACAACAAACGGCTACCGCCGCATCGACATATTTTGCCGCCTCTTCTCCGAGAGTCCCAAGCCAAAACAGCAGATTGTTTGCCCCTAATGAAACTCCCATCGAGTAGATTTTTGATAAGGGAAACATGGAGCGGACTTTCTTAAATATCCAAGAAAGTTCCGGGACATCAGCTGCACAGTAAGCTCTTAGCTTTTTGTTATCGATTCCGCCACACCCTCTATAATGAATTACGAGGCCACGGATTCCATTTTCTGCACAAAAAGCCATCAATGCCTCTGCATAATGACTTTTAGAAGAGCCCTCCAAACCGTGGAAGTGAACCATCACAGGACTGTCAGAGCTGAGTTTATTCGTTTCACACCAATCCACCGCTATTACGTCGTCGTCAGGCGTCGCCCAGATTTCTCGGCGATATTGGACTTTAGGTCTAGGGAACAACTCAGCAGGCACAATTGTCTGTAGATTTCCACCGGGTAACCACGCCGGAGAAACGTAACCTGAGTCACTAACTGGCATTTTTAAACTGTTTAACTTAAGAAGAACGTGAAATTTTACCGCTCAAGCACCTGATTTCTTCGCCTTTGTTTGCAAAAACAGGTACAACCTCAAGAGCAGAGGCTAAAAATAGATATCTTGTACTTCCTCCTCGACCTAATTAAGGATGATTTTCCAGCCTGGCGAGCACCATGGACGCTCTATACTTTGCCGAATGTCTTTCTAACAACTCATGAATAGATTTTTGTCCTTTCGAAAAACATTACATCTTCTTAATTCTTTGTTTTTATTGACTTATTTTAAAAATAAACACTTTTCAATCCTTTTTTGGATCAAAAAATTACATTTTCAATCCAAAAAAAGAAAGTGCCGAAAGTTAACCAACGATCGGCACGTTTTTCAATTAAAGATTATTTAATGTCGGAAGGGAACACGTAGTTCCAAGTCTCTTTGACTAAAGCAATCTCTTGCTCGAACTCTTCTCTCTCAACTCGTACAGGAATCGAGTCGGGTGCATTTAATCTGAACTCATGTTGAAACTTCCTATATCTCCGATAGGCATCGCCAATTTCCAAACCTCTACCTTCTGGGAGAAGTCCGGCTTCTTCCATCATGCTGAGAAGTTTGATGTTCCCGAAGTTATTCATCAGTTCCGGATGTTCACTTGCATGGGCTAAAACAAGGTACTGGACCATGAATTCAATATCTACCATCCCACCTTGATCATGTTTAACGTCAAACAGAGAGGTCGTATTCGGGTGCCCATCCCGCATGCGCTGACGCATCTTCAACACTTCTTCGGCTGTTTCTTTCGGATCTCTTGGCTTGGCCAAAATTTCTTTTCTAAATTGTTCGAACTCTCGACCGATATCCACATCACCGGCAGAAAAACGTCCGCGCGTTAACGCTTGATGCTCCCAGAGCCAAGCACCGGTACCGTCCTCGTTTCTCTCATATTTTTTATAAGCATCCAGAGAGGAAACCAACATTCCTGATTCTCCATTAGGGCGCAAGCGCATATCGATATCAAACAGCACTCCGGAACTAGTTGTCACCGTCAACCAATTCATCAGACGGCGAGCGAAGCGGATATAAATTTTTTCTGCATCAGGGTGATCATCGTCGTATAGGAAAATCAAATCCAAATCGCTGGCATAACCGAGTTCTTTTCCGCCTAATTTTCCGTAGGCCACAATACCGAATTTCGGAATTTCTCGGAAAATTCCCGGGACCGTTTTCCAAGCTTCTTCGATGGCAATTTCTAAGGTTGAATCTGCAAGTGCCGAGAGATGATCTGCCAATCTTTCGACAGAGAAACGTCCTTCTAAGTCTGCAATAAGCAGTCTGAATAGACGGGCGTGATGGCACTCGCGCAGAAGGTTCATGCGGGTCTCCTGATCATTCTCGTCAACCTGCGCCAGTCGATCTCTCGTGCGATCCATGTAACCTGTTGTATCCACCGGCGTGTAGTCATCAACATAGGTGATGCGTTCGTCCAAAAGCTCATCTAACAAAATAGGATGTCGAATCAGATAGTCAGTCGCCCATTTACTGGCTCCAAGCACTTTGCCTACCTTCAACATGGCTTGTGGGTACTGAGACAACAAAGAAACATAGGTTGAGCGGCCGGCGATAGCACCGAACAAATTAAAAAAGCGCTCAATCAGCTCCTCTTTAGAAATCTTGTTTTTATTCGGAGCAATAAAATTATCAATATTGCTGATGACCTTCTTAGCGAGCTTTATTAAACGTTCCTTTGCACTCGGGTTAATCATCCGGAAGGTGCGTAGCCTTGTCAGCCCGAGCAAGGCAGAAGCGACCTCATCCGGTTTAAAGAAACCCTTCATCTGCAGAAGTTCAACCAATGCAGGGCGTGAAGCCTCATCGCCTCTTTCCCAGCCTATAGGCCAAGGATCGGCAGTTTCATCTGACTTTGTCTGGAAGATAGCATCAAAAGAATCGGCCACAAAGTTGTTCGCCTCTTTAAGCTGTTCTTCTAAAACTTCCGGAGTAAAACCCATCATCGCCGCTATTTTGGCTTTTTGTTCGGAATTGTCCGGCAGCAGCTGCGTCTGCTGGTCATCCACATATTGGATTGCATGTTCTAGGTTACGCAGAAAAACATAAGCCTGTTTCAACTGCTCCACTTTAGCAGGCTCCATCAGCCCCTCTTTTGCAATAACGTCTAGAGCTTTGAGGGTTGAACGTTCTCTGATCTTAGGATTTCTTCCTCCACGAATTACTTGGAAAGTCTGGACAATGAACTCGATTTCTCGAATTCCGCCTCGGCCTAATTTGACATTCGTGCCGTTCTTTAAACCCGTAAGCGCTTTCTGCTTAGTTGCCGCTCTGATTTTGGCGTGGAGATCGGTTAAAGCGCTAATCGCACCGAAATCTAAATATTTTCTGTATACAAAAGGACGAACAATGTCCTTAAGAGTCTTCGCTTGGTTCTCAAATTGTTCTTGAGACGTAAAAACCGGAGCGCTGACAATACGACCTTTCGACCAAGCAAAACGCTCCCAGTCACGTCCCTGAGTCATAAGATACTCTTCCAACATTTCGGAAGAACCGACGATCGGGCCGGAATCTCCGTTAGGACGAAGCCGCATATCCACTCTGAATACAAAACCGTCGTAAGTAATATCGGAAATAGCCAGAATAATTTTCTTCGATAAACGCTCGTAAAACTCTCGGTTGGTTAAAATCTTTCTCTGCTTTGGAAAGCGCTCAGTCGGCTTGCATTCCCCGTCTTCATCGTAAAAAAAGATAAGGTCAATATCGCTTGAAACGTTTAACTCTCGGCCTCCGAGCTTACCCATTCCCACAACCAGTAAATCTTGCGGCACCCCAAGAGAAGAGTGTGGAACTCCGAAGCGTTCGGCAAGTTCAACGGCATGAACAGATACTGTCTTTTGAATAACGGCCTCAGCAAAATCCGACATGACCTGCACAACTTCTGCAAATTCAATACTTCCCGTGATGTCTCTCAGAATCAGGCCCATCATGATTCTTCTGCGAAGCTTTCTCATCACGGTGCCCAAGCTTTCTGCATCTTGAGCTTTATCAAGTTCTTCTCGAATTCTATCTGCCGTCCATCTATCCTCCTGCAGCTGCTGCAGGAATCGGTTTCTTTCTTCTCCCTCCTCTCTAAACATAGCATTCAGAGAGTTTCTAAAGTAGGACGAGTATTCCCCAACATTACTTGCGGGGATATTCTTGGCGGGAACTGCGGGCTCCCAAAGAGCAGATTGAGGCATTCTGGTATTCGCTAAATGAGACAAACTAACTTCTAATGGTACATTTTTTACTTAGAATTTGTTTAATTTCCAGAACGTTCCACAGGCAAGGAGCCCGAGCAAATCATGGGCAAAAATGAAAATTCAGATCCGGTATCACAGGATCTAACTAATTCAGAAAGAAAAGGATTTTTCAGAACCCTTTTGTCTTTCTTCGGTTGGACGATAGTAATTCTTTACTTCTTAGCCCTCGGAGCCCTTCTTGCTTTTCGGCTTTATGCCATCCCTTATTTGGAAAAATCCAAACCTTTAATTGAAGAAAAAGTCACGGAACTTATAGGAATGCCGTTTTCTATCGGCAGCCTCAAAGGCGGCTGGGATTTCATTACACCAATTATCACTTTAGAGAATATCCAGCTGGGAGAAATCTCTCCTCTCAAAATTAAGCAAGCTGTTTTAGTACCTTCTTATCTTTCAATTGCCAAGCTGAGTCCGATTTTTAGAACGATTTCCATTACCGAACCGGAAATCTCAATTGAAAGGACCGGCAATCTGCAATTTAATATCCTTGGCAAAACCATCGAGTTAGACGGAATTAAATCCTCCGGAAATTCCTCCTCTTTTGACTTAGATGAGCTAGATCCTCTTTTTCAGCAAGGAGCTATTTCCATCAACTCCGGACACATCAATTACACGGATAAGACAAAAGAGCAAAGTCTGAAGATAGAGGACATCACATTTGTCATGGATAATTCGCTCCTGACTAAAAAGGCTGCTCTCAAGTTCATTCCTCCCAAAGAGATTGCATCTCCTGTAACACTTAAAGCGGAATTTGAACTTCCTTCTCTGGTAAGCCAAGGCGTTGCAGACTGGAATGAACAGCTTTTCCTTTCTGTTTCTGAAATCAACTTCGGAGAATTAGCCAAGTGGGCGCCTGATTTCAATATCTCCTACAAAGGCATAGGCAGCGGAGACCTTTGGCTCGCCTTAGACAAATGGAAGCCTTCTTCAGCTACCTTCATCGGTGCACTCTCCGATGTTAATCTCGTCTTTGACAAGAAACTTCCTCCTTTAACTTTGAACTTCTTCAAAGGCAAGCTCTCCGGAGAAATAAAAGACCATTACTACAAGGTTTCAACAGACCGTGTGGAATTCGAAATGGCTTCGGGAGTAAAGGCTCCGTCGTTCACAGCTTCTCTAGCTCTAACAACTAATGCAGAGAATACAATCACCGGCGGACAGATTACAGCTGACAGATTGGACATCCAAGGCTTTGCTGCAGCGTTTCCATCTTTGCCTATTCCGGAAGAATTTAAAAAATTTATTATTGACAGAAAGCTAGCTGGAAAGTTGAAAAACGTGGTTGTCGATTGGAGCGGTGATTCCGCAATGCCCTCCAAGTACAAGGCAAATGTTAACTTTGAGAATTTATCCAGCCTAAGCTATGTTGCCCCGAAGGATAAGGAGTCTCTTTGGATTCCGGGTATTAAAAATCTTTCCGGTTCGATACAAGCTGAAAACGGCACAGGTCACCTGACTCTGAACAGCACCAATACGGATATTGCGCTGCCCGGGCTCTTTGCCGTCGCCAGCTTCCACTTTGATGAGCTGGCCGCTAAAGGCAGTTGGGACATCAATGACAAAATCCAATTCAAGATTGACAACCTAGCTTTAGAAAATAAGGACTTAGCTTTCCAAGGGAGCGGAGATTACGATTCAACAAAAGGCGAGTACGGCTTTCTTAATGCTAACGGCACGTTAAGTCGAGGCTCCGTTGCCTCGGTTTGGCGTTATGTTCCTCTTATTGCCGGAAAAGAAACGGTTGAATGGCTGCGTTACGGTCTTCTCGGCGGAAATATTACCAATGCCGTCTTGGAGTTCACCGGCCCTCTCCACGAATTTCCATATAAAGATTCCACTCTCCATAAATTCGCGGTCACCGGCAACTTCAAAGACGGCGTCATCGACTTTTATCCTATTAAATTTGACAAGCCGTCTGCCAAGAATGTGCCCGGAGCCATTTGGCCTACCGTCACGGGTGTGGACGGAACGATATTCTTCCACGGTGACGGCTTGAGAGCGGATGTTACGGAAGGAACCTATCAAAAAGTTAAGTTAAATAAAGCTATCGTAGAGATTCCGTCTTACGAAGCCGAAACCGTTCTTTTAACTGTTGATGCATCGGCAAACGGCCCTCTGCCCTCTTATCTTAACTATGTCAACACCTCTCCGATCAAAGGTTATACGGCAGATATATTCGGAAAAGCCAAAGCAACGGGCGACGGTGCTTTAACGCTTGAACTTACCGTCCCCCTCAGCGGCCCCGGCGATGTTCGTGTCAACGGCTCATTCGGAGTAAACGGCGCGGCCATTAACTTTAATCAATACCAAATTCCCGATCTGACGGATGTCTCAGGTAAGGTTTTCTTCTCAGAAAAAGGTGCCAGTGCTCAAGACCTCATTGCAAAGACGTGGGGAGAAACGGTTACCGTTGGTCTGAACACCAATGACAAAGGTGTCTTCGAAGTAAATGCTTCCGGCATCATTCCGGCGCAAGCATTAAAGCAAGTTATTCCTGTTGAGTCCTTAGCTGCGTTATCAACAAAATATCTGAGCGGACTTGCTCCTTTTGCGCTGAAAGGAGAAATTACATCCAATAAGGTCAACATCCATGTTGACAGCTCTCTGAACGGTTTAGCCGTAAAACTGCCCGCGCCGTTCAATAAACCGGCCAATAAAAAAGAGCCGCTTGCTTTTGACCTAACTACTTCAAAGGACACCTCTAACATTGCCCTAACCCTAGGGACGCTTCTAGACACAAAGATTCTTTTGAAGAATGATGCTTTAGCAGCCGCCGTCATCTCAAACAGCAAGGCTCCGGCTCTGCCTAAAGAAGGTCTCACGATTGACTTTAGTGCGCCTGAGGTTTCCGTTGCGCAATGGTCCGAAGTTCTTTCTTCTTTATCCAAGCAAGATAAGAAAGACGAGAAGAAGGGAGAACAGGCTAATGTAGTCACCATTCCGACTCTTAACTCTATTCGCTTAAATGTAGGCAAGCTTCTTATCGACAACTTTAATCAAGAGAATTTCCATTTGGTAGGTAACCAAACCGCTACCGGATGGCAAGCTCATCTTGAATCGAAGGAACTGTCCGGCGATTTAGATTGGCATAAAGCCCGTAACGGAAAAGAAGCTGAACTTCAAGCTTATCTCTCTAAGCTTTATATTCCTGCTTCTGCCGGCGACTTTGCAGAGGAAACCAAACCGGTTGAAGTGGCCGGAGGCTGGCCTGCAATTAATGCCGTTGTCCAGCAATTCGCTTACGGAAATAAAAACCTAGGAAAAATTGAGATAAAAGCCAGAAACACTATCTCCCGCCAAGGACATTTGTGGCAAATTCAAAAACTCAACGTCATCAATAACGATGCCACTTTGTACTCATCCGGAAGCTGGCTGAAAGGATTTAACGGTCAGAACACAACAACGCTGCTGTTAGATACCAAGATCAGCAATTTAGGACAGCTTCTGGAACGCCTGGGAGTAGGCAGAGTAATCCGCCGCGGAAACGGTTCGATCAAAGGCGAGCTGTCTTGGGAAGGCTCTCCAATCGGCTACAACGCGAACACCTTCGACGGCAAGCTTAATATCGATTTAAAGAGAGGAGAAATCCTGAAGATTGAACCCGGCGCTGCTAAACTGCTTACTCTGCTGTCGCTGCAATCCTTAACTCGTTACTTAAGACTGGATTTTAGAGATTTCTACTCTAAGGGCTTTAACTTCGACTCGATTATTGGTTCCACCAATATGAATAACGGCCTGATGCGTTTAAACGACTTGACCATGGTCGGAAGCGGTGCGACGGTTGTAATGAAAGGCGACATTAATGTCCGCAATGAAACAGAAAATCTGCATATTCTGGTTTTGCCGGATATCAATGCAACCGGAGCTTCCATTGCCTTAGCAATTGCAAATCCAATTGCAGGCATCGGCAGTTTCTTGGCTCAGTTGATTTTCAAAGATCCTTTGAGTAAGCTTTTTTCTTTTGAGTATTCTGTGACCGGCACGTGGTCTGATCCGGTTGTTAAGAAATTGGAAAAACACGATCCATTCTAGTTGAGAGATTTTCTGAAGATGCTGAAAATTGCCACCTGCCAAATGACTTCCGGAATTGACTTAAGCAAGAATCTGGAAGAGGCTGAAAGTTTTATTCGAAAAGCAGCCATGGAAGGCTGCAACTTGGTCTGTCTGCCGGAAACTTTTGCATTGATGCCCAGAGGACGGCAGGACGTATTAGTTTTTGCTGAGAACTACGGCGAGGGGCCTATCCAAGCCCGCATTTCCTCTTTGGCAAAGAATCTCGGACTCTGGATTATTGCCGGCTCAATTGCTTTGTTCTCCGACAAAAAAGATCACGTCACCAACACTTGTTTGGTTTATGACCCGTATGGGGCCGTCGCTTGCCGCTACGACAAGATTCACTTATTTTCCTACCACACGGAAGAAGAACGATACGATGAAGGCTCCCTTTACACACCGGGTCACGAAGCCAAAAGCTTCATTCTTCCTTTAGACAACGGAACAGACATCAAAATCGGTCTGGCTATTTGCTATGACTTACGCTTTCCGGGTCTTTTCCGCCATTTAGGCAGTCCCGATCTCATCGTCATTCCTTCGGCCTTTACTGAAACTACGGGCCGAGCACACTGGGAGACTTTAGTCAGAGCCCGCGCCATCGAAAACCTCTGCTATGTCTGTGCACCGGCACAAGCCGGATCTAATCCGGACGGAAGAAGTTTCTGGGGCCACTCAATGGCAGTCGACTGCTGGGGTAAAATTTTAGGAGAGATGGGGCAAGACGATAACGGTGTTTTCATCACCGAGCTTGATCCGAGATTTATCGCACAAGTAAGAAACAACTTACCTGCATTAAATAACCGCGTCTTTTATGACTAACAAGAATACTGAAACTGCAATTTCTGTTTTACTTACTCCTCATGGAGTCACTATTGAAGATTTAGAGTCCGCTTTTGCCGAACTCTCGGGAAAACATATTGATTTCGCCGACTTTTATTTTCAACGAACCGTTTCCGAAGGTTATGTTTTAGAAGAAGGCATTATCAAAAACGGTTCATTTAATACAGACATGGGTGTCGGCGTTCGTGCCGTCAGCGGAGAAAAAAGCGCGCTCGCCTATTCCGATGAAATCTCTAAAGATGCGTTAATCGAAGCCGTCAGAACCGTTCGTGCTATCGGAAACTTTTCTGATGATAAAACCGTTGTCAAATTAGAAAAAAGGAAAATTCCTGAAGCTCTTTATCAGCCGGTTAATCCGATTGAGCTCAAAGAAACGAAAGACAAGATTGAAATCATTAAAAAGCTCGACAAGCTTGCTAGAAAGCTTAGCCCTCACATCATTCAAGTGATGTGCACTATTTCATCCGTTTATGAAGTGATTTTGATTGCGAAACGCGACGGCGCACTTGCCGGCGACATTCGTCCGCTTGTCAGAGCTAATCTGAGCGTTGTCGTCCAGAAAGACGGGAAGACTGAAAGAGGCAATGCAGGAGGCGGCGGACGCTTCTCGCTTGATTACTTCACAGACGAAAAACTTGCCTCCTATGCAGAAGAAGCCGTTTCTTCCGCTCTTCGAAACTTGGAAGCCATTCCTGTTCCCGCAGGCGTGTTTCCCGTCGTTCTCGGCCCCGGTTGGCCGGGAGTCCTCCTCCACGAGGCCGTAGGTCACGGACTAGAGGGAGACTTCAACCGCAAAGGTACCAGCGTTTTTGCCGACAAGATTGGCCAGAGAGTAGCTGCCGAGGGCGTTACTATTGTCGACAACGGAACCGTTAAAGACAGAAGAGGTTCTTTAACAATTGACGATGAAGGTAATCCCACTCAATGCACCGTTTTGATTGAGAACGGCATTCTAAAAGGTTATATGCAAGACGAGCTCAATGCCTCGCTAATGGGGCAGAAAACGACAGGCAACAGCCGCCGTGAGAGCTTCGCAACTCTTCCCATTCCCCGCATGACCAACACCTACATGCTCAGCGGAGATAAAGAGCCAGAAGAAATTATTTCTTCCGTGGATTACGGCATTTATGCCAAGAATTTCGGCGGAGGCCAAGTAGATATCACCAGCGGAAAGTTTGCTTTTTCGATGAGTGAAGCCTGGCTGATTGAAAAGGGCAAAATAACACAGCCTGTGAAAGGCGCCACATTAATCGGCAACGGTCACGAAGCTCTGTTAAAGATCAAACTTATCGGAAACGACTCTTGTCTTGACGGCGGCGTAGGCATATGCGGCAAAGACGGCCAAAGCGTTCCGGTCGGTGTCGGCATGCCAACCCTTCGCATTGACGGGCTCACGGTCGGCGGTACCAATTAAATTCAAATCGAGCCGCTTAATGCGGCTTGATTTCTTTCTTCGCTTCAAAAATTCTAATCCTCGATTGCACGGCGCTTGGAAAAGTCAAACCTTGACAAGGCAATCAAGAAGAATGCTCCTCTAAAGCACAGTTCAGTGGCCATAGCAACCCAAACGCCAATCAAACCAAACTCAGAGGCCAAGAAGTAGGCCAGCGGAATACGAATAAACCACATGCTGCCTAAGTCTGCCAAACTTGGAAGCAATGTGTACCCGGCACTGACAAAAATACTGCAACAAACTATAGCAGCCGCAAACATCGGTTCGGCAAAAGCCTCTATTCGTAGAACAGTTGTTCCTAAACTGATAATCGATTCATCGGGTGTCATGAAACCGATCATCCACGGTGCCGTGATGTACATCAGGATACCCATCGCTGACATCATTACCATCACCATGAGAACATTGATTTTGGCGAATCTTCTTGCTATTGCCGGTCGTTTTGCACCGATGCTTTGACCAACAATAGTTGAAGCAGCATCTGCGACACCAAAACCAGGCATATAGCACAGACTTTCAGCGGTGATAGCGAAAGAGTGAGCCGCTAAGGCAATAGGACCCAACGGCGCCACAATCATGGTAGTGACAATCTGGGCACCGCTCATGGCTATTCTTTCAAGGGCGATTGGCGAACCGATTCTGAAGGTTCTTCTCATGCAAAAGATTTCAGGAATAAAAGAGCCTTTCCGTCCAATCAAAGAGAGTTTTTCGGACTTGACAAGCAAGAACCACAACATCAAGCCAGCACTTACCAATTCTGCCAAGATAGTTCCCAGCGCCGCTCCGGCAACTCCCAGATTTGCTCCGGGCACAGTTAGTTTGAAACCAAGAATGTTGTAATCCGATGTGGGGAAAATAAGAAGCAAGTTGAAGAAGGCATCCAAAAAGCACATTCCGATATTAATAATGCTCGGAAGTTTGACATTGCCCGTACTGCGCAACATGCTGGAGGCCATAAAGCCCAAAAGAGCGGCAGGTGTTCCAAGACAAAAAATCAGAAAATATACTCTCGCATCTTCGTAAAGCTCCGGGGGGCCTCCAAGCCAATTGGGCAAATATGGAGATACCACTAAACCAATAAGAGCAATAAGGATACTGACGAGAAAACCGACGACCAACCCTTGCCTCAGAACAGAACGCGCTTCTTCATCTTGTTTGGCTCCGATGCGCTGAGCAACTTGAACGGAAAAGCCTACTGTGACCGATGTAATTAAGCCCCATATGAGCCACAGAGAGGAAGATACCAGACCGATGGATGCGGCAGGATTTGCACCCAGATGACCAACCATTGCAGCATCAATGTATTGGACCATCACGAAAGAGATCTGCGCAAAAATAGCAGGCAAACTTAACCGCCAAACCAGATCAATCTGATTCCATATTGTTAATTCCGAACCATCTCTTATTAAAGAAAACAGATACTCGGTCTTTTTACTTTTAGCGGCCATAAGGGCATTGTAGAAACTTTAATTTTTTATTCAAAGTTTCGGCTTGTTAAAGCACATTTCATCATGCTCAGTTTGCCATTCTTTCTGCATAGCGACGGCAACCTCTAGGCAATGATGAGAAAATCAAAGAGGGGCCGCTACCTCCCCTAAAACGTCTATTTCAAACTCCAAATACCTTTTTCAGTTCCGTCACAACCTCTACGTCTGCGGGCAACCAATCGACTGTGTCCAACTCTCTTTTGTCCAGCCATTTTGCCGCTTCGTGTTCAGTGAGAACGATTTCTCCTGAAACAATCCTAGAAAGGAAGCAGTGCATTGTTAAATGAAAATTCGGATAGTCGTACTCAACTGTTGTAATAAGTTTTTCTGGCTCAATCTCAACTTCCAGCTCCTCACGAATTTCTCTAACGATAGCGGCTTCCGGAGACTCACCCTTTTCCATTTTTCCGCCGGGGAACTCCCAGCCGTCTTTAAAGTCTCCATACCCACGTTGTGTCGCCAAAATTTTATGATCTTTGTGGATAATGGCTGCCACTACTTCTATTGTTTTCACTCTATTCCCCGCATAAATAATCGTATATATCGTTACGAACTGGTGTATTTAAAACATACTGAATTTCAAAGGCGTTTTCCATCTTAGAAGGATCTGCTCCACTTGGGACCTTTACTGGTTCAGGCACTCCCTCCGCCTTCATCTCCCCCAAGAAATAAAAACTTTTTGCTTCGCTGTCATTTTTGTTTTTTCTAACAAACAAATAGATCTTATTCTCTTCATTTTCAGGAGATTGTTTATAAATCCGTTTTGCGTCATCTGAATCAACTGAGCGTTTTGTCTTTGAAAGGGCAATAAGGTTCTTCTCCGACTCGAATCTGTCTTCATAAGCAATGGCGTCCTCAGCCTTGTGATAGTTGACAAAAACAGGCAAGGTCTTGGTTGTCTCATCGTACTTATACCCTCCAATATTTTGAGCCGGAGGATTCTTAGGCCAGTTCAGTAGACGGCACACATCTTCATAAGAATATTTCTCGTACAAACATAAGGAGGTGTCCTTGTATCTTTTACTAAACCTGTCCTCGTAACGTTGAGTCATGAAGTCTAATAAATCCTCCAAACAGTCTCTAAACCCAAGTCCGTTATTTTCTAGTTCTTCCTTTAGTTGATTCGATGCTCGGAAATCACCCGACTCTGTGCGCGTTACAAAAACAACGTCTCCGGCTCCTTTCTTTTCTATTTCATTTCTGAAAAAATTAGCAGATAGGTTATTGAAAACACTGTTTAAAAGAAGAGGAGAAGGCTTGATCTTTAATTCGTTTTGAAGAATACATTCGAAATCTTCTTTGAGTGCTCCGCTTGGATTTTGCAACGCCAGTCTTAATAGAATGCATTCCTCAATACGTTTGGCTGCGCCTAGTTTTGATGAGAGATATCGGATCATACTTTCAGCTCGCGGGGTTAGCTGAACTTGATAGGACTCCTCATTTTCCTTCAAAAACCCATAGTAAGACCGATATTTAGGATTCATAAAAAACTTTACGGGATCAATTCCATTGTGATCTCTGTACTCGGTCAGTCGTGGAATTCGTCCCAATTTATTTTTCAGAATTCGATACGACTCTTTCAGCAAAGCAGCATCGTTGGTTCTTGCAGTGTCAATTGAATCTAATATGCGTTGCTTTACTACTGCCTGAAATTCTATCGTTGAGGCTCCGGGTATGGTTCGAGTTCCTAGCCCTACTACTTTTCGCATGACATCTTTATCATAAGAATTGTCTCCGGAGAGGGCTACAGGGATTAAGTAATTGTTTTGATAGTTAGCAATAAAATCGAGAACCACTAAAAACTCCTTATCCTCGGCTTTTCTAAGGCCCCTGCCCAACTGTTGAACGAAAATAATAGGACTTTCTGTTGGTCTCAAAAAAATAACTTGATTGATTTCTGGGACATCAATACCTTCATTAAAGATATCTACAGAAAAAATATAATCTAGTCTCCCCTCTCCTTCTCCATGGGATAGTTTTTCGACGCTTTCCAGTCTTTTCTCCATTAAATCTTTTCCAGAGAGAGCTACCGTCTTGAACCCTTTCTTATTAAATTTCTCAGAAAAAGCAGCACATTCCTCAATAGTCCTGCAAAAAACAAGTCCTTTAACCCGATCTCCTGCATGTCCATAAACTTCGGCTTGTTTAATAACGTGATCCACTCTCTGGTCAAATTCAACACAACTAAAATCTTTCAATTTATCGAGCTTCAGCGAGTCAATTTCTAAATCTGCAATGCCGTAATATCGGAAAGGAACCAACAGATCTTCCTCCAAGGCACCTTGCAGTCGGATTTCATAAGCAATGTTATTATCGAAAATCTTATAGATATCCTTTCCGTCCGGCCTGTCAGGGCTTGCAGTCATTCCAAGCCAGAAATCTGGCTGTAAATGAGCCATTATTTTGGAATAACTATCAGCGCCTGCTCGATGAACCTCATCGATAACAACTAAATCGAAATTCTTCGGATTAATTTCCTTCAACACTTCGGCTTTGGATAGGGTCTGCATAGTTCCGAAAACTAAATCTTTGTCTATTTCAAAGGAATGACCTGAGACCAACCCATACGATAGATTCTTTGTTCCAATTACTCGCTCGAAACTTTTCTTTGCTTGAATTGCAATCTGCTCTCGGTGAACTATGAACAGTATTTTTTTAGGAGCTTTCCGTACTTTCGGGCTGGCCTTCTCATTTTTAGTGTTCAAGTTCATTAAGTGCCTAACAGCTAAAGCTGCAGCATAAGTTTTTCCAGTCCCGGTAGCTGAAATCAACAATGCCTTAGTTTGGCCCGACAAATAAAGGTCAGTAACATTCTTAATAAAAACTTTTTGCATGGAGTTTGGTTCAATTCGAACCCCGTCCACAGGAGTTTCGGGGAGTTCCGTCCTCTTCTTTTGTTTTCTAGCCCTCTCTGCCGCTCTCCACTCTATTTCATAAGCATCTATCACTTGGTCTAGAGGAAAACTATTCGGATGCTCCCATAGATACTCGAATTCCGTTTTAATTTTTCTGGGAAGCTGACCAGTTTTATGAGATACGAGCCTGACATTCCACTCAAAATTTGTGGTTAATGCGTTCTGGGTAAGATTTGAGCTCCCAATAATGAAACGACATTCATCTCCGCGAGTGAACATAAAGCCTTTGGTATGAAAGCCTGCAGAATTTTCGCAACGATAAAGTTTTATTTGAAGCTCTGGAAAGTTTTTTTCAATGTCTCGAAGTGCACGCGGATCCGTAAAAAGATTGTAGTCGGTAGTCAATAACCTTCCTTTTACTTTCTTCCCGGGACTCTCCCCGTATACATCTTCCGTTAACGTTTTTTTTAACAGGCTCAAACCACCTTGAGTTATAAAGGCTACACTCATATCAAAAGAATCACAGTCTTTTAGCTCGTCCAATAGCTCTGGCAATACTTTTATGTATTCACCTTTCTCTCCAACTGAGTTACAAAGCAAATCTGCACGCAAATGAGGATCTGAGTCGGATACATTAGCGTCAATAAACGAGGTTAGTAAACTTCTTTCTAAAGATTTCTGAATGTCTGTTATGGACCGCATATTGAAAAGAGACCTGTTAGATCTTTTTAGATTTGTTCTTGATTTCTCTTATAACTGAGAGAGGGCGCAGCTTGGATCTTATCAACCTATCCCGCCACAAAACAACTCTTGGATATATAACGCAAAATGACTTAGAGGACTTAGTTGAGATTGAAGTTTCTGAAAGGCAAGCATCCTTGTAGAAAAGCCCTTAATTTAAATTCTCAAAATCGTACCTATTCATTTCTAACTGAACTTGTAGAAGCTAGAAGTCTTTCTCTCAAGAAAGTCTGCACTGTCGGTTTTACTAGGCCTACAGCTGTTCCAACACCAAGTGCACTGATTAAGGTTCCTTCGCGCACGCCTTGTAATTCCGCAAAGAAATAGAAAGATAGTCCGACACTAACGGCAACAAACAGCCAGTCAGCTGAAACCTTTACCTTTGCATAAGTAGACCTAAAACGTTGAGCCAGAGCAAGCATAAAGCCATCGGGCGCTGTCACCGAAACATTTGCCGTAAATTGAAAACACAACCCAATGGCCAAAATACAAATCCCTAGGCAAAGCGCCAAAATACGTTCGTAATATGCCGTCAAAGAAAAAGATGAGTAGCAGAAGAGAGCCGCATCACAAAGCACACCAAAGAATACGGCTGTCGGAAATTGCCATAAAGCTTTCAACTTAAAATCCGACTTCAAAATTACTTTCTGTAAAGCCAACAAAATAATTTGCTCTGCGGCAACACATGTCCCAAAAGTAAACGGTAAATAAAGGGAAAAAACATAAGGTACCGACATGACGGGGCTGACGCCTAGTTCACTTTTGACAATGAGTCCCACGCCAAAGGCTGCAATAGACAGTCCTAACAAAAACACGACAAGTCTTTTCTGTATATGCGCATTGAGCACCGAGTTCTCCTTTTTATTGCCATGAGGACCTTGATTGTCGCCTAGAAAGATTTTTGGTGAGGTTTCTAAATTCGTTGTTATCAAAGAGCTATGTGATTACATTTCTCCGCATATCAAGCAAAATCTTTTTGATGCCCAATTTCTATATCAAAACAAGAACTGCCGTCACGAAAGGAATAAGGCAATGGGTTTGGGACGGTGTGCCGAGACCTTCAATCTTTTCTATTTGGCTGAGAATATGCTAGATACTCAGGACGCTTAAGTCAATGAGAGAGAATCCTGACTCACCTTCCCACTCACCTAATTCTTGCTCAAAAAGCAAGCTTTCTTAATGCCGATAGCATTGAGAATTAACCAATTTCTGGACCCTTTTTGTATCAGCCTTACCCCATTCGGCAAAAATCTTCCGCAGCCAAATGCAACCTTCGTCCTGATGCGCTCTCTCACCCCAAATTAAGGAGTTCCAAATATTGGGTTCCGCTATTTCAGAAGGTAATGGTAAAAAGTCCAGATCATTTGCCTTGACCGCAATTTCTGCTGCCCTGTATCCGCAGATGGAAATTAAATCCGTCTTTTCAAGAGCCTCCCAAACAACATTAAATCGAGTCGTGGTTAGTCGCGTTCTTTCTCTAAATTTTTCGAAAGGAAATATGCTTTGATCGGGACCTGCCCAATGATTATGGCGTCCCGTAGAAATACTGGCGCGGTCATACATCTGAAGGTCGTATGTCTTTAATGGACGGCCGAGTTTTGATAAAGGGTGCTCTTTCCGAAAAAGGACGACTCGCTCAATTGGGTACAAATCCAAATAATGAATATCCGGCGGAAGGCCAACCCGGGTCAAAATAGCAAAATCCACATTTCCTGACAGAACTTGTTCAAACTCATTGTCATGATGAGCTAGATGAATACTTGCGAATGGTGCCTGCTGAAGAAAAATCGGAACAATTCCTCCGATAATTCTTGACACCTCGGCCATCATGGAGCTAATTCGAAAACATCTTCGACATTTCTCCGGCGAGAACCCTTCCGGATTAAGACCTTGCATCCTTTCTAATATATCTTGAATAACGGGCTTGATTTTGAAAAAGTATTCCGTTGCCACTAATCCGTCTTTGACATTGAGGAAACATGAATCTCCTAAAATTTCTCGGATCCTCTTAAGCGTACGCGATGCCGTTGAAGGAGAAAGATTCATTGTCTCTCCGGCCTTTGTTATGCCGCCTGCCCGCTCAAGGGCCATTAAAAATTGAAGATCGCCAAGCGTCAGTTGTTCTAAGTTTTTCACGCCCATAAAAATCGCCTTTTGAGGTTAAAAAGGACTTGATTGCATTATTTGCATAGATATCTTTGCAATATTTACATACTCATTTTACCACCTGTTATTTTTACAATGTCACTCAGAGGTTAGGGAAAAACCCAATCATTCCAAGGAGTTAACTATGTTAAGAAGGCTCTTCACGTATTACGGGGAAATGGTAGGGTATTCCATAGGCCAGACTTGA